>Ga0308158_10000103_pt1 | contig 208643 bp, 186 predicted proteins | sample PhyBR2_FD_201038 | JGI IMG/M metagenome (GOLD analysis project Ga0308158, IMG submission 201038) | Phyllosphere microbial communities from UC Gill Tract Community Farm, Albany, California, United States - DLSLB.R2 | ecosystem: Host-associated > Plants > Phyllosphere > Unclassified | place...
CGTTGTCCTCGATGAAGTCGCCCAGCTGCGAATCGCCGTCCTCGCCCATCGGGGTTTCCATCGAAATCGGCTCTTTCGCGATCTTCATGATCTCGCGCACCTTCGATTCCGGCATCTCCATCTTGGCCGCCAGGGTCGCCATATCCGGCTCGCTGCCGGTTTCCTGCATGATCTGGCGCGAGATGCGGTTCATCTTGTTGATCGTCTCGATCATGTGCACCGGCACGCGGATGGTGCGGGCCATGTCGGCGATCGAACGCGTGATCGCCTGGCGGATCCACCAGGTCGCGTAGGTCGAGAACTTGTAGCCGCGGCGGTATTCGAACTTGTCCACGGCCTTCAGGAGGCCGATATTGCCTTCCTGGATCAGGTCGAGGAATTGGAGGCCGCGGTTGATGTACTTCTTCGCGATCGAGATCACCAGGCGCAGGTTGGCCACCGTCATTTCACGCTTCGCGGTGCGGGCGCGCTTTTCGCCGGCCGCCATCTGCTTGTTGATCTTGCGCAGGTCGGCCAGCGGCAGCGCCACGCGCGCCTGCAGGTCGATCATGCGGCGTTGCAGTTCCATGATCGCCGGCGCGTTACGCGACAGCACCGCGCTGTACGGGTAGGCGCAGTCGACTTCGCGCTGCACCCATTCGAGGTCCGTCTCGTTGCCCGGGAAGACCTTGATGAAGTGGGCGCGCGGCATGCCGCAGCGGTTCACGCAGATGTCCAGCACGGCGCGCTCGATCGAACGCACTTCGTCCATCTGGCCGCGCAGGGTGTCGCACAGCTTTTCCACGATCTTGGCCGTGAAGCGGATGCCCAGCAGCTCGGTCGAGATCACTTCCTGGGCCGCCATGTAGGGCGCCGAGCCGTAGCCCTGCGTCTTGAAGGCGTGGCCCATCTTGTCGAACTGCTTTTCGATCAGGGAGAACTTGTCCAGCGCGGTCTTCTTCAGCGCGGCCAGCTGCTCGGCCGAGTAGCCGGCGGCGGCGCTGCCGCCCGTGCCGCCCTCTTCCTCTTCCTCGTCCTCGATCTCTTCCTCGTCCTCGTCGTCCGACGACGCGGCCCCCGCCGACACCGACGCAGGGCTGCCTTCGTCCGGCGACATCAGGCCGTCGACCACGTCATCGATCTTCAGTTCGTCGCTGGCGATCTTGTGCGACAGGGCGATGATTTCCGAGATCGTCACCGGGCAGGCGGAGATGGCCTGCACCATGTCCTTCAGGCCTTCTTCGATGCGCTTGGCGATGGCGATCTCGCCTTCGCGGGTCAGCAGCGACACCGCGCCCATTTCGCGCATGTACATGCGGACCGGATCGGTGGTGCGGCCGAAGTCGGAGTCGACGGTCGACAGCGCGGTCGCGGCGGCGGCTTCCACCTCGTCTTCGCTGGTCGGGGTCACGACGGCGTCCGACAGCAGCATCATTTCCGCTTCCGGGGCGCGCTCGTAGACGGCGATGCCCATGTCGTTGAAGGTCGCGATGATGCCTTCGATCGCTTCCGGATCGATGATGTTTTCCGGCAGGTGGTCGTTGATCTCCGCATGGGTCAGGTAGCCGCGCTCCTTGCCCATGTTGATCAGGTTCTTCAGCTGCTGGCGGCGCTTTTCCAGCTCTTCGCCAGAAAAGCCCTGCTCGGCGCCCAGCATGCCCGGGATACCCTTGGCCTTGCGCTCGCGCAGCTTCGATGCCGCCTTCATCTCGGCGCGCTCGACCGCGTTCAGCGCGGCGATCTCGTCGTTCTCCGGCACGAATTCGCTCGGCTTGCGGCCGCGGCGGCCCGGCACCTTCACCTGCGGCAGCAGGTAGCCCGAGGTATCGATCGCGGCCAGCGCGGCGGCGTCGGTGGTGGTGCTGACGGTGCCGGTCGGAGTTGCCGGTGCGGCCGCGGACGCGCCGGCGTCGACGCGGCGGGTGCGGGTGCGCACCACGCGTTCGGCCGGCGCAGCGTCGGCAGCGGCGGCGGCGACAACCGGCGCCGGTTCGGCGGCGGGCGCGGCGGCCGGCGTTTCAGTGGCTTCGGCGACGGCTTTCAGTGCCGCCAGCTTCGACGTACGCTTGCGCACGATGACCGGCGGCGCCGCGGGCGCAGTCGGGGTCGGGACCGGATCGGCTTCGTCGGCGGCCACTGCCGCGACCGCGGCAGCCACGGGGGCGTCGTCGTGGACGGCCTCGGCCACGATCTCGGCGGCGGCTTCGCCGGCGGCTTCCGCCTGGTCGAAGTCCTCCGGCTGGAGTTGCGCCGCCTGGGCCTGCTCGGCCTGCACTGCTTTCAGCGATGCCAGGCGGGAACGCGTCTTAACCACCGTCACCTTGGCCGCCGCTTCCGTTTCGAGGAAGTAGGAGGTCGCGGTTTTCGGCACTGCCAGCTGCGCCGTGCTTTTCGCCGGCGCTTTCTTCGCTGTCAGTGTCAATGTCTTGGCGGTGTTTTTCATATGAACATTCTCCAGTCGAGGCGAGGTGCGCGCCTGCGAAGTCAATAAGCCACCTGGTCCGCTTGCGGACCCTTTGGCAAGGAATAACGGGATGGCCCTAACTAAGGGCAGATGGCCCGGAAATCAAGCACAAACGACAGCGCTTCCCGGCGGGCATTCATGGCGGCCTGGAGAGGCGGCACCGGAACGCGCGGACGGGTGGCAAGGGCAGGTCGGACTGTGGTTGAAATCGCGGTTTAGCATGTCGGAACGAAAAAAAGCCCGTGGCGGAACGGGCTTGAGCTATTTTCCCAAGGGAAAAATAGAGGAGACAGGCATATTATGCACCACGGAAACATCTAGCGATAATTGAAATATCCGATAATGGATATAACGAATTCGCATACTGGGTGAACGCGTGGCCCCGTCATCCGGGCCCTTGGCCGGTCTGCGTCGGCGCAAGCCCTACGCAAGGAAAGGGGCGGATCATACACGATTTCTTGCTGCCGCGCCCGCCGCACACGAAGGAAATCACGGTCGGCCGGCAGCGATGACAAACCTTACACAGCTCAGCGGCACATGTGCCGTCTTGCATGCTATCCTTCCGCTTCCTGTTCTTACCATGAAGTCAATGAATACGATTAGTCCTGTCGCCGCATCCCCCGAGGCGAACGAAAACAACACCGCCAACGTCACGCCGGAATCCGCGGTTTCGCCGGGTAGCGAAAGCAGCGCGCCGGCTTCCCTCGATGCCGCCGCCGTACCGGAGGCCAGCGCCCCGGCAGCCGGCGCCCCGGCCGCCGACTCGCCGCGCGCCCTGCTCAAGCAGCTGCAGCAGCAGTTCCCGGCCTTCCGCAACTGCCTGCCGCTCGAGATCGGTATCGACAAGCAATTGCTGTCGCGCATGCCCGACCTGAACCGCAAGCTGATGCGCGCCGCGCTCGGCATCCACACCGGTTCGATGCGCTACCTGCGCGCGATGGAAAAGGCCACGGTGCGCTACGACCTGGACGGCAAGGCCGGCGCCGAGGTCACCGATACCCACCGCCAGCACGCCAAGGAACTGTTGCAGCAACGCTTCAAGAAGGAAGCCGAGCGCAAGAAAGCCGAGCGCGAAGCCGCGGCCCAGCTCGAAGCGGAGCGCAAGCGCCAGGAAAAACTGCAGCAACTGGCCTCCAAGTTTTCGCGCAAGTGAGCAGTCATTACTGATCCTATGAGCGAAACCGCGCCAGCCACCGAGGAAACCTTGCCGCCCTACCAGGGCATTGCGCTTTCCGAGGTGCGCCTGGTGCGCTCCCGCGAGGATGCCGAAAGCGCCCTCGCCGCCCTGATGGCCGCGGACAGCATCGGCTTCGACACCGAATCCAAGCCGACCTTCCAGAAAGGCGAAGTGTCGACCGGGCCGCACCTGGTGCAGCTCGCCACCGACAGCCACGCCTACCTGTTCCAGGTCGGCGCCGGTGCGGCTCCTGCGCCGGGTGCGGCGCACCTGGTCGAGGTGCTGCGTGCGGTGCTGGAGGCGCCGGCGATCCTGAAGGTCGGCTTCGGCCTCGGCGACGACCTGCGCCGCCTGCGCGCCAAGCTCGGCATCGAGACCCGCAACGTGATCGACCTCGCCACCGCCCTGCGCCGCGGCGAGCGCAATGCCTGGGGCGCGAAGACCGCGGTCGAGCGCTTCTTCGGACGCCGCCTGCAAAAGTCGCGCCGCATCACCACCACCAACTGGGCGCTGCCGCGCCTGTCCGAACAGCAGATCCAGTACGCGGCCGACGATGCTCACGTCGCCCTGCGCATCTACCGCCACTGGCAAGAACATTTCCCGGCCGCCGCCACGACGGCTGCGAGCAACGCCGCCCGGCTCGCCGCGCGCGCCGCCGCCCCGGCCCAGGCCCAAGCGCCGGCCCGGGCCTGAATCGCCCCGCCGCCCGCCGCCTGGCCAGGGGCCGCCTATAATCGCGGCATGAAGCGTTTTCTCCTGCCCGCCCTCCTGCTGCTCCCGCTGACGATCCTGCAAGGCTGCACCCCCTCCGGCACCGATGCCGCCACCGGCGAGCGCGTGTTCAAGCAATGCGCTTCCTGCCACCAGGTCGGCGCCAACGCCCACGGCGGCTTCGGCCCGCAACTGAACGCCCTGTTCGGCCGCCGCGCCGGCGCCACGCCCGACTTCGCGTACTCGGACGCGATGACGCGCTCCGGCATCGTCTGGGACGAACGCACCCTGTCGGCCTTCCTGCGCGACCCGGGCAAGCTGGTGCCCGGCACCAAGATGCGCTTCTGGGGCCTCAGCGACGACAACGAGATCGCCGCGCTGCTGGCCTATCTGCGCACCTTCCAGCGGGCGGAACAGCCCGCTATCGCCGGCGCGCCATCGGCGCCGCACTGAATCTTGCCTGAATAAAAAGATTGCCGGTCGACTAAGCCGACACGGTATGATGGCGGGATCACGCACGAGCATCCCCTCATCGACAGGAATCCATCATGCGAGGCATCTTCCGTTCCCTGGCCGTGGTGTGCGGCTGGGCATGGCTGTCCTGCGCCGCGGCCCAGCCGCCGGTTCAGCAAGGCCAGCAAGCAAGCGTCCCCGGCAGCCTGGCCCAGCGCCTGAGCGCCTGCACCTCCTGCCACGGCAGCGCATCGGCGCCGCCGGCGGCGATCGGCTCCGGCGGCGAGCGCCAGTACTTCCCGCGCATCGCCGGCAAGCCGGCCGGCTATCTCTACAACCAGCTGATCAATTTCCGTGAAGGCCGGCGCCAGTATCCGCTGATGACCTGGATGGTCCAGCACCTGTCGGACGATTACCTGCACGAGATCGCCGATTATTTTTCGACCCAGCACCTGCCGGCGCCCGTGCTCGACCGCGCTAGCCTGCCGGCCGCCGAACTGGAGCGCGGCCGCCAGCTGGTCACGCGGGGCGATACCGCGCTGAAAGTGCCGGCGTGCATCGCCTGCCACGGCGACCGCCTGACCGGCGCGCTGCCCGCCATCCCCGGCCTGACCGGCCTGCCGCGCGACTACATCAACGCCCAGTTCGGCGCCTGGCGCAACGGCAGCCGCCATGCCCTCGCCCCGGACTGCATGGGAACCATTGCCTCGCGCCTGAGCCTGGCCGACGTGTCGGCGATCTCGGCCTGGCTGGCCAGCGAACCGCTGCCGACCGACCCGACACCCGCGCAAGCCGTCCCGCGCCCCCTGCCGCTGGCCTGCGGCAGCGCCCCGGAGCAGCGGCCATGAAGCGCCGCATCCTGATCGCGCTCGGCGCCCTGCTCGTCCTGCTGCTTGGCGCACTGCTGCTGGCCTGGCCGCGCGCCGAATTCCTTCCTTCACGCTCGCCGCAAGCCTGGGCGCCCAGCGCCGGCAACATCGCGCGCGGCGCCTACCTGGCGCGGGCCGGCGATTGCGCCGCCTGCCACACCGCGCGCGGCGGCCAGGCCTACGCCGGCGGGCGCGCGGTCGACACGCCGTTCGGCCGGGTGATGGCGCCCAACATCACGCCGGACCGCGAAACCGGCATCGGCGCCTGGACCGCCGACGATTTCTGGAACGCCCTGCACAACGGCATCGGCAGCAAAGGGCGCCTGCTGTATCCAGCCTTCCCCTATCCGAGCTACACGAAGGTGACGCGCGACGATGCCGACGCCCTGTTCGCCTACCTGCGCAGCATCTCGCCGGTACGCCAGGCGAACCAGCCACACACCCTGCGCTTCCCCTACGACAGCCAGGCGGCGCTGGCGGCGTGGCGCCTGCTGTATTTCAAGCCGGGCGTCTACGCTGCGGCGCCGGCGCGCGGCGCGGACTGGAACCGCGGCGCCTACCTGGTCGAGGGCCTCGGCCACTGCAGCGCCTGCCACAGCCCGCGCAATGGCCTGGGCGCGAGCGGCCAGGGGCTGCATGGCGGCCTGATTCCGGTGCTGGGGTGGTACGCGCCCTCGCTCGCCTCCAGCGATCCCGACCTCGCGCAACTGCTGCACACCGGCGTCTCGCCGCAGGGCGTCGTGTCCGGACCGATGGCGGAAGTGGTCGGCCGCAGCCTGCAGCACCTGACCGACGCCGACATCGGCGCGATGGCGGGCTACCTGAAGTCGCTGCCGGGGGAAACGGCACAGCGCGTAGCCGCCGCGCCGCCGCCGGAAGCGCTGATGAAGCTGGGCGGCAATCTCTACGGCCAGCATTGCGCCGACTGCCACGGCAAGGATGGCCGCGGCGCCGCCAGCGAGGATCGCGGCCCGGCCTATCCGCCACTGGCCGGCAACCGGACATTGGGAATGACGGAACCGGTGAATGCGATCCGCATCGTGCTCAACGGCGGCTTCGCGCCGGCGACCAGGGGCAATCCCCGTCCCTACGGCATGCCGCCCTTCAGCCCGGTGCTGAGCGATGCCGAGGTGGCGGCGGTGCTGAGCTATGCGCGCGCCAGTTGGGGGAATGCGGCGCCGATGGTGACGCCGGCGGAAGTCAACGCCTACCGGGCGGTGCCGCTTGACTGATGAGCTTTGCTGTCGGGAAATTTTACACTTGCTCAAATGTATTAGCACTATGGCAATGTAAAATTATCAAAGGAAAAGGATAAAAGCCTTCTTGAACAAGGCTTTAGCCGGGGGGCGGAAAAAGCTGGCACTTATCTTGCTTTACTTGGATGGTCGGTTTCGTTTGATCAACCTTAAATAAGAAATCATGAAAAAAATTCTTGCCGCCTTAGCAGTCGCCTTCACCAGCCTGAGCGCAAGCGCAGCTCCGGCAACCTTCCTGCCGGCGGGCGGGATCTACCTGAAATACACGGGCCAGGAGCAGATCGCCATCAACGGCGCGACGACCTATGCCGGCACCAAGGAAATCAACTGGGGTGTGTTCGTCGTGTCGACCCTGGAAACCGGCGATGTCAACACGCCGCATGACCAGCTCGACCCGAGCGGCGACATCTTCTTCGTGAACAAGCAGGGCGGCCAGATCACCGGCATGTTCTACGGCATCGAAGCCGGCATCCCTTCGGCGGAAAACCCGTTCCCGGCCACCAAGGGCTATATGGACCTGTACTGGCGCGACCTCGACACGATGAGCGCCACCTCGCTGACCGGCAGCTCGAACAATGTCCGCTGCGGCTATGACTGCGCCAAGGGCTACACCGAAGGCACCTTCCTGGCCCGCCTGTTCTTCGATACCGGCATGGATCCGAACAACCCGTCGAACACCATCGTCGGCAACCAGGTTCCGAGCAGCAAGGGCTTCTCGGGCCAGGCCGATTCCTACGCCTCGGTCGACATGTCGAAAGTGGGCCTGTGGAGCGAGCAGCTGAACTCGGATTACTTCCTGAACAGCGAAGGCGCCCGCGACCTGCGCTTCAAGAACAGCTACAACTACAACAAGAACTGGAACGACAAGAACAACAGCAACATCCTGGGCGCCCGCGTGGACGATCCGGGCCAGGCCTATGCCCTGCCTGAGCCGGGCGCACTGTCGCTGATGGGCCTGGCGATGATCGGCATGGGCGCCGCCCTGCGCCGCCGCGCACGCAAGTAATCAGTCGAGTCCCAATGAAAATCGCCGGCGTTTGCCGGCGATTTTTTTGCCGGTACGCGCTGCGTTCCGGCTGCTGGAGACTACCCCAGTCGGGTATCTTTACACCATCTCCGCAAAGCCGATGCGGTCGGTGGTCGCCGCGCGCGCATCATCGACCCCGACCTTGTGCGAGGCCAGCAGCCCTTCCAGCACGCTGTTCATCGTGTGGCAGCCCGGTTCGCGGCCGGCGTTCATATGGGTGCGGATGGCGCCCAGGTCGCCCTGCTCGATCATGCCGGCCACCGCCGGGCTGATGCTCAGGCATTCGGTCGCCAGGTGGTAGCGGTTGCCCTGCTTGGACGGCAGCAGCGCCTGGCACAGCACCCCGCGCAGCCCGTGCGCCAGGGCCTGGCTCTGGGCGTCGGAGTTGCCGAGCAGGCGCAGCATCTTCTGCAGGCCCAGCTCGGTCGAGCGCGCGTGCAGGGTCGCCAGCACCAGCGGGCCCGATTCGGCCAGCGCCAGCGCTTCCTGGGCGGTCTGGGCGTCGCGGATCTCGCCGATCACGATCACGTCCGGGCGCTCGCGCAGCGCATCCAGGGCGCCGAGGTAATAGCTGTCGACGTCGCCGTCGACGCCCACTTCGCGCTGGGTGATGATGCACTTGCGCTGCGGAATCAGGGTCTCGACCGGGTCTTCGATGGTGATGATGTGGCCGGAACGCTGCCGGTTGATCTCGTCGAGGATGGAGGCGATGGTGGTCGACTTGCCCTGGCAAGTGTCGCCGATGATCAGCACCAGGCCGCTGGTCAGGCGCGCGAATTCCTGCTCGTCCGGATGCAGGCCCAGCTCGGCCAGCGGCAACGGCTCCTTCGGGAAGCGGCGGATCACGCAGCCCAGGCGCTTCTTGCCCTGGAAGCTGAAGCAGTTGGCGCGGATCCGCGCCGTGTGCAGGTCGATCGACCTGTCGAAGGCGCGTTCCTGGATGCGTTCGGACCAGTTCGGCTCGATCACGTCGAAGAACTCTTCCAGCTCCTCCTTCGTGATCGGCGAATCCGTGACCGCCACCAGGCCCTTCGGCTGGCGCAGCATCAGCGGACTGTTCTGGTGAATGATGATGTCCGAAAACACCAGCTTCGAGTTCAGCAGGTGCAGGATCTGCTCGACCAGGGTGCCGAACACCGGGTGGTCTTCATTTTCGATATACGAAAGGGTGGGAATCTGCGAGGACTGGTGGTATTCCATCGGGCGATCGATGATAGGAGTGGAAACGTGCGATGCATTTATTATAAAACCAGCAGCGCCGGAAAGTTCCACTTGGAAAGAGATTTTTTCGTGTGAAAAACTTACAACAACTCAGCGGCCGAGCGCCGTTGCGATCCGGTCGCCGAACAGGGCCAGCGCCACGCCCACGATCATGACCGCCGCGCCCGCCAGCCGCAGCGTCGACACCTTGCGCATGGCGACATTCACCAGCCCGAAATGGTCGATCGCCATCGAGGTGATGAGCTGGCCGGCGATCACCAGCACGACCAGGTTCAGCAGGCCGATGCGCGGCACCAGCAGTACGGTGCAGAAGATGAAGGCGGCGCCGAGGAAGCCGCCGGAAAATTTCCACAACGGCTGCTGCGGCAGGGCCGCCAGCGCGTCGGGCAGGCCGCCGCGGACGCAGGCCACCACGGCCAGCGCCGCCGAGCCACACAGGAAGGAGATCAGGGCGGCCACCACCGAGTTGGCGCCGACCGCGGCTGCCATCTGGCTGTTGATGGCGGCCTGGAAGGAGACGGCGATGCCGGCGCCGAAAGCAATGAGGAACAACAGGAGGGTCATGGGAACACGGGCAAAAAGCGCAGGATTGTAGCGAAATCGGACGAATTTGCGAAGATACCGGGCTGGTCAGCCGGCATCGAGTGCGCATATACTGCGCGGCGTGCCGACCAAGAATAGCCCACTGACAATATCCAGCGCTTCCCGCGCCGCCGACCAGCCGATACGCTGGCCGGCCCTGTTCGTCATGTTCGGCCTGCTTGCCTGGACGATCATGATCTGGCGCTGGGGTGGAACGGTCGAGGATTCCCAGGCGTATTTCGACACCGCCCGGCATTTTCGCGGCGAGATCGGCGTCGCGGAACTGCGCGCGCCCTTCCCCTATCGCACCCTGGTGCCCGCCCTCGCCGCCCTCCTGCCGGGGGACCTGCGCCAGGCCTTCGCGGCCCTGAACTGGCTGTGCATGACGGCCAGCGCCTGCCTGATGAGCGCCGTGGCCCTGCGCGCCGGCCTCGACAGCAAGCGCGCCGTCGGCGCCGGGGTCCTGATGCTGGCGGCGCTGCCGACCTTCTGGTACGCCCCCTACCTGCTGGTCGATCCGGCGTCGGTCTGCGCGCGCAGCGCCTTCGTGCTCGCCGTGCTCGCGGGCCAGCCGTGGCTGGCCGCCCTGGCCGGCGTCGTCGGGACTGCGGCGCGTGAAGAAAACATCCTGTTGCTGGCCTGGCTCCTCGGCACGCGCCGCATCGCGCCCGTGGGCGGCCTGGCGGCCCTGGCGGCGGCCGGCGCCTGGCTGGTGGTGGTCCGCTTCTGGCTGCTTACGGGCCTGCCGGCCTATACCTGGGAACCGAGCTGGTGGACCGTCCACCATGCGCTGCACGACGTCCGCTCGATCGCCTCGATCCTCGGTTCCTGCCTGCCCATCGTCCCCCTCGCGATCCTCGGCTGGCGCCAGGCGCCGGCGCCGCTGAAGCCATTCCGCAGCCTGCTGGTGCTGATGGCCCTGCCGCCACTGTACGCAGCCCTGTGCGTGCGGGTCGAGGGCCGCATCGTGTGGGGGCTGTATCCCTTCCTGATCCCGTTCGCCGCGGCCTGGCTGCGCGAACCGCGCGCAGCCTCCTGACCTTGCCGGCAGCCCACGCCGCGTATCCGCAATCTGGCACGCCGGCCGTGCAGTTCGTCGCAAAGCGCCCGCGCGCATGGCTTATCTTGCTTAAGATGCAGCCATCGATTACCGACAACAAGAATCAAGGAGGACACACCATGACCATGAACGCTTCCCGCCGCAGCCTGCTGGCCGCCTGCACCCTCGCCTTTGCCGCCACCGCCATGACGGTCCCGGCCCTGGCCGGCGACTGGAGCTGGGGCCGCAGCGAACAGGTGCAGGGCAACGGCAACATCAAGCGCCAGTCGCGCGAAGTCCGTAACTTCAACGGCCTGGCGTTCTCGCTGCCGGGCCAGGTCGAGATCCGCACCGGCAACAGCGAAGGCCTCACCATTGAGACCGACGAGAACCTGCTGCCGCTGATCGAGACGGTGGTCGAGGACGGCACCCTGAAGATCCGCAACAAGAACAAGGTCAACATCCAGACCCACAACCTGAAGATCGTGGTGCAGGCGCGCGAACTGGACCGCCTGGCGCTGGCCGGGTCCGGCAGCATCGATGCCGACCGCGTGAGCGGCGCGCGTGTGAAATTCGACGTCGGCGGGTCCGGCAGCATCAGGGTGCGCAAGGCCGAAGGCCAGTCGATCAATGTGAACCTGGGCGGCAGCGGCGACCTGAAGGTGGATGAAGGCAGCGCGCGCAGCCTGTCGGCCTCGATCGGCGGCTCCGGCAAGGTGGACATGGCGCGCGTGCGCCTGGAGACGGCCAGCGTGACGGTGGCCGGCTCGGGCGACGCGACCCTGTGGATCCGCGACAGCCTGAGCATGACGGTCGCCGGCTCCGGCGACGTCAATTACTACGGCGACCCGCAGGTCAGCAAGTCGGTGGTCGGTTCCGGCAATGCGCGCCGCCTGGGCGCCGCTCCCCGCTGAGAACCGGCTTCAGTGGGCAGGCGCCTGGTAGGTCAGCGGCTTGACCGGCGCCGACACCTCGACAGTCTCGCGCTTGCCGGCGCCGTCGACCACGGTCAGGGTCAGCGGCACCTGCTCGCCTTCCTTGAGCTGGCGTTGCAGGTCGAACAGCATGACGTGGTAACCGCCCGAGGCCAGGTTCACGGTCTGGCCGGTCGGCAGGTCGATCGAGTCGACCGCGCGCATGCGCATGGTCTGGCCTTCCATCGCCATCTGGTGCAGCTCGACGCGGCCCGCGACCGGGGTCTTGACCCCGACCAGCTTCACCGGCTTCGCCGATTTCAGTTGCATGAAAGCCCCGGCCACCTTCTGCTGGGGCACGGTGGCGCGCACCCACGGGTCGCTGACGCTGACCTGGGCCAGCGCCGGCAGGGAAACGAGGCCGGCAAGCGCCAGCGCGAGTAGACGTCGGTTCATGGCTGTTCTTTCCAATTAATAGTTACGTTCCGAAAGCAGCGTTTCGCGCTCGACCTGCACGGTATCGGTGCCGTCGGTCAGCCACACCTGGCCGTCCTGGATCGTGCACTGCAGCTGCATATTGCGCTTGGCCATGCGCTCCAGCGCGGCGCTGGTCTCGGCCGCAATGTTGACGACGGTGATGTTGCGCGCGCGGTCGATCTGCTTGGCGATCTGCTTGAACCAGATGTGGCTGACGGCGCTGTAGCTGTACACCACCACGTGCTCCGAACGGCCGCTGGCCTTCATCAGGCGGCGCTCGTCGGGCTGGCCGACCTCGATCCAGGTCTGGATCGCCCCGGTCAGGTCCTTCAGCCACAGGGCCGGCTCCTCGACGTCGAACAGGTCCTTGCCGAACGCCAGCGCCTCGTCGGCGTGCAGGGCGAAGGCGAGCAGGCGGATCATCACCCGCTCGTCGGTTTCCGAAGGGTGGCGCGCGATGGTGAGCGCGTGCTCCTGGTAGTAATTGCGGTCCATGTCCGCGATGTTCAGGTCTGCCTTGTAGATCGTTGCTTTCAGGGCCATCTGCTTGTTCTATCTTTCTGTTCTGTGTGATCAGCTGAACACGACGGTCTTGTCGCCGTTCAGCAGGATGCGGTGTTCCACGAACCACTTGACCGCGCGCGCCAGCACGACGCTTTCGACATCGCGCCCGATCGCCGTCAGCGCCTCGGCGCTCATCGCGTGGTCGACCCGCTCGACGTCCTGCTCGATGATCGGGCCTTCGTCCAGGTCGCCGGTGACGAAGTGGGCGGTGGCGCCGATCAGCTTGACGCCGCGCCGGTGCGCCTGGGCATACGGACGCGCTCCCTTGAAGCTGGGCAGGAAGGAATGGTGGATGTTGATCGCCCTGCCCTTCAATGCCTCGCACAGCCCCGGCGACAGGATCTGCATGTAGCGCGCCAGCACGACCAGGTCGATCCGGTGCCGGTCCAGCAGCTCGATGATGCGGCTTTCCTGCGCCAGCTTGTCGGCTTCGCTGGCGCCGGCTTCGAGCGGCAAGTGGTGAAAGGGGATATTGTAACTGGCGGCGAGCTGGTAGAACTCCATATGGTTGGAGACGATGGCCGGAATCTCCACCGGCAGCAGCCCGCTGCGGTAGCGGAACAGCAGGTCGTTCAGGCAGTGGCCGATCTTCGACACCATGATCAGCACGCGCGGCTTGTGCGCGGCGTCGTGCAGCTGGCCCGAGGCGTTCAAATGCGCGCACAGGGCGTCGAAGCCGGTGCGCAGGGTGGCGTCCGAGACGTTCGGCTCCTCCAGCGCGAAGTGGATGCGCATGAAAAACAGCTTCGATTCCGGATCGCCGAACTGGTCGGAATCGATGATATTGCAGCCATGCTCGGCCAGGAAGCCGGACACGCGCAGGACGATGCCGCGCTGGTCCAGGCAGGACAGGGTCAGGATGTATTCGGGGTGCGTCATGGGAACGGTTGGTGATGGATGGCTCCGGCATTGTCGCATGGCGCGGAAAATGTGTACGGACGCGACAGTTACACCTCGTTCCCGCCGCCCCTCCCGGCGTCATCCCCGCGAAGGCGGGGATCCAGGTTCTGCTTGCGTTACCGGAACGCGAACAAGCCCGGGTCCCCGCCTGCGCGGGGACGACGAAGGCGGCGACGACAACGTGCAGCTATCCGAGGGTGGGGATATAGTTAGCAAGTCCACACCCCAAACAGGAAAATCATGCCCACCCAAACCAACCAGCAACTCCGCCTCGCGTCCCGCCCCGTCGGCCTGCCCACCGCGGACAACTGGCAGCTCGCCGAAGAGCCCCTGCCGCCGCTGGAAGACGGCCAGGTCCGCGTCAAGGTGCTGTACCTGTCGCTCGATCCGGCGATGCGCGGCTGGATGAACGAAGGGAAATCGTATATCCGCCCGGTGGCGATCGGCGAGGTGATGCGCGCCGGCGCGGTGGGCGTGGTGGTGGAGTCTCGCTCGCCGCGCTACGCCGTGGGCGAGCACGTCAGCGGCGCCTTCGGCGTACAGCGGTTCTGGACCGGCCCGGCCGAGGACAAGGGCAGCCCCCTGGTGAAGATCGACCCCACGCTGGTGCCCCTGCCGGCCTGGCTGAACGTGCTGGGCATGCCGGGCATGACGGCCTGGTTCGGCCTGACCGAGATTGGCCAGCCGAAGGCCGGCGAGACGGTGGTGGTGTCGGCGGCGGCCGGCGCGGTCGGGATGACGGTCGGGCAGGTCGCCAAACACCTGGGCTGCCGCGTGGTGGGCATCGCCGGCGGCGCGGATAAATGCCGTTTCGTGGTCGAGCAGCTCGGCTTCGACGCCTGCATCGACTACAAGGAAGGCGAGGTCGCCCAGGGCCTCAAGCAGCACTGCCCGAACGGCGTGGATGTCTACTTCGACAACGTCGGAGGAGAAATCCTGGACACCGTCCTCACACGGATTAACATGAAAGCGCGCATCGTGATCTGCGGCGCGATCTCGCAGTACAACAACACCACGAAGGTAGCCGGCCCGGCCAACTACCTGTCGCTGCTGGTGAACCGCGCGCGCATGGAGGGCATGGTGGTGTTCGACTACGCGCCGCGTTATCCGGAAGCCGTGGCCCGCCTTGGGCAGTGGCTGCGCGAGGGCAGCTTCAAGAGCCGCGAGCATGTGGTCGAGGGTTTCGAGAATTTCGTGCCCGCCCTGCTGATGCTGTTCGAGGGGAAGAACCTCGGCAAACTGGTGCTGAAGATCGCCGACGCCTGAGCCCGGGAACGGTCTCGCGCTGCCGGCAACGCTTCGGCAGGAACTATTGCCTCCTTCGCCTCTCTAATCGCACGAGCGCATCCATGAACGCTCTCGGGTTTGATTCTTCACCGACAGGCACAAGGAGATCGATATGGCGACAAGCAAGGAAGGCGGCAAGAGCGCAAGCTCGGGCGGCAACGAGCAGAAAAGCCAGCCTGCCAAGCGCGGTTTCGCTGCGATGGACCAGAATCAGCAGCGTCAAATCGCCAGCAAGGGCGGCCAGGCCGCCCACCAGAAAGGAACGGCGCACGAATTCGATTCGGAGGAAGCGCGCCGTGCAGGCCAGAAAGGCGGGGAAGTGGTCAGCCGCAACCGCGCCCACATGGCCGACATCGGCCGCAAAGGCGGGGAAAGCCGGCAATCGGCCAACCGCGCCGCGGCAGCCGCCAAGGGGGGCAACCGCCAGGGCGGCAAGACGGAATAAGATAAGGAAAGCGGCATCGCCAGGCTCCTTACCTGACCAGGGATGATTCCAGCGGCCGCGCCGTCATGACCGGGCGCGGCCAGTCCCTTTACCGGCAGCTTTGCGCCGGATCCCTCAGCCTTGCGCACTCTACCGGGCTGCATCCTGTGCTAGAGTGCGCATCCCATGTCCGACCCGAACCACCTCAAATACCTCAGCGCCTATCCGGCCCACCTGCTCGACCAGGTGCGCCGCCTGATCGACGGCGGCCAACTGGCCGGCCACCTGCGCGGCCGCTACCCGCAGGCCCACGCGGTCCGCACCGACAAGGCCCTGTACGGCTATGTGCAGGACCTGAAGGATGAATACCTGCGCAACGCCGAACCGGTCGCCAAGGTCGCCTTCGACAGCAAGATCGGCATCGTCCAGCAAGCCCTCGGCCTGCACACCGCCATCTCGCGGGTCCAGGGCGGCAAGCTGAAAGCCAAGCACGAGATCCGCATCGGCACCGTGTTCCGCGACGCCCCGCCGGAATTCCTGCGCATGATCGTCGTGCACGAACTGGCCCACCTGAAGGAAAAACAGCACGACAAGGCCTTCTACAAGCTGTGCTGCTGGATGGAGCCGGACTACCACCAGTTCGAGTTCGACCTGCGCCTTTACCTCACCCAGCTGGAGCTGGGCGGCGAGCGGCTGTGGGGCTAAGAGCCGGGCGGCGGACCTGAGTCCCTGGCCGATCGCCGCGATACCGACAAACGGCAGTGAGCCGTGACTTGCCTTGGACGGGAGGCGATAGCGATACAGCGCTTGACCGGACTGCGCATCGACTGCATCGGCGCCGGCTTTCGACAGGGTTGCCGCGCTCGCCCCAAGTTGCGTACAGCACGCCGGCTTCCCGCCCGTCGGGTACTGGAAGTGGACCGTATCCCCTGGCCGGATCTTCTGCGGCGCATGAAGATAGCTGCCGCCATCGCCGTCCAATCTGACGATGCCGATACCTGGACCGATAGTGCGAGCACTGCGAGGAAGCGGTGTTTATTGTCCATCGTCCAACCAGTATGGTTTATCTGCAATGCCCAAGGAAACTGGTTCCAGTATGCACGATCCGAGCGCATGACGAACCGTCAAGGCGCCCGCGCAACAGATTTCACAAATCTATCCATACGGAAATAGTTTCCATGTGGCACGCATGGTAGGATGAACTCATCGGTCGCCCCCGCCCCCGGCACCGAGCCTCGACCCGGCCTTCACCCTGCCGTTTGTCCATCTGGATGACTGGAGTGGCCATGCACCATCCGAAACCCTCTTCCGAACACAGCCGCATCAAAGCCCTCGCTTCGCTGGACGTCCTCGACACGCCCGCGGAACACCGTTTCGACCGCTTCACGCGCCTGGCTGCGATGACCTTCGGGGTCCCGGTCGCGCTGGTGTCGCTGGTCGACGAACACCGCCAGTGGTTCAAGTCGCGCTGCGGCCTGGACGTCAGCGAGACGCCGCGCTCGGTCGCCTTCTGCAGCCATGCGGTGGCGCTGGACGGGATGCTGGTGGTCGAGGATGCCACCCAGGATCCGCGCTTCGCCGCGAATCCGCTCGTGGCCGGTGCGCCCCACGTCCGTTTTTATGCCGGCCAGCCGCTGCACAGCGACGGCCAGCCGGTCGGCACCCTGTGCATCATCGACCATGCGCCGCGCACCTTTTCCGAAGAACAGCGCCAGGCCCTGCGCGACCTGGCCGACCTGGTCGAGGTCGAACTGAACCATGTGAAGATCGTCACTGCGCGGCTGATGGCCGAGCAGGCCCTGAAGGCCCTGAACACGGAGCTCGAGCAGCGCGTCGCCGAGCGTACGGTGGAACTCGAGCGCAAGGTCGACGAACTGTCTCGGGAGATCGGGCGCCGCAAGGAGGTCGAAGTCTCGCTGCAGCACAGCGTGGACTGGAACCGCACCATCGTCGCCTCGTCCTGGAGCGGCTTCGTCGGCGCCGATGCCGACGGCCGCATCGTCGAATGGAATGCCTCGGCCGAGCGCATTTTCGGCTGGCCGCGCGCGCAGGCGCTCGGACGCAGCCTGTCGGAACTGATCGTGCCGCCCGCCTACCGGCTGATGCACGAGGCCGGCATGCGGCGCTGCCTCGAGACCGGCGAAGGACCCGTGCTGGACCGCAAGGTCGAGCTGCCGGCGCTGACCGCGAGCGGGCGCCAGATCATGGTCGAAATGACCATCAGCAGCTACGAATGGCAGGGCAAGCGCTGCTTCGGCGCGTTCATGAACGACATCTCGGAGCGCATCCGCACCCGCCAGCAGCTCGAAGAGAAGCAGGAGGTGCTGGACGCCGTGCTCGAGTCGATCGACGTCGGCGTGATCGCCTGCGACGCGGTCGGCAACCTGTCGCTGTTCAACCGCGCGGCCCGCACCATCGTCGGGCGCGAGGTGAAGACCATCGTGCCGGCCGAGTGGTCGCAGTACTACGCGATGTACCACGTCGACGGCCGCACGCCGCTGGCGATGGACGAGATCCCGCTGGTGCGCGCGCTGAAGGGAGAAGCCATCCGCGACGAGGCGATGGTCATCACGCAGGACAGCGGCGCGGCGCACACCCTGCTGGTCAGCGGCCGGCCCCTGCGCGGCGCTTCCGGTCGTCCGCTCGGCGCGGTGGTGGCGTTCAAGGACATCACCGAGATCAACGCCTCGCGCGCCCAGCTGGAAGCCAACGAGCGGCGCCTGCGCGCCATCACCGAGAACCTGCCGGCGCTGATCGGCAAGGTGAACGCGGCCGGCAGGTTCGTCTACCTCAACGGCCATGCCCTGCGGGTGTTCGGCCGCGACCTCGACGAGCTGCTCGGCCAGGAAATCGCCTGCGCCTACCGTCCCGAGGACTATGCGATCCTCAGCGCCCGGTTCACGCAGGCGCTGGCGGGCGACACCGCGTCCTTCGAATACGTCTCGCGCTCCAGCGGGAAGGAGCTGCATTACCAGTGCTTCTTCGTCCCGCAGCGCACCGCGGACGGCCAGCCGGACGGCTTCTATGCGATGGCCTTCGACATCACCGAGCGCAAGATGAGCGAGCTGCGCCTGGCCGAGAGCGAGGAAAGGCTGCGCACCATCACCGACAACGTGCCCGTGCTGATCGCCCACCTCGACAGCGAGCGCCGCTACGTGTTCGCCAACGCCGTCTACCAGTCCTGGCTGGGCAAGCCGGCCGGGCAGATCATCGGCAAGACCATGGAGGAAGCCTTCGGCGCCGACTACCTCGCGCCGCAGGCGGCCGCGCTGGAACAGGCGTGGAGCGGCCAGGCCTCGCAGTGCGAGCACGAGATCGTGCGCAAGAAGCACACCCGCATCGCGCACACGACCTTCCTGCCGCAGCTGCGCGACGGCTTTGTCGCCGGCGTCTACGTGCTAACCACCGACGCCACGGCCTCGCGCATGCACGAGCGCAGCCTGCACGCGCTGGCGCACACCGACACCCTTACCGGCCTGCCGAACCGGCGCCACTTCGAGGCCGCCCTGCAGGGCGCCGGCCGCGCAGGACATGCCGGGCGCGGCTCCGCCCTGCTGTACCTGGACGTCGACCACTTCAAGCAGATCAACGACCGCTACGGCCATGCCGTCGGCGACGCCGTGCTGGTCGAATTCGCGCGCCGCCTCAGCACCTCGGTGCGCAGCTCGGACCTGGTCTCGCGCCTGGCCGGCGACGAGTTCACCGTGCTGCTGAGCGACGTCGCCGACGAGGCCGACGTCGAACGGGTGGCGCGCAAGATCCTGGCCGCGATGCGCACGCCGTTCGAGCTCGATGCGCTGGTCCTGCAGGTCGGCGCCTCGATCGGCGCCGCGCTGGCCGACCAGCCGGACCCGCCGCCGGCGCGCCTGCTGGACGCCGCCGACCGCGCCCTGTACGCCGCCAAGGAAGCCGGGCGCAACACCTTCGCGATGCTGCGCCTGGGCCGTGGCCACATGCACGGGCTGGCGATGGCGCACGGCTGACGCGCTCAGGACAACGTAGAGCGCCTGAGAAACCCGGAGGGCAAGGCGCGTCGCCGCATCGGCGGACCGCGAAGACAGTACGCTAGTACGGCGAGACGATGCAACGCCGCCATGCGGGTTTTGTCAGGCGCTCCTGGGCCCTCACAGGTCCCACTTCAGCTCAGCCACCCAGGTGCGCTGCGGGTAAGGGTGGAAGTTCCAGTAGCGGTAGTTGTTCAGGTTGTCGATCCCGACCGCCGCCGACCACTGCCGGTCGATCCGGTACACCACCCGCAGGTCGGCCGTGAAGTAGCGGCTCGCGCCCTGGTAGGCGAAGCCGTTCGGATCGGAGTTGTCCAGGGTCGAGTACTGGCGGCCGCTGTAGCGCGCCGCCAGCGTGGCCGACAGCCGGTCGCCGGCGCGCCAGGTGGCTTGCGACGTCGCGCGCCACCGTGGAATGCGCGGCTGCCATTTGCCGACGCTGGCCGGGAACTTGTCGTTGCGGACGATCGTCGAATCGGTCCAGGTCAGGCTGGCGTTCAGGTCCAGCCCGCGCAGCGCCACGTCGCTGGCGGCGTAGGCGAGCTCGAGTCCCTTCGTGTCGATCCGGTCGACGTTCTGGACGTTCGTGACGTTCGGGACCACCAGCACGTTGGTCTGCGAATACAGAGCATCGCGGGTGCGCTCGCCGAAGGCCGTCAGGCGCAGCAGCCCGCGCATCGGATCGCCCTCCAGCTTGCGCTCGGCCGTCAGTTCGCCGGTCCAGGATTTTTCCGGCTTCAGGTTCGGGTCGTTGTTGACCAGGGTGCCGGCCGCATTGATGCCGCCCTGGTACAGCTCGGACACGGTCGGCATCCGCACCGCGCGTCCCAGCGAGGCCTTGAACAGCCAGTCCTGGCTCGCCTGGAAGGCCAGCGCGGCTTTCGGGGAAAGGTAATGCTCGCTGCGGCTGCCGTGGCTGACGGTGACGGCCGCGTTCGATGTCCTGCCGTCGCGCGCTTCCCAGCGCTCGTGGCGCAGGCCGAGCACCGTCTTCCAGCGCGGCGCGAACTTCCAGCTGTCCTGCACGTACAGGGCATCGATGCCGGTGCGGCCGCCGAAGGCCTGGTTGCGCGCGCCGGATGCGCCGTCCAGCCAGTCGGCGGTCGCGTTCTCGATGCTGCGCAGTTTGTATGCTTCGCGCTGCCAGCCGAACTCCGCGACATGCGCGCCCGCCACCCCGGCCGGCCGCCACACGCCCCTGGCGGCGAAGGTATGCCAGCCGGTGCCACCCTGGTCGACGATGCGCCCCGCCCCGCCGCCGCTTGCCGCCGGCAGCGTGGTCGTCGGCGCGCGCAGGAGGTCCCTGTCATAGTCGTACAGGCTGGCCGCGAGCTGCCAGTCGAAGCGGCCGCGGGTGCTGCTCTTGAGGGTCAGGCCGTGCATGAAGTGGCGCAGGCTCTCGTTCGACTGGCTGAAGTCGGACGGCGCCAGCGCATAGGCGCGGCCATCGATGTTCACCGTGCCGCTGTAGACCGGCTGGCCGGCGGCGTCGCGCAGGTAGCTTTGCGGCCTGCCCTGCGCATCGTTGTCCCACAGGCCGAACACGTAAGTGGCGCGCAGGCCCGGCGAGAAATCGTAGGCCAGCTTGGCCTTCAGGTGCTGCTGCCGCGTGCGGTACCGGGTCGCGGCGCCGAGGACCAGCCAGTCGCGCCCGCTGCGGTCGCGGGCGGAAACGGCGCCGCTGACGGGCGTTCCGGCCGTCGATGCGGTGGCCGCCGGATAGCGGGTCGGGAAGGTCAGCGGCTGGCCGTCGCTGTCCTGCCGGCTGAGGTCCAGGTACCAGGACCAGGCGCCGGCCCGGTTGCCGAGCGAGACGCTGCCCTGGCGGCCGCGGTAGTGGTCGTCGGTGCCGTACAGCGTGAACGGCTGGTACGAGGCCGACAGTTTCGCGTGCGCCTCGAAGCGCGAGGGCATACGGGTCACGTAGTCGACCACGGCGCCGACCGAGTTGCCGCCGTAGGCCGCCGAGAACGGGCCGTACAGCACGTCGACGCGCTCGATTTCTTCCGGGCTGACCATGCCCCAGCGCGGCGCGAAGGCGGCGCCGTTGCCGAGGTAGTTGGACAGCAGGATGCCGTCGGCGTACACCGCCGAGCGGGCGCTGTTGCCGGTGCCGGAGGCGCGGGTCGACAGCACCGCGTGGTTGTAGTCGCCGCTGTAGCGCTTGCGCACCAGCAGGCTGGGCAGGTATTTCAGGGCGTCCTCGGCATCGCTGGCGTTGATGCCGCGCGCGATCTCTTCACCGGTGACGGTCTCGATGGTGGTCGGGATCCCGGTCGGCAGCGAGGTCGGGTGCTTGCCGGTGACGATGACGGTGCCGAGCTGGCGGGTCTGGCCGCCGTTGGCGTCCGGCTCGGGCACGGCCTGGGCGAACGCCGTCGACACGGCGGCCGCCAGCGCCGTCAGCGTGCAGGCCTGCGCCAGCGATGTGCTTGCATTCTTCATTCTTGTTCCTGTGATGGCCATGGGCTCTGCGCACGCCATGGCGCCGGGCTGCAGGGCCGGATGGCAGGGCGTGCGAATCGATGCTGGTGCTGCGAACTGGCGGCGCGAAGCCGCGCGCTCAGGACAGGCGTGGCGGCGCGCGCGGCTGCGCGAGCGACCACGGGAACAGCGGACGCGAAGCGTGGTAGTAGAGCGGCGGCCAGGCATCGCGGCCGGCGGCCGGGACGAAGCCGGCCCGCATCGGCGGCGGCAGGCCGTGCGCGGTGGCGTGGTGGAAGAGGCAGTAGCCGCAGTGGTTCATGTCCTTCTGCAGCTTGCCCGGGACGGCATCGTCGCCTCCGGACGAGGCGCCGGACAGGACCACCGGCACCGTCTCCATGCCCATCGCCGTGCAGACCTCCATCTGCATGACGGCCGGCGCGGCGCCGGACGTTGCCATCGCATGCGACACCAGCGGCGCGAACGCATTGAACAGGATGGCCAGGCAGGCGATCCAGGCAATCCGTGCGCGCATGCGCCAATGCCGTGTCGGGGTAAGCATGCTTGCATTATAGTCCACAGCCCGACGCGCATCCTCCGCGGCGCCACGTTGCCACTGCGCAACGAAACTAAGTATTCCTGAAAGCATTAGAAGTTAGCTATCGACTTTCCCTACCCCTACGTATAAAGTCAATCTCGCGCTTCCTGCGCCCTGTCTCGCCCTCTCTTCCGAATGCAAGTGATGCTGCAACACACCCCCGGCCGCCTCCTGTCTCTTCCCCTGTTCGCGTTCAGCCTGCTGATCGGCGGCGGCGCCTGCGCGCAGGACGGCAAAGAGCCGGGCTGGACCCTGTCCGGCTTCGGCACCATCGGCGCCGTGCACTCCAGCGAACGCAATGCCGACTACACCGCGAGCGTGCTGAAGGCCGACGGGGCCGGCGCCACGCACCGCTGGAGCGCCAACGTCGACAGCCGGCTCGGCGCCCAGCTCGACTACCGCCTCGACCGGCGCTGGTCGGCGGTGCTGCAGATGGTGAGCGAACAGGGACTCGACAACAGCTACCGCCCGCGCATCGAGTGGGCCAACGTGAAATTCCAGGCCACGCCGGAACTGGCGCTGCGCTTCGGCCGCATCGCGCTGCCGATGTTCCTGGCCGCCGACTACCGCAAGGTCGGCTATGCCTATCCGTGGGTGCGCCCGCCGGTCGAGGGCTACGGCACCCTGCCCTTCACCAGCAGCGACGGCGTCGACGCCACCCTGCGCTGGAGCGCGGGCCGGGTGCGCAACGCCTCGCAACTGTTCTACGGCCGCGAACACGTCGCGCTGGCCGCGCCGCTGCACGCCTATGCGCGCGGCGTCGTCGGCATCTCGAATACCAGCGACTGGGGCGCGCTCAGCCTGCGCGCCAGCGTCATGAGCGGCGAGGTGACGTCCGACGTCGGCTCGGCCCTGTTCGATGCCTTCGAGGCCGCGGGCCCGGCCGGCGCCGCCATCGCGCGGCGCTACGAGATCGACCACAAGCGGGCGCGCATCGCCAGCATCGGCATGAACTACGACCCCGGCCAGTGGTTCCTGATGCTCGAAGCGAGCCGCAGCCGCACCGCGTCGCTGCTCGGCGCGACCCGCAGCGCCTACGCCAGCGCCGGCGTGCGCCTGCACGCCTTCACGCCTTACCTGGTCGTGTCGCGCGTGCGCGCCAGCGAGGCGACCCGCGACGACGGCCTGCCGACCGCCGGCCTGGCGCCGGCCGATGCGGCCCGGATCGCCCAGCTGAACGGCGGCCTGAACCTGCTGCTGGCCACCATCCCGCAGCAGACCACGCAGGCCGCCGGCGTACGCTGGGACCTGGCCGCGAACGCCGCCCTCAAGCTGCAGTACGACCGCGTCACGCCGCACCACGGCTCGCGCGGCTCCATGATCAACCTGGCGCCCGGCTTCCGTTCCGGCCGGACGGCCCACGTGGCCAGCGTCACCCTCGATTTCGTGTACTGATGCGGAGCGGACCTTTCCGGCGCCTGTTCGCAGCCGCCCTCCTCGTCCTTGCCGGCATGCCGGCCGGCGCCGCCGAGCTGGTGGTGATCGTCTCGGCCAAAAATCCGGTGAATGGGCTGCGCGCGGACCAGGTGGCCGCGATCTTCCTCGGCCAGAGCGTGCGCTTTCCCGACGGCCTCGAGGCGGTGCCGCTCGACCAGCCGCTCGGTTCGCAGCTGCGCGACGAATTCTATGAACGCGTGGCCGGCAAGAGCCCGGCCCTGCTGAAGGCGCACTGGTCGAAGATGGTGTTCACCGGCCGCGGCCAGCCGCCGCGCGAGGTGCCCGACAGCGCCGCGGTGCGGCGCCGGGTCGCCGAGAATCCCGAGCTGATCGGCTATATCGAACGCGGCGCGCTGGATGGCAGCGTGCGCCCGGTGCTGGTGGTGCGATGATGGAACACGCCAAGCCCGCCGCGCCCGCCGTGAAGGCGAAGCCCGCGCCGCGCAAGCGGGGCGTGAGCCGGCTCGGGCGCGCGCTCGAGACCCATATCGCGCTGCCGCTGTTCGCGCTGCTGCCGCTGATCGCGATCTGGATCGCCACCTTCCACTTCGTCGCCGCCGAGCGCGATGCCGCCGTCGCGGAGGCGCGCGAAGCCACCCGCGAGCAGGTCGACACCTACGAAGCGCAGATGGCGCGCAACCTGAACGCGATCGACCAGACCCTGAAGGTGATCAAATACGCGGCCGAGCAGCACGGCCCGGAGGCCGCGCTCGACAGGCTGCGCCGCCAGGGCCTGCTGCCGCCGTCGCTGGTGTTCACGGTGAGCATCGCCGACCGCGAGGGCCGCATCGTGGCCAGCAACCCGGCCATGCCGCCGCTGGACGTCGGCCACGAAACCTATTTCACGGTGCACCGCGACGACCAGACCGGCGCGCCCTTCGTCAGCCAGACCCAGCGCGATTCGGCCAAGCTCGACGCGCACCTGCATTTCACGCGCCGCATCGACGACGCCGCCGGCCGCTTCGCCGGGATCGCCATCGTCGAAGTCGACCCGGCCTACTTCACCAGCGCCTACGAGCGTTCGCGCGAGGGCGAGCTGGGGCTGATCGGCCTGATCGGCACCGACGGCGTGGCGCGCGCGCTGCGCATCGGCGACAAGGTCTCGTGGGGCCAGCAGGTTCCGCTCGGCAGCATGGCCGACGACGCCCTCGAACCGCACGCCATGGCGCCCGACGGCGTGGCGCGCTACGCCAGCGCGCGCCGCCTGCACGGCTTCCCGCTGTCGGCCGTGATCGGCCTGGCCGAGAGCGAACAGATGGCGCAGTACCAGCAGCACCGCGGCAACTACCTGGTGGCGGCCTTCGCCGGCAGCGCCCTGCTGCTGTCCGTGGTCGGCATGATCAGCGCCTGGTCGTGGCAGCTGGCCAAGGCGCGCCGGCGCGAACGGCGCGCCCAGGAAACCTATGCGGCGGCCTCGGAAGCCAGCCTGGACGCCTTCTTCGTGCTGCGCAGCGTGCACGACGAGGTCGGCCGCGTGACCGACTTCCTGGTCGAGGAAACCAATTCGCGCGCCGAGCAGGTCACCGGCATTCCCAAGGACCAGCTGCGCGGCCGCCTGATGGGCGAGCTGATGCCGTTCTACCGCGTGAACGGCATGTTCGACGAACTGCTGCGCGTGGTGGTCGACGGCAAGCCGCTCGAGACCGAATGGCAGGCCGCGACCTCGCCCTCGGTCGGGCGCTGGCTGCAGCGCCAGATCGTGCCGGTCGAAGGCGGCGCGGTCGCCACCGTGCGCGACATCACCGAGCGCAAGCTGGCCGAGGAACGGATCCGCCACCTGGCCCACCACGACGAGCTGACCGGCCTGCCGAACCGCAGCCTGATCCGCGACCGCCTCGAACAGGCGGTGCTGAACGCCCAGCGCAACGGCACCCACCTGGCGCTGGCCTTCGTCGACCTGGACGGCTTCAAGCTGGTCAACGACGGCCTCGGCCACAATGCCGGCGACGAACTGCTGAAGGTGGTCGGCCGCCGCATGCAGGACTGCCTGCGCCGCAACGACACCCTGGGCCGGCTGGGCGGCGACGAATTCGTGATCCTGCTGCCGGACGTGCCCGAAAACGCGCTGGCCCTCACGCCGGTGCTGGAAAAGATCCGCCAGGCGGTCACCGAGCCGGTGGCGATCGGCGACCAGGCGGTGCAGGTGAGCTGCAGCATGGGCGTGGTGATGTATCCGCGCGACGGCGAAGACCCGAAGACCCTGATGATGAACGCGGATGCGGCGATGTACCGCGCCAAGGACCTGGGCAGCAACAACTTCCAGTTCTATACCCGCGAGATGAACGCCAGCGTCGAAGAAAAGCTGATGCTGCTGGAGGGCCTGCGCAAGGCCTTCGACGCGACCCAGGCCGGCGCCCCGGCTTCCGGCGCCGCGCCGGCCGGCCATTTCAGCCTGCTGTACCAGCCGAAGATCGACCTGCGCACCGGCCGCATCTTCGGCGTCGAAGCCCTGATCCGCTGGCGCCATCCGGAGCACGGGATGGTGCCGCCGCCGCGCTTCATCGGCCTGGCCGAGGAATCCGGCATGATCGTCGCGATCGGCGAATGGGTGCTGCGCACCGCCTGCCGCCAGGCCCAGCTCTGGCGCGCCGCCGGCCTCGATCCGGTGACGGTGTCGGTCAACGTGTCGGCCCGCCAGTTCGAGGAAAAGCACCTGGTCGAGCGGATCGCGGTGGCGCTGCGCGATACCGGCCTGCCGCCCTCCGGGCTGGAACTGGAGGTGACCGAGAGCCTGCTGATGCGCGACCTGAACCAGGCGGTCGAACGCATGCGCGCGCTGAAGGACATGGGTGTCTCGCTGTCGATCGACGACTTCGGCACCGGCTACTCCAGCCTGTCGGCGCTGAAGTCCTTCCCGATCAGCACCCTGAAGATCGACAAGTCCTTCGTGCGCGACCTGGCCACCAGCGAGGACGACCAGGCCATCGCGCTGGCCGTGATCTCGCTCGGCCACCGCCTGCACCTGCGGGTGATCGCCGAAGGCGTCGAGACCGAGGAGCAGCGCGAATTCCTGGCCGCGAACGAGTGCGACGAGATGCAGGGCTACCTGTTCTCGCCGCCGGTGCCGCCCGAGCGCATCGCCGAGATGCTGCTGGCGCAGACGCGCTCGGGAGGCCAGGCATGACGCTGTCCGCACTGTCCCGCCTGTTGTTCGGCGCCGACCCCAAGCTGCGCCGGATGCTGGTCTACTGGGCCGCCACCGCGGCGCTGTATTCGATCTTCTTCATCCTGATCGTCCTGATCGGGACGCAGCACCTGATCGACCGCGGCGCGGCGCTCGACCTGGCGGTGTACGCGATCGGCGGCAACGCCCTGTCCTACCTGCTGGTGCGTTTCGGCGGCCGCTTCGGGCTGGCCCCGACCGCGCTGGCGACGCTGCAGGGCGTGTTCGCGATCAGCTGCAATATGTGGCTGTATGCGATTTCCGGGCCGCTGCGCGCCGCCACCCTGATGGCCCTGATCGTGGTGGTGGTGTTCTGCACCTTCGCGCTGCGCCCGCGCCAGACCCTGGCGCTGGCCGGGTTCGGCCTGGTGGGCATGGGAGCGACCATGTGGTGGCTGCAGGCGCACGACCCGCTCCGCTATCCGCCCCAGGTGGAAGCGGTGACCTTCGCGATCATGGCCGCCTGCTCGCTGGCCGTGACCTTCCTGACCGGCGAGATGTCGAAGCTGCGCGCACGCCTGAAGGCGCAGAAGGAAGAACTGGTGAAGGCGGTGGACACGATCCGCACCCTGGCCACGGTCGACGAGCTGACCGCGCTGGCCAACCGGCGCCACATGAACGAGGTGCTGGCGCTGGAAGAACGGCGCCGCGGTCCGGCCGCCGGAGCGCCGGCCGCCGCGCTGCCCGACCGCAGCACCTGCATCGCCCTGCTCGACATCGACTTCTTCAAGCAGATCAACGACCGCCACGGCCATGCCACCGGCGACGAGGTGCTGCGCCACTTCGCGGCCGCCGCGCGCGCCGAACTGCGCGCGGGCGACGTGCTGGCGCGCTGGGGCGGCGAGGAATTCCTGCTGATGCTGCCCGATACCGGGGAGCCGGAAGCGCTGGTGGTGGTCGAGCGCATCCGCGCACGCGTGGGCGGGCTGCGCATCGCGGGCGCGGACGACGCCGACCTGCTGGACGGGCGCCGCATCAGCTTCTCGGCCGGCCTGACGGCGCGGCGCGGCGACGAAGCGCTGGCCGACACCGTCAACCGCGCCGACAAGGCGCTCTACCAGGCCAAGTCTTCCGGCCGCGACCGCGTAGTCACGGCCCAGGAATCAGACCAGCGGCTCGGGGCGCTCATCCGCTCGTGAAGGCGCGGCCGACTGCAGGCGCGCCACCAGCGCATCCGGGTCGGCCTCGATCATCAGCAGGCCCGCATGCGCCGGGCGCACGAAGCCCTGCTCGACCATATGGCCGACGAAAGCCGACAAGCCGTTCCAGAAGCCGTTCGCGTTCAGGAGGCCGATCGGCTTGGCGTGGATGCCCAGCTGGGCCCAGGTCACCATCTCGAACAGCTCTTCCAGCGTGCCCATCCCGCCCGGCATCGCGATGAAGCCGTCGGCCAGGTCCAACATCATGGCCTTCCGTTCGTGCATGTCCTTGACCACGAACTGGCGCGTCAGCCCGGTGTGGCCGACTTCGCGCTCGAGCAGCGCGCGCGGGATCACGCCGGTGGCTTCGCCGCCAAGGCGCAGCACTTCGTCGGCGATCACACCCATCAGGCCGACCTTGCCGCCGCCGTAGACCAGGCCGATATTGCGCGCGACCAGCACGCGCGCCAGGCCGCGCGCGGCTTCGGCATAGAAGGGATCGGCGCCGGGCGAGGCGCCGCAGTAGACGGCGATGGCTTTCATGCTTGTCCTTCCGGCGGCAGTTGTTTCAGGTAGTCTTCCGAGAGGCGCTGGAACAGCTCGCTGGTCTCGCCGCGCAGGTAGGGCCCGACCATCGACAGCACCTGGTAGCAGCCGCGCGCGAGCGCGTCGGCGATCGCCTGCTGCTCGCTGTACTTGCGCGGATTGCGCACGTATTCGTAGGACAGCCAGTAGGTCGCCACCACCACCATGTTCGTCGCCATCGCGCCGATCTGGCTGTCGCCGGCTTCCAGCGAACCTTCGCTGCGCAGGTCTTCGCACAGCTGGCGCGCGACCTTGATCTTGTGCGCCAGGATGGCCTTGAAGTGCAGCTCCAGCTTGCGGTTGCGCGACAGCAGGTCGTTCAGGTCGCGGTAGAAGAAGCGGTAGCGCCAGATCAGCTCGAACATCATGCGCAGGTAGAGCCAGACGTCCTCGAGGTTCGAGCGGCGCCCGGCCGGCACCGTCAGCATGCGCCCGATCTCGGCCTCGAACTGGGCGAAGATCGAGTTGACGATGTCGTCCTTGTTGCGGAAGTGGTAATACAGGTTCCCCGGAGAGATGTTCATCTCTTCGGCGATCACGGTGGTCGTGATGTTCGGCTCGCCGAATTCGTTGAACAGCCTGAGCGACAATTCGAGAATCCGTTCGCGGGTCCGGCGGGGAGCTTTCTGTTGCATGGAAGACGGCGTGGTTGAACTCACCCGCAAGGATAACACCGACCGCCGGCCGCGGCCATATTCGGCCGGGGTTCGCCTGCTCGCCTCAGTTCCGTTCGCGGCGCAGTAAAAAGGCGGCCCGCAGTTCCTCGCGCAGCGCGCCCGCGGCCCAGGGCTTGTGCAGGAGGCGGTCGACCAGGCCGGCCGCGCAGGCGCGCTCGATCGGTTCCAGTTCCGATACGCCGGACAGGATCAGGCGCACGGTATGCGGATGCGTACGGGCGACGCGGGCCATCAGTTCGGTGCCCTGCATGCCGGGCATGCACTGGTCGGACAGGATCACGTCGACCGGTTCGTGCTCGAGCAGCGCCAGCGCCTCGGCGGCCGAGCCGGCGCTGAGGATGCGCCACGGCTCCCTTTCGAGGGCGTCGACCAGCACTTCGCGCATGAAGGCGTCGTCGTCGACCACCAGCAGGGTCGGCGGCGCCGGGGCGGGGCTGGCATTCGCCGGCAGCGGCAGGAAAGCCTCGACCTCGGCGACGAAGCTGGCCGCTTCGATCGGCTTGCAGACGTAGCCGTCGAAGCCGGCCGCCAGCACCCGTTCGCGATCGCCCGCCTGCGCCAGCGCGCTCACGGCCAGCAGCGGAATGTGCGCGCAGCCGCGGTCGGCCCGGAGGGCGCGCGCCACCGCATGGCCGTCCATCGACGGCAGGCGCAGGTCGCACACCACCAGGTCCGGGCGCTGTTCGAGGGCGAGGCGCAGGCCGGCCGCGCCGTCGCCGGCGCCGGTCACGGCATGCCCCGCTTCCCGCAGCAGCCAGGCCATCAGCTCGCGGGTGGCGGGGTCGTCTTCGACGATCAGGATGCGCGAGGGCATGGCGATCTCCAGGGTGTAATGTGCACCGACTCTATCACCCCGGCGGCCGGGATGCCAGGGCCGCAAGCTCCTGCATCACCGCTTTCAGGACGCGCGGATTGCTGCCGAGGGCGACGTGGCCGACGCCGCCGAATTCGAGGTTGCGCGCACCCTCCAGGCGGCCTGATTCCTGCGGCGCGACGATATTGTCGTGGTGGGTGTAGAGCGAGGTGACGAGGGCACGCGCCGCGCCGTCCTCGCCGGCGGCCAGCGCGCGCAGCCATGCGCTGCCGGGCCGCATCTGCACGGCGTTCTGGCCCAGGCCGAAGCGCGCCAGCGCGGTGCCGTGGTGCGGCGTGCCGAGGGTGATCACGCGCGCCACCCTCCCCGTGCCGTGGGCGCGCATCCAGGCGCGCGCCACCAGTCCGCCCATGCTGTGGGCGACGATCGCCACCTGGTCCGCGCCGGTCGCCGCGAGCAGGTCCCGGACCGCGCGCTCGACCAGCGGCACGTAGCCGTCGATGTCGCCGGCCACCGGTTCCAGGTCCACGGTCGCGTGGCTGATCCTGGCGGCATCCAGCAAGGGCGTCAGGTGGACCCAGTAGCCGCTGTTGCAGCCGTAACCGTGCAGCAGCAGCACCGGCACCCGTGTGCTGTCCGGATGGATGCGGGTGGCGGCGCTGGCGCGCGGGATCAGCCAGGACGTCACCAGCATGCTGGCCAGGTACTCTTCGGCCAGCAGGCGCAGGCGCGCCGCGCCGCCCAGCCGGAAGGCGTCCGGCGTGGCGCTGGCGAAGTGCGAGGCCATCACGAAGTTGTTCATGTTGATGAGCAGGCGTACCAGCACCACGCTGCCGATGCCGAGCAGGGCCGCCTGCCAGGCCGCCATGCCGTAGCGCACGCTCGCCGCCCAGCCGATCAGGACGGCCGCCACCAGCTGCACCAGCAGCAGTGCGCGCGACAGGTGGCGGGCGCTTTTCACGCTGGCCTCACGCGGCGGCGCTTGCGGCGGCCGGGGCGTCGCGCGGCGCCGGACGCGCCGCCGGGCGGCCGGTCAGCGACTGCGCCAGCTGGCTGGCCAGGCGCGCGGTGATGCCGTAGATCGACAGCTGCGGATTGGCGCCGATCGAGGTCGGGAACAGCGAGCCGTCGTGCACCGACAGGTTGGCCAGGCCGTGGTAGCGCCCATCCGGCCCGGTCACGCCGGCGCGCGGATCGCCCGCCATCATGCAGCCGCCCATCACGTGGGCCGAGGCCACCTTCGCCAGGTGCGGACGATAAGGCAGCGCGGCGATGCCCTCCTTCGCCTCGCGCCAGGAGGTGTAACGCGGCGCGGTCTCGTGCGCCACCTGCACGGCGCCGGCGCCGGCCGCGAACTGGATCTCGGCCATCGTAAGGAGTCCCCGGCGCGCGCCGTCCCACAGCGGATCGCCGAGCGGATAGTCGAGCACCGGCGCGCCGCCCGCGCCCAGCGACACCGTGCCGCCGCGCGACTCCGGATGGAAGCCGTCGCGCAGCAGCGCCAGCATGCCCTGCAGGTGCGGGAACTGGCGCATCATGTCGGCGTGCTGGACACCGAAGCCGGCCATGGTGGTCGACAGCAGCACCGGGTGCAGCGGCGGCGCCTCCAGCTTGTAGCCGATCGGACCGTCGATCGGCTGGGTGTGCAGGAAGTGGTCCGAGTACACGGTCTGCGGCGCGCCCGCATAGCCTTCGACGCGCTGCGGGAATGCCGCGGCCGAGATCAGGGTCGGGTGCAGGAAGGTGCGCTTGCCCAGCAGCCGGTTGGGATCGGGCGCGTTCGAACGCATCAGCAGCGCCGGCGAGTTGATCGCGCCGCCCGCCAGCACATAATGTTTCGCACGCAGGCGCAGCTGGCGGCCGTTCGGGCGGATGCCGTCCTCGCCCAGCAGCGTGCACTCGAGCGCCTCGATGCGCTCGCCCTGGATGAGGAAGCGCTCGGCGCGTGCGCGCGTGACCAGGGTCGCGCCGTGGTCGAGCGCGGACGGGATGGTCGTCACCAGCATCGACTGCTTGGCATTGGTCGGACAGCCCATGCCGCAGTAGCCGAGGTTCCAGCAGCCGTTGACGTTGCGGCGGATGAAGCCGGTCGGGATGCCGAGCTTCTCGGCCCCGCGCCGCAGCAGGTCGTTGTTCTCGTTCGGCGCGGCCGGCCAGTCGGCGATGTGCAGGCGCGCTTCCATCAGCGCGAACCAGGGCGCCAGCGCCTCGACGCCGTAGTCGCGCAGGCCGTAGCGCTGCTGCCAGAATTTCAGGGTGTCGGGCGGGGTGCGGAAGCTCGAGGTCCAGTTGACCGTGGTCGAGCCGCCCACCGTGCGCCCCTGCAGGATGTTGATCGCCTTGTCCTTGGTCTTGCGTGCGGCCGATTCCTGGTACAGCGAGGGATAGGCCTCGGCTTCGCGCATCCTGAAGTCGCGCGACGACTTCAGCGCGCCCTCCTCGACGATGATGACGGACAGTCCGCTGAGCGCGAGGATCTCGGCGGTGACGCCTCCGCCGGCGCCGCTGCCGACGATCACGACGTCGGCGTCCAGGGTGCGGTCGCTATCGGCGCGGGCGCCGTCGACGACCTTCCAGCCGCGCGCCAGGCCGGCTGCGACCGGGTCGGGGATGATGGTGGTGTTGCTCATGCCAGTTCCTTGATGGGGCCCGGATAGCCGATCGCCGCCCAGTTGGCGGGATCGCTGTACCAGCTGCCCAGCACCAGGTCGTGCAGGGCCTGGTAGGCGGTGCGCAGCAGGGCCAGCCGGTGGGTGCGCCAGTCCTCCAGCCAGTTGTTTATATCCGTGTCCGTGGCTTCGGCCCAGCCATGCGGGATGCCGGTGAGGAGGCGGCGCGCCGGTCCCAGCGCGAGCAGGCCGAACAGGTCCTGCACTTCCTGCTGGGCGGCCAGCGGCAGCCCGAGGATGGTCTGGTTCACGCGCTCGGTGCTTGCCTGGATCGCCTGGGCGCGTGCGTTTGCCTCGGTCGGCAGCACGCCGGCCAGGATCGCCGGCACGAGCGCATGCAGGGCCTCGCGCGCCTCGCCGTCGATCGCGAACCCCTTCGGCGCCGGCGGATGGGTGTAACGGTAGATACCACCGCCCGCGGCGAGCACGAGCGCGGCCAGGGCGCCGGCCTTGAGGAAGGATCTGCGGCTTGTCTCCATGCTGGACCTTTATCTTGCTTTTTTGCCTAGTGTAAGCGAAAGAAGCGCATGGAAACGGCGGAAAACTAGAGCGCCACATCTAGCCCGTAAATTCGGGGTCAGAGCACATTTCCGGCCAAATTCGGGGTCAGAGCACATTTTCCGCGGCCGGCTCGGGCGAACGTCGTTTGCATTCGTGCTTCTATATGCAAATTTCGTTTGCACATGCAGCGGAATTGGCAAAGCTTCGTTGCCCGGCATTGCGGATGGCTATTTCCGAAAAAAGCGCTCTGACCCTGAATTCAGGCAATAAAGTGCTCTGACCCCGAATTTTTAGTCTTGCCGGTGCTTCACCATCTGGCGGGCGATGCCGCGCAGGATGTTGACTTCTTCCGTTTCGAGCTGGGTGCGGGCGAACAGGCGCTTCAGGCGGGGCATCAGCTTTTTCGGGTTATCGGCGTTCAGGAAGCCGATCGCCACCAGCGCTTCTTCCAGGTGGGCGTACATGCCTTCGATCTGGGCCATGCTGGCGGCCTCGCCCTGGAAGCCGATGCCGCTCTGGGTGCGGTTCTCGCCCTCTGCTGCAAGGCGGCATTCGTAGGCCAGCACCTGGGCCGCCTGCGACAGGTTCAGCGAGGAATACGCGGGATTCGCCGGGATGTTGATCAGCACGTTGCAACCCTCGACGATGTCGTTCGGCAGGCCGAAGCGTTCGTTGCCGAGGATCAGGGCCGGGCGCAGGTCCGGCTTTTCCGCCACGTGCGCGGAAAAAGCCCGCGGCGTCCACACCGGCGGCGAGAATTCGCGCAGCCGGGCCGATACCGCGGCGGCGAAATTGCAGCCCTCCAGAGCCTCGGCCACGCTGCCGGCGATGCGCGCGCCTTCCAGCACGTCGAGCGCGCCGCTGGCGAAGGCGACCGCCTCGGCGTCGTGCAGGGGATCGTCGCAGCGCGGCGTCACCAGCGCCAGGTCGGAGAAGCCCATGGTCTTCATCGCCCGCGCCACCGAGCCGACATTGCCCGCGCGGCTGGTTTCCACTAGCACAAAGCGTAGGCGTTTGAAAAGAGATGTGTCAGTTTCGGTCGGGTTCATTGTAAAATAGCGCCATCGCGCGGTGACGAGCAGTCGAAATCCAGGTCCGGGTCCAGCAACCTGGCGGGATTTTAACGGTTTCGGCACCGCTTTGCTCTTTGTCATTCTCGTTCATTCTCGATCGTTCACGGCGCCGTTGCGCGGTGGGCGTCAGCATTCATCAGGAAGCTATTCAATGCACCCAATGCTCAATACGGCCATCAAGGCCGCCCGCCGCGCCGCCACGGTCATCAACCGCGCGTCTTTCGATCTCGACCGCATCACCATCAGCGAAAAAAGCCATAACAACTTCGTCACCGACATCGACCAGGCGGCGGAACAGGCGATCGTCGAGACCCTGCTGAAAGCCTACCCCGACCACGCCATCCTTGGCGAAGAGACCGGCGCGTCGAGCAACCTGAACGACGAGAGCGAATACGTCTGGATCATCGATCCGATCGACGGCACCACCAACTTCCTGCACGGCTACCCGAACTACTGCGTCTCGATCGCGCTGCAGCAGCGCGGCGTGATCACCCAGGCCGTGGTCTATGACCCGGTCCGCAACGACCTGTTCACCGCCACCAAGGGCGCCGGCGCCTACCTGAACGAAAAGCGCATCCGCGTGCGCAACCCGGAACGCATCAACAAGGCCCTGATCGGCTCCGGCCACGGCGCCGACCCGCGCGCGCTGGCCGAATACCTGCGCATGTACGAAGTGGTGGCCCAGCGCTGCCACGGCGTGCGTTCGAGCGGTTCGGCTGCGCTGGAACTGGCCAACGTGGCCGCCGGCCGCGTCGACGGCTATTACGAGAAGGGCCTGAAGATCTGGGACATCGCCGCAGGCTCCCTGCTGGTGACCGAGGCGGGCGGCATCGTCGGCGAATTCAGCGGCGAATCCGAATACCTGAACAAGGGCGACATCATCGCCGCCGGCCCGAAAGTCTTCGCCGGCATGGTCGCCGTGCTGAAACCGTTTGCCTGAATACGTCGCCTTCTTCTTTCGCGTACAATAGCAGGTTGTGATTCTGGTGCTCCATCGACTGTGCTCAGGCATGTGATGGGGCTGCAGGCCTGCTTACCCGCTTCCGGCGCCTCACCCCGGCGCCGCGCCTCCGCTTCACCGCTAAAATTTCCCTAGCGAAACATTTTTAAAATATAATTCGTGTAGTCGTTAACGTTTGTGTTGATGACTGCGTCACGGCGTCCCGGCACCAGTACCGGTCGCCCTGCCTTGTGTAATCCGATCGGCTGGACTGGCGCCCCACACCATGGCGACGGGCCGATCCATACAGAAAATCTATGTCCTTCACTACTCTCGGTCTGACCGACGCTATCGTACGTGCCGTTACCGAAGCGGGCTATACCGCTCCGACCCCGATCCAGGCCCAGGCCATCCCGGCCGTGCTCGGCGGCGGCGACCTGCTGGCCGGCGCCCAGACCGGCACCGGCAAGACCGCCGGCTTTACCCTCCCCATGCTGCACCGCCTGTCGACCGACAGGAACGGCGCGGCCCTGACGAACAAAACCTCGAAGCGCCCGATCCGCGCGCTGGTGCTGGCCCCGACCCGCGAACTCGCGGCCCAGGTCGAAGAAAACATCCGCACCTACGCCAAGTACACCAACCTGAACTCCGCCGTGATCTTCGGCGGCGTCGGCATCCACCCGCAGATCAAGCTGCTGGCCAACGGCGTCGACATCCTGGTCGCCACCCCGGGCCGCCTGCTCGACCACGTCGGCCAGGGCACCATCAAGCTCGACAAGATCGAGATCCTGGTGCTGGACGAAGCCGACCGCATGCTCGACATGGGCTTCATCCACGACATCAAGAAAGTGCTGGCGGTGCTGCCGCCGAAGCGCCAGAACCTGCTGTTCTCGGCCACCTTCTCGGACGAGATCAAGGCCTTGGCCGACAAGCTGCTGAACAACCCGGCTTCGATCGAAGTCGCGCGCCGCAACTCGACCGTCGAGGTGATCGCCCAGACCATCCACCCGGTCGACCGCGACAAGAAGCACCCGATGCTGGCCCACCTGATCAAGTCCAACAACTGGAAGCAGGTGCTGGTGTTCACCCGCACCAAGCACGGCGCCAACAAGCTGGTCGAACAGCTCGGCAAGGACGGCATCGGCGCGATGGCGATCCACGGCAACAAGAGCCAGTCGGCGCGCACCAAGGCGCTGGCCGAGTTCAAGGACGGCAGCCTGACCGCGCTGGTCGCCACCGACATCGCGGCGCGCGGCATCGACATCGACCAGCTGCCGCACGTGGTCAACTACGACCTGCCGAACGTGCCGGAAGATTACGTGCACCGGATCGGCCGTACCGGCCGCGCCGGCGCCACCGGTGAAGCCGTGTCCCTGGTCTGCGTCGACGAACACCAGATGCTCAAGGACATCGAGAAGCTCATCAAGCAGACCCTGCCGCGCCAGGTGATCCCGGGCTTCGAACCGGACCCGAACGCCAAGCCGCAGCCGATCCAGCTGCGCAGCGGCGCACCGGGCCATGGCAACCGCGGCGGCCGTCCGGGCGGCGGTCGTCCTGGTAACGCACCGCGCAGTGGCGCTCCGGCGGCAGGCCGCGGCCCTGCCCCGTCCGGCCAGCGCAATGGCCCGGCAGGCGGCGCACCGCGCAGCGGCGCGAATGCCGGCGGTGGTCGCGGCAATGGCGGCGGCAACGGCGGACGCGGCGGCCAGAACCGCGGCCCGCGCCCGGCCTCGGCACGCAGCGGCAGCGGCGATCGCTGATCGTTAGCCGTTCCGGCACCTGAGCAGGACCAGCCGGCGCCGCGCAATGCTGATTGCTTGCGCGGCCCCGGCTTTTTTACGCCTGTTTCAAATAGTTGAGCACTCAAGTACTTGCCAACAGTCGCAATCGCCCATATACTTGATTACTCAAGTACATTTCAATCAATCGAGGTTCATCATGAGCGACGCCCACACCGATACCCTGACCACCGAATTCTGCCTGCGCATGGGACGCGCCTGGGCCGCCCTCTCGCGCCGTCTGGACAGCGCCCTCGGCGGCCACCACGGGATCAGCTTTGCCGACTACCAGCTGCTGCTGCACCTGCAGCGCGCCCCCGGCGGCCGCCTGCGCCGGGTCGACCTGGCCGAAAAACTGGGCCTGACCGCTTCCGGCGTCACCCGTTCATTGCTGCCGCTGGAAAAGATCGGCCTGGTCGACCGCCAGAGCGATCCACGCGACGCCCGCGTCGGCTACGCCATCATCACCGCCACCGGCAGCGAGCTGGTCACGAACGCCACGACCGTGGTCGACAACGTCAGCCGCGCCATGCTGGGTGCGCCGTCGCGGGCCCAGCTCGAGGCGACGTCCGGCCTGCTGGCCCAGCTCGCCGGGACCGGCCAATAAGCAAGCCTGATCTAGAAAATTCGGGGTCAGAGCACTTATTTCTGCGAATTCGGGGTCAGAGCACTTTTCGGGGTAATGTCCCGCCAACAAGTTTCCCTGCATCGCTGGGATCTTCGCCTGAGAGTCCCCTGGCGCTCGCCTGCGATGCCATGGCCAGGAGGCAGAAAAGCAATGTACCGAAAATGTGCTCTGACCCCGAATTTCTCCTGAAAAGTGCTCTGACCCCGAATTTTCGGGCAAGGCGCGGCGGCGCCGACAGATCAACGGGCCGGCGTCCGACAAGCCGCCGCGCCGTGGCGATCGGCGGCACATTGCCATTTCGGCTACAATTTTGTCCATGCCAAAATTTGCCGCCAACCTGAGCCTGATGTTCAACGAGCTCGGCTTCCTCGAGCGCTTCGCCGCGGCCCGCGCGGCCGGCTTCGAGGCGGTCGAATTCTTATTCCCCTACGCCTTCGAGCCGGAACAGATCGTCGGCCGCCTGCAGCGCTACGGGCTGCAACTGGTGCTGCACAATTTCCCGGCCGGCGACTGGGCCGCGGGCGAGCGCGGCTTTGCCTGCGATCCGCGCCGCGTCGGCGAATTCCAGGACAGCGTCGAGCTGGCCCTCGACTATGCGGTCGACCTCGGCGTGCCGCGCCTGCACTGCCTGGCCGGCAAGCTGCCGCCGAACGTCGCGCCGGAGCGCGCCCATTCAACCTTCGTCGCCAACCTGCGCTTCGCCGCCGAGGCCTGCGCCCGCCACGGCATCGAGGTCCTGATCGAGCCGATCAACGACCGCGACATCCCCGGCTATTTCCTCACGCACAGCGCCCAGGCCGCCGGGATCATCGCCGAATGCGCGGCGCCGAATCTGTTCCTGCAGTACGACATCTACCATATGCAGCGCATGGAAGGCGACCTCGCCAACACCCTGCGCGAACGCTTGCCCCTGATCCGCCACATCCAGCTGGCCGACGTGCCCGGCCGGCACGAACCCGGCACGGGCGAGATCAATTTCCCCTTCCTGTTCAAGCTGCTGGACGAGCTCGGCTACGACGGCTGGATCGGCTGCGAATACGTGCCGCTGGGCGACACGGTGGCCGGGCTGGGCTGGCGCGATGGGATCTGAGCCCGGCAATCGGCGTTTGCCTTGATTGGAGGCAAGGTAGCCGTTGGGCAACTTTGAAAGAATGGGACTTTTCGAGCACGGCCTTCCGCCCGCTAGAAAGGAGCCATGGACATTCGCCCGCACTGGCATCGCGCCCTGCTTATCCTGCTTGCCGCCCTGCTGCTGGGCGGCTGCGCCACCACCGGCCAGGTCAGCCTCGCGGAAGTGAGGCAATTCGCCGACGCCTCTGCCCGCCTTGGCGGCTATGCCGAGCTGTCGAAGCGCTACCGCGACACCTACGAACGCGAGCAGCCCTACCTGTCGCCGGCCGCCGACCGCATCGCGAAGGAAAACGATGCGCGCCGCAAGGCCGTCTACGATGACTTCATCAGCATCCAGAAAAGCCTGGTGCTCTACATGCAGACCCTGAGCGTGCTGGCCGGCGACGCCCGCTACGACCTGTCGCCCCAGCTCGACGACCTCGGCAACGGCCTCAAGTCCAACGCCGAGTCCGGCCTGCAGCAGCGCCACGTCGCGGCCTACACCGGCCTGACCCGCCTGCTGACGCGGGTGATCGCTTCCGGCTACCAGAACCGCAGCGTCGAGACCATGGTGCGCGACGGCGACGCCGACGTGCAGGTGCTGCTGGACGCGATGATCGCCCTGACCCGGCTGTACGCCAAGACCAACGAGAACGAGAAGAAGACCATCCTCGGCATCTTCGACGTCGAGATCCCGTTCTCGACCAGGAACTCGGACCGCATGCTGGTGACGCTGGCCAAGGTCCACTACCTGAGCAAGTCGACCGAATACAAGCTGATCGACAAGCGCTACGAACTGGCCCTGCAGGGCTTGAGCAAGGTCGCGCTCGGGCACCAGAAAATGCGCGAGAACCTGCACAACCTGTCGGGCGAGGAAATGCGCAAGCTCCTGGGCAGCTACGCGCGCGACCTGAGCGCCCTGCGCGACGCGCTGTCCAATTGAACCCGAGGAGGGAATATGGCAAACGAGACCCCCACCCCGCCGCCGGCGCCCGGCAAACCGCCGGCCCCGGCCCCGGCCGAAGCGCTGGCCACCGCGAAGCAGGTCGAGGAGCTGGCCGACCGCCTGTCCGCCTGCGCCGACAGCATCCACGAGCGGGTGATGCGCGACATCCACCATAGCCAGGAACAGCACCATGGCGAGGTGCCGGAGGCGGACCAGGCGGTCGCCCGCGCCCTCCTCGACGCCGAGGTCGAGCTGCGCCAGCGCGCCAACCGCCTGTATGCCGAGGCCGCCGCCTGCATCGCCGGTCCGCTCGGCCAGTCGCAGCAGCACCTGATCGCCCTCACTCTCGAGGCCGCCGAGAAGATCAAGCGGATCACCCGCATCGGCGACGGCATCACCCTGGTCGCGCGCCTGCTGGGCCTGGCGGCGGCGGCCACCACCGGGCAGGCCCTGCCGATCCTGGGCGCGATCGACCAGCTGAAGACCCAGCTCGATGTGATCGCCCTGCACGAGGCGCCGCCCGCCGGGAACGTCTAGCGGGGAATGATCTAGACGCTCCGAGTTTGCGCTACACTGGTCTTCCGCGAGCCAGCATCCAATCGGAGGGCCTTTCCATGACCGTCAATCCAACCGTCCAGCCAGGCGGCGCGGACCAGGACCGGCTCGCGCTGCTGAAATCGATGCTGGAACAGCGCCTGCGCGCGCTGGAAAATGTGGAGGCGCCGCCCGCCCCCGACGAAGCCTCGCCGGTCGCCGAAGTCGAAAGCTCGCCGCTCGACCGCGCCACCGTGCGCCTGCTGAACGACCTCGAGCGCGAGGCCGCCGGGCACCATGCGGCCGAGGTGCAGGTCCTGCGCCACGCGCTGGCCAAGTTCGAGGACGGCAGCTATGGCCTGTGCGAAATGTGCGGCCAGCCGATCGGCGAATCGCGCCTGCTGGCGCGGCCCGAAGCGCGCCTGTGTATCGCCTGCCAGACGCGCGCCGAGAAGGGACGCTAATTCAATACATGTGCTGGCCGCCATTGATGGCCAGGTTGGCGCCCGTCATGAAGGCCGCATCTTCCGACACGAGATAGGCCACCAGCCCTGCCACCTCGTCCGGCTCGCCCAGGCGGCCCATCGGGATCTGCGGCAGGATCTTCTCGTTCAGGACGTCCTGCGGCACCGCCTCCACCATTTTCGTACGCAGGTAGCCCGGCGAGACCGTGTTGACGGTGATGCCGTGGCGCGCCATCTCCAGCGCCAGCGCCTTGGTGAAGCCGTGCATGCCAGCCTTGGCGGCGGCGTAGTTGACCTGGCCGAAGGCGCCCTGCTGGGCGTTGACCGACGAGATGTTCACGATGCGGCCCCAGCGCCGCGTCATCATCGGTTCGATCGCCTGCTTGCTCAGGTTGAAGACGCTGTCGAGGTCGGCGCGCAGCACGGCCTGCCAGTCGGCCACGCCCATCTTGCGCAGGCTGCGGTCGCGCGTGATGCCGGCGTTGTTGACGAGCACGTCCAGCCGGCCCATCTCGGCCAGCAGCTTCTGCATCATCCATTCGCAGGCGCCGTAATCGGTGACGTCGACCCTGTAGGCCGTGAAGCGGTAGTCCTCGTCGCGCTGGGCCGACAGCCAGGCTTCCTGCGTGGAGTTGCTCGGCGAATACGTCGTCGCCACCTGGAAGCCTTCGTCGTGCAGGCGCCGGCAGATTGCCGTCCCCAGTCCACCCATTCCGCCCGTCACCAGGGCTACTTTTGGCGTCGCTTTGTCATGTTGCATGGCTGTTGTCCTGTCGTCGGTAGAGCCGCGCGGTCTGCGCGGCGGGAAGTACCGAGTCTAGGAGCGTCATCAAGCCCAGCTTTGACAAAGCGCAATGGTGTTAAGGCTCAACCCGCTTGTGGATTCAGTGCAGGATGTCAGGAGCACTGCCCGGGTCGAAGTCGGCCCAGTCGCCGTCGACGATATTGCCGCGCGCGCGCTCGATCTGGGTCGCGCCGAGGCCGCGCAGCACATCCACCGCCCGCGCCTCCATGCCGGGGTCGTCGAAGGCGACCGCGACCAGCATGCCGGCATGGCGGTTCTCGAGCGGCGCGCGGCCACCCTCCTCGCGCTCGCCCGCTTCCTTCATCTTGGAGAAGCTGAACAGCGAGCCGACGTGGGCGCCGACCAGCCCACCGACCACCGGGCCCAGCGGCCCCGTCAGGGGCGAGGTCACCGCGCCCGCCACCACGCCGACCGCGGCGCCGGCGCCGGCGCCCTTGGCCACGCCCTCCGGCGTCTCCCTGGCGCCCGGCGACTGGATGTGGTCGCCGCCGATCGGGGTCTGGTCGTGCTGGCCCGGCTGGCTCAGGTAGAAGGCGCTGATGCGTTCGGCCGCGAAACCGGCGTCGAGCAGCGCACGGCGCGCGTTCTCGATCTCGTCCTGAAGCTGGAAGTGCCCTGCAATGATCATAGACATGGGAAAGCCTCCTGGATTCGTCAGTCCTGCAGAGCATGCGCGCCCGGCGCCGGCTTCTCTGTTCGCAAACGCACGCAGCCTGCCTTCCCTGTTCGACGCGCTACTGCCACTGGCCGTAGACAGCGCCGTGCGGTTCCAGTTCCTCCCACTGCGGCTGCGGGAACCAGTCGCGCGGGTCGACGCGGAAATAGCGCTGGAATTCGGCGTACAGCTCCGGATGGCGTGCCGCCAGCGCGTGCGGCTGCTCGAAGAAGCTTTCGGTGGCGACGGCGAAGAACTCGGCCGGGCTGCTGGCGCCGTAGGGATCGAGCACGTCGCGCTGGCCCCAGTAGGTATCGCGGCGCAGCAGTTCGAAATCGCGCGACAGGGTCGCCGACCAGCGCCGGTAGCTTTCGGTGCTGCCGAGGATGGGCGCGCCGTTGGTGCTGCCCGATTCGCTGTCGAGCTGGTGCGCGAACTCGTGCAGCACGACGTTCTGCGCCCCTTCCGGCACATGGCCGGCGCGCCTGACGTGGTCCCAGGACAGGATCACGCGGCCGTCGCCCCAGGATTCGCCGAGCAGGTCCTGGCGCGTCTCGGTGACCACGCCCCCTGGATCGACCTGCTTGCGCGGCACCAGGAAGGCGCCCGGGTACACCAGCACCGCATGCAGGCCGGGATACACCTCGGTGCTGCGGTTCAGTAGCAGCAGGCAGGCCTGGGCCGCGATCGTCACCCGCATCTCCTCGGTGACGTCGAGCCCGGCGCAACCGACGAAGGTCTTTTCGTGCAGGAAGCGCTTGACCAGGCCGTGCAGCTGCTCGCGCAGCGGCCCCGGCATGGCGCGGTACTGGACCACGTTGCGTTCGATGATGGCCAGCTGGGCCGGCCCCAGCGGGCGCGCGAGCGCGCGGCGGAGGCGCCAGCGCGGCAGGCCCCAGGCCAGCAGCAGCCCGCCCGCGATCGCGGCGCAGGCGAATGCGGCGCCGGTGTCCATCACGCGGCCGCCGGCGGCACCGGGCCGCCGGTCAGACCGAAGTGCGCCTCGACGGCATCGGCGCCGCCGATCCGCGTGCCGCCCACGAACACCTGCGGCCAGGTCATCTCGCCCGAGACGGCGCGCAGCACGCTGGTCGTGATCTTCTGGTCCTGCGGGATGTCGGTGAAGGCGATGCCGCGCGCCTTCAGCACGGCCTTGGCGCGCGCGCAGAAGGGGCAGCCGGGCTTGGAGAACATCACCACCGGCTCGCTGGGCTCCGCTTCGGGATTGATGTGATGCAGCATGGTGTCGGCGTCCGACACCTCGAAGGGATCGCCCTCCTTGTCCGGCTCGATGAAGATCTTGTCGATGATGCCGTCCCTCACCAGCATCGAATAGCGCCAGGAGCGCTTGCCGAAGCCGAGCTCGCGCTTGTCGACCAGCAGGCCCATGCCTTCGCTGAAGTCGCCATTCCCGTCCGGGATCATGGTGATGTTGTCCGCTTCCTGGCTGCGCTGCCATTCGTTGACGACGAAGGGATCGTTGACGGTGATGCAGACGATGTCGTCGACCCCGTTCTCGCGCAGCACCGGCGCCAGCTCGTTATAGCGCGGCAGGTGGGCGGACGAACAGGTCGGCGTGTAGGCGCCAGGCAGGGCGAACACGACCACGGTCTTGCCCTTGAACAGCTCGTCGGTCGTAATGTCACGCCACTGATCGTCGGGCCGCGCCTTGAACGTGACCTGGGGAACGGGCTTTCCTTCCAGCGAATCGGCACTCGGTAACATGGAATCTCCTGAGGTTGGCAAGGCGGCGGCTTGCCGCTTCCCGCCAGATATGGGAGCTGTTATCGGAGTTTCAATCGGAAAGTGAGCCGTAAAAAAAAGCCACCGCCGGGAAGGCGGTGGCGTGCATCGTGCCGTTTTCCCCGCGCTGCAGCCGCCATCGCGGCCGGAGTCGGGTTCAGGGCAGATTCGTGGCGTGCCGGAAGCGGCTTACTTCGCGACCTGGCTCGGGGCCGGGCCGAACAGGGCGGCGACCAGCGGATCGCGGGTGACCGGGCTGCGGTTCACGCGGATCGCGTAGTGGGTGTCGTCGGCCAGGATGTGGAAGTGGCGGCCGGTGCCGGCCATGCTCTGCTCGCGCAGGCCCGGACGTTCCTTGCGCGGGGCGGCGCCTTCGCGCTTCGGCTGGCAGATCGCGGCCAGGAAGGCCTTGACGCGCTCGGGATCCGGCGAGATGCGGTACACGGCCTTGCCCAGGTAGGTGGCGGTGCCCTCGATGTAGCGGGCCAGCTCGATCACGCCGGCTTCGCGCAGGTCGCGGATGTACTTGCGGGCGCCCGACGGCGAGAACTTCAGGAACCAGGCGATCTCGTCGGCCAGCATTTCATGTGTCTGCAGCTCGCCAATCAGCTTCTGCATGTTCTCGATGCGGCGCTGGGTGGCCGAGGTCGACCGCACACGCTCGATCGGCGCCAGCGAAATCGGGGCGCGCTCGGTCGGCTGCGGGGGGACGCGTTCGATCAGTGCAGAGTTGCTGGAAGTGTGCACTGCGCCGATGTCGCCTTGCACCGCGTTGTGGTGAGTCGCTGCATGCATGTTGGTTTACTCCATGTAATAAGACTGTAAAGACTGTGTTCTGTGTGGCCCGGACCAGCGTCTTACCTCTATGACACTTGGACAACACGCCGGTTCCGCTTAACTGGATACAAGATTGCCTGCGTCAGACCCGGAGTTCTGTGCGCCAGCCAACATTGCCGAAAATTTCTCAAAGTTATTTAGTTGCCCCGCGTATTAACGCGGCGCAGTCGTTCAATTGCAAAAAGTGGAAAGAAGCGACGGTATGTGTGGAAGGCAGGACAACGAAATGCCTTGGGTGACGCTGGATGTCCGGAAGTAACGATAAAAGATCGTGACATCACGGCCCTAAAAGTATTACAAATTGAAACAATCAAATCGACAACTTTCCACCTAGAATCTTGTAATTTGGTAATATATAGACGACATTGCTCGAAGATGAACGCATCTTAATGCATTGACTGTGGATGAGCAGGAAAAATCTGGAACTGTCGCGTTGCGAAATTGTCACAACCACGGATTCCTCGGTGCGGTACCGCACGGACCTTGGGAAACACCGGCTTGTATTCTTGACCACAACATCACTGTCTAGGCATGCGATGTCAGCACATTTACAAACCTATAGGAGTTACCTGTGAATAATATGAAGAAGATCGCTCTGGCTGCCGCCCTGCTCTGCTCGGCTGGTTCGACGCTGGCTCAAGAAGTCATCAATCCGTCCTGGTACGTGGCGCCGACCGTCGTCCGTATCAAGCCCGATCATGACTTCGGCGTCGGAGGAAGTGACTGGGGCGGCGGGTTGAAGTTCGGTAAAGCGGTAACCCCGATGTGGGACATCCAGCTCGGCGCCACCCATTCCCGCGCCGACAACAGCCTGACCAACTACCACCAGACCCTGGTGGGCGCCGACGCGCTGCTGATGCTGTCGCGCAAGGCCTTCCGTCCCTTCCTGCTGGTCGGCGTCGGCGGTGAACGCGACAAGTTCAGCCGCAACGGTTTCAGCGCTTCCGGCTGGTCGCCGTATATCACCGCCGGCCTGGGCTTCCAGGCCAGCCTGAACGACCGCTGGTCGATGCAGCTCGACGCCCGCGCGGTCAAGAGCAACCTGCGCCACGACGACGACTTCGGTTTCTCGAAAGCCCTCACCAAGTACGTCGGCCTGAGCCTGATCTACGCCTTCAACCCGCCGCCGGCACCGTATGTCGCCCCGGCCCCGGCACCGGAACCGGCACCGGTCGCGCAAGCCCCGGCTCCGGCTCCGGAACCGGTCGCTCCGCCGCCGCCGCCGGCCCGCTTCGAGAAAGTGACCCTGTCGGCGACCGAGCTGTTCGCCTTCGACAGCGCCACCCTGTCGATGCCGCAGCCTAAGCTGGACGACATCGCCGCCGCCCTGCAGGCCGATCCGTCGATCACCGACGTCGACATCGTCGGCTACACCGACCGCCTGGGCTCGACCAAGTACAACCAGAAGCTGTCGCAGCGTCGTGCCGACGCCGTGCGCGAGTACCTGGTCGGCAAGGGCATCGACGCCAAGCGCCTGCAGGCGCATGGCAAGGGCGAAGCCAACCCGGTCGTCACCGACTGCCACCAGAAGAAGAAGTCGGAGCTGATCGAGTGCCTGGCACCGAACCGCCGCGTCGAGGTGGAGCAGATCACCGTCGAACGCCGCGTGCAGTAACACGGTTTGCGGGAGCGTCCGTGCTCCCGTCAAAGGCGCCGGTCAACGCCGGCCAATCGACGCGCCTTCGGGCGCGTTCTTGTTTGGAGGAAGCGTTATGGATGTAAAAAACTGGATGCCGTTTTCGCGCAAGGTCGTCCACGTGATGCGCTGTGCCGTGACGGAATGGATGGAGCACCGCGCGGCCAGCAAGGGCGCCGCCCTGGCCTTCTATTCCCTGTTCTCGCTTGCGCCGATCCTGGTGCTGGTGATCGCCGTCGCCGGCTTCTTCTACGGCGCGGATGCGGCGCAGGGCCAGCTGATGGGCCAGTTGCGCGGCCTGGTCGGCGCGCAGGGCGCGGAAACCATCCAGGCGATCGTGGCCGGCGCCCGCAACAAGGACAGCGGGATGTTCGCCACCATCGTTGCTTCGGTGCTGCTGGTGGTCGGCGCCACTTCCGCCTTTTCGGAGCTGAAGGACAGTCTCGACGAGATCTGGGACGTGCCGCCGCCCAAGGATGCCAGCTGGTGGGATACGGTGCGCACCCGGCTGCTGTCGTTCGGCGTGATCCTGACCCTGGGCTTGCTGCTGATGACCTCGCTCGTCGTCTCCGCCGCCCTGAACGTCGCCGAGAAATACATCGGCGGATTGTGGCATGACGCCACCGTCATCCTGGGATGGGTCGCCTCGGCCTTCAGCTTCCTGGTGATCGCCACCATGTTCGGCGCCATCTACAAGCTGCTGCCGCGCATCAAGCTGTCCTGGCACGACGTCACCATCGGCGCGCTCGGGACGGCCGCCATGTGGACCCTCGGGAAATTCGGCATCGGCCTGTACATCGGCAACAGCAGCACCGCCAGCAGCTTCGGCGCGGCCGGCTCCCTGATCGCCCTGCTGCTGTGGGTGTATTACTCGGCGCAGATCTTCTTCCTCGGCGCCGAGTTCGCGCGCCAGTACGCGATCCAGATGGGCTCCCTGAAGAAGCCCGAAGGCAAGGAAGTGTCGCCGCTGGGCGACCTGCCCGACGGCAGGCCGGAACGCCGGATCCGCGAACGCCGCACCTCGGGTTCGCGCGACCGCCGCACGGGTGGAGCGCCGGACCGGCGCCTCGGCGTGGCCGTGGGCCATACTGCCTGAGCCATCGTTGCCCGCATCCGATCGTCGCCCCCGCCTGCGCGAGGGCGACAACCGGCTTACTCCCCCAGCAACTCGGCCACCACTTCCATATCCTCCACCCGCTCGGCCACCACCTTGATCACCACCACCACCGGCACGCCGAGCAGCAGGCCCCACATGCCCCACAGCCAGCCCCAGAACAGCAGGCTGACGAACACGGCGGCCGGGTTCATCTTCGCGATCTTGCCGGTCATCCAGGTGGTGACGACCATGCCCACCAGGGTCGCGATCGCCAGCGAGGCGCCGGCCACCAGGATCACCATGCGCAGCGATTCGAACTGCAGGAAGGCGACCAGGCCGGTGGCCGAGGTGATCAGCAGCGGTCCGAAGTACGGCATGATGTGCGCCACGCCGGCGAAGATGGCCCAGGCGCCGGCGTTCTCCAGGCCGATCATGCGCAGCACGCCCCACATCAGCAGGGCCAGCAGCGTGTTCGTGACGAGCAGCATGAACATATAGTTCTGGATCGAGGTGTTGATGTCCTCGAGGATGTGCACCGTAACCTTCTTGCGCGTCAGCGACGGCCCGGTCAGCTTGACCAGCTTGCGCTTGAAGGTATCTCCCGCCAGCAGCAGGAAGAACACCAGGAACACGACCATGGTGGCCTGCGACACGAAACTCGCCAGGCCCATCGACCCGGCCAGCAGCCAGTCCATCACGCGGAAATTGCTGCCCCCGGCGCTGCTTGCCTGCGCCGGGTGGGCCTTCTGCAGGGCGCGCCGCGCGTCCGAGCCGGCGTTCGCGGCCGCCTGCTCGATCTCGGCCGCGGCGGCCTGCACCTGCTGGATGGTCGAGGGCTGGCCGTCGGACGCCTGGGTGATCAGCCTGGTGACCTTGTGGGTCAGGGTGGGCAGCCCGTCGATGATGTTGAAGAACTCGCCCTGCAGGCGCTGGATCGTGAGCCCCATGCCGGCCAGGATCAGGGCCGTGACCAGGGTCGCGCCGATCGCGCGCTTGACGTGCCAGCGTTCCAGCCAGCGCACCACGGGACTGAGGGTGTAAGCGATGAAGATGCCGAGCAGCAGCGGCACGAAGAAATTCTTGGCCCATTGCAGGGCGAACACGAAGGCGACGGTGGCCAGGATGCCGAGCGACATCCCGCGCGCATTCACGTGCACGGGCAGGCGCAGGCCGCCGTGCATGGCTCCCAGCTCTTCGCCGGTGGGCGCGCCCTCGCCGCTCAGCAAGCCGGCTTCGTGGGCCGCCTCCTCGGGCGAACGCACGGCAGCGGGCGGATGCGGCGCGGCGGGGGACTCGGATGGCTCGGCGGTTTTATCGCCGGTGGGAGCGAGCTGCATATCGTTACCTGCAAAAAGAAAAGGCCAACCCCAGGGCTGGCCGATATGTTCCTGTCCAGCCGACGCGCCAGGGCGAATCACCCAAGGTATCGCCCGCGGCGGCCGGACATCGTCATCCGGCGTCAGCTCATTCTACGCGGATCGCTCCACGAGTCTTACTTGACGCGGATGTCGTTCTTCACCGAGGTCACGCCCTTCACGCCGCGGGCGATGTCGGCGGCGCGCTGCGCATCCGACGGCTGGGCCACGAAGCCCGACAGCTGGACGGTGCCCTGGTAGGTCTCGACGTTGATTTCGGTCGCCTTGACGTTCGGATCGGCGGCGAAGGCGGCCTTCACCTTGGCGGTGATGCCGGCGTCGTCCAGGTATTGGCCGGTGCTTTCGTGGGTCGAGGTCTGTGCGCAGCCGACCATGCCGAAGGCGACGGTGGCGGTGAAGATGGCGGTGGCGATACGTTTGGTCATGGTCATGATGAGCTCCTTTGTTGTCAATGAATCACAGGGGTGATGCAGGTTTGCCGAAACGGCGGGTACTAGCTTATTTGCCGAACTGGGTCTTCGCGTTCGACATGCACTGGTCGCGGGCGGCGCCGGCAAAGGCGTCGCAGCGCTCCTTCGCCACTTTCCAGTCCGCGTCCAGTTTCTCGTCGCGCGCTTCGTTGCGCGCTTCGATGGTCTTCTGCTGGGCCTTCGCGTCGGCGCGCGCGGCGACCAGCGCCGCCTTGGCCTGGGCCTGGCAGACGTCCTTGTCGTTGCCCGTCATGCCGGCGCATTTCGTCTTGTCGCGGTCGTACTCCGCGTCGGCGATGCGCATGCGGGCGCGGGTATAGGCTTTCAGCGTGTCTTCGTATTTCGCGCGCGCTTCTTCCTCGGTGCGCACGCGCGCGGCCTTGGCTTCGGCCACGCACACATCCTTCGGGTTGCCGGTCACGGCATCGCACTGGGCGCGCGCATTCTTGTAGTTGGCGGCCGCCAGTTCGCGCGCCTGCTCGTAGGCCAGCTTGGCCTGCGGCGTGGCGGTGGACCGGACCAGTTGGCCGGCGGCGCGCGCATGGCCGGCGCCCCACAGCAGCGCTGCGCCCAGCAACAGAATCACATGAGGTGTCCGCATTTTTTTTCTCCTTTTTTCAACACTCAGGAGACGTTTTACTCTGCCGTAACGAAGAGTTCTGTTCGGTGCCGAACACAGTCAAATAGTGTGTGAAATACATGGATGAGGTACAAGGTCGCACGGTGCGTCATCGCACAGACCTCAGGCATGGCACTGCTTAACCTGAGCCTACATCTTTGCCAGGAGAACAAGTCATGAAAACTATTCGTACTCTTGCCGCCCTGGTCGCGGCCGGCGCCATCCTCGGCGGTTGCGCCAGCAGCAGCCCCGACCCCTACTACGGCAACAACGGCTACGCCAATAGCGGCTACAACGGCAGCTACAACGGCGGCTACCGCGACGGCTACCGCGACAACGCCGCGGCCGGCTACGGCACCATCGAATCGATCCAGGTAACGTCAGCCGAAGGCCGCACCAGCGGCGCCGGCGCCGTCGTCGGTGGCCTGGTCGGTGCGCTGGCCGGCAACCAGGTCGGCAGCGGCGGCGGCCGTACCGCGGCCACCGTGGCTGGCGGCGTCGCTGGCGCAGCGATCGGCAACAATGTCGAGCGCAACCGCGAGATGAATGGACAGCAAGCGTATGCGGTAAATATCCGCATGGATAATGGTGAGTACCGCACCGTGGTGCAGGACAATGTCTACGACCTGCGCGTGGGCAACCGCGTGCGCATCGTCGACGGCCGCGTCTACCGCTATTAACATAGTTCGTTGAATCGCAACACACGCCGGCGCCCGTGCGCCGGCTTTCGCTCGTCAAGAGCATGGAGAAACGGATGAGACAGCCACAACGATCCTGGCCCGCCATCGCGCTGGCCACCTTGCTGGCGGCCGCGGGCGCCCATGCCCGCGACCAGGCCCAGAGCAACGACGACAGCGCGGTCGGCAAGGCCGTGGCGGCCAGGCAGGCCAGCGAGATCAAGAGCGGCGATCCGGCGCGCTGGCACCGCGAAGACCTGTCGCGCCAGGCGCGCCTGCGCATCCTGCAGAAGGAAATCGGCGCGGCCTGGCAGGAGGCGAAGAATGCCTGCCGCGAAGGCGCGGCGGCCGAGCGCAACGCATGCCTGAAGGAAGCGCGCGCGACCTACGAGCAGGACATGAAGAACGCACCGGCCCAGCTCGATGCGGCCCCGAAGGGATCGGTCGAGACCTCGGTCCAGACGACCACCGCAGCCACGCCCCCGTCCCGCTAAAGACCGCCGCAGGCAAAAAGACGGCGTCCAATCCGAGGATTGCGACGCCGCTCAAGCCCCACCATATTCTGCCATCCGGGCCGGCCATCTCATTGGGCCTGCCAATCGACCGCCGGCCGCGAATGCGCTCTCAGTATGCCATTTGCTGCGCGCGTTTGCGCTGCACGTACCAAGCGGCAACACCTGCCAGCGCCGCGATGCCCAGTGCAGGTTTTCCGAGCTTGCGCTTTCGGATGAAGCCTAGCACGGTTAGGGCATATGGGGCCAGCACCGATACGCTTGTACCGGTAGGTTTCAGCAGTGCATCGGCACGCGTGCGCAGCGCCCAGGTCGCGTGATCGATGACCGTATGGAACATTACTTCTGGACGCGCCGCGTGCTTGATCTGCGCACGCGAATGCGCCAGGCCGGCGCGATAGAACTCGCCGTCGCGCAGCAGTGCGCGTTTCTTTTCCTCGTGGCTGCGATGGTCGTGCTTGTCCATGTTTCCTCCGTTATCTTGGGCCTGCATGCTCACATCAGCATGTCGCGGTCGTTGCGCAATTCCTTCATCGTCTCCGGGAAAGCGAGCTTGCCCTGCTTCAGCATGGAGAGGCCCTTGGCCACCAGGATGCCGGTGATGATGAGGAAGAGGAAGAACATGACGAGCAGGATCTTCCAGCCCATTTCGTCCCAGGCCAGCGCGACGATGGTCGCGGTGCCGTAAGCGAGGGCGAACCAGGTGGCGAGCACGGCCATCGCGAAGATGGCGACGAGCTCGATCACATGGTTGCGCACCTCGGTCATTTCGAGCGCGGCGAGCTCCACACGCGACACCACCAGGCCGAACAGGTTTTTCGCCAGGCCCGTGATCCCACCCATGAGGCCGGGGCCATGCACGACGGTTTCTTCTTTTTCCATGGCTGCCCCCGGCTCGTGTTATTTGCGGCCCAGCAGGACACCGATCAGCAGGCCGGCGCCGGCCGCCACGGCCACGGTGCGCCACGGGTTGTCCTTGACGTAGACATCGGCAGTGTGCGCCAGTTCCTTGCCCTTGACCATGGCTTGATCCTGGTACTTGCGGCCCTGGCCCAGGGCGGCATCCAGCATGCGCATGCCGCGCGCGCGCAGCTCGTCGGCCTTGGTGCCGGTCAGGGAGGCGGCCGCGTTCAGCAGCGACTGGGCATCCTTGACCAGGGTCTTCATGTCGGAGTTGGCATCATCCAGCTTGTCGTTCATGGAGGCCGACTGGGACTTGGCGCGCATGGCGTCGGTATTGGCACGGATGGAATCGAGCATGTTGTACTCCTTGTTCTTGGTGGGTTGGGAAAGCGTTGTTATGCCAGCAGGTCGCGCATGTCGTCGGCGTGTTCCTCTTCGGTCGCCAGGATCTCGACCAGCATGTTCCTGGTGGTCGGGTCCTTGTCGCCGATCGCCTGGATCATCTGGCGGTAGGACTCGATCGCCACGCGCTCGGCGATCAGGTCGGCGCGGATCATGGCCTGCACGTCTTCCGAGTCGTCGTACTCGGCATGGCTGCGCTGGGTCAGCGTGGCCGGGTTGAAGTTCGGCGAACCGTTCAGCTGCACGATGCGCTCGGCGATGCGGTCGGCGTGGTCCTGTTCCTGCTGGGCGTGTTCGAGGAACTCGGCCTTGATGTGGCCGGTGTTCGGGCCGCTGACGGTGTAGTAGTGACGCTTGTAGCGCAGCACGCACAGCAGCTCGGTGGCGAGCGCGGCATTCAGCATCCCGATCACGGCCTCGCGGTCGGCGGCATAGCCTTCGGTGACGGCGCCGTCCTCGAGGTTGGCGGCGGCGCGGCGGATCTCTTCGATGTCGAAGCCGTGGGCCAGCTTGGAATTCGTCTCGTTCATTTCGATCTATCCTTGTGTCAAAAAACTCAAAGCAAAATCAGCGCATCGGCGCGCGCGGCGGAATCGGTGCGTTCTCGTTCGACAGCACGATCTCGACACGGCGGTTCAGCTGGCGGTTGGAGGCGGTGTCGTTCGACGCCACCGGGTACATCTCGCCGTAGCCGCGGGTCGCCACGCGTTCGCGCGGCACGCCGAGGCTGGTCAGGGCCTGCGCCACGGATTGCGCCCGGCGCTCCGACAGGTCACGGTTATGGGCGGAGCTGCCGGTGCTGTCGGTAAATCCTTCGACCAGCACGGTGCGGTCGGGGTTCTGCATCATCACTTCGGCCAGCTTGCGCACGGTCGCCATGCCGTTCGCGTTCAGTTCGGCGCGGTCGGTGGCGAACAGCACGTCGCCGATCGTCACGACCATGCCGCGCTCGGTCTTCTGCGCATGCAGCTCGACCAGGATCGCCTCGAGGCGCGCGGCACGCTCGGCCAGCTGGGCGTTCTGCTGCTGGGCGGCGGCGGCCTGGGCCTGGGCATCCTGGGCCTGCTGCTGGGCGCTCTGGGCCTGCTGCTGCGCGGCGGCGGCCTGGGCGTTGGCGGCGGCGGCTTCGCGCTTGGCGCGCTCGGCCTCGGCGGTGCGGGCTTCGAGCTGCACGCGGTCGCGCTGGCGGCTGGCGTCGGCGATCTCGGCCTCGGCCGACTTCGCCTTCGCGATTTCCTGGGCGGTGGCGATGCGCTGCTTGGCCACGTAGGCCAGGCGGTCGATCGTGTCCAGGCTCTCGCGCTTGGCGGCGGCCTGGTTGGCGCGGTCGAGGGCTTCGCTGGCCTGGCGGAATTCCAGCGGCGCGTAGCTCGCGACCTGCGGGTTGTTGCTGGCTGCCACGTAATCGGCGCGCGCCTCGTCGAGCGTCGCGGTGGTGGTCGGAACGGTGCTGCAGGCGGCCAGCAGCACGGCGCCGGCGAAGATCGCCGACTTCAGAAAATGCGCTTTCATCGTTGGTCCTTTCTTCTTCTGTGCGCCTGCCGGCGCGTCGTTGGATCAGTGCTGGTCGGAATTGGCGCGGTCGACTTCCTGGCGCAGCACGCGCAGGTCTTCGTTGAGCGCGTTCGAGGCGGCGGTGGCCTTGGCCGAATTCGCCTTGGCCTGGGCCAGCTTGGCGTCGGCCTGGGCCTGCACCGCCAGCTCGCGCGCCAGCTTGTAGTCCTTGGCGGCGAGCGCCTGGTTGGCGCGCATCATCTTCTCGCGCGCCGACGAGATCTCCTGCGGCGCCAGCTCGGGCGCGCCGGCCGACACCGCGTTATCGACGGCGTTGTGCGACACCGCGACGGCAGCCGTGGCCGGGGTCTTTTCCTGGCTGGCGCAGGCGGCCAGGCTCAGGACCGCGGCGGCTGCGCCAACCTGCAGCAGCAGGTTCATCGATTTCGTGTGCATCGTCTTCTCCCATTGAACGATTTGTGTTGGTAACGTTATAAGCCTCTTGCTTGAAGAGATCGGTTCGCTGCCGCACATAGGGCGGCGTTGGCCCAAGGGTCATCCCGGTAGGGTGCGGCACCGCACATTGATTGGCAAACCTTTACGTTAATCTGGCTTCAACAGACTTCCACAAGAAGGATTGCCATGACAACCCAACAGCACGAGGAGAACAAGCCGGCGGACAAGGACAACCACGGCACCGCCGGCACCGGCAGGCAGCACCGAAGCCACGGCAAGCGCGCCGTCTCGCGCCCGCTGAAGATCGCCCTGTGGATCCTCGGCATCCTGGTCGCCATTCCCATCATCGCCATCATCATCCTGCTCACCTTCGACTGGAACCGCGCCAAGCCCTGGCTGAACGCGAAGGTCAGCGACGCCATCGAGCGCCCGTTCGCGATCGTCGGCGACCTGTCGGTGCACTGGGAGCGCCCGTCCGAGAGCATCATTCCGGGCCAGCGCACCTGGCGCGACCACATCCCCTGGCCGCACCTGGTCGCGAACGACGTCCACGTCGGCAATCCGGCCAATATGCCGAAGGGAGACACCGCCAATGTACGCCAGTTCTCGTTCTCGCTGAATCCTTTTGCCCTGCTCAGCCACACCATCAGCATCCCGGTGCTGCGCTTCGACGGCCCGCGCGTCGAACTGCTGCGCACCGACGCCACGCATTACAACTGGGCCTACAAGCACGAGCAGAAGCAGTCGAAATGGAAGCTCGACCTCGAGCGCCTGGTGCTGTCGAAGGGCGTGATCCACATAAAGGATGCGGTCACCGACGCCGACATCACGGCCGACGTCGACACCCTGCCCAGCGACCCGGTCTACGGCATCGGCTTCAAGGTGCACGGCACCTATAACGATGCGCCGGTGACGGGCGGCGGCAAGACGGGCGGCGTGCTGACCCTGAAGGACCAGGACGCGCCCTTCCCGGTCCAGGCCGACGTGCATTCCGGCCCGTATGCGCTGGCCGTCGAAGGCACGGTCACGCGGCCGGCCAGGCTGGCCGGGCTCGACCTGCGCCTGAAGCTGGCCGGCCCCAGCATGGCGCGCCTGTATCCCTTCACCGGCGTGGTGCTGCCGGAGACGCCGGCGTTCTCGACCGAGGGCCACTTGACCGGCGCGCTGAAGGAAGAAGGCAGCCGCTGGACCTACGACAAGTTCAAGGGCAAGGTCGGCGAATCCGACATTGCCGGCAGCCTGAGCTTCCTGAACCGCAAGCCGCGCGGCAAGCTGACCGGCACCGTGCATTCGAACCAGCTGCGCTTCGCCGACCTCGGCCCGCTGATCGGCGCCGATTCGAACGCCAGCAAGCGCGCCCGTGGCGTGGCCGAGGTGCAGCCGGCGGGCAAGGCGCTGCCGGTCGAGAAATTCCACACCGAAAAATGGAAGGTGCTGGACGCCGACGTGCGCTTCACCGCCGACCGCATCGTCAAGACCGCGCAGCTGCCGCTCAACAAGCTGAAGACCCACCTGACCATGGAGAACGGCGTGCTGCGCCTGCAGCCGCTGGACTTCGGCATGGCCGGCGGCACCGTGAACTCGAACGTCACCCTCGACGGCAGCGGCGGCGCGGGCAAGGACGCGATCAAGGCCACGCTCGACGCCACCGCGCGCAATATCGAAGTCAAGCAGCTGTTCCCGCAGGTCCAGAAGATCCAGCAGGCCACCGCCGGCGACGTCTTTGCCCAGGCCAAGCTGACCGCCACCGGCGACTCGGTCGGCGAGATGCTGGCCAAATCCAACGGCGAAGTGAAAGGCCTGGTCAGCCAGGGCGTGGTCAGCAAGCTGCTGCTCGAGGAAGCCGGGCTGAACGTCGGCAACGTCATCATCACCAAGCTGTTCGGCGACAAGCCGGTGCAGCTGAACTGCCTGGCCTCGGATTTCGACGTCACCAACGGCGTGGCCAAGACCAACACCTTCGTGCTCGACACCGAGGAAGCGATCGTCGACATCAACGGCTGGGTCAACCTGAGCAGCGAGCAGATCGACCTGCGCGTCAAGCCGGAAACCAAGGCGCTGCGCCTGTTCACCTTGCGCACGCCGTTCTACGTGCGCGGCACCTTCAAGAAGCCCGACCTGCAGCTCGACAAGAAGGTGCTGGCGATGAAAGGCGGTGCCGCCGTCGCGCTGGCCGTGGTGGCCGCGCCGGCCGCCGCCCTGCTCCCGCTGATCAACACCGGTCCGGGCAAGGACAGCCCCTGCGCCGCGCTGCTGGCCGAAGCCGGCGCCAAGCCGCAGGCACCGCCGCCGGGCAAGCAGAAACGCTGAGTACGGTAGTGTGAGATGTCGTACAGACCCTTCTATCGTGCGCACCTAATCTGGAGACAAGCAACACGAAACGTAGCAAGGAGCAAGATGAAGCAATTCGGATGTACCGCGACGCTGCTGGCCGCCTTGGTGCTGGGCACGGTGACCGTCTCGGGATGCGCCGCCACCGGCGAAACCGCCGGCCAGGCCATCGACGACGCCACCATTACGACCGGAGTCAAGGCAGCCATCAACGGGGATCCGAACCTGAAGGTTTCCGACCTGAATGTGGAAACCGACCAGGGAGTCGTCCAGCTGGGCGGATTCGTCGGCTCGGCGGACGATGTGGCGGCAGCAGCAGCGGCTGCCCGCACCGTGAAGGGCGTGAAATCGGTCAAAAACGACTTGCGCCTCAAATAACAACCCACCGTAAGGAGATCATCATGAAGACCATCAAGCAAATCGTCGTGACCGCTTCCCTGGCAACCGCAGCCCTGGCCCTGACCGGCTGCGCCGACATGTCGCGCCAGGACCGTAACACCGCCGTCGGCGCGGGCGTCGGCGCCGTGGCCGGCTCGGTCCTGACCGGCGGCAGCGCTGTCGGCACCGTGGGCGGCGCAGCCGTCGGCGGCGTGATCGGCAACCAGACCAGCAAGACCCACTAAGCAGGCCGGCCGGCGCAAGCCGGTCGCGCAGGCGAACGCGAAAAGCGCCCCGTTTCGACGGGGCGCTCTGCTTTTCAGGGAAGGCTTTTGTTGAAGGACGCGCTTCAGGCGAACAGCGGCGCGGCAGCCGTGACGCCCGCGCCGGCGGCGCCCGCTTCGCGCACGATCTCGTAGCAGGTGCAGGCAGCTTGCGCCAGGCCTTCCGGATCGAGGATCTCGATGTTGCCGCGGCTGTAGTTGATCAGCCCCTGCTGCTGCAAGGCGCTGGCGGCCTTGGTGACGCCGACCCGGCGCACGCCCAGCGCATGCGCGAGGAACTCGTGGGTCAGGTGGAAGCGGTCGGACTGCAGGCGGTCGCGCGTAACGAGCAGCGAACGCGCCAGGCGCGCCTCCAGCACGTGGTAGCGGCTGCAGACGGCGATCTGGATCGCCTGGGCCAGCAGGGAATCGGTGTAGCGGTACAGGACGCGCTGGAGGGCCGGGCTGCGCGGGAACTCGGCGCGGAACAGGTCGGCGTCGATGCGGCTGGCGCTGCCGGCGCGCTGGACCACCGCGCGCACCTGGGTGGTGTCGTGGCCGAGGGCGACGGTGGCGCCCAGCATGCCCTCACGGCCGACCAGGCCCACTTCGAGCGTCATGCGCACTTCGGCCACGGCCATCATCGAGACCAGGCAATCGTGCGGAAAGTAGATGTGGCGGATCGGATCGCCCGGTTCGCACAGCACCGCGCCAAGCTCCACCTGGACCTGGTCGAGCGCCGGCAGCATGCGCGCCAGGTCTTCCGGCGGAAGCGCGGCCAGCAGCAGGTTGGCGTTATGCTCGGCGACCATCGGTGCAGCAGGAGAATTCATCGGGCCCTCGCGGTAGGACGCCGGCGGGAACCGGCCCGGCGTCGCAGTTTCATTTGCTAACAACTTTCGGTCAGCGTACCGGCGCGGTCGGGGGAAGTATGTACGGTGACGCACGGAACCGGGTGTTGTTGGCAGGGACAATGAGCGGACCGAACCGAAGAAAAAAAGGACCCGCCATGAACACACATCCCACACCTCCGGCGCGCCGCGGACAGCATCCCCTGCTGCTGCTGGCGGCACTCGCCGTGATCCTGTTTTGCGCAGTCGGCACCGCCGCCATCATGGGCTGGCTGCCATCCTCGAAAGGCCGCACCGCGACCAGCGAATTGAGTGCCGCCGACCGCGCCGCCCTCTCCGCCAGCCTGCAGCAGCCGGGGGTGGCGCCAGTCGTCGCCGCGCCGCCGGCCATCGCGCCGAACGCGGCGCCGCCGGCCTATCCGGCCCAGGCGGTCGCCGGCAACTATGCGCCGGCGCCGGCCGCGCCGCTGCCCGCGGCTCCCGCCAGCAGCTACGCCGCGCCAGGCTATGCCGACCAGGGTACGGGCGCCTACGGCGGCAGCGCCCAGGGCACGGCCGCTTCCGGCTACGCCGAACCGGCGCCGGTACGCGACAGCCATCCGAAAGCGAAGACCACGACCCGCGTGGCGCAGGAAGACTCGTCCAGCCGCTGGTGCGGCACCTGCGGCAATGTCGAATCGATCCGGACCATCACCACCCGCGCGCAAGGCAGCGGCGTCGGCGCGGCCGGCGGTGCGATCCTCGGCGGCCTGCTCGGCAACCAGGTGGGCAGCGGCCATGGCCGCCAGCTGGCGACGGTGGCCGGCGCGGTCGGCGGCGCGGTGGTCGGCAACCAGGTCGAAGGCAATATGAAGGCCAACCGCAGCTACGAGATCCGGGTCCGCCTGGATGACGGCACGCTGCGCACCTTCCACCAGCAGAGCGTGCCGCAATGGCGTACCGGCGACCGCGTGCGCGTCGTCAAGGGTTCGCTGCGCGCGGCCTGAGTTCATGCATGAGGGATGGATTTGGGACGGGGCTTCGGCCCCGTTTTTGTTTGGCGCTGTTCGCATTAAGTGTGGAATCTTTCAGCAAGCGCCCGGTCCAACGTCGACCTGAACCGTTGACGGAGGCGCCATGCAAGCACGGCAGTTCGAGCATTTACTCCAGCACTTGTCGAGCTTGACCCGGCGCCAGCGCGGCCGGCTGCTGATACTGCTGCAAGCCACGGCCGGGCTGGACCGTACACTTGAGGTCATCGATCAGCCTGGACAGGCACTTTGCTGTCCACGCTGCCAAGCCGATCGTCCCTATCGCCACGGCCATGTCAACGGCCTGCAGCGCTATCGCTGCCGCGTCTGCCTTCGTACCTTCAACGCACTGAGCGGCACACCCCTGGCCCGACTGCGCCATAAATCCCGCTGGATTGACTACCTCGACGGCATGCTCGACTCGCGCAGCGTGCGCCGCTCGGCGCTGGAAACAGGCGTGGCCAGCGCCACCAGCTTTCGTTGGCGGCACCGCTTCCTTTGCTTGAGCAAGGAGGATCGGCCGGCTCGCTTGAGCGGGATCGCCGAGGCGGACGAGATGTATGTCCTCGAATCGCATAAGGGCTCCAGGACACTCGATCGCCCGCCACGAAAGCGCGGCGGTAAAGCGTCAAAGCGCGGAATCTCGAACGAGCAGATGTGCATCCTGGTCGCACGCGATCGCAGCGGGCAGACCATCGATGCCGTCACCGGCAAGGGCGCGCTGCGCAAGCAGCATTTGCTTGAGCACCTGGGACCGCGGCTGGAGCGCGACGTGCTGCTCGTGACCGACAGCCATGTCGCTTATCCGGCATTCGCCCGTGAAGCCGGGATCTCCCATGAAGCCGTGAACCCGAGCGCGGGCATCCGCAAGCGTGGCGCCCTGCATATTCAAAACGTAAACGCGTATCACAGCCGGATGCGCGCCTGGCTAGTGCCGTTTCGCGGGATTGCCAGCCGCTATCTGTCGCACTACTTCGGCTGGCGCTGGGCGCTGGACGGGCAGCGCATCGCCAGTCCGGATGCATTCCTGAGAGCGGCGTTGGGCAGATTCCACACTTAACGCGAACAGCGCCTTTTGTTTTCTTTTTCGCAATGTGCGCCAGCGCACGGAACTCAGCCGTATGGCGGTCGAGAATCAAGCACAATCACGCGAAAGGGGATTCCAATGAACAGCATCGCATGGGTGGGAATCATTCTCTGGGGCCTGCTGATCACCGGTTTCGGTCTCGTCAGCGCCGGTCCGGCGCCGCAGCCCGGCAGCACCGACATCGCCGCGCACGACGTGTTTTTCCTGATCACGGGCGGCCTGATGATCTGCATGATCGGCTTCGTCGGCCTGATGGGGTTCATCGGATGGATCCCGGGATTGCGAAAAGAACAAAAATCCGCCGCTTAATGTACGTCAGCGTACGGAGCACAGCTGCGGATCCCGGGATACTGAACCTACGGCAAAGACATCGCCGGTTCAAACGGAGAGGACATCATCATGCTCTACACTATCGCAGTTGTACTCATCATTCTGTGGCTGCTTGGTCTGGTCACTTCCTATACCGTCGGCGGCTTCATCCACATCCTGCTGGTCGTTGCCGTCATCATGATCCTGGTTCGCCTGATCAGTGGACGCGGGATATAACATCTGCCACGCACTACCCTGCAGTACCGTCCGATCCGTTTCGCGGTCGTACCCCTGATTGGCGGGGCGCGACTGCGAAACGGATATTTTTTTTGAAGGAGAACACCATGCATACTGCTTTCATCCGGTCCACCCTGTGCGCGACCGTCCTCGCCGTAGCCGCCAGCGGCTGCGCTGACATGAACGCCACCCAACGCGGCACCGCCACCGGCGCCGGCGTCGGCGCGGGCCTGGGCGCGATCATCGGCGCCAGCACGGGCGGCGGCGGCAGCGGCCGCGCCACCCGCGGCGCAGTGCTGGGCGGCCTGGCCGGCGCAGTGGCCGGCAACGTCTGGTCGAAGCGCATGGAACAGCAGCGCCAGACCATGGAACAGGCCACCCGCGGCACCGGCGTGCAGGTCTCGCAGACCGCCGACAACCGGCTCAAGCTCGAGATCCCGAGCGACATCTCGTTCGACACCAACCGCGCCGACATCAAGCCGAACTTCCGGCCCATCCTCGACCGCTTCGCCACCACCCTGAACGAGAACCCGGGCACCTACGTGACCATCATCGGCCACACCGACAGCACCGGCGGCGACCAGATCAACCAGCCGCTGTCGCTGGACCGCGCCTCCCATGCGCGCGACTACCTGGCGGCGCGCGGGATCGACCCGAACCGCATCACCGTCGAAGGCCGCGCCGCGCGCGAGCCGATCGCCTCGAACGACGATCCGGCCGGCCGCGCCCGCAACCGCCGCGTCGAAATCTACGTGGGCGAGCCGGGACGCGCTGGCTGATGCCTGCCGGGCGCCGACCTCGCCGAGGCGGCGCCCTGTGACTTTCGGTGAGTTTTAAAGAGCCTGCCACAGCGCGGCGCGGGATTCCGTGACGCATGGGATCCTGCGCACGCAGCGAAACTAAATCCATGGTATTTACATTGCTTCTCCCAGTGGGAGCCTGCGCCTATGCATAAAGTTTTCTTATGCATACGTCGCAAAATAAGCATCTCCGCATCGCGTTATTACCAGTATTTATACCCGTTGTAATCTACACACAAAATCACACATCCAATTTGACTATTAACTATTGGAAATGGTCTGATCCTCCCCCTTGGCCGGTTTTTGCCTGCCAAGGTTGAAAAGAGAAGCCCCGGCTTCGAGATTAAGTATTGGAGAGATTTTGACTAAGCAACTCGCCGTAAAGCACAGCGTCCTCGCTGTGGCCCTCACCCTGGCTGCTCCCGGTTTCGTGTTTGCACAGGCCGACCAGGCCCCGATGCAGAAGGTCTACGTGACCGGTTCGAACATCAAGCGCGCCGACAAGGAAGACTCGTCGCCGATCACCGTGATGACCGCCAAGGAAATCACCGCGACGGGCGCCAACACGGTCGCCGAACTGCTGCACAACATCCCGGCCTTCGGCTCGGGCACTTCGAACGACATCCTGAACGACAACGGCTTCTCGAAGGGCGCCTCGACCGCCTCGCTGCGCGGCCTGGGTTCGTCCTCGACCCTGATCCTGCTGAACGGCCGCCGCATCGCCGCCGCCGCCTACGCCGACCCGAACAACGGCAAGTCGACCGTGTATGACCTGAACAGCATTCCGGTGTCGGCCATCGCCCGCGTCGAAGTGTTCAAGGATGGCGCTTCGGCCGTCTACGGCTCGGACGCGATCGCCGGCGTGATCAACTTCATCACCAAGGACGACTACCAGGGCGCCGAAATCTCGGCCTCGACCTCGGCCAACGATGACGGCCAGTTCAACCGCAACAACGTCAACGGCGCGTTCGGCTTCGGCGACCTGGACAAGGATCGCTACAACGCCCTGATCAGCTTCGACATCTCGAAGCGCGGCCACACCGGCATCAAGGACGTCAAGGACATCGAGCAGGACCAGTACTCGGCGATCAACTACCGCCTGAACGAGTACGGCAGCTACGCGTCGAACAATCCCTTTGTCTTCCGCGAACTGACCGCCGGCAAGGGCAACTTCTCGACCAGCGCCGCCAACGGCAAGTACGTCGTCAACGGCACCGCCGGTTGCGCCGGCAAGGTCATCACCGGCGGCGCGCAGCACGGCATCGCCCCGACCTCGATGCTGTACGGCCGCGAGTTCTGCAGCTTCGACGTCGCCGACTACTACGAAGCGCAATCGAAGGGCACCGACGTCAACCTGCTGTCGAAGATCACCGTCAAGCTGGGCGACAACCTGACCTCGTTCACCGAAGTCGGCTTCTCGCGCGTCGAGCGTGAATACGTCGGCCTGCCGAAGACCATCTCGTCGACCACCCCGACCACCGTATTCCGCGTCAACGGCCTGCCGACCAGCTACCAGCTGCTGCTGCCGTCCGGCCACCCGGACAATCCGTTCACCGGCTACCGCGCGGCGGCCGTGTTCCGCTTTGCCGGCACCGATGCCGGCGCAGAGAACGTCAACAAGACCTACCGCTTCCTGACCGGCCTGAAGGGCACCGCCGGCGCCTTCGACTGGGAAACCGGCCTGCTGTACAACCGCGCCGAGCGTAACGACCTGGGCCACGGCTACCTGTACCGCCCGGTGGTCGACCGCATCGTGACCGAGAACCGCACGATCGCCGCCACCATCGCCGATCCGAACGCGGTCCGCGACGTCAACAACAGCGGCTACTCGCAAGTCACCCAGTTCGACGCCAAGGCCTCGACCTCCTTCGGCAAGCTGGCCGGCGGCGAGATCGGCCTGGCCTTCGGCGGCGAAATCCGCCAGGAAAAACTGGGCCTGACCTCGGATCCGGAACTGGCAGCCGGTAACATCATCGGCCTGTCGAACTCGGTGCTGGCTGGCCAGCGCGTGGTCAAGTCGGGCTTCGTCGAACTGCGTACCCCGTTCACCAAGACCTTCGAGATGGACTTCGCCGGCCGCTACGACAAGTACCCGAACGCGAAGAGCTTCGTGCCGAAGGTCGGCGCCAAGTGGGAAGCGACCGACAAGGTCACCTTCCGCGGCAGCTTCGCCAAGGGCTTCCGCGCTCCGGCGCTGTCGCAGGTGGCGCCGGGCGGCGTGCAGTCGTTCAACAACAGCTTCGTCGACCCGGTCCGCTGCCCGGACGGCCGCACTCCGCTGCCTGGCGCAGACCAGCTGGACTGCTCGCGCAGCATCTCGTCGGTGTCGACCCCGAACCCGAACCTGAAGAACGAAACCTCGAAGAGCTACTCGTTCGGCGCGATCATCAACCCGACCAAGAACGTCGACCTGCTGATCGACTACTACCGCATCCGCAAGGAGAACGAGACCGCCCTGCTGTCGTCGACCTTCGTGGCCGAGCACCCAGCCCTGTACCCGGGCCTGGCCGTGCGTGACAGCAACAACCTGGTCGACGCGAACGGCAACGTGATCCCGAATTCGGGCCAGCTGCTGGCGATCAACCGCACCTTCGTGAACCAGGGCAGCACCGACACCTCGGGCATCGACGTCGAAGCCGCGCACCGCCTGAACCTGGGCGAGATGGGCCGTGTCACGACCCGCGTGAACTATACCTACATGCTGACCTTCAAGCGTGCGGAGCGTCCGGGCGAAGTCGCGCACAACCTGGTGGGCACCAACGGCGGCCTGTCCGACTGGGCGACCTCGGTCGGCGACATGCCGCGTCACCGCCTGAACATCGCCACGACCTGGAGCCGCGGCGACCACTCGGCGACCCTGTCGGCAGACTACGTGTCGGCGGTCTCGCTGATGCGCATCTGGGACAACACCGTGACCTACCCGGTGCCGTACTGCCACTACGGCGCCGGCAATCCGGGCGGCCTGGCCAACTACGGTTACTCGAACCCGGACTGCAACGTCGACGAATGGCTGACCTTCGGCGCCGCCTACTCGTACACCGGCTTCAAGAACTGGACCCTGTCGGCGAACGTCAAGAACCTGTTCGACACCAAGGCTCCATACGATCCGCGTTACCCGAACGAAGGCTTCAACAGCCAGCTGCACAACGGTATGGGCCGCTACTTCCGCCTGACCGCCTCGTACAAGTTCAAGTAATCGCTGCCTGAACGCCTAGTATGAGCGAAAGCCGCCCCGCGCAAGCCGGGCGGCTTTTTTCATGGCCGCGGTGTATGCTCGGCTGACATCTTGACCAGGAGACGCCATGGCTGAAGACAGGATCCGCATCGTCGGCGAGGAGATCCTCTCGGACGACTATTACCCGCTGAAGAAAGTCAGCTACGAACAGCGCCGCAGCGACGGCAGCTGGCAGGCGCAGCAGCGCGAAATCTACGACGCCGCCAGCGGCGCCGCCGTGCTGCTGTACAACCGCGAACGCCGCACGGTGGTGCTGACCCGCCAGTTCCGGCTGGGCGCGCGCCTGAACGGCAGCGACGGCTTCCTGCTGGAAGCCACCGCCGGGGTGCTGGACGGCGCCCCGCCCGCACAGCGCGTGATGGCGGAGGCGCGCGAGGAAACCGGCTACGAGATCGACCACCCGGCGCCGGTGATGCAGCTCTATCCCAGCCCCGGCGCGCTGACCGAGCGCATCCACCTGTTCGTGGCCGAGTACGACCCGGCCCGGCGCTGCGGCCCCGGCGGCGGCAAGCCCGAGGAAGGCGAAGACATCGAAGTGGTCGAACTCGACTTCGACGACGCCCTGGCGCTGGTCGACACCGGCGGCATCGTCGACACCAAGACCGTGCTGCTCCTGCTGCACCTGGAGCGCAAGGTACTGGGCCGGCACGAAGCCTCCTGATTTTTTAAATTCGGGGTCAGAGCACATTTTTCCGCTAATTCGGGGTCAGAGCACTTTTTGTGGCAATGTCCCCGGAACACGATCATGCCGCCCGATCGACGCTCACGCTCTGCCGGCGTCCCTTCCCGCCACAGGAAATGGTTACCAAGCTATTAAGCAAAAAAGTGCTCTGACCCCGAATTTGCAGCGAAATGTGCTCTGACCCCGAATTAGGGGTTGAAACTCAGGTGGTTTCGGTGAACGCCATGTACAGGTCGCGCGCCTGCTTCGCCACCGGGCCGGCCGGCAGTTCGCGCGATTCGTAGCGGACGCAGGGGGTGACCTTGCCGTAGTTGCCGGTGCTGAAGATTTCGCGGGCGGTGTCCAGCTCCTCCGGCTTGACGGCGCGCTCCTCGACCGTGATGCCGGCGTCCTTCAGCAGTGCGATCACGCGGGCGCGGGTGATGCCGGCCAGGAAAGTGCCGTTCAGGACCGGGGTAACCACGGCGCCGTCGTGCGTGACCAGGAACAGGTTCGAGGACGCGAACTCGGCCACGTTGCCGGCCATGTCCAGCACCACCGCGTTGTCGAAGCCGCGCGTGCGGGCGTCGCGCAGGGCGCGCGCGGTGTTGGCGTACAGGGCCGAGGCCTTGGCGTCGGTCGGGGCCATGGTCGGCTGCGGGCGGTGCAGCTCGGACAGGCAGGCCGAGAAGCCGGTGAACGGCGGCAGCGGCGCGTCGAACAGGGTCAGCGCGAAGCCGGCCTTTTCCGGCACCGGGATCAGGAAACCTTCCGAGGCGAACACCAGCGGGCGGATGTACAGCTCGGCGTTCGGCGGGAACTTGGCCACGCCTTCGCGCACCAGCGCTTCCATCTGGTCCACCGACAGCGGACAGGTCAGGCCCAGCTTCTCGGCCGAATCGATCACGCGCTGCAGGTGCGGGCGCAGGTCCGGCAGGTGGCCCTGCAGGGCGCGCGCGCCGTCGAATACCGAAGAACCCAGCCACACGCTGTGGTCCATCGCGCCGAACAGCGGCGTATTCCCTTCGGCCCATTCGCCGTTGTAGTAAGTCAGGTACATGGCTTTTCCCTAGTTTTAAACAATGCGGTCATATAGGGGATAAAGTGTACCTCAGCAGCCCAGCCGGCGCAGCGGCCGGGGCCGCTAGGTTCGGTGGCGTACACAGCGCCCGGCATGTCCGCGAGTACACTACGGTTTCCGGGCAGTCCCATCGCCCAGCACTGTAAGTACCCATGCTCGCCATCCTCGAACGCCTCGATCCCGACAGCGACCGCATCGACCTGCTGGTCGACCTGGTCGACAAGCTGCGCCCGCGCCGCGCCCAGGACGCCGCCTATGCGCGCGCCCAGGTGCGCACGCTGACCCAGCTGCTGAAAGGCGATCCCGAACACGCCTGGGCGCTGCGCCGCTACATCACGACCCTGCTCGAGACGCGCCGCCACACCAGCCTGTACTCGGACGTCGGCATCCTGTCGAACGACGGCTTCTTCACCGAACTCAAGAAGCGCATCGCCTACCGCATCCTGCCGCCCGCCCTCGACGAGCACTACCTCTCGGACACCCTCGACCGGCTGCTGTGCCGCGAGGACGACTACCAGTGGATCCGCGCGGTGCCGAACGCCGACTGGCTCGAATTGTTCGACACGGTCTCGAACGCCCCGCCGCCCCTCGACGCCACCCCGGACCGCGCGCGCCACGTCACCGTGCTGGGCCTGCTGGACGCGATCCGCACCCTGTCCTGCCGCGTCTGCGCGCTGGGCCTGGAGCCGCGCCTGATCCACGCCCACATGGAGATCGAGGAAGTCGATTCGCCCTTCCTGATGCAGAACATCGAGGCGAATGCCTACCTCGACCAGTACGGTCGCCTGATGGCCGGCGAGATCGAACAGATGGAAGATGCGCGCCACCTGCTGGTGATGCTCGACCAGTGCGAGGAAGTGGTGCTGAAGGTCCGGCGGCGCGCGCTGGCGGCCGGCACCAGCGTGTCCCTGACCTACCTGCTGGTGGCGATCACGCAGAGCATCGACCGCCTGCGCAAGCTGCTGTTCCTGGTCGACGTCAGCGGCGAGCTCCCGAGCGCGCCCACGGTCGACCTGGAGGCGCTGGCGGACGAAGCGACCGCGCCGTCCGAACCGCCGACCACCCTGCGCCGCGCGGCCGCGATCTCGCTGGCGCAGGAACTGGCCGAAGCCCACAACACCAAGTACCAGATGCGCGGCCTGGTGCGCGACAACATCGACCTGCTGGCGCGCAACGTGACGGAAAACGCCAGCCGCACCGGCGAACACTACATCGCCGAGCGCCGCACCGACCTGCGCCAGATGTTCAATGCCGCGGCCGGCGCCGGGATCATCATCAGCTTCATGGCGATCATCAAGATCCTGCTGTCCTACCTGCACCGCGCGCCGCTGATCGAGGCCGCGCTGTACAGCATGAACTACTCGCTCGGCTTCATGCTCGTGCACGTGCTGCACTTCACCATCGCCACCAAGCAGCCGGCGATGACCGCCGCCCGCATCGCCGCGGCCTTGCACGAGAGCGACCAGAAAGGCCGCGGCCAGCGCCAGGCCGACGTCGACAGCATGGCGGCCCTGGTCAACAAGGTGTTCCGCACCCAGGTGATGGCGGTGCTGGGCAACCTGGCCACCGTGATCCCCTTTTCCTTCCTGCTGGCGCTGGCCTACTGGTACCTGAGCGGCCACCACCTGGTCAACCCGGACAAGGCGCGCCACCTGATCCACGACAGCCACCCGTGGGAATCGCTGGCCCTGCTCCACGCGGCGATCGCCGGGGTCTGGCTGTTCCTCTCCGGCCTCGTATCCGGCTACTACGACAACAAAGCGCTGTACACGCGCATGGCCCTGCGCGTGCAGCAGCTGCACGGCCTGCGGCGCCTGCTGGGGAAGGAACGGCTGGAGCGCTTCGGCCGCTATGTCGAGGACAACCTCGGCGGCCTGATGGGCAATGCGGTGTTCGGCATCCTGATGGGCACGACGGCCATGGTCGGCTTCCTGTTCGGCCTGCCGCTGGACGTGCGCCACGTGACCTTTTCCTCGGCCAACCTGGCGATCGGCTTCGTCGGCCTCGACTACCAGCTCGACCCGGAGACGGCCGGCATCGCGGTGCTGGGCATCGCCCTGATCGCCATGGTCAACCTGCTGGTCAGCTTCGGGCTGGCGCTGTGGGTCGCGCTGCGCGCCCGCAAGATCCGCTTCTACCACGGCTTCCGGCTGCTGCGCGCGCTGGGCCGGCGCCTGCGCGCGGCGCCGCTGGACTTCTTTATCGGACCCAAGGACTACGGGGACATGAGCGAGCAACTGAGAGGATACGAATGAGCTTCCCGCGCCTGCAATCCTGGCTGGTCGGCCTGAGCCTGGGCCTGGTCCTGGTCTCCTGCAAATCCCTGCCGGACGTCGATCCGGTCGCCTCCGCAAAGGCCACGCCCACCGTCGCCGGCACCAGGGGGACGCTGGCGCCGAAGCAGGCCTCGGCCCTGGTATCGAAGCGCTGGGCCAACGCCAGCACCGACCTGAAATCGATGGCCCTGCTGGAAGAACAGGCGACCGGCGTGCCCCTCATCGCCGGCAACCGCGTGATGCTGCTGTTCGACGGCCCGGCCACCATGCGCGAAATGATGGCGGCGGCGCGCGCCGCGACCGGTTCGATCAACCTCGAGACCTATATCTTCGACCAGGACAAGGTCGGCATCGAGTTCGCCGACCTGCTGATCGAGAAGCAGCGCCAGGGCGTGCAGGTCAACATCATGGTCGACGCCGTCGGCGCGATCGCCACCCCGGCCGCCTTCTTCGAACGCATGCGCGCGGCCGGGATCCGGGTCCTGATCTTCAACCCCGTCAACCCGGCCAAGGCCAAGGGCAACTGGGACCTGAACAACCGCAACCACCGCAAGCTGATGGTGGTCGACGGCAAGGTCGCCTTCACGGGCGGCATCAACATCAGCTCCACCTACGCCAACAGTTCGCTGTTCCGCTCGCGCTACCGCGCCGGCAACGTCGACGGCTCGAAGGTCGGCTGGCGCGACACCCACGTCAAGATCGAGGGCCCGGCGGTCGCCCCGCTGCAGTGGTCCTTCGTGAACCTGTGGGTGCAGCAGGAAGGCGGCGAGCTGCCGAAGGCCGATTACTTCCCCGCCCTGTCCCCGGCCGGCGACAAGCTGATCCGCGTACTGGCCGGCAATCCGGAAGGCGATTCCGACATCTACAAGGCGCTGGTGGTGGCGATCACGGAAGCGAAGAAGAGCATCCACATCACCTCGGCCTACTTCGTGCCCGACCAGCAGATCGTCGACGCCCTCGCCGGCGCGGCCAGGCGCGGCGTGGACGTCAAGCTGGTGCTGCCGGGCGTGTCCGACCACAGCCTGATCCGCTACGCCGGCCAGGGCTTCTACGACCAGCTGCTGAAGGCGGGCGTGCAGATCTTCGAGCTGCAGGTCGCGGTGCTGCACGCGAAGACGGCGGTGATCGACGGCGCCTGGTCGACCATCGGCTCGGCCAACATCGACCGCCGCAGCTTCCTGCACAACTACGAACTGAACGTGGTGGTGATGGACCCGGCCTTCGGGCGCGACATGGAGAGCGCGTTCAACGAGGACATGCGCGATTCGAAGGAGGTCACGCTGGAGCGGTGGAAGCACCGGCCGTGGAAGGACCGGATCCGGGAGTGGGTGGCGCGGCTCGGGGAATACTGGATCTAGGCAGCGAACAAGCGCAGCGGATCCACGCGCACTGCGCACGGCATTCCCGCGCAGGCGGGAATCCAAGTTTGCATGAGCAGGCGTAACGCAAGCGGAACCTGGATTCCCGCCTTCGCGGGAATGACGGCGGTGGGCTTAGATACCCGCCGCCAGCATCCCCTCGTTCACCTCCGTCCAGATATTCCCGCTCCGCATGAACTTCTCCGTCGCCAGCAGCTGGAACTGCTTGTGCACGGAATCCCAGCCGTAGCGGTCGACCTCGATCTTCTGCGACTCGATCCGGATCACGTTGAAGGAATTGACCTCGCCGCGGCCGCGGGTCGAGGTTGCGGTGCCGGCCTGTACCACCAGCGCCGCGTACTCGCTGATCTTGTAGCGCGCCTGGGTGTTGCCGGCGTGGCTCTGGTGCAGGTGGCCGGCCATCAGCAGGTCGACGCCCACATCCGCGAACGCATCCATCGCCATGTGGGCGCGGTCGACCAGGTCGTCCTCTTCGGCGCCCTTCGGCAGGTCGAAGGGGTGATGGGTGACCACCACGCGCGTGACTTCCTGCGGCAGGCCGGCCAGGGTCGCGCGGATCTTCTCGACCTGTTCCTTGTTGACCCGTCCGTCCTTCCAGGTCAGGGAGCGCGCCGTGTTCACGCCCAGCACCGCGATCTCGTCGTCGATGTAGACCGGGTCGAGGTCCTCGGTGATGTAGCGCTTGTAGCGTTCGAGCGGCAGCACGAAGCGGCGGAACACGTTGTACAGCGAGATGTCGTGGTTGCCGGGGACGATGATCTGCGGGCCGGGCAAGGTGTCGAGCCAGGCCCGCGCCTCCTCGAACTGCTCGCTCTTCGCCCGTTGCGTCAGGTCGCCCGACACCACCACCACGGTCGGGGCGATCTTGTGGACCAGGTCGCGCAGCGGGCCGAGCAGCTCCGGATCGACGCGGCCGAAATGCAGGTCAGAGAGGTGAACGAGTGTGCGCATGGTGGTCCGTTTCCTTTCCCATTGTCGTTGTTGTGGTGCTTGTCGTGTCCATTGTCGCTCCTGGCACCAGCACCGTCAGTGCGCCAGGCCGCACCCGGTAGCGCAGCGGCGGATTCATCACCGTGACTTCGCCGTCGGTGGCGACGTGCAGGCGCTCGTGGTGGGTGTCGATCTGGAAGCCGGCGGATTCCAGCACGTCGAAGTCGCGCTCGCTGCCGAGCTTGCCGAGCAGGGCGTCGACCGCGAAGCGCAGCAGGCCCAGGCGGGTCGGGTGCTGGGCCACGTACAGGCTCAGCAGGCCATCGTCGAGGCGGTCGCGCTCGCCGATCGCCAGGCCCTGCATGGTGTAGCGGTTGTTGCCGATGAAGACGAAGGGCGTGCGGCGCGCCAGCGTCTTGCCGTCCACCGTCAGGCGCATCGACAGGAAGGGATAGCGGCGCAGCGCGGCGACGGTCGCCCACAGGGCCGCCAGCCACTTGCCGCGCCCCAGGCGGCGCTGCTGCTTCTCGCGGTCGCGCACGATGTCCGGGTACAGGCCCAGGCTGGAATTGTTGAGGAAGATGCGGCCGTTGACCTCGCCGACATCGACCTGGCGCGGCACGCCTTCGGCCAGGTTGCGCACCGCCTGGTCGAGGTCGAGCGGGATGCCGAGGTCTTTCGCGAAATGGTTGAGGGTGCCGAGCGGCAGCACGCCGAAGCGCACGCCGCTGCCCACCATGACCGAGGCGACGGCATTGATGGTGCCGTCCCCTCCCCCGGCCACGACCAGCTCCGCCCCGTGCTGGAGCGCGCGGCGGGCGGTGGCGATCATCTCCTCGCCATCCCTGGCCAGTACCAGCTCGGCATCCAGCCCGGCATGCGCCAGCTTGGCGCGCAGCTCGGCGGCGGCGCTGTCGTCGTGCCCGTGGCCGGCGCCGCCGTTGACGATCACGGTGACCGGCTTCATGCCGCCACCTCGCGCCCGCGCGCCCGCGCGATGCGGCGCCGCTGCAGGGTCGACACCGCCGTGATGCAGACCGCCAGCCAGGCCGCGCCTTCCGCGGCGGCGGCCAGCACGTCGGACAGGTAGTGCACGCCCAGGTACATGCGCGACAGCGCCACCAGCATCACCATCAGGCAGCAGGCCGCGATGACGGCGGCGCGCCTCGGCCAGCCCTGCACGCGGCGCACCAGGTAGCAGGCGACGAGGCCGTAGAACACGGTCGCGGCGGCCGTGTGGCCGCTCGGGAAACTATAGGTCGTCAGGGTCAGCAAAGGATCCTCCAGGCTGGGGCGGGCGCGCCGGAACACGTGCTTGAGGGCGACATTCAGGAGCATCCCGCCGGGCACCGCCACCAGTACCACCACCAGCCAGTAATGCGCCCTGCGACGCCAGAACCAGAGCGCCAGCAGCGCGCCCATGATGCTGGAACCGATGATGCCGTTCCAGTGCGTGACGAACAGCATGGCATCCGTGAAGCCGGCGCTGGCGTGGGCGCGGAACCAGTGGGCCAGGCGCACGTCGACCAGGGTGATGGTGTCGCCCTCCACCACGTCCTCGGCGATCTCGCCGAAGGCCCAGGCCGCGCACAGGATCAGGACTACCCCGATGGTGAAGTGGATGCCCATCTCGCCTTCCGGGGAAAAGCGGGCGGCGAGGAAGCGGTGCAGGCGTTCCGGGAAGATTTTCAGCATGCCGCTCCGGTGTCGTTCAGTTGGCGAAAAAACCACAGTTGCGAAATAGAACTGGCTTTTTGTACAGTAACTGTGGATTTATACAGTAGTTGTGGTATTCTGAATGCACTTGAGCAAGACTTTGAATAACACAAATCGAAAAAGGGATCCTCATGACTACTCTGAACAGCTCCTTCGGCATGGAATACGCACCGACCCCGTTCCTGGTCCGTTTTGGCCGCCGCGAGATTCTCGTCACGCGTGATTTCCGCAAGCGCTTCTATGCGGTCAACCCAGTCATCGAATTCGACACCGGCGTCGTGCCGGGCCACCTCGAAATCCTGCTGTTCCGCCGCTGGCTGCTGATCCTGTCGAAGGCGCATTAAAAAGCGCCCCATTAAAAAGCGCATAAGGTTGTTCGTTTAAATTCGTTTTCTTTCGCTGAGCAGGACCCTACGCTAGGGCATCCTCACTGCTCGAAAGAAAACGATGTTCCATAAAAAAATCGCCACTGCGCTGGCCCTCGTAGCGACCCTGGGCCAGTCCGCCGCCTTCGCCGCGGACATTACCTTGCTGAACGTGTCGTACGACCCGACGCGTGAGCTGTACCAGGATTTCAACCAGGCCTTCGCCCGCCAGTGGAAGGCGAAGACGGGCGACAACGTCACCGTCAAGCAGTCGCACGGCGGCTCCGGCAAGCAGGCGCGTTCGGTGATCGACGGCCTGTCCGCCGACGTCGTCACGCTGGCGTTGGCCTATGACATCGATGCTATCAGCGAACGTGGCTTGATCGCGCACAACTGGCAACAGCGCCTTGCCCACCGCAGCGCGCCCTATGCCTCGACCATCGTGTTCCTGGTCCGCAAGGGCAATCCGAAGCAGATCCGCGACTGGGCCGACCTGGTCAAGCCGGGTGTGTCCGTGATCACGCCGAACCCGAAGACTTCGGGCGGCGCGCGCTGGAACCACCTGGCCGCCTACGGCTACGCCCTGCGCCTGCCGGGCGCGACCGAAGCGACGGCGCGCGACTACCTGGCCAAACTGTACAGGAACGTGCCGGTGCTCGACTCCGGCGCACGCGGCGCCACCACCACCTTTACCGAGCGCGGCATCGGCGACGTCCTGCTGGCCTGGGAAAACGAAGCCCTGCTGGCGGTGAAGGAACTCGGCCCGGACAAGTTCGAGATCATCGCGCCCTCGAGCAGCATCCTGGCCGAACCGCCGGTGGCCGTGGTCGACAAGGTCGTCGACAAGCGCGGCACCCGCGCCGTGGCCGAAGCCTACCTGCAATACCTGTACAGCGCCGAAGGCCAGCAGATCGCCGCCAGGCACTACTACCGCCCGGTGGTCGAGCCGTATGCGAAGCAGTACGCGGCACAGTTCCCGGCCATCAAGCTGTTCACCATCGACGAGGTGGCGGGCGGATGGACCAAGGCGCAAAAGGCGCACTTCGCGGATGGTGGGGTGTTCGATCAGATCTATCAGCCGGGCAAGAAATAAAGCCAGCTTGTAAACGTCATTCCCGCGCAGGCGGGGACCCAGGTTGCTTGCGCTAACGTCACTCAAGCAGAACTTGGGTTCCCGCCTGCGCGGGAACGACGGTGTCAGGTTTTCATAAAAAATGACTTGAAATCCCGGCCAGGAGCACGATTGTCGTGTGCACAAGCCAAACAAGAGGAGCAAGTCATGTCAGTGCAATTACGCAAGATCGACGAGCAGGTGATGGTCATCACCGGCGCCACCAGCGGCATCGGCCTGACCACCGCGCGCATGGCTGCCGAGCAAGGCGCGAAGCTGGTGCTGGCGGCCCGCAACGGCGAGGCGCTGGACACGCTGGCCAGCGAGCTGCGCCTCAAGGGCGGCAAGGTCGCCACCGTGACGGCCGACGTCGGCAAGCCGGACGACGTCGAGCGCATCGGCGCCACGGCGATGGAACGCTTCGGCCGCATCGACACCTGGGTCAACAATGCCGGCATCTCCATCTTCGGACGCAACGAGGACGTGGCGCTGGAAGACATGCAGCGCCTGTTCCAGACCAATTACTGGGGCGTGGTGCATGGCTCGCTCGAAGCCGTCAAGCACATGAAGACGCGCGGCGGCGGCGCCATCATCAACCTCGGCAGCGAACTGTCGGACCGCTCGATCCCGCTGCAGGGCCTGTACGCGGCCTCCAAGCATGCCGTGAAGGCCTTCACCGACGCCCTGCGCATGGAACTCGAGAAGGAAGGCGCGCCGCTGTCGGTCACCCTGATCAAGCCGGCCGCGATCGACACCATGTTCACCGTGCACGCGAAGAACTACATGGAAAAGGAGCCGGCCCTGCCGCCGCCGATCTACGCGCCGGAGATCGTTGCGAAATCCATCCTCTACGCGGCCCAGCATCCGAAGCGCGACGTGTTCGTCGGCGGCGCCTCGAAGGCCATCTCGTCGGCCGGCTTCGCCATGCCGCGCGTGCTCGACAAGGTGATGAACGCCTCGATGTTCAGGCAGCAGCAATCCGACCAGCCCAGCGCCCCCGACCGCCGCGACGCCCTGCACCAGCCCGACTTGCGCAACGAACTGCGCCAGCGCCAGGGCATGGACGCCCACGTGGCCGAGCACTGCCCCTACACCGCGGTCTCGCTGCGCGCGAACCGGATCATGCCCGCCCTGCTGGGCGCCGGCGCCCTGTTCGCCGCCTGGAAACTGACGCGCCGCCCCAGCCTGCGCAGCGCCTACTGAACGCGAAAGGATGAATCATGTCAGTCAAACTCAAGAAACTGAATGAGCAAGTGATGGTCCTCACCGGCGCCACCAGCGGCATCGGCCTGGTGACGGCGCGGGCCGCGGCCGAAGCCGGCGCCAGGCTGGTGCTGGCGGCGCGCGACGGCGATGCGCTGGACACCCTGGCGCACGAGATGCGCCAGCGCGGCGTCGAGGCGGTGACGGTGGCGGCCGACGTCGGCAACCCGGCCGACGTCGAACGCATCGGCCAGGCGGCGATCGAGCGCTTCGGCCGCATCGACACCTGGGTCAACAATGCCGGCATCGGCGTCTACGGCACCCAGGAACAGACCGCACTGGAAGACATGCAGCGCGTCATGGCGACTAATTTCTGGGGCGTGGTGCACGGCACCCTGACGGCCGTGAAGCTGATGAAGCAGCATGGCGGCGGCGCCATCATCAACGTCGGCAGCGAAGTATCCGACCGTGCGGTGCCGCTGATCGGCACCTATGCCGCGTCGAAGCACGCGGTAAAGGCATTCACCGAATCGCTGCGCATGGAACTGGAAAAGGACCGGGCGCCGCTCTCGCTGACCCTGGTCAAGCCGGCCAGCATCGATACCCCATTCACGGCCCACGCGAAAAACTACATGGAATACGAGCCCGACCTGCCGCCGCCGGTCTACGCGCCGGAGCTGGTGGCGAAAGCCATCCTGCACGCGGCCGAGACGCCGGAGCGCGACCTGTTCGTGGGCGGCCGCGCCAAGCTGGTATCGGCGCTTGGCGCCATGCTGCCGCGTCCGCTCGACGGCCTGATGCGGGCGACGGCGTTCCGCCAGGAGCAACAGCCGGACCAGCCGAACAATCCGGACCGGCGCGATGCCCTGCATGCACCCGACCCGGCGCGCGAGCTGCGGCAGCGCACCGACCTGCCGCACAAGACCATCGAGCGCAGCGCCTACCAGGCTTACCAGTTGCGGTCCACGCCCGTGAAAATGCTGATGGTGGGTGGGGCCCTGCTGGCGGCGTGGGGGGTGATGCGGCGGCCGGCGCAGCGGAACGTGTGGCACGCCTGATGGAACCGTGGGCACGTGGTGCCCACCCTACAAAGAAAACGGGCGGTTCGCACCGCCCGTTTTTTCGTCCTGCGCCCGTTATTTACCCGGCGCCGGTCCGCGCGGCGGCTGGCTGCCGAGGAAGTCCACGTCCTCGTCGGTCAGCGGCAGGTTCGGGATCGACTCGATGTGGTCGGTGTCGATGTCGTTGCCGTCCTTGACGCGCAGGTCGCGGCCGGCCGCGGCGCGCTCGCCGGTGCCGCCGAAGTCGCTGTCGCTCTCCAGGTTCGGGTCGCCCATGTCGGCGCCGGCGCTGTCGTGGGCATAGCTTTCCTCGTTGTCCGAGGTCGTGCCCCTGTCCAGGTCCAGCATCTGGTCAGGGTCGAGGTTGGCCGCGAAGCCCGGACCGCCGACAACGTCGCTGCCGCTGTCGGTCACGTCGCTCGGGCCAAGGGCATCGACGCCGTGGCCTTTGCCAAGGCTACGGTCTGGTGCGCCCGGGAAGTTATCCGGGTCAAGTGTGCTCGAGCCAGTCATATGTCCTCCGATTCAATGCAATAAGTCATAAGGTCAGGCTACCCCAAATTCAAAACGCATGGCGCATGCCGACGTTCACTGCGGAACTTCCGCTGGGGTGGGCTCCGCTGATCAGCAGGCCATTGCCGTTGATGGTGACGGTGCGCGAAATCGCCGCGTAGAAGTCGGTCTTGCGCGACACCACGTAGCTGGCGCCCACCGCGAACTGCCTGGCATCGCGGTTGGCGAGGTCGCGGTCGTTCTTGCGGATGAAGGACGCCAGGAAGGTGGTCGAGCGCGTCATCGGCACCGCCACGCCCACCAGGGTGTCGCGGCTGTCGGTCGAGGAGGTGCTGGCCACCCCGGCGCCGTAGGGATTGTCCGGGTTGTACAGGGGCGAACTGCCCCAGCCGCGATTCGCCGCATAGGCCGCGTAGGCCGTGCCCCAGCGCATGCGCAGGTTGGCGGCGATCAGCGAGTTCTTCGCATCCATGTTCGCCCCGGCCAGGTCGTACAGGTGGACCTGGGCCACGTGGCGGTTCTGGTGCGCGGCGCGCAGCGAGAAGGCGCCCATGTCGACGCCCACCGTCATGCCCCAGGCGCGGTCGGCCATCGGGTCGCCGCCGAGGGTATCGACGGTCCAGGACGCGCCGGTCGAGAGCTGCCCGCTACGGCTGCTGTAATAGCGCACGTTGTCGTTGGCGCGCAGGCCGTTCGCCGCGACCAGGTTGCTGGCCTTGCCGGCCGTCCCGGTATGGAAGGGGTCGCCGACGTCAGCCAGGCTCAGGTATTCGAGGTTGTACTGGCGGCCCAGCGTAAAACCCTCGACGTCCCCGAACGGAGACCGGAGGTCGAGCTGGCCGTAGGCGCGGCGCGCCGGCGTGGCCCAGTCCGCGCTGTGGTCGCGGCTGGGCACGCCGGTAAATACGGCGATGTCGTGTCCACCCTCGGCCGCGTCCTGTGCGAACGCGAACCGGGCGGCTCCACAGAATACGATAGCGATGATGGGCGGCGTCTTCATGGCGTAATCCTCAGTACGCTTACACAGTAGCCCGTCTTTACTGCCCTGCTCTGTCCAAAATCGCACAAAGGGCGCAAGAACTTGGCTCGTGTCCTTGTCGGCGTATTCCGACGTGGCAACTCGTGCCGTGGCGATCGTGTCCTAGGCACCGACAAGTTTCCGGTATAGAATCGGCAAATCCAGTCTGTAACTAAACTACAGGAAAACGACGATAATGAGACAGCTCACCCGTACTCTTGCTACAGCCACCTTGGTGCTGAGCGGCGCCTTCGCAGCATTCCCCGCCATCGCCGCCGATGCGGCAATGTCCCCCGCAGCGGCCCCGATGGCCCATGTGGCCTGGTCGAAGAATGCCAACATCTACGAAGTCAACATCCGCCAGTACACCAAGGAAGGGACTTTCAAGGCTTTCGCCGCCCACCTGCCGCGCCTGAAGAAGATGGGCGTGGACATCCTGTGGCTGATGCCGATCCAGCCGATCGGCGAAAAGAACCGCAAGGGCACGCTGGGCAGTTATTACGCGGTGCGCGACTACACCGCCGTGAATCCGGAATTCGGCACCCTGGCCGATTTCAAGGACCTGGTGAAGCAGGCCCATGGCCTCGGCATGAAGGTGCTGATCGACTGGGTCGCCAACCACACGGCCTTCGACAACCAGTGGACGGTCGAGCACAAGGACTGGTACCTGTTGAACGAGAAGGGCGAGATCTTCCCGGTCACTTACACCGAGGGCGCGGAGCCGGAGTACTGGACCGACGTGACGGGGCTGGACTGGTCTAGGCCCGGCTCGGGCCTGTGGAAAGGCATGACCGATGCGATGACTTACTGGGTGCGCGAGACCGACATCGACGGCTTCCGCTGCGACGTCGCCGGCAAGGTGCCGACGCCGTTCTGGAACCAGGCGCGCGACGCCCTCGACCGCATCAAGCCGGTCTTCATGCTGGCCGAGGCCGACAAGCCCGATCTGCACGAGCACGCCTTCGACATGACCTACGGCTGGGATACGAAGGACCTGTTCAAGGATATCGCCAAGGGCAAGAAGGATGCGCGCGCGCTGAAGGAGTTCCTGGAGCATCCGCCGAAAGCCTTCCCGCCGGGCGCCTACCGCATGCGCTTTACTTCCAACCACGACGAGAATTCGTGGGCGGGCAGCGACGTCGAACTGTACGGCCCGGCCTTCAAGGCGATGGCGGTGCTGGCCGCCACCCTGCCCGGCATGCCGCTGATCTACGGCGGCCAGGAAGCGGGACTCGACAAGCGCATCGAGTTCTTCGAGAAGGACCCGATCCAGTGGAAGACCTACCAGTACGCGCCCTTCTACGCCGGCCTGCTCAAGCTGAAGCACGACAACCCGGCGCTGTGGAACGGCCAGTACGGCGGCGCCGTCGAGGTGCTGGACACCGGCAACGACAAGGTCTTCGCCTTCCTGCGCAAGCGTGACGGCAACGCGGTGAAGATCACCGTCAACCTGTCGAATGCGCCGCAGAAGTTCGCGCTGGCCGGCGGCAAGCAGCAGCTGCTTCCTGCCTGGGATTACCGCATCGAAGCGCCTGCCAAGGGACGCTGATGCCGGGCCCGGCGGCTCAGGCGCTGGCGCGCCAGCGGTCGCCGGGTTTCATGAAATAGTGCGCGAACACATAGCGCCAAGGCACCACGAACGGAATCAGCAGCGCGAAGGCGCAGGCGAAGGCATTCGCCTGCGTCGCCGCGTCCATTTGCCCGCTTTGCCAGGCCGGCAGCCCGACCGCCACCAGCCACACCATCTTCCACACGAATTCCCACAGCAGCACGGGCAGCATCTGCAGCGGATAGCGCAGCCCGAACAGCGCCAGCGTCCAGAAGGCGACCAGCATGCAGTTGACCACGCCCTGCATCAATTCCCAGGGCCCCTGGTGATGCAGGATGCCGGGCCAGATGAACATGCCGAAACCGGCGACGATGAACAGGTACATCGCGCGCAGCAGGTACAGCCGAAACAGGGATACCTCGTTCATGATGCCTCCATGGCTTGATTATTCGACCTGCTTCAGGATCTGCTCGACGCTCGCCGTGCGCGACTCCAGCCTGGCCAGCGTGGCACTCATGGCGGCCAGCTGCGCCGCCGTCTCCGCCTGCGATTGCGCGGCCTGGGCCGCCAGCTGGCGATAGGCCTCGTCCTGCGCGGACTTCGCCCTCGCCTGCAGCACGGCCGAGACCTGCCTGATGGCGACCACCAGCAGCACCGTCAAGAGCGGCAGGCACAGGGTCAGCAGATAAACGTCTTTGGACATGGCAACCTCTACTCTTCCTTGTTGTTCAGGGTCTTCACCGCTTCCGCGATGAGGCCGGGGGCCAGCGGCAGCGCGAAGTCCGCCACCTCGAAATAATTCAGCGCCTTGCCGTCCGCCGACAGCTCCAGTTTGCTGGTAACCAGCCCGGCCTCCGCCAGCTTCTGCAAGTGCAGGTGCAGCAGCGGGCGGCTCAGGCCGATGTCGCGCGCCAGCTGGCTCACGTAGTTGCGCCCGCCGGTCGCGAGCGCGGCGACGATGCGCAGCCGGTGCGGATTCGCCAGCGCGGCCAGCATGGCCAGGAGGCGGTCGCCGTCGATGGATTCGTTTTCGTCTTTCACGTGTCAATAATTCCTTACACGTGAAAACAAGTCAAGCAAAATCGTGCCGTCACAGCTTGCCGGCGATTCGTCCCACGGTGCTTGTCCGGCGTGCCAGCCGCGCCGCATAGTTTTGGCATCGAGCAAGATAAACATTCCATGACCACGACCCGCACCGCCGTCTCCGCAGCACTGCTGCTCGCCTTTCACGCCAGCGCCTTCGCGCAAACCGAGCCCATGCAGACGGTGACGGTCAGCGCCAGCGCCCTCCAGCAACGCGCGCAATCGACCACCGCCGCCATCGTCGTCGGCCGCGACGAGATCGCGCGCCAGGGCGACTCGTCGCTGACCGAGGTACTCAAGCGCCAGCCCGGCATCACCATCGACGGCGCGCCCGGCAAGCCGGCGATCCGCATGCGCGGGCTGGGCAGCGGCTATGTGGCCATCCTCCTCAACGGCCTGCCGGCCCCCGCCGGCTTTGCGCTGGAAGAGATCAGCCCCGACCTGGTCGACCGCATCGAGATCCTGCGCGCACCCACCGCCGAAACCGGCGGCCAGGCAGTGGCCGGGGCCATCAACATCGTCCTGCGCAAGGCCGGCAAGAGCGGCGCGCCGCAACTGGAGGTCAAGGCCGGCAGCGCCGTCGCCGGCGGGCGCCCGGCGCCCAGCTTCAACGCCCAGCGCTCAGGCCGCAGCGGCGCACTGGCCTACACGCTGGTGGCCACCCTGACGCGCCGGGCCGAGACCTATGCCGGCGTGGCGACCGAGGAGAGCCGTTCGCGGCCCCTGCTGCGCGACACGGCCTGGGAAGACCGCCAGCGCGATGACCGGCTGGAACTGTCGCCGCGCCTGGACTGGCAGGCAAGCAGCCGCGACACGCTGTCCTCGCAGAGCTATGTGCGCTGGAAACGCATCGACAACATCAAGTCCGAGCGCGAAGACACGCGCGTCGGCGCGCCGAGCAGTTTCCCGCACGGCGCCAGCAGCTACCGCGCCAACTCGCCGCCGCAGGGCTATGCCGACCTGTCCTGGACCCGCAAGCTGGACCAGGGCGCGCGCTTCACCGCCAAGCTGTCCGCCTACGCGAAGGCGCTCGACGCCGACTTCCTCTACCGCGGCATGGACCCGGCCGACACCCTGCTCGAGAGCCACCACGTCAGCTCCGGCCAGTCCGAGCGCGGCCTGAACTTCAACGGCAGTTATCGGCAGCCGGTCTTCAAGACGCACGCGCTGGCCCTCGGCTGGGAACTCGGCCGCACGCGGCGCGGCGAATTCCGGCGCGAGCACCAGTTCGATGCCGGCGGCGCTCCGCTGCTGTCTTCCGATGAGGCATACCGCGCCACGGTCCGCCGCACTGCCTTCTGGATCCAGGACGAGTGGGACCTGAACGAGGCCTGGTCGGCCTACCTGGGCCTGCGCCGCGAAGACCTGCACACGACCGGAGAAGGCAATGCGCACGCGCCGGTCGACGTCGACTCGGGCGTCTGGAGCCCGATCTTCCAGACCCTGTTCAAGCCCGCCGGGCAGGAGGGTGCGGGCAAGCGCGACCAGTTCCGCTTCGCCGTCAGCCGGACCTATAAAGCGCCGCAGATCTTCCAGCTCATGCCGCGCCGCTACACGGTGGACAACAACAACAGCGCCACCAACCCCGACCAGCAGGGCAACCCGAACCGGCGGCCCGAACTGGCGCTCGGCGCCGACCTGGCCTGGGAACACTATGTGGGCAAGGACGACATGCTCAGCGTCAGCGCCTTCGCCAAGCGCATCCGCGACATCACGCTGGACCGCGTGTTCCTGCAGGACGGCGTGTGGATCGTCACGCCGGACAATATGGGCAACGCGAACGTGCGCGGGGTCGAGTTCGAGGCCAAGACCAGGCGCGGTGCGCTGGCGGGCCGCCTGAACCTGGCGCGCAACTGGTCGCGCCTGGAAGCGGTGGCGGGACCGGACAACCGCATCGCCGGCCAGCCTTACTGGAGCGGGAATATCGGCCTGGACTACGCGACGGCGGGCCAGCCGTTCGAGCTGGGCGGCACCTACAGCCATCGCAGCGGCTATGCGTCGCGCCAGAGCCCGCTGCTGGCCGACTATGGCGGCAGCAAGCGCCAGCTCGACCTGTACGCGGTGTGGAAGCGCTCGTCCACATCGCGGCTGCGCTTGTCGGTGTCGGACCTGCTGCACCGGGACTACCTGACCCGCAGCGTCTACGCCGGCGACGATGACCTGACCAGCAGTTACGTGCACCGCACCCGCGCGGTGTGGCGGGCCATGTGGGAGCAGAGCCTGTAGGCGAGTCAGCGTCGTAGAGCGGTGAACGCGGCCGGCTCCCACTCGCGCAGCGCCAGCAGCAGGCCGCTGCCGCGGCGCTTGGGCAGCGGCGAGGCCAGGCTTTCCTGGTGCAGCTCGGCGAAGCGGGCACGCAACTGGCGCAGCTCGGCCTGCATGCGCGCGAGCGCGCTTTCCGTCAGCATGCCGTGGGTGAAGGCGAAGCACTGCTCGGGCTTGTCGAAGCCGCTGTCGAGGAAGTCGCTCAAGCCCTCGGTGCGGAAGTACTGGCGGATCGGCCCGTCGGGCAGCCAGTCGAAATCGCGCGCCACGTTCAGGCGCACCCTGTTGCCGGGCATCAGGGCGATCAGGTGCAGGCGGTCCAGGTGCAGCAGCTTCTGCAGGCACTCCGCTTCGGTCAGCCTGTAGACGGCCAGGATGTCCTGCAGGGTCCAGTGATTCAGTGCGCACACCGCCACCAGCAGCAGGCGCGTGTCCGACACCAGCTCCTTTTCCTGCGCCACGCTCAGGGTGCTGAGCCGGCTGGCGGTGACTGCTGCCTCCTGGGCCAGTTCGGCCAGGGTAAAGCCGAGCAGGTTGCTGATCTCGACCAGGCGGTCGACGCCCAGCGTATCCGAGGTCAGCAGGCGCTTGACGCTGGCCTCCGACAACTGCAGCGACGCGGCGACGTCGCGGTAAGTCTTGCCCTGCAGCTTGAGCTGGCGCTTGATGGTGGTGAGGAGTTGGGAAACTTCGGACATTGCGGTCGGGTTTCTTCTATGACAATATGTGGTGTCAGATTACACCATAACAACATAGGGATGCCAATGCAGCTTGCCGACTACCTTGCCAGCGACGCCACCGCCCTCGCCCACCATGTCTCGCGCGGCGACGTGCGCCCGACCGAACTGCTGGACTTGGCGCTGGGCCAGCATCGGCGCGTGCATGGCAGCGTGAACGCGATCGTGCGGCTGATGGAGGACGAAGCGCGTGCGCAGCTTTCGTCGGGCTCGACCATTGGACCTTTCGGCGGCGTGCCCTTCCTGATCAAGGATGGCGTGCAGGATTATGCCGGTTTGCCGACCAGCTACGGCAGCCGCTCGATGGCGGGCATCGTCCCTGCGCGCCACTCCCACGTGGTCGAGCGCTACCTGAAGGCGGGCCTGGTCATCTTCGGCAAGACCAACCTGCCCGAGTTCGCGATCCGCGCCGTTACCGACCCCGAACTGTTCGGCCGCACGAACAACCCGTGGGACCTTGGGCGGACGCCCGGCGGGTCGAGCGGTGGTGCGGCGGCAGCGGTCGCGGCGGGTATCGTGCCGATGGCGGCCGGGAATGATGGCGGCGGGTCCTTGCGTATTCCGGCGGCCTGCTGCGGCCTGTTCTCCCTGCGTCCATCGCGGGGCCGCGTGTCGTCCGGGCCGGGTATCGGCGAGGTCTGGTTCGGGGCATCCAGCGAAGGGGTCATCTCGCGCAGCGTGCGCGATTCGGCCCTGGCGCTGGATGTGCTGCAGGGTGCGGAGCCGGGGGATCCGTTCGTGATTGCGCCGCCCTCCGAGCCTTATGTCGAGGCGATGCGGCGTGGGCCGGGGCGGCTGCGGATCGGATTCAGCACTTCTTCACCGATTGGGACCGAGGTGCATCCGGAGGCGGTGCGCGCGGTCGAGCAGGCGGCTTCGTTGTTGGCGAGCCTGGGTCATCACGTCGAGGAAGCGGCGCCGCAGATCGACGGGGCGGCGCTGGCGCAGAGCTATCTGCACATGTACTTCGGGCAGATTCCGGCTGCGGTGGCCCGTGCTAAATCGCTTGGGGCTCGGGAAGGTGATCTGGAGCTGATGAACCGGATTCTGGTGACGCTCGGGTCGAGCGTGTCGGCGGTGGAGTTGACCACGCAGCTGAATCGCTGGAACGAGTTTTCGCGCGCGCTTGCCGGATTCCATGCGCAGTATGACTTGCTGCTGACGCCGACCCTCGCCGCGCCGCCGATCACGCATGGCACTGGCGATCCTTCGGGCGCCGAAAAAGGCTTGCTGGGCTTCCTGCACCGGACCGGTGTGCTGGGGGTGCTGGCGCGGCTTGGCTTGCTCGATTCGACCGTGCAGAAGATCGCTACCGATAATCTGCGTTATGTGCCGTTTACCCAGTTGTCGAATCTGACCGGGACGCCGTCGATGAGCGTGCCGCTGTACTGGACGCCGGATGGCTTGCCGCTGGGGGTGCAGTTTGTTGGGCCGTTTGGGAGCGAGGATAAGCTGCTGCAACTGGCGCGGCAGCTGGAGGAAGAACAGCCGTGGTTTGAACGCTTGCCGGGGTTGGCGCGAGGGTAAGCGCCACCCGCTCGGTCAGGCGTTATCGAGTTCGAACTTCAGACGCCGCAATCGTTGCGGATCACCCGTCGGCAGTAACGTGGCGAGCGCTTCGAACGTGCTGTCACGCTGGAACAGTACACGCTGGGCGGCAGTGGGTTTCGAATACATCTTTCTCGAATCGTCGATCCATGCTGTCAATTCCTGCTTCAGGCGCGCGCGCAGCGAGGGATCCTGGCGCGAACGCGGTTCCATTTGCAGGATCAGCTCCAGCAAAGCACATGACTCGCGTTTAACAAAAGCGAACATCATGTCCATGTCATCGTGCTCCGCCATCAAGCACAGGCCAGTCTCGGTATCGAGGCAGGCGCCATCCTCCCGCACCATCTGGAGGGCGAGCCTGCGGACGCGACGGTGTGGACTGCGCAGGACACTGCGTACGATCTCGTCCTTGCAGGATGGATCGAGACGCAAGCACGCGAGACAGGCGCTCAGTTGTACGCGCGCCAAGGGATGACTCGTCAACGAACGAACGAGCTCAAGCTGGTCGGTGCACCCGAGCTCCGCAAGGCCAGCCAGGCAGGCGCGCATCGTCGTGCTGCTGGCCCCGTCCGCGCGCAGGCCCTCCGCGAGGATCGCGGCGCTGTCGATACCGCGCCGCTTCAGGTAGCCGCTCGCAATCAGCCGCACCCAGTTGTGGGAATCGGTCACCATCCGGATGGCCAGCGCATCGTTTTCCGCATTCTCTTCGGCCAATAAGGGCTTCGAGGCGATGGCGCGCACCATGCCGAAACCGGACGCCAATGCGCGTCGAAACAGCGGTCCGCGTAGCGGCTCCGCCAGCCGGAAAATGGCCTCTACCGCATGCCGCGCGAGCACGATGTCGCGGGTGGCCGGCAGCAGGCGCGCGATGACGTCTTCGGATGGCGCCAGCCGTTCCGCCTCGACCACCTTGAAACAGGCGCGCGCGATCTGGACGTCCGGATCGAGCAGTCCCTCGATGATGGTCTGCATGCCGACTTTCTCGACGACCGCGCGTTCGAAGCTGGCGATCCAGGCCGAATGGTCGGCCCGCCCGGCCTGGCGCAGGCGCTGTACCACTGGCAGCAGGCGCAGGGCCTCGCCGTTACTGATCGGTGCAAGCATCCCGAGCAACACTTCCTGCGCAAGCACCCTCACCTGCGGCACCCAGTCGTTGAGCCGTTCGACGATGGCGGGCAGAAGCAGCGGTGAGGCCAGCTGCGCGGCACGGCGAAGCGCGGCTTCGCGGGTGTAGCCGTCATAGTGGCCGATCCAGGCCGACAGGTCGTCGATCGACGTACAAGCGCGTACGGCGCCGGCTGACGGCTCAGCCAGCAAGCGCCTGTCGATGGACGAAGGTACCGGCGTAAGGTCAACCGGTGCTTCGTACGGCACGGGCCTGCCGCCGAAGATAGCGCGAAGATGATCCAGGATTGTCATGGTCGGGTAATGGTAACACCCGACCTGGCCTATCTGGCTTAATGATGTGCTGATCTTTTTAGTTTGGCGGCTTCGAAAAACACGCCCTTTTCCGTCACCATCAGTTTGCCGTTCTTGAGCGGATACAAGGTATTGCAACCGGTTTCGATGAGCGTCACCGGATCGGGAAGCGGAAGATCCTTCACCTCTGCATTCCATTCCCGCTCGAAATGGCCGGCGGTGTCTTCGATGGTTTCCTCGTAACTCGTTTCAGTGCAGGGCTGGCCGTTGAAGATGAATCGTTTGGTCTTGACCTGAAAGGTCTTGCCGATCAATTGTCGGGCTTCGCGGTCCGACATGCTGCTGGCGGCGCCACCACCGATGATGGACTGGATTTTCCAGGTGCCGTAGAGGTCGGCGAGCGGATCTTTTGCATATGCCGACAGAGACACGGCAAACATGGTCGCCGTCAGGCAGAGTTGACTGAAGAGGTTTCTCATTTGGCTGCGCTCCTTGTTCCGCTCCCGCTGCCTTCCCGGAACGGCGCACTCTCTTGCTTGCGCCGTGCTACCAGTCCGCTCATCAACACGAGTACTTTCTTTCCCTTCTTCTTTTGAGTGGAATAGACCATGCGGGATATCAGGTCGGCGGCTTCTTTCGTTTTTCCCGCATTGATCAGCTTGTAGACATCGCGTGATCCGTGAGCGCCGGCGTTATAAGTCAGGCTCACGAGCGCATCGAACTGCTGCTGGCTCAGCGTTACCTTGACATGCCGTTCCACCGCCTGTTCCGCCTCTCTCAAACGGCTTTCGAACGACTTTTTCACCATGTCGTCGGTTACTTTGGTCTTTAGTTGTTCGGGCGTGCACGGCCCCTTATGCAGCAAGGTTCCGAAACCATAGCTGCAATGGCCTACTCCCGGACGACCGCCATCGTCGTAAAACTTCATGACCAGCTTTTCGCGCTGATGCAGATTGGCGCGGCCTCCGGTGCTCATGCGCATGCCTTACCTCCAATTTGGGAACAAATTGGCAGTGTTGGGCTTGCGCCAAAAATTTACATTGGGAAAGATCAAAGACAGATACTGAACAGTTCCAGATTACAATACTCAATAGTCTGTAACTCAACAGCAATATACCAACGGTCGATGATGTCTATCCCTCATTACGAACAGCACGCTGAGCGATTGGTCAGCCAGTACGAATCACTTTCCTTCCAGGACGTGCACGCAGGGCTTTTGGACCTCCTTCCTGCACCCGGCGGAACGGTACTTGATGTCGGTGCCGGGTCAGGTCGTGACGCAGCATGGTTCGCTGCCAATGGGTACGATGTGGTTGCCGTCGAACCGTCCGACGCCATGCTCACCCATGCTCGCAAGCTGCACCCGTCAAGCCGGATTCACTGGCTGTCCGACAGCTTGCCGGACCTTGCCAACGTTCGACGCCTCGGCCTGAGCTTCGATCTCATCCTCCTTTCTGCCATCTGGATGCATATCCCTCCGGCAGCGCGGCAGCGCTCGCTAAGAAAGCTGGCAACCTTGCTGGCGCCAAAGGGACGCATTGCGATCAGCCTCAGGCTTGGCCCACCCGACACCGAACGCGCGATGTATGAGGTCTCATTGCCGGAGCTGACGAGTCTCGCCCAACAGTTTGGGTTGCGCGTCGTTCGCACAAGCGATAGTCATGATCAGCTTGGCCGGAGCGAAGTGTCGTGGACAAACGTCGTGCTAGGGCTGCCTGATGACGGTCTTGGCGCCCTCCCCTTGCTGAGGCATCTGATCCTGGTCGACGAGAAGTCGTCGACATACAAGATTGCGCTCCTTCGTGTCCTGGCCCGCATCGCCGATACCGCGGCGGGCCTGGCCCGCTATGAGGCGGACTCCGTGGTCGTGCCGCTTGGCCTGGTATCGTTATTCTGGATGCGCATGTATAAGCCGCTGATTGAAAACGCGCTGCCGCAAATGCCTGTATCACGCTTCGGAATCGGTCCTGGTTTCGTCACAGACAGCTTCCTTGCGCTCAGACCTATTACCGCCATCGAGTTGCGAGTCGGCTCCATGTTCAGCGGGCAGACTGCAAAACATCTGCACCGAAGCCTTTCCGAGATTTCGCAGGTGATACGCAATATGCCTGCGACTTTTCTGCGCTGGCCGTCCAGCGACAACCCCATCTTCGAGGTTACTCGGCGCAGAATGATCTCCACGCCTGCTCAACTGCAGATCGACGAAAGCTTTCTGTGGAGTCTCGGCGACTTTCGTATCCCGCTCGAGATCTGGCAGGCGCTGACACACTACAACGTATGGATCGAGCCCGTCCTGGTGTCGGAATGGGTCAGGCTGATTGAGTCCTATAGCAACGACGAGAGGCCGAATGTCCGCACACTGGCGCATTCGCTACTCGTCTGGGTTGATCCTGCGCGAGACACGAGTTTCGCCAGGGCGGCGGTCGATCGTATTCGCGCCGCCGGCAAGCCGGTGTACTGTGTATGGTCGGGCGCTCGCCTACGCGACGAATACGACGTGGACCACTGCTTCCCCTTTGCCGCGTGGCCCTGTGGAGACGCATGGAACCTGATGCCGGCTGCACGGCAGATCAATATCCAGAAGTCGAACCGGCTGATCACGCAGGCTGCGCTGGAGCGCGCCAGCGCCACCATCAGCGACTGGTGGCGAGGCGCCTTCCTGAACGAGACCGAGGGCATGCGCCGGCAGTTCTTCCTCGAAGCTTCGCAGACCCTGCCTATTCTCGTGACCAATCCAGAACCCGCGGACGTCATCGACGCGATGAAGATGCATCGCATCAGGCTGAGCAAGGATCAGGGCCTGCGGCCTTGGGAACCCTCCAATGCCAGCATTCGCAACCGAACCGAGGCTGATAGCTCCCTGCCCCAGCCGAGTATTAACTGAACTCACTGATATGAAAATCTCTCTCCCCTTCCTCATAGTGGTCATACTGGCAACATGCTTCATCGTAGCGCTGTTGAAGAATACGAAAGGCAAAGACCGGACCGGGACCTACAAGCAACGCAAGTTAATGACCGATAACGAGGCGGAGTTTTTCGGCAGACTCGTTGTAGCGCTTCCCGAGCACTACATTTTTCCTCAGGTCGCCATGTCGGCCTTGCTCGACGCGGCAAGCGGCGACAAGAAGATCGCACATAGCGACAGACTGCGGATCGCCCAGCAGCGTGTCGATTACGTTGTCTGCACCAGAAGCTGCGAGGTTGTCGCCGTCGTCGAACTGGACGATAAAACGCATTCGCGCGCCAAGGATCAGCTGCGGGATCTTCGGCTTCAGCAGGCGGGAATTCGAACGATCAGGTTTCAGTCACGCGAAAAGCCTAAAGTCGACGCAATCCGGGCTCTGGTTCTCGAACCTACGATACCTGAGGTGAGGAACGGTCGAACTGAGCCGTCGCTTTCTCCTGTAAAGGCATCGGCGTTATGAGAAGACGAAAAAAAGCCCCATCGTGTGGGGCTCTTGTTCAGTATGCTTGGCGGAAGCGGTGAGATTCGAACTCACGAACGGGTTCCCCCGTCGGCAGTTTTCAAGACTGCTGCCTTCAACCACTCGGCCACGCTTCCTGGGGAACCGCATTATACATAAATCATTGCCGCACGGGCAGCTTGCGCACCCTGCCGGCCTCAGCATGCACTAGCGGCTGCGGAACGAACTTGGGCTCCCGCCTGCGCGGGAACGACGGGCGCAGTGCGCGTCCATCACAATCGCAGCGCTCACGCCACCAACAACCAATTTTCCCGCAGCGCCTTCTCGAACTCATACTCCGGCAGCGGCTTCCCATACAAATACCCCTGCACCTCGTCGCACCCGGCCTGCCGCAGGAACTCCATCTGCTCCACGGTCTCGACACCCTCGGCGATGACGCGGTGCCCCAGCTTGCGTCCCATGCTGATGATGGTGCTGGCGATCGCGCAGTCGCTCACATCGGAGGGGATGCCGGTGGTGAAGGAGCGGTCGATCTTCAATGTATCGATCGGAAAACGCTTCAGGTAACTCAGTGAAGAATAACCGGTGCCGAAATCGTCCAGCGACAGCGCCACGCCCAGCGCGTTGATGCGGTCCATGATGCCGATCACGTAGTCGATGTCGTGCATCAGCGTGCTCTCGGTGATCTCCAGCTCCAGCCACGACGCGTCGATGCGGTAGCGCTTCAAGGTATCGGCGACACGACCAGGCAGCGAGGACGTGAACTCGCGCGCCGATACGTTCACCGCCAGGCGCAGCGGCGGCAGGCCGGCGCGCTGCCAGATCGCGGCCTGCGCGCAAGCCTGCTCAAGTACCCACTCCCCTACCTGCACGATCAAACCGGTCGTCTCGGCCAGTGGAATGAATTCAGAAGGCGGCACCATGCCGCGCTGCGGATGCATCCAGCGCACCAGGGCTTCGGCGCCGACCACGCGTCCGGTCGCGATCTCGAATTTCGGCTGGTAGTGCAGCAGCAGCTGGCCGTGGCCGAGGGCGTGGCGCAGGCCGGATTCGATCTGCATGCGCTGCTGCATGCCCTGATTCATGTCGAGGCGGTAGAAGGCGACGTTCTGGTCCGAATTCTCGACGCGTTCCTTGGCCCGCTGCATCGCGATGTCGGCCATGCGCAGCAGGGTCTCGGCGTCGGCGCCGTCCTGCGGATACACGCTGATGCCGATGCTGGCGCCCATGCGCAGGTCGTGGCCGCCGATCAGGAATGGCGCTTCCAGCACCGCCTGGAGCTTCTGCGCCACCGTGGTCGCTTCGAAGTGCTGGCGCACGTCGAACAGGCCGATCGCGAATTCGTCGGCGGCCAGGTGGGACACGACGTCCTCGTCGCGCAGCGCGCCGCGGAAGCGCTGGGCGACCTGGCGCAACAGCTCGTCGCCGACCGTGCGACCCAGGGTGCCGTTGATCAGCTTGAAGCGGTTCAGGTCGATGTACAGCACGCAGGCCGTGCCCTCGTTGCGCTGGGCGGACATGAGGCCCTGGTCGACCAGGCGCGCGAACAGCGTGCGGTTCGGCAGGCCGGTCAGCTCCTGGTAATAGGCCAGGTGGTGCAGGCGATCCTCGGCCAGCTTGCGCTCGGTGATGTCGGTCAGGTAGGCGATCAGGCCGATCGGATTGTCCTCGAGGTCGCGCAGCGGCGACAGCGACAGGCTGGCCCAGAACACCTCGCCCGACTTCTTGCGGCGCCGGACTTCCATCATGCGCCCGCCCTGCTCGGCGAAGGCGTCCGGGAAATCCGCGCCCTCTTCCGGGTTGTCGTCGACGTACAGGAACAGGATGTGGCGGCCGACCGCTTCCACCGCGGAGTAGCCGAACAGCTGCTCGGCGCCGCGGTTCCAGCTGGTGATGTAGCCCATGCGGTCGGTGGTCAGCACCGATTCGTGGATCTGGTCCAGGATCTGCGACTGGTGCGCCAGCTGGGCCTCGACCTGGGCGTAGGCGTGCGTGGTGCGCTGGGCCACGCCGTGCATCTGCAGCAGGGTCGCGGTGAGCGTGGCCAGCGCGTCCAGCTGGCGCCGGTCCTCGTCGCCGAAGGCGCGTCCGCGCAGCTCGTAGCGGCCCAGCGCGTCGCTGTCGGGTCCCACCTGCGCGATCAGCACGTCCTCGGAAGCGGCAACAGCGGCCGCAGGCATCGGCCCGCCCACGAACGCGGCCACCGGGCACGCGAGCAGTCCGCCGGCGATGCGTCCCAGTTCGGCATGCAGGGCGTCGCCGCGCAGCCTGAGGACAGCCTGGCACACGGCAGCGCTGCTGCCGGACAGGTCGCGCGGGACAGCAGCCGTCAGCTCAGACATTGCGCGCCACCTGGATGGCCCAGTGATAGGCGTGGAGCTGGGCCTGCCACCAGGACGGGCTGTCGACGCCGGCGGCTTCCAGCATCGCGCTGTCCGGGCCCGGCGCCTCGCACAGGCGCAGGCGCTGGCCGAGCTGGCCGTCGCCGGCCAGCAGGGCCGCTTCGACTTCGTCCGGCAGATTGAGGTCGCGCACCAGCGTCGCCATCGGCGTGTGGAACAGGCGGTCGAGCAGCGAGAACACGCCGGTCATGAAGGCCAGGTCCTGTTCGTCGCGGTCGCCGCCGTCGCGCTTGCACAGCGCTTCCAGCAAGGCGGCGCGGCGCGCGGCCACCGGCAGCAGCAGGTTCGACGGACCGTCCGGATGCTGGCGCGCGTACAGCAGCAGTTGCAGCCAGCGCTGCAGCTGGCGCCGGCCGATGCGGCTGATCGCCTGGCCGAAGCTGGTGATCTGGGTGCCGACCGAGAACGCCGCCGAATTCACCAGCTTGAGCAGGTGGTAGGACAAGCCCGGATCCTGTTTCAGCTGGGCTTCGAGTTCGCGCGAATCGGCGTCGCGGGCCAGCAGCGCCAGCATGGTCATCAGGCGCCGGCGCGTGGTGCCGTCGTCCTGCCGGCCCGCGTCCCGGGACGCGTCATCGGGAGCGTCGAGCGCATAGGTGCCGGAAAACCAGCCGAAGCCCGCGTTCTCGCAGGCGCGCAGGCAATCGAGGGAATCCACGCCGCGCGCCAGGTGCGGGCCGAACAGGGCCGGCAGCGAGGCCGGGGCCAGCGACGCATAGTCGGCGCCGATCTTGCGCGAGACGCCGCGCAGCGCCACCGGCCGCTGCACACCGTCCGGCAGCGGGCCGTCGAGCAGCACGCGGTAGCCGTCGACCTGCAGCTCGGCCAGGCGGCGCGCGGCGCCCTCGCCTGCCAATGCTTGGGCGCTCACCGCCAGCACGACGCGGTTCGGCGGCAGCAACTTCAAAACGGGAGGTGTCAGGACCGCCGGGGAATCCAGCAGCACGATGCAATCCAGGGGCGCCACGGCCGCCAGCAGGTCGGGCGCCCCGAACATGGCCTGCAGGGTGGCGTCATCGAGGCCGCCTTCGGCTGCGCGCAGCAGCAACGCAACCCACTCGTTCTGCGCGTTGGCGACGGAACGGATCTCAACCAACGGGAAAGTGGCGGCGGCCATTTGTCGATGTGGATTAGTGAATATGCATGATTGGTTGTTTCGCTAATAGTAGTGCAGACATTATCGGAAAGCAACTCAATTTGTTTCCGTATGGATACATTTTCAAGAGGCGTGCTGGACCGCGAATTTGATCAGCTCGGCCTGCCCTTCGATGCCGAGTTTGCGCTTGATGTTCAGGCGGTGGGTTTCGACCGTGCGGACCGACAGGTCGAGCGCGCGCGCGATCTGCTTGTTCGATTCGCCGTTGGCGATGTGGCGCAGCACTTCCTGCTCGCGCGAGGTCAGCTGGTTGTCCGGCATGGCCGGCCTGGCCAGCTGGCGCGCCACCGGGGCGCTGTAATAGATGCCGCCGGCCATCACGGTATCGATCGCCAGCACGATGTCCTTGCCGGGCGCATCCTTCAGCACATAGCCGCGCGCGCCGGCCTGCATGGCCTGGCTCACGTATTCGAGCTTGTCGTGCATCGACAGGATCAGGACGGCGATGTCCGGATGGCTCAGGCTGAGCTGGCCGGTGGCTTCGATTCCGCTGCCGTCGCGCATGGTGATGTCCATCAGCACCAGGTCGACCTGGGTGCCGGCGAGCAGTCGCAGGGCTTCGGCGCCGGAGCCGGCTTCCGCTACCACGCGGAAATGCGGCACCGCTTCCAGGCGCGCGCGCAGGCCGTCGCGCACCAGCGGATGGTCATCCACCAGCATGATGTAGACCGGTCGTTGGTTGGTGTCAGTCATGGTTCCAGTGGCTCAGGTCGACGATCGCGCACACCGTGGTGCCGGCCGCCGAGGAGGTGATCCGGAGCGTGCCGCCGATCGCGTCCAGCCGCTCCATCATGTTGCGCAGGCCGATGCCGCGCTGCGGGTGGACGGCCACGTCTTCGGTGTCGAAGCCGGCGCCGTCGTCCTCGATGGCGAGCGCCAGCTCGTGGCGGCGCCGCTCGAGCGACAGCGAGATCCTGTGTGCGCCGGCATGCCGCTCGATATTCGTCAGCGCTTCCTGGGCGATGCGGAACAGCACCGTGCCCACCACCTGCGGCAGGCGCTCGACCTTGCCGCGCGATGCGAACGCGACCGGCGTGCCGCTGTGCTGGCTGAATTCATCGGCCAGGTGCTCAAGCGCGGCGGCCAGGCCGAGGTCGTCCAGCAGGGTCGGGCGCAGGTCGTGCGAGATGCGCCGCACTTCGCCCAGCACCTTGTTGAGTTCCTCGGCGGTGCGCTCGAAGCTGGCGCGCGCCTGCTGTTGCTGTTCGGCGTTGCCGGCCAGGCGGATCACGCCGGCCTCGATCTGCAGCTTGATCGACACCAGCCACTGGCTGATGCCGTCGTGCAGGTCGCGCGACAGGCGCGCGCGCTCGGCTTCCTGCGAATCGACCACGCGCTGGGCCAGCACCTTCAGCTTGGCGTCGGCGACCCGCGATTCGCTGACGTTCAGCGCCAGCCCGGACACGCCGATCACCAGCGCCGACAGGATCGCCAGGCCGGCGATCCACCACATCGTCGTCTGGATGTTGCGCGACTGCTGGGCATCGACTTTTTCGAGGGCGGCGTCGACGTCGTCCAGGTACAGGCCGCTGCCCATCATCCAGCCCCAGTCGGGAATCAGGACCACGTAGCCGAGCTTGGGCGCGGACACGCCGCTCGACGGCTTGGCCCAGTTGTAGCGCACCATGCCGCCGCCCTTCCTGGCCACCGCGATCAGGTTCTGGATCGTCGGCGCGCCGAACTGGTCGTGCAGGTTCCACAGATTGCGCCCGATCAGTTCAGGCTGACGTGGATGCATCAGGTTGCGGCCGTTGAGGTCATACACGAAGAAGTAGCCGTCGTTGCCGAAGCTGAGCGAGGCCAGCAGGCGCTTGGCCTCTTCCAGCGTGGCCGGGTCCTTGCGGCCGGATGCGGTCAGGTGGGCGATGGCGTGCGAGGCCAGTTCCACGTAGTGCTGGAGCTCGGCCTGCTTGGTGGCAAGGTAGGCCTGCTGGATGGTGGCGCGCTGCTGCTGGGCCAGGGTGACGGCCTGCTGGCGGATGAACAGGGCGATCGCGCACAGGGCGACGATCAGCGGGGCGATCGCGAGAAAAATGAACTTCTGCCGTAACTTCATTCCGTGCGCATGGATTTCGTCGTAACATGAAATTGTACGCCTGAACACGCGGACGCCCCTACGTAGTACTACGCATGAGCCTCCGTAATCATGCGCTTGTTGATCGCGATGTCGTGGAAGATACTGATTGGTAGCTTGCCAGGAATGTAAGCAAGAAGAGCTTTCACAGAATAAGCAATCACTGCTTGGAGGAGTCACCATGAATCGTCTTACAAGCCGGCTCGGTTGGGCCGCGCTTTCGCTGGCGGGCGCCATCGCGCTCGCTTACGTCGCACTGAACCGCGGCGAAACCATCAACGCGGTCTGGGTCGTGGTCGCCGCCGTGTGCGTCTACCTGATCGCCTACCGCTTCTACAGCCTGTACATCGCCGACAAGGTGATGGGCCTCGACGCCAAGCGCCAGACCCCGGCCTACAAATTCAACGACGGTCTCGACTTCGTGCCGACCAACCGCTACGTGCTGTTCGGCCACCACTTCGCTGCGATCGCCGGCGCGGGACCGCTCGTCGGGCCGGTCCTGGCCGCCCAGATGGGCTACCTGCCGGGCATGCTGTGGATCCTGGCCGGCGTCGTGTTCGCCGGCGCCGTGCAGGACTTCATGGTGCTGTTCATGTCGATGCGCCGCGACGGCCGCTCGCTGGGCGACCTGATCAAGTCCGAAATGGGCGAGATCCCGGGCGTCATCGCGCTGTTCGGCACCTTCATGATCATGGTCATCATCCTCGCCGTGCTGGCCCTGATCGTCGTGAAGGCGCTGACCGGTTCGCCGTGGGGTTCCTTCACCGTGATGGCGACCATCCCGATCGCGCTGTTCATGGGCATCTACTCGCGCTTCATCCGCGTCGGCCGCATCGGCGAAGTCTCGCTGATCGGTTTCGTGCTGCTGATGCTGGCGATCATCGGCGGCCAGGCCGTGCACGATTCGCCGACCTGGGGCCCGATGTTCACCTTCACCGGCGTCCAGCTGACCTGGATGCTGATCGGCTACGGCTTCATCGCTTCCGTGATTCCGGTGTGGCTGCTGCTGGCCCCGCGCGACTACCTGTCGACCTTCCTGAAGATCGGCACCATCGTCGCGCTGGCGCTGGGCATCGTGTTCGTCGCACCGATGATGCAGATGCCGTCGATCACCCGCTTCATCGACGGCACCGGCCCGGCCTGGGCAGGCAAGCTGTTCCCGTTCCTGTTCATCACCATCGCCTGCGGCGCCGTGTCCGGCTTCCACGCGCTGATCTCGTCCGGCACCACGCCGAAGATGATCGAGAACGAACGCCACGCCCGCTTCATCGGCTACGGCGGCATGCTGATGGAATCCTTCGTCGCCATCATGGCCCTGGTGGCCGCCTCGACCATCGATCCGGGCGTCTACTTCGCCATGAACAGCCCGGCCGCCCTGCTCGGCACCACCGCCCAGAGCGCCGCCGCCGCCGTGTCGAACCTCGGCTTCGTGATCACCCCTGAGCAACTGACCCAGATCGCCAAGGACGTCGGCGAGAACACCATCATCTCGCGCGCCGGCGGCGCCCCGACCCTGGCGGTCGGCATGGCCCACATCCTGTCGAACGTGGTCGGCGGCAAGGCGATGATGGCCTTCTGGTACCACTTCGCGATCCTGTTCGAGGCCCTGTTCATCCTGACCGCGGTGGATGCGGGTACCCGTGCCGGCCGCTTCATGCTGCAGGACCTGATGGGCGCCTTCGTCCCGGCCTTCAAGAAGACCGAGTCGCTGCCGGCCAACCTGATCGCCACCGGCCTGTGCGTGGCGGCCTGGGGCTACTTCCTGTACCAGGGCGTGGTCGATCCGCTGGGCGGCATCAACACTCTGTGGCCGCTGTTCGGCATCGCCAACCAGATGCTGGCCGGTATCGCGCTGACCCTGGGCACCGTCGTGCTGTTCAAGATGAAGCGCGGCCAGTACGGCTGGGTCACCATCGTGCCGACCATCTGGCTGCTGATCTGCACCCTGACCGCCGGCTGGCAGAAGATCTTCGACGCCAACGTCAAGGTCGGCTTCGTTGCCCATGCCCAGAAATTCCAGGCCGCCCTCGACCAGGGCCAGGTGCTGGCCCCGGCCAAGAGCCTCGACCAGATGAGCCGCGTGATCTTCAACGACTATGTCGACGCCACCCTGTGCGGCTTCTTCATGTTCGTGGTCGTCGCCGTGCTGGTCTACGGCATCCGTACCGCCCTGCATGCGAACAGGGAAGCGCGTCCGAGCGCCAAGGAAACCCCTTACGTGCCGGTCGAGCCGGCAGTCGAGGCCTGATCATGTTCAACACGCTCGCACAGGCGGGACGCTACCTCGGGCAAAGCATGCGCCTGATGGTCGGCCTGCCGGAATACGATACCTATGTGGCGCACATGGAAAAGACCCACCCCGGTCAACCCATCATGAGTTACGAGGAGTTTTTCCGCGAGCGCCAGCAGGCCCGCTACGGCAACGGCAAACGCGGCGGCTGCTGCTGAGTTTTCCGCGTATCGCCATCCAAGGGACGCCTCGTGCGTCCCTTTTTCTTTCCCCGACCGCCTCTCTGCCCCGCTGTCTTGACATAAGACAAACGCGGCGCATACCCGCTCCCCTATATTTCCTTCTTGCGGGAAAGTTCTTTCCTGCATGGTGGGCCATGCCTGACGGCCTGATTGCAGCCGGATTTGCCCCGACTATGCCGACATTCGAGCGTTCCAGCCTGAGCCAGAAACTGACGATCATGTGCCTGATGTCGGCCGCCAGCGCGCTGCTGGTCGTCTATGCCACGTTCGTGACGGCCTCCGTGGCCGAGCACCGGCGCAACGAGGCCGCCGAGCTGAGCGCGCTGGCCCAGGTGCTGGCGCGCAGCAGCCAGGATGCCCTGCAGTTCAACGACCGCAAGCTGGCGGCCCAGATCCTGTCGGCGGCCTCGGCGCGGCCGGCGCTGGTGGCGGCCGTGCTGTACGACCCCAGGGGCCGCCCCTTCGCCGCCTGGCGCGCGGAGGGCAGCGAACGCTCCGAACCGGCTCCCCTGCCCGACCTTGGCCAGGATGCGCTGGACGAAGCGACGCGCGCCGCCAGCCGCTTCTGGCTGCCGAGCATGCGCGTCTATCGCCAGGTCGCGCCCGACGCCGGCGGCCTGCCTGCGGGCGTGGTCATGGTCGAGGCCGACCAGCGCCCGGTCTGGCTGCGCCTCGCGCGCGCGATGGGCGTGATGGCGGCGGCGCTGGCCTGCGCCATGCTGATGGCCTGGCTGCAGGCGCGGCGCATCCGGCGCAGCATCGCCGACCCGATCGGCAAGCTGATCAACACTGCGCAGAAGGTCGCGGCCAGCCAGAACTACACGCTGCGCATCGCCCACCAGCGCAACGACGAGCTCGGCACGCTGATCGACAGCTTCAATAATATGCTGGCCCAGGTCGAGGGCCGCGGCCAGGCCCTGACCCACCATCGCGACGAGTTGGAGCGCCAGGTGTCGGTGCGCACCGAGCAGCTGGAAAAGGCCAAGAACGCGGCCGAGGCGGCGAGCCACGCCAAAAGCGCCTTCCTGGCCACCATGAGCCACGAGATCCGCACCCCGATGAACGGCGTGCTGGGGATGGCGGAGATGCTGCTCGGGACCGAGCTGACCGAGACCCAGCGCAACTACAGCCAGCTGGTCAAGCAGTCGGGCGAGCACCTGCTGGTGATCATCAACGACATCCTGGACTTTTCGAAGATCGAGGCCGGCAAGCTCACCGTCGAGTACATCAACTTCAACCTGTGGGACCTGCTGGACGACATCCACACCGTCTACACGCCGCAGGCCGAGGCCAAGGGCATCCAGCTGTACTTCGAGATCGCCAACGACATCCCGGTGGCGATCTGCGGCGATCCGAACCGGCTGCGCCAGATCATGGCCAACCTGCTGGGCAATGCGATCAAGTTCACCAACGAAGGGCGGATCCTGGCGAGAATACGCATCGCCAGCGAGGACAACCAGGCCGTGATGCTGCGCTTCGAGGTGCACGACACCGGCATCGGCATCTCGCGCGAAGCGCGCGGGCGCATCTTCGAAGCCTTTTCCCAGGCCGACGATTCGACCACCCGCAAGTACGGCGGCACCGGGCTCGGACTGGCGATCTCGAAGCAGCTGGTCGAGCTGATGGGCGGCGCGATCGGCGTCGACAACGCCCGACCCCAGGGCTCGGTGTTCTGGTTCACGGTGGCCTTCGACAAGCGCCGCGTCGATCCGGACGCCCCGGGCGACCACCAGCACACCATCGACGGCCTGCGCGTGCTGGTGGTCGACGAAAACGAAACCAGCCGCGTCGGCCTCGAGCGCCACCTGGCGACCTGGCGCGTCGAATGCGACGGCGCCGACTCGGCCGACGAAGCGCTGGAGCGCCTGCACGAGGCGGCGCATGCGGGCCGGCCCTACGACGCCACCATCCTCGACATGGAACTGGAACAGGGCAGCGGCCTGCTGCTGGCGGCCGGCATCAAGCGCGACCCCGCCACGCGCGCGACGCGTGTCATCCTGCTGTCCCCCGAGAAGCTGGCGGCCGACCCGGTGCAGCGCCGCGAAGCCGGGGTGGCCTACCAGCTGATCAAGCCGGCGCGCGCGGCCGACCTGTTTGCCTGCCTGGCGATGCGCCCGCGCGGCCGGGTGGCGCCGGCGCCGCGCTTCGTGCTGCCCCAGCCGCCGCGCCACGCATCCGGCAGGGCGCGCGCCCGCCGCGTGCTGCTGGCCGAGGACAATCCGGTCAACATCGAAGTCGCGAGGGCGATGCTGGAAAGCCTGGACTTGCGGGTCGACTGCGCCCGCAACGGCATGGAAGCCCTGAACGCGCTACGGGCGGGAGACACCGCCGGGCAGTACGACTGCGTGCTGATGGATTGCCAGATGCCGGTGATGGACGGCTTCGCGGCCACCGCCACCATCCGCCGCGAGGAGCGCGAGGCCGGGCGAGGGCGGACACTCCCCATCATCGCGATCACCGCCAACGCGCTGCAAGGCGACCGCGAAGCCTGCCTGGCCGCCGGCATGGACGACTACCTGTCCAAGCCCTTCTCGCAGCAGGACCTGGCGGCGGTGATCGGGCGCTGGATCGCCCTGCCGCTAGCGGCCACGGTGCACCACGACGACGAGCCGCCGCGCCTGCCGCGCGAATCGGTCGAGGTGATCCAGCGCGACGTCATCAACCGCGTGGCGCTGGAAAAGATCCGCATGCTCTCGCGCGAGCGCGGCGACGCCCTGGTGCAGAAAGTGATCGCAGCCTACGTCGACGATACTCCGCAGCAGCTGAGCACCCTGCGCCGTGCGATCGACGGCATGGACACCGGCAATGTGCGCCGCATCGCCCACACCCTGAAATCCGCCAGCGCCAACGTCGGCGCCGACACCCTCGCCGCCCTGTGCAAGGAGATGGAGCACCTCGGCCGCGCCGACACCACCGAAGGCGCGGATTCCCTCCTGACGAAGCTGGAACAGGAATTCCAGGCCGTCCGTGATTCGCTCACCGCCATCCTTGAGAAGGAAACCTGACATGCCAGCCCCCTGCTCCGCCAAACGCGCCGGCCAACGCGGCGTCGTGCTGGTCGCCGATGACGATCCGGTGATGCGCCTGCTGATGCTCGAGATGCTGGAGAGCGTCAACCTCGACGCCATCGAGGCCGAGGACGGCGTGCAGGCCGTGCAGTTCGCGCGCGAGTGCTGCCCGGACCTGATCCTGATGGACGTCGAGATGCCGCGCATGGACGGCTTTGCCGCCTGCCGCGCGATCCGCGATTCGGAAAACGGCGCCACCGTGCCGATCGTGATGGTCACCGGCGGCGACGACCTGGAAGCGGTCACCAACGCCTACGAGGCCGGCGCCACCGACTTCGTCTCGAAACCGATCAACTGGCCGATCCTGGGGCACCGGGTGCTGTACGTGCTGCGCGCCAGCGACGCCATCGTGCGCCTGCGCATCGCCGACGCCCAGAACCGCGCGGTGCTGGCGGCGATCCCGGACACCTTCTTCCGCATGAACGCCGGCGGCATCTACCTCGACTATGAACCTGGCCGGGAACAACCGGACCAGGACCGCCGCGGCATGCGCGAAGCCTCCCCTGCCGACGAATGCGTCGGCAAGCACGTGAGCGAGGTGCTGCCGCGCGAGATCGCCGAGCGCATGCTGGAGCAGGTCGAGGTGGCCCTGCGGATCCAGCAGGTGCGCTCGGTCGAGTATGAACTGATCCGCTTCGGCCAGGCCCAGCACTTCGAGGCGCGCCTGGTCGCCACCGGCCCGTCCGAAGTGCTCGGCCTGGTGCGCGACATCAGCGAGCGCAAGCGCGCCGAGGACCAGATCCGGCGCCTGGCCTACTGCGACAGCCTGACCGGCATCCCGAACCGCCAGGCCTTCCTGGAGATGCTGGAACGCGAGCTGCAGCGCTCGAAGATCGGCAACAAGAAGTTCGCCGTGCTGTTCATGGACCTCGACGCTTTCAAGCGCATCAACGACACCCTCGGCCACAACGTCGGCGACCAGCTGCTGCGGCAAGTCTCGGACCGCCTGCGCGAGACGATCCGCCCGAGCGACCTGCTGTCGCGCGGCGACTCGCTCACGCGCGAAGGCAGCGACGCGAACCAGGGCACCAACCTGGCGCGCCTGGGCGGCGACGAATTCACGATCCTGATCCCCGACCTCGAGCGCGTCGAGCATGCGCTGAACGTGGCGCACCGCGTGAAGGATGCGATGCGCCGTCCCTTCCTCATCGAGGGCAACGAGATCTTCGTCACCGCCAGCATCGGCATCTCGCTGTTCCCGGAGGACGGCGACGACTGCACCTCGCTGCTGAAGTACGCCGACACCGCGATGTACCACGCGAAGAACTGCGGCAAGAACAACGCCAAGCTGTATTCGTCGTCGCTGACCATGCAGATCATGAGCCACGTGAAGCTCGAAGTCGGCTTGCGCAAGGCCCTGCAGAACGACGAGCTGTATCTGCTGTACCAGCCGCAGCTCGACGTGCGCTCATCCGAAATCGTCGGCGTCGAAGCGCTGGTGCGCTGGCGCCATGCCGAGCGCGGCATCGTCTCGCCCACCGAGTTCATCCCGCTAGCCGAAGAGACCGGCCTGATCGTGCCGATCGGCGAGTGGGTGCTGCGCACCGCCTGCAGCCAGGCGCGCACCTGGCAGAAGCAGACCCGCCGCTCGGTGCGCATGGCGGTGAACCTGTCGGCCAAGCAGTTCAAGGACGAGAACCTGAGCCAGATCGTGCTGTCGGCCCTGCACGATACCGGCCTCGATCCGCGCCTGCTGGAACTCGAGCTGACCGAGGGCACGCTGATGGATGACGCCAAGGCGACCATGGCCACCCTGGAACAGCTGCGCGGGATCGGCGTCTACCTGTCGATCGACGACTTCGGCACCGGCTACTCGTCGATGAACTACCTGAAGCGCTTCGACGTGCGGGCGCTGAAGATCGACCGCAGCTTCATCAACGGCCTGCCGCAGGATTCCGAGAACGCAGCGATCACGCGCGCCATCATCGCGATGGCGCACGGTCTGAAGATGGTGGTGGTGGCCGAAGGCGTCGAGACCGGCGAGCAGCTGGTGCTGCTGGAAGAATACGGCTGCGACCTGGTGCAGGGCTTCTACCTGGGCCGGCCGGCGCCGGCGGATACCGTTACCGGGATGCTGCAGCAGCTTTGGGTGCCGAACTGAAAAGCAGCGTGTGCTCCGGCGCCCCCGGCAGCAGCGGCGTCGGCCGGCCCTTCACCCAATCCTCGTGCCCGCGCAGGAACCAGGGCGAGAGCGGATGGCCGCTCTGCCCGCCCGGCATGTCGAACAGGCCCTCCTCTTCCCGTCCCGGCGACACCGTCAGCCGCTCCGACTGGCCGAACTTCGGCCCCGCCACGCGCGGCATGTTGGCGTCGCCCGGCAGCTGGTCGGGCGGCACGGCCAGCCAGCGCTTCAGGAACGGCAGCGCCATGCTGATCGGATGCGCGATCTGCGCCGTGTTGCGCAGTCCCCAGGTGGCCTGCGCCAGCGGCGTACCGTCCTTGGTCAGCTCGGCGACGGCGCGGTCGACCGCGGCCAGCTGCAGCTCCTGCCAGTTCGCGTAGCCGGGGGGCAGCCAGGCCGCGGGACGCTGGTCCAGCAGGCGCACCAGCGCGACCGGCCAGCGCGAGGTGGCGACCGCCATGTTCGCCTTCGGATCCAGCTTTTCCATCTCGGCGTTGGCGCCGGCGAACAGCAGCTCGTACAGCGCCCAGCGGAACTGCTGCGCCAGGCGGTAGCCGACCGAGCCCATGCTGGCATGGCCGTCCCAGCTCTCGTTCAGCAGGCGCCGCGCTTCCGCGCGTTCCGCATGGCCGGCCACGGCATGGTCGTCGAGCGCCGCCAGCGCGCGCGCACGCCACTCCTGAACGTACAGGGCGCGGTCGTCGAGCGCGACGCGGAAGACCGCGGGCACCTCGGCCTTGTCGCCCAGTTGGCGCAGGCCCTGGCCGAGCTGGCGCGCCCGCGCGCCCAGGTCGAAGCCGCCGTCGCCCAGCAGTTGCGCGTCCGGCCCCGCCAGCTGGCGGTTGTTGGCGGTGACCAGCTGGCCGCCCGGCGGGTTGACCACCCGCGGATGCTCGCCCGGCAGCAGCAGCGCGCGCCAGGTCGGCACGGCGCTTTCTTCAGTGAGCGGGAACGTCACCGCCAGTCCGCTGGCGCCGGCCTCGCGGCGTGGCAGTGCGCCGGCCACGGTCCAGCCGATGTTGCCATGGTCGTCGCCGGCCACGATATTCTGCGCCGGGATGCCGTCGGTCGCGGCCACGGCCAGGGCTTCGTCCAGCGTGGCGGCGGTTTCCAGTTTCAGGTGTTCGAGGTTCAGCGCCAGCGGCGAATGCGCGACCCAGTGCACGGCGTACAGCTCGCCGCCGGCCTCGCGGATCGGGCCGAGGCTGGTCTCGCGCACGACCAGGCGTTCGGGCGCCTGGCCTTTCACCAGGATGGTTTCAAGGTGCTCGCCCGGCGTCTCCCAGCCGGAAGCCAGCTTCACCTGGCCGGCATGGGCGGTGTCCGTGCCCAGGCGCAGCAGGTCGAGCGTGTCGGCATAGCTGTTGGTGAAGGACCAGGCCACATGGCCGTTGCTGCCGACGATCACCAGCGGCGGCGCGCCCGGCAGGCTGACACCGACCACGCGCCGCTGCGCGCCATGCGCATCCGGGAAGCGCAGGGCCAGCCGGTACCAGATGTTCGGCAGCTGCAGGCCGAGGTGCATGTCGTCCGAAACGATCGCCGCCCCGCTGGCGGTGCGCGTGCCGGCCAGCGCATAGTTGTTGCTGCCGACGGAATCGGCGAAATGCACGCCGGCCACCTGGCGCGGCGGCACCGCATCCTTGCGGCCCCACCAGGCTGGCGCGCCCGCGGGAATCGGGGCCTGCGCCAGCGCCACCTCGGGCGCGTCGAGCGGCGCATCCCACTGGCTGGCCTCGGGCAGCAGGAAGGCGCGCTGGGCGGGGTCGAGGTGACGCGCCAGCCAGCCGCGCGCCAGCTCGTGCGGTTCCTGGTTGCCCTGCAGGTCGAGGTACATGGCCCACACCACCAGCATCGAGTCGGTCGGCGTCCAGGGCCGCGGCGCGGCGCCGGTCAGGGCATATTCGAAAGGCCGGGCGCCCAGCGCGGCCAGGCCGTCGTTGACGCCGGCCGCGTAGCGTTCGACGAACTGGCGCTGCTCCGGATTCAGGCGCGCCAGCACTTCGGCGGCGCGGGAACGGAAGCGGTGCAGGCGGTGCGCACGGTCGAGCGGCAGGGCCTTCGGGCCGAACAGCTCGGCGAGTTCGCCGGCCGCGCTGCGGCGCAGCAGGTCCATCTGGAAGAAGCGCTCCTGGCCATGCACGAAGCCGGTCGCGTACGCGACGTCGAGGCGGTTCGCGCCGCTGATGGTGGGCACGCCGTTGGCGTCGCGCGCCACGGTCACCGTGCCGGACAGCAGCGGCGACGTGCGCTTGCCGTCGAGCTGGGGCAGGCTGGCGCGCAGGAACAGCCAGGCGCCCAGCACGGCCAGCGCCAGCAGCGCCGCCAGCAGCAGCAACATGCGCCGGCTCCACATCAGCCATGTCCGTCGCGCCATCCTCGTCCCCTTTTTTGGAAAAACGAGCATCTTGCCAGAAAACCCGGCGCTCAGCGAATCCGGCAGCCCAGCCGGGACCCGCCCGCGCGCCCGATTGGGCGGCGCTGGACGCCTCCGGCCGGCCTGCGCTATGCTGAATCCAGGCGCACAGCGCCGTTGACATGGAGGCCTTATGTCCTTCGCTTCACTTCACCTGCCATCCCCTGCCGCCGCCGGCACCCTGCTGTTGCTGGCGCTGGCGAGCGCCGCCTGCAGCACGCCACAGGAACGCGCCGCCCAGAAACAGGCCGAGATGGCGAACACGATGGCGATCTACGGTCCCGCCTGTTCACGGCTGGGCTATGCGGTCGATTCCGACCAGTGGCGCAGCTGTATCCTGAGCCTCAGCGCGAAGGACGAGATGCAACGCTATGGGCCGGCTCCCGGCTACTATCCGGGCTACTGGCGCGGCGGCTACTGGGGCCGCTGGTGACGGGGTCCGCATCGGCCAGCCGCCGTGCGCACTCGGCCTTGGTGACGGCGCTGCGGCGCGCCAGCAGGCGCTCAAGCACCCGCTGGGTATGCCGCATCAGCTCGGGATAGCGGGCGTCCGGCGGATGCAGGCTGAAACGCACCAGCGGCGAATCCGCCAGCATCGCGGCGGTGAAGTCGGCCACCCGCGGCGACAGCCAGCGCCCGCTGCGGTTGCGCGCCGCGTACACCATCGACGGCGACTTCAAGGGCTTGACGCCCCCTGATCCGCCGCCCAGGCAGTGGAAATGGCTGAAAGTGGTCGTGTAGGAAAACGGCGATTCGCGCAGCGCCTGCCAGGCGCCCTCGCCCAGCAGCCAGGCCGGCGGCACGAAGCCGGTCGGCGTCCAGCCGCGTTCGGCAAACCAGGCCAGCCCGAGCTCCAGCCGGCGCCGCGCCTCGTCATGGCTCAGCGCCGCGAATTCGCCCTCGCGCTGCGTGTACACGTTGCGCAGGAAGCGCGCGCGCAGGCCGCCGCCATTCTGTTCCGTATCGAGATGACTGTAGCCGTGCAGCGCCAGTTCGTCGCCGCGCGCCAGCGCCGCGTCGAGGCCCGCCTCCATCGCCGCCGAGCGCTCCGGGCGGAAGTGGTAATGCGGCACCACCAGCCAGGTCAGCGGAATGTCGGCCACCGCGCGGATCGCCTGCACCAGGCGCAGGCAGTCGGGCCAGGTGGCGGGCGCGACGTCGTGGATCGACACGCACAGCATGCCCGGCGCCGCCCCGGCTGGACGTTCAATCGGTGACACAGATACGCTCCGGTTCGCGCTGGATGGGCTTGTAGCCGCCCAGCAGCAGGTCGTAACGGCCCAGCACCTGGGGCAGGATCTCGTTCCAGTCGTAGCGCTCGGCGGCCTTGCGGCGCGCAGCCTGGCCCATGCGCACCATGTCGCGGAAATAAATCGCTTCGATCGCCCCGGCCAGGCTGTCGACATTGTCCGGCTCCGCCAGGATCCCGGTCTCGCGGTCGACCAGCTCGGCCACGCCGCCGCGGTTGGTGCCGACGATCGGCAGGCCGCAGGCCATGGCCTCCAGCACGATCAGGCCGAAGGTCTCGCAATCGCCCGGATGGACCAGCACGTCGCAGCCGGCCAGCAGGCGCGCCAGCTGGCGCTGGTCGCGCTCGAACGGGACGACGGTGACGTTGGGCGCCTGCGGCAGCGGGTCGCCGGAGCCGACCAGGATCAGGTGGTAGCGCCGGCCCAGCTTGCGCACCGCCTCGATCAGCACGTGCAGCTTTTTTTCCGGCGTGAAGCGGCCTGCATAGACCAGCAGGCGGGTGTCGGGGTCGAGCCCGAGGTGTTCGCGCAGGGTCTCGCCCAGCCGCTCGCCTTCCCGCGCGGGCTGGAATACGCGCGAGTCGATACCCAGCGGCTGGTGCACGGCGCCATGCACGCCGATGTCCTGCAACAGCTCGACCATCACGCGGCTCGGCGCCAGCACCAGGTCGAACTGGCGGTACAGGTTGGCGAGATAATGACAGGTGCCGCGCGCGATCCAGCGCCCGAGGCGCGGGCGCACCAGGCGCGGCAGGTCGGAATGGTAGAAGGCGACGGCGGGGATGTTGTAGCGCTTGCGCATCCGCAGCGCGGCCCAGGCGCAGTGGCCGGCATCGCCCGCCTCGACCAGGTCCGGGCCGACCGATTCCAGCAGGCGCGCCGGGGTCGAGACCGACAGCGGCATCCGGAAGCCGTGGAAGCCCGGCAGGTTGGCGGCGGGAATCCGCACCAGGGCCGGCACCGCGTCGCCGCAGGTCTCGACGTTGGAGCTCAGGATGGTGTGCTGGATACGGCTGCGGCGTGCCAGCCAGTGCGCCTTGGCGTTCAGGTAAGTGCTGACGCCGCCACCTTCCGCCGCGTAAAACATCGTGATGTCGACAAGGTGCATGCTCGCTTCCGGTCAAAGAGTGGCCCACGATAGCAGCGGACCCGGTGCGCCGTTTGCGTACCGTCAACCGGAACCCGCTACCTCAAAGGTTCAGCGGCCTCATGCATTGGCCGCCAGCCCCTTGTGGGGAGATCCATTATGCGCTTCGCCTGTCGAGCATGGCGCGCGCAATCGTGCCCGCGTCCACATACTCGAGTTCGCCCCCGACGGGAACGCCGCGCGCCAGGCGGCTGACCTTCAGCCCGCGCGCCTTCAGCATCTCGCTGATGTAGTGGGCGGTGGCCTCGCCCTCGTTGGTGAAATTGGTGGCCAGCACGACCTCGTTCACGATGCCGTCGGCCGCACGGTTGACCAGCTTGTCGAGGTGCAGGTCGCGCGGACCGATGCCGTCCAGCGGCGACAGCCTGCCCATCAGCACGAAATACAGGCCCTTGTAGGTCAGGGTCTGCTCGATCATCAGCTGGTCGGCCGGGGTCTCGACCACGCACAGCAGCGCATGGTCGCGCTCGGGGTCCGAGCACAGCTCGCAGACGTCGAGCTCCGAAAAGGTATTGCACATCGCGCAGTGATGCACCGCCTCGACCGCCTGGTAGAGGGCGCGCGACAGCATGGCCGCGCCTTCGCGGTCGTGCTGCAGCAGGTGGAAAGCCATGCGCTGCGCCGACTTCGGTCCGACGCCCGGCAGGCGGCGCAAGGCCTCGGTCAGGAAGTCGAGCGATTTGGACATGATGGTTCCGTGTGGTCGGCATTCATTCGGCGCGCCAGGCGGCGAGCGCTTCGGCCGTCATGGTGGGCACGAATTCGGTGATGTCGTAGCGCGCCACGCCGGCCTGGTAGAAAGGATCGTCGCGCAGCACGGCATCGAGCTCGGCGCGGCTGGCGGCATGGGCGATGATGATGCCGCCGTCGCGCGGCTCCTTGCGCCCCGACATCAGGAACAGGCCGCGCGCATACTGCTCTTCCAGGAAGGCGCGGTGCGCCGGGAGGAAAGCGTCGATGCGCGCCAGCGGTTCCGTATAGGTCAGGGCGACAATAAACATCAGAACGGCATCTTGAAGCCCGGCGGGATCGGCAGGCCGGCGGTCAGGCCGCTCATCTTTTCCTGGCTGGTGGCTTCGGCCTTGCGGATCGCATCGTTGAAGGCGGCCGCGACCAGGTCTTCCAGCATGTCCTTGTCGTCGCCCAGCAGCGACGGGTCGATCGACACGCGCTTGACGTCGTTCTTGCAGGTCATGACCACCTTGACCAGGCCGGCGCCCGACTGACCTTCGACTTCGATCTGAGCCAGCTGGTCCTGCGCCTTCTTCATGTTGTCCTGCATGGCCTGGACCTGCTTCATCATGCCTGCGAGCTGGTTTTTCATCATGGTGGTGTTCTCCAATAAAGTCGGGTGAAACGAAAAAGTGGTGAAGGCCCGATCAGGTGCCGATCGGACGCACCGAGCCCGGCACCACGAAGGCGTCGAAGGTCTGCTCCAGCGCCTGGATGAAGGGATCGGCGGCGACGGTTTCCTCGGCTTCGCGCTGCAGCTGTTCGCGGCGCGCCCGGGCCTCGGCGCTGGCGGTGTACCAGACCGGCCCGATCTCGGTGTCGACGTTGACGCGCACCGCCGGGAAGCGTTCCTGCAGGGCCGCGCACAGCTTTTCGCTGTTGCCGCTGGCGCGCAGGGTGTCGACCGGCACGCGCAGGCGGAAGGTCGCGGACGCGCCGTCCGAGGTGCAGTCGACCAGCTCCGTCTGGAACGCCAGCTGCTGGGCCACGCCGCGCAGCGGCAGCGACGCCGCCAGCGCCGGCCAGTTGCCGTCCCAGCCGATTGCCGGCACCGGCGTGATCACATACGGATGCGTCGGCTTGCCCGGGGCCGGGGCGCGCGCGGCCGGCGGAGCGCTCACCGTGGCCGGCGCTTCGGCGGCGACAGCGGTGTCGTCGGAAAATTCGGTGACCCAGGACGGCGGCTCGTCGTCGGCCACGGCCTGGTCATATGCCTGGCCCTGCTCGGCGGCGCGCGCCATCGGCTGCGGCTGCTGGGCCATGGCCTGCGGCTGGGGACGCGCGGCCGGCTGGTCCCACGGCGCCGGGGCGGACGGGCGCGCGGCCGGCGCCGGTGCGGCACTGGCCATCGGCGCCGGGCCGGGTGCCGGTGCCGGCGGGGCCGGGGCGGGCGCCGGTGCAGGCGCGGCCGGCTGGGCCGCGGCCGCGGCCGGCGCTTCGGACGGTCCCGGCGGACGGCGGCCACCGCCGCCCATGCGCGAGGCGGCGCGGGCCGCTTCCAGCGCGGCATTGATGGCGGCACGGGCCGGGCTCAGGGCCGCGGCGGCGCCGAATGCCTGGGACGCCGCCGGTGCGGCTGGTGCAGCTGGCGCTTGCTGGGCGGCTGGGGCCGCAGCGGCCGGCGCGGCGCCAGGCTGCGGCGCCGGTGCACGGGCGGGCGCGGCGGCTGCGGCCGCAGAAGCGGCAGCCGCCGGACGCGCGGCCTGGGCCTGCGGCAGCGGACGCGCCAGCGCGGCCGGAGCCGGGCTGGCGGCCTGCTCTGCCCCGCCCTGTCCCGGACGGAAGGCCAGCATGCGCAGCAGGGTCATGGTGAAGCCGGCGTACTCGTCCGGCGCCAGGCCGATCTCGTTACGGCCATGCACCGCGATCTGGTAATACAGCTGCACTTCCTGCGGATCGAACACGGTCGCCAGGCGCTGGATGTCGGCCAGCTCCGGCAGGTCTTCCGGCACCGCGGTCGGCACGGTCTGGGCCAGGGCGATCCGGTGCAGCAAGGTGCCGAGGTCCTGCAGCGCGCCGTTGTACGACAGGCTGCGGCTGGCCATCTCGTCGGCCACCGCCATCAGGTCGGCGCCGTCCTGGCGCGCCAGCGCATCCAGCAGGCGCACCAGGTAGGACTGGTCGAGCGCGCCCAGCATGCCCTGCACCGCGTCGAGGGTGACCTGGCCGGCGGCATAGGCGATCGCCTGGTCGGTCAGCGACAGCGCGTCGCGCATCGAACCGTGGGCGCCTTGCGCCAGCAGGCGCAGGGCCGGCTGTTCGAAGCTCACGCCTTCCTGGCCGAGGATGTTTTCCAGGTGGCCGACGATATGGCCGGGCGGCATCTGCTTCAGGTTGAACTGCAGGCAGCGCGACAGCACCGTGACCGGGATCTTTTGCGGGTCGGTGGTCGCGAGGATGAATTTCACGTGCTCGGGCGGCTCCTCGAGCGTCTTCAGCATCGCGTTGAAGGCGTGGTTGGTGAGCATGTGCACCTCGTCGATCATGTAGACCTTGAAGCGTGCATTGCTCGGCGCGTACACCGCCTGTTCCAGCAGCTGCGCCATCTCGTCAACGCCGCGGTTCGAGGCCGCGTCCATCTCGACGTAGTCGACGAAGCGGCCGGCATCGATCGCGCGGCAGGGTTCGCAGACCCCGCACGGCTCGGCGGTGATGCCGCCCTGCCCATCCGGGCCGACGCAGTTGAGCGACTTGGCCAGGATGCGCGACAGCGTCGTCTTGCCCACCCCGCGCGTGCCGGTGAACAGATAGGCGTGGTGCAGGCGCCCCGTACGCAAGGCATGGGTCAGGGCACGCACGACGTGCTCCTGGCCGACCAGCGTTTCGAAGTTCCTGGGACGGTATTTGCGGGCGAGGACTTGATAGGACATACCGCGATTTTACCGTAGACCGGGCCAATCGCGGCAACATTCGCCGCGCGTCGCGATTGCGCCCGCAGAAACAAAAACAGCTGCCGAGGCAGCTGTTTTCATTGGAATGTAGAGGCGAGCCTGATCTGCGGCACTTGCGGTGATCGGCTTTGGCTGCTTCGTTCCCGACCTGACCAGGTAAACCAAGCCACAATGCGCAGGGGCCCGCCAGCAGTCATTATAACCGACCATGCGCCGCGCGGCAAACCGCGGGAGAGGATGATCCGCGCCAACTACATTCAACCCTCTATATATATATAGTGGGTACCCGGCGCGGATGGCCATCTCTTCTTCCCTTACAGGCCGAGCTGCTGCCAGATCTCGTCCACGCGCGCCTTCACTTCCGGCGCCATGACGATCGTCGTACCCCACTCGCGGCTGGTTTCTCCCGGCCACTTGTTGGTGGCGTCGATGCCCATCTTGCTGCCCAGGCCGCTGATCGGCGAGGCGAAGTCGAGGTAGTCGATCGGCGTGTTGTCGACCAGCACCGTGTCGCGGGTCGGATCGACGCGCGTCGTGATGGCCCAGATCACTTCCTTCCAGTCGCGCACGTCGACGTCCTCGTCCACCACGACAATGAACTTGGTGTACATGAACTGGCGCAGGAAGCTCCAGACCCCGAACATCACCCGCTTGGCATGGCCCGCGTACTGCTTCTTCATCTGCACCACCGCCATCCGGTAGCTGCAGCCTTCCGGCGGCAGGTAGAAGTCGGTGATCTCCGGGAACTGCTTCTGCAGCAGCGGAATGAAGACCTCGTTCAGCGCCACGCCCAGCACGGCCGGCTCGTCGGGCGGCTTGCCGGTATAGGTCGAGTGGTAGATCGGGTCGCGCCGCATGGTGATGCGGTCGATCGTGAACACCGGGAACCAGTCCTGCTCGTTGTAATAGCCGGTGTGGTCGCCATACGGGCCTTCCAGCGCATGCTCGAAGCCGGTCGGATGATTCTGGTCCGGATAGATATGCCCTTCCAGCACGATCTCGGCAGACGCCGGCACCCGCAACTCGCTGCCGATGGCCTTGGTCAGCACCGTGCGCTGGCCGCGCAGCAGCCCGGCGAACTGGTATTCGGACAGGGTATCCGGTACCGGCGTCACCGCGCCCAGGATGGTGGCCGGGTCGGCGCCCAGCGCCACCGCGACCGGGTAAGGCTGGCCGGGATTGGCGATGCAGTGCTCGCGGAAGTCGAGCGCGCCGCCGCGGTGCGCCAGCCAGCGCATGATGACCTTGTTCGGACCCAGCACCTGCTGGCGATAGATGCCCAGGTTCTGACGCTTCTTGTGCGGGCCCTTGGTGATCACCAGGCCCCAGGTGATCAGGGGCGCGACGTCGCCCGGCCAGCAGTGCTGGATCGGCAGGCGCGCCAGGTCGACGTCCTTGCCTTCCCAGACGATCTCCTGGCAGGCCGCGCCCTTCACTTCCTTCGGCGACATGTCCCAGACGGACTTGACCAGCGAGCCCAGGTTCATGATGTCCTTGAAGCCCTTCGGCGGTTCCGGCTCCTTCAGGCGCGCCAGCACGTGGCCGATCTTCCTGAGCTCGCCGATGTCGTCGGCGCCCATGCCCAATGCGACCCGGCGCGGCGTGCCGAACAGGTTACCGAGCACGGGAACTTCGTAGCCGGTCGGACGCTCGAACAGCAGAGCCGGTCCGCCAGCCCGCAGGGTGCGGTCGCAGACTTCCGTCATTTCAAGATTCGGCGAAACCGGCACCGAAATACGTTTTAATTCGCCAATATCTTGCAATTTGGCAATAAAATCTCGTAAATCCGAATAGTTCATCTAGTTTTTCATTCTTTTTTACATCTTTTGAGCAGGGCTAACAATCGGCGGCAAGTGGTTGATTTGCCAAAGAATTGATGAGCTATGAAAAGAAAGTTAGATTTAAAAGTAATAACGCGCTATCGTGCTAGTATTGACTTGATATAAACCAGCTTCTACAATCCGGCTACCAAGTGAGACAGGCCCGTCCAGGACGTGATTTTAGCCGGTCTCATTCTTTCACGGGGTCGGGGCCCCAACGACATTGTAGGAGTGTTTTCACTGGGCGTCTGCCCAACCAACCCCGAGACAGTTGTTAGCCACTGGGCGCCTCCATCGCAGCGCGGCCCAGCTGTAGCAAGCAATGACGGCGTTCCTCGACCGCAGCTGGCGGCGACGGACGGTTTCTGATGCACGGCATTAGTACCCTAAAAAAAGCAGCGCTTTTGCGCAGCATGGGGCCGCTTTTTCCGCGACAAAGGAGAGACGATGATTCATCGCTTCATCGGTACGAGCGCAAGGCTCGTCCAACACATGGCCAGCCAGCCAGTCACGTGGTCTTCCGTGACAAAAGCGGCACGTGGTGTATTGACCACCGCACAACATACGCTGACCGTATTCGGTCTTTCCGCAGTAGCAATACTTGCCCTGCTGTATAACCGTCCCGATCTGGCAAAACGGGTATCGGATTTTTTGAGCCCGCAACAAACTGCCCAGGTTGTCGCTGCCCCGGTGCAGGCGCCCGCCGTACGCGCCGAAGCCGTCGAGGTCCCCCGCCGCGAGGACAAGCAGGTGGCGCATTCCACGCGCCAGCAGAAGTACGTGACCGAGTGGCTGTCGCGCCGCTACCGTGTCGCCGGCGACGCCGCCAACATGTTCGTCGCCACCGCTTACAGCACCGCCCATGAGATCAAGCTCGACCCGCTGCTGATCCTGGCCGTGATGGCGATCGAATCTGGCCTGAATCCGTTCGCGGAAAGCCCGATGGGCGCCCAGGGCCTGATGCAGGTCATGTCCAAGGTTCACAGCGACAAGTTCGAGGAAGTCGGCGGCAAGCAGGCCGCCCTGAATCCGGTTGCCAACATCCGTGTCGGCGCCCAGATCCTGAAGGATTACGTGACCCGCACCGGTTCCGTCGAAGGCGGCCTGAAGACCTATGTCGGCGCAGGCGCATTCGAGAACGATTCCGGCTACGGCAACAAGGTGCTGGCCGAGTATCGCCGCCTGAAGCAGGTTGCGAGCGGCAAGAACGTGCCGATCTTCACCCCGCCGTCGGCCCCTGCCCCGGCACCGACCGCGACGCTGGTCCAGAAATCCGCACCGGCACCCTCGGTGGCGGACAGCATCAGCGCCGAGACCGCGCATGGCGCGAGCCAGGCTGGCGAAACGGTCGCCGGCCTCTAAGTACCGATCCCTGGTCGAAGGCCACTGTTGGCGGGAGCCGCAGTGGCCTTCTTTTTTGGCCATGCGTTTCGCGCCTCGTCCTGCCCGCACCTGTTGAACGTCATTCCCGCCTGCGCGGGAACGACGTTTACGGGCTAACACATAAAAAAAACCGCCCCGGTCTCCCGGGGCGGCTTTCACTCATCTATATATATAGTAGCGGGCCGATCAGCGCTTCCCGTCCGCCGCCACTTCGTCCGGCCGCAGCTTGCCGGCCAGGCGGTCCAGCACGCCGTTGACGTACTTGTGGCCGTCGATGCCGCCGAAGGACTTGGTCAGCTCGACCGCTTCGTTGATCACGACGCGGTACGGGATCTCGATCTTGTTCTGCAGTTCCCAGGCGCCCAGCAGCAGCACCGCGTGCTCGATCGGCGACAGCTCGGCGATCGGGCGGTCGACGGTCGGCGTCAGGGTTTCGCGCAGCTCGACCGATTGGGCGATCGTGCCGTTCAGCAGTTCCGTAAAGTACTCGCTGTCGGCCTTGTCGAAGCCGTGGGCGGCGCGGATGTGGTTGACGACCGTCGAGGCCGGCTCATTGTTCAGCAGCCACTGGTACAGGCCCTGCAGCGCGAACTCGCGCGCGCGGTGCCGCGGCGTGCGGTTCTTGTTCGGGTTGGCGTGCGTGCTATTGTCAGTCATGTTCTTACCTTTTACCTTCGCTTTCGCTCACTCTTCCTCGGCCTGGAGCTCTTCCAGGCCGAGCAGGAGGTTGGCCATTTCGACGGCGACGCGGGCGGCGTCCGTGCCCTTCTCGGCCATGCGCGCTTCGGCCTGCTCGTCGTTCTCGGTGGTCAGCACGGCGTTGGCGATCGGCATGCCATAGTCCAGGCCGATGCGGGTGATGCCGGCGCCCGACTCGTTCGAGACCAGCTCGAAGTGGTAGGTCTCGCCGCGGATCACGGCGCCCAGGGCGATCAGGGCGTCGAACTGCTGGGTCTCGGCCATCTTTTGCAGGGCCAGCGGGATTTCCAGGGCGCCCGGTACGGTCACGTGCAGGATGTCCTCGTCGGCCACGCCCAGGTGCTTCAGTTCCGCCAGGCAGGCCGACAGCAGGCCATGGCCGACGTCGGCATTGAATCGCGCCTGCACGATCCCGATGCGCAGGCCTTCACCCTGCATATTGCTTTCAAAAGTTCCTACCGTCATGGCTGCCTCTTTTTCTATGAATTCGTAAATGTGAATGGTTAATGGTATCGCGTTTGGCGAGAACACTACAGCGCTTCAGGGTCTCGAGAAACCGTCGCGAGCGGAAGGAGTTTCGTTCGAGAAGCGCAGCCGTACTTACGGTACGGCCGGTCCGCCGAAGCGGAGCATCGCAGGACGACAATCCGACGCGCAGCAGGTTTATCGAGGTCCCGTTACGCTTCCGGCTTCGGCAGATAACCGGTGACTTCGAGGTCGAAACCGACCATCGACGGCATCTTGCGCGGATTCGCCAGCAGCTTCATCTTGCACACGCCGACCTGCTTCAGGATCTGGGCCCCAATGCCGTAGGTGCGCAGGTCGAGGTTGGCGGCGCGGCCGGCCGGGCGCGGCGCCGACTTGTCGGCGAACTGGGCGAACAGTTCCTCCGCCGTCTCGCCGCAGTTCAGCAGCACGATCACGCCGGATTCCGAGGCGTGGATCGCCTGCATCGCCGACGACAGGTTCCACGAGTGCGAGGTCGCGCGGTTGTCCAGCAGGTCGACGACCGACACCGGCTGGTGCACGCGCACCAGGGTTTCCTTGCCGGCCGGATCGCCGTGGACCAGGGCCAGGTGGGCCGAGCCGCTCGGCTTGTCGCGGAAGGCGACCAGGCGGAACTCGCCGTGCACCGTCGACAGCTGGCGCTCCGCCACGCGCTCGACCAGCGACTCGTTCTGGCTGCGGTAGTGGATCAGGTCGGCGATGGTGCCGATCTTCAGGCCATGCTCCTGGGCGAACTCGAGCAGGTCCGGCAGGCGCGCCATGGTGCCGTCTTCCTTGATGATCTCGCAGATCACCGAGGCCGGGGTCAGGCCCGCCATCTCGGTCAGGTCGCAGCCCGCTTCGGTATGGCCGGCGCGCATCAGCACCCCGCCCTTGACCGCGCGCAGCGGGAAGATATGGCCCGGCTGCACCAGGTCTTCCGGCTTCGCGTGCTTCGCCACCGCCACCTGGATGGTGCGGGCGCGGTCGGCCGCCGAGATGCCGGTGGTGACGCCTTCGGCCGCCTCGATCGAGACCGTGAAGTTGGTGCCGAACGAGGTGCCGTTACGGGTCGTCATCATCGGCAGTTCGAGGCGGTCGCAGATCTCTTCCGACAGGGTCAGGCAGACCAGGCCGCGCGCGTGGCGGATCATGAAGTTGATCGCTTCGGGCGTGACGTGTTCGGCGGCGAGCACCAGGTCGCCCTCGTTCTCGCGGTCTTCCTCGTCGACCAGAATGACCATGCGCCCTGCGCGCAGTTCGTCGACGATTTCCTGGGTGGTAGAGATAGGCATGCGAAATCCTGTGCTGAAACCCGTTATTTTAATGGATTTGCCAGTCCTTCACTGGCCCGGATTGGGGCAATCGCGAAGGGAGATGCCGGGCCTGGCCGCCGGGCGCCGGAAATTGTTGCATATTGACAACGACAGCTGCACTCCTACGGTGCAAGGATGGTGTTCGACAACAACTGTGCGGCTCAGTGCGCAAGGTAGAATGGTTTTTTATTGCTCAACCGGAGCACGTTCGCATGATCGTCCGCTTTGCCTGCACCACCCTCTTCGCCGCGATCCTGGTCGCCGCCTCGCTGGCCGACGCCGCGCCGCTCGACCTGAATGCCGCGCTGCCGGTCGCGCCCCAGCTCAAGGTCGGCAAGCTGTCGAACGGCCTCACCTATTACATCCAGAAGAACCGCAAGCCCGAGCACAAGCTGGAGCTGCGCCTGGTGGTGAAGGCCGGCTCCATCCTCGAAGACGACGACCAGCAGGGCCTGGCCCACTTCACCGAGCACATGGCCTTCAACGGCTCGACCCATTTCAAGAAGCACGAGCTGGTGTCCTACCTGCAGTCGATCGGGGTGAAGTTCGGCGCCGACCTGAACGCCTACACCTCCTTCGACGAAACCGTCTACGTGCTGCCGGTGCCGGCCGAGCGCAGGCAGGACCTCGACCAGGCCTTCCAGGTGCTGCAGGACTGGGCGCAAGGGCTGACCCTGAACGACGCCGACATCGACAAGGAACGCGACATCGTGCTCGAGGAACTGCGCCTGGGTAAAGGCGCGGGCGACCGCATGCAGAAGGTCCTGATGCCGAAGATCTACAACGGTTCGCGCTATGCCGACCGGCTCCCGATCGGCAAGGCGGACACGCTGCGCAACTTCAAGCCCGACGCCCTGCGCCGCTTCTACCGCGACTGGTACCGTCCCGACCTGATGGCCGTGGTGGCGGTCGGCGACATCGATCCGGCGCAGGCCGAACAGCTGATCAAACGCCACTTCGGCGCCCTGAAGAACCCGGCCACGCCGCGCCCGCGCAGCTACGCGCAGATCCCGCCGCGCGCCGGCACCGAGGCGCTGGTGGTCACCGACAAGGAAGCGGGGCCGGCCTCGGTCCTGATCCGCTATCCGGTGATGCCTTTCAGCGAGCGCGCCACCGTCGGCGGCTACCGCGAGCAGCTGATCGAAGCCCTGTTCGCGGGCATGCTGAACCAGCGCCTGTCCGAACTGGCGCAACTGCCCTCGCCGCCTTTCATGGGCGCCAGCAGCGCGCTCGGCCGCCTGACGCCGCGCTACCGCTCGTACAACGCTGCGGCGGCGCTGGGCGAAGGCGGCGCGACCCCGGCGATCGACGCCCTGGTGCAGGAAAACGAACGCGCGCGCCGCTACGGCTTCGGCGCCGCCGAGCTGGAACGCATGAAGAAGAGCGTGATGCGCACCTACGAGCGCGCCTACAACGAACGCGACAAGACCGATTCCGCGGCCCACGCCGCCGAATACATCCGCAACTTCCTGGAAGGCGAATCGATTCCCGGCGTCGAGAACGAATACCGCTACGTGAGCGAACTCCTGCCCGGCATCACGCTGGATGAGATCAACGCGTACGCGCGCCGCACGATTCCCGCGGACTCCGGCAAGCTGGTGGTCTACACCGGCCCGGCCAAGCAGGACGCGGCGGTGCCGACCGGCGAGCAGCTGCTGGCCGCGGTCGCCGCCGCCGAACGCCGCGACGTCAAGGCCCACGACGAGAAGGCGGTGGCGGCGCGCTTGATGGACAAGCCGCCCGCTCCCGGCAGCATCGTCGGCGAGAACCGCGACGAACGCCTGGGCATCACGCGCCTGGTGCTGTCGAACGGCGTCAAGGTGATCCTCAAGCCGACCAGCTTCCGCAACGACCAGGTCCTGATGAGCGCCGCGCGCTTCGGCGGCCAGAGCCTGTTCGACACCCAGGACATGTTCAACGCCCGCTACGCCGACACCATCGTCGCGGCGATGGGCCTGAAGGACTTCTCGCCGCTCGACATGCGCAAGATCCTGGCCGGCAAGGCGGCCGCCGTCAGCGCCGGCCTGGGCAACAACACCGACGTCGTGGCGGGCACCGCGGGCGCCACCGACATCGACACCATGCTGCAGATGGTGTGGCTGAAGTTCGCCGGCGTGCGCCGCGACGAGGACCTGTACAAGTCCTTCATCGGCAAGCAGATCGAACTGGCGCGCAACCGCGCCAGCCAGCCGGGCGCCCTGTTCGGCGACGTGCTGGTGTCGACCCTGTACGGCGACAACCCGCGTGCCCCGCGCGCCCTGCGTCCCGAGGACTTCGCCAGCATCAACCTGGACCGCGCGATCGCCATCTACCGCCAGCGCTTCTCGAGCGCCAAGGACCTGACCTTCGTTTTCGTCGGCAGCTTCGACGTCGCCGCCATCAAGCCGCTGCTGGCGACCTACCTCGCCAGCCTGCCGACGCCCGACATCCCGGTGGCCTACCGCGACCTCGGCCTGCGCCCCGTGAAGGGCGTGGTCAAGCGCGAAGTGAACAGCGGCCTCGAGGACAAGAGCACGGTCTCGCTGACCTTCACCGGCGGCGCCGAGGTCAACGAACTGGAAGAGCTGCGCCTGTCGGCCCTGGCCGAGGTGATGAACATCCGCATCATCGACGTGCTGCGCGAGAAGCTGGGCCTGATCTACGGCGGCGGCATGGAAGCCTCGATGACGCGCATCCCCTACAGCCACTACACGGTGGGCGTGACCCTGCCGACCGGGCCGGACAACGTCGACAAGGTCGTGGCCGCGACCTTCGCCGAAATCGAGCGCATGCGCACCCAGGGCCCGGACCAGGCCGACCTCGACAAGGTCAAGACCAACTGGCTCCAGACCTACCGCAAGTCGCTGAAGGAAAACGGCTACTGGCTGGCCGCGCTGCAAACCTCGCTGACCGAGGGCACCGACCCGGCCACCATCCTCACCTTCGACAAGGAAGTGCAGAAGCTGAGCGTGGCCGACCTGAAGCTCGCGGCGCAGCGTTACCTGAAGCCGGACAACTACGTGCAGGTGGTGCTGAATCCGGAGAAGGCGCCGGCGCCGGTGCAGGTGGCTTCGGGGGCGCGGAAGGCGCCGCAATAAACGGCCACGGTCATCCCGCGCCTTGTAAACGTCATCCCCGCGGAGGCGGGGATCCAGGTTCCGTATGAGCTGTCGAAACGCTTGCAAACCTGGCCCCCCGCCTCCGCGGGGGCGACGGTGAATAGTGCGCGGGGACGCCGGCGCTTACTTCAACTGATTCCTCAGATTTTCGTTTCCAACCGCACCCCAAGCGTCGTATAAGTCCGCCGCCAGGTCTCCAGCGCCTGCACCATGCCGTCGGCCTCGACCACGCGCGCGCTTTCGTAGCGGCGCGGCAGCAGGTTGTTGCCGGAGATGCGCAGCTGGGTGTTGGCGCTGAACTTCCACAGTCCGTACAGGTCGAGCTGGCGTTTCATGCCGGTAGTAAGGCGTTCGCTCACACTGCTCTGGACCAGGGTCAGCGGCGTCCAGTTGAAGTTGCCGCCGACCGTCAGCGGCACCGCCTTCACCCGGTAATCGAGGCCGACGTTGGCGGTCTGCCTGGCCTGCTGCTCGAGCCGGTTGTTCGGTCCCGGGATGTCGTCCACGCTCGACCAGAAACGGCTGTAGTTGGCGCGCAGGTCCAGGTCCGGCGCCCCGGCGAGCAGTTCGGCCAGCTGGAACTTGGCCTCCAGCTCGACACCGCTGGTACGCGCATGCCCGATGTTCATCGGCGTGGACACCCAGCGCGGCCCGATGCTGGTCGTTTGCAGCGCGGTCTGGCGGCGCATCAGGTTGTCGATCTCGCGCACGAAGGCGCTGGCCGACAGGAGGCCGCTCTTGCCCAGGTAGTGTTCGTAGGCGGCGTCGATGCCCGTGGCCAGTTCCGGCTTCAGGTTCGGGTTGCCGGTGCGGTCCGGACGCGTCGGGTGGTTGTCGCTGACGAAGGACGGTGCGGCGATCAGGTCGTCCAGGGCCGGCGCCTTGTAGCTGCGGGTCAGGCTGGCGCGCACCTGGTCGCGCTTGGAGCCGGGAATCCGGTACACGGTGTGCAGCACCGGGCTCCATACGCTGCTGGTGTTCTTGACGGCGTAACCCGGGCTGTCGCTGGTGCTGCGGATGCCTTCCCAGCGCAGGCCCAGGTAGCTGGACCACTGGCTGGTGATGTCCCACTCGTCCTGCGCGAACAGGGCCAGGCGGCGGGTATCCGCGCGCAGGTTCGCGCCCGAGGCGTCGTACAGGGGGTCGTCGCCGCCTTCGGCCACGTGGACCAGCGCCAGGTGCCCGGCCTCGCCGTCCCAGCCTGCCGCGAAGTGATGGCCTTCGCCCAGCGGGCGGCTGTATTTGCCGCTGTTGGAGACACTGCGCTGGCGTTCCGCATCGATGTCGGTCAGGACACGCTGCAGCTCGCCGCCGGCGCCGTAGTTGTTGCGCAGGCTGTCGCTGTCGCTGCGGTTGATGCCGGCGCTGAACTTGATCTCCAGCTTCGCGCCGCCCTCCATCTTGTGGGTCCAGTCGCCGAGGCCGCGCGCCATCGTCCCGTTGGTATGCGACACCGCGTGCTGCAGCGCGAACGGCGGCGGACCGAGGCCGATGACCTGGTCGACCGGGGCGTCGTTCACGCTGGTGTTGCGGCTGGCGGAGACGAAGGGCTGGAAGTTCAGCGTGTCGCCGTTCTCGAATTTCCAGGTCAGGCGCGGCGCCAGGTTCAGCGCGCGCGTCCTGGCGTCGCCGTAGCTATGGATCAGCTGCAGGCGCTGCACGGTGCCATCGCCGAGCAGGTCGGCGTCGGTGGCGTACAGGTCGGTGTGCGGCCTGGTTTCCGACGCGGTGGCGTTGAGCAGCCAGCTCAGCTTGCCGCTCTTGCCCGGCACGGTCACGGACACATTGGCGCCATGGCGGCCCCGCACGATGTTGTCGGCGATGCGCAGCTGCGTATCCTTCTGCCGGTATCCCTGGCGCAGGATCACGTTGACGGTGCCGGCGATCGCCTGCGTGCTGTGCTCGGCGACCGGACCGCGCATGATCTCGATGCGCTCCACCTGCTCGGGCGGGATGGACTCGACCGAAAAGCCTTGCGGCGGGCGCTCGCCGTTCACCAGCACCTGGGTGTAGCCATTGCCGAGGCCGCGCATCTGGACGCTGCCGGCGCTGCCCGGCGCGCCGCTCATGGTCACGCCGGGCAGGCGCTTGAGGACTTCGCCCAGGCTGGTGTCGCCGTTGCGGTCGAGCTCCTCGCGCCCGACCACCAGCGTGGATGCCGTGGACAGGCGGCGCGCTTCGGAATCGTCGGCGCGCGTGCCGCTGACATTCACCTGCTGCACCTTGCCGTCCGGTGTGGCGGCAGGCTTGGCCTCGACGGGAACGGAAGCCTGGTCCTGGGCGAGCGCGCCGCCGCCCGCTCCCAGCATGGCCAGGCAGGCGGCCGGTAAGAACTTTCTCATCTGTGTTTTACTTCAGGTACTTGTTGAACCACCCGATCTCGCGCGCGCGCAGGTCCTTCTGGTGTTCCGGCTTGCGGAACGCATGTCCCTCGCCTTCGTAGATCACCAGCGTGGTCGGCACGCCCATCGCCTTCAGGCCGTGCCAGAACTCCAGCGACTGCGCCGGCGGGCATTCCACATCGCGCTCGCCGACGTAGATCAGGGTCGGCGTCTTGGCGGCCTTGATCGACTCGATCGGCGATGCCGCGCGGTAGACGGCCGGGTCGTCGTACATGGTGGCGCCGAAGAACGGGACCATCCACTGGTCGATGCCGTTCTGGCCGTAGTAGCTGATCCAGTTGGCGATGCCGGCGCCGGCCACCGCCGCCTTGAAGCGCTGGCTGTGCGTCACGCCCCACATCGTCATGTAGCCGCCGTAGGAGTGGCCCATCAGGCCCAGGCGATTGCCGTCGACCGGCGCCTGTTTGATGGCGGCGTCGACGCCGGCCAGGATGTCGCGCCAGTCGCCGCCGCCGAAGTCCTTCTTGTTGGCGTTGGTGAAGGCCAGGCCCTGGCCGTAGCTGCCGCGCGGGTTCGGCATGAACACGAAATAACCCTGGTTGACCAGGTCGCGCACCAGCGAGTTACCGCCCTCGCCGCCGGAGATGTAGCGCGGGGTCGCCGCCGCCGCCGGGCCGCCGTGCACCTGCACGATCATCGGATATTTTTTGCCGGCGTCGACCTTGCGCGGGCCGACCAGCCAGCCCTGCACCTTGTAGCCCTCGTTGGTCCAGCTCACGCTCTGGGCCGAGACCACCGGCGCGAAGGATTCGTTGTCGTGCGTGATCGCATGCATTTCCGGCAGGCGGCCGGCGACGATGCGCGGCGCGTGCTCGTAGTCCTCGTGTACCGAAGCCGCCACCTTGCCATCGAGGCTGAACACGAAGCGGCCCTCGCGCGAGGCGGAGGCCGTGACCGGCCCCTTCCACAGCACGCGGCTGCTGCGCGCCGCCGGGTCGACGGCCACCACCTCGGCATCGGCGCCGGCCAGCACCGAGGCCATGATCTGCTGGCCGCGCCAGGCGATGCCGTTGAAGGTGCCGGCGAAGTTCGGGGTCACGTCGACCGGCTCGCCGCCGTCGATCGAGACCGTGTAGACATCGCCGCCGACCGAGCCGAAATCGCTCATCAGGCCGCCGATGAAGGCAACCGTTCTACCGTCCGGGGACACGTGCGGCATGTTCATCTGCATCTTCGGCGCCGCCAGCACGCGCAGCTTTCCGGTCGTGGCGTCGACGTGGCCGAGGGTGGCGATCCACCAGTTATTGTCGCCGTTGCCCTTGGCGCTGGTAACGACGAAGCCCTTGCCGTCCGGGGTCCAGTCGTATTCGTAGATGAAGGTATCGGCCGGGGACACCAGTTTGAAGTCGCCGCCGGACAGGGACACCACCGCGATGCGCTGCTCGTCTTCCTGCTCGGCCACGCCGATTTCGCCGATCTGGCGCGCGCCCGCCTCCACCGCGCCGGTCATTTTCTTGGCGCCGACGGTGGCGAGGAAGGCCAGCTGGCGGCCGTCCGGCGACCAGCGCACGGTGTTCGCCACGCCCTTGACGGTGGCAACCGGGGTCAAGCGTCCATCGCGCAGCACGTGGACGGTGGCGACACCGTCCTTGCTGTCGGTGCTGATCAGCGCCATCGCGCTGCCGTCCGGCGACCACACCGGCGCTTCGATGCGGCATTGCGCGCAATCGGACTGCACGAAAGTCGAGACTACCTTGCCGGTGGCGGTGTCGCGCACGACGAGGCGCGGGCCGGTCTTCGGTTCGCCTTCGACGGACTCCAGCGCGGCGATCCGTTCGCCATTGCCGGAGATCGCCAGCGAGCGGTAGCTGCGCATGTTCTCCGCCGAGCTCAGTCCGGCGGCGCCCAGCAGCGCGACCAGGGCTGCGCTCCGGAGAACTGTCTTCAGTTCAATAGATTCTTTGTACTTCATCTTGGGTCCCCTTGTTTGGTTTTATTCTTTGGTAAATACAGGCGAGCGAATGCGCTCCCTACTGGACGAATTGCCAGCAGGAAGTCTACGCCAAACGGCAGAGAAACGGAGAAGATTTTGTCCGGCCGGGGCCGGACGTCCATCACGCCTTGGCGGCGGACAGCATGCGCTCGACGTAGCGCGCGATCAGGTCGATCTCGAGGTTGACCCTGGCGCCGGCGTGCAGGTGCTTGAGGGTGGTGACGGCGATCGTGTGCGGGATCAGGTTGATCGAGAAACGGCAGACTTTCACGCCGTTGGCTTCGAGGTCTTCGACGCTGTTGACGGTCAGCGACACGCCGTTCACCACGATCGACCCCTTGTAGGCCAGGTACTTGCCGAGTTCCAGCGGCGCGTCGATCACCAGCTTGAACGATTCGCCGATCGGCTCGAAGCTGTGCACGGTGCCCAGGCCGTCGACGTGGCCGGAAACCAGGTGGCCGCCCAGGCGCTCGGCCAGGGTCAGGGCCTTTTCCAGGTTCACTTCGCCCGGCTGGTCCAGGCCCGCGGTGCGGTTCAGGCTCTCGCGCGAGACGTCCACCGCGAACGCGTTGCCGGTCTTCTCGACCACGGTCATGCAGGCGCCGTTGATGGCGATCGAGTCGCCCAGCGCGACGTCGTCCAGTCCCAGGCCGCCGGCCTCGATCTGCAGGCGCACGCCCGCGAACGAGCCGCCTTCGAGCGGCTTGACCGATTGGATGCTGCCGACGGCAGCGACGATTCCAGTAAACATCCCTATTCCTTTTCTTGATGATTGAAGCGCGCCAGGATGCGCAGGTCGGGGCCGACCTGCCGCACGCCGTGGAAGCGCAATGCCAGCTTGTCCTTCAGCTGCGCCAGCGGCGGCAGCGCGAACATGCCCTGCCCCGGCCCGATCAGGCTGGGCGCCAGGTAGACCAGCAGTTCGTCGACGCAGCCTTCGCGCACCAGCGAGGCGTTCAGCTTGCTGCCCGCCTCGACGTGCAGCTCGTTGATCTCGCGCCTGCCCAGTTCCAGCATCAGTTCCGGCAGGTCGACCTTGCCGGCGCTGTTCGGCAGCATGATGACCTCGTGGCCGGCGGTCCGCAGCCGGGCTTCCTTTTCGGCGTTCGCCTGCGCCGCGACGATCCAGCACGGCTCGCCCTGCAGGATGCGGGCGCCCGTGTCGATCTCGAGGCGGCTGTCGACGATCACGCGGCGCGGCGGCAAGGGGGTATCGATGCCGCGCACGGTCAGCTGCGGATCGTCCGCCTTGACGGTGCCGATGCCGGTCAGGATCGCCTGCGCGCGGGCGCGCCAGGCATGGCCGTCGGCGCGCGCTTCCGGGCTGGTGATCCACTGGCTCTCGCCGCTGTCCAGCGCCGTGGCGCCATCCAGGCTGGCGGCCGTCTTCAGGCGCACCCAGGGCTTCTTGAAACGCATGCGGTTGAAGAAGCCGATATTCAGTTCACAGGCTTCGTCGGCCATGATGCCCGAGCTGACCGCGATGCCGGCCGCTTCCAGCTGCGCCAGGCCGCGCCCGGCCACCAGCGGGTTCGGGTCCGTCATCGCCGCCACCACGCGGCCGAGGCCGGCCTGGATCAGCGCGTTCGAGCACGGCGGCGTGCGGCCGTAATGGCTGCAGGGTTCCAGCGTGACATAGGCGGTGGCGCCGCGCACATCGTTGCCGCGCGCCTGGGCGTCGCGCAGGGCCTGCACCTCGGCGTGCGCCTGGCCGGCCGGCTGGGTGTGGCCGGCGCCGATCACTTCGCCGTCGCGCACGATCACGCAGCCGATGCGCGGGTTCGGCGCGGTGATGTACATGCCCTTGGCGGCCCATTCCAGGGCCAGGGCCATGCCTTCGGTATCGCTCAGTATCAGCACAATATCTTGTCGGTTCGTTCGTTCATGGCGGCGCGGCGGGACCGTCGCAGGAAGCGTCGCGCGCCGGGTTGCAGATGCGGGCCCGGCCCAGCATATTGATTTTAATACGGCGGACGCCGGCGCCGTGGAACAGCGACAGCGTGCCATAGCGCGCCGCCGCCGGATTGCTGTCGCGGCAGCTGCGCCCGGCGCCATTGTAGGCGATATAGTAAGGCGGCGCCGGGCTGGTGAAGGAAAAGGCGACCGCCATGCCCTGCGCCAGCGGCCCATGCTCGGCCAGCACGGTATCGCCCGATCCCGGCTGGCCGTCGCCGTCGCGGTCGAGGAACACGGTCCAGCCGCGGCTCCAGTCGGCCCCGCCGGCGCCCTTCGGCAGCAGCATGACGATGTCGCCGCGCGCCAGCGCCTGCGCGCGCGCCAGGCCGATGGCGGCGAACAGGTCGTTCGTGGCGGTTTTCAACTGCTGGGTGCGGACCAGGTCGCGCAGCCCGGGGCTGCCGACCGCCAGCAGCACGCCGGCGACCGCCAGCACGACCAGCAGCTCGATCATCGAAAAACCGCTCCTCCGCGGCGGCGGCCAAGAGCGCTTCATGGCCAGCACCGCCCCGCTCCCTGGGCCGCGCGCACGCCGACGCTGTCGAGGGTCAGCGCGCCGCAATCCGGATCGCGGAAGCGGCTGTCGACCCTGTTCGTGCCGGGGCGGGCGCGCAGTTCGACGCACACGGCGATGTCCTGCCCCGGACAGGGGTGCGCGTCCAGCTCGTAGGCGCTGGCGGCCGGGGTCGCGCCCGACCACCAGCGGAAGCCCTGCGATTCCACGCCGTCATCCCCGGACGTGTATTCGGCATAGCTGTTGTGCTGCAGGCGGTAGCGCGCCTGCTGCTGCATCGCTTCGATCAGGGCGATCTGCCCTTCGGTGCGCCTGGTGCGCACGATATAGCCGGCATAGCTCGGCCAGGCCGCCGCCGCCAGGATGCACAGGATGGCCAGCACCACCAGCATTTCGATCAAGGTAAAGCCGCGTCGCACCCGCATGATTCCCGTCCCTCTCTGTTATCGATGTCGTCGTTCACTTCACTGCCCCGGCATGCAGCCGCGGCCAGTTCGCGATCTCGCGCCAGCCGATCCGTCCTGCCGGTAACCGGGCCGGCGCCGTTGTGGCGTTGTTGCCGTTGCCGGGCTCCACTGTCTGCCCGGTCGCCGGCGGATCTGGCATGGCCGGCGCCGCGTCGCCGGGCCAGCCGGGCACGCCCTCCCCGCCCGGCGGCCCGGCCCCGCTTGGCGCAGCCTCGCCCGAAGGAGTGTCCGCACTGCCGGGCGGCACATCTCCGGGCGGCGCCGGCGCCGGCTTGCGGTACACGGACTGCAACACGACCCGGGTCGCGGCATTGCTGCCGAAGCCGATCGCGGTGATCCGGTAGAAATTCCCGAGGGACGCCGCGGCGCCCGGCGGCGCAATGCGTTCGATGAGGTAGGCCGGCGGCTGCGCCGGCAACAGGCCCTTGCCCGTGCCGCCGCCGATGTTGGCACCGGTGAAGTATCCGTAAGGCACCAGTGCCGGGTTACCGGGCTCAGCCAGGTCGAGCGTCTGCCAGGCCGGCGGCGAGGTCGTACTGCACAGTCCGCGACCGGCGCCGCCGCGTCCGCAGCCGTCGACGAAGCCAGCGGCGCCGGCCGCCGTGAACTGGGCGGCGCGGGCCGGATCGATGCCGCCAGCGATGTCCCGCTCGGCGTCGCGCAGCGCCGCTTCGGCCGCCTCCAGGGCAAGGCTGCGCTCGCGCTCGGCGCCCGCCGAAGCGATCGCGGCGAGGACGGTGCGGCTGATCGAGACGGCGACCAGCATCGCCGCCAGCATCAGCAGCAGCGAGCAGACCAGGGCCGCGCCGCGTGCGCGTACGTGCGCCCGCGCGATGGCCCGGCATCGGACGCGACCGCTCATAAGGCCCCCGCCGGCAGCGCGACCGTCGCCGAAAACAGCCTGCGCTCGCGCCGCCGCAAGCCCTCCGGCAAGGCGTCCTCGCGCAGCACCGTGCCCGGGTCGCCCTGCGCCGCGCCGGCCGCGTACGCCGGGCCGAACAACTGGAACTCCTGGCCGCCACGGTCGTTCCGGATCGGCCGTGCGCCATGCAGCAGCAGGGCGACGCGCACGCTGACCACACGCTTCCACCATGTGCGACGCTTGAGTTCCTGTGGCGGCAGGCCGGCGCCCAGGGCCGCGTCGAGCGCACGGATGGCGTCGGCGTTCACGTAGCGGTTGGCGGCGCCGTCGCGCGGAGTATCGGTGTCCAGTCCGTACAAGACCTGGAAACTGTCCACGCCCGAGACCACCGCGTCCGCGCTCCAGCGGGCTGCGCCGTGGTATTTGCAGCGCAGCTCGGCTTCGCCATCGGCGTTCTTCGCCACATAGAAAATGCTCCAGCCCTCTTCGCCAGCGCCGACGCCGAAGCCTGCGCAGTCGAGCAGGCTGCCATCGCCACCGGGCCCCGCGCCGGCGCCGGGAAAACGCACGGCCAGCACGTCGCTGCCGTTGGCAACGGCGGTGAGGGGCGTACCGATGCCGGCCGTCGCGCCGCCGAGCGAAATCGCATCCAGGCCATCCAGGCGCGCCGGCAGCACGTCCAGCGGCGCCGACAGGTCCAGTTGAAGAGGATCGACATGGGCAGCCTGCCGCACCGCGCGGCCGACCAGTTCGAGGGCGTAGCGGCCGGCATCGTCGAGGGCCGCGCTGTCCGACTGGGCGGCGTAGGCGCCATTGGCCAGCTCCAGCAGCCGGGCCGCGGCCAGCAGGACCGCCAGGCCGATCGCGATCGCCACCATCATCTCGGGCAGGGTCAGGCCGGCCTGGCGCAGGAATGGGCGCAGGGATGGGCGCAGATGCGGGCGCAGTTGCGGCGAGCGGCTCATGGCGTACCCATCCCGAGCGTCAGGAATACGACGGGCACGTCGGGATCGCCCGGCCTGGCGCGCCAGCCCAGCTTGATCGTGACCGGGGCGCCGGGATCGTCCGTGCAGGTCCAGGACAGCAGGCCGGACGGGCCGGGTTGCTGGGCGTCGCGGCAGACGCGCATGCGTCCGCCCGGAAACCGCCCGGCCAGCGCCGCGGCGGTGTCGGCGAGGTCGAAGTCCGCCATCTGCACAGGGGAGCAGCCGGCGCCGGCGTAACAGGACACGGACGCGGCGACGGCTGCGCCGGCCTCGGCATCGAACTGGAGATAGGGATTGGCGGCATCGGGCAGCGCCATCGCGGCCGGATTCGCGCGCATGCGCTGGGCCAGCGACGCGGCCAGCCGCGTGCCGTCGGACAGGCGCGCCGCCTCGCCCGCCGCCTGCACAGCCACCGCCTGCACGGCTGCCGCGCCGGCCACGCCGAGGGCGACCACGAACAGGGCCACCAGCACTTCCGGCAAGGTGAAGCCGGCGCATCTGCGAAAGGCACGACAGCCGCCCATGCGGCACCTCCAGTCTCGGTTCAGGGAGACCAGAAGTTATCAGGCGGGCTCAGGCCGACGATAGGAGCGGCTCAAGCGTGCGAAGGGAACTTTAGTTGGGAGGTGTTTTCGCGGCCGGGCCGACTTCGGCGATGGCTTCCTGGAACTCGGCCAGGTCTTCGAAGTTCTTGTAGACGGACGCGAAGCGGATGTAGGCGATCTTGTCGAGACGCTTGAGTTCCTGCATCACGAGTTCGCCGACATAGACGCTGTCGACTTCGCGGCGGCCGCTGGTAAGCAGCTTTTCCTCGATCGAGGCGATGGCGGCGTCGATGGCGCCGGCGGCCACCGGGCGCTTGCGCAGGGCCAGCATCAGGCTGCCGCGCAGTTTGGAGGCTTCGAATTCGGTGCGGCTGCCGCTCTTCTTGACGATGATCGGCATCGAGAGCTCGACGCGCTCATACGTGGTAAAGCGTTTGTCGCATTGGGCGCAACGGCGCCGGCGGCGGATGGAATCGCCCTCCTCGGATACGCGGGTATCGAGGACCTGGGTGTCTTCATGCTGACAGAAAGGGCATTTCATGGTCGCCGGGGCTGCTGCGCTTGTCGCTCGATGCCTGCTTTATGCTGCGTAGACCGGGTACTTGTCGGTCAGCTTCTTCACTTCGGCCTTGACGCGCTCGATGGTCGCGGCGTCGTGCGGGTTGTCCAGCACGTCGGCGATCAGGTTGCCGACCTTGGTCGCGTCCTCTTCCTTGAAGCCACGGGTGGTGAAGGCCGGGCTGCCGAGGCGGATGCCGGAGGTCACGAAGGGCTTCTGCGGGTCGTTCGGAATACCGTTCTTGTTGCAGGTCATGTGTGCCTGCCCCAGGATCGCTTCCGCTTCCTTGCCGGTCAGGCCTTTCGAACGCAGGTCGACCAGCATCACGTGCGACTCGGTACGGCCGGACACGATGCGCAGGCCGCGCGCGATCAGGGCCTCGGCCAGGGCCTTGGCGTTCTTGACCACCTGCTGCTGGTATTCCTTGAATTCCGGCGACAGCGCTTCCTTGAAGGCAACCGCCTTGCCGGCGATCACGTGCATCAGCGGACCGCCCTGGATGCCCGGGAAGATCGCCGAGTTGATGGCCTTCTCGTGCTCGGCCTTCATCAGGATGATGCCGCCGCGCGGGCCGCGCAGGGATTTGTGGGTGGTCGAGGTGACGAAGTCGGCGTACGGCACCGGGTTCGGGTATTCGCCCGCGGCGATCAGGCCGGCGTAGTGGGCCATGTCGACCATGAAGTAGGCGCCGATTTCCTTGGCGACCTTGGCGAAACGCTCGAAATCGATGCGCAGCGAGAAGGCGGAGGCGCCGGCGATGATCAGCTTCGGCTTGTGCTCGCGCGCCAGGCGTTCCATCTGCTCGTAGTCGATGTCTTCCTGCTCGGTCAGGCCGTAGGAGATGACGTTGAACCATTTACCCGACATGTTCAGCGCCATGCCGTGGGTCAGGTGGCCGCCTTCGGCCAGCGACATGCCCATGATGGTGTCGCCCGGCTTCAGCATGGCGAAGAACACGCCCTGGTTGGCTTGCGAGCCCGAGTTCGGCTGCACGTTGGCGGCTTCGGCGCCGAACAGTTGCTTGACGCGGTCGATCGCCAGCTGCTCGGCGATGTCGACGTATTCGCAGCCGCCGTAGTAGCGCTTGCCCGGGTAACCTTCGGCGTACTTGTTGGTCAGCTGGGAGCCCTGCGCCTGCATCACGGCCGGCGAGGTGTAGTTTTCGGATGCGATCAGCTCGATGTGGTCTTGCTGGCGGGTGTTTTCCTTCTGGATCGCATCCCACAGTTCCGGGTCGACGTTGGCGAGCGTGTGATCTTTTGCAAACATGAAAAAACTCCAATCGATAAGAGTACCAGGCAACAGGCAGCGCTGAACTAAGGCGGGAGCCGGGAACATAGGCAGCCGCGATACGAACGTACCGGTCGAAGGCTGCCCAGGCGAACGGCAAACGACATCTCACGCTCCACGGTGGATCTCCACCTTCGCCGCCGGCAGGCGGTTTTCGCCAGTTACGTGAGACGTAAATGGAACTCCCGATTGTAAGGGAAGTAGCGCCTGGTAAGCAAGAAAGGCGATGACGGCCTTGCAAGGGCCCGCCAGCCCCCCTCCCTTCGCCCAATGATCATTTCGGCTACAATCTCGCAGTTCAATCTTCCACCTTCCGGGATCCATCATGATCGTATTCATTACCGGCGCATCGGCCGGCTTCGGCGCCGCGATGGCGCGCACCTTCGTCAAGAACGGCCACCAGGTGGTGCTGGCGGCACGGCGCAAGGAGCGTCTGGAAGCCCTGGCTAGGGAACTGGGCGAATCCGCGCTGCCGGTCGCGATGGACGTCACCGACAAGGCCTCGATCGAGGAGGCGCTGTCGATGCTGCCGCAATCCTGGCGCCAGATCGACGTCCTGATCAACAATGCGGGCCTGGCCCTGAACACCAAGCCGGCGCACGAAGTCCCGCTGGAAGACTGGAACACGATGATCGACACCAACGTCAAGGGCCTGGTGACGATGACCCACGCCGTGCTGCCTTCGATGGTCGAGCGCGGCAGCGGCCTGGTCATCAACCTCGGTTCGGTCGCCGGCCACTACCCCTACCCGGGCGGCAATGTGTATGGCGCCACCAAGGCCTTCGTCGAGCAGTTCACGCTGAACCTGCGCGCCGACCTGGTCGGCACCGGCGTGCGCGCCACCAACCTGGCGCCGGGCCTGTGCGGCGGCACCGAATTCTCGAACGTGCGCTTCCGGGGCGACGACGCGGCCGCCGCCAAGGTCTACGAAGGCACCCAGCCGCTGACGGCCGAAGACATCGCCGCGACCGCCTACTGGATCGCGACCATGCCCCCGCACGTCAACATCAACTTGATCGAGATGATGCCGACCTGCCAGGGCTTCGCGCCCTTCAACATCAAGCGCACCCCGGCTTGAGAACCTTCACACCGGGGTCAGACTCCGCCCGAAAGTCTGACCCCGGTTTGGGGAAAATCAGCAATGTAACCGTAGCGACACAAGTTGTGAGAAAGTGTTACAGTCGTTGGCTGAGTATGCATGGCTCACGTCTACTAATGCCCACTTGTCATCGGCCCCGCCATTGGGCCGGAACGCATTTCGTTTCATATGTTCACTACCGTACATATGAAAGATGAAAATCGCGTAGAATGTTTCCCATTTTCATTTATGGCAGCTGAAATGCCTTCAGTTTTCACCTGGACAGTACGTGTCTATTACGAAGACACCGACGCCGGCGGCATCGTGTACTACGCCAATTACCTGAAGTTCTTCGAACGCGCGCGCACCGAATGGCTGCGTTCGCTCGGCATTCATCAGCAAACCCTGCTCGACGAAGAAAGCGCCGCTTTCGTGGTACGCAGCGCCGCCGTCGAGTACCTGTCGTCCGCGCGCCTGGACGATGAATTGACCCTGCGCCTGACCGTGGAAAAGCTCGGTCGCGCCTCGGTCCAGTTCGCGCAGCAAGCCTGGTGCGGCGAGACCCTGTTGTCGACTGCGAACGTGAAAGTGGGCTGCGTCGATGCGAAAACAATGCGCCCCCGCTCCCTTCCTGACGTTGCCGCTGTTAAAATGCGTGCCGCGTGAAAACATTTGATCAAATATACTGATGAACGCAGTCCAAGACCTTTCCTTCATTGAACTGATCGCCAACGCGCACGTCCTGGTCAAACTGATCATGGCGCTGCTGTTCGCGGTGTCGCTTATGAGCTGGACCTACATCTTCCGCAAACTGTTCGCGATCCGTGCGGCGCGCCGCCAGACCGAGCAGTTCGAGCGCAGCTTCTGGGCCGGCGGCAACCTGCACACCCTGCACCAGAGCGCCAGCGCACAGCGCGACCAGAGCGGTCCGCTGGCCCGCATCTTCGAAGCGGGCATGGGCGAGTTCATCAAGGGCAAGCAGGCCTCGCGCGACGCGCTCGACATCGGCGCCGTGCTGGACGGCGCCCGCCGCGCCATGCGCGCCGCCTTCCACCGCGAGCTGGACCACCTGGATACGCACCTGAACTTCCTGGCCTCGGTCGGCTCGGTGTCCCCGTACATCGGCCTGCTCGGCACCGTGTGGGGCATCATGAACGCCTTCCGCGGCCTGGCCAACGTGCAGCAGGCCACCCTGGCCACCGTCGCTCCCGGCATCGCCGAGGCGCTGATCGCCACCGCGATCGGCCTGTTCGCGGCGATCCCGGCCGTGGTCGCGTACAACCGCTTTACCCACGATATCGACCGTCTCGCGATCCGCTTCGAAAGCTTCGTCGAGGAATTCTCGAACATCCTGCAGCGCCAGTCGCGCTGATCGCCAGGAGCTAGAGGAAGAACATGGCATTCAACAGCAACCTGCGCAGCGGACGCCGCAAGCTGAAGTCCGAGATCAACGTCGTGCCGTACATCGACGTGATGCTGGTGCTGCTCATCATTTTCATGGCGGTGCCGCCGACGCAGAATCCGAGCGAGATCAAGCTGCCCAGCGCCGAGCGTTCGACCCAGCCGCCGGACGAGTACATCCAGATCGCGGTGAAGAGCAATGCCCAGCTGCAGATCGGCATCACCGGCAAGCAGGCGCGCGCCCTCGAAGACGTGTCCAGCCGCGCGGCCCTGATCGAGCGCCTGCGCGCGATCCACGCCGAGCATCCGGACTATCCGGTCATGATTTCGGGCGACCGCGAGAGCAAGTATGACGATGTGATCCAGATGATCTCGGAAGCCAAGAAAATGGGCATCAACCGGGTCGGCCTGGCTACCAAGTAAAGAAAAAGAAGAGTTGATGTCGGCAACGAAGCACAACAGCAATGGCATCGGCGGCGCGCAGTACCAGATGCCGCCCGAACCGAACCGCTGGCCCGCGATTGGCCTGGCGGTGGGTGTGCACGCCGCGCTGCTGGCCTTCCTGGTGATCGGCATTAACTGGACCAACAACCAGCCGGTGGCGGTGGAAGCCGAGGTCTGGGACACGACCGTGCAGACGGCCGCGCCGCCGGCGCCGGTGCAGCCCGAACCGGAACCCGAGCCGGAGCCGGAAACGCCGGCGCCGACCCCGCGCGTGGCCGAGCCGCCGCCGGTCGAAGAGCCGGCTCCGCCGAAGCAGCCGGACATTGCGCTGGAACGCGAAAAGAAACGCAAGGAAGAACTGAAGCGCAAGGAAGAAGAGCGCATCGAGCGCGAGCAGGAAATCGCCAAGCAGCGCGAACAGGAAAAGAAAGAAAAGGCCCTGGCCGAGAAAAAGGCGCGCGAAGAAGAGCAGAAGAAAGAGCAGGAACTGGCGAAGAAGGAAGCAGAGGCCGAGAAGAAGAAAAAGGCCGAGAAGGAAAAGGCCGAGAAACTTGCCAAGGAAAAGGCCGATAAAGCGGAAAAGGCCAAGCTGGACAAATTGCGTGACCAGGAAATGAAGCGCCTGATGTCGGGCGCCGGCAATCCGGGCAGCAGCGGCTCGGCCGAGAAATCGACGGCACCGCGCATCGACAAGGGCTATATCGCCAGCATCGCGGCGAAGATCAAGGGCAATACGACCTACCCTGGCAGCACCGACGTACCCGGCAATCCGGAAGTCGTTTTCCAGGTCGAGCAATTACCGACCGGTGAAATCCTTTCGGTACGCAAGACCAAGAGCAGCGGCATCCCGGCATTCGACGATGCCGTGGAGCGTGGTATTAACAAATCGTCACCGCTACCGAAGAAGAAAGATGGTACGGTAGAGCGATCTCTTCCGGTCAGTTTCAAACTGAAAGACCTGAACTGATCGCTCGACTTAACCCTAGCTGAGACACTCATGAAGAAACTACATACCCTGCTGTTTTCGGCCACCCTGCTGATGGGCGTGGCCGCGCATGCCCAGGTGCGCGTCGAAATCGCCGGCGTCAGCGGCACCCAGATCCCGGTCGCCGTGGCGGCCTTCGCGGACGAATCGGTGGCGCCGGACCAGGTCTCCGCCATCATCCGCGCCGACCTCGAGCGCAGCGGCGTGTTCAAGGTGATCGACGCCCGCCAGGCCATTTCCGATACCGCCAGCGTCGACCTCGGCGCCTTCAAGGCCAGCGGCGCGGACGCGCTGGTGGTCGGCTCGGTCAGCCGCCTGGCCGACGGCCGCTTCCAGGTCCGCTACAAGCTGCTCGATACCGTCAAGCAGACCCAGCTTTCGCAACTGTCGGATGCGGTCAGCGCGCGCAACACCCGCCTGGAGGCGCACCGCATCGCCGACGACGTCTACGAAAAGCTGACCGGCGTGCGCGGCATCTTCTCGACCCGCATCTCCTACGTGAAAGTGAACCCGAGCGGCGGCAACCACAGCTACGAGCTGGTGGTGGCCGACGCCGACGGCGAGAACGAACAGGTCGCCGCCTACGGCCGCGAATCGATCATCTCGCCGGCCTGGTCGCCGGACGGCACCAAGGTGGCCTACGTCTCGTTCGAGAAGCGCAAGCCGATCATCTACGTGCAGAACCTGGTGACCGGCCAGCGCGCCATCATCGCCAATGAAAAAGGCAGCAACTCGGCCCCGTCCTGGTCGCCCGACGGCACCCGCCTGGCCCTGTCCCTGTCGAAGACCGGCAATACCCAGGTCTTCATCGTGAACGCCGACGGCAGCGGCATGCACCGCCTGACCAACGGCAACGGCATCGATACCGAACCGCAGTTCTCGGCCGATGGCCAGAGCATTTATTTCGTGAGCGACCGCAGCGGCGGCCCGCAGATTTACAAGATGAGCGTGAACGGCGGCCAGCCGACCCGTGTCACGTTCAAAGGCAGCTATAACATCAGCCCTCGTGTATCCCCGGACGGCAAGACGCTGGCGTGGATTTCGCAACGCGATGGGGTTTTCTCCCTTTATGCGATGGACCTGGCGAGCGGCCAGGAACAACGCCTGGCCGATGGGGCCACCGAACCGAGTTTTTCGCCGAATGGCAAATACATCATGTATGCCAACAAGGGCGGCGGGCGAGCCTCGCTGGCCGTGGTGTCCGTCGACGGACGTGTGAAACAGCGTTTGTCGACCCAGGCGGGAAACATCAAGGAGCCCAGCTGGGGTCCTTTTATGAAGTAAATATTTTTTGACCAGGAGAAAACCATGCGCAACGTTAAAACTGTAGCCTTCATCGTTTCGGCTGCCGCCCTGCTGTCGGCTTGCTCGTCGACCAAACTGCAAGAAACCCCGGTGGTCGAGAAGACCCCGGTCGCCCAGACCACCCCGCCGGCCGACACCAGCCGCGACATCCGTCCGGTCGAGACCGGCACCGTCGATCCGCTGAACGACCCGAAAGGCGTTCTGGCAAACCGCAGCGTCTACTTCGACTACGACAGCTACGTCGTGCGCGATGACGGCAAGCCGGTCGTCGAGAACCACTCGGCTTACCTGACCAAGCACAAAGAGCGCAAGGTGCTGATCCAGGGTAACACCGACGAGCGCGGCGGCACCGAATACAACCTGGCCCTGGGCCAGAAGCGCGCCGAAGCCGTGCGCAAGGCAATGGTCGCCCTGGGCGTGTCGGATGGCCAGCTGGAAGCCGTCTCGCTGGGCGAAGAAAAGCCGAAGGCAACCGGCAGCAACGAAGCGGCTTGGGCTGAAAACCGCCGCGCCGACATCGTCTATCAGTAATCACGACGCTGTCGACGCTGTCGCCAACGGCTCGCCGTCCGCGGCTGATTGACAACGGGGCGGGATGCAGTGCAGACTGCATCCCGCCCCGTATTGCTTAGGAAGAGTCAGACAATGATCAAATCGTCCCAGTCCCGCCTTGCGGCCATCGCCCTCGCCTTCGCCGCATGGCTGCCCCTGCACGCGAGCGCCGGCCTGCTCGACGACGATGAAGCGCGCCGCGCCATCCTCGACCTGCGCGCCAAAGTCGACGCGCTGGCCCGCGACTTCAACGCGCGCATCGACACCAAATCGGACAAGAACGCCACCCTCGAGATGCTGAACCAGCAAGAGCAGACGATGCAGGAAATCGCCCGCCTGCGCGGCCAGCTCGAAGTCCTGGCAAACCAGATCGCCACCTCGCAGAAGAACCAGAAAGACCTGTACGCCGACCTCGACGCCCGCATCCGCAAGCTCGAGCCGCACCAGGAAACCGTCGACGGCCAGACCGCCGAGGTGATGCCGAACGAGAAGAAGTCCTACGACACCGCGATGGAGCTGTTCAAGTCGGGCGACTACAAGGCCGCCGCCGGCGCGCTGCAGGATTTCGTGCGCCGTTATCCGAGCTCGGCCTACGCCGCCAACGCCCAGTACTGGCTCGGCAACGCCTACTACGCCCAGCGCGACTACAAGAACGCGATCGCGGCCCAGGAAGCGGTCGTCTCGAACTACGGCACCAGCAGCAAGGCGCCGGACGCGATGCTCAACATCGCCAGCAACTACATCGAGCTGAAGGACAAGAAGAACGCCAAGAAGGTGCTGCAGCAGCTGGTGTCGAAGTTCCCGGACACCTCGGCCGCCGCCACCGCCAAGGACCGCCTGGCGGCGCTGAAGTGAGCCGCTCCATGCACGTTTGACAGCCCGGCAGATTGAACCTATAATCTTGCTTCTTTCGGGTCGTTAGCTCAGTTGGTAGAGCAGCGGACTTTTAATCCGTTGGTCGCTGGTTCGAGCCCAGCACGGCCTACCAGAATTTAGTAGTAGCAATGAAGGCGTTACGAGTGATCGTGACGCCTTTTTTGTTATGAACGCTCGAGCAGTTTCAGCGCCGCCAGCGAATCCGGCTTGCGTTCCAGGCCCTCCTCCGCCGCCCTGATCTTCCGGTAATAGAGCCCGTTCCTGACCCCGCGATAATCCTTGTACGCCTCCGCGACCGGATCCGCGCATCCCTCGCGTTTCGCCTTGTCGATCAGGGTCTGCAGGTAGCGGGTGCCGGCGCGGATATTGGTCGCCTCGTCGATGAAGGCGGGGCTGGCGTGGAAGGCGTCCGCTTGGCGGTAGAGCTCGGCCTCGGGCTGGCGTGCGGCCGGCGGCTTGCGCAGGTTGTCGAGCCTGAACAGCTCGCGGTTCGCCACCCTCAGCAACTGCATCAGCCCGCGCGCGCTGCTGCCCTCCGCCGCCGCGCCCTTGTCGAAACGCGATTCCATATAGATCTGGCAGACGATCATGTCGGTGCCGAGGCAGGACTGGTTGTTTTCCTCGACCAGCTTCCTGACCGCACGCAGGCGCGCCAGCTGTTCGTCCGGCGCCGCGGGCGCGCCGCTTCCCGGGGCCGAGCCCCGCTCCACCGTGGAGACAGCCTGTTTATCCATGTCCCGCTCCTTGCGCGCCCATCGGGTCCATGGTCGCGCCGGGCCGCTGGCTGGCCCTTGCGCTCGCTCATGCGCATGCGCGATGGGTGAAAAGCCGATGCGCATGCGGTTATTGCTCGACCTCAAGCTAGCCAGAGATTCTCATCCATTTATTTCCTCTTGGAATATTCTTATCAGGCTTAGTCATCCTGACCTTCCTGTCGGGTAAGATCCGATCAGTAATCACTCAACCATTCAGCTGCCATGGCCCTCGACCTTACAGACACCCTCGTCGTCGGTATTTCCGCCACCGCCCTGTTCGACCTGGCCGAAGCGGATGCCGTCTACAAAGCGAAGTACGCGAAGAACCCGCAGAGCGCGCTCGACGAATACCGCGCCTACATGCTCGAACGCGAAAACGAACCGCTGCGCGACGGCACCGGCATGCCGCTGGTGCGCGCCCTGCTCGGCCTGAACCGCTTTGCGCCGTCCGAATCGAAGCCCTTGGTCGAGGTCGTGGTCATGTCGCGCAACAGTCCCGAGACCGGGGTCCGCGTCTTCAACAACATCCGTTCGCGCGGCCTGCAGATCTCGCGCCATGCCTTCACCGGCGGGCAGTCGGTGGTCGATTACCTGGATGCCTTCTCGGTCGACCTGTTCCTGACCACGAACGTCGAGGATGCCCAGCGCATCATCGATGCCCAGGCCTGCGCCGCGGCCGTGCTCAAGCCGCCGCCGCATTCGGGCGAGGCGCCGCTCGAAGACCAGGTGCGCATCGCCTTCGACGGCGACGCCGTGCTGTTCGACGATTCCAGCGAACTCGTCTACAAGACCGAGGGCCTGGGACGCTTCCACACGGTCGAGGACGAAAAGCAGAACGAGCCGATGAAGGACGGGCCCTACGCGATTTTGCTGCGCAAGCTGGCCAGGCTGCAGGAACGCCTGCCCTTCGGCGCCGATGCGTCGCCGGTACGCATCGCCATCGTCACCGCGCGCAGTGCGCCGGCCGAGATGCGGGTCATCAATACCCTGCGCCACTGGGGCGTCTACGCGAACGAGATCTTCTTCCTGGGCGGCGTGCCGAAGTCGAAGGTGGTGAAGGCCTTCCGGGCCCACATCTTCTTCGACGACCAGGACCTGCACCTGGACCCGGCCGCCAAGCACGTGCCTTCCGGGCGCGTGCCCTACCGCTCGGATTCGCCGCTGTATCTGCCCATGTCTTCGCCCTTGCCGGGCGTCGAACTGGCCGACGATCCGCCGCTGCTGGTCGAAAAGCTCGAAACCTGAGCTTCGCCGCGCACCTCGAACCGGGCGCGCGCCAGCGTGCGCCCATCCTTCCCCACCAGCTTCAGTTCGTGCTTGCCCGGCGCCGGCGCCCAGCCTGCGTCCAGCGCGGACTGTCCCAGCGCTTCCCCGTCCAGCAGCCAGGCCAGGCCCTGCGCACCGTGGGCCACGAAACGGACCCGCTGCAGCTTTTCCGGGATGTCCGGATCGAGCGCGATCAGGCTCGAGTCGGCCGGGTATACGATCTTCGGCTGGCGCTGGCCAGGCGCCAGCAGTTCCACCGACGCGGTTTCGGTGCCGCGCACGAACCATTCGCTGCGCGGCGGTTCCACCGCGGGCGTGAAGGCGACCGCCTGCCGCACCAGGCCGGGAGGCGCCGAGGGCGCGCGGCCCGGGCGGTCGCGGTGCAGGTAGTCGATCACGTCGCGCCACACCGGCGCCGCGCCGGAGACGCCCGACACGTCCCACATCGGGCTGCCGTCGGCATTGCCGGCCCAGACCCCGACCGTGTAGCGGTCCGTGAAGCCGACGCACCAGTTGTCGCGCATGTCCTTGCTGGTGCCGGTCTTCACCGCGCTCCAGAAGCTGGTGGCCAGCTCGTTGCGCAGGCCGAAGGTGACGCTGCGCGCGCCGCGGTCGGACAGGATGTCGGCCACGATGAAGGACGCGCGCGCGTCGAGCACCCGGCGCCTGCTTTCGGGCGCGCGCGGGCGCAGCGTGACGCTGCCCTGCATCCCGCCGTTGGCCAGTGTGCGATAGGCGTTCGTCAGTTCCAGCAGGCTGACGTCGGCCGAGCCCAGCGCCAGCGAGTAGCCGTAGAAATCGGCCGGCTCGGCCAGGCTGGAAAGGCCCACCTCGCGCAGCCGCTCATGAAAGCGCTCGAGCCCCGTCAGCATCAGGGTGCGGACGGCCGGGATGTTCAGCGAACCGGCCAGGCTGGTGCGCACGCTCGCCACCTCGTGGTAGCGGCGGTCGTAGTTCTGCGGCACGTACAGGCCGCCGACGGTCGGGATGTCGACCGGGGTGTCGTCCAGCAGCGAAGCGGCGCTGAGGATGCCGCGCTCGATCGCCAGCTCGTACAGGAAAGGCTTCAGCGTGGAGCCGGCCTGGCGCAGGGCCGCCGCGCCGTCGACTTCGCGCGGGCCCGTGTTCGCGACATAGGCCAGGATCTCGCCGCTGTCGTTGTCCAGCACCACCACGGCGCCGTCGCCGACATTGCGTTCGGCCAGCTCGGCCAGGTGGCGGCGCAGGGTCGCGGCGGCGAAGCGCTGCAGGTCCGCATCCAGGGTACTCCGGAGCACCCGCTGGGCGTCGGGAAAACGCGCGTCGCCGTCCAGCAGCAGGCGCGCAACCTGTGGCGGCATACTGGGCGCCGCCGGACGGTTCAGCGCCACCTCCACCTGCCATTCGATGGTCGCGCAGCCCGACGCCGCCTTCAGCTCGGCCGCCAGGGCGCAGGAACGCCGCGCCAGCTCGCGCGCGGAGGCGCCGGGCGCGCGCAGCAGGCTGGCCAGGATCGCCGACTCGCCGGTGTCCAGGCCGGACGGCGCCTTGCCGAACAGGCTGCGCGCGGCGGCGCCGATACCCTGCAGTTCGCCGCGGAAGCTGGCCAGGTTCAGGTAGGCTTCGAGGATCTGCTGCTTGCTCCAGCCGGCTTCCAGCTCGCGCGCGGCGAGCGCCTGGTCCCATTTCTGGCTCCAGCTGCGGCCCGCCGCGCGCGCCGCCAGCGCCGGATCGAGCAGGCCCGCCAGCTGCATCGTGATGGTCGAGGCGCCGCGCGGGCGCGCCCTTCCGGCACGGAACAGGTTGTCCCAGGCCGCCTGGCCGACCGCCTTGAAGTCGATGCCGCCGTGCTCCATGAAGCGCTGGTCCTCGGCCTGCATCACCGCGCGGCCCAGGCTTGGCGAGATGTCGGCCAGCGCCACCCAGGGCTGGCGGCGCGCCGCCATGTCGACGCGCACGCTTTCGACCGGCACGCCGTGGCGGTCGAGCAGCTGGGCGTCCGAAGGCCGCCAGGCTGCCCTGACCTGCTGCGGCGTCGGCACCGCCGCCACCGCCGGCATGCACAGCGCCAGGCCGAGGACGAGCGCAGCCGGCCTGTTCACGGCCCCACCGCCACCCCGGCATTCGGCAGCTCGCCGAACATCTCCGGGTTGTACATCGCTTCCACGCGCGTGACCGGCATCGCGAAGCGCCCTTCGTTATTCAGGCGCACCGTGTACTCGACGCTGAAGCTGCCCTTCGGGACGAACTCGTAATACGAACGGAAGGCCGACTGGGTGCGCTCCTGGAAGGCCGGGAACACCCAGCCGCGCGAACGCTCGCCCGCGGCGGCGATCTGGCTGTCGCGTCCCAGGCCGCTGCCGAGGATGGTGGCGCCGGCCGGGATCGGATCGTCGACCACGACCCAGGTCATGTCGGCCTGGGCCTCGATGTCGAGGCGCACGCGGTAGACGTCGCCGCGCGACCACTGGCCTTTGGTCTTCTGCTCGACCGGCATGACGCTGCGCGCGATGCGGTAGCCCGAGGACAGCGGCGCCTTGAGCGGCACCGCGGCCAGGCTGCGCACCGTCGCCCACGGCTTGCCGCTGCCGAGCTGCTTCAGCTTCAGCGCCAGGGTCGCGGACCCTTCCGGCCAGGCCTGCAGGACCGTCGACGGCACCGTGCCGGTCCAGGAGGCGCTGCCCAGGGTCAGGCTGGCATTGCCGGCCACCGGCTCGGCCTCGAACCTGCGCGAGAACGCATCCATCGCCACCACGCCCCAGGCATTCGCGGTGGTCGTGTTCCAGCGCCCATGCTGCTGGCGGCCCAGCGCACCGCGCGCCAGGCGCCCGATGTCGGCCTGCCAGGACGGATCGTCGATGGCGGCGCGCAGCAGGCGGTTGGCGTTGACGTCGCCGGAAGCCATCAGCCACCACCAGTTGTCGCTGCGCTCGGTCGAAAAGCCCATCGTGGTGCCCTGCAGGTTCAGGCGCGCACGCAGCACCTGGCGCGCGTGCGCGAGCTGCTGGTCGCGCTGCGGCAGGCCGGGCGTGCGTGCCAGGACCTGGTACCAGTCGAGGACGGCGGAGGTCGGCCACAGGTTCGGCTCGACCGTGATCGATTCGAGCATCCCCGGTTTCACCTGGCCGCTCCGCGACAGCGCCTCCAGCGCGGCCAGCTTGCGCACCGTGAGTTCGCCGCTGGCCAGCAGGAACGGTTGCGCGACCTTGCCCTCGACGAAGGCGGCGAGGCCGGCTTCCATGCGCCCTTTCAGCCCGTCGGGAATGGCGTAGCCGGCTTCCGCGGTGACGGACAGCACGTAGGCCGTCAAGGTGTCGCTGCCCCGCTCCATCGGCGCGAAATACTTGACCAGGCCATCGGCGTCGAGGTGGGCCGGCAGGGTCGCCACCGTGGCCTCCCACATGGCCTGGTCGCGCAGCGCCACCGCGCGCGAGGTGCGCTGCTCGAAGCAGGTATAGGGGTAGGCGCTCATGTAGTCGCGCACGCCGGGCAGCTCGCCGCCCAGGCGCGCCGTGAGCACGGTCTGGATGCCGCCGCGTCCCGGCAGCGCGTCCGGGGGCCGCTGCACCGGCAGGGTCTTCTCGCCGTCGAGCTGCAGCAAGGTCGCCTGCAGGGTGCGCACCGGCACCGCCACGCCGACCTGCTGGCGGATGCGCAGGCGGTCCTGCGCGCCTTCGCCGGCATTGGCCTGGACGTCCCACTGCAGGCTCCTGGCGCCGGCCGGGACGCCATAGGTCCAGCCCAGCTCGCGGGCCTCGCCCGGCGCCAGGCGCAGGTCGAGCGGCGCCAGCGACTGGCCCTTGCCGCCGTCAATGGTCACGCTCGCACCGAGGCGCACCGCCAGCGCGCGCTGCGAAGCGTTCCGTACCGTGAAGCCGGCGCGGAAGGCGTCGCCCTCGCGCACGCTGGCGGGCAGGCCGGACAACAGCATCAGGTCCTGGGTGGTGCGGACTTCGGTGGCGCCAGTGCCGAACAGTCCCGCGCCGCCGCTGGCCACGGCGACGATTTTGAAGCTGCCGAGGGTGTCGTTGAGCGGCACCTGCACGCTCGCCTCGCCCCTGGCGTCCAGCACCACCTTGCCCTTCCACAGCAGCAGGGTGTCGAACAGCTCGCGGCTGGCGCTGCGCCCGCCCCCGCCGCCATGCGGGAAGGCCTTGCGGCCGAAGTGGCGCTTGCCGATCACCTGCATCTGCGCGGTCGCGGTCTCGACCTGCAGGTTCCGTTCGCGCATCATCGCTTCCAGCAGGTTCCAGCTGGTGTTCGGCATCAGTTCCAGCAGGCCGGCGTCGACCGCCGCCAGCGCCACCTCGGTCCCGGCCGGCAGTTTGACGCCGGCGGGCGCCTCGACCCGGATCGCGACCTTCGCCTGCTCGCGCACCTTGTACACGGGCTGCTGCGCCGTCACGCTCACCTTCAGCTCGTGCGGCCCCCAGCCGACCTTCAGCGGCGCGATGCCGAGCTTGTAGGCCGGCTTGCCGAGGTCGACCAGCGCGGTCGGCTGCACGCCCGCGACACGCCCCCGTACGGCCAGGGTCGAGACGAAGACGTTCGGCGCATAGCTGGCCTTGACCGGGATGCGCACCGTCTGGTCGCGGCCGGAGACGCGCCGCACATAGCTGTCGAGGATGCCCTCGCGCTCCACCGTCACCAGCACGGTGGCGTTGCGGAAGGGGCTGCGCAGCTGCAGCGTCGCGGTTTCGCCGGCCTCGTAGCGCTTCTTTGCCGGCAGCAGGTCGATGCGGTCATGGTCGCCCGCCGTGAACCACTCGTCCTCGCCGCCGCCGATCCAGACTTCGCGCTTCGTCGCCGCCACCCTTCCCTGCGGGTCGCTGGCGCGGGCGCGCAGGATCAGGTCTCCCTCGCCCGGCGCGCGGGTCTCGCACCACAGCAGGCCGCGCGCATCGGTGACGCCGCTGCAGGCTTCCGCGAGCCGCTTGACTTCGCTGCTGTGCTCATACGCATAGAAGCCGCCCACCAGGCGGCGCCGGTGCGAGGTGGTCTGGCGCGCGAAGAAGTCGACGCTCACCGGCACGCCCGCCACCGGCTTGCCGGCCACGTCCAGCACGACGGCCTGGAATTTCACGGCATCCTTGCCCAGCAGCCAGCCATCCGGTTTCAGGCCGACCACATAGGCCGATGGCCACAACGGCACGCGCGCCGCCACCGTCGAGGTCTCGCCGTTCGCGTCCTGGTAGGAGAGTTCGGCCAGCAGGCTTTTCGGCTTGTCGATCTGTGGCAGCCTGTCGACCGCGATGCGCGCACCACCGGCGCGGTCGAGGCTCAGCGACTGGGTGCGCGCGGCCTCCAGCTGGGCGCTGCCCTCCCCGCTTTCCGCTTCGCCGCCCTCTTCCTCCACGCCGCCGCCCTGCGTCTCCACGCCTTCGCTGACGTCGCCCTGGCCCAGGCTGAATTCCTCGTAGCCGGGAAACTGCACGCCGGTGTCCTGCACCACGCTGCGCAGCTTGACCGGCGCATCCGCGGCCGGGCCGCCGGACAGGTAACTCAGCTGGGCATCGAAACTGACCGCGCCGGGTGCGACCTGGGCTTCGGGCGGCGCCTTCAGCAGCGCCTTCATGGTCGGCACGCGGAACTGCTCGACGCGGAAGGAGCCCGAGACCTGGCCGGCGAGCATCACCTCGTACACGCCCAGTTTGGCGTCCTGCGGGATCTTCCATTCGCCCTGGGCCGCGCCGCCGGCGTCCCAGTCGAGCGCGAATTCTGTCTTCTCGCCCGTGCCTTGGTGGATGATGAAGCCGCGCGAGGGACGCGCGCTCCTGTCGGCGCCGGGTTCGCGGCTGCGCCAGTCCCGGGCGTCAGCGGGCGGCTTGTCGCCGGCCCCGACCTGCGCGAAGCCGGCCTGCGTGTGGCGGCGCAGGAAGTGCTTCATGTGCACCGTCTCGCCGGCGCGCAGCAGGGTGCGGTCGAACACGGTGGCGGCGATGCGGCTGTCCTCGAAGCGCCCGCCGGTGGGCAGGTTGAAGCGCCAGTTCTCGATGCCGTCATGCCAGCTCGAGAGCGTGAAGGTGAAGTCATCGCCGCTGCGCGCCGTGATGAAGTAGCCCTCCATCCCCCTGCAGTGCGCCGCCGGCAGTTCCTTGCGGATGCGCGCGATGCCCTGCGCGTCGCTGGTCCCGCTCCACAACAGGCGCGCGGCGCAGTCGCGCACCTCGACCCGGGCGCCGGCCACCGGCCTGCCCCTGTCGAGCGAAGTCACCCACACCAGCGAAGACTCGGCGCCGAGCTTGAAGTGGGCCGCCATATTGGTGACCAGGGCGCTGCTGCGCACATAGGCGGTGCGTCCTTTCGGGTTGAGGGCGGCGCCCAGGCGCGGGCTCGCCAGCTCGACCACGTAGAAGCCGGGTTCGCGCAGCGGGATGCCGATCACTTCGAAGGCGCGCCGGCCGTGCGGCTTGGGTAACGCAAAACGCTGCGGCGTGTCCGCACCCGTAGCGCCGCCTGCGAAGATGGACGATTCCAGCTGCTTGCCGGACGGCTGCTCCGGGGTCCAGCCATAGGACGGGCTGGCCAGCCTGCGCAGCCAGGCGATCACGTCCTGCTCGCGGCCGGCCTTCAGCCGCAGGGCCGCACCGGTGCTGGCCAGCTTGCCCGCCAGCCGGGGCTCGACGTTGCGCACCGTGACCGGCAGCAGGCGGTCCCCTTTCGCTTCCAGGATGCCGAAGGGCGCGGCGAACTTCACCAGCGGCGGCGCCTCGCCGGTGCGGACCGGCAGCGGGAAGCGCGCCTGGTTCACCAGCGTGCGGCCGGCATCGTCCTTCAGGCCATCGGGAATGCGCAGGGTCAGGCGTGCGCTTTCCGGGAAGGGTCCGGGCAGGCTGACCGTCTCCACCGCGCTGCCGCGCGCCTCCTCCTTGCCCAGCACGGCCGGATGGCGCTTGCCATCCGCCTCTTCCAGGTAGATCGCGCGCGCATCGGCTACCGCGACCGGGGCGCTGAACTCGAGCCGCATCGGCAGGAAGGGAATGCACTGGGCCCGCGCGCTGACGCGGTCGCAGCGCAATTTCGCGGTAAAGTCGGGCCGGGTTTTATAGGCGAGGCGCTGGTCGGCGGTGGTGGCGGCGCCGTTCGCAGCCGCGATCCCGGCGCCCCACACCAGCGAGACCTGGGTCTCGGCCGGCAGCGTGCGCTGGCACTGCAGCACCACGACACGGGCCAGCTTGCCGGCGCCCTCATCGGCCTTCAGGCGCGCCCGCGTGTAGGGCTTGCCCAGTTCGTCGTTGTCGTCGTCGGCCAGGGCGCGCTGCACGGTCCAGCGGTTGGCGAACAGGGCCTGCTCGCGCGCCTCGCCTTCGAGAATGCGCACCGCCATCCTGTCGGCGATGCCGTCGGCCTGGCACCAGGCGTGGGCCGTGACGCTGGCCGGGGCCGCCGGGGCCGACAGCGCCAGCACGAAGGCCTGGCGCTCGTCGATCGAGGAACTGCCGTCGTAAGGCGCGCTGTGCAGCACGACCGGGCCGCCGGTAGCCACCACGAATTCGCGCGGGCCGGCCAGCGCCTGGCCCTGCAGGTCGCGCACATCCGGCCGCAGCGTGAAGCGGCAGCGCACCGCGCCCGGCAGGTCGCGCTCGAAATCGTAGGCCCAGGTGCGCTCGTCGACCCAGCGGCCCTTGCCGGGCACCGGGCAATCGACCTCGAAGGGGGCCGGCGCGCGCAGGTCGCCGAAAGCCACCATGGGTGCGGAAAAGCGCGCCGTGGCCTGGCGGACCTGCCTGACCGTGCCTTCCGGCGCAAACAGTTCGATGCCGGTCGGCGCCGCCGAGGCGCCCGCACACCAGTACAGGAACAGCAGGCACAGCAATCTCAGCAAGCCCGGTACGCTCACGCCACGCATTTGTCCCCTCCCAGTGAAAGCCTTGCTGAGTCTTGCAATATCGAATTTACTTGTCAACAACATTTACATCGCCCATGCACGGTATGCATGAATCGCTATAGAATGCGTCTGTTATATTTCCTGTGCGCATATGAGCATCCCACTGATCCTGAACCTGGCGATCGCCCTCGCCGTCTGCGCCCTGCTGTTCCTCATGCAGCAGCGCCATGCCTCCTTCACCAAGCGCGTATTCACCGGCCTCGGCCTGGGTATCGCGCTGGGCGCGGCCTTCCAGGCGTTCTACGGGCTCGGTTCGCCGGTCATTGCCGATACCAATGCCTGGCTCGACGTGATCGGCACCGGCTACGTCAAGCTGCTGCAGATGATCATCATCCCGCTGATCATGGTCTCGATCATCCAGGCCATCCTGAAGCTGCGCGACGCCTCCTCGCTGGGCAAGATCAGCGCGCTCACGATCGGCACCCTGATGGTCACCACGGCCGTCGCCGCCGGCATCGGCATCCTGATGGCCAAGCTGTACGGACTGAGCGCGGTCGGCCTGACCTCGAGCGCGGCCGAAGTCGCGCGCGGCGCCTACCTCGAAGGCAAGCTCGCGGCCGCCCAGCAGCTCTCGCTGCCGAATACCATCCTTTCGTTCATTCCCGAGAATCCCTTCCTCGACATGACCGGGGCGCGCAAGACCTCGACCATCTCGGTGGTGCTGTTCTCGATCTTCATCGGCATCTCCGCCACCGGCATCGCCGGCAAGAAGCCGGAAGTGTTCGAATCCTTCAGCCACTTCGTGCACGTCGCCCACGTGATCGTGATGCGCATGGTGACCCTGGTGCTGCGCCTGACGCCGTTCGGCGTGTTCGCCCTGATCACCCAGGTGCTGGCCAGCTCCAGCCTGCAGGACATCCTCAAGCTGATCGGCTTCGTGATGGCGTCCTACAGCGCGCTGATCACGATGTTCGTGGTGCACCTGTTGATCGTCGCCGCCCTCGGCCTGAACCCGCTGCGCTACGTGAAGAAGATCTTCCCGGTGCTGGTGTTCGCCTTCACCTCGCGCACCTCGGCCGGCAGCATCCCGATGAGCGTGCAGACCCAGACCGCGCGCCTCGGCACGCCGGAAGGCATCGCCAACTTCGCCGCCTCGTTCGGCTCGATGATGGGCCAGAACGGCTGCGCTGGCATCTACCCGGCCATGCTGGCGGTGATGATCGCCCCGACCGTCGGCATCGATCCCTTCACCGGCAGCTTCCTGCTGACGCTGGTCGGCATCGTCACCATCGGCTCGGTGGGCGTGGCCGGAGTCGGCGGCGGCGCCACCTTCGCCGCCCTGATCGTGCTGTCGGCGATGAACCTGCCGGTGGCGCTGGCGGGCCTGCTGATCTCGATCGAACCGCTGATCGACATGGGCCGCACCGCCCTGAACGTGAGCGGCTCCATCACGGCCGGCACCCTGACCAGCCGCGTGCTCGGCCAGACCGACATGCGCATCTTCAACAGCGACGCCGCCCTCAACCTCGACGGCGACGAACAGGTCGCCTGACCCTTTCCCCGCGCGCCAGTCCCAGCGCGACGCCGGCCGCCAGCAAGCCGAGCAGCGGCGGCGCCGGCTCGGCCGGCAGCGGCGCCTGGTCCGGCACCGGCACCAGCCAGGCCGCCCGGCCGGGGCTCGCATCGATCGGCAGCGCCAGCACGGCGGCGGCAAACAGGCACTGCGCATAGCGGGAACAAGCCATCCTGGACTCCATGAAATCGGCAAAGACGCGAGCTTAGGACAGCCCGGACCGCCCCGGCATGAGCGTCCTCAGCGATCGCGCAGAATGCGTTTTCGAAAAGAATCGTGCGCGAAGGTCCCGCCGAATCCGTCTATGATCGCCACATGTCAAAATCACAAACAGGCGGGTGATGGATCAAAAGTGGCCTCAGGAAATCTGGCTGGTCAGGCATGGGCAGAGCGCGGGCAACGTCGCGCGCGATGCCGCCGAAGCAGCGGCCGGATTGCGGGTCGATATCGCGGAGCGCGATGTCGACGTGCCCTTGTCCGAACTCGGCATGCAGCAATCGGAAGCGCTGGGCGCCTGGTTCGCGTCCCTGCCCGTGCACGGCCAGCCGAACGTGGTCCTGTACTCGCCCTATGTGCGTGCGGCCCAGACCGCGGACCTGCTGATGCGCCGCCTCGACCGCGACGAACTGCTCGCGGTGCACGCCGACGAACGCCTGCGTGAAAAGGAATTCGGCATCCTCGACCGCCTGACCGTGCGCGGCATCGCCGAGCAATTTCCCGACCTGTATGAACAGCGCCGCCACGTCGGCAAGTTCTATTTCCGCCCGCCCGGCGGCGAGAGCTGGTGCGACGTCATCCTGCGCCTGCGCAGCGTGCTCGACACCCTCACCCGCGAATACTGCCGCGAGCGCGTGCTGATCGTCGGCCACCAGGTCATCGTCAACTGCTTCCGCTACCTGCTGGAACGCATGGACGAAGCCAGGATCCTCGAGCAGGACCGGCTGGGCGACGTGCCGAACTGCTCGGTCACCTCGTATTCCTTCGACCCGTCCCTGGGCAAGCGCGGCAAGCTTGTGCCGCGGCTGCTCAATTTCGTCGCGCCGCTCCAGGACACCGGCACCCCCGTCACCACCGGCAAGGACGTGCCGACGGCGGCCAAGGCCTGAGGCGCATTCGACCATGACGCTGCACACCCATGCCCGTCCGCGCGATCTCGATGCAATCCTGCTGCGCACCTGGCCGCTGCCGATGCCGTCGGGCGAAGGCGACAAGGAAGAACGCGGCCACGTGCTGATCCTCGGCGGCTCGCGCGAGATGCCGGGCGCCGTCATCCTGGCCGCCGTCGCCGCCCTGCGTGCCGGCGCCGGCAAGCTGACGGTCGCCACCGGCAACAGCGTGGCCCAGCTGGTCGCGCTGGCGATTCCCGAATCGCGCGTGCTGGGCCTGGCCGAGAACGAGGCCGGCGGCTTCACCGCCGAAGCCGTGGCCGAACTCGATCCGCTGGCCGACCGCATCAACGCCATCCTGATCGGTCCCGGCATGCAGGACGAGGAAGCCACCGCGCGCCTGGTGCACGCGCTGCTGCCGCGCCTGCACGGCACCGACACCAGCGTCGTCCTGGACGCGAATGCGATGGGCGCGATCGTGCATCCTCCGGGGCAGGTCAACCCACCCTTCCGCTTCGACGTTCCAGTGCTGGTGACGCCGCACGCGGGCGAGATGGCGCACCTGACCGGCATCGCGAAGGAAGAAATCGCCGGCAGCGCCGACCGTATCGCGCTCGACGCGGCGCAGCGCTGGAACGCGGTGGTGGCCCTGAAGGGCGCGCGCACCGTGATCGCCACGCCGCAGGGCGAACGCTGGCAGCACGAGGGCGGCAACATCGGACTGGCGACCTCGGGTTCGGGCGATGTGCTGGCGGGCATCGTGGCGGGCCTGGCGGCGCGCGGCGCCGACCTCGCCCAGGCTGCGGCCTGGGGTGTGGTCCTGCATGCGCAGGCCGGCGAGCGCCTCGCCGCGCGGCTGGGAAAAATCGGCTACCTGGCGCGGGAACTGTCGGACGAGGTCCCCGCGCTGCTGGACCAGGCCGCCGGCGAACCCGCCGACGCGGCGCTACGACCATCCGGCAATGTCGCCGGTGGGCTAAGGGTTGAACGCTAACGGTTCGGCTCTTATCTGAAAGAAGTGTGCAATTCGGCGAACTGGCCAGAACCATGCGGGCCTGGCGGAGTCGAATTCGTACACCAACGGGGCCGCGTATTGCGTCGGTTCCCTGATGGTTCCTTGACCGGGCTGACAAGTCCTGCAGGAACTAACCTGGCGTCGTCGACCCTCCAGCGCCTCACCTGGAGACGGCGGCAAAAATTAGACGTGAACGAGGAGTAAAACAAATGAAAGCTCTTAGCAACGCATCGAAGATTCTGTTTGCCGCAGCCCTGATGGCAAGCCTGGCGGCTTGCAAGAAGAACGACACCACCAGCACGACCGGCACCGGCGACACGTCGGCCACCGCGCCGAGCAGCACGTCGGGCACCAGCGGCACCGGCAGCACCGGCGCTGCGGGCACCACCGGCGCAGGCACCACCGGCACCGGCACCACGGGCACGACCGGTGATACCGGCACCGGCGCAACCGGCACCGGCACCACGGGTACCGGCACCACCGGCACGGGCGCAACCGGCACCGGCACCACCGGCACCGAAGGCACCGGCACCTCGGGCACCGGCACGACCGGCACGGGCACCGGCACCAGCGGCCATTGATCAGCCGTCAACGGCCGGGCGGCGCCACGCCGCATCGGCACGGGGCCTGCGAAGGGCCCTTCGTGAAAAAAAAAGGCCTGCGCGAGCAGGCCTTTCTCATTGGTACGACGATGACGGTCAGGCGGTCACCGGTCCCCGCCGTCCGGTGGCGAAACGGCCCAGCTTGACGATCATGCGGAACACGAAGCGCACCAGAATGATGGTGAGGATCGCTTCCACGAAGGTCATCACGAAGGCCGGCAGCGCCGTGAAGCGCGCCACGCGGCGGTGGAACTTCGCGCCCATGCGTTCGCGGGCGATCTCGATGCTGTCGTAGAAGGTCGGCACGACCAGCAGGGTCAGCATCGTCGAGGTGATGGTGCCGCCGATGATGGCGATCGCCAGCGGACGGTAGAACTCGCCGCCCTCGCCCAAGCCCAGCGCCACCGGCAGCATGCCGGCGATCAGCGCGAAGGTCGTCATCAGGATCGGACGCAGGCGGGCGCGGCCGGCTTCCATCAGCGCATCTTCGCGGTCCATGCCTTCGGCTTCGCGGCTACGCGCCGCATCCAGCAGCAGGATCGCGTTCTTCGCCACCAGGCCCATCAGCATGATGACGCCGATCAGGCTCATCAGGTTGATCGTCGAATTGCTCAGCAACAGCGCCAGCACCACGCCGATCAGCGACAGCGGCAGCGACAGCATCACGCCGCCCGGCGCCGTGAACGAGCCGAACTGCATCACCAGGATCAGGTACATCAGGCCGATACCCGACAGCAGCGCGATGATCATCTCGGTGAACAGTTCCTGCTGGTCCTGGCCCATGCCGCCCAGCTGCAGGCCGTAGCCCGGCGGGAAGTCCATGCTCTTGGCCAGCTTCATGGCGTCGGCGGTGACTTCGCCGTTCGAGCGGCCCTGCACGTTGGCCGACACCGCGATCACGCGCTTGCCGTCCTTGTGCTCGATGGTCGACGGGCCCTTGCCCATGGTGATCTTGGCGATCTGGTCCAGCGGCACCATCATGTTGCTGCCGGTGACGGCGATCGGCAGGCGTTCGATGTTCTCGGTCGCCACCCGGTCGGCCGGATGCAGGCGCACGGCCACGTCGCGGGTTTCGCCGGTCGGATCGACCCAGTCGCCCACTTCGATGCCGGCGAAGGCCACGCGCAGCGCGGTGGCGGCGTCGCCGACCGAGATGCCCATCGAGTTCGCCAGGCCGCGGTCGAGCACGATCTGCAGCTCGTCCTTCGGATCCTGCTGCGACAGGCCGACGTCGACCGCGCCCGGCACCTGGCGCAGCTTCTCCATGTAGGCCGTGGTCAGTTCCATCAGCTTGCGCGAATCCGGACCGGTGAATTCGATCCGCACCGGCTTGCCGCCGCCGTTGTTCAGGTCGTCCTGGACCACGAATTCGGCGCCGACCAGCGGCTTGATCCGTTCGCGCAGGTCGGCGGCGATCTCGGCGGCGGAACGCTTGCGCTCGGTGCGCTTGCCGATGTCGACGTAGACGCGGCCGCCGGTGGCGGTGATGTTGCTGTTGGTTTCCTTGGTTTCCTTGATCGAGCGGGCGATCTCGGCCGCCTTCTCCATCTTCAGGCGCGCATACTCGACCGAGGTCGACGGCGGCGTGCGCACGTCGATCGCAATGTTCTGCTGGTCGGACTTCGGCAGGAAGGACGAACCGCCGAATTTCATGTGCAGGGCGATCGCGGCGACCAGGGTGCCGACGGCGATCACGGCCATCGACTTGCGGTGGTGCAGCGCCCAGGCGATCACGTTGCCGTAGCGGTCGGCCTGGTGGTCGAACCAGGTATTGAACTTCGCCAGCACCTTCGACAGGCCCTTCTTGGGCGCATGGTGGTAGCCCGGCGGGTCGCCCCAGAAGGCCGACAGCATCGGGTCGAGGGTGAAGGAGATGAACAGCGACACCGCCACCGAGGCCGTGACCGTCAGGGCGAACGGACGGAACCATTCGCCGGAGATGCCCGGCATGAAGGCCACCGGGATGAACACGGCCATGATCGAGAAGGTGGTCGAGGCCACCGCCATGCCGATCTCGGCGGTACCCTCGAGGGCGGCGGTGCGGCGGTCCTGGCCGTTTTCCATGTGGCGCACGATGTTTTCACGCACCACGATCGCATCGTCGATCAGCACGCCGATCGCCAGCGACAGGCCGAGCAGCGTCATGAAGTTCAGCGTGAAGCCGCACAGCCAGACCGCGATGAAGGCGGCCAGCACCGAGGTCGGCAGCGACAGCGCGGTGATCAGGGTCGAACGCCAGGAATTCAGGAAGGCGTACACCACGAAGATGGTCAGCACGGCGCCCAGCACCAGCGATTCGATCACGTTGTTCAGGCTGTTCTGGGCATTCTTGCCGCCGTCGCGCACGACTTCGATGCGGGTGCCCTTCGGCAGTTCCTTCTGGATCTGGTCGACCATATTCCGCACCTTCTCCGCCACCGTCACGGTGGAGGCGTCGCGGGTGCGGGCGATCTGGAGGCTGACGTTGTCGGCGCCGCTGCGGATCGACAGGCTGTCGATGTCGGCGAAGCCGTCCTTGATCTCGGCCACCTGGTTCAGGCGCACGATCTGCTCGCCATTGCGCTTGACCACCACCTGCTGGAAGTCTTCCGGCCGCTCGATGCGGCCGACCAGGCGGATGCTCTTCTCGTCGAGGATGCCGCGCACCTTGCCCACCGGGGCATTGGTGTTCTGGCGCTGCAGCGCGCTGGTGACTTCGCCGACGGATACGTTGTATTCGCGCAGCTTGTCGGCACGCAGCAGCACCGACAGTTCACGCTTGAGCGAACCGCCGACGTTGACGGTGGAAACGCCGTCGATGCTGCGGAAGCGGTCCGCCAGCACGTCCTCGGCCAGGCGCGAGATCTCGGCCTTGCTCTGGGTGGTGGACGACAGCGCCACGTTCATGATCGGCTGGGCCGACGGGTCGAAGCGGCGCAGGATCGGTTCGCGCATCTCGATCGGCAGCTTGTAGCGCACCGCGGCGATCGCGTTGCGGATGTCGTCCGAGGCTTCGATCACGTTGCGGTTGAACTCGAATTCGATCCAGAACTGGGCCGAGCCCTCGTTGGCGGACGAGTTCATCTCGTGCACGCCAGGAATGCTCTGCATCGACTTTTCGAGGCGGTTGACGATCTCGCGCTCGACCGTCTCGGGCGAGGCGCCCGGATACGGAATCTGGACGATGATGAACGGCGCCTCGACGTCCGGGCTCTCGTTCACGCGCAGCTTCTTGAGCGCGAGCAAGCCGAGGCACATCATCATCAGGATCAGCACGATCGTGGCGATCGGCTTCTTGACGCTAAAGTTAGACAGGAACATGGTGGATTTCCCTTATTTCCCTTGTGCGCCCGGGTTGCCCGCGCTGGCCAGGGCCTGCGGCGGCGTTTTCGGAGCCGCCATCTGGACCGCCTGGCCGTCCTTCAGGCTCGAATTGGGTGCGCGCAGCACCAGGTCGCCGGCGGCCAGGCCCGACTTGACCTCGTAGTTGCCGGTGCGCTGGTCGCGCGCGCCGATGGTCAGGTCGGCCCTCGTCAGCGACTTGGCGTTCACTTTCCAGGCGTAGGTCTTGTCGCCGGACTTCACCAGCGCGCTCTCCGGCACCATCAGGGCCGCGGTGCTTTCGGCATCGATGCGGCCTTCGGCGTACAGGCCGGCCACGCGCGGCTGTTCGCCGGTCAGGCCGACCAGCACCTCGACCTGGCGGGTCACTTCGTTGGCCGACGGGTCGATGCGCTTGACCACGCCGGTGAACTGGCGGTCGCCGTAGCCGTTGATGTGGTAGCTCACGCGCTGGCCCACCTTGACGGTGCTGATCTTGTCGGCCGACACGCGGCCTTCGTAGCGCATGCTGGTCGGATCGATCACCTTCAGCAATTCCTTGCCGATCGCGGCGGTGTCGCCGGCCGAGACTTTACGATCGGACACGATACCGTCGAACGGGGCGCGCACCACGGTGCGGCCGACCTGCTGGCGGGCCGTCGCCAGGCGCGCGCGCGCGGCCGAGACTTCGCTCTGGGCGGCGTTGCGGCGCACTTCGGCGTCGTCCAGGGCCTGGGCCGAGGTCATGCCCGAGGCGCGCAGGGTCTTCAGGCGGTCCAGCGCGCGGGTCGACTGTTCGAAGGCCTGGGTGGCGGCGCGCACGGCTTCCTCGGCCGACATCAGGCTGTCGCGGATCGAGGTCTCGTCGAGCTTGACCAGCACGTCGCCGCGCTTGACCGGTTCGCCGTTCTCCTTCAGCACCTGCAGGACGACGGCCGAGACTTCGGCGCGCAGGTCGGCCTTGCGTTCCGGCTGGATCGAACCGGTGATCACGGGGCCCGAAGCGAGCGCATTGCTCTGCACCGTCAGCACGTCTTCCGGCTGTACCAGCAACTGGACAGGCTTGCCGTCTTTCTTGGCGTCGGCCTGCGCAGTCGCGGTTTCCGGCTTGGCAGGTTCCTTGGGACCTTTACCGCAGGCAGCAAGCGCCGAGGCAATGGCAAGGACGAGTAGGGTTTTGCGCAGCATTTCTTGGATCTCCCGAGTGGACGCTTTACCTGTAAATATAAGGATATGAAAAGCCAGCGCGCAGTATCGGTGAGGCTGCTATCCCAGTCAATCGAGGATCGGCAGAGCGTGGTTTTCGAGGGATGAACTGCGTTTTTGGGGGATGAACTGCAGTTGGCAGGGATGAAATGCGTCCGGATTCGGACAGATATCGGACAGTCGGCGGACAGCCGGGAGCCCGGCTGCCCGGAGGAGGACTTATTTCACGAACAGGTGATACACCAAATTCCCCATCAGAATCCCGGTGACGATCCCGCCGCCGATCTCGACCAGCGTATGCCCCATCCGCTCGCGCAGCGTGCGATGGCCGGCGTCCGACGCGCCGGCGGCCAGGCGGTTGATGGCGGCGGCCTGGCGGCCGACGTGCTGGCGCAGGCTGTTGGCGTCGATCATCACGATGAAGCACAGGGTCACAGCGACGCCGAACGCCGGGTGGCCGATGCCTTCGCGCAGGGCGATCAGGGTCGCCATGCTGGTCACGGTGGCGCTGTGGTTGCTGGGGAAGCCGCCGTTGCCGACCAGGTTGAAGGCCCAGCGCCGCTGGCGCGCACTATTGATCAGGAATTTGATCGGGCCGACCACCAGCCAGGTCAGCAGCGGGGTCAGCAGGTAAGTGAAGTCCATGTGAGTTCCGATATATTAGTACAAAGTAATGCCGGCCAGCATTATCGCAGAAGCGATGCGCCTGCCACAGTCAGAAACCCGTAAAATCCCGTCCAGTGTGGTTTATCAGACAACGGAGAACTTAATGCAACATTTCAAGCTGTCATTCGTGGTGACGATAGTCCTGCTGGCGCTTGCCGGGTGGTGGGGCTACAGCCACGGCGGCGCCGGCGGCCTGATCCAGGCCTTGTGGATCGCGGCGGTGCTGGGCGTCCTTGAAGTGTCGCTCTCTTTCGATAATGCGGTGGTCAACGCCACCGTCCTGCGCAACTGGAACGAGTTCTGGCGTAAATTGTTCCTGACGGTCGGCATCCTGGTGGCGGTGTTCGGCATGCGGCTGGTGTTCCCGCTGCTGATCGTCTCCATCGCCACCGGGCTGGGCCTGGTCGATGTCTGGCACATGGCGGTCAACACGCCGGACGAGTACGCGCGCGCCCTGACCTCGAAGCATGCGGAGGTGTCGGCCTTCGGCGGCGCCTTCCTGATGCTGGTCTTCCTCAACTTCCTGTTCGACGAGGAAAAGGAACTCCACTGGCTGGGCTGGATCGAAGAAAAGGTCGGCCAGTTCGGCAGCGAAGGCCTGGCCATCCTGCTGACCCTGCTGGCCGTGTTCGGCTGCATGAGCCTGATGCCGCATGAGCGCCAGTTGCCGGTGCTGGTCGCCGGCGTGGTCGGCGTGATCGTCTACGTGGGCGTGGACTGGCTCAGCGGCCTGCTCGAAGAGGAGGAATCGGATCCGGCGGTCGGCAAACTGATCTCGCAGGGCAGCATCGGCGGCTTCCTCTACCTCGAGGTGCTGGATGCCTCGTTCAGCTTCGACGGCGTGATCGGCGCCTTCGCCATCACCAACGACGTCGTCATCATCATGCTGGGCCTGGCCATCGGCGCGATGTTCGTGCGTTCCCTCACCGTGTTCCTGGTGCACAAGGGCACGCTGGAAGAATTCGTCTACCTCGAGCACGGCGCCCACTACGCGATCGGCATCCTGGCCCTGATCATGTTCGCCAGCGTCGAGTACGAGATCCCCGAATGGTTCACCGGCCTGTCCGGCATTGCCTTCATCCTGGTGTCGCTGTGGTCCTCGATACGCTACAAGCGGCGCGAGGAACTCGAATCCGCGGCCTGAACCGAACCCCATCCAACGAAAGGAAAACACCATGGCGATCAGTCTGCAAAAAGGCGGCAACGTCAACCTGTCCAAGGAAGACCCGAACCTCAAGAAAGTCATCATCGGCCTGGGCTGGGATCCGCGCTCGACCGACGGCGCCACCTTCGACCTCGACGGCAGCGCCTTCCTGCTGCGCGGCGACGGCAAGGTGCGCGGCGATGCCGACTTCATCTTCTATAACAACCTGCAGTCGAGCGACGGCTCGGTCAAGCACACCGGCGACAACCGCACCGGCCAGGGCGAAGGCGACGACGAGCGCCTGCTGATCGACCTGACCCGGGTGCCGGCCGACGTCGAGAAGGTCGCCTTTGCCGTCACCATCCACGAGGCCGACCAGCGCCGCCAGAGCTTCGGCCAGGTGGGGCGCGCCTTCATCCGCTGCCTGAACGCCGACGGCGAGCGCGAGATCGCGCGCTATGACCTGTCCGAGGACAGCTCGACCGAGACGGCGATGATCTTCGGTGAACTCTACCGCTACGGCAGCGAATGGAAGTTCCGCGCCGTCGGCCAGGGCTACAACGGCGGCCTCGGTCCGCTGGCGCGTTCCTTCGGCGTGAACGTCTGACGCGTTCATGAGCTTTTGACAATCCGCGCGCTCATCGGCAGAATGGGCGCGACTTCATTCAACGCTCATCGACCATGCCCTCGACCTTCCCGCGGCGCGCCAGCGCCCTCCTCGCTTCCGTCATCGTCGCCGCCATCGTGCTGTTCGGGCTGTACACCGCCATCGTGCTGCACTGGTCGTATTCGGAAGGCGAACGCGCCGGCTACCTGCAGAAGCTGTCGCGCAAGGGCTGGCTGTGCAAGACCTGGGAAGGCGAGATCCTGCTGTCGAGCATGCCGGGCGCCATCCCCGAGCGCTTCGCCTTCACCGTGCGCGACGAGAACGTGGTCAAGCAACTGCAGTCGGCGATGGGCCAGCGCGTACAGCTCAGTTATTCGCAGCACGTCGGCCTGCCGACCAGCTGCTTCGGCGAGACCAGTTATTTCGTCGACAAGGCGGTAGTCGGCGGCAGCAATCCGGTCGCGCCGAATCCCGGTTCTTAATATCAAAAAAGAATCACAGGCACGCCAATCGATACTTTTGCATATCGATCGGTGGCTGACAAAGTAGCAAGCTTGTGTCACCATCCATTCCTGAAAACAATAAAAGGAGTGGCATGATGAGAGGGCGGACCGGAGGGATATTGCTGGCGGCGGCAGGAATGCTGGGCGCGGCGCAGGCCTCCACCATCGTCGACCACACCCTGCTGCGTCCCGAGGGACGGCGCCACTACATCGTGGTCGAGCCGGACCGGCTGGCGCGCAGCAACCGCCCCACCGTGATCTTGCTGCATGGCCACGGCGCTTCGGCCGGCTTCATGGTCGGCCTCGACTCCTTCGGCACCTACAAGGCCCAGGACTGGATCCGCCTCGCCGAGCGCGAGCGCGTGATGCTGATCGCGCCCGACGGCATCAAGGGCAGCGACGGCAAGCGTGCCTGGAACGATTGCCGCGCCGACGCCGCCAGCAACGCCACCAGCGACGACGTCGGCTTCATCGCCGCCCTGATCGACAGCGCCGTGTCCGAACTGGGCGCCGACCCCGAGCGCATCTATGTGTACGGCAGTTCGAACGGCGGCGGCATGGCCTACCGGCTCGGCATCGAACTGGCGCCCAGGCTGGCGGCGATCGGCGTGCAGAGCGCACTGATGCCGGTGCAGAGCCGCTGCAAGGCGCCGGCGCAGCCGATCTCGGTGTTCGTCGCGCACGGCACCGCCGACGAGATCGCGCCCTACAACGGCGGCAAGGTCGGCCACTGGCTGCTGCGCGACCGCGGCAGCGGCGTCAGCGCCGACGAATCGGTGGCGGTCTGGCGCCGCGCCGCCGGCCTGCCGGATACACCGGTGAGCTTCCGCCTGCCGCACCTGCAATCGTCGGACCCGACCTTCGCCACCCGCTATGTCTGGGGCAACGACCCGGCCCGCGTGCAGGTGCAGTTCATTCGCATCGACGGCGGCGGCCACGTGCATCCGTCGAAAGACGAGGAGCTGCCGTGGATCCTGCGCAAGCTGGTGGGCAATATGAACCACGACGTCGACACGGCCGAAGAGGCCTGGAACTTCTTCAAGGACAAGCGCGTCACGGGCGCGCGCTGAACCCCGCCCATCACCGGAGTCCCATCACATGAAAAAAGCCATCGCCGCCCTCGCCTTGCTGGTGTGCGCCGCCGGCCACGCCGAACCCACCGTGCTGCGGATGCCGGAACTCGGCTGGGAAGTGCGCTTCGATGCGCCGGCCACCAGGAAGATCGCGGAAGAGAGCAGCGCGCAAGCCTACCATTACGCCGGCAACGCCGACCGCTTCAACCTGTCGCTGTTCATCGAAGCCCCTGGCTGTCCAGGCGGCGTGGCGCTCGAAGACCACGTGACATGTTTCACCAGGCGCATCGGCGGCGTTCCCAATCTCGTCAAGGAATCGGTCCAGGTGGAGCGCATCGCGCGCGGCGCCCAGGTCACCTACGTGAGCTATGCGCCGGTCGACGGCAAGCTGGTAAAGATGATGCACACCCACCTGCTGTTCGCCGACAAGGGCAAATGGGGCGACCTGCACGCCTCGGTGATCCGGCCGACCACGGACGAGATAGCGATGCTGCTGGGTCTCGGCGACGACTTCCAGTTCAGCGACTAGGAAGGCTCCAGGCCTCAGCTCTCGCCGCGCTGCTTGGCCACCGCTTCCGCCAGCCGCACCGCCGCCTGCTGGGCCGACGGCAGTTGCGAGAAGCGCCCCAGCACCTCGCGCGCCAGGTCGGCCGATTCGGCGCGCTGCTTGGCCTCGGCCTGGCGCGCGTCGATCTGTTCGCGCAGCGCGCCCAGTTCCGCCACCTGCTCTTCCTGGCGCACCGACTCCAGTTCCACCAGGCGGCGCTTGGCCTCGATCATTTCCTGGGTCGCATGCAGCGACTTGCGCTGCATCTCGGCGGCCTGCTGGGCGTGCTCCAGCAGGGTGCGCTGGGCCTCGCGCTTGTCGATCGCGGCCTGGGCCGCGGCCTGCTCGGCCAGCTCGCGCATCTTCGCCAGTTGCGCCTTCTCTTCCTCGGCCTTGGCGCGCGCTTCGGCGGCGGCGACGGCGCCGTGTTCGGAAGCCAGGCGCGCCGCGGCCGCCTCGTTGGCGCGGGCGTCGGCCTCGGCCTGCTGGCGCTGGGCGGACAGCTTCTGTTCGAGTAGCCGCAGGGCTTCGCGGGCGGCGTCGGCGCCGGCCTGTTCGGCGGCCATCAATTCCCTGCTGAGCTGCTCCTGGCGGCCTTCGTGTTCGGCGCGCGCGGCCTGGGCGCGGGCCAGCCCGGCGGCGCGCTCCATCTGCGCCTGCGCGGCCACTGCCGCCGCTTCCTCGTGCGCGGCCTGGCGCGCGGCCTCGGATGCCGCCTGGCGCTGGGCGTCGACGGCAGCCTGCTGGGCCGCCAGCGCGCGCTGCTCGCTGTCGAGCTGGGCGCGCAGCAGGGCCGCCTGTTCCTGTTCGGCGGCGACGCGGGCCTCGGCCGCGGCGGCCAGCGCGCGCTCGGCGTCCTGGCGTTCGTGCAGTTGGGCCAGCGCTTCTTCCTCGAGGCGCACCCGTTCGCGTTCGGCCGCCAGCAGGGCCTCGGCTTCCGCTTCACGCTGTTCGGCCAGGCGCGCCGCTTCGCGCTGCAGTCCGGCTTGTTCGACTTCCATCGCCAGGCGCGCCTGCTCGGCCGCGTTGTGCGCCGCGCGGGCCTCCGCCGCGGCCAGCGCGGTGGCGGCGCGCTCCTCGGCCAGCGCGCGTTCGCGTTCCTGCTGTTCGGATTCCTGTGCCGCCGCCTGCACCGCCCGGCGGTCGGCGTCGGCGCGCTGGCGCGCCTGGTCGGCGGCGGCGCGCTCGGCGTCCAGGCGGGCCTGGGCCTGGGCGGCTTCCTCTTCCTCGGCCTGGGCGCGGTCCAGCGCCACTTCGCGCAGCTTGCGGTCGGCCTCGATGCGGGCCTCGGTCGCGGCCAGGATCCGGCTTTCCGCCTCGCGCCGCGCTTCGAGGGCGGCCATGGCCATCTCTTCCAGGCGCTCGCGGTGGACGGCGGCGTCGCGCAATTCCTTCTCGGTCTGCAGGCGCAGGCGCAGCGATTGCGTGGCGGTGCGCTCGTAATCGGCCTGGGCCACGGCGATCGCCTCGCGCTCCTGCTCGATGCGGGCCAGCGCGCGCGCTTCCTCGAGGGCCCGGGCCTCGGCGGCGGCGCGGGCAAAGCTCGACGCCAGCGCGACCTGGTCGGCGCGCTCGCGCTGGAGGGCCAGTTCGAGGGCTTCGGCTTCCGCTTCGGCCAGTTTTTCCGCGGTCTGGCGCGCGGCCTTCTCGGCGCGCTCGCGTTCGCGCGCCAGGATCGCGACCCTGGCGTCGGCGCTGGCGCTGTGGCTGACTTCCTCGCGCGCCGCGTGCACGGCGGCGACCCGCTCGGCGGCCTGCAGGCGCGCCTGCTCCGCGTGCTGCGCCAGTTCCTCGGCCTGGCGCGCGGCCCGTTCGGCGATCTCGGCGTCGCTCTTCGCCTGCTCTTCGGCGCGGCGGCGCGCTTCTTCCTGGGCGCGGGCGCGCGACTCGGCGGCCAGGCGGATCTGGGTGTCGGCTTCGACGCGGGCGCGCAGCTCGGCGGTTTCCTGGCGCGTGGCCTCCAGGCGCTCGGCGGCGGCCTTGGCCGCGGCGCGCAGGGTGTCGATGCGGTCGCGGTTGACCTCGATCGCCTCTTCCGAGGCCTGGGCGTTGGCCAGCGCCGCGGCGGCGGCTTCGGCGTCGATCGCGGCGCGCTCTTCGGCCAGGCTGCGTGCGCGCGCCTCGGCATGGGCGCGGTTCTCGGCCGCCACCGCCGCCTTGGCTTCGGCCTCGACCCGGGCGATGCCTTCCTGGATCGCGCGTTTTTCCAGCTGTTCGCGCTGCGGCTCGATGCCGGGTGCGGCGTGCGCCTGGGAAGCGGGCATCAGGTCGATCGTGAAATCGGCGTCATCGTGTTGGTCGGGGCGGTCGGTCATGGGCTGCTCACAGGGATTCTGGCGGACTGGGGCTCAGCATGATTATGCGCCATGACTAGAAAACCTGTCACGCCGAACTGAAGCGCAAATCCGGTCCAGTTCCGGGAATCGCCCTTACACAGGCCACAAAGGCGGCTCGTCCATGAGCGCCACCTGCTCGCGCAACTCGAGGATGCGGTCCTGCCAGTAGCGCTGGGTGTTGAACCAGGGGAAGGCGGCGGGAAAGGCCGGGTCGTCCCAGCGCATCGCCAGCCAGGCCGAATAATGGATCAGGCGCAGGGTCCGCAGCGCCTCGACCAGGTAGAGCTGGCGCGGGTCGAACTCGCAGAAGTCCTCGTAGCCGGCCAGCACGTCGCCGAGCTGGCGCACCATTTCCTGGCGCTCGCCGGACAGCAGCATCCACAGGTCCTGCACGGCCGGGCCCATGCGGCTGTCGTCGAAGTCGACGAAGTGCGGGCCGTCGCCGGTCCACAGCACGTTGCCGGCGTGGCAATCGCCGTGCAGCCGGACGGTGCCGACCTTCCCCGCGCGATCGAAGCAGCGCGCCACGCCGTCCAGCGCCTGGTCGAGCACGCTGGTGTAGGCGGTCAGCAGTTCGTGCGGGATGAAGCCGTGCCCGATCAGCCAGGCGCGCGGTTCGCGCCCGAAAGTGTCCAGGTTCAGCGCCGGACGCTCGACGAACTCCCTGGCCGCGCCGACGGCATGGATGCGCCCGATGAAGCGGCCGATCCACTCCAGCACCTTGGGGTCGGACAGCTCGGGCGCGCGCCCGCCGCGGCTGGGGAAGACGGCGAAGCGGAAGCCGCCGAATTCGTGCAAGGTGCGTCCCTCGAGCCCGCGCGGCGGCACCACCGGCACCTCGGCGTCGGCGAGTTCCTGGGTGAAGGCATGTTCCTCGAGGATGGCGGCGTCGCTCCAGCGCCCCGGGCGGTAGAACTTGACCACCACCGGCTGGCCTTCTTCGCGGCCCACGCGGTAGACCCGGTTTTCGTAGCTGTTCAGGGCCAGCAGGCGACCGTCGCCGTGCAGGCCGACGCTCTCGACCGCGTCCAGCACCATGAGCGGATCGAGGCGCGAGAAAGGATGGGATTCCGATGGACTATTCATGCCGCCATTGTAAGGGGCGCGGCCGGCCGGTGCACCTTCGCCGCCGGTTTTGACGAATTTATTTATTTTTCTGGCGTGATCAGTGGAATCATTTCAAAAAATCATAAAAATCGGCAGAAATTTGCCGATTTTATCAATGCCGAGCACCGCAATGTGTGTGGCCGCACCGAGCTATCACACGCCGCAAGGTCTGATGGCACCTCAGCACCTGAGCGCGATCGCGCGGCATGCTGCCCACCGGAGAGAACGATGATAAAAAACACGCTGACGCTCACCGCGCTCGCCGCGGCCCTCGCCTCGAGCTGCGCGATGGCCGCGGACGCGGCCCAGCCGCCCAAGGCCGAACCCCATATGCAGAAGGTGCTGGACGCCCTGAAGTCGCTGAACGGCAAACCGATCGAAACCCTGACCCCGGAAGAGGCGCGCAAGCAGCCGACGCCCGCCGACGCGGTCAAGAAGGTGCTGGCCGACATGAAAAAGAGCACCGAGCCGGAACCCGGCGTCACGGTCAAAGACATGACGGTGGCGGTCGACGGCGGCAGCGTCCCCGTGCACATCTACACGCCGGAGGGCAAGGGCCCGTTCCCGGTGATGGTCTACTACCACGGCGGCGGCTTCGTGATCGCCGACACCAAGGTGTACGACGCCTCGCCGCGCGCGCTGGCGAAGATGGCCAAGGCGATCATGGTCGCGGTCGACTACCGCCGGGCTCCGGAACACAGATTCCCGACCGCGCCGAACGATGCCTACGCGGCCTATCTGTGGACCACCCAGCACGCCAAGGAATTCAACGGCGATCCGATGCGCGTCGCGGTCGGCGGCGAATCGGCCGGCGGCAACCTGGCCACCGTGGTCTCGATGATGGCGCGCGACAAGAAAGCGCAGATGCCGGTGCACCAGCTGCTGGTCTACCCGGTGGTCGACAATGACATGGAGAACGCCTCCTACCAGCGCAACGCGAATGCCAAGCCGCTCAACAAGCCGATGATGGCCTGGTTCTTCAAGTACTACGGCGGCGATCCGAAGAATCCCTACGCCCTGCCGATGAAGGCCGACTCGCTGAAGGGCCTGCCGCCCGCCACCATCATCGCCGCCGAGATCGACCCGCTGCTGACCGAAGGCAAGGCCTACGCCGACAAGCTGAAGAAGGATGGCGTGAAGGTCGACTACAAGGAATACAGCGGCGTGACCCACGAATTCTTCGGCATGGGCGCGGTGGTGCCGAAGGCCAGGGATGCCGAGCAGTACGCCGCCGATGCGCTGAAGAAGGCGTTCAGCGCGAAGCACTGAGCGGCATGCACTGAGCAAAAAAGACCGTTTTTCCGTTTGCGCCGGACGGCCAGAGAGGCTGTCCGGCGCTTTTTTTCGCCGGCGCAGGGGCGCAGGCGTTAAACTGGCGCCTTCAGACAACAGAATCACCCTGGTACGCACATGCAACTCGAACAGCCCCTCACCGATAAAGAATTCGACGATCTCGACAACTTCCTGCTGTCGGAGCGCAGCCCCGAAGGCGCCATGACCATGGACACGCTGCACGGCTACCTGACCGCGATCGCGATCGGCCCGGAATCCATCATGCCGGCCGAGTGGCTGCCGCGCGTGTGGGGCGAGGAAGGCGCCGCGCCGAAATGGAAGAACCCGAAGGAAGAGCAGCGCATCGTCAACCTGATCATGCGCTTCATGAACGAAGTCCTGATCACCTTCGAGGTCGCGCCCAAGGAATTCGAGCCGCTCTACGTCGAGCACGAAGTCGACGGCGAGACCCTGATCGACGCCGAAGCCTGGTGCTGGGGCTTCTGGGAAGGCATGGACCTGCGCCCCGGCTCCTGGGACGATATCTGGGATTCGGAGGCCGGCCCGCTGATGCGCCCGATCTACCTGCTGGGCGCCGACGAGATCGAGGAAAGCGAACTGGCCGAGGTCGAAGATCCGCGCCTGGCGCACAAGCTGGCCCTCGACATCGAAGCCAACCTGCCCGGCATCCACCGCTTCTGGCTGCCGCGCCGCAAGGCCGCGGTCGAGACCGTGCGCCGCGACGAGCCGAAGGTCGGCCGCAACGACGACTGCCCCTGCGGCAGCGGCAAGAAGTTCAAGAAGTGCTGCGGGGCCGAGCAGGCCTGACGGCCGCCGTCCCGGCTTTGGCTTCCACCTCGACCCTCCCCGTCATCACCGGGTGCAGGGTGCAGAGGTAGTCGAAGGCCTCTCCCTGGCGCACCGTGTGGCGCCAGCTCTGCCCCGGCTTCAGGTCGCCCGACTTGATGCCGGCGGTGGCCGCGGTGACGTTGTGGACGAACATGTCCTTGTTCACCCAGGTAATCGTATCGCCCGGCCGCACCGCCACCACCTTCGGCGTGAACGCCATGCCGTCGATGACGACGCGGTGGTCGGCGGCCATCGCGGCGGCCGCCCACGACAACAAGCCTATCGCCACCGCCGCGGATTTCATTTCAGCTGCGCCTGGATGTGCTTGGCGTGCTCCAGGTGGGCCACGAAGGCCGGCCGCACCTTGACCAGCAGCGCCTTCAGCTCGGCGTTGGAAGCGCTCGGGATCAGGGTCTTGTCGAGCGCATCGAGCACGGTCTGGTGGTAGCTCACCTCGTTGTCGACATAGGCCTTGTCGAAGGCCGCGCCGGACAGGCCTTTCAGGCGGTCACGGGTGGATTCGCCGCCCTGGGTGAGCGATTTGCTGGTGTCGTTCGCTTCCGGGGTGACGTGCAGTTTCTTCACCAGCGCCACGGCCTGCTGGTTGACGCCGGAGTGGTCGGTCACCATCCGCTTGGCGAAGTCGCGGACTTCCTTGTTCTTCGTTTTCGATTCGGCCAGCTTGCCGGCATCGATGTCGACCGTGTTGGCGGCGACGACGATGGCGGCGATCTGCGCATCGTTGGGTGCTGCCGGGTTGGCAAGCGCCAGCGGGCCGGCGGCCAGCAGCGCGATCAGCATCGGGGCGAGGGTTTTTTTGATGGTCATGGCAGTCTCCATTGGTTTCAGGAAGTGGAACATGCCATTCGATGCAGCAAACCTTCGCCGCGTTCCCGGAAAGTTCAGCCCGGCGTTTCTTGATTGTCTTCGCCCAGGCGGCGCATGACGCCCTCGACGATGCGGTCGCAGCGCGCGCCGTCGAAGCCGAACGCATCTTCCATCGCGAAGTCGAGTTCCCGCGCCAGCGCTTCGCGCAGCATGGCGCGCGCGCGGAAGTAGCGGCTGCGCACGGTCGCCTCGGGAATTCCCAGCAGCTTGCCGGTCTCCTCGACGCTGAGCTCCTCGACGGCGCGCAGGATGAACACGGTGCGGAAGACTTCCGGCAAGCCGTCGATCTTCGCTTCGATCAGGCCGCGGGCCTGGGCGCGCTGCGCGGCCTGCTCGGGCTGCCCGGACGCGTTTTCGTCGCGCGCGCCGCCGTGCTGCTCCATGGCCGGCTCGGCGCCCAGTTCGATGACCTCGGCCATGCGCCCGGTACTGCGGCGGCGCATCAGGGCGGCATTCATCACGATGCGGGTCAGCCAGGTGGCGAGCGAGGACTCGCCGCGGAAGTCCGGCAGGGCCCGGTAGGCCTGGATGTAGGCTTCCTGCAGCGCATCCTCGGCGTCGGCATCGTCGCGCAGGATGCTGCGCGCGACCCGGTAGAGCCGGCGGTTGTAGCGCCGCATCAGTTTGGCGAAAGCCGCCTGCTCCCCGTCCACCACGCGCTGCCGGAGGGCGGCGTCGGAATCATCGTCGACTGCAAGCTGCATGGGATTCTCCCGTTTTGTCCTGCCGATTGGATGCACGCCCCTTGCCGGGCGTTCCCGAAATCCATAGCCAAAAACCGGGGTCAGACTCCGGTTTGATTTGACGCAAACTCAGGCCGGGGTAGTCAGCCGGCTTTCGTACAGGGCCGCCAGCAGGTCGGAATGGCTGACGATGCCGGCGAACACGCCGTGCGCATCCACCACCGGGATGTGGTGCAGGCCCTGGTTGGTCATCAGCGGCACCAGTTCGGCGATCGCCTCGTCCACGCCCACCGTCTTCACGTGGCGCTGCATGATCTCCACCACCTTGCCGGGACGGGAGCCGCGCATGCCCAGCAGGTGGCTGAACAGGCCGCGCAGGCGCTCGCCGAGGGTCTGGTAATCGTCCAGTCCCGCATGGTGCAGGAAATCGTTCTGGCCGACCATGCCGACCACGCGGCGCGCCTTGTCCAGCACCGGCAGCGCGTGCAGGCCATGCCGGCGCAGCAGCGGCCAGGCTTCGGCCAGCGGCATGCCGGGCCGCACCGTGACCGCATCCTTCGACATGATCGCACCGCAGGTGATGACGCCGAAGCGCCGTCCGTAGGCCTGGGCCTCGGTCTCGAGCAGGATCGCTTCGAGGTCGTCGCGGCTGATGTCCAGCACCTGGCCGTAGCGCGCCAGCGCGGCGTCCAGGTCTTCCTTGGTGAAGCCGAGGCGCGCGGTCGGCACCGGGTCGCGGGTCGCGTGCACGTTCTGCAGCATCGATTGCTGGGTGTGCGGATAGCGGCGCCCGGTCAGGTTGTTGAAGACCAGCGCGACCAGCACGATCAGGGTCGAGTTCAGGCACACCGGCACGAAGGCGAAGCCGAAGCCGGCCGCGTGCACGGCCGGGCCGCCCAGCACCGTGGTCAGCGCCACCGCGCCGCTGGGCGGGTGCAGGCAGCGCAACAGGAACATCACCAGGATCGCCAGCGCGCCGGCCAGCGGCGCCGCCAGCAGCGGATTGCCGATCGCCTTCGCGCAGGCGATCCCCACCAGGGCCGAGATGGTGTTGCCGCCGATGACCGACCACGGCTGGGCCAGCGGGCTGGCCGGCACGCAGAACAGCAGCACGGCCGAGGCGCCCATCGGCGCCACCAGGGCCAGCGGCAGGGTCGCGGTGCCGAGCATCAGCATGCTGAGGCCGGCCGTCAGCAGCAGGCCAAGGAGCGCCCCGGCGACGGAGCGCATGCGCTCGTGGCGCGGGACGGTATTACGTTGCGGCACGAAGGCGCGCATCCACTGCAAGGTCTGATCCAAGATAAAACTTCTACGAAAAAAACATCACAATATGATATATTATTTGGCTCCAGTCTGCCACCACCCCTGTTCGTGAAACGTCCACCCCCGCTGTCCAAATCCGATTTCGCCGCACTCTCCGAATTCCGCTACCAGATGCGGCGCTACGAGCACTTTTCCGAAAACGCCGTGCAGGCCGAGGGCATCACGCCCCTGCAATACCTGCTGCTCCTGCACATCAAGGGCTTCCAGGGCCGGGAGTGGGCCACGATCGGCGAGCTGGCCGAGCGCCTGCAGGCCAAGCAGCACGGCGTGGTGGCGCTGGTCACGCGCTGCGAAGACGCCGGCCTGGTCGAGCGGCGCGCCAACCTGGATGACCGCCGCCGCGTCGAAGTGCACCTGCTGCCGGCCGGCGAAGCGATCCTGACGCGCCTGGCCGAGATCCACCGCGCCGAACTGCGCGCCCTGCAAGGCGTGTTCACGATTCCCAACCTGTCCTGATAAACCAGCTTTGAATAGACGATGTCCACTCACCACCATGTACCCGAGCGCCGCGACTTTTCCGGCGACCTGCGGCTGCTCCTGATCGCCGCGATCGCCGCCGTCATCGGCGGGCTGGCCGTGCTTGCCGCCCACGTGCTGCTGCTCCTGATCCGTTTCTTCACCGACCTGTTCTTCTACCAGCGCTTGTCGGTGGCCGACCTGTCGCCCGCCCACCACACGCTGGGCGCCTGGGTGATCGCGGTGCCCGTCATCGGCGGCATCGTGATCGGCCTGATCGCCCGCTACGGCACCGAGCAGATCCGCGGCCACGGGATTCCCGAAGCGATCGAGGCGATCCTGTTCAAGGACAGCGCGATGTCGCCCAAGGTGGCGGTACTCAAGCCCCTCGCTTCCGGCATCGCGATCGGCAGCGGCGGCCCGTTCGGCGCCGAAGGCCCGATCATCATGACCGGCGGCGCGATCGGCTCCCTGGTCGCCCAGCACTTCCACCTGACCGGCGGCGAGCGCAAGTCGCTGCTGGTGGCCGGCGCCGTGTCCGGCATGACGGCGGTGTTCGGCACCCCGGTGGCGGCGGTGCTGATGGCGGTCGAGCTGCTGCTGTTCGAACTGCGCCCGCGCAGCCTGCTGCCGGTGGCGGTGGCGTGCGCGGTGGCCGGCTTCCTGCGCCCGCTGGCGATGGAAGCGGGGCCGTTGTTCCCGCTGCAGACCGCGCCGGTGGCGCCGCTGGCCCTGCTGTCCTGCGCGGCGGCCGGCCTGCTGTGCGGGGCGCTGGCCTGGTTCATGTCGACCACCCTGTACAAGGTCGAGGACTGGTTCCACCGCCTGCCGATCCACTGGATGTGGTGGCCGGCGCTGGGCGCGCTGGCGGTCGGCATCGGCGGTTACTTCCAGCCGCGCGCCCTCGGCGTGGGCTATGACGTGATCGGCGACCTCCTGCACAACCACCTGGCGATGGGCGCGCTGGCCGCCCTGCTCGGCGTGAAACTCGTGATCTGGCTGATCGCGCTCGGCTCCGGCACCTCGGGCGGGGTGCTGGCGCCCCTGCTGATGCTCGGCGCCGGCCTCGGCTCGCTGCTGTCGCCCTGGCTGCCGGGCGCCGAACCGGCCCTGTGGCCGCTGGTGTTCATGGCCGCCACCCTGGGCGGCATGATGCGCGCGCCGGTGATGGCGGTGGTGTTCGCGTTCGAGCTCACGCACGATGCCAACGCCCTGCTGCCGCTGCTGGCCGCCGCCGCCGGCGCCTACGGCTTCACGGTACTGGCGATGGGCCGCTCGATCCTGACCGAAAAGATCGCGCGCCGCGGCCACCACATCTACCGGGAGTACGGCATCGACCCGCTCGAGCGCCACAGCGTGGCCGAAGTCATGACGGCGCAGGTCCAGAGCGTCGACGCCGGCGCCACCGTGGCGGCCGTGCTGGCGTCGCACTTCGGCCCGGACCAGCGCCACCGCGCCTTCCCCGTCACGCGCGACGGCCTGCTGGTCGGCATGCTCGACCGCGAAGCGCTCGGCGGTCAAGCCCCGGACGCGCCGGTGGGCAGCCTGTTCGGCATCAACCGTCCGCCGGTCGCGCTGGCCGGCGAAACCTGCCGCATCGTCGCCACCCGCCTGGCCGTGCACGGCATCGAGCGCCTGCCGGTGGTGGCCAGCGCGTCCTCGCCGCAACTGCTCGGCATCGTCAGCCGCAGCGACCTGATCAAGGCCACCGCCGGCCTGCACGCCGAGGAGCACGAGCGCCGCGTCCTGCGCCGCACTCCGCTGACGCGCCGCACTTGAGGGAGCGCTCCGACCCTGCGCCGGGTCGAGCGATTGACTGAACAATCATGTACGATAGGCAATACGCGCATCCGCGTGATTGCCTATCCACCTTGAGGACAAGAACATGATGAAACCGCTCAAGCGCACCCTCCCCGCCCTGCTGTCCGCGCTGCTGTCGACCTTCGCGCTGGCCGCCGCCATCGCTCCCGCAGCCCGGGCCGCCGCGCCGATGGTGAAGAGCCCGGCCCCCGGCTTCTTCCGCATGATGGTGGGCGACATCGAAGTCACCCCGATCAGCGACGGCACCGTCGACCTGCCGGTCGACCAGCTGCTGCGCCAGAAGCCGGAACAGACCCGCGCCACGCTGGAAAAGAACTTCCTGAAAGTGCCGCTGGAAACTTCGGACAATGCCTTCCTGATCAATACTGGCAGCAAGCTGGTGCTGGTCGACAGCGGCGCCGGCGCCCTGTTCGGCCCGACCCTCGGCAAGTTCATCCACAACCTGAAGGCGGCCGGCTATCAGCCCGAGCAGATCGACGAGATCTACATCACCCACATGCACGGCGACCATGTGGGCGGCCTGGCCAGCGACGGCAAGCGCGCGTTCCCGAACGCGGTCGTGCGCGCCGGCAAGGCCGACGCCGACTTCTGGCTGAGCAAGGCGAACATGGACAAGGCCCCGGCCGACAAGAAAGGCTTCTTCCAGGGCGCGATGGCGTCCATCAATCCCTACGTCGAGGCCGGAAAGTTCAAGGCCATCGAAGGCAATGGCGAGCTGGTGCCGGGCGTGTCGGCGGTGGCGGAACACGGCCACACCCCGGGCCATACGACCTACCTGGTCGAGAGCCATGGCCAGAAGCTGCTGCTGATCGGCGACCTGATCCACGTGGCGGCCGTGCAGATGGAGAATCCGCAGGTGACGATCGGCTTCGACAGCGACGAGAAAGCCGCTTACGCAGCCCGCAAGAAAGCCTTCGACGAAGCCGCCAGGAACGGCTGGCTGGTCGGCGGCGCCCACCTGCAGTTCCCCGGCCTGGGCCACCTGCAGACGCAGGGCAAGGGCTACCGCTGGGTGCCGGTCAACTACACCCAGATGCGCTGACCCGGCGCCGGATCAGGCGCCGGCCATGCCGGCGAGGATCGCCGCCAGCTTGTCCAGGTCGACCGGCTTGACCATGTGGTGGTCGAAGCCGGCTTCGAGGGCGGCGCGGCGGTCCTGGTCCTGGCCGTAGCCGGTGATCGCCACCAGCAGCGCCGGCCGGGTGCGCGGATCGGCGCGCAGGCGGCGCGCCAGTTCGTTGCCATCCATCTCCGGCAGGCCGATGTCCAGCAGGGCCGCGTCCGGGCGCTCGCGCTGCGCCCGTTCCAGCGCGCGCAGCGAATCGTTCTCCACCATCACCTCGTAGCCGCAGGCTTCCAGCAGCATCGCCAGGGTGGCCGCGGCGTCGACGTTATCGTCCACCACCAGCAGGCGCCCCATGCGGCCCTCCAGCGCGGGGACGCTGGCGGCGCTCCCTTCGCCGTGGCGGGCCGCCGGCTGCATCAGCGGCAGGGTCACGATAAAGTTGCTGCCGCGCCCCAGTCCGGGACTGTCGCACACCACGGTGCCGCCGTGCAGCTCGACCAGGTTCTTCACCAGCGCCAGGCCCAGTCCCAGCCCGCCCTGCGAACGGTCGGACGAGCGCTTGGCCTGGGCGAACAGATCGAATACGCGGGCCGCCAGCTCCGCCTCCATGCCGATGCCCTCGTCGCGCACCGCCAGCACCAGGCCCTCCGCACGGGTGCGGGCTTCGACTTCGATGCGGCGCTCCTCGGGCGTGTACTTGGATGCGTTGTTGAGCAGGTTGGCCAGCACCTGCACCAGGCGCGCCTTGTCGCCGAGGACCGTGGCATCGGGATCGGCCAGGTTCACCGCCAGCGCCTGGCGCCGCGCCTCGAACAGGGGGCGCACCTGCTCGATCGCCTCGTCGACGATGGTGCGGGCCGCGACCGGCGCCCGCGCCAGCGTCACCAGCCCGCGCGTGACGCGCGAGACGTCCAGCAGGTCGTCCACCAGGCTGGTCATGTGCCTGACCTGGCGCGCGATGATGGCGCTGCTCTGGCGCACCCGCGCTTCGTCGAGGCGGCCGATCTTCAGCAGGTCGGCGGCGGCGCTGATCGGCGCCAGCGGGTTGCGCAGCTCGTGCGCCAGCATGGCCAGGAATTCGTCCTTGCGCTGGTCTGCGGCGCGCAGCTTTTCCTCGGCCTGCTTGCGCTCGGTGATGTCGAGGAAGAAGCTGACGATGCCGCCGTCGCCCGTCGGATAGGCGCGCACCTCGTAGCTGCGCACGTCGCCGTCCGGCAGCCGGTGCAGGTACTCGGCGGAGCCGGCGACGCGGTTGTGCATGACCCGGTGGTACATGCGGCCCATGTCGGTATCCAGCGCTTCCGGCCAGACTTCCCAATGATTGCGGCCGATCACCTGCGCCGCGGTGCGGCTGCCGAGGCGCAGCCCCTCGGCGTTCATTTCCAGCACGGTCCAGTCGCGGGCGATCAGGCCGAAGCCCTCGGCGATCGATTCGAGGATGGCCTGGCTGCGGTCGCGCTCCTCGCGCAGGGCCTGCTGGGCGCGCGCCAGGTCGACCGCGCTCCACAGGCGTTCGGACATGCTGCGCGCCAGCGCGATCTCGGCCTCGCTCCAGCGGTGCGGATGCTCGTGCCCCAGCGCCAGGAAGGACAGCAGGCGGCCATGCTTCACCAGCGGCACCAGCAGGCTGGCGGTCACGCCCATCGCCATCAGGTAGGCCTGCTGGCAGGCCGCGGTGCGCGGGTCGGAGCGCACGTCGGTGATGGCGATGATCTCGCCGGCGCGCCCGGCGCTGGCCACCTCCGCGCCGAAGGCTTCGATCGCGAAGGTGTTCCCGGACAGGTTCGAGGTGCCGTGCCGCTTCCAGTCGCGCGGCACGTAGAAGGTATTGCGCTCGTCGTCGACCTCGCCGTACATCACCCGCTCGACGCCCAGCTCCTCGCCCAGCAGGGCGCTGGCGGTGGCGATCGCGTCCTCGCTGGAAGCGATCGGACGCAAGGCGTCGGCCAGCGCCAGCTCGAAGGCGGCGCGCTGTTCGGCCACCACGCGGCCGGTGGTCTCGATGCAGGTGCAGTACATGCCCATCACCCTGCCCGCGCCGTCGTGCAGCGGCGAATACGAGAAGGTGAAATAGGTCTGCTCGGTATAGCCCTTGCGCTCCATGATGAGCGGCATGTCCTCGAGGAAGGAGGAGTGGCCGGCCATCGCGCGTTCGGCGATCGGGCCGAGGTCGGGCCAGATCTCCCACCAGACGCGGTGGAACAGCTCGCCGAAGGCGGACGGGTGCTTGTCGCCGAGGACCGGGATGTAGGCGTCGTTGTAGAGGAAGACCCGCTGCGGGCCCCAGGCCACGAACATCGGGAAGGTCGAGCTGAGGGCCATCGACACGGCCGTGGCCAGTTCGGGTGGCCAGGATTCGGGAGGGCCGAGCGGCGACGCCAGCCAGTCGCGCGCGCCCAGCAGGCGGCGCGTCTCGCTGTCGCCGAGCCCGGCGGTTATACGCAAAATATCGGCCATGAATGGATTATTCCACACTTCATGGCCGAATAATTCACATTTTCAACATTGTGCCGGGCCTGCTTCGTTCATTTCACAGCTTGCGCATTACGGCTTGATGAAATGTTCGCGGTAGTAACGCAGTTCTTCGATCGACTCGACGATGTCGGCCAGCGCGGTGTGCTTCTGCGCCTTCTTGAAGCCGGACGCCAGTTCCGGCTTCCAGCGGCGGCACAGCTCCTTCAGGGTCGACACGTCCAGGTTGCGGTAGTGGAAGAAGGCTTCCAGCTTCGGCATGCCGCGCGCCATGAAGCGGCGGTCCTGGCAGATCGAGTTGCCGCACATCGGCGACTTGTTGGCCGGCACCCACTGCTTCAGGAAAGCGATCAGCTGCTCTTCGGCCTGGGCTTCGTCGACGGTCGAGGCTTTCACGCGGTCGATCAGGCCCGATTTGCCGTGGGTGCCCTTGTTCCAGGCATCCATCTTGTCCAGCGTCTCGTCGCTCTGGTGGATGGCGAACACGGGGCCTTCGGCCAGGATGTTCAGTTCGGCATCGGTGACCACGACGGCGACTTCGATGATGCGGTCGTTGTCCGGATCGAGGCCGGTCATTTCCATGTCGAGCCAGACGAGGTTCATGTCGTTGGGGCGCGGGGTCGTGGTCGGGGCTTGGGTTTCGTTGGCTTGTGACATAATCTGTTCTTTGGTCATAGTCAGTCGAGGCCGAATTCGGGGTCAGAGCACTTTTTAAAATGTGCTCTGACCCCGAATTCGGCCCCGAAAAATAGGATTTTCTCACAGGCACACGATGCTTTCATTCGCGTTTTCGGTTTTGTTCGTCATTTTTTTCATGCTGACCCTGGTGTTGCGGTACTGGCTGGCGAGCCGGCACATCCGCCACGTCCTGCTTCATCGTGAACAGGTGCCGGCCGAATTCGCCGGCCGGATCCCGCTCGAGGCCCACCGCAAGGCCGCCGACTACACGGTCGCCAAGACCCGCTTCGGCCTGATGCATGCGCTGTACAGCGGCGTCGTGCTGGTCGGCTTCACGCTGCTGGGCGGCCTGCAGGCGCTGTCGACCGCGCTGCTGCATGCATTCGGGCCGGGCATGGCGCAGCAGGTCGCGCTGATCGTGGCCTACGTCGTGATCGCCGGGCTGCTCGACCTGCCGTTCACGTACTATTTCCAGTTCGTGCTGGAGCAGCACTTCGGCTTCAACAAGATGACGATCCGGCTGTGGCTGGCCGACACGCTCAAGGGCGCCCTGCTCGGCGCCGCGATCGGCCTGCCGCTGCTGTGGGTGGTGCTGGCCCTGATGGAGCGCAGCGGCGCGCTGTGGTGGCTGTATGCCTGGCTGGCCTTCAGCGCCTTCCAGCTGCTGCTGATGGTGCTCTACCCGACCGTCATCGCGCCGCTCTTCAACAAGTTCACGCCGCTTGCCGACGACAACCTGAAACAACGCATCGAAGGCCTGATGGCGCGCGTCGGCTTTGCTTCGAAAGGCCTGTTCGTGATGGACGGCAGCAAGCGCTCGGCACACGGCAACGCCTATTTTTCCGGCTTCGGCGCCAACAAGCGCATCGTCTTCTTCGACACCCTGCTGGAACGCCTCGCCCCTGCCGAGATCGAGGCCGTGCTGGCCCACGAGTTGGGCCACTTCAAGCTCAAGCACATCGTCAAGCGCATCGTGGTCGCGTTCGCGCTGTCGCTGGTGTTCCTGGCCCTGCTGGGCTGGCTGAAGAACCAGGTGTGGTTCTATACCGGCCTGGGCGTGCTGCCGCTGCTGGGCCAGAACAACGACGCGATGGCGCTGCTGCTGTTCATGCTGGTGCTGCCGGTGTTCACCTTCCCGTTCGCGCCGCTCACCTCGATCACCTCGCGCAAGCACGAATTCGAGGCCGACGCCTTCGCCGCCAGCCACAGCGATGCGCGCGACCTGGTCTCGGCCCTGGTCAAGATGTACGAGGACAATGCCTCGACCCTGACGCCCGACCCGCTGCATTCGGCGTTCTACGATTCGCATCCGCCGGCCTCGATCCGGATCCGCCGCCTGCACGAAGCGGGCACGCTGGCCGGCGCCGGCATGGAGCCCGCATGAGCGCCGCGCTGCCGCTGGGCCAGCGCCACTGCACGCACGGCGCCCCGGCGCTGGACGATGCGGCGCTCGCCGCCCTGCTGCCCGAGGTGCCTGACTGGCGTGTCGACGGGCACAGCCTGGTGCGCGAATTCCTGTTCCGCGACTACCACGAGACCATCGAATTCGTGAACGCGCTGGCCTTCATGGTCCACCGCGAAGACCACCATCCGGTTCTCTCCGTCGGCTACCGCCGCTGCACGGCATCGTGGACCACGCACTCGGCCGGCAACCGGATCAGCGAGAACGACCTGATCTGCGCGGCCAGGGCCGACGCGCTGTACGCGGGACGGGCCGGCGCATGAACAAGACGGCTGAACTGACCGGCACCATCGTCGCCGCCCACGGGCGCCACCACCTGGCCGACGTCGACGGCGAATTCCTGCAATGCGTCACGCGCGGCAAGAAGACCAACGTCGCGGTCGGCGACATCGTGCACCTGAAGCGCACCTCGAACAACCAGGCCGTGATCGAGAAGATCGCCGAGCGCAGCACCCTGCTGTACCGCTCCGACCAATACAAATCGAAGCTGCTGGCGGCGAACATCACGCGCCTGTTCATCGTGGTCGCCACCGAACCGAGCTTCGCCGACGACCTGGTCTCGCGCGCCCTGGTGGCCTGCGAGGCGGCCGGCGTCGAAGCCCACCTGATCCTCAACAAGATCGACGTGACGGAGCCGCTGGCGCGGGCACGCGAGCGCGCGGGCCTGTACGCGAACCTCGGCTATCCGCTGCACGAAGTCTCGGCCAGGACCGATCCGGAAGGCGCGGTCGCCACCCTGATGCCGTTGCTGGAAGGCCAGTCCTCGATCTTCATCGGCCAGTCGGGCATGGGCAAGTCCTCGCTGATCAACCTGCTGGTGCCGGACGCCGACATCGCCGTGCGCGAAATCTCGGAAGCGCTGGACACCGGCAAGCACACCACGACCTTCACCCGCCTGTACCGCCTGCCCAAGCCGGAAGACGGCAGCGGCGGCGGCCAGATCATCGACTCGCCGGGCTTCCAGGAATTCGGCCTGTACCACCTGACCGAAGGCATGCTGGAGCGCGCCTTCGTCGAGTTCAAGCCCTTCCTGGGCGGTTGCAAGTACTACAATTGCCGCCACCTGGCCGAACCCCAGTGCGCAATCCTGGGGGCGGTCGAAGATGGCAAAATTGCACGCATCCGGCATGAGCTTTATGCGCAATTGCTACACGAGTCCGAACAGACCCTGTATTGATGGCATATAATTCATAGGATCCCCGCATCCCCGACATAACATGGCTGGCCAGAACCCCATCAAGCACTTCCTGCAGTTCTCCGACTTCACCCGTGAAGAATTCGAGTACGTCATCGAGCGCGCGGCTGTCATCAAGCGCAAGTTCAAGAATTACGAGATCTATCATCCGCTGATCGACCGCACCCTGGTGATGGTGTTCGAGAAGAACTCGACCCGGACCCGCCTGTCGTTCGAAGCCGGCATGCACCAGCTGGGCGGCGCGGCGATCTACCTGAACACGCGCGACAGCCAGCTGGGCCGCGGCGAGCCGGTGGAAGACGCCGGCCAGGTGATGAGCCGCATGTGCGACATCATCATGGTGCGCACCTTCGGCCAGGACATCATCGAGCGTTTCGCCGCGCACTCGCGCGTCCCGGTGATCAACGGCCTGACCAACGAACACCATCCCTGCCAGGTGCTGGCCGACGTGTTCACGTATTACGAGCACCGCGGTTCGATCACCGGCAAGACCGTCGCCTGGATCGGCGACGCCAACAACATGCTGTATTCGTGGCTGCAGGCGGCCGAGGTGTTCGGCTTCCACCTGAACGTGTCGACCCCGAAGGGCTACGACATCGACCCGTCGCTGGTCACCACCAAGAACTACACCTTCTTCGAGAACCCGTCCGACGCCTGCCAGGGCGCGCACCTGGTCAACACCGACGTGTGGACCAGCATGGGCTATGAAAAAGAAAATGCCGAACGCCTGAAAGCCTTCGATGGCTTCATGGTCGACGGCGCCAAGATGGCGCGTGCCGCATCCGACGCGCTGTTCATGCACTGCCTGCCCGCGCACCGCGGCGAGGAAGTGGCGGCCGAAGTCATCGACGGCCCGCAATCGGTGGTGTGGGACGAAGCCGAGAACCGGCTGCACGTGCAGAAGGCGCTGATCGAGTACCTGCTGCTGGGCCGCATCGAGGATAAATAACGCATCACCACCACACAACCTAGTTTGATCGTCGGTTCTGGACGACGCCCCGCTGCGGCGGGGCAAACCGGGGCCGGCTGACCATGAATCCCCTCCCATCTCTCATCACTGGAACTCCCATGAGCGACATTAAAAAAGTAGTCCTCGCCTACTCCGGCGGCCTCGATACCTCGGTCATCCTCAAATGGCTGCAGGATAACTACAAGTGCGAAATCGTTACCTTCACCGCCGACCTGGGACAAGGTGAAGAGCTGGAGCCGGCGCGCGCCAAGGCCATCAAGTTCGGCATCAAGCCGGAAAACATCTACATCGACGACGTGCGCGAAGAATTCGTGCGCGACTTCGTGTTCCCGATGTTCCGCGCGAACACCGTCTACGAAGGCGAGTACCTGCTGGGCACCTCGATCGCGCGTCCGCTGATCGCGAAGCGCCTGATCGAGATCGCCAATGAAACCGGCGCCGACGCCGTCTCGCACGGCGCGACCGGCAAGGGCAACGACCAGGTGCGCTTCGAGCTGGGCGCCTATGCGCTGAAGCCGGACGTCAAGATCATCGCCCCGTGGCGCGAGTGGGACCTGCTGTCGCGCGAGAAGCTGCTGAAGTACGCGGAAGACGCCGGCATCGACATCGACATGAAGCACAAGAACGGCGGCGCGCCCTACTCGATGGACGCCAACCTGCTGCACATCTCCTTCGAAGGCCGCCACCTGGAAAACCCGAGCGCGGAAGCCGAGGAATCGATGTGGCGCTGGACCGTGTCGCCGGAAGCGGCGCCGGACCAGGCCGAGTACCTCGACATCGAATACGCGCGCGGCGACATCGTCGGCCTGAACGGCGTCAAGATGAGCCCGGCCCAGGTGCTGACCGAGCTGAATCGCCTGGGCGGCAAGCACGGCATCGGCCGCCTCGACCTGGTGGAAAACCGCTACGTCGGCATGAAGTCGCGCGGCTGCTACGAAACCCCGGGCGGCACCATCATGCTGCGCGCCCACCGCGCGATCGAATCGATCACCCTGGACCGCGAAGTGGCGCACCTGAAGGACGACCTGATGCCGCGCTACGCCTCGCTGATCTATAACGGCTACTGGTGGGCCCCGGAGCGCGTCGCGCTGCAGACCCTGATCGACCACACCCAGCAGAACGTCAACGGCTGGGTCCGCGTCAAGCTCTACAAGGGCAACGTCATCGTGGTCTCGCGCGACTCGAAGACCGATTCGCTGTTCGACATGAACATCGCCACCTTCGACGAAGACGGCGGCGCCTACAACCAGGCGGATGCGGGCGGCTTCATCAAGCTGAACGCGCTGCGCATGCGCATTGCCGCGAAGACCAAGGCCAAGCGCGGTCAATAAGCTGTTCGAGTGAATGCGAAAGCCGCCGATCCGGAAGGGTCGGCGGCTTTTTTTCTCAGATCATCACCGGTTCCGGCTCCAGCAGCACGCCGAAGCGCGCCTGCACGTCGGCCTGGATCGCGCGCGCCAGCGCCAGCACTTCCTCGCCGCTGGCGCCGCCATTGTTGACCAGCACCAGCGCCTGCTTCGGGTAGACCCCGGCGCGTCCCATGCTCTTCCCCTTCCAGCCGCACTGGTCGATCAGCCAGCCGGCCGCCAGCTTTTCGCTGCCGTCGGGCTGGCGGTGGTGGACCAGGTTCGGCCAGGTTTCCAGCAGGCGGGCGCAGTGCTCGCCCGCGACCACCGGGTTCTTGAAGAAGCTGCCGGCATTGCCGATCTCGGCGGGGTCGGGCAGCTTGCGGCGGCGGATCGCGACCACCGCGTCGGACACCTGGCGCGGGGTCGGTGCGGCGACGCCGTCCAGCTCCCGCGCCAGCTCGGCGTAGCGCAGGTTCGGCGCCCACGCGCGCGGCAGCGCGAAGGTCACGTCCAGCACGGCGAGGCTGCGTCCGTCCTCGTGCTTGAACACGCTGTCGCGGTAGCCGAAGCGGCAGGCCGCGGCGTCCATCGTGCGCACCGTGCCGGCGGCGAAATCGAAGGCGGTGAGCGAATGGAACAGGTCCTTGACCTCGGCCCCGTAGGCGCCGATGTTCTGGATCGGCGAGGCGCCCACCGTGCCCGGGATCAGCGACATGTTCTCCAGCCCGCCCAGGCCCTGCTCGAGGGTCCACTGCACGAAGCCGTGCCAGTTCTCGCCGGCGCGGGCGCGCACCAGGATCGCCTCCGGCGTCTCGCCGACGATTTCCTTGCCCATCAGGGCCATGTGCAGCACCAGCAGGTCGATCTCGCCGTGCGTGATCAGGAGGTTGCTGCCGCCGCCCAGCACCAGGCGCGGCAGCGCGGCCAGGGCGGGATCGGCGGTAACTGCAGCCAGCTGCGCGGCGTCTTCCACGCGCAGGTAGCGCCGCGCGCGGGCATCGATGCCGAAGGTGTTGAATTGCTGGAGAGAGATATTTTGTTCGATGGGCAATGCGTGCATGGCTGGGTCCGGAGTTGGCCCGCTGATTATAGTGGGAAACAGGCGCCCGGACGCCAGCCGTCTCTGTCGTCCGTTACAATATCGCCATCACCACCTCAGTAAATAAAACAAAAGGAATCACGATGCCATCGTTTGATGTGGTCTGCGAAGCAGACATGGTTGAAGTCAAGAACGCGGTCGAAAATTCGAGCAAGGAAATCGAGACCCGCTTCGACTTCAAGGGCACCTCGGCCAAGGTCGAGCAGAAGGACAAGGAAATTACCCTGTTCGGCGACTCCGACTTCCAGATCGGCCAGGTCAAGGACGTCCTGCTGAACAAGATGACCAAGCGCAAAGTCGACGTCCGCTTCCTGGACGAAGGCAAGATCGAGAAAATCGGCGGCGACAAGGTCAAGCAGGTCCTGAAAGTGCGCAACGGCATCGAGAGCGAAGATGCCAAGAAGATCACCAAGCTGATCAAGGAAAGCAAGATGAAGGTCCAGGCCTCGATCCAGGGCGAATCCGTGCGCGTCACCGGCAAGGATCGCGATACCCTGCAGGAAGCGATCGCCATGCTGCGCAAGGACGTCACGGACCTGCCGCTGGCCTTCAACAATTTCCGCGATTAAGGCTGGCTTTATCGCACGATCGTGCGGTAAATGCTCCTCTCCGCCCGCGTTCTCCTAAGGTAGAATGGCGGGCGATTAGTCTTTGGTTGGTAAGGAATGCAATGAAACGTGTTGATGATTTCCGCCTGCGTTTGGGCAACAAGGAATACGTGCCCATCATGATCGGCGGAATGGGGGTCGATATCTCGACGTCCGAACTGGCGCTGGAGGCGGCGCGCCTCGGCGGCATTGGCCATATTTCCGACGCGATGGTTCCGGATGTTTCGGACCGCAAGTTCGATACGAGCTTCGTCAAGGAAAAGACCAAGCTCTACAAGTTCAACATCAACAACATGGACAAGTCGGTGGTCCAGTTCGACCTCGAGCGCCTGGCCGAGGCGACCCGCCTGCACGTGGGCGCGACCATGCAGGCGAAGAAAGGCGATGGCCTGATCTTCGTGAACTGCATGGAAAAGCTGACCATGAACGCGCCGAAGGAAACCCTGCGCACCCGCCTGTCGGCCGCGCTCGACGCCGGCATCGACGGCATCACGATGTCGGCCGGCCTGCACCTCGGCTCCTTCGAACTGATCAAGGACCATCCGCGCTTCCGCGACGCCAAGCTGGGCATCATCGTCTCGTCCGTGCGCGCGCTGCAGCTGTTCCTGCGCAAGGTCTCGCGCCTGGACCGCCTGCCCGACTACATCATCGTCGAAGGCCCGCTGGCCGGCGGCCACCTCGGCTTCGGCATCGACGACTGGCAGCAGTACGACCTGCACACCATCATGGACGAGATCCATGCCTTCATGCGCGCCGAGCAACTGGACATTCCGCTGATCGCCGCGGGCGGCATCTTCACCGGTTCGGACGCGGCCGGCTTCCTGGAAAAAGGCGCCGGCGGCGTGCAGGTGGCGACCCGCTTCACCGTCACCCACGAGTGCGGCCTGCCGGACGAGGTCAAGCAGGAATACTACCGCGCCAGCGAGGAAGACATCATCGTCAACGGCGTCTCGCCGACCGGCTATCCGATGCGGATGCTGAAGCAGACCCCGGCGATCGGCTCGGGCATCCGCCCGGGTTGCGAATCCTACGGCTACCTGCTGGACGCCACCGGCAACTGCGCCTATATCAACTCGTACAACCGCGAGGTGCAGGCGAATCCGGACTCGAAGAACATCCGCGTGTTCGACAAGACCTGCCTGTGCACGCACATGCGCAACTTCAACTGCTGGACTTGCGGCTCCACCACTTACCGCCTGAAGGACACGACCCACAAGCTGGCCGATGGCAGCTACCAGATCCTGTCCGCGGAGCACGTGTTCAAGGACTACCAGTTCAGCATCGACAACCAGATCGCCCTACCGCCGCGCGCGGAAGCAGCCGCCTGATCCTTTAGGCGGAACAGTTCTCCGGAACTGCTGTCCAATAGCGGTTGGCCTTGCACAGGGGAACCGCATGTTCGACACCGATCCGCCCGCCCGCGCCGTCTTCATGACGGACGACGCGGGCAGCATCATCACCTGGAACCGGGGCTGCGAGGCCCTGTTCGGCATCCCCGCCGACGGTGTCCTCGGCCGCCCCGTCACCAAGCTGTTCGTCGCCAGCGCGCGCGACGCCTGGACCGCAGGCTGGGCCGCCCTCGCCCAGCATCCCGAAGGCGCACAGATCAACGCCGACCTGCGCTGCAGCGACAGCCGCATCTACTCCGCCACCCTGGCCCTGGCCCCGCAGTTCGATGCCGCCGGCAAGCCGCTGGGCTGCGCCATCGCCGTTACCACCGAAGTCGAGCGCGGCGCCTCGGAATCCGAGTACGTGGCGCGCACGCCGCTGTCGGCCGTCGTCGACCTGTTCCCCGGCACCTTCTACGCCCTCAACCGCGAGGGCCGCTTCGTACTCTGGAACCACAACGTGGAGCGCCTCACCGGCATGACGCCGGAAGAACTCGCGGCCTCGCGCGCGCCCGACCTGCTCGACCTGGCCCAGCGCCCGCTGCTGGCCAAGGCGATCCGCCGCGTGTTCGAGGAAGGCGCGGAGATGCGCCTGGAACTCGACTTCGTCGCCAGGAACGGCAAGGAGATCCCGGTCCTGCTGCGCGGCACGCGGGTGCACTGCAACGGCGGCGAGTACGTGTTCGGCATCGGCATCGACATCGGCGAACGGCGCCAGCGCGAGGCACAGCTGCGCCTGCGCGAACGGGCCCTGCATGCGGCCAGCAACGGCATCGTGATCGCCCGCGCCGAGGGACAGGACAACCCGATCGAATACGTCAACCCGGCCTTCGAGCGCATCAGCGGCTACAGCGCGGCGGATGCGGTCGGGCGCGATCCGCGCTTCATGGCCGCGCCCGGCATGGATACGGCCGAACGCGCCGAGCTGCGCGAAGCGATCGCGGCCCGGCGCGCGGTCAACGTGGTGCTGCGCAACCTGCGCAAGGACGGCGAGCTGTTCTGGAACGACCTGAACATCACCCCGGTCCATGACGAACAGGGCACGGTGACCCATTTCATCGGCGTCATCAACGACGTCACCGCGACCATGCTGCGCACCGCCCATCTCGAGCACGAGGTCAACCACGACCCGCTGACCGGGCTGGCCAACCGCAACCTGCTGTGGGACCGGCTGGAACAGGCGCTGCACGTGGCGCAGCGGCATAAATCGCTGGTGGCGACGGTGCTGATCGACCTGAACAACTTCAAGACCATCAACGACACCCTGGGCCACGAAGCCGGCGACGTGGTGCTGAAGGTGGTGGCGCGGCGCCTGCAGGCGTCGGTGCGCGACAGCGACACGGTGGCGCGCATGTCGGGCGACGAATTCGTGCTGGTGCTGGCGAACCAGCCCTCGCTGCGCTTCACGCTGCGCATGGTGGAGCGGCTGCGCCAGAGCTTCACGATCCCGGTGTCGTTCAACGGCCGCGAGATCCCGGTCGGCGCCAGCGTCGGCGTGGCGCTCTACCCGCACGACGGCACCACCGCCGCCGAACTGGTGCGTGCCGCCGACGTGGCGATGTACCACGGCAAGGGCAAAGGCCACAACGACGTCCACTTCTTCTCGGCCGACATGCGCTCGAGCAGCGACGCCAGGCGCAAGATCGAAGAAGGCCTGCACCAGGCGCTCGGAAACGACGAGCTGTTCCTGCTCTACCAGCCGCGCGTCTCGCTACGCACCGGCCGGGTGATGGGCTTCGAAGCGCTGCTGCGCTGGCGCCATCCGGACCACGGGGTGTTGCCGCCGAGCCGCTTCCTGGTCGAGGCGGAAGAGCATGGCGTGATCGTGCCGATCGGCCAGCATGTACTGGACCAGGCCTGCGCCTTTGCCTCCCAGCTGCGCCAGCTCGGCATACGCGACGTGCCGGTCACCGTGAACGTGTGCTACCGCGAATTCAGCCAGAACGATTTCGTCGACAACCTGTCGGCGATGCTGGCGCGCTACGCCCTGCCCGCCGACAGCCTGCAGCTCGACCTGCCGATCGACGGCCTGCTGCGCAATCCCGGTCTCGGGCGCGACCTGTCGCGGCAGCTGCGCGCGCTCGGCATCCCCCTGTCGGTGGACGGCCTCGGCGCCGGCCTGTGCGACCTGGCCTTCCTGCAGCAGCTCGAAGCCGGCCAGATCAAGCTGTCGCGCAGCACGATACACGGGATCACGGACGGCACCCGGGCACTGGTAAAGAGCCTGATCGACATCGGGCACAACCTGAACATGGAGGTGGTCGGCGAAGCCGTGGAGAACGGCAGCCAGGTCGAGTTCCTGAAATCGCATGGCTGCGACCAGTTGCAGGGGGTCTGGTTCAGCGAGCCGCTGGGGGCGGAGGCGGCGCAGCAGATGCTGCGTTCCCATCAGCCAGCTTGACGCGAGCCCATGGCCTTCGCACGTCATTCCCGCGCCTCTTCACGTCATTCCCGCGCCTCTTCACGTCATTCCCGCGCCTCTCCACGTCGTCCCGCGCCTCTCCACGTCGTCCCCGCGCCTCTCCACGTCGTCCCCGCGAAGGCGGGGACCCAAGTTTTGCTTGCGTTACGACTTGCAAATTTGCATCTTTGAAAGCCGCAGCGCACCTGATCTGCAATCCACTCCCCCGTTCCTGCAGGCTGTCGCATTCCTCTGGCATCGGCGGCGGCGAGGAATTAAAGTTGCAACATCCCAACAGTAAAGCTGGGGTAAAGAACGGGTTTTTCTTCTGGTAAGCTGCCAGCAGTTACACTCGCCGATTACGTTTAATCAAGAAGAGCTCCATGCAGACCCGGCGTTCGACCCAGCAGACTTTTTCCAACACCCTGTCGTGGCTGTACCACGCGTTCGACGCGGTCGCGACCTGGGTGACGCGGCTGTCGTGGTGGAAGTTCTTCCTGTTCGCCGCGCTGATGCTGGTTGCCGGGCAAATCCTGCAGGACGAGCTGTTCTCCGGCGGCGAGGAAGAGATCACGCGTACGGAACGCAATGCGCGCAAGGCCGAGCCGGCCATCACGATCGACGACAGCGGCATCCACATCAACCCGCGCGCCAAGCAGCGCCGCGGTAACGAGGAAGATGCGGAGAAGGCGGACAAGGCGGCCCAGGCCGCCGGGCGGATCGCGGAGAATGCGCTCAAGCATGCCGAGGAGGCGAGCAAGTCCGCAGTCGAGGCCGGCAAGACCGCCGCCGAAGCCGGGGCCAATGCCGAGGCCGGCGGAAAGGCGGTCGAAGGCGCCAGCCCGCCGCAGCCGCCCCAGCCCCCGGCAGTGCGCGGCAAGGGCGATGCCCGCCCGGGCGCCAAGCTGATCCGCGGTGCGAACGGCGAGGAAGTCCACATCGACCTGCCGCCGCAGATTGGCGAAGAATTGTCCGATGCGATCGAGGCGGCCGTCGACGACGCCGCCGAAGCCAAGGCCAGGAGCTACCACAAGCAGGCCTCGACCTGGTTCACCAGCTTCGTCTGGCTGCTGGTGATGGCCCTGTTCGGCACCAAGGCCCTGATGGGCGGCAAGAAGCGCGCCGAAGCCGAGATGCAGAGCGCCACCGCGGTGGCGGAACGCGAATCGATGCAGCGCCAGCTGTCGGAAGCGCGGATGGCCGCCATGCAGGCCCAGGTCGAGCCGCACTTCCTGTTCAACACCCTGGCCTCGGTCGAGCACCTGATCGAGACCGATCCGCCGCGCGCCTCGGCCATGCAGCGCACCCTGATCCAGTACCTGCGCGCCGTGATTCCGCAGATGCGCGACGCCAACCTGACCACCAGCCTCGGGCGCGAAGTCGACATGGTCACCTCCTACCTCGACCTGCTCAAAATGCGCATGGAAGAGCGGCTGACGGTCGACATCCAGGTACCGGACGGGCTGCGCAGCGCCGCCTTCCCGCCGATGATGCTGCAGTCGATGGTCGAGAACGCGATCAAGCACGGCCTGGAATGCAAGCCCGAAGGCGGCCACCTGGCGGTGAAGGCGGAGATCGCCGACAGCAAATTGCGCGTCACCGTGGCCGACAATGGCGTCGGCTTCGGCGTGATGCCCAGCAAGGGCACTGGGCTGGGCCTGTCGAACATCCGCGAGCGCCTCAAGCTGCTGCACGGCGAGGCCGGCCAGTTGCACATCGCCGCCAACATCCCGAGCGGCGTCATCGCCACCATCGAAGTCCCCTATCAACTGGCATCGAAATGATTGCCTGACGGGCGATTTCGTTGAATAATCGTCACTCTGCCACTTATCCTTTTTGCCATGCCTACTGCAATCATTGCCGATGACGAAAGACTGATGCGCGACCTGCTCCGTACCCGCCTGTCGCAGGTGTGGCCAGAACTGGAGATCGTCGGCGAGGCCAAGAACGGCGACGAAGCTGTGCAACTGGTGGCCGCGCTCAAGCCCGACCTGACCTTCCTCGACATCCGCATGCCGGGCAAGAGCGGGATGGAGGCCGCGCGCGACATCGGCGGCGCCAGCCAGGTCGTGTTCGTGACCGCCTACGACCAGTACGCGGTCGAGGCCTTCGAGCGCGGCGCCGTCGACTACGTGCTGAAACCGCCCGAGCCGGAGCGCCTGCAGATCACGGTCGAACGCCTCAAGGAACGCCTGGCGACGCCGGCCGGCCAGGCGACCGCCAGCGCCAACGTCAGCGACACCGTCACCGCCATGCTGTCGCAGCTGGCCGAGAAGATCGCCGCGCCGAAACCGAAATACCTGCAATGGATCCAGGCCAGCATCGGCCAGGACCTGCGCATGATCCCGGTCGAGGAAATCCTGTTCTTCCGCTCGGACGAAAAGTACACCTGCGTGCAGACCGAGAAGTTCGAGGCCCTGATCAGGAAGCCGGTGCGTGACCTGGCCGAGGAACTCGACCCGTCCCTGTTCTGGCAGATCCACCGTGCGACCCTGGTCAACGTCAACGCGATCGAAGGCGTGACGCGCGACATCCGCGGCCGCCACCTCGTCCTCATCAAGGGCCGTCCCGACAAGCTCGAGGTCAGCCGCAGCTTCCTGCATTTGTTCAAACAGATGTAAATCAAGCCACGCCAGGGCGCCGCCGAGTAAGGTAGATGCCGGACCCGCTTTGCGGGTCGTTTTCCAACCGCATCCATGAAACGACAGCGCCTTCGCTCGACCGCCTGGGCCGCGACCTGGTTCCTGGCCGGGTTCGCCGCGGGCCGCCGGCTGGGTCGCCTGTCACCCGGAGACCTCGACACCGTGCCGGCCAGCCGCCAGATCGTTCAAGACGCCAACGATGCCATCGTCTCCACCGACGGCAGCTACCGGATCGTCATGGCCAACCCGGCGGCGGCCGTCCTGTTCGGCACCACCGTGGAGCAGATGGTCGGCAGCCCGCTGACGCGCTACATCGAGCCGGCCGAAGCGGACGCCGACATCGAGGGGCCGCTCGACATGTTCCGCACCGGCAGCGGGCGCGCCGGCCGCCGCGCCACCGACTACGCCGTCACCGGCCTGCGCGCCGACGGCCAGCGCTTCCCCATCGAAGGGTCGATCTCGCGCGCCAACGAAGGCACGCCCTGGTACACCGTGATCATGCGCGACGTCTCCGAGCGCAAGCGGGTGCAGGAAAAGCTGACCCGCTCGCACGACCAGCTGCGCCAGCTGTCGGCCGCCCTGCAGACCATCCGCGAGGAGGAGCGCACCCACATCGCGCGCGAGCTGCACGACGACCTCGGGCAGATCCTGGCCTCGCTGCGCATGGACCTGAACCTGCTGCAGAAGACCGACGGCATTCCGGACGACAGGCTGCACCTGATGGCCGGCATGGAACAGAACCTGCTGACGGCGATCGCCTCGCTGCGCCGCATCGCCACCAACCTGCGCCCACGCGCCCTCGACGAAGGCGGCCTATACTTCGCCCTGAAAGGCCTGCGCGACGATTTCGTCGAGCGCTACGGCATCCCCTGCACCCTGCTGGCCGACGAGGCCGAACTGCGCCTGGACGATGCCGCCAGCACGGCGATCTTCCGCATCGTGCAGGAGGCGCTGACCAACATCGCGCGCCACGCCCAGGCGAGCAGCGTCACCATGAACCTGTTCCGCTCGAACAGCGAGCTGCTGGTCACGATCCGCGACGACGGCCGCGGAATCCGTCCCGAAGACATGGAAAAGGCCGAATCGCTGGGACTGATCGGCATGCGCGAGCGGGTCTGGGCCATGAACGGCGAGATCAGCGTCAGCGCCGACGAACCGCCCGGCACCCGGATCGACATCGTGCTGCCGGTGCATGAGCACCTTGTCTGATTTCCTTTTGTCATCAACACGACATATCTCTTCAATAAGATGCAGCTCGTTTCACGATCTGTTTCGTCATCTACCTGGAGAGTTCTGAATGCAAGCCAAACGCCTGGCCGCCGCACTGGTCGCCCTTACCCCGCTGTTCGCCGCCGCCCAGACCAACGTGACCCTGTACGGCATCCTCGATGCCGCCATCTCGTCCCAGGACACCGGCGGTCCGGAAGGTCGTACCACCGTGGTCAACTCGGGCAACCAGTCGAGCAGCCGCTTCGGCTTCCGCGGCACGGAAGACCTGGGCAACGGCCTGAAAGCCATCTTCAACCTCGAAGCCGGTACCGCGATCGATACCGGCGCCGGCGACTCGGCCCTGTTCGGCCGCCGCGCCGTGGTCGGCCTCGAAGGTGGCTTCGGCACCCTGACCCTGGGCCGCGAATACTCGCCGATCGCCTCCGTCGCCGGCGCCACCGACGCCTTCGGCCAGGGCTTCTACGGCAGCAACCTGTCGGCCTTCACCACCAACCGCCTGACCCGTCGCTTGGCGAACTCGGTCAACTACAAGTCGTCCTCGTGGAACGGCCTGAAGCTGCTGGCGGCCTACGCGGCCGGCGAAGTCACCACCGCCAACACCCCCTCGGGCGACCTGAAGGGCGTCGGCGTCGAATACACGCTGGGCGGCCTGTACCTGGGCGCGGCCTACCACGAGATCAACCGCGTCGCCGCCGACAAGGACAAGGAATCGGCAATCGGCGCCGCCTACAAGTTCGACCAGTTGGGCGGCTTCGAGGTCAAGGCCAACTGGATGGAAGCCGACCGCGAAGGCACGGCCGCCAAGTACAAGCAGGCCAACCTGGGCGGTTCGATGCCGTTCGGCCCGCATCGCGTGTACGCCAACTTCCAGCAGCAGAAACAGGGCGCCGCCAAGGGCAATACCTGGGCGCTGGCCTACAGCTACTCGCTGTCGAAGCGCACCAATATCTACGCCAGCTACGCCAGCCTGGACAACAACGCCAGCAGCGTGTTCGGCCTGAGCTCGTCGTCGGTCACCATCGCTCCGGCCGCGACCGCGCTGGGCGCCGATCCGGACGTGTTCTCGCTGGGCCTGCGTCACAGCTTCTAAGCCGCTCCGGCTGACGGCATTGCGGAGGCTGGCGTGTCCCGCTTCCGCTGCCCCCGTTTACAAAACAAACGTAAACAGCATCGCTTTTCGCCCGATTGCTTAATCTGGATAGCGGAATGTGATTTACTCTCTTCATGAGAACAATCCTCTTCCTGCTTTTCATGGTGTGGTCGCTTGCCGCATCGGCGGCGCCCCCATCCCCGGCGCCGATCAACGTCGCCACGTATAACCTGCGCAATAGCCGTGCCCAGGACGGCCCGAATGCCTGGCCTGCACGCAAAGAGATGGTCAAGGCGCTGATTCGTTATCACGAGTTCGACATTTTCGGCACGCAGGAAGGATTCTCCGACCAGATCGATGACCTCGCGGAGATGAAGGAATTCGACCACGTCGGCGTCGGGCGCGACGATGGCAAGCGCGCCGGCGAGCATTCCGCAATCTTCTTCCGCAAGAGCCGCTTTGCTTTACTGGACAAAGGCGATTTCTGGCTCAGCGAAACGCCCGACCGCCCCTCGTTCGGCTGGGACGCCAGGTGTTGCCACCGCCTCGCATCATGGGCGCGCCTGCGCGACCGCAGCAATTCTCGCGTGCTGTTCGTCTTTTCGGTCCATTTCGATCATGAGGGCGAAGTGGCGCGCCGCGCCTCGGCCGACCTGATGCTACGCAAGATCGCCGAGATCGCCCGCGGCGAACCGGCCATTTGCGTGGGCGACTTCAACTCGACCCCGGACACGGTGCAAATCCAGACGATGTCGAAGGCGATGCGCGATGCCTACCGGGTCAGCAAAGCGCCGCCGTATGGGCCGGCCGGCACCTTCAACGCCTTCCATTTCGACGAGGTGCCGACCCAGCGCATCGACTATGTTTTCGTCGACCGGCATGTCGATGTCCTCAAGTATGGGGCGTTGAGCGATTCGCTCGATCGGCGCTATCCGTCCGACCATTTTCCGGTCGTTGCGCGGGTCGTATTCAAGTAATTTGCGGAGCGTTGGGGATTTGCTGGGCTGGCTGCGCTTGCCTTGTAGTCGAAAGCGAGGATAGCGGATGGGCTGGTTCCGCCCCATCGCCGACGTTCGCGAGCAAAAATGCGGAGCTGGAACACAGTTATTCAAGCTTCAGCAGCCGGCGAAGCATATTCATCTTCGCGATGTCATGCTTGTATGGGGCAAACTGTTCCCAGCGTGTGAGCAGGTCAAGCCACTCGCTTAAAAATTCTCTGTTTGACCGTAGAGCAGACTTTTCGGCACACCAGCGCAAATCGTGTTCAGACAGGGCAGCCCGAAGCCGGTGCGACTCTGACCAGCAGGCGGCGCAGAACTTCCGAGGAAGCAAGGCGCAGAGCAAACGAAAAAAAACCGCCGAAGAATCGACGGTCCAGGAATGATCAGCAACCCGGCACTTACTTCAACCGGCAAGTCAGCACCCAGAAATACTCCCAGCGCGCGACCCTGATTTCCTTGGCCACATTTGCCAGGCGCTTGCGCAGGGCGCTGTCCGTCGGGTAGCTCATCACCCGCTCGACCCGCGTGCCATCCGGCGCGTTCACCATCTCGTAGGTATTGCCCTGCGCATCGGTGCGCGCCACCGGGTTGCTGGTGCCTTCGACATACACGTCGTCCAGCAGCACCAGCAACGCATTCTTGCCGGCCGCCTTGCGCACCTTGGCCAGGAAATCGTCCTGCTCTTCGCGCTTCAGGCGCGACCAGCAGAACTCCGCCACCACCGCGCCGTAGCCGCTGGCGTCGTCGGGAACCGGCGGCACCGCGCCGTCTTCCCCGGTCAGGGTCAGCGTTTCGTGCCCGTCGGTCAGCTCGGCGACCTGCTCGCGCACGTCCTCCAGGTCCATCTCGCGGTCGGAGAGGTCCTCGTCGCCGTCTTCGTAGTCTTCGTAATCGTCGTGATCCATGTTACAGCTCGTAGTTGTCGGCCGTCCCGCGCATCGCCGACTCGACCATCTTGCGGTTGAGCGTCGGCGCGAGCAGCTCGATGAAAGTATAAATATAGCTGCGCAAATAAGCGCCCTGCTTGACCGCCACCCGCGAGACGTTCATCCCGAACAGCTGGCCGACCGGGATCGCGCGCAGGTTGCGGTCGCGCTCCGGGTCGAAGGCCATGCCGGCGATGATGCCCACACCCATGCCCAGCTCGACGTAGGTCTTGATGACGTCGGCGTCGATCGCCTCCAGCAGCACGTCGGGCTTCAGGTTGCGCAGTTCGAAGGCGTGGTCGATCTTGCTGCGGCCGGCGAAGGCGGCATCGTAGGTGATCAGCGGATAACTCGCAATCTCTTCCAGCGAAATCGCCTTCGACCGGGTCAGCGGATGCTCGGGCGGCAGCACCAGCACGTGTTCCCACTGGTAGCACGGCAGCGTGATCAGGCCGTCGACGGCGGCGATCGATTCGGTGGCGATGGCCAGGTCCGCCTGGTCGTTCTTGACCATGTCCGCGATCTGGCGCGGATTGCCCTGCAGCAGGGACAGCCGGACCTTCGGGAAGCGCTGCATGAAGGCCTGCACCACCTTCGGCAGCATGTAGCGGGCCTGGGTGTGGGTGGTGGCGATGGTGAAGCTGCCGCTGTCCTGGGCCGCGTATTCCTTGCCGATCCGCTTCAGGCTGTCGATCTCCTGCATGATCAGCTCGACGGATTCCAGCACCAGCCGGCCCGGCTCGGTCAGGCCGCGGATGCGCTTGCCATGGCGGGTGAAGATGTCGACCCCGAGCTCCTCTTCGAGCTCGATGATGGCCTTGGACACCCCGGGTTGGGACGTGAACAGCGCCTTGGCGGCGTCGGTCAGGTTGAAATTTTGGCGGACCGCTTCGCGGACGAAGCGCAATTGATGTAGGTTCATTGCCCTTTTTGTATTGATAACAGCGGTATCGGCATTTTACAAGCTTGCTTATGCCGCAGGCTCATATAAGCAAATAAATTCTCAGTAGTTTGGAATAAGACGCCATTTTATTAATATTCGGCATAGTCTACCGGGCCCCTCGTCGATTCATGAGGCGGGCGGCCGTAACCAGGATCAATGCCATGTACCGTTACGACCAATACGACCACCTCATCGTACGCGAGCGCATCGCCCAATACCGCGACCAGGTAAAGCGCCGCCTCAACGACGAGCTGACCGAAGAAGAATTCCTGCCGCTGCGCTTGCAGAACGGCCTGTACATGCAGCGCCATGCCTACATGCTGCGCGTCGCCGTGCCCTACGGCCTGCTCTCGACCAGGCAGCTGCGCATGTTCGCGCATATCGCCCGCACCTACGACCGCGGCTACGGCCACTTCACGACGCGCCAGAACATCCAGTTCAACTGGATCGAGCTGGAGCAGACGCCGGACATCCTGACCGACCTGGCTTCGGTGGAAATGCACTCGATCCAGACCTCGGGCAACTGCATCCGCAACACCACGACCGACCAGTTCGCCGGCGTGGCCGCGGACGAGATCATCGATCCGCGTCCGTTCTGCGAGATCATCCGCCAGTGGAGCACCTTCCACCCCGAGTTCATCGCCCTGCCCCGCAAGTTCAAGATCGCCGTCAACGGCGCCGTCGCGGACCGCGCCGCGATCGCCGTGCACGACATCGGCCTGACCGCGGTGCGCAACGACGCCGGCGAAATCGGCTTCAAGTTCATGGTTGGTGGCGGCCTGGGCCGTACGCCCGTCATCGGCAGCGTCATCAACGAGTTCGTGCCCTGGCAGCACCTGCTGACCTACCTGCAGGCGGTCATGCGCGTGTACAACCAGTTCGGCCGCCGCGACAACAAGTTCAAGGCCCGCATCAAGATCCTGGTGAAAGCCACCGGTCCGGAGGAATTCGCACGCCTGGTCGAGCAGGAGTTCGCCGACCTCAAGGATGGCGCGGAGACCCTGACCCGCGAGGAGGTGGACCGTGTCGCCGCCTACTTCAACCCGCCGCAGTACGAGCAACTGGAAAACATCGATCCACGCGCCGGCCATGAAGACAACAAGGCCTTCGCCAACTGGCTCCAGCGCAACGTCAAGCCGCACAAGATTCCGGGCTATGCCTCGGTCGTGCTGTCGCTGAAGAAGACCGGCGTGCCGCCGGGCGACGCCACCGCCGAGCAGATGGACTTCGTGGCCGACCTGGCCGACCGCTACAGCTTCGGCGAGCTGCGCGTGACCCACGAGCAGAACCTGGTGCTGGCCGACGTCGAGCAGTCGAAGCTGTTCGAAGTCTGGCAGCAGGCCAAGTCGAAAGGCCTGGCGACGCCGAACATCGGCCTGCTGACCGACATCATCTCCTGCCCGGGCGGCGACTACTGCTCGCTGGCGAACGCGAAATCGATCCCGATCGCGGCCGCCATCGCCGAGCGCTTCGACGACATCGACTACCAGCACGACATCGGCGACATCGAACTGAACATCTCAGGCTGCATCAACGCCTGCGGCCACCACCACGTCGGCCATATCGGCGTGCTGGGTGTCGACAAGGACGGTTCCGAGTGGTACCAGGTGTCGATCGGCGGCGCCCAGGGCAACGAGGCGGCGCTCGGCAAGATCATCGGGCCGTCGTTCTCGGCCCCGCAGATGCCGGAAGTCGTACAGCGCCTGCTCGACGTCTACCTGCGCGAGCGCGTCGAGGGCGAGCGCTTCGTCGACGTCGCCCAGCGCCTCGGCATCGCGCCATTCAAGGAACATGTGTATGCCACGCCGATTCCGACCGGCGCACTGGCTGTCGGAGAAGATCAATATGCCTAATATTCAACAACACGCCCAGATCATCAAGGGCCGCGAGGTCGTCGCCGACGACTGGAGCGTGCTGCGCCTCGACGTGGGCGATGCCCCCGAGAGCGTCGACGTCCCGGCCGGCAAGGTCATCGTGCCGCTGACGGTCTGGCAGGCGCAGCGCGACGCGCTGCTCGCCCGCGCCGGCCAGATCGGCATCTGGTTCGCTTCCGACGAACTGGCGGCGAGCGTCCAGGAAGACCTCGACAAGTTCGCGCTGATCGCCGTCGACTTCCCGAAGTTCAGCGACGGCCGCGGCTATTCGATCGCCTTCAACCTGCGCAAGCGCCTCGGCTACACGGGCGAGCTGCGCGCGATCGGCGACGTGCTGCGCGACCAGCTGTTCCAGATGCATCGCTGCGGCTTCGATGCCTATGCGACGCGCCAGGACCGCTCGATCCACGATGCGCTGAAGGGCCTGACCGTGTTTTCGGAAACCTACCAGGGGTCGGTCGACCAGCCGCTGCCGCTGTTCCGCCGCCACCAGCGCGACGTTCCGCTGGAGCACAGCGACGTCGGCGCCGGTATTTAATCAGGTAACAGGAAGAACCCATGAGCGACCTGCACGCGCGGGTAGAAGAAACCCGCGGCATCCTGGAGCGCATTGCGCGCGATTTTTCGCCGGCCGTGTTCGCCTCGAGCCTGGCGGCCGAGGACATGGTCCTGACCGACCTGATCCTGAAGGCCGGCCTGCCGATCTCCATCTTTTCGCTGGAAACCGGCCGCCTGCACAAGGAAACCCTGGAGGTGCGGGACAAGGTCAAGGCCCACTACGGCCATGAGATCGCGCTTTACCGGCCGCAGCCGGAACTGGTCGAGCAGTACGTGGCGCAGAACGGCCTGAACGCCTTCTACGACAGCGTCGAGATGCGCAAGGAATGCTGCCGCGTGCGCAAGGTCGAGCCGCTCGGGCGTGCGCTGGCGGGCAAGAAGGCCTGGATCACCGGCCAGCGCCGCGCCCAGTCGACCACCCGCGCCGAGCTGGCCGTGCAGGAAGACGACGCGGCGCACGGCATGGCCAAGTTCAACCCGCTGGCCGACTGGTCCGAGCAGGACGTCTGGGAATATATCCGCGCCAATGACGTGCCCTACAACAGCCTGCACGAGCGCGGCTACCCGTCGATCGGCTGCGAACCCTGCACCCGCGCCATCCAGCCGGGCGAGGACATCCGCGCCGGCCGCTGGTGGTGGGAAAACCCGGAATCCAAGGAATGCGGCCTGCACCTGGTCGACGGCAAACTTATCCGTATCAAATCCGTGGCCGCCTGAGCGGGACGGACGAACACAAGACATCCATAGGCACAGTCACATGACGAATTTTATTGATATCCCGGGGGCGCCCAGCCCTGGCGCGCTCGGCGATGTGAACGCGCGCCACCTCGACGCCCTCGAATCGGAAGCGATCCACATCCTGCGCGAAGTGGCGGCCGAGTGCTCGAATCCCGCCCTGCTGTTCTCGGGCGGCAAGGATTCCGTGGTGCTGCTGCGCCTGGCCGAAAAGGCTTTCCGTCCGGGTAAGTTCCCCTTCCCGCTGGTGCATATCGACACCGGCCACAACTTCGACGAAGTGATCGCCTTCCGCGACGCCCGCGTCGCCGAACTGGGCGAGCGCCTGATCGTCGGCTCGGTCGAGGAATCGATCAGGAAGGGCACGGTGCGCCTCCGCAATCCGCAGACCGACTCGCGCAACGCGGCCCAGGCCGTGACGCTGCTGGAAACCATCGCCGAGCATGGCTTCGACGCCTGCATCGGCGGCGCCCGCCGCGACGAGGAAAAAGCCCGCGCCAAGGAGCGCATCTTCTCCTTCCGCGACGAATTCGGCCAGTGGGACCCGAAGGCCCAGCGCCCCGAGCTGTGGGACCTGTATAACACCCGCGTCCACCCGGGCGAGAACATGCGCGTGTTCCCGATCTCGAACTGGACCGAGCTCGACGTCTGGCAGTACATCGCCCGCGAAAAGCTGGCCCTGCCCCCGATCTACTATGCGCACGAGCGCCAGGTGATCCCGCGCAACGGCCTGCTGGTGCCGCTGACCCCGTTGACCCCGGCCCGCGAGGGCGAGCAGGTCGAGACCCGCACCGTGCGCTTCCGTACCGTCGGCGACATCTCCTGCACCTGCCCGGTGGCTTCGACCGCGTCGACGCCCGGCGACATCATCGCCGAAACCGCGATCACCCAGATCACCGAGCGCGGTGCGACCCGCATGGACGACCAGACCTCGGAAGCGTCGATGGAAAAACGCAAGAAACAAGGATATTTCTGATGAACGCCCGCATCGTCACCTCTGACAAAGACTTGAACCACCAGGCCGATCAAAGCGGCCAGGCCAGCCTGCTGCGCTTCATCACCGCCGGCTCCGTCGACGATGGCAAGAGCACCCTGATCGGCCGCCTGCTGTACGACAGCAAGGGTATCTTCGCCGACCAACTGGCGGCGGTCTCGCGCTCGAAGCACAAGCGCACCGTGGGCGACACGATCGACCTGTCGCTGCTGACCGATGGTCTGGAAGCCGAGCGCGAACAGGGCATCACGATCGACGTGGCCTACCGCTACTTCGCCACGCCGAAGCGCAAGTTCATCATCGCCGACACGCCGGGCCACGAGCAGTACACCCGCAACATGGTGACCGGCGCCTCGACCGCGGACGCCGTCATCATCCTGGTCGACGTGTCGAAAGTGAAGCTGAACGACGACGGCAGCGTCGAGCTGCTGACGCAGACCAAGCGCCACTCGACCATCGCCAGGCTGCTGCAGATCGAGCACGTGATCGTGGCCGTCAACAAGATGGACCTGGTGAACTACGACCGCAGCGTGTACGAGCGCATCGTCGGCGCCTACACCGAGTTCGCGAAGAGCCTCGGCCTGCAGGACATCACCGCGATCCCGCTGTCGGCCCTGGCCGGCGACAACGTCGTCGAGAAGACCGACAGCATGCCGTGGTACGAAGGCCCGACCCTGATCGAGCTGCTGGAATCGATCAGCGTCTACGACGAAACCCACGATGCGCCGTTCCGCTTCCCGGTGCAGCTGGTGGCGCGCCACAACGGCCACGAAGCCAACGACTTCCGCGGCTACATGGGCCGCATCGAGTCGGGCAAGGTGTCGGTCGGCGACAGGCTGATCGTGCAGCCGTCCGGCGTCGAAGCCACGGTCAAGGAGATCCAGACCTTCGACGGTTCGCTGCAAAGCGCGGTGGCCGGCCAGTCGATCACCCTGCTGCTGAACGAATACGTGGACATCTCGCGCGGCGACGTGCTGGCCGGGGCCGCACAACCGGCCACCCTGCTCAAGCAGGTCGAGGCCGACGTCTGCTGGATGGCCGACGAGCCGCTGGACGTGCGCCGCAAGTACTGGATCAAGCACGGCACCCGCCAGACCATGGCCAAGGTGAAGGCGATCGAGAACATCCTGGACGTGAACACCCAGCAGCGTCACCCGGCCGAAGGCCTGAAGCTGAACGACATCGCGCGCATCGAACTGGCCGTGCAGCAGCCGCTGGCAGCGGACGCCTACGACGACATCCGGGCGACCGGGGCGTTCATCCTGATCGATGAAGTGACCCATCAGACGGTGGCTGCGGGTATGATTCGACTGGGCGAGTAACCGTTCGCCCGCGACGCAAGCACGTCGTTCCCGCGCAGGCGGGAACCCAAGTTCTGCATGCGTTTCGTCAGCTCGTGCAGAACTTGGATCCCCGCCTGCGCGGGGATGACGGTTGCTCAAACGGTCACCAAAGGAAGCCATGTCTGCGCTGGGAAAAGTCTATTTGATTGGAGCCGGTCCCGGCGCCGCCGATCTCATCACCGTACGCGGTGCGCGCCTGCTGGCGCAGGCCGACGTCGTGCTGTACGACGCGCTCGTCACTCCCGAGATGCTGGAGCTGTGCGCCCAGGCCGAGAAGATCTCGGTCGGCAAGCGTTCCGGCCAGCGCTCCACCGCGCAAACCCTGATCAACCAGCAGCTGGTCGACTGCGCCCGGCGTTTCAGGAACGTGGTGCGCCTGAAGGGCGGCGACCCGATGCTGTTCGGGCGCGCCGACGAAGAATTGCGCGCGCTCGAAGAAGCCGGCATCGAGGTCGAAGTCGTCCCCGGCATCACCACCGCGGTGGCCGCCGCCGCGGCAACCAGGCAACCCCTCACCAAGCGCGGCGTGGCGCGCAGCGTCGCCTTCTTCACGTCCAGCACGGCGCCCGACCATCCGGAACACCCGGCGCTGCCGGAAACCGACACCATGGTGCAGTACATGGGCGGCCGCGAAGCCGCCGCCACCGCCGAGCGCCTGCTCGCGCTGGGACGCCGGCCCGAACTGCCGGTGGTGGTGATCGAAAACTGCAGCCGTCCCGACCAGCGCATCCTGCGCCTCACCTTGTCGGACCTGGCGCATGGCCTCGAGATGGCGAGCGGCCCGGTGCTGGTGATGATTGGCGAAGCCTTGCAACGCCGCGAACACCAGGCCCTGGATTAACCCCAGGGGATGTAGCCGATTCCGTTCTCGATCGCCCCGATCACCTGCGCCTGGTTTTCCGCGCTCTCGCTGAAATTCACCAGCACCTCGGTACGCGGCGAGACCGCCAGCGTGTGCAGCCAGTAGTCGTAGCCCGCGGCATCCGGTTCACGGTGCAGCACGTTGTGGTATAGCGCCTGCACGTACTGGGTGTCGGTCGGGTTGGCGCCGTACATGCTGGCGAACTCCGCGCTGTGGATGAAACCGTCCGCCACGCTCTTCAGGCCCTGGCCCTTGTCCAGCGCATCGATCCAGTAGCCGACGCCCGCCTTGTCCGGGGTGCGGTTGAACGCGGCCTGGTACAGGCGATACGCTTCGCCGGCATTGCCGTGGATATCCAGCGCCACGTTCTGGTCGCTGAAATGGATCCGCTCGACGTTCGAGAGCACGGTGGTGGCGCCGTTCGCGGAGTCGACCACCGACACCTTGCTGCCGTCGTTCGACAGCGCATACTGGGCGCGCAGGCTTCCGAACACCGCCGTGTCGACGCCGGCCGTCCCGACCAGGTAGACCGGCGCCGGCACGCTGGGGCTGGTCGTCACCGGGGCCGTCGTACCGCTGCCGCTGCCGGCGTTCGATTCCTGCGTGCCGCCCTGGACCGGGCCGGGGCCGGCATCCGTATTCGTGAAGACCCTGGCTTCGACCGACACGCCACCTGCCTGGCTGTCGACCCAGGCCGCGGCGAAGCCGCCGCTGGCCAGCGCCACCACCTCGGGGCCGGTCTGGTCGCCGGCGCGCATCTGGTTGATCTCGAATTCCCGCAGGTCGACCGCACTGCCGTCGGCGCCGAAGCGGCGGCCGAAGATGCCGCTGCCGTCGTAGTCGCCGGTCTGAGACTGCCAGGCGACCATGAAGCCGCCGTCGGACAGCGCCGTCACCGCGGCATCGTAGTTCCCGCTGCCGCCTTCCAGGTTGGCCTGTACCGGGCCGCCCAGGGCGTGGCCGGTGCTGTCGACCATCTGGAAGAAGATGTCGCTGCTGGCGAAGCCGAACGGCGCATTGACGTAGCTGTCCCAGGCGATCACGACATTGCCGTTCGCGAGCGTGGCCACGTGCGGCAGCGGGGCCGCGGTCGCCATGCTGGCCGCGTAGCCGTCGCCGTTGACGACGAAGGGCTGGCCCGAGCCGCTGGTGGCGGCGTAGACGTTGCCGTCGTTGATCTCGCCCCAGGACACGACGTAGCCGCCGGACTTCAGCGCCGCGATGCTCGGGCTGAAGGCCGAGGCCAGCGCGCCGTAGTCCTTCTGCGCACCGGCCAGGCTGCCGTCGGCGGCCGCCTGCTGCACGTGGACCGCGCCGCCGCTGCGCCAGCCGACCGCGAAGGAACCGTCGGCCAGGGTGGCGACGGTGGGCATGGCGGCATCGCCGGCGGCGCCGCCGTCGAGCACGTGCTCGGCCCCGGCGCTGCCGTTCGCGTCCACCACGCGGTAGGCGATGCGGGTGGCGCCGCCATCGTTCACGGAATACGCGACCGCGAAGCGGCCGCCCGACAGCGCCGCCAGCGCCGGCTCGCCTTCGATCTTCGCGTCGCCGTTCGGGGTCAGCGCGAACGCTGCGCCGGTGGCGGCGCCGCTGGCGTCGCGCAGCTGGGCCCACAGGCCTGCGCCGGCGCCGCCCGCGACCGTATCGCTGCCCTGCCAGACCGCGACGAAGCCGCCGTTCGACAGCGTCGCCATCGCCGGGTTGGCGTTCCAGGCATCGCTGGCCGCGCCGAGTTTCATGTCGTTGCCGAAGCCGGGCAGGTCGTGCGTGACGCCGTCTTCGACCGTGTAGGACAGGGTGCGGGTGACGCCCTGGCCGGCGATCGGGTTACCGTTGGTGTCGAGCTGGTAGCGGTCGTAATAGTGGATCGTCACCGCCGCCGACAGGCCGAGCGGCGGCAGCTTGCCGGCGTCGGCGACCACCAGGCGCGCACTGGTGTCCGTCGCCGGGTTGTAGGCGATCGAGAACAGGCCGGGCTGCGACTGGCTGTCGATCACCCAGCGGCCGTCGGTCGGCGAACCGCTGTCGACCGGGGACAGCTGGTCGACCACGGCGCCCGCCTGCAGGGTCGAGAACATGGTGTCGTTCTCGCCGGTCAGGCTGGCCGGCGGGTTATCGACGATGACCGTGTTGTCCTGCGAGACCACGCTGCCGTCCGCCAGCCTGTAATGGGCGCCGAAGGTGTTCGGCGTCGATGCGTCGCCGGTAGCGGCATCGAGGTAGCGCCACAGGGTGCCGGTGGCCTGGACATAGGCGCCCTGCCCGTCGACCGGCACGCTGTACGCGTTCCAGGTCTTGCCATTATCGAAGCTGTACTGCAGCTGGCCGCGCGCGAACTGCTGGCCGGCCGCGCTGGACACGTCGAAGGCCACCGCGGTCACCGCGCTCGATGCGGCGCCCGACGGCATGCTGGCGCCGGCATAGGTCCAGGTATAGCTCGCCCAGCCGGGGCGGACGTAGATATTGGTCGATGGGGTCGTCATAGCTGACTATGATTCCCCAGGGAAAATCTAAATGCAACGAGGAAATTGTTTTCCGTACGGGAATTACGCCGGAAAGCAACAAAAGATTAGCCTGGAAACAACTCAGTTGGCATAAGCCATTGCATCGGCAACAAGCAAGTTAGCGAACATTCCAGATGAATCAGCCGGGCAGCGCGGCCACGCAATAGGCCGCCATCGCCGCCAGCACGGCGGGGTCTTCGCCGACCGCGGGCACGGTCGAGAACGCGATATCGGGATAGGAGGCGTGCAGTTCGTCGACCAGCTTCGGCAGGTCGCGCAGCAGGTGCCCGCCCTGCCCCAGGAAGATCGGCACGATGGTGACTTCGCGCACGCCGCGCGCGGCATGAAGCGCCACTTCATCGGGCAGGCTGGGCGTCATCAGCTCGAGGAAGGCCAGCGACACGGCGACGTCGGGCCGCTGCTGCGCGGTCAGGTCGCGCAGGCGCTGGAAAGGCGCGGCCCAGGAAGCGGCGCGGGCGCCGTGGGCGAACAGGATCAGGGCGCGTTGCATGGGGCTCCTAGTGCCGCTCGACCCAGCGCAGGGCGCCGAGCGCGAGCAGCAGGAACAGCACGCTGGGCGCGGCCGCCGTCATGAAGGGCGGCCAGGTCGACAGCATGCCGATGTGCGAGAACAGGTTGTTAATCAACAGGAAGCTCACGCCGATCATGATGCCGATGAAGATCTTGAAGCTGACCCCGCCGCTGCGCACCTGCAGGTAGCCGAAGGGCAGCGCCAGCGCCATCAGCACGAAGATCGACAGCGGGTCGATCAGCTTGCGCCAGAAGGCGATCTTGAAGCGTTCGGTCTCCTGGCGGTTCTCGGCCAGGTGCTGGGTATAGACCGCCAGCTCGTTGGCCGACATTCGCTCCGGATCCGAGCGCGACACCGCCAGGATCTTCGGCGTGATTTCCGATTCCAGGTCGAGGGTCGGCAGCTTGCGGGTGCTGACCGCGGCGGTCTCCTGGCCGAAGCTGTTCTGGATGCTCTGGCCGTTCGGCAGCGGCGCACCTGGCGCCGGCAGGGTCCGGCTATTGGTGAACTGGGTCTCGGTCACGTCCTGCAGGCGCCAGGTGTGGTTGCCGCCGAAGACGGCGCTGGCGGCCGTGATCAGGGCGCGCATGCGCATATTGTTGTCGAACTCGTAGAGCCGGACGTCGGCCAGCTGGCCGTCCGGGCGGATCTGGCGCGCGTTGAAGAAGCGCGAACCCGTCACCGGGCCTTTCGGGCCGCCCGCGTGGACGGTGTCCTTGGTCCACATCCCGGAGCGGAATTCGGCGGAGACCGTGGCGCCCTTGGCCGACAGGCGCAGGCGCTCGGCCAGCGGCGCGGTGCGCGGCGTGATCAGTTCGCCGAAGATGAAGGTGACGACGACCAGCACGATGCCGATCTTGAACAGCATCCAGGCCGCCATCCGGGTCGACATCGAGGACGCGCGCATGATCGTGAATTCCGAGCTCTGGGCGAACTGCGCCATCGTGTAGATGGTGCCGATCAGGGCGGCGACCGGCATCACGCGGTACATATTCCCCGGCACCAGCAGCAGCACGTAGAGCAGCGCGTGCTGGATCATGTAGCCGCCCTTGCCCACCGAGGGCAGCTCGCCGGTCAGGTCCATGAAGGCGGCCAGGGCCAGGAAGGCCACCAGCACGAAGGCCACCGCCTGGACGATGCTGACGAAGAAGTAGCGCTGCAGGATCTTCATTTACCGCCCTCCTGCGCGGCCGCGCTTTGCAGCAGGCGGCGGCGCTTCCAGGCGTTCGCCAGCAGCAGCGGGTGCCAGCGGTGGTGGATGTTCAGGCGCCATGCGAACAGGGCCAGCGCGGCCAGCAGCACCAGCACGTGCAGCGGCCACCAGGCGGCGCCGAAGCCGACCTTGGCCTGCTTGACCGCCTGTTCCGCGGTCTTGGTCAGGTTCAGGTAGGTGAAGAAGATCAGCAGGGCCAGGATCAGGTTGGTCGAGGCGCCGGCGCGCGGATTCACGAAGCCGAGCGGGATCGCCAGCAGCATCAGCACCACGCACATGATCGGCCACGTGATGCGGTACTGGAGTTCGGCGTCGGCGTACTGGTTGCGCGGCATCGCCATCAGCGCCGCGGTGGACAGGCCTTCGACCTTCAGGTCTCCCATCACCGGCGCCTGGCTCCCGACCCGCATGCGGTAGCGCTCGAATTCCATCGACTGGAAGTCCGGCTTGCCCGGCGTGCCCTGGTAGCGGCGGCCGTTCTTCAGCACCAGGTACTGGCCGCCCTTGCCGTCCGGCTCGATCTGGCCTTCCTTGGCGACCACGGTGGTGTTCACGCCCTGGTCGATGGTATTCACGAACACGTTCTGCACCACGGTGGTGGAACGCGCAGCCGAACTCTCGACGAAGAACACACGGTCGGCGGCGGCCGATTCGCGGAACTGGCCGGGCGCCACGCGCTGCAGGTCTTCGCGCTTCTCGAAGCGCTCGGTGAACTCGTTGCTCTTGAGCTGGGCCCAGGGAATGGCGACCAGCGAAATGACCGCCACCAGGATCACCAGCGGCAGGCCGAAGACCAGCACCGGCGCGATCCAGCGCGTGAGCGACTGGCCGGAGGCGAACCAGACCACCATTTCGGAATCGCGGTAGCTGCGCGTGATCACCACCAGCACCGAAATAAAGCTGGTGAGGATCAGGATAGTTGGCAGATAATTCAGCACCGCAAAAGCGATCAGTGCCAGCACGTCGCCGGACGCGACCTTGCCCCCCGCCGCCTTACCCAGGATGGTGATCAGGGTCCAGGTGACGAGGATGGAAAACAGGACGGTGAAGGTTGCGCCGGCGACGCTGGCCAATTCACGCTGTAGGGCGCGTCGGAAAATCATTCGATAGTTATAATTGCAGGTTGGGCAGACAGGCACGCGTCGATCACGCGGATGCCTCGGCCTCGAATAGACAAACGGAGAACCAAATGGACTTTAGCATAAAAGCATTCGACACAAAAAACACGCTGGCGGCAGCCAAATCGGGCTGCATCGCAGTCGCAGTGTTCGAGAACAAAAAACTGTCGGAGGCGGCCAAGGCCCTCGACCTGAACGGCGCCATCGCAGCCGCCGTCAAGTCTGGTGATATCTCCGGCAAGGCCGGCACTACCCTCCTGCTGCGCGGCGTGGCCGGCGTGAACGCCGCCCGCGTCCTGCTGGTGGGCATGGGCGCCGAGGAAGCCGTCAGCGAGAAGAGCTTCGCCAGCGCCGTCACGGCTGCCCTGAAGGCCTTCTCGACGCTGGGCGCCCAGGATGCCATTATCGCATTCCCGCTGGAGAATGTGAAAGAGCGCGACCTGGCATGGGCCATCCGCAGCATCGTGGTCGCCGCCGGCGAAGCGGAATTCCGCACCGACGCGCAAAAGAGCAAGAAGGATCCGGAGCCGACCGGCGTGCGCAAGCTGGCGCTGGCGGTGCCGCAGGCCACCCCGCAGCTGAAGGCCGTGCTGGCCCAGGCCCAGGCGATCGCCAACGGCATGAGCCTGACCAAGGAACTGGGCAACCTGTCGCCGAACGTCTGCACCCCGACCTACCTGGCCAACACCGCCAAGAAGCTGGCCGCCGACTACGGCTTCGACGTCGAAGTCCTGGAGCGCAAGCAGCTCGAAGCCCTGAAGATGGGCAGCTTCCTGTCGGTCACCCGCGGCAGCGAAGAGCTGCCCAAGTTCATCGTCCTGAAGCACAACGGCGGCAGGAAGAACGAAGCGCCGGTGGTCCTGGTCGGCAAGGGCATCACCTTCGACACCGGCGGCATCTCGCTGAAGCCGGGCCCCGGCATGGACGAAATGAAGTACGACATGTGCGGCGCCGGCTCGGTGCTGGGCACCTTCCGCGCGATCGGCGAGATGGGCATCAAGCTGAACGTGGTCGGCATCGTGGCCGCCTGCGAGAACATGCCGTCGGGCCGCGCCACCAAGCCGGGCGACATCGTCACCGCGATGAACGGCACCACCATCGAGATCCTGAATACGGACGCCGAAGGCCGCCTGATCCTGGCCGACGCCCTGACCTACGCCGAGCGCTTCAAGCCGGCCGCGGTGGTCGACATCGCGACCCTGACCGGCGCCTGCATCGTCTCGCTGGGCCACCACACCTCGGGCCTGTTCACCCGCCACGACGACCAGCACAACGCGCTGGCCGAAGAACTGATGGACGCCGGCCGCCAGGCGGGCGACGCCGCATGGCGCCTGCCGATCGGCGAGCAGTACAACGAGCAGCTGAAGTCGAACTTCGCCGACCTGGCGAATATCGGCACCCCGGGCGGCGCCTCGATCACCGCGGCCTGCTTCCTGGAGAACTTCACC
>Ga0308158_10000104_pt1 | contig 204193 bp, 182 predicted proteins | sample PhyBR2_FD_201038 | JGI IMG/M metagenome (GOLD analysis project Ga0308158, IMG submission 201038) | Phyllosphere microbial communities from UC Gill Tract Community Farm, Albany, California, United States - DLSLB.R2 | ecosystem: Host-associated > Plants > Phyllosphere > Unclassified | place...
CCCGCCAAATGGCGGGGCCGGCTGTGTCAAAGCTGAGGCTTAGTTCTTGGCCTTGGACTTCTTTTCGGGCCAAGGACCAACAGGTTCCTTACGCGAACCGTCGTCGGTCTTGGAGGTGTCGGCGAGGTCGCCTACCTTGTGGACCTTCAGCGAGTTCGTGGAACCGGCCTGTCCTGGAGGGGAACCGGCTGCGATGACAACCAGGTCGCCTTCGTCCACGAGATCCATTTCCAACAGGCTCTTGTCCACCTGTGCGGTCATCTCGTCGGTGTGGCCCACGGAGGGAACCAGTACCGGCTGGATGCCCCAGGTGAGGGCCAGCTGGTTCCAGACGTGCTCCACCGGCGTGAACGCGAAGACCGGCTTGACCGGGCGGAGGCGCGAAAGGCGGCGTGCCGAGTCACCGGACTGGGTGAAAGTACAGATGTACTTTGCATCCAGCTGGTCGGCGATTTCGACGGCGGCACGGGTGATGGCGCCACCGCGGGTCTTGGGCTTGGTACCCAGCGGGGGTACGCGCTCAAGGCCGTGGACTTCGGTGGACTCGATGATCCGTGCCATGACCTTGACGGTTTCGATGGGGTACTGGCCCACGGAGGTTTCGCCGGAGAGCATGACCGCGTCGGCGCCGTCGAGGACTGCGTTGGCGCAGTCGGAGGCTTCGGCGCGGGTCGGGCGTGGGTTGTCGATCATGGATTCGAGGACCTGGGTGGCCACGATGACCGGCTTGGCCCAGCGGCGTGCCAGTTCGATGGCACGCTTCTGGACGATCGGCACCTCTTCGAGCGGCAGTTCGACGCCGAGGTCGCCACGGGCAACCATGATGGCGTCGAACGCGTCGATGATTTCGTGGAGCTGCTCCACGGCCTGCGGCTTTTCGATCTTGGCGATTACCGGCACGCGGCGGCCTTCTTCGTCCATGATCTCGTGGACGCGCTTGATGTCGGAGGCATCACGCACGAACGAGAGGGCGATGAGGTCAGCACCGCGCTTGAGGGCCCAACGGAGGTCGTCCTCGTCCTTTTCGCTCAACGCGGGAACGTTGACGGCAACACCGGGAAGGTTGATGCCCTTGTTGTTGGACACCTTGCCGCCGACGGTGACCGTGGCGACAACCTTGACGTCGTCAACTTCGATGGCGCGCAGCGCCACCTTGCCGTCGTCGATCAACAGTGCGTCGCCGACGTTGACGTCCTCGGTGAGGCTCTTGAGCGTGGTGGAGCAGATGTCCTTGGTGCCGGGAACGTCTTCAGTGGTGATGGTGAAGGTGTCGCCGACAGCCAGCTCGTGCGGGCCGTCAACAAAACGTCCAAGGCGGATCTTGGGTCCCTGGAGGTCGGCCATGATGGCCACGGGCTTGCCCAGCTGGGCCGCAGCCTTGCGGACGTTCTCGTAGGTGTTGTCGTGCACGGAGTAGTCGCCGTGGCTCATGTTCATGCGAGCAACGTCGACGCCGGCCTCCAGCACCGCGAGGGTGTTGTCGAAGCTGGAGATAGCCGGGCCGAAAGTTGCCACAATTTTCGCGCGTCTCATATACCTACCCTAAGTAGTTCATGCTGATTGAGTAAAAGATCAGTTCCTGCCGGCGCTATAAGACCGCTATCGCCCGGTCGGTGGGGGCGACCGGTGCCGGGAGAATGGTGCTTCCCATCAGGAACCTGTCCACTGCGGCCGCGCACGCACGGCCTTCCGCAATGGCCCACACAATCAGTGACTGGCCACGTCCGGCATCGCCGGCAACAAACACTCCCTCGGTATTTGTCATGTAGTAGCCGTCGCGGGCTACGTTGCCCCGACCGTCGAATTCTGCACTGACCTGCTCGGTGATACCTGCCGGCTCAGCGCCGGTAAAGCCGAGGCTCAGGAACACCAGGTCAGCCGGAATAATCCGCTCCGTGCCTGCCTTGGGCAGTCGCTTGCCGTCCACGAACTCGGTTTCGGCAACCTTGACGCCGGTGAGCTTGCCATTTTCACCAACGAACTCAACGGTGGACGCAAGGTACGTACGCTCGCCGCCTTCTTCGTGGGCGCTGGCCATCTCGAACAAGGTGGGGAACGTCGGCCACGGCTGGTGGGCTGCGCGTTCCGACGGCGGCTGCTTGCCGATCGCCAGCGTCGTCACCGACGCTGCCTGGTGGCGGTGGGCGGTTCCGATGCAGTCAGCACCGGTATCGCCACCACCGAGGATGACAACGTGCTTGCCGCGGGCGTCGATGTGGTTCTCCGGGGTCTCCCCCGCCACTGCGCGGTTGGCCGGCACGAGGTAATCCATGGCGAAGTGCACGCCTTCAAGCTCGCGGCCCGGGATCGGCAGGTCGCGCGGGACGGTAGCCCCGGTGGCGACAACGACGGCGTCGTAACGGCGGCGCAGCTGCTCCCACGTGACATCCGTTCCGACGGCGACGCCGGTCCGGAAGCGTGTGCCTTCGGCCTTCATCTGCTCGAGGCGGCGGTCGACCTGTTCCTTCTCCATCTTGAAGTCGGGGATGCCGTACCGGAGCAGGCCACCGATCTTGTCGTCGCGTTCGTACACGGCAACGGTGTGGCCAACACGCGTCAGCTGCTGCGCCACGGCCAGGCCGGCGGGGCCGGAACCGACGACGGCGACCGTCTTGCCGGTGAGGCGCGTCGGCGGAAGGGGCTGGACCCAGTCGTTGTCGAACGCCTGGTCGATGATGGAAACCTCGACCTGCTTGATGGTCACGGCAGGCTGGTTGATGCCCAGCACACAGGACGCTTCACAGGGTGCAGGACACAGCCGGCCGGTGAACTCCGGGAAGTTGTTCGTGGCGTGAAGGCGCTCAATCGCTTCCTCACCCTTGTCCCGCCAAACGAGGTCGTTCCATTCCGGAATCAGGTTGCCCAGCGGGCAGCCCTGGTGGCAGAAGGGAACGCCGCAGTCCATGCAGCGCCCGGCCTGGCTCTTCAGGACGCCCTTCTCCTGGGCTTCGTACACTTCTTTCCAGTCCATGATGCGGACGGGAACGGGACGGCGTGGCTGCGTCTCGCGCTGCCGGACTTTCAGAAATCCGCGTGGATCAGCCACCGGTTACCTCCAGGATTCGAGACCATACTTCTTCGCCATCAGGGTCCAGGCCCTCTTCGATGGCGTCGAGACGGGTTTGCAGGACTGCGGCGTAATCGCGCGGCAGTACTTTGGTGATGCGGGCGGCAGTGTCGTCGAAGTTTTCGAGCAGACGGCCGGCCAGGACGGATTCGGTTTCCTCAACGTGCTTGGTGAGCAGGCCGTGGACAATGTCACGATCCTCAGCGTCGAGCTCCAGGAGCTGGAGTTCACCCGTATCCAGGGCAAGCTTGTTGACGCGCTCAGGCTGCAGGTCCAGCACGTAGGCGGTACCACCGGACATGCCGGCGCCGAAGTTGCGGCCGGTACGGCCGATGATCAGCGTCTGGCCACCGGTCATGTATTCACAACCGTGGTCGCCAATGCCTTCGACGACGGCGGTGGCACCGGAGTTGCGGACCAGGAACCGTTCGCCGACCTGGCCACGCAGGAACATCTCGCCGCTGGTCGCACCGTAGCCGATGACGTTGCCGGCGATGACGTTGCGTTCCGCCTGGAAGACGTTGGTACGGTCCGGGCGGACAATGATGCGCCCACCGGAAAGTCCCTTGCCCACGTAGTCGTTGGAGTCTCCGAACATGCGCAGCGTGATGCCGGCAGGCAGGAAAGCGCCCAGTGACTGGCCGGCGGTGCCATTGAGCGTGATGTCGATGGTGTCCGTCGCCAGTACATCGGTACCGAACGTCTTGGTCACCACGTGGCCGAGCATCGTGCCAACGGAACGGTCCGTGTTGATGACGTCCAAGGTGATCTTGACAGGCATGCGGTCGCTGAGTGCTTCCTGGGCCATGGTGATCAGGCGCTGGTCGAAGTGCTTGTCCAGCTCGTGGTTCTGGCCGGTCATGTTGCGCAGCGGCACGTCGTCGTCGAACTCGAGACCGTGCAGGATCGGATCCAGGTCCAGGCCTTCGGCCTTCCAGTGGTCGATGGCCTCGCGGGTGTCCAGCATCTCGGCGTGGCCAATGGCCTCTTCGAGGCTGCGGAAGCCAAGCCCGGCAAGGATTTCACGGACTTCTTCAGCGAGGAACTCAAAGAAGTTGACCACGAACTCGGGCTTGCCATTGAACCGGGACCGAAGTTCAGGGTTCTGCGTGGCAACACCCACGGGGCAGGTGTCCAGGTGGCAGACACGCATCATGATGCAGCCGGAAACCACCAGCGGAGCAGTCGCGAAACCATACTCCTCGCCACCCAGCAGGGCAGCAATGACGACGTCGCGGCCGGTCTTGAGCTGACCGTCCACCTGTACAACCACGCGGTCGCGGAGGCCGTTGAGCATGAGGGTCTGCTGGGTCTCGGCCAGTCCGAGTTCCCACGGCACGCCCGCGTGCTTGAGCGAGTTAAGCGGCGAGGCGCCGGTACCGCCGTCGTGACCTGAAACAAGCACGACGTCGGCCTTGGCCTTCGTGACGCCGGACGCCACAGTACCGATCCCGACTTCCGAAACCAGCTTCACGTGCACCCGGGCCGAAGGGTTGGCGCGCTTGGCATCGTAGATGAGCTGCGCGAGGTCTTCGATCGAGTAGATGTCGTGGTGCGGGGGCGGGGAAATCAGCCCGACGCCGGGAGTGGAGTGACGGGTCCGGGCTACCCAGGGGTAGACCTTCTGCGCCATCAACTGGCCACCTTCGCCGGGCTTGGCGCCCTGTGCCATCTTGATCTGGATGTCGTCGGCGTTGGTGAGGTAGAGGCTGGTGACACCGAATCGGCCTGAAGCGATCTGCTTGATGGCAGAACGGCGTTCCGGATCCAGCAGGCGGTCCACGTCCTCGCCGCCTTCGCCCGTGTTGGACTTGGCGCCCAGACGGTTCATGGCGATGGCCAGTGTCTCGTGCGCTTCCTTGGAGATGGAGCCGTAGCTCATCGCACCAGTGGAGAAACGCTTCACGATGCTGGAAACGGACTCCACTTCTTCCAGCGGCACAGGCGGACGGACGCCGTCCTTGAACTTGAGGAGCCCACGCAGGGTCATCAGGTTCTCGGACTGGTCGTCAACGCCCTTGGTGTAGGACTTGAAGATGTCGTAGCGGCGTTCGCGGGTAGCGTGCTGCAGGCGGAACACCGTCTCCGGGTTGAAGAGGTGCGGTTCGCCGTCGCGGCGCCACTGGTACTCGCCACCGCCGAGCAGCGGCTGGTGCGGGTGCTCGATGCCACCTTCGGGGTACGCCATCTGGTGGCGTGCCGAAACCTCCGCGGCGATGACATCCAGGCCAACGCCACCGAGCTGGGAGTGTGTGCCGGAGAAGAATTCGTCCACGAGTTCCTGGGACAAGCCCAGCGCTTCGAAGGTCTGGGCACCCGTGTAGGAAGCCACAGTGGAGATGCCCATCTTGGACATGATCTTCAGGACACCCTTGCCCAGGCCCTTGATGAGGTTGTAGACGCCGTCTTCCGGGGTCACGCCCGTCACGTCACCGTTGGAGATCAGCTGTTCCACCGATTCCATGGCCAAGTACGGGTTGACAGCGGAGGCACCGTAACCGATGAGCACGGCAACGTGGTGCGTCTCGCGGACGTCACCGGCTTCGACCACCAGGGCGGTCTTGGTGCGGTTGGCGCTGCGAAGCAAGTGGTGGTGAACCGCGCTGACCAGCAGGAGCGAGGGAATCGGTGCCCACTGGGCGTTCGAGTCGCGGTCGGACAGCACCACGTACTGGACGCCACGGTTGATCGCGCCGGATACCTGCTCGCAGATCTCCGTCAGGCGGGCACGGAGTGCCGCTTCCCCACCCTCGGGGCGGTAAAGTCCGCGGACCTTCATGGCGATGCGGTCGCCGTCGGGGCTTTCAATGTTCGCGATCTTGGCGAGCTGGTCGTTATTGATCACGGGGAACGGCAGCGAGATCTGCGGTTGGCGGACTTGCTTGCCGTCCAGGAGGTTGCCGTTGGGACCGATGGCGCACTTCAGGGAAGTCACCAATTCTTCGCGGATGGCATCCAGCGGCGGGTTGGTGACCTGGGCGAAGGACTGCACAAAGTAGTCGAACAGCAGACGCGGCCGCTTGGACAGCACAGCTACCGGCGTGTCCGAACCCATGGCGCCCAGGGGCTCGGCACCGGTGCGGGCCATCGGTCCAAGCAGGATCTTCAACTCTTCAGTGGTGTAGCCGAAGGTACGCTGGCGGATGTTCACCGATGCTGCCGTGTGGAGCACGTGCTCACGCTCGGGAAGCTCGTTGATGTCGATCAGGTTGTCCTTGAGCCACTCGGCCCAGGGGTTGGCAGCAGCTACCTCGGCCTTGACCTCGGCGTCGTCAATGATGCGGCCGGCTTCGGTGTCCACCAGGAACATCTTGCCGGGAGCAACGCGACCCTTCTTGACCACGTTGGAGGGCTCGACCTCGATAACGCCAACTTCGGAGGCGAAGATGATCAGGCCGTCTTCGGTGATCCAGTAGCGTCCCGGGCGCAGGCCGTTGCGGTCCAGCGTGGCGCCAACGAGGCTGCCGTCGGTGAAGGACACGGCAGCGGGACCATCCCACGGCTCCATGAGGAGGGAGTGGTACTCGTAGAAGGCACGGCGTGCCGGATCCATGGTGGCGTGGTTCTCCCACGCCTCCGGGATCATCATCATGATGGAGTGCGTGATGGGGCGCCCTGAGAGCCACAGCAGCTCGGCTACCTCATCGAAGGAGGCGGAGTCAGAGGCACCCGGGGTGCAGATCGGGTACAGCTCTTCCGGGACCGAACCCAGCAGGGGGCTGGCCAGCTGCGACTGGCGGGCACGCATCCAGTTCCGGTTGCCCTTGACCGTGTTGATCTCACCGTTGTGCGCGATAGTGCGGAACGGCTGTGCCAGCGGCCAGGACGGGAACGTGTTGGTGGAGAAGCGCGAGTGGACAATGGCCAGCTTGGTCTTGAAGCGCTTGTCCGAAAGATCGGGGTAGAACGGCTCCAGCTGGGCCGTGGTCAGCATGCCCTTGTACACGATGGTGCGCGAGGACAGCGAGGGGAAGTACACGCCAAATTTGTTCTGGGCGCGCTTGCGGATCCGCCAGGCGCGGGAGTCCAGCTCGTTGTGCTCAAGCTGCTCACCGTTGGCAGAGGCGAAGAACGGCTGGGAGAAGTAGGGCATGCATGCCCGTGCCATGGCTCCCACGAGGTCAGCGACCACAGGAACCTCACGCCAGCCAAGGACTGTGAGGCCTTCGTCGGCGGCAAGTGCCTCGATGCCGGCTTTCGCTGTCGCAGCTTCGCGGGCTTCAGCCGGAAGGAACGCGGTACCCACCACGTACTGTCCGGGTGCCGGCAGTTCAAATTCGGTGACGGCGCGGAAGAACTCGTCGGGGACCTGCATCAGCAGGCCCGCTCCGTCGCCGGTTCCTTCGTCGGCGCCCACGGCGCCGCGGTGTTCGAGATTGCGGAGGGCGGTCAGTGCCGCTTCCACGATGTCGTATCCCGGTTCCCCGCGGAGCGTGGCAATGATAGCCAGGCCGCAGGCGTCCTTCTCCTTATCAGGGTTGTAAAGACCCTGGGCCTCCGGGAGCGCAGCAAAACGCTTGAACGGAGACATGGCACCCTGCGGTTCGATATTTTCGGACCAACCGGGGTTATGAAGATGGGTCATGGGAGACGTCCTTCCTCGAGATCGTGCGTATGGAAGGGACAACGTTGGCCCCACCTTGCCTGCCCTGTGACGGGCACAACAAAGCGCTAGTTATTGGAATTGTAGGCCAGTCGATCCAGCGCAACGAACAGTTACGCAGACCTCTGGCCCCGGCTTGACCAGTGAACATCGGTATGCTGCGATCCGGTTTCCGGGGTGCCACGACGCTGTGGACTGGGCCCTACGAGCGGTGACTCTGTTGCCCCTTTACCTTCGGCGACTACTTGGTGTCGTCAGCCCCAGGCGAGGATCCGGATGTTTTCCTGGCGGCGGTGGCATCAGATGACGGCTCCGTTGTGGACGTGGTGTCCTGGACGGTCTTCACTGATGCATCCCGCGGCCCGTCGACGTTGCCCGGATCACTTTGGTTATCTGGGAGATTATCACGCGAACCACTATCCGAGACAGGTGCGTCCACATCATGACTGGTGACGCTCGTCACCGTAGCGGGGTCCTTGACGGCCTCTTCTTCCGGCTCGCGCCCTGGCAGATAAGGAGTGTCCGGCACCGGTCGGCCGCGCCGGGCGAGCAGCAGGAAGATAACCAAGGCCGCGATGAAGACAAAGATGCTGGTCCACACATTGAGACGGGTCGTGATTCCGAAGAGGGTGATCTGCTCGGCGTCGTCGATTCGGAGCGCTTCGATCCACACGCGGCCCAGTGTGTAGTACATGGCGTAGAGCCAGAACAGGCGGCCCCAGCGGAAGGCAAATTTCTTGTCCAGCACCAGGAGGAGCGCTACGCCGGCGAGGTTCCACAGCATCTCGTAGAGGAACGTCGGGTGGAAGAGGGTTCCGGCGGCCATGTCGGGCGGGAAGTTCGCGTTGGAAGGATCGATCTCCAGGCCCCATGGCAAAGTGGTGGGCGCGCCGAAAAGTTCCTGGTTGAACCAGTTCCCCAGTCGTCCGATGGCCTGTGCAAGAAGCAGGCCAGGTGCAGCGGCGTCCAGGAAGGCCGTCAGCCGGACACCCGCACGGCGGCATCCGATCCATGCGCCCACGACGCCGAGGACCACCGCGCCCCAGATGCCCAGCCCGCCGCGCTGGATCTGGGGAATCAGCGAGAGGTCGCCGGTGCCGTCGAAGCCCGGGCCAAAGTAGGCATCGGGCGAAGAGAAGACGTGGTACAGGCGACCGCCGATAATTCCGAATGGAATCGCCCAGATGGCGATGTCCCACAGGCTGCCTTCGGGCGCGCCGCGCTGCTTCCACCGGGCAGACGTCAGCCAAAGGCCAACAATGATGCCCGCCAGGATGCACAAGGCGTAGGCGTGGATACGCAAAGTCCCCCACGGCAGCGGAATGTCGAACCCGGACCAGGATGGGCTCGGGATACTCAAGGGGACCATTGCCGCTGCGTGGAGGACCGTCTGCATGCGCTTCGCTGTTTCCTTTTCTAGGCTTCTGCAGCTGCGCGGCCCAAGCCGGCGCTGAGGTTCTTGGTGAGTTGCCCGACGGCGTCCACCCCGCCATCGCGGAGGGCTGCCACCAGGGCGGTGCCTACAATGACACCGTCGGCATAGGCAGCAATTTCACGGACATGGTCGGGACTGGAGACACCCAGGCCTACGCATACCCGATCCGCACCGGCTGCGTGGGCACGGGCCACCACCTCTTCGGCAGCGCTGCTGACGGAGGTGCGGGCTCCAGTGACACCCATGATCGAAACAGCGTAGACAAAACCGCGGCTGGCCTTGACCGTCATGTCCAGACGTTCAGGAGTGGACGACGGGGCCACGAGGAACACCCTGTCCAAGCCGTACCTGTCCGAGGCCTCGAACCATTCTGCAGCCTCATCGGGAACGAGGTCGGGAGTAATGAGACCTGCTCCCCCGGCTTCTGCCAGACGGCGCGAGAACTCGTCCACGCCCATGCGCATGACCGGGTTCCAGTACGTCATCACCAGGACGGCGGCATCCGTAACTGCGGTAATCCCTGCTACGACTTCGAAGACGTCGGCTACGCGGAAACCGTTCGAAATCGCTTCGGTAGTGGCCGCCTGGATGACAGGACCGTCCATCACGGGATCGGAGTACGGGATTCCGATCTCAATGAGATCGGCGCCGTTCCGGGCAAGCGCGATGCCGGCCTCGATGCTTTCCTTGACCGTGGGGTAGCCGGCGGGCAGGTAACCCACCAAAGCGGCGCGGCCTTCGGCCCTGGCCTTGTCAATGGCCGCAGCGGACTTGCTGGCTGTTGATTCGTTCATCAGTTCTGGTCCTCGTTGTCATCCGCGGATGCTTCAGAGGCTCGCTCTGAAGGGCCCTTGGGCTTACGGGTGGACAGGGTGGTCCCCTTGACGTGCCCCTCGTCATCCAACATGTTGAACCATGCGGCGGCGGTTTCCACGTCCTTGTCGCCTCGCCCGGACAAGTTCACGATGATAGTGACTTCCGAGGGGTCTTCCTTGCCTTCCGTGAGGCGGTGGCCGATCTTGATGGCACCGGCCAGGGCATGCGAGGACTCGATGGCGGGGATGATGCCCTCAGTCCGGCAGAGCAGGCTGAAGGCGTCCATGGCTTCGGTGTCCGTGACGGCCTCGTAGGTGACCCGGCCGATGTCGGCGAGGTATGAGTGCTCAGGGCCAACGCTCGGGTAGTCAAGACCGGCAGAGATGGAGTGCGACTCGATGGTCTGGCCGTCTTCGTCCTGCATGAGGTAGGAACGGGCGCCGTGCAGCACACCCGGGCGGCCAAGGGAGATGGCCGCAGCGTGACGGCCGGTTTCCACACCCTCGCCACCGGCTTCAAAGCCGTAGATCTTCACGGAAGCATCATCGAGGAATGCGTGGAACAAGCCGATGGCGTTGGAACCGCCACCGATGCACGCACAGATGGCATCAGGAAGCTTGCCCGTCTGCTCCAGGATCTGGCTGCGCGCCTCTTCGCCGATGACCTCGTGGAAGTAGCGGACCATGGCCGGGAACGGGTGCGCTCCGGCGGCAGTACCCAGGAGGTAGTGCGTGTCCTCGACGTTGGAGACCCAATCGCGGAGGGCGTCGTTGATGGCGTCCTTGAGTGTCTGCGAACCGTTGGTCACGGGCACGACTGTGGCACCAAGAAGCTGCATGCGGGCGACGTTGAGTGCCTGGCGGCGGCAGTCTTCGGCACCCATGTAGACCACGCACTCAAGTCCCAGCAGCGCTGCAGCCGTGGCACTTGCGACGCCGTGCTGTCCGGCTCCGGTTTCGGCAATGACGCGGGTCTTGCCCATCCGCTTCGCCAGGAGCGCCTGGCCCAGGACGTTGTTGATCTTGTGGGAACCGGTGTGGTTGAGGTCCTCACGCTTGAGGAAGATGCGGGCGCCACCGGCATGCGCCGAGAAGCGCTTGGCCTCGGTCAACAGCGAAGGCCTGCCCGAGTAGTTCTTGTTGAGGTCCTTCAGCTCGGCGATGAAATCGGGATCGGCCTTGGCTTTTTCGAAGGTGTCCTGGACTTCATCCAAGGCGGCAATGAGAGACTCCGGCATCCAGCGTCCGCCGTAGCTGCCGAAGTAGGGTCCCGATGCGTTGCGCAGCGAAGGGCCACCTTGCAGGAATGCGTCTGCCGCATTCTCTTCTGAGCCGGCTGTTGGCGCGTCGACCATCAGTCTCACCGTCCTGTTCCAGTTAGTTCTTTGGGTAGTTCCACGTGCCACAAGGCAGCCACGGGCTGGTGCCCGGGCTGCCTCATGACTGCTCGCCGTAATTCAGTAACTGCCTCAGTTCCTGACGGCGATGGCGGCAGCTCCTGCTGCCTTGAATTCGGTAATTCGTTCACGCGGGGTTGAATCGCTGACCAGCGCTTCGCCCACCAGGATGGCATTGGCGCCATTGGCTGCGTAATGCGCGACGTCGTCGGCACCCCTGACGCCAGACTCCGCGACCACGACTGCCCCGGCCGGAATCAAACCGGCCAGCGAACCGAAAACCGAGCGGTCGACGTCGAGCGTCTTCAAATTGCGCACGTTGATGCCGATGATCCTGGCGCCGGCCGCAACCGCCCGCTCGATCTCCTCTTCGGTATGGGTCTCCACGAGCACGCTCATGCCCAGTTCATGGCTCAAGGCACTGAACCGGACGAGTTCGGCGTCGGTCAACGCTGCGACGATGAGCAGGATGAGGTCGGCACCGTGGGCACGGGCTTCCCAGATCTGGTACTCGTCAACTGTGAAGTCCTTGCGGAGCAACGGCGTTTCGACGGCGGCACGCACGGCATCGAGGTCGGCCAGCGAGCCGCCGAAGCGCCGCTGTTCGGTCAGGACGCTGATGACGGAGGCGCCGCCGTCCGCGTACTGCACTGCGAGCGATGCGGGGTCTGCGATGGAAGCGAGGTCGCCCTTCGACGGACTGCGGCGCTTGATCTCTGCGATGACTTTGAGGTCGTTGCGGTCGGATGCGGGTCCGCCCAGGGCCGCCCAGGCATCCCGTGCAGGTGCAACACCGGCGACGCGGTCCTTTAGCTCCTCGAGGGTCACTTGAGCCCGGCGGGCCTCCATGTCCTCCTTGACGCCAACGATGATGTCATCAAGAACGGTCACGATTAGTGGCCGTTGTTCTGCAGCTTGCTGCCGCCCACTCCGTAGCCCGCCTTGCGCATAACCAGGCCAACAATCAGGCCGATAACCATGACAACCAGGCCGCCGACGAAGATCGGGGTGCTGGCGATGACGAAAGCGATGGAGGAAATCAAGGCACCAACCAGCATGACAATCACGCAGGTCCAGGCAGCCGGGCTGTTTCCGTGACCGATGGCGTCAGCGTGGCTGGCCATGGTGGATTCAGTTTGGTTTGCGGACACTGTGGTTTTGCTCATGTGAAATCTCCTCAGGATGAATACTGCTTACATTCTGCCATTTATTGACGTCAGCCGGGGACATGGACCGACGTCCGGGGCAATGGTGGCGGCAAAGTCGCAATGAAGCTGCGCGAAACCCGCTCCCGGCTGCCTACGTAGGGTCCTCGCCGCGCGACAGGCTGTCCCAGCTGTCGATCTCATCCACCGGTTCGCCGTCATTCCTGACGGCATTGGTGTCGTACTTGGTGCGGGTCTTCCAGTAACGCCCGGCCACCGGCAAGCCCACCGCAACCACTGCCAGCAGCGCGCCGGCAACTATGGCTACTACGGGGAAGGCCGTCGCAGCGACACTCGCCTGTCCACCCGCAAGGCCCGTCGCGGCTGCAATGGCACCCTGCGCTGCGCCGAGCGGATCGGTCAGCACGGTAGTGGCCGCCAGGATGATCCCTACCGCGGACAAAGCAATGATGACCGCAATGATCCAGCGCGCCACCTTGCCTGCAATGGATGCCGCCAGGCCACCGGCCAGGGCCACCAGGGCCAGAGCCGTGACTGCGGTAGCAGCCTTGTTTCCGGGAACCTGGAGGTTGCTGCTGGATACACCGGAGGGGTCAAGCTGCACTTCAATCCAGGTCTGGGTGGTGGTTCCGAAGACAGCGAGGGCCAGCACGACCGCGGCGAGCACCAGTGTGGATTTACGGGCCCAGCGCGGTGAAGTCCTGGCGGGAAGTGCGGATGCGGCGGCGCTCACGAGGCAGGCGTCCCGTCGTCGGGAACTTCGGCCCGGCCGGCGTCCACCGCAATGTTCTGCAATGAGCCTGCGGTGTGCACGGCGCGAAGCGGCGCAGCTGCCTTGTTTACCGTTTCAAGCGCTTCCGAAGGCTTGTGCGAATCGGCCACGATTCCACCGCCGGCCTGCACATAGGCGCGGCCCTCACGGAGCAGTGCCGAACGGATGGCAATGGCCATGTCCATGTCACCGGCGAAGTCCAGGTAGCCCACCACGCCACCGTAAATGCCGCGGCGGTGCGGTTCGAGTTCATCGAGGAGCCGCAGCGCACGGGGCTTCGGGGCGCCGGACAACGTACCTGCCGGGAAGGTTGCCCTGAGGACGTCGTATGCCTTGGCGTGGGGAGCAAGCTGCCCCACCACAGTGGAAACGAGGTGCATGATGTGGCTGAAGCGCTCCACTTCCATGAACTGGGTGACATCGACTGTCCCGGCCACGCACACTTTGGAAAGGTCGTTACGGGACAAGTCCACCAGCATCAGGTGTTCCGCGCGTTCCTTCTGGTCCGCGAGCAACTCTGTGGCCAGGGCCTTGTCGGCCTCTACAGTCTTCCCTCGGGGACGTGAACCGGCGATGGGGTGCGTGATGACTTCCTCACCGGTCACCGTCACCAACGCTTCCGGCGAGGACCCGACAATCGAGTACTCGCGGCCGTCTGCATCTTCGAGGCTGAAGAGGTACATGTAGGGGCTGGGGTTGGTGTTGCGCAGCACGCGGTAGACATCCAGGGGATCTGCGGCGCATTCCATCTCGAAGCGGCGCGAAATCACCACCTGGAACACTTCGCCGTCAACAATCGCTTCCTTGCCACGGTCGATGGCTTCCAGGTACTTCGCTTCCTCCCAGCGTTCCTGCACGCTTGAGGCAAAGTCCAGGGCCGCCGTGTCCAAAACGGAAACAGGCTGGGGAACGGGCGTGCTGATCTGGTCCAGGAGCGCTTGCACTCGGGCCACGGCATCGTGCCAGGCATCATCGACGCGTTCGCTGCTGCCGTCGAAGTTGATGGCATTGGCAATGAGCAGGACAGTGCCGTCGACGTTGTCATGAACCGCCATGTCGGTGACCAGGTTCAGCGCCATCTCCGGCAGCTGCAGGTCGTCCTCGGGCGGAGAGGTCAGGCGTTCCCAGTGGCGCACGGATTCCCAGCCAAGGAAGCCGACCAGGCCGGAGGTGAAGGGCGGAAGGCCCTCGAAACGATCGGTCTGCAGTGCGGCAATCGTGTCGCGGACGGCCTCCACCGGGTTCCCGGAAACTGGCACGCCGACGGGCGGCTCACCGATCCAGTGTGCCTGGCCGTCCTTGGTGGTCAAGGTTGCGCGGGACTTTGAACCGATGAACGAATAACGCGACCAGGCCCCGCCTACTGCTGCTGATTCCAGGAGGAAGGTGCCGGGCTGTCCCTTGGCGAGCTTCCGGTAAAGGCCAATGGGGGTTTCTGCATCGGCCAGGACTTTGAGCCGCACGGGGATGACACGGCTGTGGACGGCGAGTTCCCGGAACTCTTCCAGGCCCGGGCTGATGATTCCAAGGTCCTGCATGGCTATTCTTCTCCGCCTTTTGGTATGAGGTGGTGCGTCAGTGGTAAGTGCTGGGTGCCTTAGTCGCGGTGGCCCGTAACGACTGTAAAGTCGCGACCGTCGAAGCAGGTCCGGGTTCCGGTGTGGCAGGCTGCGCCGATCTGGTCCACGCGGATCAGGAGGGCATCGCCATCGCAATCAAGGGCGACGGACTTCACGAACTGTACGTGTCCGGAAGTGTCGCCCTTACGCCAGTATTCCTGGCGGGAGCGGGAGTAGAACGTGACGCGCCCGGTGGTCATGGTGCGGTGCAGTGCCTCGTCATCCATCCATCCGAGCATGAGGACCTCGTTGGTGTCGTGCTGCTGCACAATAGCAGCAACCAGGCCGGCGGAATCGCGCTTGAGAGCGTCCGCGATCTCCTGCGGCAACGGACCCGCGGGGTCGCTGGAAAGCTCCACGGCGGGAGAGGGGCTGGGGGCGGACTGCTCTGACATCAGATCAAGTCTAGTGCCTTTGACGGGACTGGCGGTTCTGCGGCGGTTCCACTGCGCAAGAGCGCTCCGATCGTGCTAGTTTCACAAGTGATGCATTTCGTCGATCCCTCCCGAGAAGTACTGGCCGAAACCCTGCTGGCGGCCGGGCCTGACTCCCCCACGCTCTGCGAAGGCTGGCGGACCCGTGACCTTGCCGCGCATTTGTACTTGCGGGAGCGGAAAATCGCTGTCGGTCTTGGACTGTTGATTCCCAGTCTGGGCAAGGCATCGGAAAAAGCCACCTCCAAGCTGGCCTCCCAGCTGAAGACCACGGACGCCTACGCGGACCTCGTCAAGACGTTCCGCTCCGGGCCTCCCGCTTTCTCTCCTTTGAAGATCAAGGCGCTGGACGAGACCTCCAACCTCATCGAGTACTTCGTGCACACCGAGGACATCCGCCGCGCCGGTGACAGGTGGGCGCCGAGGGCACTGGACGAGGCCTATTCGGATGCACTCTGGAATGACCTCATCAAGCGTGCAGCGTTCCTGTACCGCGGCGTGGACCTCGGCATCGTCCTTGTCAGGCCCACGGGGCCGCGGCATGTGGCCAAGCGCGCACCCGTATCCGTCGCCATCGTTGGCGAGCCGGGCGAGCTTCTCATGCACGCCCACGGCCGCACCAACCAGGCCCTGGTCACCTTCGAAGGCCAGCCGGACGCCGTCGCGCTCTTGCAGTCAGCGGACATCGGCCTTTAACCAAGCAACGCGGGGTCGCTGATGGCCCATCCCGCAAGGGGTGATGGCCATCAGCGACCCCGCGTTTGCGTTGCCTAGCGGACTTCGAAGCCGGCCTCGCGGATCGCGGCCTTGACCTGAGCGATCATGTCATCCGGACCGAAGTGGAACACCGAGGCGGCCAGCACAGCGTCAGCCCCAGCCTGTACAGCGGGCGGGAAGTGCTCTGGGGCACCGGCACCGCCCGAGGCGATAATCGGGATATTCACGGCTGCCCGAACCAAACGGATCAGCTCAAGGTCGAAGCCGTCCTTGGTGCCGTCGGCGTCAATGGAGTTGAGCAGGATCTCCCCCACTCCCCTGTCCGCGGCTTCCTTCGCCCAGGCAATGGCATCGATTCCGGTACCGGTCCGGCCGCCGTGCGTGGTGACTTCAAACCCGGACGACGTCGGGGCGTCGCCTTCCCGGGTCCGGCGCGCGTCGACGGAGAGCACCAGGACCTGGGAGCCGAAGTGGCGGGTAATTTCATCGATCACATCGGGCCTGGCAACGGCGGCTGTGTTGATGGACGCCTTGTCCGCACCAAAGCGCAGGAGCTTGTCCACCTCGGCCACCCCGCGGACGCCACCACCCACGGTGAGGGGAATGAACACTTCCTCTGCGGTGCGGCGAACGACGTCGAACGTTGTTTCGCGGTTCCCTGACGACGCCGTGACGTCCAGGAACGTCAGTTCGTCTGCCCCGCCGTTGTCGTACCGGTGGGCGAGTTCCACCGGGTCTCCGGCGTCGCGAAGGCCTTCAAAGTTGACACCCTTGACGACGCGGCCGGCATCCACGTCCAGGCATGGAATGACGCGTACGGCTACAGCCATGTGCTGCTCCTCAGTTCTGCTGGGCTCTAGTCGGTCAGTGTGGGTCAGATCCGGCAGGCGTGGATGCTGCTGACCAGGATGGCGCGCGCGCCGAGGTCGTAAAGCTCATCCATGATGCGGTTGGTTTCCTTCTTGGGAACCATGGACCGCACGGCTACCCACTCGGAATCGCGAAGCGGCGAGACCGTGGGCGATTCAAGTCCGGGAGTCAGCGCCGCGGCGTCTTCCACAAGGTCCTTACGGATGTCGTAGTCCATGAGCACGTACTGGCGCGCAACCAGAACGCCTTGAAGGCGGCGGATGAGGATGTCGATTTCCTTCGCGGTCCCGTTGGCTGCGCCAGCGGAGCCCGTACGACGGATCAGGACGGCTTCGGACTTCAGGATGGGGTCGCCGAAGATCTCCATACCGGCGGCCTTGAGCGTATTGCCGGTTTCCACGACATCGGCAATGGCGTCGGCCACGCCCAAGCGGACGGATGATTCCACGGCCCCATCGAGACGGACCACTGTGGCGTTGACGCCGCGTTCAGCGAGGTAGTCACGCAGGAGGCCGTCGTAGCTTGTGGCCAGCCGCTTGCCTTCAAGCTGCTCGACGCCGGTGAAGTCACCAACAGGGCCGGCGAAACGGAATGTCGAAGGCGCGAAGCCCAAGGGGAGCAACTCTTCAGCTTCCACCTTCGCGTCAAGCAGGAGGTCCCTGCCGGTGATGCCGACGTCCAGGGTTCCCTGGCCTACATAGACGGCGATGTCACGGGGACGGAGGAAGAAGAACTCAATGTCGTTGTCAGGATCAACCATCACCAGTTCGCGGGAGTCGCGGCGCTGGCGGTAGCCGGCCTCGGAAAGCATTGCCGAGGCGGCTTCGGACAGGGATCCCTTGTTGGGGACTGCTACACGGAGCATTGGGAGAGACTTTCTTTTTGGAATGGAGGTTACAGGCACATCGGCCACGCGGCTGACTCCGCTTGAAATGCGTGCGGAGGGGCGTGGCTAGAGATGCTTGTAAACGTCTTCCAGGCTGAGGCCCTTGGCGAGCATGAGGACCTGCAGGTGGTACAGCAGCTGGGAGATTTCCTCAGCAGCGGCCTCGTCCGATTCGTACTCCGCGGCCATCCAGACTTCGGCGGCCTCTTCGACCACCTTCTTGCCGATGCCGTGGATTCCGGAGTCCAGCTCGGCTACCGTGCGCGAGCCTGCCGGACGGGTCGCTGCTTTCTCACTCAGTTCTGCGAACAGCGTCTCGAAATTCTTCACGCCCTCCAGACTACTTGCTCCGGGCCCGGCGCCGCTTGTTGGGGCGTTGCATGACGAAGGGGATGTGAGTGAACACACACTCACATCCCCTCCGTTCGCGCTGGAATCAGCTGTATTGCTTGAGCGTCACGGCGGTGGCCAGGGCAGCGGTGACCGCCTCGTGGCCCTTGTCTTCCTGGGAACCCGGGAGGCCGGCCCGGTCAAGGCCCTGTTGTTCCGTATCGCAGGTGAGTACGCCGAAGCCCACCGGCACGCCGGTGCGGACGCTGACATCGGTGAGTCCCGACGTCGCGGCCTGGCAAACGTAGTCAAAGTGCGGGGTTCCGCCACGGATAACAACGCCCAGGGCCACGACGGCGTCAAAGTGCGGTGCCAGCCGGGCGGCTGCAACCGGCAATTCAAAACTGCCTGGAACCCGCACCAGGGTGGGTTCGGCGATGCCTGCTTCCTTCGCGGCACGCAGGGCACCGTCCACCAGGCCGTCCATGATCTGGGTGTGCCAGCTCGCGGCCACGATGGCGAGCTTGAGCTGCGAGGTTTCTTCAGGGTTGAGGGTAGTGAGGTCGATAGTGGGCGCGCCGTGTCCGCTCATGGTGTGCTGGGGATCCGTTCAGTCTTGGTTGCTGTTTGAGGTTTGGGGTGAAGCTGTCTTCTTGCCGTTGCTGACCGGCTCGACGTCGAGCGTCAGCCGGTGGTCCATACGGTCCTTCTTGGTTTGCAGGTACCGAAGGTTCTGCTCCCGGGACGGCACCTCCGTAGGCACCATCTCCACGACAGTCACCCCGGCTTTGTCCAGGCGGTGCTGTTTGTCCGGGTTGTTGCTCAACAGCCGGACTTCGTTGAGACCCATTTCGGCAAGGATCTGACCCGCTGCACTGTAGGAACGGGCATCGACCGGCAGGCCCAGTTGCTCGTTGGCCTCGACGGTGTCAAAACCGGCTTCCTGCAGGGCGTAGGCCTTGATCTTGTTGGCGAGTCCGATGCCGCGCCCTTCCTGTCCACGCAGGTAGAGCAGCGTGCCGCCTTCCCGGTGGATGAGCTCCAGGGCGAAGGCAAGCTGTTCACCGCAATCGCAGCGGTAGGAACCGAACACATCTCCGGTCAGGCATTCAGAGTGCAGCCTGACCAAGGGTGCCTGGCCGCCCTTGGGCGGATTGGGCGAGCTGACCGCGAGATGTTCAACCCCCGTGACATGATCCGTCCACGCCTGCGCCACAAATTCACCAAAGGCCGTCGGCAACTGGACGATCGGTCCCCCGCTTACGGGGTGCGGACCGGGCTCCGTGTGCTCACTGCTGCGTGTTGTCGATGCGGTCATCGCTTCTCCTCGTCTACCCGTGAAACCTGCGCCGCCCGGGACTCCGTCGCCTCAACATACGACACCAGGTCCTCGATGGAGATGAGGGGGCATCCATGTTCAGCGGCGAACCCGCGCAGGCTGTCCAAGCGCATCATTTCACCGTCGTCATGTACCAACTCTGCGATCACACCCACCGGGGCGAGCCCGGCCAGGCGACACAAGTCCACGGCAGCTTCCGTGTGTCCCGGGCGTTCTCGCACTCCCCCCTTAACGGCCCGAAGCGGAAAAATATGCCCGGGGCGGGTGAGTGACGCCGGAGTGCTGCTCGGGTCCGCCAGGATCCGGGCCGTCAGGGCCCGGTCCGTGGCAGAAATACCCGTGCTGATTCCTACCGCAGCGTCACAGGAAACAGTATAGGCAGTACCCTTAGCATCTTCGTTGATTTCGACCATCGGGGGCAGAATCAGCGCGTCGGCCCGCTGGCCTTCCAACGGAACACAGATGACGCCGGAGGAATATCGGATGGTCCAACCCATCAGGGCCGGGGTGGCATGTTCAGCGGCAAAAATGATGTCGCCTTCGTTTTCCCTGTCCTCGTTGTCCACCACAATGACGGCCCGCCCGGCCGCCATGGCTGCGATGGCGGATTCCACGGAGTCCAGGCCCGGACGCTGCGACGTCGCCGGTTGCGGGGTCGTGGGGGCGCTCATCGGGTGCCCTCCTGCCGCGGAGCGAACGACAGAAGCCGTTCGGTGTATTTTGCCAGGACATCCACTTCCAGGTTGACGTGCCCGCCAACCGGTTTCGCTCCCAGGCCCGTCTCCTCCAGCGTGGTGGGGATGAGGCCGACTTCGAACCACGCGTCCTTTTCGGAAGCCGCGCTGACGGCGGTCACCGTGAGCGATACCCCGTCGACGGCGATGGAACCTTTTTCGGCGATGTAACGTGCCAGCGGGGCGGGGACGCCGAACCGCAAGCGGTCCCAGTTACCCAGCGCTTCGCGCTCGAGCAACTCCCCCACGCCGTCAACATGGCCTTGCACGACGTGCCCATCCAGCCGTCCGCCGGCAGGAACACAGCGTTCCAGGTTCACGGTGTCTCCCGCAGCCAATTCCCCGATGGTGGTGCGCGTCAGGGTCTCGCCCATGACATCGACGCTGAAGTCCTGTCCATCAATGCGGGTGGCCGTGAGGCAGACACCGTTGACGGCAATGGAGCCGCCCAACGGCAGGTCCCCGGTAGTGGTGGGGGCCTTCAAGCGCAGTGTTGCGCTGGCATCGCCGTCATGCTCAATACCCAGGACAGTGCCTTGTTCTGCAACGATTCCGGTAAACATCAGTGTCCTCCTGTGACATATTCCGCGGCGTCACTGCGTGAAACCATATTCTTCTGCGGAATCGAATTCTTAGTGGTGTTGGCAGCACGTCCGGCTGGACGGAGATGGAGCCGCAGGTCGTTGCCGAGGGTCCGTACCGGACCCCCTGATGCCTCGTCCCACGCCCAGTGCTGGGCTTCGGCGAGCGTGCCGATACCCAAGTCGTTCAGCGCCGGAGTACCGGACCCCAGCAGGGTCGGCGCCAGGTAGACAATCAACTCGTCCACCAACTCCGCCGCAAGGAAGGTACTCAGAATGCTCGAACCCCCTTCGACCATCACATGCCGGACACCCTCTTCGAAGAGCATGCCCAGGGCCTCCGCTGGATCCCGGGTTGGCAGATGCCTGAAGCGGCCGTCGGTTCCCCGTACCGCTGCCCCCTCCGGGACATCCCGCAGGCCCATGACTGCCCGGACGGGCTGGCGTTGGGAAAGTTCACCGTCAGGAGTGCGCGCCGTCAGCCGGGGGTTGTCGATGAGCACGGTTCCGGTCCCCACGAGGATCGCGTCGATCAGGCGCCGCAAGGCATGGTTGTCTGCCAGCGACTCTGCGCTGGAGATCCACTGGCTGGTGCCGTCAACCGCAGCGATCCGGCTGTCCAGGGTCTGTGCAATATGCAAGGTGACGAACGGGCGTTTGGCGGCAACGGCGTCGAACCATTCCCGGTTCAAGTCCAGGGATTGGTCGTAGCCGAGCCCGGACGTGACATCGATTCCTGCCGCGCGCAGCGTCTTGGCACCGCCGGCGGCGGGGTCGTGCGGATCGTCGACGGCGTAGATCACCTTTGCGATGCCGGCTGCAATGATCGCCTGGGCACAGGGACCTGTCCGGCCTACATGGTTGCAAGGCTCCAGGGTGACCACCATGGTGGTGCCCTTGGTGTCGATTCCCTGGCGCCGGGCTTCGGAGATGGCGTCGGCCTCCGCATGGGCCGTTCCGGCACCGCGATGGTAGCCGGTGGCAAGTTGCTCGCCTTCCGCGCCGAGGATCACTGCACCAACCAGCGGATTCGCTCCTCGCGGGCCAGCCAGGGCGGCGGTGAGAGCTGCGTCCATGGCGGCCTTTTCAGTAGCCGAAAACTCAACGGCCTGCGCGCTCATCGCACGGCTCCTGCGGGCGCCGGAAGTGGTTGAACAGCGCCACGCTCACGCTTTTCGGCCCGCCACCACACGAAGAATCCGGTCAGGGTAAAGAACCCGTAGAACAGGTACATCACAGCACTGGCGTAATAGCCGGCACTGAACAGCAGAGGCACGCCCACGATGTCCACGGCAACCCAGATCAACCAGAATTCAGTCCATCCCCGGGCCATGCCGTAAGTGGCCAGAAGGGAGCCCATGAAGGTCCAGGCGTCTGCCCACACAGGCGGGTAGGAGCCGAGGGCGTCAAACAGGGGCGTCAGGGCCGCAGTACCGGCTACCATCGCGCCGATCAGAACCAGGCGCACCTTGTTACCGGCCCAGCCGGGGACCACGGCCCGGCCCTGGGTGCTCGACTGCCGGCCTTGACGCCACCGGTACCAGCCATAAAGTGCAACGGCGATGAACATCACCTGCCGGCCGGCCTGTCCCCAGAGGGTTGCGGGCGCAGCAGCACCGAATACGTTGCCGAGGAACACGGTGAGCAAAAGGATGTTGCCGATGATTCCTACCGGCCAAGCCCAGACTTTCCGGCGCATTCCGCCGAGGGCGCTGAGTAACCCAAAGATGTTTCCAAGCACTTCGCGTAAGACAAGAGCAGATCCTCCAACGGGGATCTGTGCTTCGAAGAGCCATCGCAGAAAATCCATGCCGTTCCTTCCCAGTAAGCCGCGATGACTCCGGGGGTGTACGACAGCGCAATGCCGGGCGTCACTGAAGGAACGCCCACGGCATGACTGTACGTGCTTCTCCCATCCAGACTTTAACTGTCGGTACCGGAATTCCACCGGTTCAACCGTCCGCCACCTCTATCCGGATTGCTCAGGACATCGGTGGCTCGCGGGTCGCGGACTATAACCGCCGGTTCGGACTTACACCGACCCCGGAGCACGTATGTGTGTTGTTATTGTGCCATAACCAGAGCGATGACCAGGCTATTCCCGGCCATCTTCGTAATATCCGGTGACGGCGTAAAGGCCTAGGCCGCCGTCGCGGCCTGGCCTGCTGCACGCAGCCGATCGATCGCTGCAGCCGGGTCCTCGTGACCGTAGACAGCCGAGCCCGCAACAAAGACGTTGGCGCCGGCCTCAGCAGCCCGGACGATGGTCTCCTCCGTAATGCCGCCGTCCACCTGGATCGCTACAGCAATGCCCGAACCCTCGATGGCGGCACGGGCGCGGCGGATCTTGGGCAGGGTGATGTCAAGGAACGACTGCCCGCCGAAGCCGGGCTCCACCGTCATGATCAACAGCATGTCCAACTCACTGAGCATGTCCAGGTAGGGCTCTACCGGTGTCGCAGGCCGTAAAGCCATGCCTGCTTTGGATCCCCGTTCCCGCAGTTCACGGGCCAGTTTCACCGGGGCCATGGCGGCCTCGGCGTGGAACGTCACGGACGCGACGCCGGCGTCTGCGTAGGCAGGCGCCCAGCGGTCGACGTCGGAAATCATCAGATGCGCGTCCAGCGGAACGGGGCTTACGGCCTGAATCCGCTGTACCACCGGCAATCCGAGCGTCAGGTTGGGCACGAAGTGGTTGTCCATGACGTCGACGTGGACGGCGTCGGCGTTGCTGATCCTCTGCAACTCCGCCTCAAGGTTGACGAAGTCCGCGGACAAGATGCTCGGGTTGATACAGCACTGAGACAAGGCAGCCCCTTCGGGTCGGTATGGGTCATGGTACGGCTGCAGCGAAAGGAATGGTTCCGCCGCAGCCAGGGGATGTAGCGGCTACGGCTTCTTTCGGATAATGGCCATGAACATGGCATCCGTCTGGTGGATGTGCGGCCACAGCTGGGCAGTGAGCTCATTTCCCGCACCCAGATTTCCGGTCAGGCTGACATGGTCGAGTGCCTGCCCGGAGTCGAGCAATTCGAGGTCGTCCCGCTTGTAGAGTACGTCGCCAACCACTGCGGTGGTCTCAGCAGGGTGGGGAGAACACGTCACGTAGGCCACGACGCCGCCGGGCTTGACGGCGTCGATCGCCGATTTCAGGAGATCCCGCTGCAGCGGACCGAGATCGCCGATGTCCTTGGGCGAGCGACGCCAACGTGACTCCGGCCTCCTGCGCAGGGCGCCAAGGCCGCTGCACGGAACATCCACCAGGACACGATCAAAAGCTTCTGGCTGCTCGGCGCCGACTTCGCGCCCGTCGCCCGTGCGCACACTCCAGGATTCCGTGGGCACAGCGGACAGCGCCTGTTGGACAAGCTTGGCCCGGTGTGGTGCCGGCTCGTTTGCCAGGAGGGTAGCTCCGTCGCGATAGGCAAGGGCGGCCAGCAGCGCCGCCTTGCCACCGGGACCTGCGCAAAGATCCAGCCATTTCTCGCCATGGGCGGCACGCTCCCCGAGCTCTACGCCGGCCAACGCACGTGCAACAAGCTGGGATCCCACGTCCTGGACACGCGTGGTGCCCCGCCGTACTGATTCGAAGCGGCCAAGGTCCCCGCCTGCGGAGAGCGCCGAGCCTTCTACGAGTTCACCGGGAGTGGCTCCGTTGTCAAAGGCCTCATCCAGGTCACCCAGACCCGGTAGAGCCACCAGGTTGACCACCGGCGCCGCGTTGTCGGCTTCCAGGAGGTCGTCGATCTCGGCCTTGGGCCTGCCGTGGTTCACCAGTGACTGCCGCAGCGCGCGGACGATCCACTCAGGGTGTGCATGGCGGAGGGCAGCGATCTTGGTCTCATCGGTTTCCTGGTCCAGCAGGATATCCAACCACTCGTCCATGCTGTGGGCGGTGACCTTGCGGAGTACCGCGTTGATCAGGGCCGATGGACCGGCGCCAATGACTGCACGGGCCAAACCTACTGTTTGGTCCAACGCGGCATGGGCAGGAACCCGCATCGACAGTAGCTGGTGCGCACCGATCCGCAGGGCATCCAGGATCGCGGGGTCCAGCTGCTCCAGGGGCCGGTCAACACAACGGGCCAGAATGGCGTCATAGGTACCCTGGCCACGCAGTGCCCCGTAGCTCAGCTCGGTGGCGAACCCGGCATCTCGACGGTCCAGGCGGTGCTCCCGGATTCTCGCGGGGAGGACCAGGTTGGCGTAGGCGTCCTCCGAGGCGACAGCCCGGAGTACCTCGAATGCGACCAAGCGCGCAGGGTCGGCCCGGCGGGTACGCTGCGACGGCGCATTGTTGGTGAATCCGCGCTGGGGTCCCCTGTTCCGCTCCCTGCCTTGGGCGTTGCGTTGGCTACCGCCCCTGGCCCCGCGGTTGCCCTGCCCGCCGCCGTCCCGGCTCCCGCTGTTGTTGGGGCCTCGACGGCCGGACTCACTCATTCGAATACCACTCTCTCAGGTGCTGCCAAGCCGCGGGCCCAATCGGCCGGCGACATCATTTTCTTGCCGGCCGGTTGAATCCGGCCAAGCTCTACGGCGTGGGAACCGGTGCCCACGAGTACGGATTTGCCATCCACCCGGATGGTTCCGGGCGCGAGATCGTCGATCCCGGGCCTCAACGTCACAGGTTCCAGTTTGACCCGCTGGCCTTCCAATGTTGTCCATGCTCCCGGTTCCGGGGTCACTCCCCTGGAACGGCGGTTCAGTGCCAGCGCCGGCTGCCGCCAGTCCAGGCGCCCGTCATCCAATGTCAGCTTGGGAGCCAATGACACCTCTCCTGACTGCGGTTGCGGAGCAGCCTGTCCGGAGTCGATGGCGGAGAGCGTCTGGCTCAGCAGCACGGCTCCGCTGATGGACAACCGCTCAAGGAGATCGCCGGCAGTATCTTCCGGCCGGACAGTTTCCGTGAGGGTTCCAAACACGGGCCCGGTATCGAGGCCCTCTTCGAGCTGGAACGTTGCGGCGCCAGTGACGTCGTCTCCGGCAATGATGGAACGCTGAACAGGAGCAGCACCGCGCCAGGCCGGCAACAAAGAGAAGTGCAGATTGACCCAGCCATGCGTGGGGACGCCCAGGGCAGCGCGCGGAACAATCCCGCCGTAGGCAACGATGGCGGCCACATCAGGCGCATAACCCGCGATGCGGGCCGTGGTATCGGCGTCAACCTTGGCCGCGCGAATGACCTCGATGCCCAATTCCCCGGCGCGGGCCGCTACTGGAGAGGGAGTCATGACGCGTTTGCGGCCCAGTGGAGCGTCCGGGCGGGTCAGGACGGCAACGACGTCGAAACCGGCCTTAACCAAAGCGTCCAGCGACGGTACAGCTACGGCCGGCGTCCCCGCGAAGAGTACCCTCACTCGGGAACCCCGAAACTGCCCCCACCGAAGCTTGAACCCACACTGTTAGCACGCTTCGACGTCGTCTTTTCGGTTATGGCGTGGTAGTTGGCGTTTCTGATGGCGCGAAGGGCAGCCTTGCGGTCCTCCCCTTCCAGCCTGTCTGTGTACAGCACGCCGTCAAGGTGATCGGTCTCGTGCTGGAAACAGCGTGCCAGCATGCCTTCGGCCTCCACCGACACCGGGTTGCCGTTCAGGTCCACGCCAGTTGCCCGGGTGGCCCTGTAGCGGCGCACGGGGAATCCAAGGCCGGGAATCGAGAGGCAACCCTCTACCTCGTCAGGCTGGAAGTCTTCGCTGTTTTCCAGGACCGGATTAATGATGTGGCCCTCCACTCCGCCGATGCGGTAAGTGAAGACGCGCTGGCTGACGCCGACCTGCGGAGCGGCCAGGCCTGCGCCCTCAACGTCCTCCATGGTTTCTGTCATGTCAGCTACCAGCTTGGCGAGCTCCGGACCGAAGTCGGTGACGGGGTCGGCCACGGTGCGCAGCACCGGATCCCCGATGATTCGGATACTCAAAATTGCCATGCTCTGCCTGTCCTCACGATCGTCGAACCCGGCCCTCGCGTTGCGGAGCCTAAGCCAGTTTAGTTGAGGTCATGGCACCGCCGCTGTTGGCCGGCGCGGCACCGGCCGCAGTAAACACCGGTGGCGCAACCGGCAACAGGGCTTGTCCGGCAGCAGTGACATCCGCCGACATCTCCCACACCCGCCGAAGGGCACAGAACTTCCACCAGTGGTGCTTAAGAATCTCCGGGTTTGCCCGCATGGGCCTCACCTCGGTTTCTCCGATGGCAACAGCCAGCAACATGGGATTGTCCCCGTACCTCCAGGGTTCCCACTCACCCGAAACGGGGTCCACCAGGCTTTCTTCGGCTTTCATCCCGGCCGTAAGCTGCATGACCACTTTGTCGTCAAGGGATTTAACCGTTCCGTCACGGGTGGTGCCCTTGGTTTTGTAGTCAATGAGACAAATACGTCCATTGATTCTGGCCACCAGGTCCAGCGTCCCCGCATAGCCCACTGTCTTGTTCCACACCGTAATCTCGGGCGCCAGCGGCTCCACCCGGTACAACTCCCACCATTCATCGAAGCGGGCCGCAAACGCCTGCTCACCGTTGGCTGCAAGTTCGTCCCTGCATTCCTGCATGCGGTGCGGGCGTCCCAGGGCCCGCAAAGCTACCTGCTCGCAGTATGTATGGACGCGATCACCACGCGCCGCAGCCGCGTCCCGGTACACCTCGGCTGCCTTGGATGCCTTATTGACTGCTTGCCGCACTTTTGCCGGACTTCCGAGGATCGCCGGGAGCTCAGGATCCGCCGCCAGGCTGCTTGCCCCCATGTAGCTGAACCAACCGTCCAGTGCATGGGCCTGTTGGCCGATCACCGTCGTGATGGATGGCACGGAGAATTGCTCTGTGGTGGAGCGGGCATACATCCGGCCGTAGTCAGTAGCGTGGGCAAGCAGTGGAGCAGTCATATAAAGACTTTGTCATAGAGGACCGACAGAATTCTCCGGCGGGAAGATCCTGAGGAGCTGCTCCGGAGAGAGCCGGGCAAGCTTGCCGGCAAGGACGGGCGCGCTCCGGGCCAGCTCCTCAAACGGCGGGCGGGGTCTCTCCGCGGTGCGAAGCTGTTCAGCATCCTCAGGTTCCTGCATGCTAAGTATGTGCTGAAGCAAGGCAATTCATGATGCTGTCGATGAGATCCTTATGCCAAGCATGTGCCTGCTGGAGCGGACGCCTGATTCATCAGTTCAAAACGTTTTTGCGCAATCGAGAAACCCTTTGTGATCCTGCGGACACTACAGGTTATGGGGAACTTGGAATCTCACGATGCCGGATTATGGACGCGGAGTCTGACTGGTGACGGTGCAGCATTGGGCGTACTGTTCGATCGGCACCGTGACAGGGTCTTCCGGCACGCATACCGCCTCTGCGGCAATCGCCATACATCCCAGACCAGGAAACCCGGTCACTAGTCCCGCGCAGCTACCAGGAATTTGTGGAAAGGCCCAGAAACCCAAAAGGCCCCCGGATCTCCGGGGGCCTTCCTTTGGTGGGCGATACTGGGTTCGAACCAGTGACCTCTTCGGTGTGAACGAAGCGCGCTACCACTGCGCCAATCGCCCGGGTGCATAGAAAACACTAACGGACCTGGGCCGGATTGCAAAACGAGCGGAAGGCTGCCGAAGGCCGGTGAACTACAGCTGTGGAATTACAGCAGTGAAACTCGCCCGAATCCGCGTCAGTACAAGGAACCAAGGCCCGCCGCACCCGCATCCAAGCTACCGATTTGGAGAATGCAGGAACCTCCTATAGAGTTTTTACTCGTCGGAAAGCGACGGAATGCCTACAGGGTTGCCCGTCGGAACCGCACTGCGGACGTAGCTCAGCTGGTAGAGCACCACCTTGCCAAGGTGGATGTCGCGAGTTCGAATCTCGTCGTCCGCTCGCAAGGCACTGTCAAGGCAAGTATTCCCCGGAATCCTGCTTACACGGTGGGTTGGCCGAGAGGCGAGGCAGCGGCCTGCAAAGCCGTATACACGGGTTCGAATCCCGTACCCACCTCGGTGAAAACCATGTCTTCCGGCTTTTGCTGGATGCATGGGCGATTGGCGCAGCGGTAGCGCGCTTCCCTGACACGGAAGAGGTCACTGGTTCGATCCCAGTATCGCCCACCAGAACAAGGCAACTTGTTTGTTGTTGAAAGCCGGACCCAGTCTGGCAGGCAACATGTGCGGACGTAGCTCAGCTGGTAGAGCACCACCTTGCCAAGGTGGATGTCGCGAGTTCGAATCTCGTCGTCCGCTCTCCTCATTGCAGGACCCGGTAACGGGCGATTGGCGCAGCGGTAGCGCGCTTCCCTGACACGGAAGAGGTCACTGGTTCGATCCCAGTATCGCCCACCAGAACAAGGCAACTTGTTTGTTGTTGAAAGCCAGATCCAGTCTGGCAGGCAACATGTGCGGACGTAGCTCAGCTGGTAGAGCACCACCTTGCCAAGGTGGATGTCGCGAGTTCGAATCTCGTCGTCCGCTCCACGAAAAGCAGCTCCCAGGAGCTGCTTTTTTTATGCCCTCATTTGCCTGCGACCCAATTCATCATGAGAAGTAACCGATACCCCTCGGAAGAAGTCGCTTTATCTAATGTGATTCGGCTCGCATAATGTACTGCGAGCTCATCACCGTTCCACGCCTACCGGCAGGAGTACCCCCATGAATGTAAAGACGGCTTCACAGTCCGTCCTGAGGCGAAAGCCCATCGACGATATCGAGGAAGAAAGCAAGCACAGCGGGCTCTTTAAGAGTCTTGGCCTTTGGCAGCTGACGGCCATCGGCGTCGGCGGAATTATCGGCGTCGGCATTTTCTCGCTGGCAGGCCTGGTAGCCCACGGCAGCGACAGCACCCCGGGCGTGGGCCCGGCCGTCCTGTTTTCCTTCCTGATCGCCGGACTCGCCTCCGGGGCGGCTGCATTGTCCTATGCCGAATTTGCCGGCATGATTCCCCGCGCCGGATCGGCCTACACCTACGGCTACGTTGCGCTGGGCGAAATCATCGGCTGGTTCATCGGCTGGGACTTGCTGCTTGAATACATCGCCATCGTGGCGGTGGTAGCCATCGGCATTTCCGGCTACTTCGACGCCTTCCTCTCCGGCATTGGCATCCACATGCCAACCTGGATGACGTCCACTGCCGATGAAGGCAAGGGCGGCATCATTAACCTTCCCGCCATCCTCGTCTGCCTTCTGGTGACCTGGATCCTGAGCCGTGGAACCAAGGCGTTCGGCCGATTCGAACTGGTGGCCGTGGCCATCAAGGTCATCCTGATCCTGTTCATCATCGGGCTCGGCATCTTCTACGTGAACACCGAGAACTACAACCCGTTCATGCCCAGCGGTTTCGGCCCCGTTGTGGCTGGTGCCGCGACCGTCTTCTTCGCGGTCTTTGGTTACGACGCCATGAGTACTGCAGCGGAGGAAGCCAAGGACGGCAAGAAGCACATGCCCAAGGCCATCATCCTGTCGCTGATCATCGCCATGCTGCTCTATGTTGCCGCCACGCTCGTCCTTACAGGAATGCAGAACTACAAGGACATCAACCCGACCGCCGGCTTCGCCTCGGCGTTCACCGGCGTCGGCCTCCCGGTCATTGCCACCATCATTTCGGTGTTCGCGGTGCTGTCCATCCTGACCGTGATGCTGACGTTCCTCCTGGGTGTCACCCGCGTTTGGTTCTCCATGAGCCGCGACGGGCTGCTGCCCGGCTGGTTTGCCAAGACTGACCGCCACGGCACCCCGCAGCGTGTCACGTGGATCGCAGGCATCGCCTCGGCCTTCCTGGCCGGTGTCTTCCCAATCAAGGAAGTTGCGGACCTGACCAACATCGGCATCCTGGCAGCCTTCGTCGTGGTCTGTGTTTCGGTGATCGTCTTCCGGTACACCAAGCCGAACGCAGCGCGTACCTTCCGCCTGCCGCTCATGCCCCTTGTCCCCGCCTTCGGCGTGCTGGCATCGGCGTTCCTGATGTTCCAACTCCACTGGGAAACCTGGGTACGGTTCGGCGTCTGGCTCATCATCGGCCTGGTGATCTATTTCGCCTACGGCCGCAAGCATTCCCTGATGAACCCGGACAGCCCGCGGCACAAGGTCGCCAACGAACCGTTGGCCTAGTTATCCACAGGCCGCGTTTGAGCCCTTGGCACCTCAGGGAACTGGTGTTAGGGTCGGACGCGGAGGAGCGAACTGGCTCCGCGATGGAAGGGAGGTGCCCGTGGGTTTAATTGACGACCTGAAGGGCAAGGCTCAGGGTCTCATTCAAGGCAACGAAGAAGCCATCAAGAATGGCATCGAAAAGGCCGGGGATTTTGTGGACGAAAAGACGGGCGGCAAGTACGCCGGTCACGTCGACAAGGTCCAGAACGCCGCTTCCGACTTCGTGGCCAAGAACGACGGTCAGCCTGAGCAGGCTCCCGTCACGGATGAGCCGAAGCAGCCGTAGCTGCCTGAGCCGCCGTACCAGATACGTCAAGGGGGCACCGGTCCCGCCGAGAGGCGCCACCGGTGCCCTTGGCGTTTAACCGGTGCCTTGGCGTTTGCAACGGCCGCCAACAGGTCAGGTATTTTGGAGCTTATGCCTTCAGCCTCCCCGACAACCACCAACAGCCGTGCCACCCGGGACGCTTTGGGACCGCCGATCACTGCCGGCATCGTCACAGCCTTGGTCGGGTTCACTTCATCATTCGCTGTCGTCCTTGCTGGACTCAGGGCAGTAGGCGCGGATCAAGGACAAGCCTCCAGCGGATTGCTGGCCCTGACCCTGACTTTTGGTCTGGGCATCCTCTGGCTGTCCTGGCGGAGCAGGATGCCGGTGACCCTCGCGTGGTCAACTCCCGGTGCGGCGCTCCTTGCGACCGCAGGAACGGTCGACGGCGGGTGGCCGGCGGCCGTGGGGGCCTTCCTGTTGGTCGGGGTGCTGATCGTCCTCACGGGGTTGGTTCCGTTGCTCGGGAGGTTGATGGCAAAGATTCCCACGGCCTTGGCCCAGGCCATGCTCGCAGGTGTCCTTCTCCCCTTGTGCCTTGCACCCTTCAAGTCGCTGGGTACGGCACCGGCGTTGATCGCCCCGGTGCTGTTGTGCTGGATTGTGCTGATGAAATTCGCGCCGCGCTGGTCCGTTCCTGCATCGCTGCTGGTGGCACTGGCCGTGATTGGGATCCACATCATGTCCTCGGGCGTACAGATCCCGGCTGAGAGCCTCCTCCCGCGGCTGGAATGGACAACGCCGGTGTTCTCCGTGGAGGCTGCCATCGGCTTGGCGCTGCCGTTGTTCGTGGTCACCATGGCGTCGCAAAACATTCCCGGCGTAGCTGTCTTGAAGTCCTTTGGATACACCACCCCGTGGCGGCCGTCCATGCTGGTGACCGGAGCCGGAACCATTGCCGGCGCACCGTTCGGCGGCCATGCGATCAACCTGGCAGCGCTAAGCGCCGCGCTTGCCGCCGGGGAGGAAGCAGGCAAGGATCACGGCCGGCGCTGGATCGCCGCCTTCGTCTCCGGTTTGGCGTATCTGGTCCTCGCGGCGTCGTCGGCAGCGCTCGTTACGGTTGTCGCGGCAGCGCCCCCGGGACTCCTTGAGGCCGTCGCGGGCCTCGCGTTGCTGGGTACTTTGGCAGCCTCGATCTCGTCTGCGCTGGCAGTGGCTGAGGAGAGGATACCGGCCTGCATCACTTTCCTGCTGGCAGCTTCAGGAATTGCTTTCGCCGGTGTCGGCGCAGCGTTCTGGGCCTTGGCAGGCGGAATCGTTATCCGCTGGGTGTTGAAGGACCGCGGACCCCGAAAAGCGGTCTGATTCAGGCAGGTTCGTGATTTTGTGCTTCGCGGGCCAGGGCGGTCAGGCGCGAAACGGCGCGGAAGTACTTCTTCATGTATCCGCCCGTCATCATCTCTTCGGTGAAGAGCTGGTCGAAGGGAACGCCACTGGCCAGAATGGGCACATCTTTGTCATAGAGCCGGTCGGCCAGCACCACGAAACGGAGCGCGACGGCCTGTTCCGTAATGGTTTCGACGTCGCTCCACACCACGGCCTCCACGCCGGAAATGAGTTGACGGTACCGGCTGGGGTGCACCGCAGCCAGATGGTTGACCAAGGTGCGGAAATCATCCACCGCCACGGTCTTCCCGTCGAACTCAGTCCGCATCCGGTGCTTGAGTTCTTCGGTCTTGAGCGGTGCCGGCGCGGCGGGAAGGCCACGGTGGCGGAAGTCCTCGCCGTCGATCCTGACGACGTCGAATTGGTCCGCGAGTACCTGGATTTCCCGCTGGAAGTCGACGGCGGCGAAGCGGCCTTCGCCCAGTGAACCAGGCAGGGTGTTCGACGTGGCAGCAAGCTTCACACCGGCGTCGGCGAGTTCCCGCATAAGGCGGGACATCAGCACCGTGTCTCCGGGATCATCGAGTTCGAATTCGTCGATGCACACCAGTTTGTAGTTGCTCAGCGCTTCCACGGTCTTGCGGAACGACAACGCCCCCACCAGGTTGGTGTATTCCACGAACGTTCCAAACGCCTTGGGGCCTGGAGACCTGTGCCAAAGGGACGCCAGGAGGTGGGTCTTACCCACGCCGAATCCGCCATCGAGGTAGATCCCGGCCCTCGTGGCCGGTGCCTTCTTGGCGAAAAGCTTTTTGAAGAGTCCAGCGTCATTGCCGTTGCCTACGCCATCGGCAAATGCCGACAGGAGTTTCACCGCGTTGGCCTGGCTTGGCTGGGAAGGATCGGGCCTGTAACTGTCGAACGACACCTCTCCGAACCGGGGAGACGGGTAGAAACCCTTGAGGAGTTCCTCCACGGAAACTGCCGGCGTGCGGGCAGCCAGTTGTTCGATCTTTACCACGGTGGTCCGTTCCTTCGGCATTGGGTCCCCAGCAAGAATACCGGCAACGGACGCCACGGTAACTGACACGTGACCAAGCCCATGTTTCACCGTATGACCACCGGGAAGCAATCCGCGCAGCCCGTGGTTAGTGTTGAAGCAGGCCGGGCCCGCACCTGCACCACCTTCCACGGCCTGGCTCCGTCCGTTGTCAGTGAAAGGCCATCATGTCCTACCCCGTTGAACAAAACGAAAAGTTTGCCTCTTACGCGAACCCTGAACGCCTCGTTTCCACCGAGTGGCTCGCGGCAGCAATTGCTGACGGCGCTGTAGCCGACGGCAAGTTGGTGCTGGTCGAATCCGACGAGGACGTCCTGCTGTACGAAACCGGGCACATCCCGGGAGCAGTCAAGATCGACTGGCACACCGACCTGAACGATGAAGTCACCCGGGACTACGTCGACGGGGCAGCCTTCGCTGCCCTCGCCGCTTCCAAGGGCATCTCGCGCGACAGCACTGTGGTGATCTACGGCGACAAGTCCAACTGGTGGGCTGCCTACGCCCTGTGGGTCTTCACGTTGTTCGGTCACCAGGATGTCCGCCTCCTTGATGGCGGACGCGACAAATGGATCGCCGAGGGCCGCGAGCTGACCACTGAGGTCTCCCGGCCTGCTGCGGGCGAGTACCCCGAGGTCGAGCGCGACGACGCTCCCATCCGGGCCTTCAAGGAGGATGTCCTGGCACATTTGGGCAACCCCTTGATCGACGTCCGCTCCCCCGAGGAATACACCGGCCAGCGCACCCACATGCCTGCCTACCCCGAAGAGGGCGCCTTGCGTGGCGGCCACATTCCCACGGCCGCCTCGATCCCGTGGGCCCGGGCTGCAGCGGAAGACGGCACCTACCGCAGCCGCGAAGAACTTGAGGCCCTCTACCTGGGCGAGGCGGGGCTGAAGCCGGGCGACGATGTCGTGGCGTACTGCCGCATCGGCGAACGTTCCAGCCACACCTGGTTCGCCCTGAAGTACCTCCTGGGCTTCGACACAGTGCGCAACTACGACGGCTCGTGGACCGAGTGGGGCAACGCAGTGCGGGTTCCCATCGTCAAGGGAGCCGAACGGGGTACAGTTCCCTCCGCCTTGGTCCACAGCTAGTACCGCGCTCTCAGCACCTTTGTGCGTAAGCTGGAAGAGATGAGTACGAACACCTTGCCCACCGCCCTGGCGGAAATTGTTGACGACTTCCAGGCGTTGACGGAACCTGACCGCCTCCAGCTCCTCCTGGAGTTCTCCAGAGGCCTGCCTGAGCTGCCGGAGCGTCTGAAGGACCACCCGGAACTGCTGGAGCAGGTCGTGGAATGCCAGTCCCCGCTGTTCCTGACGATTGAGTCAGAGAAGAACGCCGACGGCGACCGTTCATACCGTCTCTTCTTCAAAGCACCGCCGGAAGCACCGACTACCCGGGGTTTCGCAGGGGTGCTGCATGAGGGGCTGGACGGACTGACTGCCAAGGAGATCCTTGCGGTGCCTGACGACATGCCCGAGCTCCTGGGCCTGACCCGGGCCATCACGCCCTTGCGGATGCGGGGAATGACGGCGATGCTCGGCCGCATCAAGCGGAAGGTTGCGGCCGCAAGCCGTTTGGAACACTGAAAGGCAACGCCACTCGGTATGGCAAGGAAAATGGCTTCACAGGGAACGCCGGCAACAGCAGCACTCGCTGCGGCCGGCGTTCCCTTCGTCCTGCACCCCTACGCGCATGATCCCGCTGCAAGCAGCTACGGGCTGGAAGCGGCGGAGGTCCTGGGCATTGATCCCGACCGTGTCTTCAAGACGCTGATGGTGGAGGTGGAAGGCAAGTTGGCCGTTGCCATTGTCCCCGTGTCCGGGAACCTGGACCTGAAGGCCGCAGCTGCGGCCCTCGGATCCAAGAAAGCGGCGATGGCAGATCCCAAAGCTGCTGAACGCCGCACTGGATACGTCCTGGGCGGTATATCACCGCTGGGGCAACGCCAGCCCTCCCCCACGGTCCTGGACGAATCAGCGCTGGCTTTTGACACCATCCTGGTCTCCGGTGGCCGTCGGGGCCTGGATATAGAGCTTGCTCCTGCGGACCTGCTCCGGCTCACCAACGGCGTCACCGGGCCGATCGGCACGGGAAGCAACTGACCCTCAGGCTGCGGGCCCCGCGGCAGCAGCACCGCCGGCTTCGCCCGATTGGCCCGGGTTCCTCCGGGGTGCGAGTTGGGCTTGGAGCCAGGAGCGCACCAGCCGCTCCCAACGCTCCGGATCGACGTTCCATTCCTTGGTGTGGCGGGCACCGTGGAACGGCTCGAATGTCACCATCTCGGGGTTCTTTTCGGCGAGACTGGCCGAGGGCCCGAAAGGAACGTAGTCGTCGTCCACACTGTGGATCAGCAACGTTGGAGTGCGCAACTCAACGGCGCGGCTGTCCCAGTCCATTGCTTTGAGGTCCACGGGTGCTGCGAGCCCCGTCAGCCTGCGTCCCAGGGGATGGCCCAGCATCAGTTGCCCGTAACGCCCCACGGTATAGGGGATCCTGTTCATTTCGGCGTGGTGGGCCATGACGTCCACCCAGTTGATCACCGGAGCATCCAAAACCAAGGCCCTGATGACTTGCCGGTATTTGGAAAGGTCCGCAGTCTGCAGGCTGATCGCACCGCCCATGGACCAACCGAAAAGCACCACTTCACGTGCGCCGTTCTCCAAGGCGTATTCGATCGCTGACTCCACATCACGCCATTCCGTGGAGCCCAGACCGTAGCGGCCGTCCAGGGCGGAAGGTGCCAGTCCGTCGTTCCGGTAGGAGATGAGCAGGCTGTCCAGGCCAAGGTCCCGGGCGGTGCGGACTGCCCGGAGACCTTCGAGCCGGGTGGCTCCCCGGCCATGGACCATGATCGCCCAGACCGGCGACGGCGACGAGGCATCGGCGCGGATCAACCACGCAGGCGCCTTCCCGCCGTCGACGTCGATCTCAACATCTTCGGCCGCAAGGCCGATCGCGGACGGATCGGGGTAGGTAGCGCCGCTCCACCACGCCCGGCGTGCTTCCGAAAGATCGCCGCTGTAGACCTCCTCGACTTCCCGGAGGACGGTCTGTTCGGCGGGCAGGTAGGAGACGATCCGGCCTATCCTGGCGTGTCCCTTTCCACCTGAGAAGAACAGGCTGAAGACGCCGTCGATGGTCGAGTCGGGCGTGGCCGCCAGGATGACCTGCAGGCCGTTGTCCCCACGGATGACGGCCAGGACTTCCTGGTCCTCGTGCCGTGCGGCGGGCGTGATGACCCGGCGGGCAAAGTAGACGGCGAGCGCAGAGGAACCGGCGCCGACAAGTCCCGCAATGGTGGCGCCGGCAAGGAAACCTCCAATGGCCCACTTGGTGCGGGGGGACAGTTTTTTCTCAGCAGCGTCGCTCGCTGGCCTTGTCATTGATGCCATGGTTCCATTTTGCCGTGAGTCGGCGTGGGCTGGTGCAGGCTGGGCCCGCGCGGCGAAGGTTGGGCCGAATCGGGCGCGGAAACCCTGCGGACGCCGTTCCCCGGGACTACGCTGTAGCCATGAGTGATCCCATAGTCATCCTGACTGAAGAGCCCCTTGGCCCCGACGACCGCGTGAACATCGCCAAACTGATCGACGGCGGGGACGCGCCGTTGGTAGTGCTGGTTCCTGCCAATACTGAGCGCCACCTTTTGGTGGATTTCCTCGAGAACCTTTCGTTGCTTGATGTGGCGAAGGCGTTCCGGGAACTTACTGCCCAGTCGCCGGATCCAGCGGCTGAGCGTGCGGAAGCCGCGGTGACGTTGTCGACTTCCCTGGCAGCGCTGGAAGGCCTGGGTGGCGGTGTTACCGGCGAAATCGTCGACGGCGGTGCTGTCGACGGCTTGGTGGCCAAGGTCCGGGAGGTGGATGCGGCGCAGGCAGTGGTCATTACCCGGCCCCATGCCATCTCTGACACGCTCCACACGGATTGGGCCAACAAGGCCCAGGACCAGTTGGGGCTTCCGGTGCTCCACTTGTACGCGGGTTCGGGATTTATCGGCGACTCGTGAGCGTTGCATAAGACATGAACACTCCTGAAAACATCAGCAAGACACCTTCTGTGCCCCTGGAGAAGAGCGATGCCCAGTGGCGCGAGGAGTTGACCCCTGAGGAATACCGCGTGCTGCGCCAGGCCGGCACTGAGCGTCCTTATACGGGCGAGTACTGGGACACGCACACCGAGGGTGTCTACCAGTGCCGGGCCTGCGGCAGCGAGTTGTTCACCAGCAAGGAGAAGTTTGACTCGCACTGCGGGTGGCCGTCCTTCTGGGCGCCGTTGGCCGAAGGTACTGTCAGGTACCTCCATGACCGCACCATGGGCATGGACCGGGTGGAAGTACGGTGTGCCAACTGTGATTCGCACCTGGGACACGTTTTCGAGGGCGAGGGTTATGGCACGCCGACGGACCAGCGGTTCTGCATCAACTCCATATCGCTCCGTCTGGTTGACCCGGAAGAGCGGTAAGCGGCTCTGTGTCCCCCGAACTGGATCTAAAGGTCCAAGTTCGGGGGCTATGAGCAAGAGTTTCTTATGCTCAGTCCATTCTTGAATTAGCGATGCTATTCGCTTGCTACGCTCGGCCCAGAAGCAATAACAACTTCGGAAAGGGCCGAGCACCATGACCACCACCGCTATCGCCACCCTCCCGCGTGTCACCGCCGACAACGCTGAATGGGTAGCCCTCAAAGCCGCTGCCACGTCCCTCCAGGGGTACCAGGAGCAGGACGGATCCATCGCCGATCCCTCTGTCCACGATGAGGCGGCAAGGCTCGTAGCCACCATCACCAAGTCCATCACGGCCCTCGCCCCCAGCTTCGATCACGACGCCCAGTACCTGGCGCTGCTCGTGGAGGACTTCAAGCGTTGGGCCGGCAACGGCTTCGGCGTCCCGGACTTCCTGGATTCCCTCCAGGCTTTCCAACCACAGAAGCAGCGCATCGACGGCCTCCAGCATCTGGTGGTCTTCCCCATGTACACGCAGAACGGCAGCACCAACCGCTTGGTCGAGGCTGTACTGATCGAGGTCATCTGGCCGGAATTCATTGACGGCCTGGAGGCCGGGGAGTACTCCAACAAGCTCTTCGTCCCCATCCGGTTCGTTGACTTCACCCCCGGCTATGACACCAACTCCGCAGTGCTCTTCCCGGAGACCGTGGCGGTGCGCGAGACACCCACGTTCACGTGGGGAGCCATCTTCGCCGACCGCGAGGCCGCCCGCTTCCGCCGGGTGCTCAAGGCTGCCGCGGAAACAACCTCTCTGGAACTGCCCGAGGACGCGGCCCAGCTGATCGAGGACCAGGAGCTCACCCAGCGAACGTTCGTCATGTGGGACCTGATCCACGACCGCACCCACATGCGCGGCGACCTTCCGTTTGATCCGTTCATGATCAAGCAGCGGATGCCCTTCTTCCTCTACTCCCTTGAAGAACTGCGCTGCGACCTGACCGCCTTCCGCGAATCCGTCCTGATCGAAAAGGACGAGAACGCCGACCCCGATGCCCGCAAGCACGCAAAGCTTGTCCAGTACGCAGTCATCTTCGACCGGATCTTCCGCTTCGCCATCACCGGCAACCGCGTCCGCAACTACGACGGCCTGGGCGGGCAGCTCCTGTTCGCCTGGATGCACCAGCACCACGTACTCCACTGGACCGACAGCAAGCTCTCCATCGACTGGGATGACGCAGCGGCTGTCGTCGTTGAACTCGGCGCCAAAATCGAGGAACTATACTGGCGTTCCATTGATCGTCCCAAGGCTGCCCACTGGCTGGCCGCCTATGAGCTGATCTCAAGCACCGTCACCCCGCACCCGGCTTCGGTCTGGGCAAAGGGCCCGGACGCCCTGCCCTTGGACGGCGCCCCCCGCGGGCTGACCGACCAGGTCCTGGACGATGAGTTCCCCCTGTCCATGTTCTACGAAGCCTTGGAGAAGAAGATGCGTCCCGTCATCGAATCCACCACCGGCATCACGGGCGCCACGGCGGCCTGATGTCCCCACTGACAGTTTTGGTAACGGGCGGCAGCGGCGCTTCGGGCGTCGCTGCCGCCCGGGCCTTGTCCACTGCCGGCCACCGGGTCCTGACTGTTGGTTCGGACCAGACCCGGATCGAGGCGGCCGCGCGGGAGGCCGGCGGCGCTGTGACTCCCCTCGTGTGCGATCTCGGCGACCTGGAATCCGTTCGTGGGCTGACTTCGATGATCGCGGACCGCGGCTTTGGGGGCGTCGACGGAGTAATCCACCTCGTCGGTGGTTGGCGGGGGGCCAAGGGCATCGAAGACCAGACGGATGCTGATTGGGAGGCGCTGGAACACAGCGCGGTTACCACGCTGCGGAACGTGACCAGGGTGTTCTACAGCCAACTCGAAGCGTCGCCGCATGGCCGGTTCGCCATGGTGTCGTCAACCGCGGTATCCAGCCCAACCGCGGCCGCAGCCAGTTACGCTGCTGCGAAGGCCGCTGCAGAAGCTTGGACGCTTGCGGTGGCTGATGGCTTCCAGCGCGCCCAGTCCGTCGACACAGACACCAGCGGACAGCACAGTGCCGCCGTGGTGTTCGTGGTCAAGGCGCTCGTGGACGAAACCATGAGGCGCGCACATCCCGAACGGCGGTTCCCCGGACATACCGACGTCGAAGAACTGGCCGCTGCCGCCGTCGGCCTTTTCGATCAACCTGCCTCCATCCTGAACGGCCAGCGGATCCTGCTGGCCAAATAGACTTGAAAGCGTGAATGAACAAGTGACGAGCACAACAGAGGCAATGCCCAGCACGGGCCACATTTCCGAGGGCAGCCGGCTGCACGACCCCACGGTCAGGGGTTTTGCTTCCGACAACTACTCAGGCGTGCACCCGGAGATCCTTGCGGCTTTGGCGGCCGCCAACGGTGGACACCAGGTTTCCTATGGCGAGGACGTGTACACGGCCCGGCTGCAGGCAGTCCTGGAGCAGCAGTTCGGCGAAGGCATCGAGACCTTCCCGGTTTTCAACGGCACCGGCGCCAATGTCCTGTCGCTGCAGTCGCTGCTGCCGCGCTGGGGGGCCGTCATCTGCGCCTCCACCGCACACATCAACATGGACGAGAACGGGGCCCCGGAACGTATCGGCGGGATCAAGCTCCTGCAGGTCCCCACTGAGGACGGAAAACTCACCCCGGAGCTCATCGATCGTGAAGCCTGGGGCTGGGGCGACGAGCACCGTGCACAACCCCTGGTTGTTTCCATCACGCAGACAACGGAACTCGGCACCTGCTATACGCCGGAAGAAGTTCGTGCCATTGCCGACCACGCCCACTCCAAGGGCATGAAGCTGCACATGGACGGCGCGCGGCTGGCAAACGCCGCTGCCCACCTGGACGTTCCCTTGCGTGCATTTACCCGCGACGCCGGCGTGGACATCCTCTCATTCGGAGGGACCAAGAACGGCCTGCTCTTCGGCGAAGTGGTGGTGGCCCTCAACCCTGAAGCCGCCGACGGCCTGAAGTTCCTGCGGAAGATGAACATGCAGCTGGCTTCGAAGATGCGCTTCATCTCCGCCCAGTTCATCGCACTCCTGGAGGACGGGCTGTGGCTGCGGTCCGCCGCTCACGCCAACGCCATGGCCACCCGCCTGCGGAGTGCCGTTGAAGGGATCGACGGCGTCGAGCCCACCCAGGCGACGCAGTCCAACGGCGTCTTCGCCATCCTCCCGGAAGGCGCTGCCGACCGCCTGCGGAAGTCCTTCGCGTTCTACGATTGGGATGCCGCCCGGCGCGAGGTCCGCTGGATGTGCTCGTTCGACACCACCGAAGAAGACATCGACACCTTCGTTGCGGCGATCAAGCAGGAACTGGCGTAACGCTGATACGCCTGCCGTCCGGGGCGGCGAGCCTGCACAGGTTCGCCGCCCCGGACGCATAATCTGCGAGTGTGAACGCCCTCGCACAAGTTCCCCAGGACTTTCTCTTCGCCTTGGGAACGCTACGAAAAGCCCAGTGCCGCAGCGAGTTGCGGCTTGATGAGATCCCCGCCCCCGCACGTTTGGCCCCTTATGCAGTGGCCTTGGGCGCTGAAGTCTTCAGCCCCACCGCCGCCACCCGCCAGGTTCCCGTGCATGGACCGGCAGCCAAGGCCTTTGCCAAGAGCCAGGCCGGAAGCCCCTCCAGCGAAGACGAGGACGAACTGGCCACAGGCCGCTTCATCCTGCTCTACGATCCGGACGGATCGGCCGTGTGGGAGGGCGAATTCAGGATCGTCACGTATATCCGGGCCCAAATGGATGCGGAAATGGGCAACGACTCCATGCTCGGTTCCGTGGCCTGGACGTGGCTCGTCGAAGCCCTGGAACACCGTTCAGCCCCTTACCGGGCTGCCGGCGGCACTGCTACCCGGATCCTTTCCGAAAGCTTCGGCACCCTGGCTGAGCGGCCCGACACCATCGACATAGAACTCCGGGCCTCCTGGACGCCTGACGGCGCGGATGTCCAATCGCATCTGGAAGCCTGGTCCGACATGGTGTGCACTTTCGCCGGACTGCCTCCACTGCCACCCGGGGTCACCGGCCTGCCCAACAGGAGGCGCAATTGACGGCCACCCGCGCCGTAACCGCTGCGCTGGCGAAGGCAAAAGCGCCCCGTTACGCGACAAATCGGTAAGCTTAAGCCACCATGACCCCTGAAAACCTGGAAAACACCACAGCCGGCGATCCGGTTGCTGATCCCACCACCCACATCAAGGTTGACGGCTTTGACAGCCACGTCCCTGAAGTCATTGATCTCGACACCCCACGCGAGGGCGTACCCCTGGTCATCGACACACCTGCCGGACTTGAACGATGCGCAGCCGCAATAGCAGCCGGCACCGGACCTGCCGGCGTCGATGCCGAGCGGGCTTCCGGTTTCCGCTACGGCCAGCGTGCCTTCCTGGTGCAGATCCGTCGCGAAGGAGCCGGGACCTGGCTCATCGACCCCGAACCGTTCGACAACCTGGACATCGTCAACGACGCCCTGCGCGGGGTGGAATGGATCCTCCACGCCGCCACCCAGGACCTGCCTTGCCTGTCCGAGCTCGGCATGTGGCCGGACAAGCTGTTCGATACTGAACTCGCGGCGCGGCTCGCAGGGCTCCCCCGCGTCGGCTTGGCGGCTGTTATCGAACAACTGCTCGGTTTCGGTCTCGCCAAAGAACACTCTGCCGCTGACTGGTCGACTCGGCCACTGCCCGAACCCTGGTTGCGGTACGCAGCGCTCGACGTCGAAGTCCTCGCCGAGCTGCGCGAAGAACTTATTGAACTCCTGGAGGCCGACGGCAAGCTGGAGTACGCCGAACAGGAATTCGCCGGCATCCTCGCCGCAGGTGTCCCGGCACCCAGGGTCGAACCATGGCGTAAGACCTCCGGTCTCCATCAGATCCGTGACCGCCGCCAGCTGGCAGCCGTCCGGGAACTGTGGCAGGAACGCGACCAGCTGGCCCGCAAACGCGACGTCGCACCTGGCCGGCTCATCCCTGATTCAGCCCTGGTGGCCGCCGCCAAGGCCATGCCAACTACCGTCCCCCAGCTTCTGGCCACAAAGGGGTTCCACGGCAGGTCAGCGCAACGGGAAGCTCCCCGATGGCTGCGCTGCATCACGAACGCCAGATCCATGACGGACCTTCCTCCGCTGCATCTGCCCACAAATGCCCCGCCGCCTCCCCGGGTCTGGGCAGACCGGGACCCGGAGGCAGCAGCGCGGCTGGCCACGGCAAGGCCGGCCCTCCAAGCCAAGGCTGACGAACTCAACTTGCCCGTGGAGAACCTGCTGACTCCGGACTACCTCAGGCGCATAGCCTGGCGGCCACCAACGGACGTATCGCTGGAGACCGTTTCGCAGGAACTTCGGACGCTTGGCGCAAGGGAGTGGCAAATCGCCATCGCCGCCCCCATCCTGACCGAGGCCTGCTTAAACCCGAGCCCGCTGCCAACCAAGGAATCCAAGGCCAACGAAGCACAGCAGTCCAAGGACTCCTAGTGGTCACCGCCGTCGCAATGGCCCGTTGCCCGAACGTACGTTCGTGGCGGCGGGCCATTTGCGTGCCGGATGCGGCGGGCAGAAGCCCATGGCCTTGCACGCTAAGTTACCCATGAGTAACATTGCAGTAATGCCAACCGGACCCCGCCCCGCGGGACACGGTGCCATGTCTCAACGAGGAGTAAATACATGAGTCCATCACGCACTGCCCAGCGCAACGTCCGGGACGTCGTCTTCGTGGACGGTGTCCGCACGCCTTTTGGCAAAGCTGGCGAAAAGGGTATCTACGCCGGGACCCGCGCCGATGACCTGGTAGTGAAATGCATCCGCGAACTCATGAGGCGAAACCCCTCGCTTCCCGCGGAGCGCGTCGACGAAGTAGCCATCGCCGCCACCACCCAGACCGGAGATCAAGGCCTGACCATCGGCCGCACGGCGGCCCTCCTGGCCGGCCTCCCCCGTTCCGTTCCCGGCTTCGCCATCGACCGCATGTGCGCAGGTGCCATGACCGCGGTAACGACGACGGCCAGCGGCATCGGCTTCGGCGCCTACGACGTCGTCATCGCAGGCGGCGTGGAACACATGGGCAACCACCCCATGGGCGCGGGCGCGGACCCCAACCCGCGCTTCATGTCCGAGCGACTGGTTGACCCTGCAGCCTTGAACATGGGCAACACCGCCGAAAACCTGCACGACCGCTTCCCGGCGATCACCAAGGACCGGACGGACGCTTACGCAGCAGCCTCGCAGGCCAAGCTGGCCGCCGCCTACAGCAACCAACAGATCCAGCAAGACCTCGTGCCCGTCGCCACCATGAAACCCGGTCAGGGATGGGCGCTGCACACCACGGACGAACCGCCGCGTCCAGGCACCACCGTTGAGGACCTGGCTGAACTGCGCACTCCGTTCCGCGCACACGGCCGCGTCACTGCGGGAAATGCCGCAGGGTTGAACGACGGGGCCACGGCCGCCGTCCTGGCCTCAGCGGAAGCCGCCGAGGAACTCGGGCTTTCCGTCAAAATGCGCCTCGTGTCCTACGCTTTCGCCGGCGTCGAGCCCGAAGTCATGGGCATCGGCCCTGTCCCGGCCACCGAGAAGGCCCTGAAGAACGCCGGGCTGGGCATCGAGGACATCGGACTGTTCGAAATCAACGAGGCATTCGCCGTCCAGGTACTGAGCTTCCTGGACCACTTCGGGATTGCCGATGACGACCCGCGCGTCAACCGCTATGGCGGGGCGATCGCCGTCGGACATCCGCTGGCTTCCTCAGGCGTCAGGCTGATGAACCAGCTCGCGCGCCAGTTCGAAGAGGACCCGTCCGTCCGCTACGGCATCACCACCATGTGCATCGGCCTGGGAATGGGCGCAACGGTGATCTGGGAGAACCCCCACCACGCCGACTACGCATCGTCCACCCCTGAGCCGGTCACGACCGCAACCACCGCCCCCACTGAAGGAGCCGCCGCATGAGCGCCGCAGAATTCCAGAAGCTCGCCGCACTGTTCCCCGACGAGGTCGTCACACACTCCTACGTCCAGGACATCCAGCTCCCCGGCGGAGTGGGGACCTTTGCCCTCATCACCTTGGACAACGGCCTGGACCACTCCAAACCCACCACCCTCGGCCCCAACACGCTGGTTGAGCTCGGCAGCGTCCTTGACGGTCTCAAAGAACGGGCCTCGCGGGGCGAAATCGTGGGTGTCGGTGTCACAGGCAAGCCGTATTTCCTGGTTGCCGGCGCCGACCTCTCGGCCGTGAAAACCCTCAAGGAGCGCGAACACGGTCTCTGGATGGCCCAGCTCGGGCACGCCGTCTACGCAACCTTGGCCGATCTCGGCGTCCCGAGTTTCGCGTTCATCAACGGCCTGGCCCTCGGCGGTGGCCTGGAGATCGCCCTCCAGTCCACGTACAGAACCGTCTCCACGGGTGCCGGCGCGCTGGCGCTTCCGGAAGCCTTCATCGGCCTGGTCCCGGGATGGGGCGGCGTCTACATCCTCCCGCGCCTGATCGGGCCGGAGAATGCGGTCAAGGTGATGATCGAGAACCCGCTGAGCAACAACAGGACGCTCACCGGGCCGCAGGCCTACGAGCTGGGGATAGCCGACGCCATCTTTGAGCCCGCCGACTTCGTGGAACAGTCCCTGGCCTGGGCTGCACGCGTCATCTCAGGTGAAGAGGCGCCGGAGCGCAAGAACGCCGTTGACGCAAGCGATGACGCGGTGGCCGCCCGCTGGGCCGCTGCGGTCGCGGCAGGACGTGCCTTCGTTGAGGCCAAAACCTCCAACGCCTCGCCTGCACCGGCCAAGGTACTGGACGTCATGGAAGCCAACAGGACCATGACGCAGCAGGAGTCGGCAGAGCTCGAATGCGAAACCCTCGCCGGCCTCATGCAGACCGATGAGTTCCGCTCCACCGTGTACGCCTTCCTGGACCTGGTGCAGAAGCGTTCCAAGCGCCCGGCCGGGGCCCCGGACCGCAAGTTGGCACGTCCTGTCACCAAGATCGGCGTCGTGGGTGCGGGCCTCATGGCCAGCCAGTTGGCATTGCTGTTCGCGCGGCAGCTGAAGGTCCCCGTGGTCATGACGGACATCGACCAGGCGCGCGTGGACAAGGGAGTAGCGTACGTCCACTCCGAGGTGGACAAAATGCTGGCGAAGAAGCGGATCAAGCCTGACGCCGCGAACAGGACCAAGGCCCTGGTCACAGGCTCCGTCTCCAAGGAAGCCTTTGCCGACGCCGATTTCGTGATTGAAGCCGTCTTCGAAGAACTGCATATCAAGAAGCAGGTCTTCGCAGAGGTGGAAGAAATTGTCTCCCCGGAGTGCATTTTGGCCACCAATACGTCGTCGCTGTCCGTGACCGCCATGGCAGAAGACCTGAAGCACCCGGAGCGCCTGGTCGGCTTCCACTTCTTCAACCCGGTGGCCGTCATGCCCCTTCTTGAGATCGTGAAGGCACCGAAGACCGACGACGCTGTCCTCGCTACAGCCTTCGAACTGGCCAAGGGACTAAAGAAGACCGCAGTGCTGGTCAAGGACGCGGCCGCCTTTGTTGTGAACCGCATCCTGCTTCGCCTCATGGGCGAGGTCATCGCAGCGTTCGACGAGGGAACCCCGGCAGAGGTTGCCGATACCGCACTGCGTCCGATGGGGTTGCCCATGTCCCCGTTCACCCTCAGCGCCATGGTGGGGCTTCCGGTGGCCCAGCACGTCCAGGAATCCTTGCACACGGCATTCGGGGACCGCTTCCCGGTTTCGCAGAACCTGCAAAAACTGATCGACAACGGCGTGAAGTCCTTGTGGGTCCCGGGATCCGATGGGAAACCGGTCATTCCCGCTGAGACGCTGGCCATCATGTCGTTCGGCAACACCCCCTCCACCGGGGAAGAAGTGCTTCGCCGCACTCAGGATGCCCTGGCCGAAGAAATCGGGCTCATGCTCGAAGAGGGCGTCGTGGCCGGCCCCGAGGACATCGACCTGTGCGTCATCATGGGTGCGGGATGGCCCATGTTCCTGGGCGGCATCACCCCTTACCTGGACCGGGTGGGTGCCTCCGAGCGGGTCAACGGCAAGCGCTTCCTGGCACCTGGCGTAGCTTCCGCACCGGCCTAAATCCAAAGAGTAGAACAGGCCAAACAGTAAAACAGGCCGGCCCCGGAGCAGTTGCTCCGGGGCCGGCCAGTTCTGTATCGGATCAGAAGAGCGCCACCTTGGGCGACTTCGGGAAGATGTCGTCCAGCTCGTCACGGTCTTCCTGGATTGGTACCCAGCAGACCGCTTCAGCATTCTCGCGGATCTGTTCGGGCCGCGTCGCACCGGCGATAACGCTGCTGACTCCGGGTTGGGCAGCGAGCCAGGAGAAAGCCAACTGCAACTCGCTGATGCCGCGCTCCTTGGCGAACTGGCCGAAGCGGCCCAGCTGCTCCCAGTCGGCGTCGTGCACCAGGTTGGTCCGTGTATGGCTCAGCCTGGAGCCCTCCGGCGCCTTGCCCGCCGAATACTTTCCCGTGAGCAGCCCGTTGGCGAGGGGGAAGTACGGCAACACGCCCAGGGAGAACGCCTGTGCCGCGGGAAGGACCTCAAGCTCGGCGCGGCGGTCCAGCAGGTTGTAGTGGTTCTGCGTGGAAATGAAGCGGACACCACCTGATTCGCGTCCCACATACTCGGCCTGCGCTATTTGCCAGCCGGCAAAGTTGGAATGCCCGATGTAACGAACTTTGCCGCTGGAGACCAGGTCATCGAGGGCAGCCAGGGTTTCCTCAATCGGCGTCCGGGGATCAGGCGTGTGGAACTGGTAAAGGTCGATCCAGTCAGTGTCCAGCCGGCGCAGGGAGGCTTCGACGGCCTTGACGATGTACCGCCGCGAACCACGGGCATCGAAGTCATTGCCGTTCACCCCGCGCATGTCCATGCCGAACTTCGTGCCGATCACGACATCGTCCCGGCGGCCCTTCAGAGCCTTTCCCAGCATGGTTTCGCTGAGCCCCGGCTCACGTCCGTAGACATCGGCGACGTCGAAGAACGTCACCCCTGCTTCAACGGCGGCGCGGACAACTGCGTCAGTGCCTTCCTGGGACTCCGTGGGCGTATTGGCACGCCCCAGGTTGTTGCAGCCCAGCCCTACAGCTGAGACGGTCAGTCCGGAATGGCCAAGGCGTCGGTATTCAGTCATGAATTCACCCTATCCCGCTCCCACGGGAAGATAGTCACCCCGGGCAACAAAACCCTAGCCGCCGGCAGTACCGTAGGTGATTCCCGATTCCTCCATGGCATCCTCAAGCTGGGCGATGGCCACTGGACCCATGCCGTGGAGCTTGGAAACCTGGCCCTCACCGTACTCGGCCAGCTGCTCCAATGTTTCTATGCCCTGATGGGCCAGTGCGCGCTTGGCCGGTGCTGCCAGGCCCTTGGGCAAAGGTGTATGTCCGGGCCAGTTGCTCTTGGACGACATGGGGTTCCCTCCTCGTGCATTGGGTGCTACTTAGAGACTAAAGCCCATACCTTGCTTCGGCGAGTGCTTCACCTTGAACGCTGCGGGATCTCCATGGGGCGCGGCAGCCACGGTGAGCTTCGTGAAGTCCAGGTCTTCGCCGCGGACACAGATCTTGATGGCGTTGACGGCTTTGTTGACATCCGGGCACAGGCAAAAGATGTTGAGGTGGCCGTTGCCGATCTCAGAGCGGTCCACGATCCCCAGTCCACGCCACGCCAGTTCGCCGGTAAGGGCCGCTTTCGCCTTCCTTTCCAGATGGCGGTCGCGTTCTGTGCCGTCCTTGGTCTTCAGCGCAATCTGCGCCACCACCCAGAACTGCTCGGACTCGGGAATCTCGGCGTAGCCGTCTTCCTCGCATTGGGCGGCAAAGGCGGTCATCAAACCTTCGACAGCGGACTCGTCATCCACTCCGGTTTCGTTGGTCTTGCTCTGGTGGCCAACTACCCCGTGGTTAACCACGAACTGCTGGTCTTCGTCGTCGTACCAGGCTTCGCGAAAGTGCAGTACACCCTCGTCGTCTGTCTTGTACGTCCGGATAATCCCGGTCATGCGCGTCCTTTCCTGAACCACTCGGCGCTGGGACTGTTGGACCCCAGAACGTCGAACGGTGGTTTCATGGTGTCCACTGCTTCGTATAGCGCTGCGCATTCGGTACGCATGGCGTCCACTGTTTGTCCCGGATAGCCCATGGCTGCCCGGTGTTCCTCGAACTCGTCCTCATCATCAACAAACACCCCGTGCGTGGTGGAACGGATGACGTCCAGGTCCATGTCGATCATGTGGAACTCGGTCACACCGGCTTTGATGGGAGTCCAGGCGTGGGCGGTGGCCAGGTCCACATAAATGCGGAAGTCGCCCGGGTAGCTGTCATCGTAGAACGTTGCCACGTACTCGCCTGTCCTGGGTACAAGCAAGATGGCATCAGAAGCGGTGTAGAACGCTGCCCCCGGGCGGGAACAGAACTCCCCTGCGCCCTGGAATATCCACCAGCCGTAAATGTCCTCACCAAGATAACGGCCGGGAACAACCCAGTGGGCGGTGCCGTCCCACTTCCTGTTCCGCGCCACAACAAGGTCTCCAGGCTGCAGGGCGCCCGGTCCGCGATCGTCCCTCACAGGGTGGGCAAGCTGCCTGTAGTGGGGTGCTCCTGACCCGGGAGGGGGCGTGCAAAGGGGACCTTGGTCCCCAAAACCTGGGCAACGACGTCGTGCGTTATCTTTTGTGCGGTGAGCCCGACGCGTTCCAGCACCTGGCTCCGGGAACCGTGCACCAGGAACTCCACCGGCAAGCCGACCTCGTTCAGGGCAGTATCCACGCCGGCTGCACGCATTTCCTGGCGGATGCGGGAACCAACGCCACCGGCGCGTACGCCGTCCTCGATGCAGATCACCAGGCGGTGACGGGCTGCAAGGGCGATGATTGATTTCCGGACGGGAAGGACCCACCGCGGATCCACCACTGTTGAACTGATGCCTTGGGCGCCCAGGCGGTCGGCCACGTCCAAGGCCAACTCGGACATCGCACCTACGCTGACGATCAGGACGTCGTTCTCAGTGGAGCCTGCAGGCCTGCGCGCAAGGATGTCCACGCCGTCGTGGAGCCGTTCGATGGCTTCAACTTCGGAACCGACACTGCCCTTGGAGAAGCGCACAACGGTGGGAGCATCGTTGATGGCAACAGCCTCACGGAGTTCTTCGCGGAGCCGGGTGGCATCGCGGGGGGCAGCCAAATGGAGGCCAGGAACAATCTGGACCATGGCCATATCCCACATGCCGTGGTGGCTGGGCCCGTCCGGTCCGGTCACTCCGGCGCGGTCCAGGACAATGGTGACACCGGCTTTGTGCAACGCAACGTCCATAAGGAGCTGGTCGAAGGCACGGTTCAGGAAGGTTGCGTACACGGCAACCACAGGGTGCAGGCCGCCGAAGGCCATTCCTGCGGCCGAGGTCAGGGCATGTTGCTCGGCGATGCCGACATCGATGACGCGTTCAGGATGGCGCTCAGCGAACTTATGCAGCCCCACCGGGATGAGCATGGCGCCGGTGATGCCGACGATGTCCTCGCGCTCGTCAGCAATGTCCGCGATCTCTTCGGCGAACACCGAGGTCCACGACCTGGCACCGGGGATTTCAGTGGACTCCCCTGTTTCGGGGTCGATGATGCCCACGGCGTGGAACTGGTCCGCCTCGTTGGCGAGGGCGGGTGCGTACCCGTGCCCCTTCTCGGTCATGGCATGCACAATGACAGGCCCGCCGTAGGCTTTCGCCGTGTTGAGGGCATGCTCCATGGCCTGGAGGTTGTGTCCGTCGACGGGGCCGATGTACTTCATCCCCAGGTCCTCGAACATGCCCTGCGGGGCCCACCAGTCCTTGATGCCCTTCTTCATGGCGTGCAGGCTCTTGTAGGTGAACTGGCCGGCCGGGCCGCCGTTCTGCAGCTTCTTCTTCCACCAGTCGAGCATCCGCTCGTACGCGGGGGCAGTGCGGAGCGAATCGATCGTGGGGCGCAACGAGGCAAGGTAGTCGGCAAAACCACCGACAGTGGGCGCGTAGGAACGTCCGTTGTCGTTGACCACGATCACGACGCGTCGCCGCTTGTCAGCGGCAATGTTGTTGATGGCCTCCCATGTCATGCCACCTGTCAGCGCACCATCGCCGACAACCGCGACGACGAACCGGTCACCTTCACCGGTGAGCTGGCGGGCGCGGGAGATTCCGTCGGCCCAGGACAAGGACGACGAGGCGTGGGAGCTTTCCACGATGTCGTGTTCGGACTCGGCCCGCTCCGGGTAGCCGGAGAGCCCACCCTGTTGACGGAGGGTACTGAAGTCCTGGCGACCCGTCAGAAGTTTATGGACATAGGACTGGTGGCCGGTATCAAAGACGATGCTGTCGCGCGGCGAATCGAACATCCGGTGGACTGCAAGGGTAAGTTCAACCACGCCCAGGTTCGGACCGAGGTGGCCGCCTGTCGCGGCGACGTTGGTGATCAGGAACTTCCTGATTTCGCCAGCCAATTCTTCCAGCTCTTTGCCGGACAGTTTGGCCAGGTCCTGTGGATCCTTGACGGTTTCCAAAAGTCCCAACGGCCCTCCTTAGGGTGAATGACGTGCTCGTTAACTTTAGCGCGTGCCCGGTGCCGCGCGTTTCCCCGGCCACCGCTTCGGCGGGGCGGAATTATCCCGGACGCCAGCAGCCCCGGCCGGTCAATCGACCAGCCGGGGCTGCATGGCACCATAATCGGCTGAAACCAGCCGGATTACGTTATGCGGAGATCTGACGCAGAACGTACTGCAGGATGCCACCGTTGCGGTAGTAGTCCGCTTCGCCCGGGGTATCGATACGCAGCACAGCATCGAAGGACTTGGACGTGCCGTCCTCAGCCGTTGCCGTGACCTTGAGCGTCTTCGGCGTGGTGCCGTTGTTCAGCTCGGTGACGCCCTCAACTGCAAAGGTTTCCGTACCGGTCAGGCCCAGCGTCGCAGCCGACTCGCCGGCCGGGAACTGGAGCGGAAGGACACCCATGCCGATCAGGTTGGAGCGGTGGATGCGCTCGTAGCTCTCGGCGATGACTGCCTTGACACCCAGGAGCGCAGTGCCCTTGGCTGCCCAGTCACGGGACGAACCGGAACCGTATTCCTTGCCTGCCAGGACAACCAGCGGCGTTCCCGCAGCCTGGTAGTTCTGGGCGGCGTCGTAGACGTAGGCCTGCGGTGCGCCTTCCTGGCTGAAGTCGCGGGTGAAGCCACCTTCGACGCCGTCCAGGAGCTGGTTCTTGATGCGGATGTTGGCGAAGGTACCGCGGATCATGACTTCGTGGTTGCCGCGGCGTGAGCCGTAGGAGTTGAAGTCCTTGCGCTCCACACCGTTGGCCAGGAGGTACTGGCCGGCGGGGGTGTCCGACTTGAAGGAGCCGGCCGGGGAGATGTGGTCCGTGGTGACGGAATCGCCAAGCTTCAGGAGCACGCGGGCACCCGAGATGTCCTTGACGGGATCCGGCTGCGCCTTCATGCCCTCGAAGTATGGGGGCTTCCGCACGTAGGTGGAGTCCTCGGCCCAGGCGAAGGTGTCACCGGCAGGGGTGTCGAGTGCCTTCCAGCGGTCGTCGCCGTCGAAGACGCCTTCATAACCCTTGGCGAACATGGCCTCGTCGATGGAGGAGTCAATGACTTCCTGCACCTCGGACGGGTTCGGCCAGATGTCCTTCAGGAACACCTCGTTGCCTTCGGAGTCGGTGCCCAGGGCATCGGTGTCGAAGTCGAAGTCCATGGAACCAGCCAGTGCGTAAGCGATGACCAGCGGCGGCGAAGCCAGGTAGTTCATCTTTACGTCCGGGTTGATGCGGCCTTCGAAGTTGCGGTTGCCCGAGAGGACTGCCGTCACGGAGAGGTCGTTGGCCTGGATTGCTTCGGAGATTTCCGGCTCAAGCGGGCCGGAGTTGCCGATGCACGTGGCGCAGCCGTAACCCACGATGTAGAAGCCGAGCTTCTCGAGGTACGGGGTCAGGCCGGACTTTTCGTAGTAGTCCGTGACCACCTTGGAGCCGGGGGCGACGGACGTCTTGACCCACGGCTTGGAGGTGAGGCCCTTGTCCACGGCGTTGCGTGCCAGGAGGGCGGCAGCCAGCATGACAGAAGGGTTGGACGTGTTGGTGCAGGACGTGATCGAGGCGATCGACACTGCGCCGTGGTCCAGTTCGAATTCGCGTCCGTCAGCGGTCTTCACGTGAACCGGCGACGACGGACGGCCGTTCGCACCATTGGCGGCGGACGCAACGCGTGCCGTCTCCGTGGTGTGCGAGTCGGCGTGCGTGAAGGACGGCGAATCGGAAGCGGGGAAGGATTCGTCCAAGGCCTCGTCCACGCTGCCGTCTTCGATGGAGACGTAGTTGTGGATGTCCTTGCGGAACTGCTCCTTGGCATCCGTGAGCTCGATGCGGTCCTGGGGACGCTTCGGGCCGGAGATCGACGGAACAACGGTGGAGAGGTCCAGCTCGAGGAACTCTGAGAAACGCAGTTCGCGGGACGGGTCGTGCCAGAGGCCCTGCTCTTTGGTGTACGCCTCCACCAGGGCGACGTTCTCTTCTGAGCGGCCCGTCAGGCGCAGGTAGTCCAAGGTGACGTCGTCGATCGGGAACATGGCGGCCGTGGAACCGAATTCCGGGCTCATGTTGCCGATGGTGGCGCGGTTGGCCAGCGGCACAGCCGCAACGCCTTCGCCGTAGAACTCGACGAACTTGCCCACAACACCGTGCTTGCGCAGCATTTCGGTGATGGTCAGGACGACGTCCGTAGCGGTTGCGCCGGCCGGAATGCTGCCGTTGAGCTTGAAGCCGACAACACGCGGAATGAGCATGGAGACCGGCTGGCCGAGCATTGCTGCCTCGGCTTCGATGCCACCGACGCCCCAACCCAGGATGCCAAGGCCGTTGACCATGGTCGTGTGGGAGTCAGTGCCCACACAGGTGTCGGGATAGGCACGGACGACGCCGTCAACCTCGCGGGTCATCACGGTGCGTGCCAGGTACTCGATGTTGACCTGGTGGACAATACCGGTTCCCGGGGGAACGACCTTGAAGTCGTCGAACGCGGTCTGGCCCCAGCGAAGGAACTGGTAGCGCTCACCATTGCGCTGGTACTCGATCTCCATGTTGCGTTCCAGCGCGCCCGAGTTACCGAACGCGTCGATCTGGACGGAGTGGTCGATAACCATTTCCGCAGGCGCCAACGGGTTGACGCGCTTGGGGTCGCCGCCAAGTTCCTTGACGGCTTCACGCATGGTGGCCAGGTCAACAACGCAGGGAACGCCAGTGAAGTCCTGCATGATGACACGTGCCGGGGTGAACTGGATTTCCGTGTCGGGCTCCGCGTTGGGATCCCAACCGGCCAGGGCGCGGACATGGTCAGCCGTTATATTGGCGCCATCCTCAGTCCGCAGGAGGTTTTCAAGCAATACCTTGAGGCTGAACGGAAGGCTGTCTGCGCCCTCTACGGAGTTCAACCGGAAAATTTCATAGTCGGTGCCGGCTACATTCAGTACGCCTTTGGAACCGAAGCTGTCCACAGTGCTCATGGCAGGACTCCTCTCGCAACAGTTTCATCTTTGTCGCGTGGTTGGCCGCTAGCCAGTTAGGTGGACCTTACTTAGCCGCGCGGCATCTCTGTTGGTCACCCCACCCCGGGGGTGTTCATTCCTGCGGAGCGGGACTACTACGCCCATCGTAGTGGCATTGTCTCCGCCACGGGCAGCCATCCGCCAAAGCCGCCCCGTCCGCAGTCTCGCGCGGACGGGGACCGGCCCAGCTAGACGGCCGGAACGATCAGGCCAACCGTTTCGAGATGATGGGTGTTGGGGTAGAGATCAAAAGCCCGCAGCGACTCCAGCCGCCATCCGCCCTGATGGAAGTAACCCAGATCACGCGCAAAGGAAGCGGGATCGCAGGACACATAGGCGATTGCACGCGGACCGGTGGCCATCAATTGCTTGACCACGGTTTTGCCTGCGCCGGCCCTGGGCGGATCCAGCACCAAGGAGTCGAAGCTGCGGGACCGCTGGTGCAGGACCCGCTCCACGCGGCCCTGGACTATTTCCACCTGGGGCGCTCCATGGAGGTTCTTGCGGGCGTCCCGGCTGGTGCCCGGCGAGCCCTCGACAGAGAGGACCGAACCAGTGATCCCTACGGCGTCCGCCAGAGGGGCCGTAAACAGCCCGGCGCCGGCGTAGAGATCGGCGACAGCCGCACCGTGCTCCAGATACCCGCCGCGGGAAAGATAGTCCGTCACAGCTCCAACCAGGGTGTCCGGTGCGTCCTTATGGATTTGCCAGAAACCCTCTCCTGTTACCCGGTAGTCGTGGCCTGCGGCACTCTCCTGGACCCAGGTCCTCCCCCGCAGTTGCTGGACCTCGCCCTTAAGGGGATCGAAACCCGCCACGGAGACGTCGCCTGGCAGTTGGGAGACGATGCTGTGCAAGCGTTTGGGGCTGGTGCCTTCCTCCGGAGCCAGGAGGATCAGGGGCCTGGAACCGTTGGCTGGGACAGCGACCTCCACGCGGGCTATGCCGGAAAGGTCAATGTCCCAAAGCCGGAGGTCGTTGATCCCCTGGAGGGCCAACGGCATTTCCTTGACCGGAAGCACCATGTCCGAGCGGTGGGCATGCATGCCCAAGCGTCCGTTGGAGGTCACCGCGAAGCTGGCGCGCGTACGCCAGCCGAGTCCGTCGTCGTGGTTCCCGCCGACTGCCTCCACCTCGGTGGCGAGATCAAGGCCGGCGAGCCGTTTCAGCTGTTCGGCGAGAACCTCTGCTTTCAGGCCACGCTGCCGCTCCAGCGAGATGTGCCCCAGTTCGGCGCCGCCGACCGGCGGGGCACCCCGGTTCCAGGACGCCAGGGAATCCGCCGCCTTCCAAAAGTGCGGAACGCGGTCGGGCGAAGCGTCCAGGACCTCCACGACGTCGGCGCGCCAGAAGCGCGACGAGTCACCCGAGTCGGTCAACCGGACACGGACCTTCTCACCGGGGATGGCATGCCGGACGAAAATAACGCGGCCCTCGTGACGTGCGACGAAATGCCCGCCGTGGGCGATCGGACCGACGCTGACGACGAGTTCATCACCGTCCGCTGCCTGGGCTCCGTGAGTGTCGCTGTGCCCCGTGCGGGGCGGATTGCTGTGGGGGGTCATTGGGTATCCTGCAGTGCCTTTGCTTCTTCTGACGACTTCAGTTGCCACGGAACGCTGGCAACCATGACTCCGGGTTCAAAGTGGAGCCTCGTCTTGATTCTGAGTGCTGTCTGGTTGTGGACCAGCTGTTCCCACCACTTGCCCACCACATACTCCGGGATGTACACGACGATGAGGTCGCGTGGAGAGTCCCGGCGCATGGTTTTGATGTAGTCCATGATGGGCGTGACAGTTTCACGGTAGGGGCTGGCCAAAACAGTCAAGGGAACGGGAATTTCCAGTTTTTCCCAGTCCCTGACGGTGTGCTCCGTCTCTTCGGAGTTGATGTCCACGGTCACGGCGTCCAGACGCGAAGGCCTTGAGGCGCGGGCATAGGCCAGCGCCCTCAGGACCGGTTTGCGCACGTGCGAGACGAGAAGTACGGCGTGGACCCGGGTAGGCAGTGCGCGGGGAGAGGAGTCTTCGTCGACTGCGAGTTCCTTGGCGACATTGTCATAGTGGGCCCGGATGCTCCACATGATGAGGAAGAGGATGAACATCGCGAGCAGGGCGATCCAGGCGCCCTGTTCAAACTTTGTGATGAGGACAATCACCAGCACCAGCGCAGTCATCCCGAAGCCCATCATGTTGATGGTGCGGGATTTGATGATGCGCCGCCGGACAACCTTGTCCTTGGCCAGCTTCAGCTCACGGCCCCAGTGGCGGATCATGCCCAGCTGGCTCGCCGTGAAGGAGATGAAAACGCCCACGATGTAGAGCTGGATCAGCTTGGTGACATCGGCGTTGAACGCGAGGATGAGGACCAAGGCTCCGGCTGCCAAGGCCAGGACACCGTTGCTGAAAGCCAACCTGTCGCCCCTGGTGCGCAACTGGCGGGGAAGGTATCCGTCCTGCGCAAGGATGGAGCCCAGTACGGGAAATCCGTTGAAGGCGGTGTTGGAGGCAAACACCAGGATGATGCCCGTGGCCGCAACGACGATGTAGAAGAGGATGGAGCCGGAGCCGAAGATCGTATCGGCGATCTGGCTGATGGCCGGGGTTTGGATGTAGCCCTCGGGAAGCGGCTTGCCGTCCACCAGGAACTCCTTTGCCGGGTCCAGGACGATGTGTACCTTCGTGGCATTGGCCAGGTAGAGGATTCCAGCCAGCATCGAAGCGGCAATGACACCCAGGAGCAGCAGCGTCGTCGCTGCATTCTTGCTCTTGGGCTTCTTGAAGTTGGGTACCCCGTTGCTGATGGCTTCGACGCCGGTGAGGGCCGCGGCTCCCGAGGAGAAGGCCCGAAGCAGCAGGAAGGCGCCGGCAAGTCCCACCAGACCTTCATCGAATCCGGGCGCGGGAACGATTGTGAAGTTGGCTGACGGGGCCTCCCCCAGCTGTCCGGTCGCCGCCTGGAAGATTCCAACAGCCGTCATGCCCAGGATGGACGCCATGAAGATGTAGGTAGGAATGGCGAAGACCGTGCCGGCTTCCTTGATTCCCCGCAGGTTGACCAACGCAAGGATGGTGACACCTATGGTGGCGATCAACGCCTGCTGCCCGTGGAGCGAGGGGATGGCGGTGGTCAGGTACGTCGCAGCCGAGGACATGGACACCGCGACGGTGAGGACGTAGTCAACCAGCAGGGCCGACGCAACCGTAAGGCCCGCATACTTGCCGAGGTTGACGTTCGCGATCTCATAGTCGCCGCCACCGGACGGGTAGGCATGGACGTTTTGGCGGTACGAGGCCACCACTGTGAGCAACACCACCATGACGGCGAGGCCAACCAGGGGCGAGAACGCCACGGCGCTGACCCCGGCCAAGGCGAGCGTAAGCAGGATTTCATCCGGGGCGTACGCCACCGACGACAGGGCGTCCGAGGCGAAGATCGGCAATGCGATGCGTTTGGGCAACAGCGTGTGGGACAGGCGGTCGTTCCGGACAGGCCGGCCCACCAGCACCCGCTTCGCGGCATTCAAAATTGTCAGCACTCCGCAAAGCTACTCTGAATACCCTGCGATGTCATGACGACGAAGGCGTGCTTAGCCAGCCGGCGACGGTAAAGTCATACCGAGCGGCAGGGACAACACACATTAGGAGACATGGTGGCTCACTTCGTGATCATGGGTTGCGGGCGTGTTGGCGCAACTCTGGCACACACTTTGGAGGATGCAGGCCATTCCGTGGCCATCATCGATCAGGACGAGCGGGCCTTCCGCCGGTTGCGGAAGTCCTTTACCGGGCGCAAGGTCACCGGAGTGGGCTTTGACCGGGACACCCTCAAGCAGGCCGGCGTGGAGGAAGCCTACGCTTTCGCAGCGGTCTCCAGCGGCGATAACTCGAACATCCTGGCCACCCGGGTGGCCCGCGAGACCTTCCACGTGGCCCACGTGGTGGCCCGCATCTACGACCCGGGACGCGCCGAAATCTACCAGCGTCTGGGCATCCCCACCGTTGCCGCCGTGCGTTGGAGTGCGGATCAGGTCCTTCGCCGCATCCTGCCCGAACAACACCTGGCGGGCGATTACCGCGAACCCTCAGGCCGTTTGGTCCTGGCTGAAGTGGACCTGCACCAGGATTGGATCGGCCACAGGCTCAGCTCCATCGAAGAGGCCGCCGGTATACGCATCGCCTTTCTTACCCGCTTCGGAGAGGGCCTGCTTCCGCAGGCCGGCACCGCCTACCAGGAAGGCGACACGGTCCACGCCATGCTGAGCCTGGACCGAACATCCGAGATCAGCCGGATCCTCGCCAAAGCACCCGCCAAGGAGTCTTAGTGAAAGTTGTCATTGTTGGCGCAGGCAGCGTCGGCTCGTCCATTGCGCGCGAGCTCCTGGCCCACCATCACCAGATCCTGCTCATCGATCTCAAACCCGAGGTCATCGGACGCAGCGGACTCCGCGGTGCCCGGTGGCTGGTGGGCGACGCCTGTGAGCTAAGCACCTTGCAGGACGCCAAACTTGACGATGCCGACGTCGTGGTTTCAGCCACAGGCGACGACAAAGTAAATCTGGTCGTGTCGCTTCTCGCCAAGACCGAGTTCGGCGTCGGACGCACCGTCGGACGCGTCAACAACCCGAAGAATGACTGGATGTTCAACGACTCCTGGGGTGTTGACGTGGCGGTCAATACTCCGCAGCTCATGACGGCCCTCGTCGAGGAAGCCGTGGAGATTGGCGACATCGTGCGCCTGCTGACCCTGCAAACCGGTGTGGCATCAATCGTGGAGTTCACGGTTCCGCACGACTCCCATGTGATTGGGAGCACCGTGGGTGCCATTGAATGGCCCGAAGATTCAACACTTGTGGCCATTTTGCGCGACCAGGCCCCCATCACCCCCACGCGGGACGACGTCCTCGATGGTGGCGACGAGCTCTTCTTCGTCACCACCATCGCGGCGGAAGATGGTCTGCGGGCACTGTTGTCGAAGAATTCAGGCGCCGGCGAAGACTCCGGCGAACACGCCGCGGAAACGGCTCAAGCGTCCGACGACGACGGCTTCGACGGCTGAACTCCGGGCTTGGTGACCAGCCACGCCACCCACAACCCCAGGATGTAGAGCGGGGCACCCATCAGGAGCCGGGTGGTGGCAAGTGCGGTCAACCCGTCCTCGCCCATGAAGTACAGGGGAACCTGCACTACCAGGCGCAGGGCGAGCACAGCCACCACGATCCAGGTGCCGAGCTTGTAAGCACGGAGCCGCTCCGGATCCTTCCGCCATTCAAGGCCCTCATTGCGGACGAACCCGAAGAGCAGGCCGGCCACGGGCCATTTGAGCACGATGGAAAGGACCATGGCGGCGATATACGCGAGGTTGGTGAAGAACCCGAGCACGTAGAAGTCCTCGGCCTTCCCGGTGGTGTTCGCGAGCCAGGCGGAAATACCGACTCCAACCACGCCTGCCAGCGCCTGCGTCAGGGGGCGCCGCTGGATCAGGCGGACGACGGTAAAGACTGCTGCAGTCGCCAGGGCGGCAACAAGCGACGGCGTCAGGTCCCGGGTGATGGTAAAGGTCACCAGGAAGACAAGCCCCGGCAGGATACTCTCGGCAATGCCTTGCACACCACCGGCCGACTTCAACATGTCCACGTGGCCGGCGCTGTTGCGGTGAAGTCCTGCTTTTTCGGCGTATCCGGCGGCGATGTCGGACATGCGCGGCTTATCCGTGTCGGGCGCCGGTGCCTCCAGACCAGGCCCCTCGCCGCGTTGGGGCGAAGACGGTCCGGTGTCCTTGGGGTCTGATCCGTTGGCGACGGTCATAGGTGCTCCTGACGGGAAAGTATTTCGTAGCGCGGGTTGAACATTGCCGGGAAGCCGTCAAGCTGCGTCACCATGCCGTTGAGGCGAAGTTCCACGCCGGCTTCGATTCCCGGTACACGTGTCCGGCCGAGCCAGATGACGCGCAGGCGGTCGTAGGGCTTCCTGGCTCCCCCGCTCGTCGCGGAGGGCTGGATTCCCGGCCTGAGGGCATCCACCACCATAGCGGAGAAAAATGGCTGTTCGCTGGGTGGCTGGTGCGTCACCGACTCGATGATCCCCGTGCATACTGCCCTTCCCCGCTCGGGAAGATCACGGATCCCCCCGTCCCCGGGGCGCTGCGACGCCACTCCCCCGCGGCCCGGCGAGTCAGCCAATCTGGGTGATCTCCGGGCCTCGCTCGGGCTGCTGAAGGGTGGAGTCCGACGGCGGCACGGCTCCCTGGGGAGCGGCGGCCTGGCCGGGAACGGCTGCATCCTTGGGCAAGCGCAGCTGCAGCAGTTCTCGTGGCGGCATCGGATTGTCGCCGCGGACCACTACTACGCGGCGGAAGAGCTCCTCCAGGCCTGCTGCGGCGTCACGTTCCAGGGCAGCCTGCCCACCGAGCACGCCGCGCAGGAACCAGCGGGGCCCGTCCACGCCCATGAAGCGGGCTGCGCGGAATCCCTTGCTTCCATCGGCGGCCTCGGCCGGCAGCTTGGCTACAAGTTCGGTACCGAAGTCTCCCTGGATTTCTTCCGTTTCGCCGCCCTGGCTTGCTACGGACTGGGTGATCTGTTCCCGGATTTCATCCCACAACCCTTCCGAACGTGGTGCAGCAAATGCCTGCAACTGCAGGCTGGAACCTGCCAGATCCAGCGTCACTGCCACCACGCGTTGGGTTGCTTCCTCCACCTCAAGGCGGAGCTGGAGACCTTCGGCAGGCGCGATCAGCAGGGCACCCAGGTCAACGTACCCCTCGCGACTGTCGATTTCATCCACGTCCAGGGGACCTTTGCCCAGACGGAAGTCACCCCGCGCCGGGGACTCACTGGTTTGGGGATCTTGCGCCTCGGCACCGGATTCCTCGACGGTGCCGGCGGTGTCAGACCGCTCGGCCTTGGACTTCTTGCCGCGCCCAAAAAGCATTGGGTTTTCTCCTTAGTAGTGGTCTGTCCCCAAGTAAACCGCAACCACGTTAATCCACGTTAACCGCGCAACAGCGTCAGAGGGCAGTCGGCAGCACGCGCCGGTTGAGTAGTCGGCTCAGGCCTTCGGTGCGTTGAATCCGCCCGTGGAACCGAAGCCGCCGGTGCCGCGGACGGAATCGGACAACTGGTCCACGGTAACGAACCGCGCGTACTCCACACGCTGAATCACCATCTGTGCAATTCTATCGCCGCGCTTGAGGCTGATGGCGCTGTTTTGATCGGTATTGAGCAGTGTCACGGCAATCTCGCCGCGGTATCCGGCATCGACGGTTCCCGGAGCATTGACGACTGTCAGCCCGTGTTTGGTGGCGAGTCCCGACCTCGGATGGATGAGCGCGACGAAGCCGTCGGGCAAGGCGATGGAGACCCCCGTCGGAACGAGCTTCCGTTCCCCCGGGGCCAGATGCACGTCCTCGCGGGCGCGGAGGTCGGCTCCGGCATCGCCTGGGTGGGCGTAGGACGGGGCTTCCAGGCCGGCGTCGAGCATTTTCAGCTGCACGTCCAGGGTCGGGGCACCGTACGCTGCGGTGGTCTCCGCATCAGGGCTGGCGGTGTCTGTACTGAATACTGCGGTCTCGTTACTCACAGTGGTTCATTCTACTGTTATTGGCGCTGCCTGCTCCGGTTGCGGCCCCGCAGGCATGCACGCAGTGGTGTCAGCCGCCGGATAAGCTGGGTACATGCCTACGCCTGACCAGTCTTCCCCCGTGCCTGCCCGGAACACCCCAGCAACTTCCGGGGTCCTGTACACGGAGAAGCTGTGGCCGTCGTTGTGGATCTGGATTGTGGTCCTGGGCCTGTCAAGCGCAGGCCTGCTGATGTTCGGACCGATCAGCCCTATGGCCGGAATTATCGCAGCCCTCGCCTTGCTGGCCATCATGACCACCATGCTGGTACTTTCCACTCCCACCATCACCGTCACCGCAGACACTGTGCGCGTGGGGCGTGCCAGCATCGACCGCGCGTTCGTGGGTTCGGTCCAGGCGTTCAAGAAAGCCGAAGCAACCGCCGAACGCGGACCGCGACTGAACGGGCTGGCCTACATGTGCTTCAGGGGTTGGATCGACCCCGTGGTCAAGATCGAAATCACGGACCCGGCCGACCGCACCCCTTACTGGCTCGCTTCCTCCCGCCGGCCCGACGAGCTCGTCGCTGCCCTCAGCACACCCCGCGCCTAGTTCCTGCCCGCGGGCACGGGCCGCCTAGCTTTCACATTCCGTGCAGTACAGGTGACCGCCCCGTTCTGCAGCGATCTGGGACCTGTGCTTGACCAGGAAACAGTTGAAACAGGTGAACTCGTCAGGTTGCGGTGGCATGACCTGAATCAGGAGCTCTTCTCCGGAGAGGTCGGCTCCCGGGAGTTCGAACCCATCGGCAAGATCGGTCTCATCGACGTCCACTGCTGAGGACTGTTTCCCCGATTGGCGCGTCTTGAGTTCCTCCAGGGAATCCTCGCTGACGTCTTCCTCGGTCTTTCGAGGAGCATCGTAATCCGTGGCCATGGTCTTTCTTCGTCCTCCATACCTGCTCTGGGTGGGATCCGGGACGGCTCCCTGTCCGCCACCGGTGTATGGGTGCAACACCGGACGCACGGGATTTGTGCCCGATATCGGCCAGATTGTCCTCCGGCGTCCGGCAAAAGTCCATAGCCCCCCGCCGCAGCACAGCATGGGGTCGAATCCGGCCGGTTTCTGCGGAATATCACGGCACGCCCTCGCTCCTAGTAGGAAAAGGCCCCCGCTGATGGCAGAGTTTCGAATGTCAGTTATGCCATGTGGTGGAGGGTGTTATGCAGGATCTACGGCTGGTAGGCGTCCACGACGACGGCGGGCACCTGCTCTTAAGCGGCCCGGGCGGTGCGATGTTCCAGCTGCCGATCGACGAAGCTCTGAGGGCGGCAGCGAGCCGTACCCCGGCACAGGTGGCCGCCCGCGCCTCCAACACACCGATCGCCATGTCCCCCAGGGACATCCAGGCCAGGATCCGCAGCGGCGCAACAGCAGCTGAAGTTTCCGAGTTGTCAGGGCTCCCTCTTGCCAATGTCCAGCGTTACGAGGGACCCGTCCTCGCCGAGCGCGAGTACGTTGCCCGGCAAGCGCGTGCCATCGAAGTGGCGTCCCCCGCTCCGGGCCACGACGCCTACCGTTCGGCTTTCGGGGATGCCCCCGCCACCCTTGGTGAAATGGTGGACCACAGGCTGTCCGCCCACGGCATCGACTCATCGACGCTCGAGTGGGATTCCTGGCGCCGCCCTGATGGTTCCTGGACAGTGGTTGCCAGGTTCGAGACCGCTCCAGGCTCGCACGCCAGCATTGGTGAGGAACCTCCCGCCATGTGGACGTTCAGTCCGCAACGCAAGTCACTGCAAAACGCAAACCGTTGGGCCCAGCAGCTCAGCGAACTTGAACCACTGGATGGCCCGGTGCCTGCCCGACGGCTCGCCGCCGTTTCGGACCGCCCTTTCGATTTTGAGACCGATGCCGAAACTGCCGCCCGTGCCTCGGCGAAGGAATCGGACAGCCTCTTGGAAATGCTCCGTTCACGCCGGGGACAGCGCTTGGGCGTCGACGAAGACGGCGACGACGCGTTGGCCGTCTTGTTGAGCAACGTGCCTGCGGCCCATCCTCGACCGGGCGACGACGCTACTGATGCCCCCGAGGACGACGGTCTTTCCCAGGGCGCTTCCAGTGTCCCCGTTGCCGAGGAACCCGCACGCAAGGACGGACGGCCCTCAATGCTTTCCCGGCTGAGCCTTGCCCCCCGGCACGTCGAGGCTGATGACGATGACGATTCCCTGAAGCTTCACAACGGCGTCAGCACTGACACCCGCGAAATCACGGTGGTGGCCGGCCCGGTTCGTCCTGTTACTTCACTGACCGGCCGTAAGCCGGCCGGTCTCGACGAGCTCTTGGGTGGCGGCCCGGGCAGCGAAACTCCAGCCCCTGCTGCCGGGCGCCAGCAGGAGACGTCCACGGACGAAACAGCGGCGGATGAATCCACCGAGCCCGGGGCACCGCAACCCGCCGACGCCCCAGCCGAACGCCAACCAGCACGCCCCAAGAGGTCCAGCATCCCCAGCTGGGATGAGATCGTGTTCGGAGCGCGCGGAGACTAGCGCTGGGCCTGTTGTCCGGCTCCCGGCCAGAGGCACGCATCGATGTCGAACGGCAACGGCTGGTCGCCGCCCGCCATGAGGTTGGCCCCGTGGGCCGTGACCCTTCGCATGTAATGGCGTCGGCACAGAGTCTCGTAACCGACGACGCCGGCATCGGCCCGGTCTTGCGCATCGGCGTCTGAGGCGGTGGGAGCGACATCACCCACCATGACCTGTTCGCCTTCCACCACCATGATGCCGTTGAGTGTGCGCGCATTCTGGGTTGCCCGGCGGCCACACCAACAGAGTGCCTCGACCTGCAGGACCTGAACCTTGTCAGCCAACTCGATGAGCCGCTGGGATCCCGGGAATAGCCTGGTGCGGAAATCGGACGTGATTCCAAAAGCGAAAACGTCGACGTCCATCTCGTCCACTACCCGCGCCAGCTGCTCCACCTGGACCGGCGAGTAGAACTGTGCTTCGTCGCAGATGAGGTAATCCACGCGAAGTCCGCTGGTGCGGCGGATCACGACTTCGTCCCAGAAGTCCGTGTCGCCCCCCACCTCCACAGCATCGGTCTGGAGCCCCAGCCTGCTGGAAATCGTGGAGTCACCTGCCCTGTCGTTGCAGCTGAACCGGACTCCACCGCGGCCCCGGGCACGGTGGTTGTGGTCCATTTGGAGGGCCAACGTCGATTTTCCGCAGTCCATCGTGCCGGAGAAGAAGACCAGCTCAGCCACGTTTGCCCTGCCTGCCCGCCGCAGGGAAGCAGAGAAGCGGCACTTCGCGTTCGGCGCGGGTGAGTGAACCGTGCTGGCCCACCACCTCAAGCGAGGCTGGTCGGGCACGGCGGGTGTCGTACAGGGCCAAGGTGTCCCTGGCGGCAATCATGATGTCACCAATGCGCGGAGCTACCTCGGGAAGGACGTCGCCGAACAAGCCGGCTGCCACCGCCTGGTCGCGGGTGAAGACCCAGATCCGTTCGCCAAAGCGCCGGCGCCAGGCATCAACCAGCGAATCACGGTGTGCCTCTGTGGCGTCAGGTTCCAGATAGAGGTGCACCATGCGTGGTTCCCCGGCTGTGTGCCGGACACCGGCCACCAACGAGGCATCGGCCGCGTAGTCGATCCGCTGGGATGCAGGGACGTCGAGCATGCCGTGGTCACCGGTCAACAGGATGGTGGTCCCTGCCGGCAGCGTGGCGGAAAGCCGCTTCACCGTGGAATCAAGCTCTTCGAGCTGGTGCTCCCAGCGATCGGACTGGCAGCCGTAACGGTGACCGGCTTTGTCGAGTTCATTGACGTAGAAGTACATCAAGGACCGGCCACCAGCGGACATGGCTTCAGCCGCAGCAGCAGTTCTTGCGTGCAAGCTGGTCCCTCCAATGAACCGGCTTCCCCGGAGCGCAGCCTGGGTCATGGGTGAATTCCCAAACTGGGGCAGGCTGACCGTGACAACGTCCAGCTCGGCGGCCACGCGTTCAAAGACCGTGGCATTGGGCTGCCAGAGAGCGGGATCCACCTGGGGGTCCCAGTTCCCAAGGAGGTTGACCACCTTGTCCTGTCCAGGGTCCAGGACGTCGTACCCCACCATCCCGTGCTGCCCGGCGGCCAGCCCCGTGCCAAGGCTGGCAAGGGAAGCGGCCGTGGTGCTCGGAAAGGCGGAGTCAATCCACTGCGGGACGCTTCTCTGGCCCTCCGCAATGACCGAGCGCAGGAACGGCGTGTGGGAAGCCTTTTGCTTGAGCAGGCTCCTTCCCAAGCCGTCGGCCAGCACGACACAGACCCGGCGGGTTGACGGCAGCTGGAGCTGGTTGCTGAAACCGGGGACCCCTAGCGCCGCCGCGGAACTCGTCAAGACTTCAGCGATCGATTTTGTCCCGTAAAGGGGTGGAGCTGGAAGGTCAGCTGCCGCGGAGTCCACCGGCGCGGGGGTCTGCGCGGTGTCCCTCAACGCTGGTGCCCACGGCTCAGGCGGCTGCTGAAGACGCCCGAACGCGGCCTGGGGGCCGGAATGCCGGAGTGCTGGACCGGGGCGGGGTTTCCCGTGTTGACTGCGCGCAGCGCCCTGGCGAAGAGTTTGGCGTCCTGGACGGCCTGCAGTCCATCGGCTTCTGCACTGATACGCAGAACGATGTCTTCCTGGGCGATGGTTCCGCTGTAGCCGTGGTCAGCTTCGCACTGGGGGTCTCCGCAGCTTGCAGGGCCCATGTCCAGCCGTTGTCCGCCGGACCAGGCGATGGATACCGTCAACTCGCGCACGGGATCGGATGGTTTGTAGTTTTGCGGCTGGGAGTACATGTAGCTAAGGACCACCGAACGGATCTGGGCAACAGGTACCGACTCCGTGGAGATCTGGGCAACGATCTGCTCACCGGCCTCGTCCAGTTGCTGGTCATCCACATGGGTAATCACCAGCATGTCCTCCGTGAGGACAAGCACGGTGATGTGCCGGCGGACCTCCGCGCGATCGAAGTGCGTCTCGAGGTGGACCAGGTGCGACAAGCACTCGCGGCCATCGAGGGCATCGTCAACGACGTCGGCCACCAAACGCGGGTAGAACCCGGCCTGCTGCAGGGCCTGCTCCAGGCTTTGTCCTTGGGAACTGTGGTGGTGTCCTGCGTGGTTCCCGGTGGAGGACGGGCGGGACTGAGGCGTCGGAGACTGGGTGCTCATTCCCCCATTTTCACAGATCGCATGGTGACTTCCTAACCGCGCACCGTGCCCCTGTGGCTAACTTCGCATCGCACGGCGGGCACTGTCGGTACGCTGGGCCGCGTTGCCGATCCACACCTCGGCTCCGAGGATCGTGGCGCCTGCCGGGCCTGCAAGTACGGGGTTGAACTCAACCAATGCAATCCCAGGGTGGTCGTCCTTGAGTTTGGCGAGCCGGGCTGCGATGTCTTCAAGGGCAGCGACATCGACGGCCGGGAGCCCCTGGTAACCGAAGAGCTTCCTGGAGGCACGAGGCGAACGAATGACATCGTGAAGATCCGCGGCCGAAAGTGGCGGCACCCTGTGGGCCCAGTCATCCAGGAGGTTCACCGCGTCACCGGCCAGTCCGAACGACACGACGGGCCCCAGGAGCGGGTCCTCCATGGCACGGAAGGTACACGCCTGCCCCACGGGGGCCATGGCTTGCACTTCCAGCGACGGAGAGCCGTAGGGCTCCAGGGCCCGGCGCATCTGTGCGATGTTCTGGCGCAAGGATCCGGCGTCCTGGATGTCCAGCCGCACGCCGCCCAGGTCAAGCCGGTGTCGAAGCGCCGGGTCGGTAGTTTTCAGCACCACGGGCCAGCCCGCCTTGTCCGCGGCACTGACGGCTTCCTCATCCGTGCCGAAACCGAAGCTGGGCAGCACCTCGATACCGTAGCCGGCCAGCAGGGCCGCAGCTGCACCGGCGTCGAGCTTCCTGATCTTTTCACCCGTGACACCGGCGAGCATCGCCGCGAGTGTGTCCCTGGTGCCGTCGACGTCGCAGCCTTCAGGTTCCACGAAGAGTCCCTGGTCGCGGTCCCGCCACTGGGCGTACCGGACAATCGACGCCAACGCAGCTACAGCTGCCCCGGCATTGGAGTAACAAGGCAGCGGTGGCTTACCGTCAGCTCCCACCATTCCCTCGACGTGGACGGAGGGGTCCAGGATCCCCGTGAAAGCCGCGATGATGGGCTTTCCCGCCTCCGCAGCGCACTCGGCCAGGACGCTGGCCAGGGCCTCCACGGTCAGGCCGCGGGCCGGGAGGAGGGCAGCCACCACAGCATGGACGGAGGTGTCCGCGAGGCTCTCCAGCAGGCTGGCCCTGAGCGCCGGCAGCGCGAGGGACATCCCGGCATCGAGGTCCACGTCGGTCACCAGGCGGTTGACGTCCAGGCCCAGTGGCACGGCACTGTCCGCCACCACCTTCGCCAGCGCAACCGAGTTCGAATACACGGCCAACCCCGGGCCCTGCGGCAGCGCTTGGGAGGAGGCGATCTGGGCGATGTCCATGAGTTGCTCGATGGTGTCCACGCGGATCACGCCCGCCTGCCGCATCATGGCATCCAGGGCCGCAGCGGGCGCCTGCGTGGTCCGGACCTCATGCCCGGGCGGCAGGCTGAGGCCAGTGACGTCGGATTTGGCGACGATCACCGGCTTGTTGCGCGACAGGCGGCGCGCCAGCCGCGAAAACTTGCGCGGGTTGCCAATGGACTCAAGGTAGAGGCCCACGGCGGACGTGTCGGCGTCGTCCTCCCAGTACTGCATGACGTCGTTACCCGAAACGTCAGCGCGGTTGCCTGCGGACAGGAACGAGGACAACCCCAATCGACGGCGGCTGGCGGCCGCGTACACCGCCACACCCACGGCGGCCGACTGGCTGAACAGGCCAAGGCTTCCCCGGGGCGGCATGGCGGGGGCCATGGACGCGTTCAGGGACACGGCCGGGTGGGTGTTCAGGATCCCGAGGGATTCCGGACCGATCACGCGCATGCCGTTGGCCCGTGCCCGCCGTACCAGCTCATGCTGGCGTGCCAGGCCCCGCTCGCCGTCGTCGGCAAATCCTGCCGTGGCCACAACGATCCCCTTGACTCCTGTGGCGGCACATTCGTCCACCACCTTGGGCACTTCGTCATAGGGAACGGCGATGATGGCCAGCTGGACGGGCCCCGGAATTTCGGACAGTTTCGAAAACGAGATCATGCCGGCGAGCTCGAACGCCTCCGGATTGACTGCATAGACAGGTCCCTTGAAGCCGCCTTCAATGATGTGCTCGAGCAGTTGATAGCCGACGGTCCCCCATTTGCGGCTGGCACCGATGACAGCCACCGACGACGGCGACAACAGGTCGCGTACGCTGCGCGCCTCGGCGCGGTGCTCACGGGACTCCATGACTGCCCGCGATTTTTCCGTGGGGTCGATGTTGAACTCGACGCTCACCACGCCGTCGTCAAAGTGGCGCTTGAGGTCATACCCGGCGTCGGCGAAGACCATCAGCATCTTGCGGTTGTCCGGCAGGACCTCGGCGGTGAACCGCCGGATGCCGTTCTCCCGGGCGGCCACGGCGAGGTGCTCCAGGAGAATCGAACCGATGCCGCGCCCCTGGTGGGCGTCGGAAATGTTGAAGGCCACCTCGGCTTCGCTGGGATCATCGAGCCGGTCGTAGCGGCCTATTCCCATGATTTCGCCACCGATGGTGATCACGAACGCCACGCGGTTGATGTGGTCGACCTCGGTGAAGCGCCGCACTTCCTTGCCGGACAGTTTGGGCTTGAAGGAAAAGAACCGCATGTAGATGGACGCCTGCGACTGACCTGCGTGGAAAGCCTGCAAAGCCTCGGCGTCCTCGGGCCTGATCGGGCGGAGGTGGGCCGTTCCGCCGTCGCGCAGCACGACATCGGCCTCCCAATATTCCGGATAAATGCCGACGCCGGGCTGATCCACCATAGGCTTAGCCTAGCTAAAACATCCGCAGTACAACTCTCAAGGATCCACCGACCCCATGGCCCGCAGCCAATCTTCCGCACGCAAAGCCGAACCGCTCGGCGATTTCACCGAGAACATCGTCGATATTGACGTCACGTCCGAGATGGAAGGCTCCTTCCTGGAGTACGCCTACTCGGTGATCTACTCGCGCGCCCTTCCGGACGCGCGCGACGGCCTGAAGCCTGTCCAACGGCGAATTCTGTACATGATGTCCGACATGGGCCTGCGCCCTGACCGGGGTCACGTCAAGAGCGCCCGTGTTGTGGGCGAGGTCATGGGAAAGCTCCACCCCCACGGCGACGCGGCCATCTACGACGCCATGGTCCGCATGGCGCAGGACTTTTCGCTCCGCCTGCCGCTGATCGATGGCCACGGCAACTTCGGCTCGCTCGACGACGGCCCGGCGGCTCCGCGTTATACCGAGGCACGCCTGGCGGCTGCTGCGCTGACCATGACCGACCACCTCGATGAAGACGTGGTGGACTTCGTCCCGAACTACGACAACCAGCTCACGCAGCCCGAAGTCCTTCCTGCAGCTTTCCCCAACCTGCTGGTCAACGGCACTACCGGCATTGCCGTTGGCATGGCGACGAACATGGCTCCGCACAACCTGGTGGAAGTCATTGCGGCCGCCCGGCACCTGATCGCCAACCCCGACGCCACCCTGGATGAGATCATGCGCTTCATCCCCGGTCCGGACCTGCCCACGGGCGGTCGCATCGTGGGTCTGGACGGGATCCGGGATGCCTATGCCACCGGTCGTGGATCCTTCAAGACACGCGCCAAGGTGGAGGTGGAGCAGTTGTCCGCCCGCCGCACCGGCCTGGTGGTCACGGAACTCCCCTATATGGTGGGCCCTGAAAAGGTCATCGAGAAGATCAAGGATGCCGTCAATGCCAAGAAGCTGACAGGCATCAGCGACGTCGTGGACCTCACGGACCGCAACCACGGTCTGCGTCTGGTGATCGAGCTCAAAAACGGCTTCAATCCCAATGCCGTGCTGCAGCAGTTGTACCGCTACTCGCCCATGGAAGATTCCTTCGGGATCAACAATGTCACGCTGGTGGATGGGCAACCGCAGACGCTCGGCCTGCTGGAACTGCTCCAGGTCTATGTGGCACACCGCCTCAACGTGGTCCGCCGGCGGACAGCTTTCCGCCTCGGCAAGAAGAAGGACCGCCTCCACCTGGTGGAAGGTCTGCTGATCGCTATTGTCGACATCGACGAGGTCATCCAGATCATCCGCTCCTCGGATGAGGCAGCGGCCGCCCGCGAACGGCTCATGTCCATCTACGACCTCACCGAGATCCAGGCGAACTACATCCTGGAGCTACGGTTGCGGCAGCTGACCAAGTATTCACGGCTTGAACTGGAGAAGGAACAGGACGAACTGCGCCGGGAAATCGAGGCGCTCGAAGCCATCCTGGCCTCCGACGAATTGCTTCGCGACCTCGTGTCGGGAGAGCTGGGCGTCGTCGCCGAAAAGTACGGCACGCCACGGCGGACTGTGCTCCTGGAATCCGAGGCCGTATCCCCCACGGTTGCCGCCGCCCTGGCCGCCGCGCCAGGTCCCAAGGGGAAGGCAGCGGCCCTTCCCCTGGAGATTCCGGACGACCCTTGCTGGGCCTTGCTCAGCACCTCCGGGCAGATTGCCAGGACCTCCAACCAGGAGCCGTTGGTTGAAGCCGGTCCGCGCGTCAAGCACGATGTGTTCCGCTCCGTGGTCAAGACCACTGCCCGTGGAGAAATCGGTGCCGTGACATCGCAGGGACGGATGCTGCGCCTGCAGGTCATGGACATGCCGGTGCTGCCGCCTGTCTCCGGGCTTCCCAACCTGGCCGGAGGCGTTCCTGCCAAGGACTTCATCACGCTTCTCAAGGGAGAAACGCTCATCGCGTTTGTCCCCTTGGACGCGGTTCTGGCCGTCGGTACGCGGCAGGGAGTGGTGAAGCGCGTTCAGCCGGACTACCCGCTGAACCGCGAGGATTGGGAGATCATCGCCCTGAAGGACAAGGACTCGGTTCTCGCCGTGGAGCCCGCCCAGGAGGACGACGTCGATCTCGTCTTCGTGACCAGGCAAGCCCAGTTGCTGCGGTTCAGTGCCTCCAACGTCCGCCCGCAGGGACGCACGGCCGGCGGCATGGCCGGTATCAAGCTTGCCGCCGGTGACGAGGTGATCCACTTCGGTGCCGTGCGCACCAACGATTCCGCCGCCGTCGTGGTGACCATCGCCGGCACCACGGGTGCGCTGCCGGGCACGGCCCCTGGTACCGCGAAGGTGACAGCTTTCGAGGAGTATCCGGCCAAGGGCCGCGCCACCGGCGGCGTCCGCGTCCACCGTTTCCTTAAGGGCGAAGACACTCTGCTCCTGGCGTGGGCCGGGCATGGACCGGCCAAGGCGTCGTCCGCGGCAGGGGTGGCACGCGCCCTCCCCCACGAGCACGGAAGGCGCGATGGCTCCGGCGTCCCGTTGTCACAGCCGGTTGAAGCCATTGGTCCGAGCATGACGTGGGCTGACGCCTCAGAATAGTGCCCGCGCCGGGCATGGCAGAGGCCGGAGGTTCCAGACGACCTCCAGCCTCTGCCTCGCAGCGGCCGCGGGGCCGCCAGCCGGGCTAGCCGTTCTGGTTGATGCTCAGTATGTTTCCTTCGCTGTCGAGGAACCACGCTGCGGCACTGCCGTCGGGCATGGTCGCCACGCCGTCTTCGGTCTTCAGTCCGGGGAAGTCGTAGTCCTCGAACGTGACTCCTTTGCCGCGCAACTCCTCCACCGTTGCCCTGACGTCACTGACGGTCCAGCCCATTTGGGTGTTCTTCGCCGTCCCCGCATTCGGCGTCTGATACACGAAGAATCCGGTCCCGTCGCCGCACCTGTATTGGAGGTTGTCGTCGGCGTCCGGATTTTCGGGTTCCAGTCCGAGCTTCTCGCTGTAGTAAGCGCGGGCCCGGGCTATGTCCTGTGCCGGGAGAACGGCACCAACCTGCTGATCCTTGAGCATTGTTTTCTCTTTCCGGCTCTCCCCCCGGAACGAACTTTACTCCTGGCCGGTATGGGAAGAAATCGCAATAGGGCAGCATATTTCCTGACCTGTAACGGGCTGTGGCCGGGATGAGCTTAGACTGGCCGCATGCCGATCATCCCTGATGAAAAGGACTGGACTTGGGTCCTCTCCGAGCCCTGCCCCGAATGTGGTTTCGACCCCTCAACGGTGACTCCTGCAACGGTGCCAGGCACCGTCCTGAACATGCTTCCGCGGTGGCGGGCCGTCCTGCGGCGGGAAGACGCAGCCGTGCGCCCGAACGACCATACGTGGTCGCCCCTGGAATACGCGTGCCACGTCCGCGACGTCTTCAGCCTTTTCGACCAGCGCCTGAACCTGATGCTCGCAGAGGACGACGCCCGTTTCGCCAACTGGGACCAGGACCAGGCCGCGATCGACGGTGAATACGATTCCGCTGATCCCCGTGCCGTGGCTGATGAACTCGAGGCGGAAGGCACCGTGATCGCCGAGTCCTTTGCGCGCGTCGTGGAGGACGACTGGCAGCGCACCGGGACCCGGAGCAACGGTTCAGCTTTTACTGTGCTGACGTTCTCCCAGTACTTCCTGCACGACGTTGTCCATCACCTTCACGACGTGGATGGGTAGCAGTCAGAGCATCTTTTCCCACGTCATGCTGCGGTTCACCGGGGCATAGCCCATGCCCAGGTACAGTTGCAGCGCTCCCGTGGGATTCGCAGAGTCAACGTCCAGGGACGCTATGTCCATCCCTGCCAGGGCGTAGCGGCGCATGGCGTCCGCGAGCAAAGCCTGGGCGATGCCACGGCCCCGGTAGGAGCGTCGGACGCCAAGGAGCTCGGTGTAGCCTTCCTTGAAGCCGCGCTCCACGGCGGACTGGGGATCATGGCTGGTCAGTTGATACCCGGCCACGGCACCCGTGGAACTATCGATCACTACGGCGCTGAGGTCGTGCCGCCCTGTGGGTTCCTCGATGGTGAAGCGCCACGATTCCTCGTCGCGTGGTTCACTCCCCCAGTGGTCCCGGAAGGCATCGTTGTGGGCCAGGCGCACTGGCTCGAAGAGGGAGGAATCCAGGGTCCGGAGTTCCAGCCCGGCGGGCAACGGCGCATCCGGGATCCGGCCAGCCAACGGTCTGTGCATTTCGTTGAACCAGCGCACGGCACCATAACCGTGCCCCATCAGGAGTTTCGCCTGGTGCTCATGCTTCTCTTCGGTTTGGACCCGGAGCCGGGGCGGGGTTACAGGATGGCCGGCGGCCGCGTCCGCCTCGAAGCGGCTGCGCGTTTGCTCTTCCTGCCAGAGAAGGACCGCCGAGCCAATGCCACGTTGCTGCCATTCGGGGTCAACACACGCCATCCCGGTTGCTTTGTCGCCGCCGGGGTTCTTGGCGATGCGGCCGTAGGCACGCGGCACGCCCTTGGCGTCCATGCCCAGCAGGGTGTTCGCTTGGGGTGGATTCTTGCTGGACTCCAGGATGTGGACGAGGTCGCCGCGTTTTTCATACCAGACCGGTTGTTCGACGGCGGCCGTCCTGGCGATCAGTCCGGCCCAACCGTCCAGGTCCGCCATGCTGGCAGGGCGCCACTGCAGGCCGGTGGCCTCCGGGTCGGGCATGGCATGGCTTGCATCTTTGAAAGGCATGCCCTCAGGTTACTGAGCAGTAGGCCCTCCCACCAGTTCCGCCGCGCCCGGCCTGCGCACCGGTGTTCCTGCGGCGGACAGCTCAAGCCGCGCATCCGAGGGGTCTATGTCATCAGGGTTGTGGGTCACCAGGACCACGGTGACGTCCTTCAGACCCTTGCGAAGCACAGCCATCATTTCCCGCGCAGAGCCTGCGTCCAAATGTGCTGTTGGTTCGTCCAGCAACAGGACGGAGGCGCCCGTCAGCAGTGTCCTGGCCATGGCGAGACGTTGCCGCTCGCCGCCGCTGAGGAAGGAACCACCCGGCCCGATGCGCGCATCCAGGCCACCCGGCAGGGCCGCCACTACGGCGTCAAGGCCGACGGCGGCCAGCGCCTTGTACATGTCCGCTTCGCCGGGCTTTTCGGCCGCTGGCCGGCCAAGAAGGAGATTGCCCCGCACCGTGGAGTCGAAGAGGTGCGCTTCCTGCGGGCACCACGCGGCAGTACCGGTCAGCTTTGCCGTTCCTTCCGTGAGGGGAAGGAAGCCCAGCAGGACCGAGAGCAGTGTGGATTTGCCGGCCCCGGACGGTCCCGTGACGGCCAACCAGCGGCCCGGTGCGGCCACGGCGTTGAGTCCGGAGATGACGGTGGGCCCTCCTGGCCACGCTGCAGCCGCACCGCGCAGCTCGAGTCCCTCCTGGCCGGGCCGGTCAGGCAAAGGCAACGGACCGTCGTCGTGGTTTTCCCGGCCCCGGGGACCGTCCGTTGAGTCCAAAGCGCCGGAGGAGGCCACCTTTCCCAGGACGGCTGCGAGCGCCGGTGCCTGACGCGTCGCGGAGACGATGCCCCCGAAGGGTTCCACCAGGGCCAGCAGCATCAGGACAATGACAGCGGCGAGCTCCGGAGCCACCGTACCGTCGAGCACGGAGGGAGCGCTGAGGGCGCCTGCCCAGAGTGCCGACAAAGAACACGCGAGGACGATCACCGCTTGGCCCAGACCCTCGGCCCATGCGGCGCGCTTGGCCGACACGGTGGCGGCCCGGTCTTTGCCCTCCAGTGATCCGATCACCGGTTCGCTGACGTTGTTGGCACTCAGTTCAGCCCTCGCATCCAGTGCCGCAGCAACTCCCCGGAGCACCACCGAACGCAGCTGTCGTTCGGCCTGTGCGGCGTTCCGGTCAGCCAGGACAGCCAGGGCAGGAGCAACCACCAGTCCCACCACGGCGGCGATCACCACGGCGGGCAACGCGGCAGGCACGACGATGGCGGTCGCTGCGATGGCCGCGCCGCCAACTCCTACCGCAGTAAGGGGTGGCAGGGCCACCCTGGGCAGGAGGTCGCGGAGTGTATCGACATCGTCGACGATCGACCCCAAAACGTTTCCGCCCTGCAGCAGGCGCCGCAGCGACAACGCCCGCTGGCTCAGGGTTGACCAGAGCGATCCGCGAAGCCGTGTCATGGCCGCGAACACGGCGTCGTGGGTCAGGAGACGTTCGCAATACCGCAGCACGGCCCGTCCGATGCCGAAGAACCTGACGCCAACGATGGCGCCCAGCAGGTAGAGGATGGGTGGTTGCTGACTGGCCCTGATGATGAGCCAGCCGGACAGGCCGGACAGGGCGACAGCGAACAGTGCGGCCAGCACCGCCACGACGCCGGCGGCTGCGAACTTCCAGCGGACGGGTTTGAGGATGCCCGCCAGGAGGCAAACGCTGCCGGCACGCGACCGGTCCGTGACGTTGAACGGCCCGGCGCTGCCTAGGGCCACAGCCGGTTCCCGCGCGGTGTCCCGTGCTGTGTCCGTTGCGGTCAAGGCGACCGGCTGCGCGGCGGCCGCGGCGGCTGTCCCGGCAGGTGTTGCCTTGTGTCCTATGGCTACAAGGTGGTCAGCGAGCGCACGGGTGGCGGAGTCGTGGGCCACCAGGATGACGGTGGCCGTGCCGCGAAGCGATTCGATGGCGCGACGGACGGCGGCGGCCGAGTCGTCGTCCAGGTGAGCGGTGGGCTCATCGAGGAGCAGCAGCGTTGCGCCTGCCTCGACGCGGGCCAGACCGCGGGCCAAGGCCACACGGCGCAGTTCGCCCGGGCTCAGTTCAGCCGGGTGCTTCGCTGCCAGGTGTCCGGCGGATGCCCTGCTGAGGATCTTGGCCACCGCTTCGGCAGTGTTGCCTTCGAACCCGTCAAGGTAGAGCTCGATCTCCTTCTGCACGTTGTCGGCTGCCATGACGGGATGCTGCGGAACCCAGGCCACGGCTGCAGGGGCCACCCCCGCCACAGTACCTGTGACGCGGGCTCCCGGCCCGTTGCCGATGAGTCCCGCCAGCACTCCCAGGACGGTGCTCTTTCCGGCGCCGCTGTCGCCGTCGAGGGCTGTGATGCTCCCCTGCGGGGCAGTGAAGTCGAGGGGTCCGACGGCGGCAGCGGTCCTGCCGCGGTACGTCACCGACAAGTCGCTGACGACGACGTCGGCGGGCTCCGTACGGCGCGTCGCGTCCGTGACGCGTCGGTGCCGGGGAGCTTCCAGTACGGCGTTGGTTGTTTCGAGGGCTGCCCGGCCGTCGTCGCTGGCGTGATGCGCGGTGCCGAGCTCCCGCAGTGGCAGGTAGCAGTCAGGGGCGAGGATCAAGGCCAGGAGGCCCGCTTCCAGGGCCATGTCCCCTGCTACGAGCCGGACACCGATGAATACTGCAACCACGGCTACCGAGATGGTGGCGATGAGTTCAAGGGCAAGCGCGGAGAGAAAAGCAGTGCGGAGCGTACCCATGGTCCTGCTGCGGTACTGCTCGGAGATGTCTTCCAATGCGGCGCGTTGCTCGCTGGCGCGGCCGAGCCCCACCAATACGGGCAGCCCCTTGGCCAGTTCCAGGATGTGGCCGGAGAGTTTCCGCAGGGTGGTTTGCGCATCCCGGACGCGGTCTTCGGTGTGTCGTCCGATCAACACCATGAACAGGGGCACCAACGGCACAGTCAGGACGATGACCACGGCGCTTACCCAGTCGGCGAAGAGGATCCGCGCTCCGATCAATAAGGGAACCGTGGCGCAATTGACCAAAGCGGGAAGGTACTGGGTGTAGTAGTCGTCCAGCGCATCCAGCCCGCGCGTCGCCAGTATCGCCAGGCCGCCGTCGTTCATTCCTTCAACAGGGGCCGAACCGCCGTCGTCCAGGGACCGCCTGAGCAGCCGCACGCGTAGTTCCTCTTTGACACCCAGAGCGGCGTGACGTGCCGCAATTCCTTGTCCCCACACGGTCAGTGACCGCAGCACGGCCCCGGCCGCACCCCACAGCAGGTCGCTGTTCCAGTCACCGGAACCCGCTGCGAGACCGGCGAGCATTGCGGCCACAGCCTGCGCCATCAGGACAAGGGACAGCGCTTTGAGCGCGGACATCAGCCCCAGGACGTAGAGCGCCGAGCGGGTGGCCTGTCCGGAAGGAAACACCGGTTTCATGAGGCGGCTATTTTCCCGGTTGCGCGGGGTTGGAGGAGGCGCCTTCCTTGGAAACGAGTACTTTTGCCGCGATGGCGGGGAGGAAGCCGTGTGCCTCAGGAATGTGTGCCGCGCTGACACGCCGCCGGAAGACCCAGTAGGTCCAGGCCTGGTAGGCGATCACCAACGGCAGGCCCACGGCAGCCACGATGCTCATCAAGCCCAGCGTGTAGTCCGAGGAAGAAGCCGTGGAGATGGTCAGGTTGAAGGCGGGATCGATCGTGGAGGGGATAACCACCGGGAATGCCGCTCCGAAGATTGAGGCGGTGGCGCAGACAATGAATGCACCCAGGGCTCCAAAGGCCCGTCCCTCGGAGCCTGCGCGGGCCAGTGCCCAGGCCAGGACCACTGCGATGACGGCTGCAGCTACCAGAGCCCACGTCCATGGCTTGCCGCTGAGGAACTGGACTGCCACCATCCACCCGAACATCGGCAGAACCGCGGCCGGGACCAACCGCACAAACCAGCGGCGGGCACGGTGCCGCACCTCGCCGTCGGTCTTGAGGGCAAGGAATGCCAGCGCGTGCACCAGGGCGAAGGCCACCACTCCGAAGCCACCCAGAAGCGCGTAGCCGCTGAACCAGGACATCGGGCCGCCCTCCCGGTCTCCGTTGGCGTTCAGGGGCAGGCCCGTAGTGGTGAGCGCAAGTGCTGCACCGATGCCGAAAGCGGCAACGAAGGAGCCGACGGCGATGGCCCAGTCCCAGCGGTTGCGCCAGCGTTCGGAATCGACCTTGCCCCGGTATTCGAAGGCAACGGCCCGGAAAATCAAGGCAACCAGGACTGCCAGGAGCGGCAGGTAGAGGGCGGAGAACAGAGACGCGTACCAGAGCGGGAAGGCGGCGAAGGTAGCGCCGGCTGCGGTCAGCAACCACACCTCGTTTCCGTCCCAGACCGGACCGATGGTGTTCAGCAGGACCCGGCGGTCGGGGTTGTTTCGTGCGAACAGCTTCATGAGCATGCCCACGCCGAGGTCAAAGCCCTCAAGGAAGAGGTAGCCGGTCCACAGGACGGCGATGGCCACGAACCAAATGGTTGGCAACAGTTCCATTGTCAGTTTCCCCTGCTCCTAGTAAGCGAATGCCAGGACGTCGTCGCCGGACTTGTCCGGGGTGTCGTTGTCTTTGCCATCCCCGTTCGGGGACCCGTCCTTGTCTTTGCCATGCCCCAGTTCCGGCATCGCGGAAGCAACGCCACCGCGGACATATTTGACCAGCAGCTTCACTTCCACCACCAGCAGCACCGCGTAGATTGCCGTAAGCACTACCAGCGAAGTCAGGATCTCCCCTGCGCTGACCCCTGGGGACACCGCAGCGGCGGTGAACATGAAGACCTGGTCGATGCCGTTCATGTCCGGATTAGGGGCAACGACGAACGGCTGCCGGCCCATTTCGGTGAAGATCCAGCCTGCGGCGTTGGCGCCAAAGGGCGCCAGGATTCCGAAGACCGCAATCCGCATGAGCCACTTGGACTCCGGGACTACGCCCTTACGCGTTACCCAGAGGGCCAGCAGCGCGGCCAGGGCTGCGACGCCGCCGAATCCGATCATCATGCGGAAGCCCCAGTAGGTCACTTCCATGACGGGAACGTATTGGATTTCCTGTCCGGCGCGGTCGCCGTAGAGCGGGTTGTCCGGCAGATTGGTGCCGTACTTCTCTTTGTACTCGCCGAGCAGGCTGTTGACTCCCTTGACCTCGGTGGTGAAGTCTCCCTTGGCCAGGAAGGAGAGGATGCCCGGCACTTCGATGACGGCCACGACATCTTCACAGTTGGAAGAGCCCACGTTTCCGACGCTCAGTATCGAGAACCCTGTTCCATCGTGGCAGGCCGCTTCCGCTGCAGCCATCTTCATGGGCTGCTGTTCGAACATGAGCTTGCCTTGGAGGTCGCCGGTGAAGGCCGTTCCTGCGAAGGAAATCATGGCCACGACGGCGCCGATGCGCAGGGACTTCATCCAGACTGTGTAGTCGGCTTTGTCCCGCCCGGGGATCTGCGGCGCATCACCGGGAATGATCCGGCCGTCCTTGCCCACGGTGTCGATCCCATCGTGGCGTCGACGCCACAGGTGGTACCAGGCGATTCCCAGAAGGAAGGCTCCGGCGACGGCCAGCGCACCAAACAGGGTGTGGGGCACCGCTACCAGGGCAGTGTTGTTGGTGAAGACGGCCCAGGCGTCGGTCATGACGGGGCGTCCGTCCACCATTTCAACTCCCACGGGGTGCTGCATCCAGGAGTTGGCCACAATGATGAAGTAGGCAGAGAAGACCGAGCCGATGACCGCGATCCACAGGCAGGCGAGGTGGACGCCGCGCTTCAGTTGCTTCCAGCCAAAGATCCAAAGCCCAAGGAACGTGGACTCCACGAAGAATGCCAGCAGCGCTTCGAGAGCGAGGGGCGCCCCGAACACGTCACCGACGAAGCGGCTGTACTCACTCCAGGCCATGCCGAACTGGAATTCCTGGACGATGCCGGTGGCCACGCCCATGATGAAGTTGATCAGGAAGAGCTTTCCCCAGAACTTGGTCATGCGCAGGTACTCGGGCTTGCCCGTGCGGTACCACATGGTCTGGATGATGGCCACGACCAAACCCAGCCCAATGGTGAGGGGCACCATCATGAAGTGGTAAACGGTAGTGATACCGAATTGCCAGCGTGCGATTTCCAAGGCGTCCATGGCTGTCCTTTGTGCGGTGGACCGAAGTACGATGACGTTAGTTCTACATGGCGTAGAAAACTTCTCTTCTACACAGTGTAGAACAAATGCCGGGCAACGAAACCCATTCTTCAAGTGGCATCGGCCACGCGCAAGAGGTCACCGGGCGTGGCGGCGCGCCGACAGTTCTACCTCACGTAGAATCAACGTAGGAAAAGCGGTAGATTTATTGTGGAATGTTGGATCATCGCTCCCCGCGGCAGTAACCCTGCAGCAGGAAGCGGAAGGTAGGGAAGTAACGATGGCAAGTCTTGGGGAACTGGAACGGGCAGTGATGGATCTGCTCTGGGCAGGCCAGGAAGCTGCAACCGCCAATACGCTGCGCGATCTTCTGGCGCAGGACTCGGAGGCCGGCGACGGCACCGCGGGCCATCAAGGCAAAGACCTGGCAGTAACCACCGTCCTGACCGTGCTGTCACGCCTGGAAAAGAAGGGTCTGGTGGAACGCGAGCGGGGAACGCGCCCGCACCGTTACCAAGCAGTCTCCAGCCGCGCCGACCACACTGCGGAACTGATGCACGAAGTCCTGGGCTCCGCTCCTGACCGTGAGGCTGTCCTTGCCCGCTTCATTGGCTCCGTCACCGAAAGTGAAGCCGCTACCCTGCGCAAACTGCTCGGCTACAATTAGCCACTATGTTCTGGACCTCATACCTGCTTGCGGTCCTGGCATTGATTCTGGCGTGGCCGGTTCCCGTCCTGCTGTCGCGCGCACAGTGGCCGGCACGGTCGCCCTTCACCGCCATGGTGCTGTGGCAGGCCATAGCCCTTGCCGGTGGATTGTCGATGATCGGTGCCATGCTGGTCTACGGTCTGGAACCGATTGGCGACAACCTCCTTGCCGGCCTCAGGAGCCTGGCCGGAATGGTGTTCAACAATGAGCCCACCACTGCTTTGGGTTTCTGGCACCTTTTTGCCCTCTCCGCCGCCGCACTCCTGACCGCGCATCTCGTTTTCACCCTGTTGCTGACGTACTACAAGATCGAGCGCCAGCGTCGCCGGCACCGGGAACTTCTCGCGCTGCTGGCATCACCCTCCGCCGACGGTCCCGGGACCGTCGTGATCAACCATGAGTCCCCGGTTGCTTACTGCCTGCCCGGCGGCGCCCGCTCGGTCACGGTCCTGTCCGATGGCCTCATGGCCGCACTCGATCCAGCCGAGCTGCGGGCCGTCCTCATCCATGAGAACGCCCATCTTTCCCAGCGGCACGATCTTTTGCTGTGGGCCTTCGCTGCCTGGCGCCAGGCCCTCCCCTGGTTTCCCACAACCCGCCTCGCCCAGACAGCCGTGAACTCCCTAATCGAGATGCTGGCGGACGACGTCGCGCTTCGGACCGAAAGCAAGGGCACGCTCATCAAGGCCATCGCCATCGTAGCCAGCGGCAGCTCCCAGCCGGCCGTCAGCGCCGCCGCGCTGAAGGGTGGTGGCGCCGTCGTCGAGGGCAACGGTGTCAGCGCCACCGGAGGTGCCGATTCACCGCGGACGACGGCGTCACGCGTCAGTCGGCTGCTCTCGCCACAGCCACCACTGACCAAAGGGCTCAGGGTGCTGGTCCTTGCTGCCTCGGCGATGCTGCTGGCCGTTCCCACAGCGCTGTTGATTGTGCCCGGTCTGCTCGGTTAGCCGGCTGGGATGGGCTCCGCCCACAGTGCCAGCAGCGCAGCTTCATAAGGACACCACAGCGCCTTGTTACATTTAGGGGCGTGAATCCGGTTACCTTTAGGGGCGTGAATCCGCCCGAAAAGACCGGCCCTGCGCGCAGGTCTCCCTACCAGCGGTGGCCCCTTTATGCTGCGGGCTTCACTACAGCTTTCGGGGCGCATGCTGTTGCCGCAGGTCTTGGCGCCGAAAGCCAGGACATCGGACTGAGCCTTCTCGGACTGGGTATTCTGCTCGCTTTGTATGACGTTGCCGAAGTCTTCCTCAAGCCTGTCTTCGGCGCACTGAGCGACCGCATCGGGCCCAAGCCGGTGATCGTGGGCGGGCTTCTGGCCTTCGCCGCCGCGTCTTTGGCGGGTCTTTGGGCTGAACAACCCGGCATGCTCGCCGCGGCCAGGCTCGGTCAAGGCGTGGCAGCATCGGCCTTTTCACCGGCTTCCTCCGCCAGTGTCGCCCGGCTCGCGGGCAACAATACCGGCCGCTATTTTGGGCGTTACGGCTCCTGGAAAGGCCTCGGCTACGCCCTGGGGCCGCTATTGGGCGCCTTTGCCATCCTGGCGGGCGGTTTCGGGCTCCTATTCTCCGTCCTGTCCGGCGTGGCCCTCGTGGTGGCCATATGGGTCCTCGTCTCCATGCCGCGTTTGGAACCAATGCCCAGGACCCGGTACACCCTGGCGGACGTGTGGCGGCAGAGCACCGGGAAGACGTTCCTGGGCTCCACACTGGTGCTCGCAGCGGCCACAGGGGCGCTCGGGGCTGCTGTTGGCTTCCTTCCGGCCCTTGCCGCCAGGGACGGACTGGGCACTGCCGGGAGCGTCGCCGTCGTGACTGTCCTGGCCCTTGCGTCCTCCGCAGTCCAGCCACGTATTGGCGCCCTGCGGGATCGCGGCATACTTACCGACAGGCCGGGCATGATCGCCGGACTGTCATGCATCGCCGTGGGGATCCTGATCGCGGCCACCTTGCCAGGGGCACTCTGGATCTACGCTGCGGCCTTGCTCATTGGAGTCGGGATTGGCGTGGCGACGCCGCTAGCGTTCGCCCATCTTGCAGATTCCACACCCAAGGCCAGGCTCGGCCGGACCATGGGCTCGGCCGAGCTCGGGCGGGAACTCGGCGACGCCGGGGGTCCGTTACTGGTGGGTGGTATCGCCGTTGCCGCAGGGCTGCCCTGGGGGCTGGGTGCGCTTGCAGTTCTGGTGGGAGCGGCAGCGTTCGCCGCCCCCGCCGCTGCCGCCAGCCACGCATCGTCCACCCGGGAGCCACGGTGATCCCCTGGTGGGGCTAAGCGTCGATACGCTCCCGGTCCAAGGTTGCTGCGCCGGCGATGATGAATTCCTTGCGTGGTGCCACATCCGAGCCCATCAGCAGGTCGAAGACTTCTTCCGCCCGCTGCGCACTGTCGATACCGACTTTCCGCAGGGTCCTGTGCCGGGGATCCATGGTGGTCTCCGCCAACTGCTGGGCGTCCATCTCGCCAAGGCCCTTGTAGCGCTGGATCGGTTCTTTATACCGTTTCCCTTCCTTGACCAGCTTCGCGAGGAGCACGTGAAGCTCGGCTTCGGAGTAGGTATAGATCATCTCGTTGGCCTTCTGGCCCGGGTTGATGACTTCCACGCGGTGCAGCGGCGGGACTGCGGCGAACACCCGGCCGGCTTCGACCATGGGCCGCATGTACCGGAAGAACAGCGTCAGCAGCAGAGTACGTATGTGGGCACCGTCAACGTCGGCATCCGTCATGAGGATGACTTTGCCATAGCGCGCCGCATCAAGGTCGAAGCTTCGGCCGGAACCGGCGCCCACCACCTGGATCAGGGCAGCGCACTCAGCGTTGGACAACATGTCGCCCACCGACGCCTTTTGGACATTCAGGATCTTTCCACGAATCGGCAGCAGCGCCTGGAAATCCGAGGACCGCGCAAGCTTCGCTGTACCGAGCGCGGAATCTCCCTCCACAATGAACAATTCCGACCGTGCCACATCATCCGTGCGGCAGTCAGCCAGCTTGGTAGGCATTGACGAGGTCTCCAGCGCGTTCTTGCGGCGCTGGGTCTCCTTGTGGACGCGGGCTGAGATGCGCGATTTCATCTCGCTGACCATCTTCTCCAGCAGGAGGGCCGACTGTGCCTTGTCATTGCGGTTGGCCGAGTTCAGCCGTGCGGTGATTTCCTTTTCAACCACCTTGGCAACGATCGCCCGAACCGCTGAAGTGCCAAGAATCTCCTTGGTCTGCCCTTCGAACTGCGGCTCAGCCAGGCGAACAGTCAGGACGGCCGTCAAGCCGGCAAGAATGTCGTCCTTTTCGATCTTGTCGTTGCCCGCTTTGAGCTTGCGGGCATTGGTTTCCACGGCCTTACGGAAGGTCTTCAGGAGAGCAGCTTCAAAGCCCGACTGGTGCGTGCCACCCTTGGGCGTTGCAATGATGTTGACGTAACTGCGCATGGTGGTTTCATAGCCGATCCCCCAACGCAGTGCGATGTCGACTTCGCAGTCACGCTCCACTTCGGCGATCTTGCTGTGCCCGTTCTCATCCAGCACAGGAACGGTTTCCTTGAATTTCCCGGATCCGTGAAGCCGCCACACATCGGTAACGCCGGAGTCGGCTGCCAGGAATTCAACGAATTCACTGATACCGCCGTCGTGGTGGAACACTTCCTCGTGGACCCCGTGCTCACCGGGGGTGCCGGCGAGCTTTCGTTCGTCGCGGACCGTGATCCGCAAGCCAGGCACGAGGAAGGACGTCTGGCGGGCGCGGGCCACCAGATCGTCATAGGAGAACTTCGCGTCGGGGGTGAAAATCTGGCGGTCCGCCCAGTAGCGCACACGGGTTCCCGTGACGCCCCGCTTGGCCTTGCCCACAACGTCCAGTACCGAATTCTCAACGAATGGTTCGAACGGCGAATCAGGTCCGGTCTTGGAGCCGGCATCGAGGAAGCGGCCAGGTTCACCCCGGCGGAAGGACATCTGATAGGTCTTGCTGCCGCGGTCCACCTGGACATCGAGGCGGCTGGACAGTGCATTGACCACGGAAGCGCCCACGCCATGCAGGCCACCGGACGCCGTGTAGGAGCCGCCGCCGAATTTGCCGCCCGCGTGCAGCTTGGTAAAGACGACTTCGACGCCGGACAGGCCGGTTTTGGGCTCGACGTCCACTGGAATGCCACGGCCGTCATCATGGATTTCCACTGAGTTGTCCGCGTGCAGGATCACCTTGATGTCGTGCCCAAAGCCGGCCAGGGCTTCGTCCACGGCGTTGTCGATGATTTCCCACAGGCAGTGCATGAGGCCACGTGAGTCGGTGGAGCCGATGTACATGCCCGGGCGCTTGCGGACCGCTTCCAGGCCCTCCAGGACAGACAAATGCCGGGCGTTGTATTCAGAACTCGGTGCCACGTGGGGGTGTGCTCCTTCGGGGGTATAACTCAGGGTGCTTCCCAGCCGTATGTCGCTGGTATTTCGCTGGTAATTCAAGGCAAACACTGCCCATACTAGGCTAGCCGCCGTGGCCCTTAGGTACTGGTTGCCACTCCCGGCGTCCGATGATCCGCATCGTTACGTTACGCACATGTGATACGCGGACAGCGAAAGTGACCCATCCTTGCCATGGATCTGCGTCGAATGCTGGTTATATGGATGTACAGAACTACTAAGGAGGCCGACATGACAACAGCAGTTGCAGACCGCACACTGAACGCCGCTGACCGGTGCGATCGTTGCGGAGCCCAGGCGTATGTCCGCGTTGTACTCGAGTCCTCCGGTGGTGAGCTGCTCTTCTGCGGCCACCACGCACGTGCAGTTGAAGCCACGCTCCGGCCCATGACTTCCGACTGGCATGATGAGACCGAGCGCCTCAATGAGAAGGCACCCGTACCCGTCGACTAACGTACACGTCGACTGGACAATGCAACCGGCAAGAGTCCGGAACCACATCGAGCCAAAGGACCCCTCCCCACCGGGAGGGGTCCTTTTTGCTGTATCCGTCTGCTTCCACAGGGCGCTGCTTAATGCCGGTTCCGCCGTGGATTGATGTCCGGGCGGTCAACAAGAAAGCGGCCCAGCCGGATAACCGACTGGGCCGCTTTGGTGCTGACGCACTTGCTTGGAATTTTAGTCCAGGTAGTCCCGCAGGACCTGCGAGCGGGACGGGTGCCGCAGCTTGGACATGGTCTTGGATTCGATCTGGCGGATGCGCTCACGCGTCACTCCGTAGACCTTGCCGATTTCGTCTAAAGTCTTCGGCTGGCCATCAGTGAGGCCGAAGCGCATGGCGACCACGCCTGCTTCACGCTCTGACAAGGTGTCCAAAACTGAGTGCAACTGCTCCTGCAGGAGCGTGAAGCTCACTGCGTCAGCCGGAACAACTGCTTCGGAGTCCTCGATCAGGTCACCGAACTCGGAGTCGCCGTCCTCGCCCAACGGGGTGTGGAGCGAGATGGGTTCGCGACCGTACTTCTGGACCTCGACGACCTTTTCGGGTGTCATGTCCAGTTCCAGTGCCAGCTCCTCGGGCGTGGGCTCGCGGCCCAGGTCCTGAAGCATCTGGCGCTGAACGCGGGCCAGTTTGTTGATGACTTCGACCATGTGCACCGGAATACGGATGGTGCGGGCCTGGTCAGCCATGGCACGGGTAATTGCCTGGCGGATCCACCACGTGGCGTAAGTGGAGAACTTGAAGCCCTTGGTGTAGTCGAACTTCTCCACGGCGCGGATAAGGCCCAGGTTGCCTTCCTGGATCAGGTCCAGGAACAGCATGCCTCGTCCGGTGTAACGCTTCGCGAGCGATACAACCAGGCGAAGGTTGGCCTCGAGCAGGTGGTTCTTTGCACGCTTGCCATCGTGGATGACGAACTCGAGCTCGCGCTTGAGCTTGGGATCCATGGACCCGTCATCCGCGTTGATCTTTTCCTCAGCGAAGAGCCCGGCCTCAATGCGGAGGGCCAGATCGACTTCCTGTTCGGCGTTCAGCAAGGCCACCTTGCCGATTTGCTTCAGATAGTCCTTGACGGGGTCTGCGGTTGCACCAGCTGACATGACCTGCTGTACAGGTGCGTCGTCATCATCGGCATCCGAGTAGACAAAGCCTGAGCCGGATGGGGCAGCCTTGTCTTTGGCGGCAGTCGCGCCGTCCTCGGTGTCGTCGTCTCCGACTTCGACTTCCTCCGCTGCTGCGGGGTCGAAGTCTTCGTCCTCGGCGCTGGGCTCCTCGGCGTCGGTGGCGGAGGAGCTGTTCGCTGCTTCGGCAGCGGCCTTCGCACCGGGCTTGGGTCCACGCTTCTTCGGGGCAGGCTTGTCAGAGTCGCCCTCTGAAGCCTTGTTGGCAGCACGTGTCGCGGCGCGCTTTGCCGATGTGGCCGCCTTCTTTTCCTCAGCGGACAATTCGGCCTGGGCGGCGGGTTCCTTCTCGACGGAAGACGGGGTCACAGAAAACCTTTCTAGCGGCGGTCTGTGGAATCACCATACGGGCAACACCACTATGACCCTGTCAAGTCCGCGATCAACTTCAAATGCGATCACCGCCTGCAGAGTCTTTGATTACAACTACCGGCGACACTGGATTGTTCCCGTCTCCGGGCCCATCCAGGCATTCAAACGCGGACCCAACCGGGTCTCGGCATCCATTGTCTCACGGTTTTGCGAAACGTACGCCTGTTGAGTGCCAAGGAAACTAGGCAGGTGCATTGCCCGGCCCCTTCCATGCGGAGTCGGGGCGGCGCGCCCACCCACACAGAACGCCCTCCCCCAGAATCTCCATGAGCAGCTCGGCCAAGCGGTAGCCTGGCTGGGCGTCTCCGGCCCGGCTCAGGCAGGCGTGTGCGAGGGAGCCGTTGCCCCTGCACCAGAAAATCCACCCTTGCAGGGTCAGCGCAGCGGCTGCCACTTCTCCCAGCTCGCCCTCGATGGTCAGTAGGGCAAGGGCCTGTTGCAGCACGTCGAGGTCGCTCCAGCAGGGCACCTCCGGATGCATGCCCAACAGGACATCGCCGTAGGTGTAAACGTCGGCGGACTCCCCGGATCCTGCAGTACGGGCGGCCCCCGACTGGTTTTCGGTGGTTGGCCCGACATCGGGCACGCCCAGTTCCCGAGAATCAAAAGGTGGGCTGTCCAGCCCATCCTCGACGAAGAGTCCGAATTCTTCAGCGCCGGACTTTGCAGCATCCGTGCCGGCTGCGGCCATCACCACCACCGCGTCCCGCCACGCCGTCACTTTCAGCGTGGTCCTAAGAAATCCGATGAGCGTCGCATCAGCGGCCGGGTCCAGGGGAGCATTCCGGAGGGCCCTGGCCATGACGTACCGCCACACAGCAAGGACAGCATCGAAGCAGGCCTCGCTGCGCCAGCTGCCAAGTATCTGTTGACCGAATTGCACCTCCGCTTCCGATACCCGGGATCCGTGCGGGCCGGACAAGGCGAGTCCCAGCCCTTCAAAGCCTTTTCGTGGGGACGGTCCGATGGCATTCCCCTGGTACACCAATTCCGCACTGAGCCGGCTTTCCTTGATCCGTTCAACGGCGAACCCGGGAAGCGGGCAACAGCCTTCATCGACGCAGTAGGCTCCCCGCCAGTATTCGGCACCCACCAACCAAGCGTCACGCACTGAGAGATCGACGCAGTCGAGGCTGGCCCTGAGGGCATCGAGCAAGGGCGTCATCCGGCCAACCACTGAGCCGTCCTGCCAACCGCCATCGGTATATACGGCGAGGACCACGCCATTGGCAGCCTCATCGGCAATCAGATACTGGCGCACATGTTCAGCGAAACGGGCCATGGCTGCGTGGGAGGACAACACCGGCAGGTCTACCCGGAGGGTTGCGCCCAGGAGCTTTCCCTGCATCGTGATGGCCACGAGGCTGTCCTCGGGCCAATAGCCCAGCATGTGGGGTATGTAGCCAAGGATGTCTTCGGGCTGGTGGATGTTAAGAGTTTTGTTGGTGGTCATGCCTCAAGCCTGCGCACCGGCGAAGACAAGGAACAGGCACAAACCCAGCTATGTGGAAAAGCCGTCAGGGTGCGGAGGCGGCTGCTGCGCGCCTTCTACTCCCCCGCCGCTCTACTCCCCGCCGCCTTGGAGCGTGCCTCGCGCCGGCGCTCCAGGCGCTCACGCCGCTGCCTTGCGAGCGCGGTTGCCAATGGAGGGACGTGGATGCCCTGGCTTGCCATTTGGCGCCGGACTTTCCGCCGGGTGACCAGAATCAGGACGGTTCCGATCGCGAGCAGCAGGAACTGGACACTGAGGGCAATCCGGAACGGTGCGAGGCCATACAACTCTCCGCCGGAGAATCCGCTGGCGTTCAGGAGGTCGAGCACCAGGCCAATGAGGTAGATGGCAATGAGGGCGGCGATGAAGCCGCCAACGTTGACGATTCCTGTTGCCGTGCCGATCCGGTGTGAAGGATTGAACGTCCGGGCGAAGTCAAAGCCGATCATGGAGCCCGGGCCACCGATGGCAAGCACCACGACCAAGAGAACCAGAAGCCAGAGTGGAGCCCGCTCAGGAAGAAGGAGCACGGCCGCCCACGCCATGGCCGTGGCGGTGGTGATCAAAAGGACCATTGCCGATCTGCGCATGGGGTGCCTGGAGACGAACCGTCCTAGTCCTGGTCCGGCAACGATGGCCGTTGCCACGAAGAGCGCCATCAGGGCGGACACCGTTCCGGCGTCCAGTCCCTGGGCTGAGAGCAGGAACGGGTATCCCCATGTCATCGCAAAGAGGTTGCCGCTGAACTGTACGGTGAAGTGGCTCCACAGGCCCAGCCTGGTCCCGGGCTGTTTCCAGGCGCTGGACAGGGAAACGCCCGTGGCCCGCAGGCCTTGGGCCGAAGCCTTGGCGGGGTGGCCTGGAGGGGCGTCCCGCAACAGGCAAAGGACCAGGACAACTGCCAGCACCGACATCGCAGCCAGTGTCAGGAACGCTGGCGTCCATCCGGCAGAATGCAGCAACAACGCGAACGGGACCACACTGAACAGCTGGCCCAGCTGGCCGCACATGCCAGTCAACTGGGTCACCAGGGGAACCCTTGCCGGGGCGAACCACAGGGGAACAAGGCGGATTACCGAGATGAACGTCATGGCATCGCCCGCCCCTACGAGAACGCGGCCCAGGACACCGCCGGGAATGCTCTCAGCGAAAGCAAGCTGGAGTTGTCCGGCGGCCATGAGGACAGCACCGCCGGCCACCATGACCCGCGACCCGAACCGGTCCACCAGTACGCCCACCGGAATCTGCAGCCCTGCATAGACCAACAACTGCAGGACGGTGAAGAAGGAGATGGCTGAGGCGCTGGCGTGGAACCGTTCAGTTGCCTCCAAACCTGCCACGCCGAAGGAAGTCCGCTGCGCTACAGCCACGAGGTAGGCGAAGATGCCTATGGTCCAAATAAGCCAGGCGCGGGGAGAAGTCACACCTCAATTATGCCGGTCAACGGATAAAGCTGATTTATTGAGGCGTGTCTTTACGTGCCAGGTACGCTTCCACAGCTGCTCCGATGTCCTCGGCGTTGGGCAGTTCGTCGTTCTCGTCGGCAAGCAGGGAGCGGCGGACGATTCCCTCGGATTTCTCGTCGTAGCGGGTCTCCAGGTTCGCCACCACCGCCTGCACTTCTTCGGAAGCTGCGATCTGCTCAGCGATCTGCCGGCCAACCTCCCGCCCCGCTTCGCGCAGGCGGTCAGTGGGGAGCATCAGGGACGTCGCCGCCCCGAGGTATTCCAAGCCCGCCACTGCCGCGGGAGGGTACTCGGCCTCGGACAAGTAGTGCGGCACGTGGATGACGTAACCGGCGACGCTGCGTTCGGCCTCGGTGAGCCGAAGCTCGAGGATGTGGCCAATGGCTGCCGGCACCTCCACGGTGGGCTTCCAGCTGGAGATTCCTTCAATGAGCTCGGGCCTGTTGCCGTGCACCGTCACACCCACTGGCCGCGTGTGCGGCACAGGCATGGGGATTGAGTGGATCCATGTGACGAGGTTGACGTCCAGTTTCTCCACGATTCCGACCACGGCGCGGGCAAACCGCTCCCATTGCAGATCAGGTTCAAAACCGGCCAGCAGGAGGAAAGGCTGTCCCAGCCCATCCGTCAGCTTGTACAGGCCGAGCTTGGGCGCCTGGTAATCCTGCAGATGGTCCTCCACAAAGCTGATGTGGGGTCGGCGCGAGCGGTAGTCGATGAGCTGGTCGGCGTCGAACATGGCCACGACCTCGGCATCGAGCTCGTCCAACAGTTCCGCATTGATTTGCCGGACTACATGACCGGCATCGGCAAACCCCGTGAAGCCCATGACCATGTCCAGGCCGCGCAATTCGGGTCTGTGGAAGGTCTCGATGTTGCTCGCGTAGAGCGCTTCAGGGTCCAGGAGGGTGCCGGATATCCGTTCAAACACGGCGTATTCCTTTCACGGGGCAAGTTCGGTTCTGTGGTTCGGGATGGTCTGTATGGTTACAACGCTGCACGCGGAGCTGGCATTCCTGCCCCCGATGTGCGGCAGCTCTCATTTAATTGCTGTCAGCGGTCGCTGAGAGACTACGATCGAAACGGGCCGACGTCCTCCAGTGACGCCCGGCCTGAAGACCAAGGCCGCCGTCGCACGTGGACGTCGGGCGCGTACCGGGGCAGGCCGCCTAACATGCGGCCCCGCCATGCAATGCAGAGAGAAGTGAGGACACATCCTCGTGGTCAAGACTACTGACATCATCCTGGGCATCATTGCCAAGGACCTGAAAAAGTCCCCCAGCGACGCACTCGTGATCGGAGTTGCACAAGGCACGGATGGGCCGGTGCTGCTTCCCAATCCGCTCAGTGCCAAGTCTGCCGAGTCTGTGGCAGGCTCCCTGAAGCTCCTGGGGATCAGCGGCGCGGCCGACCAGGTGCACCGCCTTCCCGGACTGCCCGAAACGGGCGCCGGAATTCTGGTCTTGGCGGGCGTGGGCAAACTTGCCAACGGCGGCAACCTCAGCGAAGAGGCTTTGCGCCGGGCCGCAGGATCGGCAGTGCGCCAGCTTGCAGGGCTGCCGTCGGTGACACTGGCTTTCCCGACGCCGGCACTCACGGATGTGGCAGCGGTCGCCGAAGGTGCCGCTTTGGGCGCCTATTCCTACACTGAGCACCGCTCCTCCACCGATGGCCTGAAGGCGCCGGTGGCCAAGGCACTGATCTTCTCTGACGTGGATGCAAAGACGGCCCAGCCTGCGCTCGATCGGGCAGTTGTCCTGGCCAGGGCAGTCAACGCCACCCGCACCTTGGTGAACCAACCGCCCAGCCACCTCTACCCTGAGTCGTTTGCCGAGTCCGCCAAGGAACTCGCCAAGGGCCTTCCGGTCAAGGTAACCGTCTGGGATGAGAAGCGCCTGGAGAAGGAGGGCTTTGGCGGCATCCTCGGCGTCGGCAAGGGCTCCACCCGCCAGCCGCGCCTGGTCAAGGTGGAATACGCTCCCGCCAAGGCCACCCGGAAGATTGCCCTCGTCGGAAAGGGCATCACCTTTGACACCGGTGGCATCTCCATCAAGCCCGCCCTCGGCATGGGCGACATGAAGAGCGACATGGCGGGCGCCGCCGTCGTCCTCAATACTGTCCTGGCGCTGGCTTCGCTGGGTCTGCCCATCAAGGCAACCGCCTGGCTCTGCATCGCAGAGAATATGCCGTCCGGTGCCGCAGCGCGGCCCGCCGATGTCTTCACCATCCACGGCGGCAAGACCGTGGAAGTACTGAACACCGACGCCGAGGGTCGCCTTGTGATGGCCGACGGACTCGTCGCCGCCAGCCTGGAGAAGCCGGATGTGATCATTGACGTCGCCACCCTGACGGGCGCGCAGCTGATCGCCCTGGGCCTGCGCACCGCTGGTGTGATGGGTTCGGATTCCGTCACGGCTGCACTCAAGTCCGCCGCCGACCGCGCAGGCGAACTGGTGTGGCCGATGCCGCTGCCGGAAGAACTCCGCCCAAGCCTGGACTCCCAGGTGGCAGACATCGCCAACATTGGTGAGCGCAACGGTGGCATGATGACCGCCGCGGTGTTCCTGCGCGAATTCGTGGGCAAGGACGATTCCGGCGAGCAAATCCCGTGGGCCCACGTGGACATTGCCGGCCCCTCCTTCAACAACGGCAGCCCCTACGGCTACACACCCAAGCAGGGCACCGGATGCACCGTCCGCACCCTGGTTGCCTACGCCGAGGACCTTTTGGCGGTTTCCGCCTAGCGGCACACTCCCCGCTTCCTCCGGGGTTGCGTGGTCCGGGCGATGACCCGGCAAGGACCACGCAACCCCGGAATTATGCGGCGTGTAGCGCTGTGTCACAAGTGAACGTGAGTCTCGACACAAGCGCTCCACAAACACCCGCAGAGGGTGGAGCATGGGTAGGTGGTTCGCTAAGGTGAACTCGATAGTCACAAATGCAAGAGAACTTAGGTGCTGGCATAATCACGGCAGAACAAGTTCCAAAGACCAGATGGCACGCAGTCCCGTGTCATCATTCACGCGAGGGAGCGTTTTAGTGGCCGATCAGGCAACTGCGCAAGAATTCGACATCCTGGTACTCGGTGGCGGCAGCGGCGGCTACGCCACTGCCCTGCGGGCCGTGCAGCTTGGGTTCACCGTTGGCCTTGTGGAAAAGGCAAAGCTCGGCGGAACCTGCCTGCACAATGGTTGCATCCCCACCAAGGCCCTCCTGCACTCGGCCGAACTGGCTGACCATGCACGCGATTCCGCCAAGTACGGCGTGAACGTCACGCTCGACAGCATCGACATGTCGGCCGTGAACGCCTACAAGGACGGCATCATCGCCGGCAAGTTCAAGGGCCTCCAGGGACTCATCAAGTCCAAGGGCATCACCGTTATCGAGGGTGAAGGCAAGCTCCAGGGCAACAACACCGTCGTAGTGAACGGCACGGCTTACACGGGCAAGAACATTGTCCTGGCCACCGGTTCCTACTCTCGGTCGCTCCCGGGCCTTGAAATCGGCGGCAAGGTCATCACCTCCGACCAGGCCCTCACCATGGACTACATCCCCAAGAGCGCCATCGTCCTCGGCGGCGGCGTCATCGGCGTCGAATTCGCTTCCGTATGGAAGTCCTTCGGCGTGGACGTCACCATCATCGAAGGCCTCCCCTCCTTGGTCCCCAACGAGGACGCCTCGATCGTGAAGAACCTCGAGCGTGCGTTCAAGAAGCGCGGCATCAAGTTCACCACTGGAATCTTCTTCCAGGGCGTCGAGCAGAACGACGACGGCGTCAAGGTCACCTTGGTTGATGGCCAGACCTTCGAAGCAGACCTCCTGCTCGTTGCAGTAGGCCGCGGTCCCGTGACCGCCAACCTGGGCTACGAAGAAGCCGGCATCACCATCGACCGTGGCTTCGTCATCACCAACGAGCGCCTCCACACCGGTGTCGGCAACATCTACGCCGTGGGCGACATCGTCCCGGGAGTCCAGCTCGCACACCGTGGCTACCAGCAGGGCATCTTCGTTGCCGAGGAGATCGCCGGCTTGAACCCGGCCATCGTCGAAGACATCAACATCCCCAAGGTCACGTACTGCGAACCTGAAATCGCCACGGTCGGTTACACCGAAAAGGCCGCCAAGGAGAAGTTCGGCGACGACCAGGTGCAGACCCAGGAATACAACCTTGCCGGAAACGGCAAGAGCTCCATCCTCGGCACTGGCGGCATCGTCAAGCTTGTCCGCCAGAAGGATGGCCCCGTAGTTGGTATCCACATGATTGGTTCACGTATGGGTGAACAGATCGGTGAAGCCCAGCTGATCGTGAACTGGGAAGCCTACCCGGAGGACGTGGCCCAGCTGGTCCACGCCCACCCGACCCAGAACGAAGCTTTGGGCGAAGCCCACCTCGCCCTCGCGGGCAAGCCGCTCCACGGCTAAGTCTTTACCCAAGACAAACGGGTCGGGTGCATGCGGCGGAATCTGCCGGATGCACCCGGCCCGGACCAGCAGAATTCATCCGCACAAAGATCAATAAGGAGAACGGGGACGACATGTCTGAATCCGTTAACTTGCCCGCCCTCGGTGAGAGTGTCACCGAAGGAACCGTCACCCGCTGGCTCAAGCAGGTTGGTGACCGGGTGGAGATCGACGAGCCGCTGCTCGAGGTTTCAACCGACAAAGTAGACACCGAAATCCCTTCTCCGATCTCAGGCGTCATCGAAGAAATCCTCGTCGCTGAAGACGAGACGGCTGAAGTTGGCGCACCCTTGGTCCGCATCGGCGATGGCTCCGGCTCAGCTGCAGAGGCCGCACCTGCGGCACCGGCTGAGGAAGCACCTGCCGCTCCCGCGGAAGAGGCCGCACCGGCCGCAGAAGCTCCCGCCGCAGAAGAAGCTCCGGCTGCGGAAGCACCCGCCGCTTCGTCCGGCGAAGGCCACGAAGTCACCCTCCCCGCGTTGGGCGAGAGCGTCACCGAAGGCACCGTCACCCGCTGGCTCAAGGCCGTCGGTGACACCGTTGAGGTCGACGAGCCCCTTCTTGAGGTATCCACCGACAAGGTCGACACGGAGATCCCCTCCCCCGTTGCCGGTACCCTCCAGGAGATCCGCGTCAACGAGGACGAGACTGCTGAAGTCGGTTCCGTCCTGGCAATCATCGGCTCGGGCGCAGCCGCCCCGGCTGCCGCTCCGGCTCCGGCCGCCCCTGCTGCCGCTCCGGCTCCGGCCGCTCCTGCAGAAGCACCGGCAGCACCTGCCCCCGCTGCAGCAGCCCCGGCTCCCGCCGCCGCCCCGGCTCCCGCTCCGGCCGCCGCACCTGCTCCCGCCGCCGCCCCGGCTCCCGCCGCCGCTCCGGCCGCCGCACCTGCTGCTCCTGCCGCCGAATCGGCTGGCTCCTCCGAATCCGGCTACGTCACTCCGTTGGTTCGCAAGCTTGCCAACCAGCACGGCGTTGACATTGCATCTGTCTCCGGCACCGGTGTTGGTGGACGTATCCGCAAGCAGGATGTGCTTGCCGCCGCGGAAGCCAAGCAGGCTGCCGCTGCACCGGCTGCCCCCGCTCCTGCCGCTGCGCCCGCAGCCAAGGCTGCTGCACCGGTCGTTGCGTCGTCGCTGCGCGGCACCACGGAGAAGGCTCCCCGCATCCGTCAGGTCATCGCCCGCCGCATGCGCGAGTCTCTTGAGGTCTCCACCCAGCTGACCCAGGTGCACGAGGTCGACATGACCAAGATCGCCAAGCTCCGCCTCAAGGCCAAGAACTCGTTCCAGGCCCAGAACGGCGTCAAGCTGACGTTCCTGCCGTTCATCGCCAAGGCTGTGGCCGAGGCACTGAAGCAGCACCCCAAGCTGAACGCTGCTTACGACGAGTCCAAGCAGGAAATCACCTACCACAACGCCGAACACCTGGCGATCGCCGTCGACACTGACAAGGGCCTTCTGGTTCCCGTCATCTCCGACGCCGGCAACCTGAACCTCGCCGGCCTTGCCGGGAAGATCGCTGATGTTGCAGGCCGCACCCGCGACGGCAAGATCGGCCCGGATGAGCTGTCCGGCGGTACGTTCAGCATCACCAACATCGGTTCTGTCGGCGCCCTGTTCGACACCCCGATCATCAACCAGCCGCAGGTAGGTATCCTCGGCACCGGTGCCATCGTCAAGCGCGCTGTTGTGGTTGCTGACGAAAACGGTGACGACTCGATCGCCATCCGCTCCATGATGTACCTGTCGCTGACGTACGACCACCGCCTGGTGGACGGCGCCGACGCCGGCCGGTTCCTTCAGACCCTCAAGGCACGCCTTGAAGAGGGCGCGTTCGAAGCAGACCTCGGTCTCTAAGTAGTTCCGTCTGCAGGTACTCCCGCAGATCCGGAAGGGGCAGCTTGCCGGGGAAACCCGGGGACCTGCCCCTTCCGCATTTAACACCAGCGCGTGGCTTTGCTACAGGACGTAGAACCGACTGGATAAGCTAGGGCCATGAGTATTCTCTTCAACATTCTGGTGTTCTTGCACATCGTCGGCGCAGCCATGATCGTGGGCTACTGGATCGCCACCCTCAGGGAGCCAACCGTCCACCCGCGCCAGCGCGATGGTGCGTTCCTTCAGCTCCTGACCGGCATCGCCATGATGGGTGTGATCCCCTTCTTGCCGGACGCCGATCCCAACTACTTCAAGCTCGGCGTCAAGTTCGCCATTGCCGTGGCCGTGGCCGTGCTGGCGGTCATCGGCTCGCGCAAGGTCAAGAACGGTGAAGCTGTGTCTACCGGATTGGCTCACGGTGTGGGCGGCCTTGCCTTGGTGAACATAGCAATCGCCACTCTCTGGAACTAGCTCCCACGCCTGCATCCTGATGCAAGAGGCCGTCCCACCGTGCGCACAGCCCGGTGGGACGGCCTCCGCCGTTAAGTACGCTGCTACTCCTGGGCGATACAGAACTCGTTTCCCTCAGGATCATGCATGACGTCCCAGTGGAAATCCGCTACGTCGTGCCCCTCAATGAAAGTAGCGCCCAGGGACTCCGCCTTTCGCCGCAAGGCAGCGGCATCGGCGTCGTGAAGGTCCAGGTGAAGCCGGCGCCGTCCTTCGGTAGGTTCGTTGACCTGCTGGAACGCCAGTTGGGGAAAACCCGGTTCGGCTGGACGCAGCCAGATAAACCCTTCGTGCTCCGCTGAAACGGGCATGTCCAGCAGTTCAGACCAGAAAGCGGAGAGTCGGGCCGCATCCACGGCATTGACCATGATCGACGCGATTCTTGGGCCTCGGCGTTGCACGCCGGTTACGTGTTCTTTTGTATCCATGGCGCCAGTTTAGGGGGTCACAATCCACCGACAGCGGAATGACCGTGCAGTCCTTGGACCGAATCCCTAGGATTGAAAGCGGTGGCACGCGGCGGAGGCCGGGTGCCGGAATACAACGACCCAAGGAGTGGACATGGCAGCAACACGCACCGCACACACGGTATGGAACGGCAACCTCATTGAGGGCGCTGGAAACACCACACTGGACAGCTCCGGCCTGGGTACGTTCGATGTCACCTGGAAGGCCCGCACGGAGCAGTCCGGCGGCAAGACCAGCCCGGAAGAACTGATCGCTGCAGCCCACTCCGCGTGCTTCTCCATGGCCTTCAGCCACGCCTTGGCCGGTGAAGGATTCACCGCCGAGGAAGTCAACACCAAGGCCGACGTGACCTTCGTTCCGGGCACCGGCATCACCGGCAGCCACCTGACGATGACCGCCAAGGTTCCGGGTCTTTCCCAAGAGGATTTCCGCCGTATCTCCGAGGACGCGAAGACCGGTTGCCCCGTTTCGGGCGCGCTGGCCAGCATCGAAATCACCTTGGACGCAACACTCGCCGAGTAGCCACAGCAAGCGCGCATTGCAGAGGGGCCAGAACCCCCGCGCTTGATGCAAAAGAACCCCGTCACCAGCTGGTGACGGGGTTCTTTGTGCTTACCAGGCTCTCTACTTCCGGACCTGTGGCCGCGAAGGCAACGGCTCCGGCCGCAGCTTCCGGTAGCCTTCGCGCAGCGGGGGCCGGTCGGTAGGCAGCTCCTGGATCATTTCCTTGAGTGCACCGATACCGTACTCGAGCTGGGGATCCGTGCCGGCTGCATACGCGTGCGGCGGGAAAAGTACTTCGATGTCAGGCTCAACGCCCCGGTTCTCAACGTCCCAGCCGATTCCGCCGCTGAACCAGGTGGCGTAGCGGGGCTGCGTGACGCCCGTACCGTCGGCCAGCGAGAAGCGGTTGTCGATTCCCACCACGCCACCCCAGGTCCGGGTCCCGATGACAGGCCCGATGCCCCTGAGTTTTGAGACCTGCGTGATGATGTCGCCATCGGAACCGGCAAATTCGTCGGTCAGGATGATGACAGGTCCGCGGGGTGCATGGTCCGGGTAGGTCCGGGGCTTCTCGCCGCGCGGCATGCTCCAGCCGGTCACCTTGCGTCCAATCAGCTCGGCGACCAGTTGCGAGGTGTGTCCACCGCGGTTGCGGCGAACGTCCACGATCAGTCCGTCGAGTGCCGTTTCGGTATCCAGGTCACGGTGGAGCTGGGCCCAGCCGTTGGCCATCATGTCGGGGACGTGGAGGTAACCGAACTTGCCATTGGAAGCTTCACGAACGGTCCTGCGGTTCGCACGCACCCAGTCCTGGTAGCGGAGCCGTTCCTCATCACGGATGGGAACCACTGCCACACGTCGCTGCGCGCCAGCGGAACCGCCATGTCCGTCACCATTCAGAAGCGTCAGCTCCACAGTCCGTCCTGCTGCGCCCACCAGCTGCATCGCCGGCGTCAAGGCTGCCGAAAGCCCGACGCCGTCAACAGCCAGGAGCACGTCGCCCACCTTCGCGTCCACACCGGGTCGCGTCAACGGCGAGGTAGCCAACGGATCCGATGATTCCCCTGCGAGGATCCGGGTGATTCCCCAACCCTTGCTACTGAGCTGCAGCTCGGCACCCAGCCGCCCCTGGCCATTCCGCCCCGGTTCGTTGACGGCTGCCGGACGCACGTAGGCGTGCGAGGTTCCCAACTCGCCGTGGAGCTCCCACAGCAGGTCAACGAGGTCGTCATGGGAGCCGAGGCGGTCCACGATCGGCCGGTACCTCTTGTAGACGGAGTCCCAGTCCTGGCCTGCCATGTCCGCGGTCCAGAAGAAGTCGCGCTGCAACCTCCAGGCTTCATCGAATGCCTGTCCCCAGGCCGCGACCGGGTCGAGGGTCACGCGGATCCTGTTGAGCTCCACTTTCACGTGTTCTGCCGAATCCTCCTCCACCTTGCTATCGGCGGGCACCGAGGTGACGCTCTTGTCCAGGATGTAAACCACCCGACGCAGGTCACCGGATAGCCGGTAGCTGTCCACTGCAGGAACGATGGTGGTGGACTTGCGCTTGGCGAGGTCATAACGCACCAAGGATGGCGCAGACTTCTTATCCTGGGGCGTGCCTTTGCCCTCGCCGGTAACGCCTGAAAGTTCAGTGTCCAACCACAGCAGTGCGCCCTCGCCGACGGCGAGGTGGGAATAGTTACCCTGCGGAACCGGAACGGTGATGACCCTGTGGGCCAGTCCTTCGGCATCCACGCGCACGTCCGGGATGTCGCCGTCGTCGGACTTTCCGGCATCCAGCGGCGCATCCTCAAGCGTATCTACCGAGGGTCCGAACGGCGACGGCGTATCCGCCGCCAGCGCCACCATGTACGGCTTGATGGGGCTGGGGAAGGAGAGGTCGAAGGAGTGACCGTCGTAGACGGGGTCGAAACTCCGGTTGGACAGGAATGCCAGGAATTTGCCGTCCGGGGTGAACCTCGGCCATTCGTCGCAGAAGCGGCCGTCAGTGACATCAATGATGCCCGGGCTGGCCTCGCCTGGGCGGGCAATCCTCAACTTGCTGCGTGAGCCAAAGGACGTGACCGGTTCGGACCAGGCGAGCCACTGCGAGTCGCCCGACCACGCGAACTGCTCGATGCTGCCATCGCCCACACTGACGAGCTTGACCAGCTTCCCGGACGACGTATCAGCGACGAAAACATCACCAAAAGAGGTCCCGACGGCGATCCAGCGGCCATCAGGGCTCGGCTCCAAAGCGCTGGTTCGAGTGGGCTGCGGAAAGTCGATGCGGAGCTGGGCGGCGTCCTCAGGCGAAGGGGCTGCTTCAGAGGTAGAGACGCCGGCGGCCGTGTCGGGCGAGGGCGCAGCGTTGGCAGGAGTGTCGGCGTTGGCGACGGAAAGCGTTACCGGCGCGGCTGCCTCCCCGGCCGCTTTCGGTTGTCCCAAAACGTTTGAGGCGGAAACCGGCTTCGGCAGGGAATCGTCTTCCTTCGCCGGCGCCGGCGCGTCAGCATCCTTGGATACCTCCACCGAAGCAGTCAGCCGTGCCGCAATGCGCTTGATGTAAAGCGCTTCCACTCCCCCGTGGTCCGCCACGTAGGCGATCCTGCCGTCGGTGAGCGGACGGGGCAGGCGTGCGCGGACACCGGGCGTGGCCTCCACCACCCGCGAGGGGCCGTCCTTGTGCCGAAGCCAGTGAATGGTGCCGTGCGCTTCCACGGCGCTGGCCGTGCCTCCGGCATTCGGGAAGACATCGCCGAGGTGCGCGGAAGCCTTGAGGGGTGCGGGACGGCGCGCCGGTGAAGCTGAGCCGAGCGAGATCTCCAGCTTGGCCGGCTGCGCCTCAGCATCGAGGGAAGGAAGGACCCACAGCTCGCCGGCAGACTCGAAGACGACCCGCTGGCCGTCCGTGCTGGCGTGCCGGACATAGAAGTCTTCGTGATCCGTGTGCCGCAGCAAACCGGAGCCATCGGGAAGGACTGAATAGAGATTGCCGTAACCTTCGTGGTCCGACAGGAAAGCGATCCTGCCCTTGACCCACAAGGGGTCGGCGACGTTTCCATCAATTTCCGGTATCAGCCGTTCAAACTCACCGTTGCCGTCTGCGTCAATCCACAGCTTGCCGGCAGTGCCGCCACGGTAACGCTTCCACCAGGCGGGTTCGCGGGAAAGAACGCTCGCCAGAACCACCGGCTTCTCGTCGCCAATCTCCGGCCCGAAAGCAACAGCCTCTACCGGACCAAAAGGAAGTTCGACGGCGGCGCCGCCGTCGAGCGGGAGGCTGTAGGCGTGCGTGTGGCGGCTTTCCGCCTGCTGGAAGGCACTGGTAACCACTACGTGGCCCGCCGGAGTGAATCCCTTGACTTTCGTGGTGCTGTGCCCGAAGTAGCTCAGCTGCCGGTACCCTCCGCCGTCGACGTTGGCCGTGACGACTTCCGGGGACGTTCCCACCACGACCGTCCACACCAACCGTTTTCCATCCGGCGTGAACCGCGGGTTCCTTGCTTGAAGCTGCTGGGAGGAGACCCGCCAGGCGCGGCCCCCTTGGAGCGGTGCGACCCAGACGTCGTCTTCGGCCACGAAAGTGACCAGATCGCCGTGCACATGCGGGAAACGGAGGTAGCTGGAGGAGGTCATTGTTCGATCATAGTCAAGAGGCACCTGCCCTCGGCGGCAACGACAGGCGTTTCCGCCAGACGTTGGCCTTATGGTGAGATGGGTCATGCGCATCGTGATGTCCGGAGCTTCAGGAATGATTGGAACCGCCTTGGCCGGGCAATTGGCCGCCCAAGGCGATGAGGTGGTCCGGCTTGTGCGCCGGCCCGCCGCAACGCCCGGTGAATTCACCTGGGACCCCGCCAAAGGTGAGCTGGACGAAGCAGTCCTGGACGGCGTGGATGCCGTGGTCAACCTCTCCGGCGCCGGCATCGGGGACCGGCCATGGACGAAGAAGCGGATCAAAGTCCTCCGCGGTTCCAGACTGCAAACCACGCACACGCTGACCGCGGCCATGGGGCGCCTTGCCAAGCCGCCCGCGGCCTTCATCAGCCAATCCGCCTCCGGTTATTACGGAGCGGACAGTACAGGCGTCCTCCGCGAGGATTCGCCAGCCGGCGGCGGCGTGCTGGGCCCGCTCTGCGTCGAGTGGGAAGGCGCTGCCAGGACGGCACCGGCGGGCGTTCGGGTAGTGACTCCCCGAACGGGTGTTGTGTTGAGTTCCGCAGGCGGAGCGTTGGGGCCCCTGCTCCCCCTGTTGAAGCTTGGGCTCGGAGGTCCTTTCGGGAACGGGCGTCAGTACTGGCCATGGATCACCCTGCAGGACGAGGCGGATGCCCTCGCTTTCCTCCTGAGGTCCGGACTCGAAGGTCCGGTCAACGTTTGCGCCCCGGAAAGTGCTGACGTCAACACGATCGTGAAGGCGCTGGCGAAGGCGTATCACCGGCCGGCGTTTTGCCGGGTGCCCCGCCCTGCCCTGCGTCTTGTCCTGGGGAAGCTGGCGGATGAACTCGTGCTGGCCAACCAACGCATGGAGCCCTCCCGCTTGGCCGAAGCAGGCTTCCACTGGCAGCACCCGTCCCTGGCCGAAGCCGTGGAGTGGCTGCGAAGGGACACTGACCACTAAGCGCAGCAGGGTTCCCGGACGGCCGGCTGTGATACGTTCATTTGCCCGGCCCGGTTACTTCCGAAAGCCACCAGCGTCCATCCGCACGGATCAAGGTCAGGCGAAGGGCTTGGGACGCGCCGGCTGTTTGCGTCCGGACCACCGCGCCCGACGCATCACGTTCCTCATAAGCCGAGATGGTGGCCGTGACGTCTACCTGTACGCGGTCCACTTCCGGTGATGCGCCAACCGATGCTCCCGACAGTTCAGTAGTGAACCCCCCGAACGTCGTGCCGGACAGCCGCAGCTGTTCGCGAAGCCCGTGATCCGACTCCGCAGCCGGGGAACCTTGGGCATTGACCAGGTCCAGCAGTTGGAGCCGTCCTTCCCTCAGCGCGAAGTCACGAACAGCTGAGAGGGCACCCACAGCGACCTCTGGATCATCGGCTGTGAGGGCTCCGGCGAGCCCTTCCGGAAGATCATCCGCCTTTGCAGGCTCCATGGATGGACCGGGACCGGCAGACGGGCTGGCCGTTGGCTCAGCCTGGAAATTCCTTGGCTCGAGACCACCCCCTTGCCACAGGTTCCAAGCCATGACGCCGATCAGCGTGCCGCCCACCCCCACCAGAGCCACGCGGACAGCCAGAACGCTCCTGGAGGTACCGGGCCGTCGGGCTCCTGATTGTCCCTCCACCCGGGGCAACGGCAGGAGCCTGCGCATCAAAGAGTGCCCACGGCTTGCCCGGCGTGCCTGACGACCGTGCACTTCGCGCCGGGTGAGCAACTCAGGAATCACGGAATCATGCACCGCTCCGGACAGGTCAAGGGTCTCCGCGGCAGCACTCCTGAAGATAGCCGTGCCGAACTCCTTTGCCGTCGGCCGCATCTGCGGGTCCGGTGCCAACCCGGCCTCAAGGGCTGCGGCCAAGCCTTTCGGCACGTCAGGAACCAGCATTGACAATGGTGGCCGCACCTGGGGCGGCCCGGGTACGACGCCGGTCAGGCAGTACCAGCCGACTGCTGCCAAGGAGTACACGTCCCGTTGCGGCCGCAGCCCATGTTCTGAGGTCCCATGCGTGGATACCGGGCTGAACGGATCCTTGAATCCCGTGGTTCCGGCATCAAGGTTCTGATGCGTATCCCCCACCCTCACTGCAAGGCCCAGATCCGCCAGGACCGGCATGCCCACCGCTGTGAACAGGACGTTTCCCGGCGAAACATCACCGTGCACGATGCCGTTGAGGTGCAAATAGTCCAACGCCTGTGCGATGGGCGTCAGCACCGTCACTGTTTCGCCAACGCTCAACCGTTTCCTCCCCGGCACCAGGTTCGCCAGCGATCCCCCTGCGGCGTAATCCATAACGATCCCGGCCGCCCCACCGGAACCATCATCCGCTGGGAGGACCTCGTGGATGCGCACAAGATGTTGGTGCACCAGGTGCGACAGCAGCGTGACCTCGCGGGCGGCGCTCCCCAAAGCTTCAGCCTGCACTTCTCCACGCGGACATTTGACCGACAACAGGGCCCGGTCGCTGAGCCGGTTGACGAGCCAGACGTCGGAGCTGCTGCCCTGACCCAGGAGTCGGGAAATTTCGTAGCCCGGAAGCAGGGGTGCCACGGCATTGGCGGTTTCCAGAGTTTCCATGGATCAGGTCTACCGGACCTTGCGATTCTCTGCAGAAGTTATCCACAGCCACGGCACTTTTGCCGTTGTCGCACTTGTCACGACAGCACGTGATGCGACTGAGAGCTTCACCACAAAACCATGGGCAATCCCCTGCTGGGTCTAAGCTTGAACGCATGACTCTTGAGTTTTCACAACTGGGTCTTGCCCCGGATTTCGTTGACTACGTACAGGGCTGGGACCTGCAGCGCGAGATCCACAACAAAGTTGTTGCGGGTGAGCAGAACAGCACCGTCCTGCTTCTGGAGCACGCCGCCGTTTACACTGCCGGCAAGCTCACGGAAGATCACGAGCGGCCCTTCGATGGAACCCCCGTTGTTCCCGTGGACCGTGGCGGCAAACTGACGTGGCACGGTCCCGGTCAGCTGATCGCTTACCCGATCCTCAAACTGAAAAACCGAGCCGGCATCCGCGACTACGTCGAGCGCCTCGAGGCCATCATGATCGCCGTCATGGTCGACTACGGAATCAAAGCCGTCACCGTCAAGGGCCGCGCGGGAGTATGGATCCTTGCCGACGACAAGGGACCGGACCGGAAGATAGCCGCAATCGGCATCCGCGTCCTGGAAGGTGTCACCATGCACGGCGTCGCCATCAACTGCAGCAATGACCTGGCACCCTACGACCAAATCATTGCCTGTGGAATCACTGACGCCAGCGTCACCACCATGACGCTGGAAACCGGCCGGACCATCAATCCCGCCGATATCGTTGACCGCTTCGTGGAAGAATTCCGCAAGCATGAAGAAGCACTCGTTTCCACCCCCGAAGGAGCACTCCAGTGACCTTGGCACCTGAAGGCCGTAAGTTGCTGCGCGTTGAGCAGCGTAATTCTGCGGTTCCGGTTGAACGTAAGCCTGAGTGGATCAAGGCCAAGGTCCAGATGGGGCCTGAGTTTGTCCAGCTCAAGAACCTGGTGAAGAAGGAAGGCCTGCACACGGTCTGTGAAGAGGCCGGCTGCCCGAACATTTTCGAGTGTTGGGAAGACAAGGAAGCGACGTTCCTGATCGGCGGGTCCGAGTGCACCCGGCGTTGTGATTTCTGCCAGATCGACACCGGCAAGCCCTCTCCGGTGGACATGTTCGAACCCACCAAGGTGGCCCGGAGTGTCCAGGCGATGCAGTTGCGCTACGCCACCGTGACCGGGGTGGCCCGTGATGACCTGGCCGATGAGGGTGTCTGGTTGTACGCCGAAACAGTCCGGAAGATCCATGAACTGAACCCGGGCACCGGGGTGGAGTTGCTGATCCCGGACTTCTCCGGCAAGCCCGAGCACATCGCGGCGATCTGTGATTCCAAGCCCGAGGTGTTCGCCCACAACGTCGAGACCGTGCCGAGGATTTTCAAGCGGATCCGTCCGGCGTTCCGGTACGAGAGGTCCCTCGATGTCATCACCCAGGGCCGGGATCTGGGCATGGTGACCAAGTCGAACCTGATCCTGGGCATGGGCGAGACCCGGGAGGAAATCTCCGAGGCCCTGCGGGACCTGCACCAGGCCGGTTGTGACCTGATCACGATCACCCAGTACCTGCGCCCATCCGAACGGCACTTGCCGGTGGACCGGTGGGTCAAGCCGCAGGAATTCGTGGACCTCCAGCACGAAGCCGAAGAGATCGGCTTCCTCGGTGTCATGTCCGGGCCGTTGGTGCGGTCCTCGTACCGGGCCGGCCGCTTGTGGGCCACCGCGATGCGGAAGAAAGGCTGGGAAATCCCCGAAGCCCTGGCCCACATCGAGTCCTCCGGCACCACCCGCCAGGAAGCCTCCACCATCCTCGCCGCCCACGGCTAGCCCCAAACGGCACAGAAGTAGCAGCAAGCAGTTCTGAAGGACCGGATGCCCCACGTAACGGCGTCCGGTCCTTCGACGTACATCACGTAGAATTAAGGCACTATGGCGAACTCCTCTGATTCCAGCAATTCGACCCCCTCGGCCGACGCACCCAAGCGTGGGCTGTTCCAGCGCAAGCCCAAGGAAGCCAAGGCCAAGAAGCCGAGCCAGCTGAAGCAGATCGCTGAAGTCTTCAAGATGACCCGGCGAAATGATCCCCAGGTTGTCTGGATCATGCTGCTGGCATTCCTCGCTGTGGTCGCCGTTGCCTTCCTTATCGGCTTCCTGTTGGAGAACTGGGTCACCGGCCTGATCATCGGTATCCCTTTGGGCCTTCTCGCAGCCGTCTTTATCCTTTCCCGCCGCGCGGAGAAAGCCGCCTTCGCGCAAATCGAGAACCAGCCCGGCGCCTCCGGTGCTGCATTGGGCACGCTTCGGCGCGGGTGGGTCACCCAGGATCAGCCGGTTGCTGTCAACCCCCGCACCCAGGATGCCGTCTTCATGGCGATCGGACGTCCCGGCGTCGTTCTCGTCAGCGAAGGACCCAGCCACCGCGTGAAGACGCTGGTGGATGCGGAGCGCAAGCGCCTTACGCGCATCCTCCCCAACGTCACCATCCACGTCCTGGAGTCAGGCCGCGGCGAGGGCCAGGTCCCCCTCAACAAACTTGCTAAGACCATGGGCAAGATGAAGAACGAACTGACCAAGGTTGAGGTCAACGCAGTTTCCAAGCGCATCAACTCCCTTGGCAACCGTCTCCCGATCCCCAAGGGCATCGACCCCTACAAAGCTCGTCCCGACCGCAAAGCCGCACGCGGCCGCTGATATTCCTGAACCAGGCAAAACCGCCCCCGCCTCTGGGTAACAGAGGCGGGGGCGGTTTGTTTTGTCGTTGGTCCGGGGACAACCGGCGGTCTTCACCGCCCGGCCCCCCCCCCAGAATCACATGCGGATAAGGATGGTGTTCATGGCTTTGTCGTGAAGACCGCGTTGGTCGGGATCGAAAACAACGGCCGGTATGACCAGGCACAGCAGGAGGGTTCGCACTACGGCGGCCAGCGGGCCTGCAGGACCGCCGCCCAAGCGGACCACATGGATACCGGCAATCCTGTGTCCCACGCTGTATCCCAACGTGCCGATCAGCAGGATCTGTTCCACGGCAAAAATGGCCAGCGTTGCCCACTGATTTCCGCCGAAGGCAAAGTTGCTGATGACCAAGGCGATGGTCCAGTCGATCACGATGCCAAGGATCCGGCGCCCTGCACGCGCCATGGAGCCAGGACCGGACTCGGGCAGGCCGAGCCTTTCACCAGGATATTTGGAGATGCCGGAAGTGTCCGGACCGCTCAACCAGGAGCCAATGTCTTTTCGATCTACCACCCTCCAAGCCTACCGCTGGAGGATGGTTGGGCATGCCGGGCGGAGGCCCCGGGACAGAGTCCGAACCGGCCGGGTGTTCGACCAGCGGACCCACGTGGACCTGGCACCGGAAAGCAGACTACCGTTTACACAACAGATGATTCTGTAACCTGCCGGAAACAATACTGACACCCCCGGGAAATCCCACCTCCCTATGGTGGTATGAGTTGCCAGCCACCATGGCAAGGGGACCTTTTTGTGTTTCCTGCGTCCTGGTCTGGGCTGCACCACGCGGCCTTCCGGGCCTGTTACTTGATATGCATAAGGAGCATAGATGTTCAAGACTGCGGACGAAGTCCTCAAGTTCATCAAAGACGAAGACGTCAAATTCGTCGATATCCGCTTCACCGACCTTCCTGGTGTCCAGCAGCACTTCAATGTGCCTGCCAAGAGCGTTGACCTGGACTTCTTCGTCCACGGCCAGCTCTTCGACGGATCCTCCATCCGCGGCTTCCAGGGCATTGCCGAGTCGGACATGCAGCTCATCCCGGATGTGACCTCGGCCTTCATCGACACTTTCCGCATCGAGAAGACCCTTGCCCTGAACTTCTCCATCGTGAACCCCCGCACGGGCGACCCTTACCACCGCGACCCCCGTGGCGTGGCCGAGAAGGCAGAGGCCTACCTGGCTTCCACCGGCATCGCCGACACCGCATTCTTCGCGCCGGAAGCCGAGTTCTTCGTCTTCGACAACATCCAGTACGAGTCTTCCCCGCAGGGCAGCTTCTACAAGATCGACTCTGAAGAAGCACACTGGAACACGGGCCGCAAGGAAGAAGGCGGCAACCTCGGTTACAAGACCCCCGTCAAGGGCGGTTACTTCCCGGTGTCCCCCACCGACAAGCAGGCTGACCTCCGCGACGCCATGTGCGTTGAGCTGGACAAGGCCGGCCTCGAGGTCGAGCGTTCCCACCACGAAGTTGGTTCTGCCGGCCAGGCGGAGATCAACTACAAGTTCACCACCCTGACCGCAGCTGCTGATGACCTGCAGAAGTTCAAGTACGTCATCAAGAACACCGCTGACGCCTGGGGCAAGTCCGTGACGTTCATGCCGAAGCCCGTCTTCGGCGACAACGGCTCCGGCATGCACTGCCACCAGTCGCTGTGGAGCAACGGCGATCCCCTGTTTTACGACGAGAAGGGCTACGCCGGACTCTCCGACACCGCCCGTTGGTACATCGGCGGCCTGCTCAAGCACTCCTCGGCAGTTCTGGCGTTCACCAACCCGACCGTCAACTCCTACCGCCGCCTGGTCAAGGGTTTCGAGGCTCCCGTGAACATGGTTTACTCGCAGGGCAACCGCTCTGCCGGTATCCGCATCCCGATCACGGGCACCAACCCGAAGGCCAAGCGCATCGAGTTCCGCGCTCCGGACCCCTCGTCCAACCCGTACCTGGCGTTTGCCGCACAGCTGATGGCCGGAATCGACGGCATCCGCAACCGCATCGAACCCCCGGCTCCCATCGACAAGGACCTCTACGAGCTCCCGGCCGAAGAAGCCAAGGACATCCCCAAGGCTCCGGGTTCCCTGGAAGAAGCCCTGGAGGCCCTGCGCGAGGACAACGAGTTCCTGCAGGCCGGCGGCGTCTTCACCCAGGACCTCATCGATACTTGGATTGACTACAAGTACGAAAACGAGATCCGCCCGCTGTCGCTCCGCCCGAACCCCTACGAGTTCGAGCTCTACTACGGCGTCTAAGCCCCTGGGCACATACTGAGAAGGCCAGCCCCATCCGCGAGGATGGGGCTGGCCTTTTTCAATGCGCAGGGATTACTGCCCAGGCTTCCCCTGTTCACGCTCCCTGATGTTCCGGGTGATCTCATCCAACTTCTCTTTCACGAAGCTTGCTGCCTCGGAAAGACCCTTTTCTGCGCTTCCCAAGGGGTCGAGCTGGAGATAGACCTTGTGGTCGATCGACAGGTCGTATTCATCCTTCAGATGCGTTCCGCCGCCGACTCCGTCGAGAGACAGATAGACGAGGGCCTCAGTCCGGGCGATGCTTGCGATGGTGCCGAAGACAACCGTGAAGTCATTTGGTTGAAAGCTAACCGATTGACCCACGTGGCGCCGGTCGAGTTCTCCGGCAGGAATTGCCCTTTCAGTGGGGCTTCCGTTGTATTCCATGGACGTTCCCTCGGATTCGAGATCAGTGACACGCCAAGTCTATAAGGTTGCTTAGTTTTGTGTGCAACGCGCGACTCCGGCCAGCCAACGGCGATGCATACCGCGTCACAGGAAGGACTTGAACATCGTCCTCTGCGGTCCGGAATGGCCGCCTGAATACCGCCCGGCGTCCACAAAGCCAGCCTTCTTGTAGGCGGCCAACCCTGCAGGGTTGCGCTCATTGACAGAAAGCACGACGCCGGACTGGCCGCCTCCCAGCCTCGCTGTCAGCTTGCGGGCTTCGGCCACGGCAGCGCGGGCAGCCCGGGTACCCAGACCACGCCCCTGGCTCCCGGCGTCGATAAGGAAACCCCTGAGCAGCCATGCCGAATCGTCATCTCCCCAGCCCGCCAGCGACGCCGCACCGGTCTGCAGTGTCAGCACCCCTACACCCACACCACCCGACTCAATGACGAAGGGCAGCCTGGACTCTTCCTCCAGAGCTATCAGCATCATGCGCAACGGATCCCCCACAAACTCCCGCTGCCCATCCCCAACGGACAGTTCAGCCACGGCGCCAAGCTGGATGGCACGGGCGTCGGCGTCGAGCATCTTCAGCGGAATCAACCACACATCGCCAACAGGATCTTGATCGCTTACGATTGAAAAGGCTTTTTCTGAGTCATATTCACGCATTAAGTGCTTTCCTCCCCTTAGGGTTGTCTCAACAGTTTCCTACGGCAAAGGAACCCTTCGATGAGCCAGCCCAACGTCATCCTGATCTGCGTTGACGAATGGAGGGGCGACTGCCTGTCCTCGGACGGTCACCCTTATGTGGAGACACCCCACCTCGACGAACTCGCCAGGAACGGCGTCCGATTCTCCAAAGGCTATTCTGCTACGCCGTCGTGTGTGCCGGCCCGCGCAGCACTGTTCACCGGACAGTCCCAGGAGAGGCACGGCCGGGTTGGCTACAACGACGGCGTTCCTTTCCATGCGGTCCACCCGGTGACGGTACAGGAGGAGTTCAGAAAGGGCGGGTACCACACGCAGGCCATAGGAAAGATGCACGTGTGGCCCGAACGCTCCAGGCTCGGTTTCGACGACGTCATCCTCCACGATGGCTACCTCCACCACGCCCGCCGGGAGCACCAACAGCATTTCGCGATGTTTGATGACTACGTGCCATGGCTCCGCAGGCAACCCGGCATGGGCCCCGACGCCGAGTACTTCGACCACGGCGTCAACTGCAATTCCATCGTTGCCCGCCCGTGGGACAAGGCTGAAAGCCTGCACCCGTCGCACTGGGTCGGCACGCAAGCCATTGAATGGATGCACCGCCGGGACCCCGTGAAGCCCTTTTTCCTGTATCTGTCCTTCCACCGCCCCCATCCGCCGTACGATCCGCCGTCGTGGGCTTTCGAACAGTACCTCGGCATTCCCGCCTACGAAGCCGTGGAGGGCAACTGGGAACACCACTGGGACGCCCACCGGCAGGACAGCGACTACCAAGCCAGCTACGGCACCATTCCCGACCACGTTGTACATAGAGCCAGAGCGGGGTACTACGGCCTGATGGCCCAGATTGATCTGCAGATCAACCGGATCAAAGAGTCGCTGGCGGACTTCGGTCTCGACCGGAATACCGTGATCGCTTTTACCAGTGACCACGGGGAGATGATGGGCGATCACCATATGTTCCGCAAGGCCGTGCCCTATGAGGGGTCGGCCCGGGTGCCGTTCATCATCGCCAATGCACCCACCGCGGAGCATGCCGTCCGCGGAGCCGTAGTGGACCACGTAGTGGAACTCAGGGACATCATGCCCACTCTGCTGGAGCTCGCCGGCCTCCCGATCCCCGATTCCGTGGACGGCAAGTCCCTGGCATCAATCATTCGTGGTGAAAACACTGATGCCGTTCGGGAGGTACTGCACGGCGAACACGTGTATTGGGGGCAAAACCTGCACTGGCTGACGGACGGCCGTTACAAGTACATATGGGGCTCGGGCGAAGGCACTGAGGAACTGTTCGACCTCGACGCCGATCCGCAGGAACGCAACAACCTCGCCGACGACGCAACCCATCAGGCGGAATTGACGATGTGGCGCCAACGCATGGTAGAGGCACTGACAGACCGCGAAGAAGGGTACGTCGTCGACGGCGAGCTGGTCACCGGAGTGCCGGTGGTGACGATGCTGCGGCATGCCCGGGAGCTGGCCGCCTCGGCCGCTGTCACGAGGTAACCCGTAATCCCTTTGGCCTTAGGTGGCGTAGAACATCTTCTCGAAAACCGCCCTGGCCCGACGACTCAGCCGGAGGTAGTCCTCCTCAAAATGCCCGGCGTTCCCGGGCGGGTAGCCGCACCAACGCGCAACAGCTTCAAGGTCCTTGCGCGAGGAAGGCAGGACATCTGAGGCACGCCCGGTCACGATCACATTGGCCGACCGGATGCGGCTGGCCAGACGCCAAGCATCCCGCAGCAGTGCCGCGTCGTCCCTGCCGATGAACCCCAACTCCCCAGCGGCAGCCAGGGCCTCAAGGGTGGAGCTGGTCCGCAAAGCGGGATGCTTCCCGGCATGCTGCAACTGAAGCAGCTGCACCAGCCACTCGACGTCGCTCAGACCACCCCGGCCAAGCTTGACGTGCCTGGCGGGATCTGCGCCCCGGGGCAGCCGTTCAGACTCTACCCGCGCCTTGATCCGCCGGATCTCCCGAACATCCTGCTCCTGCAGTTCCTGCGGATACCGGATGGGATCGATCAGCTTAACGAAGTCTGCCGCCAACTCATCCGAACCAGCCATGGGACGGGCACGCAGCAGCGCCTGGGCTTCCCAGATCAAAGACCACCGGCGGTAATACTCCGCGTAGGAGTCCAAGGACCGCACCATCGCACCGTTCTTGCCTTCCGGCCGGAGGTCGGCGTCCACCATCAGCACCCGCTCGGCCATGATTGCCGGCTTGAGCGGCTGGGTGAGGAAGCCGGAGACCTTGGCGACGATCGCCGTCGCCTGTTCCTGCGCCTCGGCATCGCTGAAGCCAGGGCGGGCACGGTGCACATACATAACGTCCGCGTCCGAGCCGTAGCCGATCTCGCGGCCGCCCTGCCTACCCATGGCAACCACCAGTACATCGGTTTTCAACGGGCCTGAGCCAGCCACTACGGCCTCGGCCACATGCAGGGCTCCCAGTACGGCAGCGCGGTCAGTCTCGGCCAAAGCCAAACCGACGGCGTCCTGGTCAAGGAGTCCGGCGCTGTCCGCAATGGCCGTCCTGAGGATCTCGCGTCGCCGGATCAACCGGATAAGCCTCATGGCACTCTCAGGGTCAGGATGCCGGGACAGCTTGGATTGGATTTCCTGCCATTGGGCTTCGAAACGAACGGGGGCCAATTCCTTGTCGCTGCCAAGCCACGCCACGGACTCCGGTGATACTTCCAGGAGGTCCGAAATCAAACGGGAATTGGCCAGGACCTGGCATAGGCGTTCGGCGGCAGCCTGCGAATCACGGAGCAGGCCCAGGTACCAGTGCGTGGTGCCAAGGGCTTCGCTGACCCGGCGGAACGCAAGCAGGCCGGCATCGGGGTCGACGCCCTCAGCAAGCCAACCCAGAAGGATCGGCAGCAGCTGCCGTTGCAAAGCAGCACGGCGGCTGACGCCCGCCGTCAAAGCTTCAATGTGCCGCAGAGCTCCCTGGGGATCCAGGTAGCCGAGAGCCGCCAGCCGGCCCTGGGCTGCCTCAGGACTGAGCTTTGCGTCTTCGCTGCTCAACTTCGCAGCAGTGTTGAGCAGCGGACGGTAGAAGATCCGTTCATGGAGTTCCCGCACGGACTTCTTGGTCTTTTGCCATGCAGCCATGAGCTGGTCCGGATGGGGGCGCTCAAGGGAAAACGGACCCAGGACAGCTTTGGCCAGGAACCGCTGGGCATCCTCAGCCACTGGCATCAGGTGGGTGCGCCGCAGCTGGAACAGCTGGATCCGATGCTCCAGCAAGCGGAGGTACCGGTAAGCGCTGTCGAAGGCAGCGGCATCGGCACGCCCGATGTAGCCACCCGCCGAAAGTGCGGCGATGGCCGACGTCGTGTCTTTGCAGCGGAGGGATTCATCGGATTTGCCGTGTACCAACTGCAGCAGCTGGACGGTGAACTCGACATCCCGCAGTCCGCCACGTCCCAGCTTGATCTGGCGCTGCTCCTCGGACGCGGGGATGTAGTCGGTCACTCTGCGGCGCATCGCCTGCACGGACTCCACAAAGCCCTCACGGCCGGCAGAAGACCAGACCAACGGCTCTACGGCCTTTTCATAGCGCTGGCCAAGTTCCCGGTCGCCGGCGATGGTCCGAGCCTTGAGCAGCGCCTGGAACTCCCAGCTTTCGGCCCACCGTGCGTAGTAGCTCAGGTGGGAAGGAAGGGTGCGTACAAGAGGGCCCGATTTTCCTTCCGGGCGGAGATTCGCATCCACTTCCCAGAGGCCCGGTTCGGGAGCAAAGGAGGAAATTGCCCGGGAAATACCCGAGGCCAGGGCGGTCCCGATGGTGGACGCCCGGGCATCCTCCAGCTCTTCGGACTCGATGACATAGATGACATCGACGTCCGAAATGTAGTTCAGCTCGCGGGCTCCGCATTTGCCCATGCCGATGACGGCCAGTCCGACGTCGGCGATGTCGTCAGCGTCGTATTGGCCTGCCGCTTCAGCCCGGGATACAGCAAGGGCGGCTTCGATCGCGGCACCGGCGAGGTCGGCCAGTTCAGCTCCGGCTGCAGGCATGAAGTCCTGGGGCGAAGCTGCGCACAGGTCTTTGATGGCGAGCTCAGTCAGGCCCCGGCGGTACGCCGTCCGCAAGGCGGCATAGGCGGGCTGCCCGGTGATGCCTGCCACGGGCCTGTGGGCGCCGGGCTCAGCCTTGACGGAACGAAGCAGTGTGGCGCGGAGCTCGTCGCTGGAAGCCTGCAGGGGCTCCGGACTGACAGGAGCATCAAAGACGTCCAGGTGCTCAGGCCGGCGCATCAGGAACTCCCCCAGCGCCTCCGAGGCCCCCAGCAAACGGTACAGGGGCTCGCAGGTGTCCGGATCCGCCGCGGCCAGCTTCTTCAGGCCAGGATTCTTCTCAATGAGCCGGACCAGTGACTGCAGGGCCGTATCGGGACTGGCAGCCATGGAAAGGCCGGCAAACAGTGCGTCCTCGTCAATACCCTCAAGCTCGGGGGCAGCAAGGAAGCGCTCCCCCTTCTCAAGGTCGCTGAATCCGGCTGAGATGAGCCGTCGTGCAAGGCTCACTGGCCCTGCCTAAAGAATGCCGAGGTTGCGCTGCAGCTCATAGGGGGTGACCTGGAGCCTGTAATCCTGCCACTCTGCCCGCTTGTTGCGGAGGAAGTGCTCAAAAACCTGCTCGCCAAGGATTTCGGCCACCAGTTCGGATTCCTCCATTGCCCGGATGGCGTCGTGGAGGCTGGCCGGAAGAGGCGCGTGCCCCATCGCCTTGCGCTCCGCGGTGGTCAGTGACCATACGTCGTCCTCAGCGGCAGCGGGGAGCTCATAGCCCTCCTCGATGCCCTTCAGGCCCGCCCCGAGCAACACGGCGTAGGCCAGGTAAGGGTTGGTGGCGGAGTCGATGCCACGGTATTCGATCCGCGCAGACTGTCCCTTGCCGGGCTTGTAGAGCGGAACGCGGACCAGCGCAGACCGGTTGTTGTGTCCCCAGCTCAGGTAGCTCGGGGCCTCGCCGCCGCCCCAAAGCCGCTTGTAGGAGTTCACGAACTGGTTGGTGACAGCCGTGAATTCCGGAGCGTGCTTGAGGATGCCGGCAATGAACTGGCGTGCGGTCTTGGAGAGCTGGAACTCCGCACCGGCTTCGAAGAATGCGTTGGTGTCGCCCTCGAACAGCGAAAAGTGCGTGTGCATGCCGGAACCGGGGTGGTCGGTGAACGGCTTGGGCATGAACGTGGCGTAGGTACCCTGCTGGAGCGCAACTTCCTTGATGACGGTACGGAAAGTCATGATGTTGTCCGCGGTCTGAAGCGCATCGGCGTAACGAAGGTCGATCTCGTTCTGCCCCGGGCCGCCCTCGTGGTGGCTGAACTCCACGGAGATGCCCACGGATTCGAGCATGGTGACCGCAGTACGGCGGAAGTCCTGTGCCACACCACCGGGAACGTGGTCGAAGTAGCCGCCCTCGTCCACAGGTACCGGCGAGCCATCCGGGCCCAGGTCCTTGGACTTGAGCAGGTAGAACTCGATCTCAGGGTGGGTGTAGCAGGTGAAGCCCATGTCCGCGGCCTTCGCCAAGGTCCGCTTGAGGACGTTGCGGGGGTCCGCGGCCGACGGTTCGCCGTCCGGAGTCAGGATGTCGCAGAACATCCTTGAGGTTTGTTCGGTCTCACCACGCCAGGGCAGGATCTGGAAGGTGGAGGGATCCGGCTGCGCGAGCATGTCGGATTCGAACACACGCGCCAGGCCCTCGATCGCTGAGCCATCAAAGCCAAGGCCTTCTTCAAAGGCACCCTCGACTTCGGCGGGCGCAAGCGCCACCGATTTAAGGGAACCCACGACGTCGGTGAACCACAAGCGTACGAAGCGCACGTCACGCTCTTCGATTGTCCGCAGAACGAACTCTTGCTGGCGGTCCATAGGGCCTCTTTTCCGATTCGTTGTCCATGCCGCTGGTTTCAAGGGACAGAAGCCACGGCAGCTCAGCCTTCACTCTACTAAGAGTTCCCCCCTAAAGCCGCAGCAGTAGCTGCGTGTAACACACCGTTTACAAAAGGTGACGCTGGGCACACTGCTGGCAGCCGCCGTCGGCACCGCTTAGGCTCTATCCATGGCCCCGAGCAACCTTCCTGAGTCCACCACGCCCGCCGAAGTTTCCGCCCCTTACGGAAGCGGTCCCGGAACCGGTGCGCAGGCGCCATCAGCGACCGGCAGGAAGCCGGCCGGCCGGATACGGATCCACCACCTCCAGCAGGCCAAGGACAACGGCGAACACTTCGCCATGCTGACCGCGTATGAGCAGTACGCGGCGGAGATCTTCGACCAAGCGGGAATCGAAGTGCTGCTTGTCGGCGATTCGGCGTCCAACAACGTCTTCGGCAACGAAACCAGCCTTCCCGTCACCGTGGATGAGCTTCTTCCCCTGACCCGGGCAGTGAGCCGCGCAGCCAAGCGGGCATTGGTCATTGCCGACCTGCCTTTCGGCAGTTATGAGGTCTCTCCCGGCCAGGCCGTGGCTACCGGAGTGCGCTTCCTGAAGGAAGGCCTTGCACACGCGGTCAAGATCGAGGGAACCGCGTACTACGCGGACACTGTCAAAGCGATGGTCCAGGCAGGCATCCCCGTCATGGCGCATATCGGCTTCACACCGCAAAGCGAACACTCCCTCGGCGGTTACCGCGTCCAGGGGCGTGGGGATGACGCGCAGCGGCTCGTGGACGACGCTGTGGCCCTCCAGGATGCCGGAGCGTTCAGCGTCCTGATGGAAATGGTCCCCGCGGAAACGGCCGCCATTGTGGACGCTGCGTTGCGCGTACCAACGGTGGGCATCGGAGCAGGCAAGAGCACCACGGGCCAGGTCCTCGTCTGGCAGGACATGACGGGACTCCGGGGCGGCAAGATGGCCAAGTTCGTCAAGCAGTACGCAGACCTGCGCACAACCCTGACCGACGCAGCTGCCGCATTCGGCGAGGACGTCCGGTCCGGGCAGTTCCCCGGACCGGAACACTCCTTCTAGGCAGGCCTTGGCTAATCGTCGTCCTGGGCATCCCAGGCGTCATTGCGGGCTTTGACCTTCTCCAATGCGTGCTCGGCTTCTTCCCTGGTTTTGTAGGGGCCAATCAGCTGGGTCCAATCGGACATGGCGTCCTCTTCGATCTCGTGCGTCTTGACGTTGTACCAGTACTCCGTCACGTCTCCTCCTCATCGCCGGGGCCGTTGAACGCGTAACGTTGGCGCGGCCACAGGAGCCTTGCCGTGCATTGTTACTTACGTCTCTTGCGTGCCTTATATGATCAATCTATGCCTTCTCTTGCTTCGACTGCACCCATTGGCGCCCTCACCCCGGGAACCATCAGCCCTGAACGCCCCGTCCCCGCATCGATTCCCCGGCCGGAGTACGTCGGCAAGAAGGCGCCTGCGAAGTTCACGGGCTCCGAAGTGAAGTCGCCGGAGACGGTTGAGAAGATCCGCGTAGCAGGCAGGATTGCAGCCCAGGCGATAGTAGAAGTAGGAAAGCACATCCAACCGGGTGTCACTACCGACCAGCTGGACAAGGTTGGCCATGAGTTCCTTCTGGATCACAACGCCTACCCGTCCACCCTGGGCTACCGGGGCTTCCCCAAGTCCCTCTGCTCCTCCCTCAACGAGGTGATTTGCCACGGCATCCCGGATTCCACCGTGGTCCAGGACGGCGACATTCTCAACATCGACATCACCGCCTTTATTGACGGCGTGCATGGGGATACCAACTACACTTTCCTGGTTGGCGACGTGGATGAAGAGTCCCGTCTGCTGGTTGAGCGTACGCAGGAGTCGCTCAACCGGGCCATCAAGGCCGTGGCCCCGGGCCGCGAAATCAACGTAATCGGCCGTGCCATCCAGTCCTACGCCAAGCGCTTCGGTTATGGTGTGGTCCGGGACTTCACAGGCCACGGCGTGGGTGAGGCCTTCCACACGGGCCTCATCATTCCGCATTACGACGCAGCCCCGGCATACAACACCGTGATCGAGGCGGGCATGGTGTTCACCATCGAGCCCATGCTTACCCTCGGCACCATCGAATGGGATATGTGGGCAGATGACTGGACAGTCGTCACCCGCGACCACAAACGAACCGCCCAGTTCGAACACACGCTGCTGGTCACTGAGACCGGCGCGGAAATCCTTACCCTTCCCTGAGCTCACCGGAAGGTCCAAGCAGCCCGGCCGGCTGCGCCTTGCCCATCCCCTCCTGCCATGATCGGAAATGCATTGTCCAAGAAGGATGAGAAAACCCACAAGAACGCGCCGCTGATCGGTATCGACATCGGCGGTACCGGCATCAAAGGCGGCATCGTCGACCTCAAGAAGGGGAAGCTGATCGGCGACCGCTTCCGGGTCCCCACACCGCAGCCTGCTACACCGGAAGCGGTGGCCGATGTCGTAGCCGAGATTGTCGCGGAGCTGTCCAAGCGTCCCGAGGCCCCGGCAGCGGACTCCCCGGTGGGCGTCACTTTTCCCGGCATCATCCAGCACGGCGTTGTCCACTCCGCAGCAAATGTGGACAAGTCCTGGCTCGAAACCGACATAGACAAGAAGTTCACCGAGCGCCTCGGCCGTCCGGTTGAGGTCATCAACGACGCCGACGCAGCGGGCCTCGCGGAAGCACGTTACGGAGCCGGTGAAGGTGTCGATGGTACCGTCCTGGTGATCACCCTGGGAACGGGCATCGGGTCAGCATTCATCTTCAACGGCCAGCTGGTCCCCAACGCCGAGCTCGGCCACCTTGAGGTGGACGGACATGACGCCGAAACCAAAGCCTCCGCCGTGGCACGCGAACGGGATGGCCTCAGCTGGGACGAGTACGGCGTGTTGCTCAACCGCTACCTCCAGCACGTGGAATTCCTGTTTTCCCCTGAGCTCTTCATCGTGGGCGGTGGCATCTCCAAGCGCTCGGACGAGTACTTCCCGCACCTGGACCTCCGTACCAGGATCGTGACTGCAAAGTTGAAGAACGACGCCGGCATCGTGGGCGCAGCCCTCGAAGTTGCCCTGCACCACAAACTCGCCAAGTAACCCGGACATGGCCGAGGCTACAGAAAGCCGCTCAGGCATCGCGATCGTCACCGGCGCAAGCCGCGGGATTGGTGCTGCCGTCGCCCAAGCAGCGGCCTTGGCGGGATACGGTGTCGTCGTCAATTACTCGTCTGACGCCGAGGGCGCGGATGCCGTGGTTAACAGCATCCGCGCCCGCGGCGGCGAGGCACACGCCGTCCGGGCAGACGTCAGCCAACCCGCCGACGTCGAGCGTTTGTTTGACGAAGCTGCGCGCCGCGGACCCGTGACTGCCGTTATCAACAACGCAGCCATCACGGGCGATCTGATCGGGCCGCTGGTGGACGTACCTGCCGGGACCGTGCAGCGGGTGTGCGACGTGAACATCGCCGGCCTGATCTATATGTGCCAGGAAGCTGTCCGGAGGCTCTCGTTGGATTCCGGCGGACCCGGCGGTTCCATCATCAATATTTCGTCGACGGCCACCAAAGCCGGCTCTCCCGGAACCTGGGTCCACTACGCCGCAACCAAAGGCGCAGTGGACGTTCTGACCGTGGGCCTGGCTGCCGAGGTCGCCAAACAGGGAATCCGGGTAAACGCCGTAGCGCCCGGAAGCACGAACACCGGGTTGCATGCCGCAGCCGGAATGCCGGATCGCGTGGAGAGGCTCAATCCCACCATTCCCATGGGCCGCGGAGCCGAACCCGAGGAAATCGCGGCAGCTGTGACGTGGCTGATGTCCGATGATGCCGGGTACATCACGGGTGCTGTGCTGCCGGTCTCCGGCGGCCGCTGATACGGCCATGCCTTGGTGCCGGTGGCGGCTGCGGCTTCCCCTCCGCTGCCGCCACCGGAGCTAGAGTTGGCTCGCCTCGGAGCCTTTGGGTTGCTTGCTGCCCGCTTTTGCGTGAGCTTCATGCTCGTGTCGGAGCAGCGAAATAGCTGATTCGAAGTCTTCCAATGATTCGAAGGCCTGGTACACACTGGCGAAGCGGAGGTAGGCAACCTCGTCCAATTTGCGGAGCGGTCCAAGGATGGCGAGCCCGACCTCGTGGGCATCAATCTCCGCCGCGCCGGATGAGCGGATGTTTTCTTCAACTTCCTGGGCAAGCATGGCGAGGTCGTCCTCGGTCACCGGCCGCCCCTGGCAGGCCTTGCGGACGCCGCTGATGACCTTGATGCGGCTGAATGGTTCACCCACGCCGGAGCGTTTGATGACGGAGAGGCTGGTTGTCTCCACCGTGGTAAACCGGCGGCCGCATTCCGGGCATTGCCGACGGCGGCGAATGGAAGAGCCGTCGTCCGCCATGCGGCTGTCGACAACACGGGAATCGGGATTCCGGCAGAACGGACAATACACGCTGGGCCTCCCCTGACAACTCCGGCACGGGCACCACCCGGCAAGCCGCCGGATGCGCAAAAGGTGCCGGAAGATTCACTTCCGGCACCAGTTTACGTAGGTACACACCGTAATGACAAGCTTGTAATTACTACATGTAGTGGTGGTGACCCTTATATGTAGTGGTTGACCTGCTATTCGAAGCGGATCCGCACGGCATCTCCGTGACCCGGCAGGTCCTCGGCACCGGACAGGCTCACGATGTGGCTGCTGACCTCCTCCAGGGCACCGCGGTCATAGTTGATGACCTGGACGGCGCGCAGGAAGGTGGTCACGTTCAGTCCGGAGGAGAACGCCGCCGTGCCGCTGGTGGGCAGGACGTGGTTGGATCCGGCGCAGTAGTCGCCGAGGCTGACAGGGCTGTAATCCCCCACGAAGATGGCCCCGGCGTTGTGGATGCGTCCGGCTACCGCTGCGGCATCCGCCGTCATGATTTCCAGGTGCTCCGCAGCGTAGGCGTTGCAGACTGCAATCCCCTGCTCAAGGTCATCCACGAGGACCACGCCGGACTGCGGGCCGGAGAGGGCCTCAAGAACACGGGCGCTGTGCTTGGTTGCCGCCGCCTGACGCGCCAGCTCACGCACGACGGCGTCAGCGAGTTCGGTCGAATCCGTCACCAGGACTGAGGCTGCTTTGGGATCGTGCTCTGCCTGGCTGATGAGGTCGGCCGCCACAAGCGGGGCTTGGGCAGTGGAGTCAGCGAGGATGGCGATCTCCGTAGTGCCCGCCTCCGAGTCAATACCCACCACGCCCTTGACCAGCCGCTTGGCCGTGGCCACGAAGATGTTGCCCGGGCCTGTCACGACGTCCACAGGTTCGATGGGCAGTTCGTCCCCCGAGCCCGGAATCCCGTAGGCGAAGGACACAATGGCCTGCGCACCGCCGATGGCGTAGACCTCATCAATGCCCAGAAGCTTGGCGGCCGCGAGAATAGTGGGGTGCGGAAGTCCGCCAAAGTCCTTCTGCGGCGGTGAGGCCAGGGCGATGGATTCGACGCCGGCGGCCACCGCAGGAACGACGTTCATGATGACGGAGGACGCCAACGGAGCGAGTCCCCCGGGAACGTACAGCCCCACCCGGCCCACCGGAATCCAGTTCTGGCTGACGACTGCACCGTCCCCCAGCGAAACGTCCACGTTGCGGGGTCGCTGCCTGTCGGCAAACTGCCGAGCCCTGCTGATTGACTCTTCAAGGGCGGCCCGGACGTTGGGATCAAGCCCGGCGAGAGCCTGGGTCAGGGCCTCCGCGGAAACCCTTGGATGCGACTGCTCAACGCCGTCGAACGTGCGTGCCAGCTCGGCCAAGGCACTGAACCCGCGGCTGCGAACGGCGGCAATGATGTCCTGGACCTTCTGTTCCGCATCCGCCATGGTCTGATGGCGCGCCCTGGGAACAGCTCCGCGGAGTTCCGCCAGGGAGAGGCGACGACCCCGGAAGTCAATGCTCCGGAAGTTAAGGGCGGCTGGGGCGGAAGTATCGGAGGAAGTGGTCACCCCGCTATTTTACGGGCTTCTTGGAGAGAACCCCGAATAAAGACAGGACGAAGGTGACAAACGCCGTCGCACCGGTCCATAGCAGGAGGACAGCATAGGACCGGAGCGTGAACCCATAACCAGGGCCGAGGGCCGGGTTGGCTGGAGGACCCCATAGCTGGGCGGCCAGCAAGCCGGTCAGCCATGCGAGGAGTGCACCCGCCGCACCCCCGAGAAGCGCCAACACCAAACGCCGGGAGGCGCTGGCACCCTCGAGCTTGCCATCGAGCATGAGCCCGGCAGCGCATCCCGATACCAGCATCAAGGCCGCCAGGATCAGGTCACGCGGGAGCCACGACTCAGGGTTGTCAGGATTGGACAGCTCGGGATTGCCGGAGACGAGGTTGAGGCCGCCCGGAGCCAGCAACCACCAGAGCAGCCCCACAACGATTCCGGAAGCGGCCGGGACAACCAGCCAAAGGAAGTCCCGCGCCGGGCGGGAAGCGGTGGCCGGAGCCGGTTCGGAAGCAGCTTGGAGGTTCACACTGGGCTCGGTCATGCACTCACATTAACAAAGGTTCACGCTGGCTCCGCAAAATAGGGGAACCGCTGCGTGGGAGGAATACTCTGGGAGGAGAGCATAGGCCCACCCCAGGAGAACACCACCGTGGCAAGCGAACCATCCGGCTTCGAACAGACTTTCAGGGAGATGTTCCGCAGGCACGCCGCCGGAGTCGCCATCATTACGGCCAACCTCAACGGCAAACCCTTTGGTTTCACCGCAACATCCGTGGCATCGCTGTCCGCCGAGCCGCCCCGTTTCACCTTCAACATGGCCAGGAGCTCCAGTTCCTGGCCCGCTGTCGCGAACGCGGAATATATCGGTGTCCATATGCTGGGGCTGGAGAACCAGGCGTTGGCCGACAGGTTCGCACGGACCCGCGACAGGTTCGACGGCGACCACTGGGAACCCGGCCCCCACGACGTTCCCATCCTCAAGGACGTCAGCGGCTGGCTGGTCGGCAAGATCCAGATGCGCTTGTCTTTTGAGAACAACGCAGTGGTTGTGGTCGAGGTCGTCGACGGCCAAGTGGGCGGGGAAGGGACCCCGCTGCTGTACCACGGCGGCGCTTACAGCAAGCCTGCGCCGCTCGACTACGAGATCTGACTACCGCGGGCCCAGCTGTCAGTTGTCCAGACAGGCCGGACCGAGCAGGACCTTGAGGTCTCCAAAGAGCGACGGACTGGGATTCACCCGAAGATGCACTGGCAATCCCATGACCTCCACCTTGGTATCACCCATCAGCTTCAACCGGACCTCCGAGTTCCCGCGGTGGGTGCGAAGGACGTCCCGCAGATCCGTTACCACTGCCTCCGTGGCCTTGAACGTGGGAATGGTGATCACGACGGGACCGTTGACGCTTTCGCTCAGGTCCGGCACCGATAGTTCCATGCAGTTCAATGTCACAGCGCCGTCATCCCGGCGCTGCAGGCGCCCCTTGACCACAACGATCAGGTCTTCGGCCAGCACAGAAGCAATGGGGCCGTAGACCTGGCCGAAGAACATGACCTCCATTGATGCACCGAGGTCCTCGATCTCCGCCCTGGCATAGGCATTGCCGCTGGCCTTGGCGATCCTGCGGCTCAGGGAGGTGATCATGCCTGCAATGGTGACAATGGCGCCGTCGTGTGGTCCGTCCTCGGCGATGATCGACGCAATGGTCTGCTCGGCGTGCTGGCTCAGGACACCCTCCAGCCCCTGCAGGGGGTGGTCTGAAACGTACAGTCCCAACATGTCGCGCTCGAAGGAGAGTTTGTCCTTCTTTTCCCATTCAGGGAGATCGGGAATTTCCGTGGTCAGCGAAGCTTCCGGTTCCTGGTCTTCGAACCCGGCGAAGAGGTCGAACTGGCCAATGGCCTCGTTTCGCTTGAGCGTGATCACCGAATCAATGGCTTCTTCGTGGATCATCGCCAGCGCCCTGCGATGGTGGCCGAGGGAATCGAAGGCGCCCGCCTTGATCAGCGATTCAATGGTGCGCTTGTTGCACACCACCGCCGGGACCTTGAGGAGGAAGTCCTTGAAGGACGTGTAGTTTCCCTCCGTTGCCCGGGTGGACACCATCGCGTCCACCACGTTGACACCAACGTTGCGGATGGCTCCCATGCCGAAACGGATGTCCTGGCCCACCGGAGTGAAGTTCAGCGACGATTCGTTGACGTCCGGCGGAAGCACCGTGATGCCCATGCGCCGGCACTCATTGAGGTAGATCGCGGACTTGTCCTTGTCATCACCCACCGAGGTCAGCAGTGCGGCCATGTACTCCGGTGCATAGTGCGCCTTCAAGTAGGCAGTCCAGTACGAAATAACCCCGTACGCGGCCGAGTGCGCCTTGTTGAAGGCGTAGTCGGAGAACGGAAGCAGGATGTCCCAGAGGGTTTTGACCGCGGCCATGGAGTAGCCGTTGTCCTGCATGCCTTGGGAGAACCCGGCGAACTGCTTGTCCAGTTCGGATTTCTTCTTCTTGCCCATCGCGCGGCGAAGGATATCTGCCTGGCCAAGCGAGTAACCGGCCAGTTTCTGGGCGACGGCCATGACTTGCTCTTGGTAGACGATCAGGCCGAAGGTGCCACCAAGGATCTCCTTGAGCGGCTCTTCCAGCTCCGGATGGATGGGAATGACTTCCTGGATGCCGTTCTTGCGCAAGGCATAGTCCGTGTGGGCGTTGGCGCCCATGGGACCCGGCCGGTACAGGGCCAGGACGGCGGAGATGTCTTCGAAGTTGTCAGGCTTCATGAGCTTGAGCAGCGACCGCATGGGTCCGCCGTCTAGCTGGAACACGCCCAGGGTGTCGCCGCGGGCCAGAAGCTCATACGACGCGGCGTCGTCCAGCGCGAGGTTTTCGAGATCCAGGTCCACGCCGCGGTTCATCTTGATGTTTTCCAGGGCGTCCGAAATGATCGTGAGGTTTCGGAGGCCCAGGAAGTCCATCTTGATCAGGCCGAGGCCTTCAGAGGTGGGGTAGTCGAACTGCGTGATGACCTGGCCGTCCTGGAACCGCCGCATGATCGGAATAACGTCGATGATGGGGTCCGAGGACATGATGACGCCGGCGGCGTGTACACCCCATTGGCGCTTCAGACCCTCAATGCCTAGCGCCGTCTCGAAGACCTTGGCTGCCTCCGGGTCGGTGGCAATGAGCTGCCGGAAGTCCCCGGCCTCGCTGTAGCGCTTGGACTCCGGATTCTGGATGTCCGCGAGGGGAATGTCCTTGGCCATGACGGCCGGCGGCAGGGCCTTGGTCAGCTGCTCGCCCATGCTGAACGGATAGCCCAGCACGCGGGAGGAGTCCTTGAGCGCCTGCTTGGTCTTGATGGTTCCGTACGTCACGATCATCGCCACGCGCTCGTCGCCGTACTTCTTGGTGACGTAGTCGATCACTTCCGAACGGCGACGATCATCGAAGTCGACGTCGAAGTCAGGCATGGAAACGCGGTCCGGGTTGAGGAAGCGTTCGAAGATCAGACCGTGCTGGAGGGGGTCGAGGTCGGTGATGCGCATGGCGTAGGCAACCATGGAACCGGCACCGGAACCACGTCCGGGACCCACCCGGATGCCGTTGTTCTTGGCCCAGTTGATGAAGTCGGCCACCACGAGGAAGTACCCGGGGAAACCCATGGAGGTGATGACGCCAAGCTCGTAATCGGCTTGTTTGCGGACCTTGTCCGGGATGCCCTGGGGGTAGCGGTACTTCAGGCCGGCGTCGACTTCCTTCACCAGCCACGAGGTCTCGTCTTCGCCTGGCGGGCAGGGGAAGCGGGGCATGTAGTTGGCACCGGTATTGAAGGAAACTTCGCAGCGCTCGGCGATCAGGAGCGTGTTGTCGCAGGCTTCCGGATGGTCACGGAACAGCTCCCGCATTTCCTGCGGTGATTTCAGGTAGTAGCCACTGCCGGAGAAGGCGAAGCGGGACCCGCCGTTGTCGTAGGTTGGCTCGAGCAGAGTGGAACCGGACTGGATGGCCAACAGGGCTTCGTGCGCCTTGGCATCGTGTTCGTGTGTGTAGTGGAGATCGTTGGTGGCCACCAACGGCAGGTTGAGCTCCTTGGCCAGGCGGAGCAGGTCACCGGTGACGCGCCGCTCAATGTCCAGACCGTGGTCCATCAACTCGCAGAAGTAGTTTTCCGCGCCGAAGATGTCGCGGAACTCGGCTGCGGCTTCCACGGCCTCGCGGTAGAGTCCCAGGCGGAGCTTAGTTTGGACTTCTCCGGAGGGGCAGCCCGTGGTGGCAATGAGGCCTTCGGAATAGGTGTTGAGCAGTTCACGGTCCAGGCGCGGCCACTTACCGAAAACAGAATCCAACGACGCAATCGACGAGGCCCGGAACAGGTTCCGCATGCCCACGTTGTTGTAGCTCAGCAGGGTCATGTGGGTGTAGGAGCCACCGCCGGAAACGTCGTCCTTGCGTTGGCTCTCATCGCCCCAACGGACCCGCTCTTTGTCACCGCGGGCCGTTCCCGGGGTCACATAGGCTTCGACGCCGATGATCGGCTTGATGCCTTTATCCGTCGCCTTGCGCCAGAAGTCGAAGGCCCCAAACAAATAGCCATGGTCTGTGGTTGCGAGGGCCGGCATGCCCAGGCGCTCAGTTTCGTCGAACAACTCCCCCAGCCGTGCCGCTCCATCCAGCATGGAGTATTCGGTGTGGGTGTGAAGGTGGACGAACGAATCATTGCTGGAAGTCACCACGACAGTCTACCGTCCCGGGTCGGGGAGGAAACGGACCGCAACGGCACCGGACTTCAGGTCAATGGAATCAGGCCGAACCCGTTTCCAACAGATCCAAGGCGTACTGGAGGTCCGCCGGATAATCGCTGGCAACTTCCACCCATTCGCCGGTGCGGGGGTGCGTGAAGCCGAGCTGGCGGGCGTGCAGCCATTGCCTGGTCAGCCCCAGCGTTGCCGCAAGACGGGGATCGGCACCATAGGTGAGATCTCCGGCACACGGGTGGCGCAGCGCCGAGAAGTGGACACGGATCTGGTGCGTCCGTCCGGTCTCCAGATGGACTTCCACCAGGGTCGCCTTACCGAAGGCTTCCAGGACCTCGTAGTGGGTAACGGACGGACGACCGTCCTCGATGACGGCGAAACGCCAGTCGTGGCCCGGGTGCCGGCCGATCGGTGCATCAATGGTTCCGACCAAGGGATCGGGCAGCCCTTGGACAACGGCGTGGTAAACCTTGTCCACGGTGCGCTCCTTGAAAGCCCGCTTGAGCACCGTGTATGCATGCTCGGTCTTGGCTACGACCATGACACCGGACGTGCCAACGTCGAGCCTGTGGACGATGCCGGCGCGCTCCGGCGCTCCGGACGTGGAAATCCTGTACCCCGCCCCGGCGAGACCGCCAACCACTGTGGGTCCAACCCACCCGGGAGACGGATGCGCCGCAACCCCCACAGGCTTGTCGATGACAACGAAGTCTTCGTCATCCAGCAGGATTTTCAGGCCTTCCACAACTTCCTCCACCACTTCAAGGGGGTCACGCCGGTCGGGAACCGTGACGTCCAGCACCGCACCGGCCACAAGCTTTGCCGACTTCCCCAAGGGCGCACCGGCGCTCGTAACGTTCCCTTCGGCGATCAACAGGGCCGCGGCCGAGCGGGATATGTCCAGCAGCTGGGCCAGTCCGGCATCCGCGCGGACGCCGGCCAGATGGTCAGGTACAACCACAGCGTCACTCACCGGCGGGGCCTCCGCCGGCCGGCTTGGCGTCCTTGGAAGACTTCGCGGCGGCGACATGGCGCTTGCCGTCCATGCCAATACCCCGCAAGGTCAGCAAACAGATGATGACGACGCCGGACACCACCGCGGAGTCAGCGATGTTGAAGATGGCGAAATTCGGCAGCTGGATGAAATCGACCACGTGTCCCATGGCGAACGAAGGCTCCCGGAACAAGCGGTCCGTCAGGTTGCCCAGGGCTCCTCCCAGGAGAAGGCCCAAGGAGAGCGCCCACCATGCAGAGCCCAGGCGACGAAGCTGGAACAAGATGGCCACCGATACCGCCGCCATAATGATCGTGAAAATCCACGTCACATTCTCGCCAATGGAGAACGCGGCCCCGGAGTTCCTGATGAAGTACCAGTGCAGCAACGGAGGCAGGACCGGAATGCGCTCCCCCTCGGTCATGGTGCTCGTAACCCAGAGCTTGGTGAGCTGGTCAAACGCGTAAGCGAACGCAGCGAAGCCGGCAAAAAGCCACAGCATGGCCGGACGCCACTTACGTTGCACGGTGGGTGCCGGCTGTGAGGCGTCGTCAGTTAGGTCGTCGGTCATAGTGCTTTCATTCGGGAGGCGTGGCGGTCTGTTATTGGTCTTTAACAGCAAAGGCCGGTGGCCGAGGAGTCCTCAGCCACCGGCTTTTAGAATACTTGCTAAACGTCTGCGGTTGCTTCGCCGACCTCGGGGGCAGCAACGGAACCACGGGCATCGAGATCGCGCAGCTGGCCTTCGATGTAAGCCTTCAGGCGTGAACGGTAGTCACGCTCGAAGCCACGGAGCTGCTCAACCTTGCGCTCCAGGACGGAACGCTGCTGCTCGAGTGCACCAAGGATCTTGCGGGACTTTTCCTGGGCATCGTTCACGAGGCTGGAAGCCTCGATCTGAGCCTCGGCAATGATCTTTTCCTTCTGCTGCGCACCGTCGGAGACGTGCTTGTCGTGCATCTGCTGCGCCATGGCGAGCAGGCCTGCAGCGGATTCAGCGGAGGGGGTAACGCTGTTGCTGGCGGCCGGGGCCTTGGCAGCGGCTGCAGCCTGCTCAGCTTCCTTCTTCTTGGCAGCTTCGGCGGCCTTCGCTTCAGCCTCGGCCTTCGCCTCGGCTTCCTTGTCGACCTTGACGGGAGCCGGAACCTTCTCGACGACCGGAGCCGCAGCAGTTGCAGCGGGCACAGCCGAACCAGCCTCGCCGAGCTTCTTGCGGAGCTCGTCATTTTCCTGGTTCAAGCGGCGCAGTTCCACCACGATCTCGTCCAGGAAGTCATCGACCTCGTCCTGGTCGTAGCCTTCGCGGAACTTGGTCGGCTGAAAGCGCTTGTTGACAACGTCTTCTGGCGTCAAAGCCATCTGGTCACCTCGTTGGTCTAGTTAGTCAGTAGGCCTTCCGGCCGTTCAAAACTACGGTACCTAAATAACATCTTGTTCCTCCAATTCAACACCATCGTGTTGATTTGGAGAATTTGCGGCCTGTGAACCATCGGTGGTCCAGGTTCCGCGGGCAATCAGGCCAGGCTGAAGGTCACTGCCATGGCGATGCTCACGGCAATGATCAGGATCAGGAAGCCCAAATCCAGGGATATTCCACCCAGCTGCAATGGCGGTATCAGTCGACGAAGCCTTCCCAGGGGAGGATCCGTGACGGAGTAGACCACATGTGCTGTAACCAATGCCACACCCCTGGGGCGCCACTGGCGCGCAAACATCTGCACCCATTCAAAGACCAGGCGGATGATCAGGGTGATGAAGAACAGAAACAACACAATATGGATAAGGCCGAAAACAATGCCCACGAGTTAGCTCAGATCTCCCACTTGTTCCGGAATGCGGATCGGTCCCTACTATTGCAACACAGATGCCAGGCAGGTTGACCCGCCTGGCATCCGCGAAAAGACTGTTGTCAGCTCTGATTGAAGAAGCTGGCCTGCGTTTCGCTGGCCTTCTTGTCATCTCCGATGACTTCAACGTACGACGGCGACAACAGGAAGACCTTGTTGGTAACCCGCTCGATACTGCCGTGCAGGCCGAAGACCAGGCCGGCGGAGAAGTCCACCAGGCGCTTGGCGTCCGCTTCACCCATGTCGGTGACGTTCATGATGACCGGAATGCCATCCCTGAAACTTTCACCGATGACCTTGGCATCGTTGTAGGAGCGGGGATGAACGGTGGTGATCTGCCTCAAGCCAGAGGCATCTTCGCGGCTGGACGCCGCACGCTTAATTGGTGTCACGGGTGCGCGGTATTCCTCTTCGACCTCAACAGGGGGCATTTCACGGACAACTTCCCGGACGGGAGCGGGCGCGCGTCGCTCTTCCCGATCCTGTGTCTGGGGGCGTTCTTCGTCGTGGTGCGCGGCGACGGACTGCTCAGATTCGTAGTGTTCATCGCCGTCGGCGAGCCCAAGATAGATCATTGTCTTGCGCAGAGCGCCAGCCATGGTGCACTCCTATCATTTCTGCAGTAGGCGGGCCGCCATGACTTGACATATTGGAACCCCGGCCCGTCATTCCAATACTTTGACGCTACCCCACGGCCGGACGTGAACCGAGAATATCGGAGCCAATTCTCAGGTGTGTCGCCCCGAACTTCACAGCGGCCTCCAGGTCCTGGCTCATGCCGGCGGAAATCGCCGTCGCGGACGGATGGTCGGCACGCAGTGCGGCAGAAATGCCAGCCAGGTTCGCGAACGCTTCTTCGGGGTCCGCGCCGAGTGGCGCGACCGCCATGAGCCCGCACAAACGCAGGCCGGCCGCCGACTCGATCCGGGCGGCGAGGTCCCCGACCATTGCCGGAGCGGCACCGCCCCGGTGGGTACCGGCGTCGTTCTCCAAGCTGACCTGGATGAAGCAATCAAGGTCTGCCCTGCCCGTGGCGTCCTGCTCACGGGCGACAGCCTTTGCCAGGGCATCAACCAGTTGGGGCCTGTCGATCGATTGGACCGAAGACGCATATTTGGCCACGGATTTGGCCTTGTTGCTTTGAAGCTGGCCGATGAAATGCCAGCGGATGTCCAGTTCAGTAAGCCCGGCAGCCTTTGCGGCGGCCTCCTGATCGCGGTTTTCGCCAACATCGGCGATCCCGAGGGCGGCCAACCTGCGGACATCGTCCGCGGGATGGAACTTGGTCACGACGATCAGCCGGGGAGTGTCGGAGCGGGCGGCGGCAACAGTAGCGGCCTTGATCCGGTGACTTACAGCATCGAGACGCTCCGCAAGTTCCGCAGAACGCGCGTCAGCGTGCCGCGGGGCGTCGCCGTTGCCTGGGCTAGTCATGCGTCCACACCAATCCTGCGAATCGACCGGTACGGGAGTCCCGCCGGTATGAAAACAGCGAGTCGCTCTCCAACGTGCACTCCCCCAGGTACTCCACGGCAACGCCGGCAGCGTCCAACTGGGCCCGGACACCCGCAGGCAGGTCCAGGGAAGGAGTTCCCCACGATGTGGAAGACCACGTCGCAGGAACCTTTTCCGCGACCTCGGACCGCAACTGCTCCGGGACCTCATAGCAGTTTCCACAAATTGAGGGACCCACCCATGCCTGGATATCCAGCGCACCCCGGTGCCGCATTTCGGCCACCGTGGAAGAAACGATTCCGGAGGCAACACCCGGGCGACCGGCGTGGGCCACGGCGATAACGGGGCGATCTCCGGAGTCGATCCCTACCAGAACCACCGGTACGCAATCGGCGACCATGACTGCCAACGGTTGGGGCGCACCGTTGGGCAGTACGGCCGCAGACACCATGGCATCGGCGGTGGGCCCGGTACCGTGCGAAGCGATGAACTCCACATGGTTTCCATGCACTTGGTCCATGAATTGGAATCGCTTGGAGCCCAACCCTGCCGACTGCTCCAGCCGGGTACGGCGGAGCTGCACGTCGCCGGGATTGTCCCCCACGTGGAGGGCCAGGTTCCCGGCGCCCGTATCAGTGAATGCTACGGAGACGCCGGGCCGGACCTCATCGCGCCACAAAAACACCAAGTACTTCTTCTCCGAACGGGGCTTACTTCAGGAAGTCAGGAACATCGAGATCGTCCGAGCGGCTGCCCGAAAGATCGGGCTCCACCACTGCGGGGAGGTCGACGTCGAAGCCTGAGTCCGCGGGCAACGCGGCAGGACGCTGCTGGCCCCAGTTACTCAAGCCGGCGGCGCCGATGCCAGCCGTTGCGTGCTGCGGAGCCGCAGCGTTCGACGGCGCGCTGGACGGCGCAGCAGGGCGGTCGGCCGGTACGGGGTTCTGGGCCGGACGGGACTGGTCCATGGAGGGCGAAGTGGCCTTGACGTCGTCAAAGCCTGCAGCGATGACAGTCACGCGTGCTTCGTCGCCAAGGGCGTCGTCGATAACAGCACCGAAGATGATGTTGGCCTCAGGGTGGGCAACTTCCTGGACAAGGCGGGCCGCCTCGTTGATTTCGAAGAGGCCGAGGTCCGAGCCACCCTGGATGGAGAGCAGAACACCATGCGCACCATCGATGGAAGCCTCCAGGAGCGGCGAGGCAATGGCAAGTTCCGCTGCCTTGACCGCGCGGTCCTCGCCGCGGGCCGAGCCAATGCCCATCAGGGCCGAGCCGGCACCCTGCATGACCGACTTGACGTCGGCGAAGTCCAGGTTGATAAGGCCGGGGGTGGTGATGAGGTCCGTGATGCCCTGGACACCTGAGAGGAGCACCTGGTCCGCGGAACGGAAGGCGTCAAGGACAGAGACATTGCGGTCGCTGATGGACAGGAGGCGATCGTTGGGGATCACGATCAAAGTGTCGACTTCATCGCGGAGGGCGTCGATTCCGGCCTCGGCAGAACCTGCACGGCGACGGCCCTCGAACGTGAACGGACGGGTGACCACACCAATGGTCAGCGCGCCCAGGGAGCGGGCGATGCGCGCAACAACAGGGGCGCCACCGGTTCCGGTGCCACCGCCCTCGCCGGCGGTTACGAAGACCATGTCAGCGCCGCGGAGAACTTCTTCGATCTCATCAGCGTGGTCCTCGGCGGCTTGCTTGCCGACCTCAGGGTTTGCGCCGGCGCCAAGGCCGCGCGTCAGCTCGCGGCCGACGTCAAGCTTGACATCGGCGTCGCTCATGAGCAGCGCCTGCGCGTCAGTATTGATGGCGATGAACTCGACTCCCCGAAGGCCGACCTCGATCATGCGGTTGACTGCGTTCACGCCACCGCCGCCGATGCCGACGACCTTGATGACGGCCAGGTAATTCTGCGGTGCTGCCACGTTTCGTGCCCCTTGCTTGTGTCCTATAGCGAAACTGATCGAGTCCAACTTGAATCCTTGGACCTTAACCCTCTAGTTGAAGGTTATAGTTATGTCAAGTAACTCTACTGCGACGGTATTTCCTATGGTTCGCACATGCAATGACCGCTTGCGCGTGTCGTGGGAATGTCGCAAATTAGGGGCTACCGGCGGCAGTGGATTTACATCGTCAAAGCTGCCTATTTGGTGAATGGATGCCGGGGAACACTGACGTCATAGACGCTGACGGGAACCTTCGGATCGGCAGGCATCTTGAGCAGTGCCTCAAGTGCCTTCGCCTTCAGCTCCCTGTCCTCGGCATTGCCCCACACTACAGTCTTTCCGTCCACGAGTTTGAGTTCCACGGCGTCGACCGAAGCCGCAGACGCCGTCGACATCCGGGCTCGGACATCCGCAGGCAAGGTATCCAGGACCGCGGCGATCGCCTTGAACAATTCCGTATTGGTCGATCCGGCACCGGCATCGATCAACGGCAGTGCCACGGCAGAGGGATCCTGCGTCGCACCTAACTGGACCCCATCAACGTCAACCATGATGTAGGAATCGCCCTGCTTCAACAGCGCCACCGGAACACGCTCATTGATGTGCACCAACAGCCCCGACGGCGGCCGGGCCTCCATGGTTGCCGATCGGACCTGGACCAGGGGTTTGAGGAGCTCATTGATGTCCTGCTCAGTGACCTGCGGCAGCGGCTTGCCCTCGAGGCCGGACAACGCCTTCTGCACGGCGTCGGGCGTCAGCAGGGTGGTGCCGTCAACCGTGATGGTCCGTACTGCCAATACCGGCGAGAAGATGGCCCCGGCAATAAGCACGGCAATAAATGCGGTCACCACGGAAACCGTCCACCACACGATGCGGCGTTGGCGCCTGCGCTTGGGTTCGGGGAACGCAATGATGTTGTCCCCGGATGACGCAGCAGACTTGGTTGCCGTCGCGCCTGCCTTCCCGCCGGACTTCCCGGCAGGTTTTCCGGGGGCTTTGTCAGCAGTCTTCTCAGGCAACTTGCGACCGGCTTTATCTGCCGGTTTCACGTCAGGTTCAAGATCCCGTTGCGCACTGATGATGGCGCCGGAGTCATGGCCCCCGGGCTTGGCCGAACGGCCCGCCGCAGGTTCCGGTTGGCGGGCAGCCGGCTTGAACGTGGGCTTCCGGGTGCTAGCCACCCAACGCCTCCACAATGGCGGGACCATAGGCTGTAACGTCCCCGGCCCCCACCGTGATCACCACGTCGCCCTCCGTTGCAACCGCCGCAATGGCGTCCACGGCCTCGGCCCCGGTCACCAGGCGCCCATTCGACAGCCGGTCGGATATCAGCGAACTGGTCACGCCGGGAATCGGGTCCTCGCGCGCCGGATAAATATCCAGGACCAGCGCTGTATCTGCCGCCCCGAGTGCCGAGGCAAACTCCCCGGCGAATTCCCGCGTGCGCGAGAAGAGGTGCGGCTGGAAGAGAACGTGGACTTTGTGGCCGCCGGCTACCGAACGGGCAGCAGACAGGGCGGCACGGACTTCCGTGGGGTGGTGAGCGTAGTCGTCGTAGACCCGCACGCTCCTCCCCTGCCCCTTCAGCTCGAACCGGCGCGAGGCTCCAGTGAAGTGTCCCAGCGCTGCCGCGGCAGCCGCAGGGGCCACCCCCAGTTCAAGCGCCACGGCGAAGGCAGCCGCTGCGTTGAGCGCGTTGTGGCGTCCGGGTACCTGGAGTTCGAGGCGGTGAATGTCGTTGCCAAGACCCACCGACACTTCTCCGGGTCCACCATCGTGGAGCCTGATGTCGGCGTCGGGTGACGTTCCGTACGTCAAGACCCGGGTGCTTTCCTTGGCCGCTGTTCGTTCGGCGAGTGCCAGCGCTCCAGGGTCGTCGGCGCACGCCAGCAGTACGCCGTCGGCGGGCAGCAGCGCTGCGAACGCGTCGAAGGAAGCAAAGACAGCTTCGGGTGTGCCGTAGTGGTCCAAATGGTCCGCTTCGACATTCGTCACGACGGAGATGAGCGGCTGGTAGTTCAGGAATGAGCCGTCTGATTCGTCCGCCTCGGCCACGAAAATATCCGAGGAGCCATGCGCTGCATTGACCCCAAGCGCGGGAACGTTCGCCCCAATGGCGAAGGACGGGTCCAGGCCGGCCTCTTTGAGCAGGACTGCAACCATGGACGTTGTGGTGGATTTCCCGTGCGTACCGGCTACCGTGACCACCCGGTGTCCCGCCATGGTGGCCGCCAGGCCTTCTGAGCGGTGCAGGACAGGCAGCCCGGCACTTCGTGCCGCCACCAGTTCAGGATTGTCGGCCCGGATGGCTGATCCAGCGACGATGGTCTGTGCGTCACCCAGGTTTGCCGCGTCGTACCCGACGGCGATGCGTGCTCCGGCAGCAGCCAGATCCTGCATGACCGGCAGATCCTTGGCGTCGCTGCCGCTTACGGTAACTCCACGGGCAACCATGATGCGTGCAACGGCGGACATGCCGACACCGCCGATACCAATGAAGTGGACCCGGCCGAGGGTCTCAAGGGGTGCGATGCTGGTGGTCATGCGGATACCGCTTCCAGGACGAGATCAGCCATGCGCTGATCGGCGTTTCTAATACCAAGGGCCTCGGATTTCCGGGCCATGTCGTTCAGTCGTTCGCGGTCCGAGAGCAGGGGAATGAGCTCGCGTTCCAGCCACTGCGGGTCAAGGTCCTGGTCCGCGATCAACAACGCACCGCCGACTTCCACCAAGGGAGCCGCGTTCAGGGCCTGCTCCCCGTTTCCGATCGGCAACGGCACAAAGACCGCCGGCACGCCGACTGCTGCCACTTCGCTGACCGTTCCGGCTCCCGCGCGGGCCAGCAGGACGTCAGCAGCAGCGTAGACGTTCTCCATCCCGTCCACGTACTCAACCTGCCGGTAGCCTTCACCGGCCAGCAGGCCGCCGTCGTCGTTCTTGACGGCTTTGCCAACACCTGTGATGTGGAGCGTCTGGACCCCTGCAGCCCCGAAGGCAGGCAAAGCTGCGGCGATGGCACGGTTGATGCTGAGCGCTCCGGAAGAGCCTCCGGTCACGATCAGGGCCGGCCGGTCCGGATCGAGGCCGAGCATGGCTTTGGCGGCCGGACCCGCTGCGCTCCGGTCGAGAGTGGAGATGGCACGCCGCATGGGCATGCCTACATGGCGGGCGCCCCTCAGGCGGGTACCAGCAAAGGCCACGGCGACGTGGTTGCTGAACCGGGCGCCTACCCGGTTGGCCAGCCCTGCCTTCATGTTGGCTTCGTGGACCACGATCGGGATGCCGAGCTTCCGTGCTGCAAGGTACATGGGGGTGCAGACGTAGCCGCCCACACCCACCAGGACGTCGGCCCGTGCGTTCTCCAGGATCCGGCGGGCTTGCTTGACTGCCCCGCCCAGGCGGCCCGGAAGCTTGAGCAGATCAACGGAAGGCCGTCGGGGGAACGGGACACGGTCAATGGTGGCGAGCTCGTAACCGGCCGCCGGGATGAGCCTGGTTTCCATTCCCGACGGCGTGCCAACAGTCAGGATGGACGCCTCCGGACGCTTTTCCCTGATGGCATCAGCAATGGCGAGCAAAGGGCTGATGTGCCCGGCAGTTCCGCCGCCTGCGAGGACGACGGACAAAGGCTTGGTCGCGTGGGAATCAGAAGTCATGAAGTGCTAGGTACGCTTTCGTGCGGGTTTGGGTGAGCGGCGCGGCAGGAATCGTGGACGTTGCTGGGGTGGCAGCTGGCCGCGGGCCAAGGACAACACTACGCCCACACCGCACAGGGACATGATCAGCGCCGAACCGCCATATGAGATGAACGGCAAAGGCACTCCCACCACTGGCAGCAACTGCGTTACCACCGCCATGTTCATGCTCGCCTGGCCCAGAAGCCACACCATGATGCCGCCGGCAAGGGTCCGTTGGAACGGGTCCGTCTGGCGGACCACGACCCGGAAAATCGCAATGCCCAGGATGGCAAACAGCACCAGGACCACAATGGTTCCCACAAGGCCGAGCTCCTCACCGATGATGGCGAAGATGAAGTCGTTGTGGGCTTCCGGAAGCCAGTTGTACTTCTGCCGGCTCTGGCCAAGGCCCAGGCCTGTCCAGCTACCCTGGGCCAGGCCGTACATGCCGTTCGTTGACTGGAAATCGAAGTCGAATTGTTCGGTGCACGTCGCGGACGCCGTTCCGAGCCATGACGTGATGCGGCAGATCCGGTTGGAGCTGCTGACGGTGGCCAGCACAGCCCCGACGATACCCACGGCGCCTGCGATGCCGAGCATGCGCCCTGGAACGCCGGCGAAGTAGAGCCCTGCGGCGGCGATGGCTGCAATGACAATGACTGTTCCGAGGTCATTACCGAGCATCACCAAACCGATGACCAGTCCGGCACCCGGTACAACCGGGATGATCACGTGCATCCACCGGTTAAGGAGCTTTTGTTTCCGGGCAAGCACGGCGGCAATCCAGACACAAAGGACCAGCTTGGACATCTCCGAAGGCTGGAGTGTGACACCGCCGATGTCGATCCAGTTCTTGTTTCCGTTGACGCTGTTGCCCATGACCTGGACCAAGGCCAGGAGGACCACGACGGCGCCAAGAGCCCACCAGGAAAGTTTCTTCATCCAGTTCACGTTGGTTCGTGAAATGACGTACATGGCGACCAGGCCGACGACGCCGAACACGGCCTGCTTCAACGCATCCGCGTAGGGGGACTTTCCCTCCGAGATGGCTTCGACGCTGGAAGCGGACAACACCATCATGATCCCAATGGCCGTCAACGCCAGGGCACAACCGAGAATGAGGTAGTAAGTAGAGCTGTTGGGCGCCTTGCTTTTGCCCTCTAGGCTCTCCCAGAAGCTGCGCCAGTGCCGGCGTAACCCTTTGGGCTGCCTGGCGGCCGGGGGCGTGGCCTTGTTCTTCCCGTCCCGTGGCTCTTTGCCGCGGGTGCGGGTGGGCGTGCTGACCATTGTTACTCCTCGGTGGTCTGTGCCTGCCCTTCCACAAGCTCGCGAACTGCCTGGACGAATGCGTCGCCACGGTGAGCGTAGGAAGAGAACTGATCCATGGATGCAGCCGCTGGTGCCATGAGGACGGTATCGCCCGAGGTTGCCACTCCGGCTGCGGACGCCACGGCCTGGGCCATGATGGTCTCGCCGAAAATTGGCGAAGCGGCGTTACCGGCTGCGGTCTGCACACTCTCAGTGTCACCCTTGGCCTGGGCTATCACCGGGACATCCGGCGCGTGTCGCTGGAGGGAGGCCTCCAGCGAGGCGGTGTCGGTTCCGATGAGCACCACGGTCTTGAGCCGCCGTGCATGTTCCTTGACCAGCTCGTCGTAGTTGACGCCCTTGGACAGGCCGCCGGCAATCCACACCACGTTCTGGAAGGCCGAGAGTGCCGCCGATGCCGCATGCGGATTCGTCGCCTTCGAGTCGTTGATCCACAGGATGTCGTTGTGCTTGGCCACCAGCTGAATCCGATGCGCGCCGGGGAGGTAGTTGACCAGTCCCTGCTTCACAGCCGAGGGTTCCACACCGTAGGCCCGGACCAATGCCGCGGCGGCCAGCGCGTTCGCTACCATGTGGCGCGGGGCCACCGGGCCAAGATCTGTCATGGCGGCCAGTTCCGCTGCCGAATCCTTGCGTTCGGCGATGAAAGCGCGGTCCACCAGCAGACCGTCCACGACGCCCAGCATGCTGATGGCAGGCGTGTTGGTGGTAAAACCGATGGCCCGGCAACCCTCCACAACATCCGCATTCTCGACCATGCGCTCGGTTTCGATTTGCTCGGCGTTGTAGATCGCTGCCTTTTGGGTGTTCTCGTACACCTTGGCCTTGTCCGCGAGGTAGGACGCATAGGAACCGTGCCAGTCCACATGGTCCTCGGCGACATTGAGGCACACACTTGCCACCGGTGAGAGCGAGTGGCTCCAATGCAGTTGGAAGCTGGACAGTTCCACAGCGAAGACGTCATAGTCCACCGGGTCCCGCAGGGCGTCCAGGATCGGCGTTCCAACATTGCCGACCGCGATAGCCTTCAAGCCGGCAGCCTGCAGCATTGACTCGGTCATCCCCACCGTGGTGGTTTTGCCGTTGGTGCCGGTGATGGTTAGCCAGTCGGTGGTCTTGCGCCCTTCACGGACCCGGAGACGCCACGCCAATTCGACGTCGCCCCACACGGCGATGTGCTTGCGCTTGGCCGCCGCCAGCAGGGCCTGATCCGGCCGCCAGCCGGGAGAAGTTACCACGAGGTCGGGCAGGCTGTCCTCAATCAGCGGGAGGGTGCTGACAGCGTCCTCCCCCAGCAGGACGTCAACGGCGCCGACAATTTTCAGGGTGTCTGCCTGAGCTTTGGCTTTGTCGGTGGTTGCGGCGTCCACCACTATTACCTTGGCTCCGAGCTCAATCAGGGTGTCGGCAGCGGAAAAGCCGGACAGGCCGATACCCGTCACCACGACCCGCAGCCCGCTCCAGTTGGAATCCCAGCTGGTCAGCTCCTTGAGCCGGTCGGATGAAGAAGACATGGTTCCAGGGGCCTCGTTCACAGCAGCACCACCCATTCAGCGTAGAAAATTCCCAGGCCTGCGGCCACGAACAGCCCGGCGAGGATCCAGAAGCGGACCACCACGGTGACCTCGGCCCAGCCCTTCAGTTCGAAGTGGTGCTGGAGCGGGGCCATTTTGAACACACGTTTACCGCCTGAGAGCTTGAAGAAGCCCACTTGGATGATGACCGACAGGGTGATGAGCACGAACAGGCCGCCGATGAAAGCCAACAGCAGCTCAGTCCGGGAAAGGATGGCAAATGCTGCCACGGCTCCGCCGATGGCCAGCGAGCCGGTGTCGCCCATGAAGATCTTGGCCGGTGACGTATTCCACCAGAGGAACCCGACCAGGGCTGCGCTGAGGATGGCCGCGAGCAAGGCCAGATCCATGGGGTCACGGACCTGGTAGCAACCGCTGCCCGCTTCCTTGGGTGAACCGCATGCTTGGTTGTTCTGCCAGATACCCATGATGGTGTAGGCGCCGAAGACCATGATGGATGCTCCGGCGGCCAGCCCGTCCAGGCCGTCTGTCAGGTTCACGCCATTGGTTGCTGCCGTGATGATCAGGTTGGACCAGACAATGAACAAGATAGCGCCCAGTACTGTCCCGCCGAAGGCGAGATCCAGCCAGGGAATATCCCGTACCAGCGAGATCTGCGTCGAGGCCGGACGGAGCCCGTCCTCATTCGGGAACTGCAGGACCAGCACGGCGAAGATGATGCCAACGGCTGCCTGGAGGATGAGTTTGGCTCGGGCGTTCAGGCCCAGGCTGCGTTTGTTCGAGATCTTGATGTAGTCATCCAGGAATCCCACGAAGCCCATGCCGACCATGAGGAACAGCAGAAGAAGACCTGACGCCGATGGCCCGGCGGACCGCGGGTTCATCATCCACATGATCAGGTGCGTCACAAAGTAGCTGATGAGCACAGCCGCCACCACGACGGTCCCGCCCATGGTGGGGGTGCCGCGCTTGGTGTGGTGCGAAGTGGGGCCGTCATCGCGGATGAACTGCCCGTAACTCTTGGCTACCAGGAACCTGATGAAGAGGGGTGTGCCTATCAAGGCCACCAGAAGGGCGACGCCGGCGCCGATCAAAAGTGCAATCACAGCTGCTCGTTCCCTTCGCTTGCGGCAGCTTCAGCCGCGCTTTCTCCGGTGGGCTCGGCCCGTGGAGGTAATGCTATCCGATCCCCCAAGTGCCTGAGCCCCACACCATTGGAGGACTTGAACAACACGAGGTCGCCTGGTCTGAGTTCGTTCTGCAGGAGTTCGTATGCTTCCTCCACAGTCTCGGTGAAGGAACATTCATCCCCCCAGGAGCCTTCCTGGATGGCAGAGACATAGAGGGCGCGGGCTTCGCGTCCCACCACCACCAGCCTGGAGATGTTCAGCCGGACCACCTGAGTGCCAACCGCAGTGTGTTCGCGGATGGAGTCTTCGCCCAGCTCGAGCATGGCGCCAAGGACAGCCCAGGTCCTCCTGCCTTGTCCAAGGTCTGCAAGAGTGCGCAGAGCAGCGCGCATGGATTCCGGGTTCGCGTTGTAGGCATCGTTGATGATGGTCACGCCGTCTTCACGTTCTGTTCGCTCCATGCGCCAACGGCTGGCTGCCGACTGGGAGCTGAGTGACGAGGCGATGTCGACGGCTGGAATCCCGGCCGCAAAAGCCGCTGACGCAGCTGCGAGCAGGTTGGTCACGTGGTGGCCACCGATCAGGCGGCTCCGCACCGGAACAGAAGGGCCGCCGTCGGGAAGTATGAGGTCGAAGTCGGGGAAGCCCTGGTCGTTGACCACGACGTTGCGGGCTTCCACCTCTTCGGTCGTAGCGGGCGAGGCCGTGAACCCCAGGACCTTGGCCTTGGTGCGGGCGCGCATGGCAGCTACGCGGCCGTCGTCGAGGTTGATGACCGCAGTGCCGTTTTCGCTAAGGGCTTCGACCAGTTCACCCTTGGTTTTGGCGATGTTCTCCACACCGCCGAATTCGCCGGCATGGGCGGTCCCGACTACCAGGACTACACCGATGTCCGGCTTGACCATCTCCGCGAGGTACTTGATGTGGCCCAGGCCGGTGGCACCCATCTCGATGACAAGGAAGCGCGTATCGGTGTCAGCGGCAAAAACCGTGAGCGGAACACCCACCTCGCCGTTGTACGAACCCTGTGGCGCCACAGTGGCGCCTGCCGTCGACAACACGCCGGCAAGGAGATCCTTGGTGGTGGTCTTGCCGGCTGAGCCGGTGATCCCAATAACCGTGAACTGCTCGCCGCGCTGTTCGCGGTCGGCCCGGATGCGCCGGACCGCTTCAGCCGCCAGGGCGCCCATGGCCAGGACAGCGTCATCGACCACGACGGCGGGATATGGGCTGCCGTGGGCATCGGTCACCTCACGTTCGGCGAGGACCAGAACGGCGCCACGCTCAAACGCGGCGTCGACGAAGTCGTGGCCATCGGCGTGCTCGCCGGGTTTGGCCACGTACAACGAGCCGGGCGTCGCCTCCCGTGAGTCAGTAACCACAGAGGAGGGCACGATGCCCGGATCTCCGGTCAAACGGCCATGGGTGATGTCGGCGATCTCCGCCGCAGTAAGTGCAATCATCTCGGTTTAGGACTCTATCCGCTGGTCGGATGAAACGCTGAATCCCTTGGATGTCAAGGCGGCCCGCAACTCGACCCTGTCGTCCAGGGCGAGGTTTACGCCTTGTACTTCCTGCCACACCTCGTGGCCGCGTCCTGCGATGAGGATGGTGTCCTTCGCCGTCGCCAGGTCAACGGCGAGGCGGATGGCAGCATCCCTCGGGTAGGACTCGATGATCTCGCTGCCCAGGTTCTCTCCCTCCCGCGCAGCAAAGGCGCCCGCCAGCACCTCAGCGCGGATGGCGGCGGCATCCTCATCGTGGGGGTCGTCATCGCTGATAATCACGACGTCGGCCAGACGGGCCGCGATTGCGCCCATGGTAGGCCTTTTGCCTTGGTCACGTTGTCCTGTGGCGCCAAAAACCACGATGACGCGTGACTCTTCCTCCGGTGACCGGACCGCCATCAGTGCACGGGCCAGGGCATCGGGATTGTGGGCAAAATCAACAACGGCGGCGGGCTCCGTGGAGACGAGCTGCATGCGCCCGGGAACAGCAACCGTAAAAGGATCGTGGGCATCCAAGGCGTCCTGGAGCTCGGATTCATCTACCCCGGACGCCAGGACCATGACGGTAGCCAACGCCGCGTTTGCCACGTTGAAGTCGCCCGGCAAGCCGGTGTGGACCCGCAAGGTCCGGCCGTCCGTGTGGTGCAGTTCGAATTCCGAACCCAACCCGCGCGGGTTGATGGACGCGACGTGCCAGTCAGCGTCCGGGGCGCCACTGGAAGAAGCCGCTGAAAGTGTGGTGACCGGAATGTCCGACAGGCCGGCAAGCTTGCGGCCCCATTCGTCGTCGACCGTGACAACAGCCTGGCGTGCGCGTCCGGCGGTGAAGAGTTCAGCCTTGGTGTTGAAGTACTCCTCCATGCTGCCGTGGAGGTCCAGATGGTCCTGGGTGAGGTTGGTGAATCCTGCGACGTCGAACATGACAGAGTCCACCCGGCGGTAGGAGATCGCGTGCGATGAAACCTCCATGGACGCCGCGTCCAGGCCCCGCTCCCGCATCAATGCGAGCAGTGCGTGGACATCCGGGGACTCCGGAGTGGTCAGGAGGCTCGGGATGGGTTCTCCGCCGGCCACTATCTCGATGGTCCCGATCAGGCCCGGCTGCTTGCCCAAGGCACGCAGCAGCGAGTTGATGAAGTAAGTGGTGGTGGTCTTGCCATTGGTCCCCGTGACGCCGAAAAGCGACGGGAAGGCCGCATCCTCCGGTTGGCTGCGATAGATCAGCGCGGACAAAGGCCCGACGGCGGCCCGCGGCTCCGCAATGATGAGGACAGGGACGGGCTGCTCGGTTGCCAGCGCAAGCTGGCGTGCACCGGCGTCGTCCGTAACCACTGCGACGGCACCGGCCTCCACGGCTTGGGGCACGAAATCGGCACCATGGCGCGTGGCGCCCGGCAGGGCCATGTAGAGATCGCCCGGTTCAACGGCACGGGAATTGAGCGTGATGCCGGTGACGCCAAGGTCCTGGCTGCCGTCAGGGGCCGTTACTCCCAGCGCTCCCGCTATGGCTGCCAGGGGCACCGCAGCAACGGATGCGGGACGGAAAGCTGACCGTCCGGCATCCGGCGTCGCGGTATTGGAAGCTGCCTCTTTGTGCTCTGACACGTGGTTCTCCGTTGGTGCTCGTGGAACGACCGGCCGGGGGCCAGCGGCGCCCGGGCCGTTAGTGGTGGATCGAATGGTGACCGAAACAGACGCCCAAGAAGCTTACTTGACGAACTGGGGCAGCCGCGCGGGAGTCCCGGTGGATGGGGCCACGTTGTAGGTCCTCAGGACCTGTGCCATCACTGACCGGAACACCGGGCCGTTGGTGACTCCATAGATGTTTCCCTTGGGGCGCTGCAAGACCACTTCAACGATGAACCGGGGGTCATCCATGGGGGCCATGCCAACCATCGAGGCAGTGTAGCCATCGAAGCCCGGCAGTCCGTCCTCACGCGGGGCTTGGGACGTACCGGTCTTGGCGCCGACACGGTAGCCGTCGATGGCGGCATCCTTGATCTGTCCCTCGGTCACTGCGCTCTCCAGGATGTCCCTGACCTGTTGGGCGGTCTCCTTCGAGACCACTTGGCGCGGATCCTTGGCAGGGGCCTTCTGCTCCTGGCCGTCGGGGCCGATGTAACCGTCAATCAGCCGGGGTTGGAGCATCACCCCGTTGTTGGCGATGCTCTGGAAGGCCCGGACCGTCTGCAGCGTCGACTGCGACACGCCCTGTCCGAAGAGCACCGTGTACTGCTGGCGTTCATCCCATTGGTCTGGCGTGGCGAGGATGCCCGTCGCTTCGGCCGGCAGCCCGATGTCCGTCTGCTCTCCGATGCCGAACTTCTTCAGCCAGTCATACCGCTGCTCTTTGCTCAGGCGGCTCCCGACCATCACGGTGCCGGTGTTCATGGACCAGCCCAGGATGCCGGCGAGTGTGCGTTCTTCGGTGCCGTGCTCGAAAGCGTCCGTGAAGGTCTGCCCGTCAATGGTGTATGCGGGCGGAATGGTGAAGTGGTCCAGCGGGAAGGACTTGCCCTCCTCGATTGCCGCCGCAGCGGTGATCATCTTCTGGACGGAGCCGGGCTCGTAGGCGGCAGTCACCGAACGCACGCCACGGTCCTTGGCGTCGACTTTGCCGGGGTCGTTCGGGTCCGGGGCATTGGTGTCGGCCAGGGCGATGAGGTTGCCGGTCTTCGTGTCGATCACGACGATCGAACCCCACTCGGCATTCATTTTGTTGACCTGGCTCTGAATAGCCTGTTGAGCGAAGTACTGGATGTCGGTATTGATGGTCAGTTTGACGTCACTGCCGTCGACGGCAGGTGTCAGTTCGTCAGTGGCCACGGGAATACGGAGGCCGTCGGCACCGATCTCGAAGACGCGCTTGCCTTCAGTACCGCGGAGAATCTCGTCCTGGGTTTGCTCGATGCCCGCCTGGCCGGTGGTCCCGTCCTTGAGGAAACCCACTACCCCGCCGGCCACGCTGCCATTCGGGTAGACGCGTTTGCTGATGCCTTCAGCTTTGAGTCCCGGGATGTAGAGCTTGGTAATCCGGTCCTCCAGCTCAGGCTTGATGTCCTTGGCGACCACAAAGTAGCGCTTATCCCCCGTCAGGGACTCCCGGACCTTGGCGACGTCGGTCCCGAGCAAGGCCGCAAGATCAGCAATGCCCTGGTCACGCGTGATTTCGTCGAGCTTTTCCGTTTTCTCGTTGTAGCGGTGGAACGTCTCGGTGTTCGTATTCACGGTCTGGTCGACGACGATGTTGTACCGGATGACGCTGCTGGCCAGAACAGTGCCGTTCGCGTCCAGGATCTGCCCACGCTCAGCGGGGAGGACCTGGGGGGTCAGGCGCTTGGCAAGGGCAGCCTCGGCCATCCCGCCCATGTCCAGGCCCTGGACCATGAACAACTTGCCCCCGACCACCAGCAGCAGGGTCAGCATGATGCCGAGCCCAACGCGCAGCCGCCTTCGTGCCGCCGGCGTCTTCGTTTTATTCGATGTGCCGGGGTTCTGAGCCACGTTGATTCCTTGCTGCTGGCCTTGGTTCAGTGGACGGATGGACTACTGTCCGGGAGTCTTCTGCTGGGGGGCCGGGACCGACCCTCCATGAAGATCCACCGGCGGTTTCGCTGCCGGGGACGCCGGAGCTGCCGGCGCAGTTGCCTGCGCGGCCGACGCTGCCGGCGCCGCGGGGGTGACTGGCTTGAGGTTCTCCAAAGGATCCTTGGTGGTCACCGAGGGAACAACATCCAATACGCCCCCGACGGCCGGAGGAGCAAGAACAGCCCCGGGGCTGTCGCCCTTGACTGCGGGAGTAGCCTTCCCGGTCACCGTCATGGTGTTCAGGTCGATCTGGCCTTTGACCGTGGAAGGAACCATACCCAATTCTGTAGCCTTGGCGGCCAGATTCTGGGGAGCTTCGAAGTTCTGCTTCTTCTGTGTCAGGTCCTGGTTTTCCTTGTTAAGGGTCGCGGCCTGCGCCTTGAGCTGCACCAGCTGGTACTGCGCCGTCGACACGGAGATGTTCAGCACCAGGACCGTCAGGAGCGCCGCTGCCATGGCCACGAAGCACAGAACCACGAAGGGGGTCCTGCGCCTGCCGGGAGCACTGCGTACAACGGAGAGCGGCGTGCGCGGCCGGCGGGCGACATCCGGCTTCCCTGCCGGTGTTGGAAGCGCGCGGGCAGTGTTGCCCACCACGGAGGGCAAAGTCCTCGCTGCGGCGTTGCTCATGCGTCTCTCCTCGATTTGATGCGTTCGACGGCCCTCAGCCGCGCAGAAGCCGCGCGCGGGTTCTCTGCGATTTCTGCCGCTGTGGGCACTTCCGTGCCTTTGGTGATTGTCTTCAATTCAGCTTTGTGTTCCTCGAGCTCCACCGGGAACCCGAGCGGCGCCGAGGATTTCGAGCCCTTCTGGAATACGGACTTGACGATCTTGTCTTCCAGCGAGTGATAGGACATCACCACCACGCGGCCACCCAACGCCGTGGCGGCCACTGCGGCCGGAACTGCGCGTTCCAGGACATCGAGTTCCTCGTTGACCTCGATGCGCAAAGCCTGGAAGGTGCGCTTGGCAGGGTGTCCCCCGCTTTTCGCTGCGGCGGCAGGAACCACGCTGCGAATCTGCTCCACGAGCTCGCCCGTGGTGGCAAATGGCTTCTCCGCCCTCGCGTTGACGATCCTGTTGGCAATCCGTCCGGCGAACTTCTCCTCGCCCCATTTGCGGATGATGCGGACAAGATCTTCTTCGCTGTAGGTGTTCACGACGTCGGCGGCGGTCTGCCCGCGGCTCGTGTCCATGCGCATGTCCAGAGGAGCGTCATAGGAGTAGGCGAATCCACGTTCGCGTTCGTCCAGCTGCAGCGAGGAAACTCCCAGGTCCATCAGGATGCCGTGGACCTCCGGAATTCCGAGGTCAGCCAGCACGTCCTCGATCTCGTCATAGACGGCGTGAACAAGGTCAGTGCGCTGCGAAAAGGGCTCCAGCCGGGCGCCGGCCAGTGAAAGTGCTTCTTCGTCCCGGTCAATGCCAACGAGGTGAAGATCGGGAAAGCGCTGCAGCATCGCTTCGGAGTGCCCGCCCATGCCGAGAGTCGCATCGATGGCAACAGGAGTCTCTCCCCTGCTCCTGGCAGCTTCGAAGCCGGGAGCGAGCAGGTTGATGCAGCGGTCTTTCAGGACGGGCACGTGGCGCTCCGATGTGGGCTTTGCCGCGTCCTGCTCTTCCACGCTGCCTCCTCTTTCCTCAGTTACGTGCATGGTGATTCTTGAACCGGATCCCCATCCGCGCCTATCGTCCGCCGGCCTGGCTCAGGGGAAGTTGAGCCAGGAAGACTGTCCGATGGGCGGCTGGAGATCCCATTCAAGAAGCGGTACTGCTTCCACCGACCGGTTAGATGAACCCGGGCAGATTGTCGTCATCCGTTTCCGAGAAGGCTGCTTCCTTCTCGTTGAGGTACTCGTTCCAAGCGTCTGCATCCCAGATCTCGGCCCGGGTGCCGGCACCAATCACTGCCAGCTCCCTTCCCAAGCCTGCGTATGCACGGAGCGCCGGTGGAATGGTCACGCGCCCCTGCTTGTCAGGTACTTCGTCCGAGGCTCCGGACAGAAAGACCCGGATGTAGTCACGTGCCTGCTTGGAAGACAATGGCGCTTCCCGCATCGACTCGTGGATACGTTCGAATTCCTTCTGGCTGAAGACGTAGATGCAGCGCTCCTGGCCCCTTGTGAGGACCAGTCCCTCTGCAAGCTCCTCACGAAACTTGGCGGGAAGTATGATCCGGCCCTTTTCATCGAGACGCGGCGAGTGAGTGCCCAGAAACACTGGCCCCACCGCCCCTCAGTCAAGGTGCCCGTACATACCCAACACTGCCACTACCCTCTTATGTGCTCCACTTTACTCCACAACGCACCACAGTCAACGCACTCGTGGGCGTTTCTCCACCACTTTGAGATTCCTCGGGGCCGAATTGCCGCGGGTTTTCCGGGGGTGGAGTGAAGTGGAGGTATCGACACGTCGGCCGACGTCCAAGTCCCGCGCCGGGAAGCTGAAAGGCGCCTGGGAAGCGCTCTGCACCCCAAAACCGCTTTCGGCGGGAGGAAAGTGGAGCTGGTGGTGGGAAATGGAGGGGCCGGGCGTTGCAACCCTTAAATGCGAAAGGACCCGCTTGGCGGGTCCTTGTCAAAGCTTTGGAAGTGTTTAATCCACGAGCGGGCTCAGGGGCGCGACTGACTCACGATGGCCTGCTGCCGGGAGAAGTGACACGCCCTCCGTCAGTGGTCGTCGCGGCGTCGTTCATCCCAGCGCTCTTCGAGGCTGCTCATGAAGGTGCTCTTGGGCTTGGCCTTGGCGGGCTTTCCCTTACCGGATTTCCCGAAAGCCGCTCCACGCAACGTCGCGAAGTACACGCCAGCACCCATGACTATGAAGCCGAGGACACCCACAGGTATCGCCTGCAGCGAGACGCCGACCAGCAGGAGAAGAATGCCGGCGATTGCCCCAAGGACGCCAATGATGACATGCCTGGTCGACCAGCTGCGGATGGGATCCGAACCCATGGTGTTGGCAAACTTCGGATCGTCCTCATGAAGTTGCTTTTCAAGTTGCTCAAGCAGCTTCTGTTCGTGCTCCGAGAGGGGCATCGCGACCTCCTTTAGTCAGCCAGCGTCTGGACATAACGCGTCCTGTGCGTCTGTTTACCCCAACGATCGGACCAAGAATTTCGTTCCCAAAATACCCTCTTGGTTCAGCGGATACCTCAGGGCCGACTGTTCAGGAAACAGTTTGTCCAGACGATCTAAATCTCTGTAATAAATAGGATAGTTTGTCCGGGGCCGTTCTGAAAGACGCCTGGGGCCGTGCGGGACCAAGGTCACAGGGTTCAGGCCTCCGAGGAAGGTTTACCGGGTTCCAGGAGCCGGGCCGGAAGCAGGGTTTTGGAACCAAATCGCTGGGAAACCCTGTCCAGGGCCTGCTCGGCTGCCCGCCAGTTGTCTTCCCGGCGGTCCAGGCTCAATTGCATCGACGTCTGACCTGCCGGTTCCAATTGCTCCGCCCGCACTCCCACCAGCCTGACGCTCATGGAACGCGGACCCAAGGAGTCGAGCAGCTGCATGGCCACCTGGTAGATCAACTGAGCACTGTCTACCGGGGTGTGCACAGTGCGGCTCCGGGACACCGTGGAGAAATCGGCATACCGGAGCTTCAAGGCGACCGTCCGTGCGAGCATTCCGGAACTCCGGAGACGACTGGCCGTCCGGTGGGACAACCTCAACAACTCCCTGTGCAGCAGTTCTTCATCTGCTGTGTCTACGGAGAAGGTCTCTTCAGCACCAATGCTCTTCTCAACCCTGGTGGGCGTCACTGGACGGGGATCAATTCCCATGGAGAGCCTGTACACATGTTCCCCGCTTGCGCCAAGAACCTTCTTCAGCGAGGACAAGGGTGTGGCGGCCACATCGGCGACCGTTCGGATGCCCATACGCGCCAGGACCTCCCCGGTCTTGCCACCCACACCCCAGAGGGCGCTGACAGGAAGGCTGTGAAGGTAGGAAAGGGTGTCTTCGGCGTCGATCTGCAAAATGCCGTCGGGTTTGCACCGGGTGGAGGCGATCTTGGCAACGAACTTGGTGCCGGCAATCCCCACGGAAGCCGTGATGCCAAGCTCTGATTGGACCCTGCGCCTGATGAGGTGGCCAATTTCCAAGGGCGTGCCCAGCCGGCGGATGGCCCCGCCAACGTCCAGGAAAGCTTCGTCCACGCTCAAAGGCTCCACCAGGTCCGTAATGGACCCGAAGATCTCCATGAGCTGCGCTGAGACCTCGTAGTACAGAGTGTGGCGGGGATTGATGACGACCGCCGCTGGACAGCGCCTCATCGCAATGGACATCGGCATGGCCGACTTGACCCCTGTGGCCCGGGCTTCATAGGAAGCAGAGAGGACCACGGACCTGTCCGCGGGGAATCCCACGATCACGGGCTTGCCCCGCAGTTCGGGACGGCCGCGGAGTTCGACGGAGACAAAGAATGCGTCCATATCCACGTGCAGGATGCTGGTTCGCCTCAATTCCCGCAGGGCCTCTTCAGCGCTGCGGGCCGGTCTGTGTCCAGCGCTTGACTCGCCGCCGGGTGCTTCCTGCCTCACAACGGCAATACTATGCCCGGGCACTGACTAAACTGGAGGCAAAGTCCGGCTCAGCCCCAGGAAGGATACCCTGTGAAGCTCTTTGGAACTCCTCAATCGCGAGGGTTTGCCCTGCTCGCAGTCAGTGTCGCAGTGGCGGTCTCCGCATGCACGCCGTCCCCCAGCGGTTCGGCGGCTCCGTCATCCACCGGCGCTGCTTCATCTTCGTCAGCTTCGCCGGCGCCCTCACCCTCCGGGACAGCGTCTTCGGCGAGCAGCACCCCCTCGCCTGAAACCACCGGGTTCACCGAGTCCAGCGCACCCGACCCCAATGCCACGGCCACGGTCAATGCGCTTGTTCCCGGATTCCCTGAGAAGCTCATTCCCGTCATGCCAAAGACCTCGGTACGGTCCAGCAGCTTCGACAAGAACGCCTCCCTGGCCACCGTGGCGCTGGTAGGGACCGTCAAAGCACCTCCGCAGGGCGTAGTGGACTACTACAAGTCCTCGCTCGAGGCCCAGGGCTTTAAGCTTGTCCCCGGACCGGAAGCGGTGGGCAACGTCACCTCCCTGGACTTTGTCCGCGGTGATGGTGAAACAGTGAATGTCTCGATCATGCAAAAGGAAGGCGTCTCTACCTTCACCATCGGTGCCAATGTGGCAGCCGGGTCCATCAAGTGACGTCAGCGTCCCCCGTCGCGTCAGAGCAGGCCCTATACATTGAAGGCGTCGCCGGCAGCCTCAGCAGTTTCCTGTCGGGACAGCGCGACGTCATGGCTACCGTTTCACCCGACGTCGATCCGCTCATCGGGTCGATCTCGACGTTGGTAACCGGCGGCAAGCGGCTGAGGGCGTTGATGTGCTACTGGGGTTGGCGCGGCGCAGGCGGCCCCGCCGGCGACGCGGACATTGTCACAGCCGGATGTGCCCTGGAACTTTTCCAGGCTGCGGCACTGATACACGACGACATCATCGACCGTTCCGATACGCGGCGCGGCGGCCCAAGCGTGCACAAACGGTTCAGCCAGCTTCATGAAACGAACGGCTGGGCCCTGGACAGCGAACATTTTGGAGATGCTGCCGCAATTTTGACCGGTGACCTCTGTCTATCCTTCAGCGAAGAGGCTTTTACCGGGATTGGGCCCCGCGCCGTTTCAGGAAGCCCTGCCCGCCGCATCTTCAACGTGATGCGGGCAGAGGTGATGGCCGGTCAATACCTTGACATCCTTGAAGAGGTGGCCGGCCCCGTGCGCGACCGGGCGGGATCGGTGGACCGGGCCCGCTCCATCATCCGCTACAAGTCAGCCAAGTACTCCACGGAACATCCGTTGGCATTGGGCGGTGCCCTTGCCGGCGCTTCCACGGAACTACTTGCCGGGTACTCCGGTTTTTCGCTCCCGCTCGGTGAAGCGTTCCAAATGCGCGATGACGTTCTTGGGGTCTTTGGAGACCCAGCAACGACAGGAAAGCCGGCCGGAGATGACCTGCGGGAGGGCAAGCGCACTGTGCTGGTTGGCTTTGCCCTTAATCAGGCTTCGGCGGCCGAAGCCGATTACCTTGACTGCATGCTGGGGAACCCGGAACTCGCTGAGGAGGACGTTGCCAGGATCCGCCATCTCATGGTTGATTGCGGGGCTCTGGACGCGACGGAATCGCTGATCGCGCAGCTGAGCACTGACGCATTCGAAGCGTTGGAACGCCTGCCACTGGATGCACTCCCGCTGCAGGCTTTGGGAGAACTGGCCGAAGCGGCCGTCAGCCGCGCAGCCTGACACCGGGCGCAGGTCAGCCGCGCGGAGCAAGGCAAAGAAGACATGAGACGACGACGGCGGTTTGGGGACCGCCGTCGTCGTCGCTTTAAGTAGTTGCCGCTTTAGGAAGTGAACCGGCTCAATTACCAGGCCAGCGACTGGGCGCGGCGCCTGATCTCCGTTTTACGCCCCTCACGCAAGGCGTCAATGGGACGGCCACGCAGTGATTCATCGGGAGTAAACAGCCAGGTGATCAACTCTTCGTCGTTGTAGCCGGCGTCACTAAGGACCGCAATGGTCCCCTTCAAGCTGTCCACAACATGGCCATCCTGAATAAACAAGGCCGGGACGGAGCGGATATTCCGTTCTCCCCGCCTGACGGCGACGAGCGCACGCTCATCCAAAAGTCCATGGACTTTGGTGATGGAAACTTCCAGCAACCCGGCAACATCCGGAAGCGGCAACCACTCGGAAACAAGGCTTTCTACATTACTCACGGATCAAGGTTGCCATGCCGGCCCACCCGTCGCCTAGCCGGAGCCCGAAAGGGACCACGTCGAAGCCCTTATTACCTGCAATTCCCATACCAACAAATGGCATCAAGAATCTTCCCCCGCGGGAATTGTTGTGTCCACGGAATAAGTATGAGAGATTCACACTGATCACACTTGCACCATTGATAACATCAGTAACATTGGCAACACTGACAACAGCGTTAACAATCAACCCCCGCTGTTTGAGATGAGGACTCCTTCATGACGACGCCCCGCTCGCCGAAACGAACCATGAGCATGCCCGTTATCGCGGCAACCACGGCCGCGCTTCCCGCTGTGGTTTTGTCGTCGCTTGCGCTGGCCCAACCGTCCATCGCAGCGCCCGCACCCCAACCCCGCAAAATACCGGCCACGCTCGCTGCCGCCATGAAGGCCCAGGCAGTGACGACCGGTACGGTGATCCCCGCGCAGGCAGTGGCCGCCACGCTTCCCGCGGCGCTCCGCCCGATGGCCCCCGCAACCCCGGACAGCTACACCGTGGTTCGAGGCGACACCATCAGCGCCATCGCCCGACGTTTCAACCTCGACACGTCTGCAGTGCTCCAGCTGAACAACCTGACTCCCACCACACTGATCTACCCGGGGCAGAGCATCAAGCTCACCGGAACGGCTGCGTCGGCCCCGGCGCCCAGCGCCCCGGCTGCCTCCGGCACCGCGAGCACCGCCACCGTCTACACGGTTGTCTCCGGCGACACCCTCGGCGGCATTGCGGCCAAGCACGGCGTTCCGCTGTCCAGCATCTTCAGCTGGAACAACCTCAATGGCAGCTCCATCATCTACCCGGGCCAAAAAATCAAGGTCAGTGGCGGATCGGCGCCGTCCGCGCCCGCAACTCCGGCACCCGCACCAGCGCCGGCACCAGCACCTGCCCCCCTGGCAAGCACGGGTTCCTACACCATCAAGGCCGGCGACACCCTCAGCTCCATCGCCTCACGGTTGGGCGTTTCGCTCTCCGCACTCATGTCGGCCAACAACGTGAACGCCAGCACGGTCATCTTCCCCGGCCAGAAGCTGACCATCCCCGGCGGCAGCCTGCAGCCTGCTGGAGAGACCACACCGCTGGTGCCCAGCACATTCCTGGGGTTCACCTATCCCCCGGCCGTGGTCAGCTCCGCGAATGAAAACAAGGCACTCCTCAACGCTTCGCCGGTGCCCAGCCGCGCTGAAATGAAGACCATTGTGGCTGACACGGCACGGCGCATGGGCGTCAGCCCGTCGCTGGCCCTCGCGTTCGCAGAGCAGGAATCCGGTTTTGACCAGCGGGCCGTTTCCCCGGCCAACGCCATTGGCACCATGCAGGTCATTCCGTCCTCCGGCCAGTGGGCCTCTGACCTGGTTGGCCGGAAACTCAACCTCCTGGACCCCTACGACAACGCCACGGCCGGCGTCGCGATCATCCGCGTCCTGGTGGCCACCAGCAAGGATCTCGATACGGCCATTGCCGGTTACTACCAGGGACAGTATTCGGTGAGCAAGTACGGTATGTACGAGGACACCAAGCGATACGTCGAATCGATCAAGGCACGTCAGCGCACGTTCGGCTAGGCCTATTGCAGCACCCTCGGAAGGGGCCCGCATCCCACCGGGGATTCGGGCCCCTTCCCTGTCTCGTTTAGGATCGTATGGTGCAAGAAGCAACGCAGGACCACCTCATCGGTACCACCGTGGACGGGCGCTACGTGGTCCGTTCCCGCTTGGCGAAAGGGGGAATGTCCACCGTCTACCTGGCCACTGACAGACGCCTGGAGCGCGACGTGGCCCTCAAGGTCCTGCACCCGCATCTGGCAAACGACCAGACCTTCCTGGAGCGCCTGAGCCGCGAAGCAAAAGCCGCAGCCAGCCTCTCACACCCCCACATTGTCGGCGTCCTGGATCAAGGCGAAGACGGCCATATCGCGTACCTGGTCATGGAGTACGTCAAGGGGCACACCCTCCGTGATGTCCTCAATACCCAAGGAGCGCTGCCCCCGCGCCTCGCCCTGGCCTTGATCGATCCCGTGATCGAAGGTCTGGCGGCCGCCCATTCATCAGGCTTGATCCACCGCGACATCAAGCCTGAGAACGTCCTGATCGCAGACGATGGGCGGATCAAGGTCGGGGATTTCGGTTTAGCCAGGGCCATCTCTGCCAACACCAGCACCGGGGCCCTGATCGGGACTGTGGCCTACTTGGCTCCGGAGCTTGTCCTTGGCCGGCCTGCCGACGCCCGCAGCGACATCTACTCGGCCGGAATCATGCTCTACGAAATGCTGACCGGCAAGCAACCGTACAACGGCGACTCCCCCATCCATGTGGCCTACCAGCACGTGAACGCCTCTGTGGGCCGTCCGTCGGACGCAGCCCCCGGGTTGGCCGAAGACCTGGACGAACTGGTGCAGTGGTGCACGTCCGTTGACGCAGAGAACAGGCCCATCGACGGGTCCGCACTGCTGACTGAACTGCGCCACATCCGTACGACGCTCACCGACGAACAGCTGGATCTCAAGCAACAGTCAGCCACCGCTGTCCTCCCTGCCGCTCCCACCACAGCCATGGCAGCCTCCGGGCCGGACACGAACGCCACTGAAGCCATTGCCACCACGGCATCACCAACGGAATTCATTGCCCGGCAAAGCAACCCCACCACCATCATGGCCGCCGGTGGCGCGTCCTACCAGTCGCCAAAGGGTGCCACGGAGGTGGAGTCACGCCCGCCCGGAAAAAGGGACCTGAAACGGATCGAACGGCAGCAGGCCAAGGACCAGGCCCGTGCGGCGGCAACCCCGGTCCGACCACTCCGGGAAGGTAATCCACGCCGTCGTGGCTTGATCTGGACCGTGGTGATCGTCATTCTTGCGCTGCTCGCGGCAAGCGCCGGCTGGTTCTTCGGCATGGGGCCGGGGTCGCCAGGCACCGTTCCGGACGTCAAGAACAAGACTGTCGCCGAGGCCCAGCAATTGCTTCGCACTGCCGGCTTCCAGTCAGAACCCCAGGATGTTTTCGATGACGATATCCTCTCCGGCCTCGCTGTTGGCACCAAGCCGGAGTCAGGTGCCGAAGTCCGGAAGTTTCAGCCCATCACCCTTTTCGTGTCCAAGGGAGCCCAGCTCTTCCCACTCGAGGACCTCACCGGCGGCACCCTGGACGAAGCCAAAACTGCCTTGAATTCAGCCCAGATGGCCCTGGGCAACGTCACTGAGGCTTTCGATGACAAAGTGCCTGCCGGGGTGGTCATCGCCCAGGATCCCGCGAAGGGCACGGAAGTCAGGCACGGCACTCCCATTGCCCTGGTCGTCTCCAAGGGTCCCCAGCCCATCCCGGTCCCGGATGTACGGGGTCTTGCGCAGGACGCGGCAGTCAAGGCCATCCAGGATGCCGGGCTGAAAGCCGTGATCGCCCCGGAGACGGTGAACGACAAGTCCGTCCCCAAGGGCTCTGTTGTCTCGCAGGCGCCCGCCAATGGCACGCTCGTCAAGGGTGAGACGGTGACGTTGACGGTCTCGAAGGGCCCAAAGATGGTCAAGGTACCGAGTTTCATCGGGAAGCAGGCCGCCGAAGCGGAGAAAGAACTCAAGAAGCTGGGCTTCAAGGTAGAGATCAACAAGATCCTGGGCGGCTTCTTTGGAACGGTACGTGATCAGAATCCCGTCAATACCGAGGCACCCGAAGAATCGGTCGTGACGCTGACAGTGGTGTAGTAACCCGGCCACGCAGCGACCCAGTACCCAAGAAGGCGCGGCCCGGAGAAATCCGGACCGCGCCTTCTTCTGTGGCAGCAGGGACTGTCAGCTACCGCTTGGACAGGGCGCCGGCCACCAGGAACGCCATCTCCAGCGACTGCATGTGGTTCAGGCGCGGGTCGCATACGGACTCGTAGCGGTCCAGGAATGCGTCCTGGTCGATCGGGTCTGCGCCGCCCAAGCACTCAGCGACGTCATCGCCCGTCATTTCAACGTGCAGACCACCGGGGACGGTGCCGAGCGAGTGGTGCACCTCGAAGAAGCCACGGACTTCATCGATGACGTCGTCGAAGTTGCGGGTCTTGTAGCCGTTGGGTGAGGTCACCGTGTTGCCGTGCATCGGATCGGTCACCCACAGCACCTGGGCACCGGATGCCGTGACACGCTCGACGACGGCCGGCAGCTTTTCGCGGATGTTCCTCGCGCCCATGCGGGTGATGAACGTCAGGCGGCCGGGTTCGCGGTTCGGGTCCAGCTTGTCGATGAGGCGCAGGGCGTCGTCACCGCTGGTGGTCGGCCCGAGCTTGACGCCAATGGGGTTCCGGACACGCGACAGGAAGTCCACGTGCGCGTGGTCAAGTTCCCTGGTCCGCTCGCCGATCCAGAGGAAGTGGGCGGAGGTGTCATAAGGGAGGCCGGTACGGGAGTCGATGCGGGTGAGGGCGCGCTCATAGTCCAGCAGCAATGCTTCATGGCTGGCGAAGAATTCAACACGCTTCAGAGCCTCGAAGTCTGCCCCGCAGGAATCCATGAACATAATGGCGCGGTCGATGTCACGGGCCAGCGACTCGTAGCGTGCATGGGCAGGGTTTTCAGTGAATCCCTTGTTCCACTGGTGCACCAGGCGCAGATCAGCGAAGCCGCCCTGGGTGAAAGCACGGATCAGGTTCAGGGTGGAAGCCGAGGTGTGGTAGGCCTTCAACATGCGGCCGGCATCGTGTGCGCGGGACTCAGGTGTGAACTCGTAGCCGTTGACGATGTCCCCGCGGTAAGCGGGCAAAGTCACGCCGTCGCGGGTCTCGTCATTGGACGAGCGCGGCTTGGCGAACTGGCCTGCCATCCGTCCCATCTTGATCACGGGCATTGCTGCGCCGTAGGTCAGCACCACGGCCATCTGCAGGATGGTTTTGACCCGTGCGCTGATCTTGTCGGCCGTGGCAGCCTCGAACGTTTCTGCGCAGTCTCCGCCCTGGAGCAGAAACGCCTTGCCCTGGGCTGCGGCAGCCAGACGCTCCCGAAGAACATCCACTTCTCCGGCAAAGACCAATGGCGGAACAACGGAGAGTTCGTTGACCGAGGCCTTGAAGACATCGGCATCCGACCACGTTGGCTGCTGCGAAATCGGCAGGTCACGCCAGGCATCCAGCCCGGGATAGTTTGCCGCTCCGCTCTGGGCGGTGCTGGCGAGGGGATCTACTGTGGAAGGTGCGGTGTTCGCGGTTAGCTCAGTCACCCTTCAAGAGTAGTAGCCTCCGGCGGGGTTGAGGCACTGCAGGCGTAACTGATGCCGCCGTCTGCGTCACAGTTTCCTTGGTGGTTCCTGGCCTTCGGGATTGGGGTCGTCCCTGTCTTCGGCGATGTCCGCGACGGCGGCTTCGGTCCCTTCGAGCTTGTGGAGGGGCTCCGGCCCCTTACCGGCCAGCCGTGCCTTGACGACGGCGGCATACTCGTCCACATATTCCTGGCCGGAGAGGCGCATCAGTTCGTACATTATTTCGTCGGTGACCGCCCTCTGGACCAGGTGGTCGTCCTCCATGCCGTAATAGCGGCTGAAGTCCAAGGGTTGCCCAAAGATGATGCCAATGCGGCGAATGCTTGGAAGCCTCTTGCCGATGGGTTGGACCTTCTCCGTGCCGATCATGGCTACCGGAACCACCGGAACACGGGTCTGCAGGGCAAGCCGGGCAACGCCCACCTTGCCGCGGTAGAGCCGGGCATCGGGGCTTCGCGTGCCTTCGGGGTAGATACCCAGGAGGCCGCCCGACGTGAGGACGTCTTTGCCTGCCTGCAGCGACATCTCGGACGCGGCGCCTCCGGACCGGTCCATGGGGAGCTGGTTGCTCAGCCTGAAGAACAATGCCGTCAGGCGTCCTTTAAGCCCTTTGCCGGTGAAGTACTCCGACTTCGCCAGGAAGATCACCGGGCGATGCACCATCAGGGGAAGGAAGATGGAGTCCGAAAAGGAAAGGTGGTTGGAGGCCAGGATTGCTGCGCCGTTCTCCGGGACATTGTCCAGGCCTTTGACCCAGGGGCGGAACAGGAGTTTGAGGATCGGACCCAGAAAGATCCTCTTCATGACCCAATAGAACACGTTTGTCCTCTCACGGCCGTTGGCAGGCATGCGTCCGGCAACCCGGCCGGCATTCAACTGCAACCCTACTCCAGTGTGAAATGTCCGGAACAATGACACGATGGAACGCATGACGGAACGCAAACCACCAGCCGCGGCCGCTTTCCACTACGCCGGACATGGGCCGAACGCCTCCACCGGCGTAGCGATCTGCCACGGATTTACCGGCAGCCCGTTGAGCATGCTGCCGTGGGCTGAATATCTGGCCGCGCAAGGCTTCGCTGTCACGGTCCCCCTGCTTCCAGGACACGGGACAAGTTGGCATGACCTGGCCACAACCCGCTGGCAGGACTGGTACCGGGCCTTTGAAAAGAGCTACCTGGACCTCGCTGCCACAACGGAAACCTGTTTCGTGGCGGGGCTGTCCATGGGTGGGGCTGTAGCCCTCCGTCTGGCGTCCCTCCACGATGTTCCGGGCGTCGTGCTGGTCAATCCGGGTTTGAGCTTCTATGACCGCCGTGTGAAGTACGTGGGCGCGTTGAAATACGTCATGCGCACCACGGATCCCATCGTGGAGGATTCCCCGGCACCTGAGCTCATCGAAGACAGTGACTACTCCAAGACACCCTTGAAGTCCGTGCACGAGCTCAAGAAGCTGTTCCGGTCCGCGACCCGGGGATTGACCCAGGTGAAGGCGCCGGCATTGGTCTTCAAATCGTCGGTGGATGGGGTCATTCCGCCCAGCTCGGTGGACACGATCCGCAAGCACATCGACTCGGCGCGCCTGAAAGTTGTGACCCTCCCGCACAGCGGGCACGTGGCCACCCTGGACGTTGACGCACCCACCATTTTTGAAGAATCAGCAGCATTTTTCCGCCGGCACGCCAATCACAGAGTAGCCTCGGAGTCATCATGAAGATGACCCCGGATTTCTCACCGTTCCTCAGCAGCTGGAGCGGAACTGGACCGCGCGTCGGCGTGGTCATGTCCCACGGCTTCACCGGGAGCCCGCACAGCGTGCGGCCCTGGGCTGAGCATTTGGCCGCTGCCGGCTATGCCGTCCGCCTGCCGTTGCTGCCGGGCCACGGCACTACCTGGCAGGATATGGCGAAGCGATCCTGGCAGGAATGGCACAGGGCAGTGGATGATGCCTACCTTGAACTGGCTGCGGAGTGCGACTACGTCTTCGCCGCGGGCTTGTCCATGGGCGGCACCCTGGCATTGCGAATAGCAGCCACGCGGCCCGTCGCGGGGACTGTGGTGGTCAATCCCGGCCTCGTCCTGGACGATCCACGTGCCGTGATCGTCGCCGCACTCAAGTACGTGGTGAAGACGACGCCGGCCATTGCCAACGATATCCTCAAACCGGACCAGGACGAAGGTGCGTATGCACGCACCCCTGTTGCCGCGGCCCATCAGTTGAAGAAGATGTACAAGGACACGGCCGCGATCCTGCCACGCATCAGCGCCCCGGTGCGCGTCTACCGGTCAACAGTGGACAACGTCATATCGAACGCCAGCCTGGAATTTCTCCGCTCCCGCGTGAACGCTCCGGTTGACATCAGCTATCTTCACAACAGCCACCACGTGGCCACCCTCGACAACGACGCACCGGAAATCTTCTCCGGTACGGTCGATTTCATTCAACAGACACTTGCCGCCTTGGCCGGACAGGGGCCATCTCCCGATAAGGACGCAGCCCATGAACAGGCCTGATCCCAACTCCGCCGACCAAAGCGCCAATAAAGACGACGACGCGGTCTGGCAGGACCTCGTGGCCCGGCTTGAGGCAACCAGGTCCACGCCTGATGAACAAGAACCGGATCCCACCGCCGGCCCCGGCGAGGCTCCGGCGGGTCCAGCCAGGTCTTTCCGGGATTTCGATCCCCTCGGCCTTTCCACGTCCGCTGCAGTGCCGGACGCTGATCCCATGGCCGGAGAGGGTCAGGGGCGTGCGCCGGGACCGCGTGACTTTGAGGTGGACGACGACGACGAGTCGTTCGTCCCGGAAGAACCGCCGAGCCTGGCAGGTACCGAACCGCTGACCATGCTGGCCTGGGTAGGCGCTGTGGGCGGACCCATCGCGCTGCTCTTCACTGCCATGTTCTGGCGATCAGCGCCGCTGGCAGCCATCCTCGGAATCGTCGCCGCGTTTGTGGTCTCGGTGGTTTTCCTCATCATGAGGCTTCCGCAGGAGAAGAACGAGGACGACGACGGCGCCCGCATCTAGGTGCCGACGCTCCAGGTCCCGCTGACGCTTAGCTGTGCGTCCGGCCGCTGACCCGTGAGAGGTCGGCAGCGCCAATCATGCCGGCACGTGGGCCCAGGGCGGCAAGTTCAATCCTGGCCATGGGCCGGAAGCCACGCCCTGTGAGGTTCTTGGCAAAAGAGTCGCGGGCAGGACCAGCCAAAAGGTCTCCGGCGTCGCAGAGTCCACCACCGATGACAAACATTCCCGGGTCCAGGGCAGCTGCAAGGTTGGCCAGGCCCAGGCCAAGCCAGTCGCCCTGGTCCGCCAGCAACTCCCGGGACGTAGCGTCCCCGGCCAGGGCGAGGGCGGTGACGACCGCCCCCGTGATGTTGTCGGCGGTGCCTCCGGCTCGATCGAGCAAGGCCCGGCCTTCGGGCGAATTTGTCCTCACCAGCTGGCGGGCTTCACGTCCCAGCGCGTTGCCCGAAGCGTATTGTTCCCAGCACCCTCGGTTCCCGCATTCGCATCGGTGGCCGCCGGGAAAAATGATCTGGTGACCGAATTCGCCGGCGACACCGTAGCGGCCCCGTTCCACCCGGCCGTCCATCACCATGGCACCACCAATGCCAGTACCAAGGGTGATGCACACAAGCCGGCTCTCTCCTTGACCGGCCCCGAAGCGCCATTCCGCCCATGCTGCGGCATCGGCGTCGTTGGTGAGCAGGACCGGGCGCCTGAGCAGTTTCTGCAGGCTGGCCCTGAGCGGTTCGTTACGCCAGGCGAGGTGCGGGCTGAAAAGCACCGTGCCGCCGTCGAGGTCCATCCAACCGGCGGCGCCTATACCCACGGAGGCCACCCTGTGCCCCGCACTGAGTTCGTCCACGAGTTCCACAATGGTCTGTTCAACTGCCCGCGGATCGGCGCCCGGGGTGGACCGGCGCGCCTCGGCGAGGACCCTGCCGTCGGCGTCCACCACACCGGCGGCAACTTTGGTGCCCCCGATATCGATTCCGATGGCCAGTCCCCTGCGGCCCAAGTGGCTTCGCCGGGCGGCCCAGGGGACGTCCTTCCAGGCAGCGGCCGGGGGCCTGGAGTTTACGCGGGTGCTGGACCGAAATGCGGGCATCCCATCATCCTATTCCGCCATCGGGCACGCCCCCGCATCGCCGGGTCCAGAAGTCCCCGAGTTGCTTGAAATGGCGCCTGATCCGTAAAGTTACTCGCCAGTAGGTGAAATAGAACACACCTCCGCGAGCGGGCATACTAGAGTGGAAGAAGCCCCTCGTGGCCCGTGGATATCAAAGGAGCTACCGTGCGTGAAATCAGTGTTCCTCCCCTCGTGAACATCTCCCCTGAAACCAACATCACGGACCTCGTGCTTCGGGAGGCGGGAAAGGCGTCCAATCCCCCGCTGTTCTCCAAGCTGGATGCCAGCGGGCAGTGGGCGGACATCCGCGCCACCGACTTCCTCGCTGACGTCCGGGCTCTGGCCAAGGGCCTCATCGCCAGCGGCGTAGGACAGGGCGACCGTGTAGGCATCATGTCCCGGACACGCTACGAGTGGTCGCTGGTGGACTTCGCGATCTGGTTCGCCGGGGCCGTCTCCGTCCCGATCTACGAAACGTCGTCGCCGTCGCAGGTGGCATGGAACCTTGGTGACTCAGGCGCAGTAGCCGCCTTCGGCGAGTCAGCCCACCATGAGGACATCATCCGCCAGGCCGTCGTCGCGGAGGACATCACGTCCGTTGCCAACGTCTGGCAACTCGAAGGCGCCGGCCTCGATGCCCTGCGCACTGCGGGAGCGGGAGTTCCCGACGACGAACTCGAGTCGCGGCGGTCCGCGGCAGGCCTGCGGGACATCGCCACCATCATCTACACCTCCGGAACCACGGGCAGGCCGAAGGGCTGCGAACTGACCCACGGAAACTTCGTGGAACTTTCCGAGAATGCCCGCGCCTCGTTGCCGGAAATCATCAACGAATCCGGCAAGACCATCATGTTCCTGCCATTGGCCCACGTTTTTGCCCGCTTTATCTCTGTGCTGGCCGTGGCCGGCGGCGTCAGGGTTGCCCACACCCCGGACATCAAGAATCTGCTGGGCGACCTCCAGAGCTTCCAGCCGACGTTCATTCTCGCCGTGCCCCGCGTGTTCGAGAAGGTATACAACTCGGCGCTCACGAAGGCCGAAGACGGTGGCAAGGGCGCCATCTTCCACCGGGCGGTAGACACCGCGATCGCCTATTCCAAGGCGCGCCAGGACGGGAATCTTGGCCTGGGGCTGAAGATCAAGCATGCCGTGTTCGACAAGCTGGTCTACGGAAAGCTCCGGGCGGCGATGGGTGGCCACGTGGCCCACGCGGTATCCGGTGGCGGGCCGCTCGGCGAACGCCTGGGCCACTTCTTCCAGGGCATCGGCCTGCAAATTCTCGAAGGGTACGGGCTGACCGAAACCACGGCTCCGATCTCCGTCAACACTCCATCCATGATCCGGATCGGCTCGGTGGGCGCTCCCCTTCCGGGGAACTCAGTGAAGATCGCGGACGACGGCGAGATTCTCGCCAAGGGCGTCTGTGTGATGCGCGGCTACTACAAGCGACCTGACCTCACGGAAGAGACCTTCACGGCCGACGGATGGTTCCGAACCGGCGACATCGGAGAGCTGGACAGCAACGGCTTCCTGAAGATCACTGGCCGCAAGAAGGAGATCATCGTCACCGCAGGCGGCAAGAACGTGGTCCCTGCGCTGTTGGAGGACCAGATCCGCGCAGACGCCTTGGTGTCCCAGGTCCTGGTGGTTGGTGACAACCGTCCTTTCATCGGCGCGCTGGTGACCTTGGACGAGGAAGCCCTGCCCGGCTGGCTCGAACGCCACGGACTTCCGGCCGGCACGACTTTGGCCGAGGCCACCGAAAACTCCGTGGTCAAGGCTGCGGTGCAGGAGCTGATCAGCAAGGCGAACCAGTCCGTCTCCCAGGCAGAGGCCATCAAGGCCTTCCGTGTGGTTCCGGCTGACTTCACCGAGGCCTCCGGTCACCTGACACCGTCGTTGAAGGTCAAGCGCGCGCAGGTCATGAAGGACTTTGACGCCGTGATCGAGGAAATGTACTCGGCTCCCCGCGCCTCCTAGACCCGCCTTCCGGCCAAACAGCCGGACCGCACACAGCAAAAAGCAAAAAAGTACCCCGCCCGGATGATTCCGGGCGGGGTACTTTTTCGTGGCCGCTTGCTAGCTGATGACCAGCAGCAGATCGCCACCCTGCACTTGCTCCACCGCTGAGATGGCCAGGCGCGAAACCGTGCCGGCCACCGGCGTCGTAATGGATGCCTCCATCTTCATCGCCTCAATGGTGGCCACAGTGTCACCGGCCTTCACGGCATCGCCGGCCTTGACCGTAACGGTCACGGCACCGGCGAACGGTGCTGCAACCTGTCCGGGCTGGGCTGGGTCGGCCTTTTCTGCAGCCTTGACGTTGCTGACCACGGAGCGGTCGCGGACGACCACGGGCCGGGACTGGCCGTTGAGCGTGCACATGACCGTGCGCATGCCCTTCTCGTCGGCTTCGGAAACGGCTTCGAGCTGCGCAATGAGGCGGACGCCCTTTTCCAGTTCGATGACGTGCTCGGAGCCCTGCTGGAAACCGTAGAGATAGTCACGGGTGTCGAGAACGGAAAGGTTGCCGTAGGTGTCCACGCTCTTCAGGTAGTCCTTGGTGGGACCAGCGAACAGCAGGCGGTTCAGCGTGTGCTGGCGCGTCTTGGAGTCGCCCTTGAGCGCTGCGCTGTCTTCCGGGCTGATATCGACGTCGCGGACCTTCACGCTACGGCCCTGGAGGGCCTTGCTGCGGAAGGGTTCGGGCCAGCCACCGGGAGGATCACCAAGTTCGCCGGACAGGAAGCCGATGACGGAATCCGGAATGTCGTAGTTCTGCGGGTTCTCGTTGAAGTCCGCCGGGTCTGCGTTCAGTCCCACCAGGTGCAGGGCGAGATCGCCCACGACCTTGGAGGACGGTGTCACCTTGACGAGGCGGCCGAGGATGCGGTCTGCCGCGGTGTACATGTCCTCGATCGCTTCGAACCGCTCCCCCAGTCCCAGGGCAATGGCCTGCTGGCGCAGATTGGACAGCTGGCCGCCCGGGATCTCGTGCTGGTAGACACGGCCGGTCGGGCCCGGGAGTCCGGATTCGAAGGGTGCGTAAACGCGTCGCACAGCTTCCCAGTACGGTTCCATGGCGCCGACGTTGGCCAGGCTGAGGCCGGTGTCACGGGGAGTGTTGGCCAAAGCGGCAACCAACGCGGAGGCAGCAGGCTGGCTGGTGGTACCGGCCAGGGAAGCCGCGGCGACATCCACCGCATCCACGCCGGCGTCGACAGCTGCCAGCAGGGTGGCCAACTGGCCGCCGGCGGTGTCGTGCGTGTGCAGGTGCACGGGCAGGTCGAAGCGCTCACGGAGTGCGGTAACGAGCTTGGCCGCGGCGGCCGGGCGAAGGAGGCCGGCCATGTCCTTGATGGCGAGGATGTGCGCACCGGCGTCGACGATCTTCTGGGCCAGGTCCAGGTAGTAGTCCAGCGTGTACAGGTCCTCGTTGGGATCCAGGAGGTTGCCGGTGTAACACATGGCCACTTCCGCTACAGCTGTTCCCGTGGCCCGGACCGCCCGGATGGCCGGAGCCATCTGGTTGACGTCATTGAGGGCGTCGAAGATCCTGAAGATATCGATGCCCGTAGCGGCGGCTTCCTCGACAAAAGCTTCCGTCACTTCTTCCGGGTAGGGCGTGTACCCGACGGTGTTTCGTCCGCGAAGCAGCATCTGGAGGCAGGTGTTCGGAAGGGCCTGGCGCAGTGCGGCCAAGCGGTCCCAAGGATCCTCGCCCAGGAACCGTAGGGCGACATCGTACGTCGCGCCACCCCATGCCTCCACTGAAAGCAGCTCAGGCATCAAAGCTGTCACGGCCGGACCGGCCGCGACCAGATCGCGGGTGCGGACCCGTGTGGCAAGGAGCGACTGGTGGGCGTCACGGAACGTGGTGTCCGTGACCGCCACAGCGTTCTGCTCGCGCAGAGCCTTGGCGAAGCCCTCCGGACCGAGCTCGATCAGCTTCTGCCGCGAACCCGACGTCGGAACAGGACCCTCGACGGCGGGCAGCTTGCTTGCGGGATCGCTGTGGACCTTGAGTTCGCCGTTCGGCTTGTTCACAGTCACCTCAGCCAACCATGTGAGCAGCTTGGTGCCACGGTCGGCGGAGATGTGCGACTTCAACAGTTCAGGACGCTTGTCGATGAAATCCGTCGCCACATTGCCGGCGTTGAAGTCGGGGTCGGCGAGGACGGCCTGCAGGAACGGTATGTTGGTGGACACGCCACGGATACGGAACTCGGCGAGCCCGCGCCGGGCGCGGGCAACAGCAGCCGGGTAGTCGCGGCCGCGGCAGGTCAGCTTAACCAGCATGGAGTCAAAGTGGGGGCTGATCTCGGCACCCGAGTAAACCGTGCCGCCGTCGAGCCTTACACCGGCGCCACCGGCTGAACGGTAGCCGGTGATCTTTCCGACGTCAGGCCGGAAGCCGTTGGCGGGGTCTTCAGTGGTGATACGGCACTGCAGGGCAGCGCCCTTGATGGAGACGGTTTCCTGGCTCAATCCCAGATCCGCCAGGGTCTCCCCCGACGCAATGCGCATCTGCGCCTGCACGAGGTCGACGTCGGTGATTTCCTCCGTGACGGTGTGCTCCACCTGGATGCGGGGGTTCATTTCGATGAAGACGTGCTGTCCCGCACGCTCGCCTTCGGTGTCCACCAGGAACTCGACCGTTCCGGCGTTGACGTAGTTCAGTGCTTTGGCGAACGCCACGGCATCGCGGTAGAGCGCCTGGCGGATGTTCTCATCCAGGTTCGGTGCCGGGGCGATTTCAACGACCTTCTGGTGGCGGCGCTGCAGGGAACAGTCACGCTCGAAGAGGTGCATGACGTTGCCCTCGGCGTCAGCCAGGATCTGTACTTCGATGTGGCGCGGACGCAGTACGGCCTGCTCAAGGAACATTGTGGGATCACCAAAGGCCGCGTCAGCCTCGCGCATGGCAGACTGCAGTGCTTCGGGGAGGGCCTCGCGCGTCTCAACGCGACGCATGCCGCGACCGCCACCTCCGGCAACAGCCTTGGCGAAGATGGGGAATCCGATCTCGTCGGCTGCCGCAATAAGTTCGTCAAGATCCTTGGAGGGCTTGCTCGACTTCAGGACGGGCACACCGGCCTTGCGGGCGGCTTCCAGTGCTGCGACTTTGTTGCCGGCCAGTTCCAGGACCTCGGCGGGCGGGCCCACGAAGGTGATGCCCGCAGCCTTGGCCGCTCGCGCGAGATCCGGGTTCTCCGAAAGGAAGCCATAGCCGGGGTAGATGGCGTCTGCCCCGGCTTCCTTGGCGACGCGGACAACCTCCTCGACGTCCAGGTAGGCGCGGACGGGGTGACCCACCTCGCCGATCAGGTAAGCTTCGTCGGCTTTCTGACGGTGGATCGAGTTACGGTCCTCGTGCGGAAAGACGGCCACGGTCTTGGCGCCCAGTTCATAACCAGCGCGAAACGCCCTGATCGCGATTTCGCCGCGATTGGCCACCAGAATTTTCGAAAACATACTTCTCCTGCATCATTGCGGGTGGATCGGTCGGTGGTCACAGTGTGTAGTGCCGCCAGCATCAAACACAAATCTTTGTGGCAACCATCACAAAGGGATCGTCATGTGGGCTGTATATGCGTGCGCGCGATCCAACGGCATGCTATTGCCAACTGCGATCTCCCTTGGCCGGGCGCGTAGAAAGCGGGATTCGATGCCGAAGCACCATATGATGTTGAGGGGGCTTCGGCAAGCCCCGGCTCCGGTGATTCCGGAGGCGAATGAGCGCGATACGGCAACCGGCGTTAGGTTTTGGGTTTTCAAGTGCAAGTAGTCAGCATCAGCAGCCTCAAAGGTGGAGTGGGAAAGACGTCCGTGACCACCGGTCTGGCGTCCGCGGCCCTCGCTGCCGGCATATCCACCCTGGTGGTGGATCTCGATCCCCATGCCGACGCCACGACGGCACTTGGTGTCCAGCCCGGCGGCCAGCAGGACATCGGTCGGATGCTGAAAAGCCCTCGGCGCGCCAGGCTCCAGGACAACGTCGCCGGCAGCAGCTGGGTCTCCAACGGCTCCAGCAACGGCACCCTGGACGTCGCAGTAGGCTCAGCGTTCACCGGAATCTACGACCGCCCCGACCTCGGCCGCCGCGACCTCCGCAGGCTGTCCACGGTTCTGGCCGGCACCACCAACTACGAGTTGGTACTGGTCGACTGCCCGCCGTCCCTGAATGGATTGACCCGCATGGCCTGGAGCGCCAGTGACCGCGTGGTGCTCGTGGCCGAGCCCGGGCTGTTTTCCGTAGCGGGCACCGAACGAACCATGAGGGCCATTCAGCTGTTCCGCCAGGAATTCGCCCCCAATCTGGCCCCGGCAGGTATCGTGGCCAACCGCGTGCGCAGCGGATCCGCCGAGCACACCTTCCGCCTGGCCGAAATGGAGTCCATGTTCGGAGAGCTGCTGTTGACTCCGCACATTCCGGAACAAGCCAATTGGCAGCAGATCCAGGGTGCGGCGCATTCCGTCCACCACTGGCCGGGAGATTCTGCGAAGAATGCCGCAAAACTTTTCGATGCCCTGCTGGAGAGTCTTCTTGAGGGGCAGGGTTCCACCAGGGAACGCCGCCAACGCTGACGGGCGCGGGGCTCCGTCAGCGGCCCCGGTCTGCACAACAAGAAAGCCTCTTCCCTGTGGGAAGAGGCTTTCTTCATATCATTTGTCTGTTGCCTAGCCTATGCGGCGGGCAACGCGGCGCTTGCTCAGTTCGTCGTCGGGAAAGGATTGCTCGACGGCGTGCTCGCTCGGCAGCGCGGCCAAGCTGCCCTCAACTTCCCGCCATACGCGGCCAACGGCTATGCCGAAGACTCCTTGGCCACCCTGCACCAGGTCGATGACCTCATCTGCGGAGGTACATTCGTAAACACTGGCACCATCGCTCATGAGGGTGATCTGCGCGAGGTCCTCCACGCCACGTTCGCGGAGGTGTTCCACCGCGGTCCTGATCTGCTGGAGTGATACGCCGGTGTCAAGAAGTCGCTTGACCACTTTGAGAACCAGGATGTCGCGGAATCCGTAGAGCCGCTGTGATCCGGAGCCGGCAGCTCCACGGACAGCAGGTTCAACGAGTCCTGTGCGTGCCCAGTAGTCCAGTTGGCGGTAGGTTATGCCTGCCGCCTTGCATGCGGTGGGGCCGCGGTATCCCGCGTCCTCGTCCAGCACGGGAAGATCCTCGGTGAAGAGCAGACCTTGGGCGCCGGATGCGGGCGCAGCAATGCCGGCAGAGGACTGCTTCAGCTCGCCTGCTTCGCCTTTCGGACTCACGTGACCTCCTTGTTCTCAGCTCCCTTGGGGACGGTGCATACCCCTGACACAACAACAAAATGCAGCAGTGTAATTCCCACAAGTCGGCACCTTCCAGTGTGACTTGCGCGGGCAGTGTATGCAACGGGAACTTGATACTTCGACGTTAGGCCCGTGAAGCGCCGAGGTCAAAGACCTCGGGCCCAAAATCCAGTCGTGTCGAAACTTTCACCCTCAACTTTAGGTTGAGGGTGTTTCAACCTTCGAAATCTTCAGGTTCCACATCGTCGAGGAACTCGCGGAACCGGCGCATTTCTCGTTCTTCGTCCACCGTGGGATCCGGCTCCGAATCCTCGCCTTCATCGTGCTCGGTGATCCGGACACCCGCTTCTTCCATGACGGCGTCAGCGCACCAGATGCGGCACTTGGCCCGCAAAGCCAGGGCGAGGGCGTCCGAGGCGCGGGAACTGACCACCGTGCCGTCGTCGAACTGCAGCTGGCCATAGAAGATGTTGTCCTCGACCGCCACGATGTTCACGCTGATTATTGTGTGACCCAGCGATTCCACGACATCGATCAGGAGATCATGCGTCATGGGCCGGGGCGGGACCACGCCCTGCTGGGCGAGGGCGATGGCACTGGCTTCCGGCGTGCCGATCCAGATTGGCACATGCCGTTCACCGTTGAGTTCGCGAAGGAGCACCAATGGCTGGTTGGACGGCAGTTCGATCCGCACACCGACAATTTCGACTTCGATCATCAGCTGTCCATCCGGGAGATTCGGTCGTGGACGAGGGCCCGGTGGAGGGTGAGGCACAGCTCGCTGATCTCGCGTGCCGCTTCTGCGGCCCTTGCCTGGGATGCTGCGTCGCGCCGTGAGGTCAACGGCGCGACGGCCCTTTCAACCAAGCCGAACTCCCGCTCGGCTGCAGCCTGGAAGGGACGAAGGTGCCGGGGCTCAAGGCCGTGGCCCTCCAATTGAACGCAAGCCCTGGCCACCTGGAGGGCATGTTCGTCGAACTTGCCACCGACATGGGAGATCAAGCCAAAGCTCAGGAGCGATTCCAGCAGCGGCACGCTGGCGCCGGACTCGGCACGCAATTGCTCCTCCGTGAGGGCCCGGGCTCGTCCTTGCATCTCCGCCGCCATTTCCGGCGAGACAACCCTCGGGGAGACAGTGACCCCCGGAGGAAGATTCTCCGGCCGTTCACCGCGGTCGATGGCGTCGAGGTAGTCCTTGATGACCTTGAGCGGCAGGTACTGGTCACGCTGCAGGGCCAGGACGAAGCGCAGGCGCTCCACGTCGCTGTCCGAATACTGCCTGTATCCGGCAGGAGTCCTCTTCGGATTGATGAGGCCCTTTTCCTCCAGGAAGCGGATCTTGGACGCAGTCATTCCAGGGAAGTCATCGCTCAATTGGGCGAGGACTTCCCCGATGTTCAGGACCTGCGGCCCGCGACGGTCCGGCTGGGCAATAGCCACAGGCAGGTTCCCCGTCAGACTTGGCCTGCTGAGCGGACAGGGCTGATGTAGTAGGTCAACCGGAACTTACCGATCTGGACCTCGTTGCCGCTCTTGAGCTGCACGCGGTCAACGCGGTCGTGGTTGACATACGTACCGTTGAGGCTGCCCATGTCTACGAGCTCGAATCCCGACGCAGTGCGGATGAACTGCACGTGCTTGCGTGACACCGTGACATCGTCAAGGAAAATGTCCGCGTCAGGATGCCGGCCGGCAGTTGTGGTGTCCGCGTCCAGCAGGAACCGGGCTCCGGCGTTGGGTCCGCTGTGTGCAATGAGCAAGGCCGAATTCGGCGGAAGAGCATCCACGGATGCACGCTCTTCAGGAGCCAACTTGGGGGCAATGCTCGGCTCGTCCCACGTTGGCGTGATGCTGATCGAGGTGGTCTCCGACGTCGGCTGTTCCTCCGCGCCGTTCCCGACATTGGCTTGATTCTGTTCGCCGCCAACCATGGAATTTCCTCCTCATCCGCTGACAGTTCCAAACCCTGCCAGCAACTTCCGCATCCCGGTACCGCCGGGCAAATCGGTTCCTGGCCCGCCCTTCCATTTCCCCTGTAATGGGAAAACAGCCTGGCGGGCCAGATAACTTTAGCCTACCTGTTGTTCGTACTCCGATGCACTGAGCAGGGAATCCACTGCGTCAGGTTCTGCGAGCTTTACTTCAATGAGCCAACCTTCGCCGTACGGGTCGGAGTTAATCAGTGCGGGATCCGTATCCAACGCGTCATTGCGATTGGTGACCTCGCCGGAAACCGGAGCATAGATGTCGCTGACGCTCTTGGTGGATTCGACTTCCCCAACAACTTCATTGCCGGTGATTTTTGTCCCCGGCTCCGGCATCTGGGCGTAGACCACGTCGCCCAGCGCGTCCTGGGCGAAGTCGGTAATGCCAATGCGCACAACGCCGTCGGCATCCGGAGCGGTGACCCACTCGTGTTCTGCAGTGTAGGAAAGTTCTTCAGGAATATTGCTCACGGGTGGCCTTTCATCGGGACAATGACGAACCTCGGCGACGGCCTGCGCAGCTGGCCGCCGCTGAAAGTATAGGCACAATTCCCCTGCGCCTGATGGGGTCTCTGCCATGATTGACCCATGACTGAACAAGCACAAGTACCAGCCGGGAAAAAGAGCAACCTGGGCGCCAAAATAATCCTGGTCCTTGTGTTTTTGCTAGTGGCTGTGGCCGCCTGGTTCATTCTTGGGGCAATTCTTCCCAGATGGTGGTCCGATGTCATCGCAGGACAAATCAGGCGTGACCTTGGTGCCAGCGTGCTGGTCGGCATGTTCTACGGCTTCGTATTTACCTTCATTCCTTTGCTGGTCGCCTGGCAGGCCACCAGGAAAGCGGTTCGCTGGCCCTGGAAATCAGCCATCGTCCTGCTGGCAGTTGCCATCGCAACTCCCAATCTGCTCACTGCCGGAATCGTCTTTGGCTCCACGGAATCAGCCCACGCCGGCCAGAGGACCCTCAGCGTGGATGCAGGCTTCTTCACCACCTGGACAGCCATCTCCGCCGTTGCCGCGGTAGTTGTCTTCATTGCGGTGACGGTCATGTGGTCGATCTGGCGGCGCCGGGGCAAACAGATGAAGGCCCTGAAGCAGGCGGAGAACGAACGCATCAAGGCTGCACGGAACCGGAACGCCGAACCGGAACCGCAGAACCCCACGCCCACCCCGTAAGAGCCGAAAATGCCCGCCACGGACTTTCCGTGGCGGGCATTTTCCTGCCTGCGTCAGACGTGACGCTCCAGGCGTCGGGCTCCAGACCACATGACTTAGGCGACGATGGCCCCATCAGGTTCGCGTTCGACGTCGGGAGTTGCCGTCGGCGCGGCCCCTCCCCCGCGCTTGGCGGCCGCAGCGGCAGCAATCATGACCAGCAGGGCAGCAACCGTGATCCCTGCGCCCGCCCAGATGGGCGAGGTGTAGCCGAGACCGGCAGTGATGGTGACGCCGCCCAGCCATGCGCCCAGCGCGTTGCCAAGGTTGAAGGCACCAATGTTCGCACCCGATGCCAGCGTTGGTGCCGTGGAGGCGAAGTGCATCACGCGCATCTGGAGGCCTGGAACGGTTGCGAATCCGAATCCGCCCATCAGGGCCAGGGACACCAGGGTTGCAATGCTGCTGGCAGCCGTCAGGGCGAAGAAGACCAGAACCACCACAAGTCCGGCGAGGATCACGATGAGTGACTTGTCCAAGGCCTTATCGGCAGCCTTGCCGCCGAGGAAGTTGCCGACGAACAATCCTCCACCGAACAGCACCAGCAGCCATGGGACGGCGCCCGGCTCAAATCCGGAGACCTCGGTGAGGGTGAAGGCAATGTAGGTGAAGGCGCCGAACATGCCGCCGAAGCCGAGGATGGTCACGATGATCGACAGCCACACCTGGCCGGATGCGAAGGCGCCCAGTTCGCTGCGTAGGCCCTTTGTGGGTTCCGTGCCGGCCTTGGGGACCATGAAGGCGACGCCGAGCAGCGCCACTACGCCGATCACGGTGATAGCCCAGAACGTTGAACGCCAGCCGAAGTTCTGGCCCAGCAAGGTCCCGAAGGGAACACCCAGGACGTTGGCCGCCGTCAGGCCGGTAAACATGATCGCGATGGCGCCGGCCTTCTTGTGCGCCGGCACGAGGCTTGCGGCCACCACTGAGCCGATACCGAAGAAGGCCCCGTGGCACAGTGCGGCCACTATACGTCCGAGCAGCATGGCCGAGTAGGTGTCGGCGATCGCGGAGAGGAAGTTGCCTGCGATAAAGAGCACGAGCAGGCCCATGAGTACAGGTTTGCGGGGCAGCCGGGTCACAGCGGCAGTCACCAGCAGGGCACCGACAGTGACGCTGAGGGCGTAACCGGAGATGAACCAACCGGCCGAAGCCTCGCTGACGTCGAAGTCGGCGGCAACCTCGGGCAAGAGGCCCATGATCACGAATTCGGTCAGTCCGATGCCGAATCCGCCGAGGGCAAGGGCAATCAACCCTGCGGGCATGTGGAACTCCTTAGATGGCCGGTTCCCCTGGGAAGTGGAAGTGCGCCGCCGGGAACCGTAGAATAATAGTTGCAGACGCTTTATATATAGTTGCATACGCTAGATACTTGCGCAAGCAACTACTCTCGAACGTCCGCGATCGACTCAACATCAAGGCAGGAGCACAGCAGACATGGGCATCAAGGATGACGCCGTAGAAGTACGGGCACAGGGCTGGCGGACCCTTGCCGCCCTGCACGGAAGCATCGAAGCGGAGCTGGAACGAGCGCTCCAGGCCTCGAACGAGCTCTCTGTCGTGGAGTACACGGTGCTGGATGCCCTGAGCCGCCAGGACGGCTGGCACATGCGGATGCAGCAGCTGGCCCGCGCCACCGCACTCTCAAGCAGCGCCACAACGCGCCTGGTCAACCGCCTGGAGGATCGGGGACTGCTCACCCGCATCCTCTGCGCCGACGACCGGCGAGGGATCTACACGGAGCTGACGGGCGCCGGCCAGAAGCTCCTCGAAGCGGCCAAGCCTGTCCATGACGAGACTCTGGCTGCAGCCTTGGACGCCGCGGAGGCCGTGCCGGAGCTTGAGCCGCTGGTGAGGGCGCTCGGAGCGTTGCAAAAGGCTTAGTCCGGATTCCGGGCTCGTAGGCGCAATTCCGCCCTGAATGACGGGCGTGGCCAACGAGCCCGGGAAGTCTTGCGCCTTAGCGACCCGACTTAACGACCAAAGGCCGGAATCACGCGTTTCCACGTGATTCCGGCCTTTTTGGTCGGGCTGACAGGATTTGAACCTGCGACCCCTTGACCCCCAGTCAAGTGCGCTACCAAGCTGCGCTACAGCCCGCTGGTTCCACCGTTCTCCGCCTAAGTTTTCCTCCGAAGAGTCCCACCTAAGCAGTCCGGCCGAACCACCTCCAAAAGCTTACACGAAGTTGGAGGTCGGAGACGCCATCACAGCCAAAGTGGTCTGTGATGCGCGTCTCACTTAGCGCTTCTTGCCGCGCTTTTCGCGTACGCGCATGTTGACCTCGATGGGCGTGCCCTCGAAGCCGAACGTTTCGCGCAGGCGGCGGGTGATGAAGCGACGGTATCCCGGGTCCAGGAAGCCGGTGGTGAAGAGCACGAACTTCGGCGGTCGGCTGGAAGCCTGGGTACCGAAGAGAATGCGGGGCTGCTTTCCACCACGGACCGGGTGCGGGTGGGCTGCGACGAGTTCACCCAGGAACGCGTTGAGGCGTCCGGTGGGGATACGGCGGTCCCAGCTCTCCAGGGCGATGTCCAAGGCAGGAACCAATCGGTCCTTGTGCCAGCCGGTCTTGGCTGAGATGTTGACGCGGGGAGCCCATTCAACGTGGGCCAGGTCCTGCTCGATCTCACGCTCAAGGTAGCGGCGGCGCTCGTCATCCAACAGGTCCCACTTGTTGAACGCAAGCACCAGGGCGCGGCCGGACTCGATGGCCAGCTGAAGGATGCGGACGTCCTGCTCGCTGAGGACCTCGTCCACGGCAAGAAGCACGACGGCGACCTCCGCCTTTTCGAGCGCGGCCTGCGTACGCAGGGATGCGTAGAAGTCTGCCCCCTGGGCCATGTGCTGGCGGCGACGGATACCGGCGGTGTCCACGAATCGCCAGGTGCGGTCACCCAGCTCGATGAACTCGTCAACGGGATCGCGCGTGGTGCCGGCCAGCGGATCCACCACTACACGCTCGGAACCTGCGAGCTTGTTCAGCAGCGAGGACTTGCCAACGTTCGGGCGTCCGATCAGGGCGATACGTCGCGGGCCGCCGGAGCGCTCCACTCCTTCGACCAGGGAGAACTCGGGAAGGGTGTCCATGACATGGTCAAGGAGGTCGGCAACACCGCGTCCGTGCAGCGCCGAGACGGGGTACGGCTGACCGAAGCCCAGTCCCCACAGTGCTGCGGAATCGGCTTCCTGCGCAAAGTCGTCCACCTTGTTGGCCACCATGATGACCGGCTTCTTGCTCTTGCGGAGCATCTTCATGACGCCCTCATCCGTGGCAGTCGCGCCAACCGCGGAGTCCACCACGAAGAGAACTGCGTCAGCGAGCTCCACTGCCATCTCGGCCTGCTCGGCTACGCGGGCATGAATGCCCTTGGCGTCATGCTCCCAGCCACCGGTGTCCACCAGGGTGAAGTTGCGGCCGTTCCAGCGGGCCGAGTACATGACGCGGTCGCGGGTAACGCCGGGGGTATCTTCGACAACTGCTTCGCGGCGGCCCAGGATGCGGTTGACCAACGTGGACTTGCCGACGTTCGGACGGCCGATGATGGCCAGGACGGGGTCCAGCTTGAGGGGACCTTCGTCTCCTTCATCGCCGTACTCGCCACTGAGCAGCGCAGCATCTTCTTCATCGAGTTCGTAATCGTCCAGGCCTGCCCGGAGGGTGGCTGCGCGCAGCTCGGCCTCGTCGTCGTCCAGGGCAGCCAGGTTTTCAGCCACCTGGTCGGTGCCGGTGGGCGTGTATTCGTCGTCGCCGGCTCCGTGGAGGCCGGATTTTTGAGTCGTATCGCTCATTGCACTTTCCTTAGTGGTGGTCTGCCGGCGTCCCGGCTACTTCTGATGGGCGGTGCTGCAGAAGGGCTACCCCGGGCGCAGGCTCCGTAGGCAGGCCCTGGCCCGTGGCCCGGATGGCATCCTGGACGTGTCCGGCAAGGGCTTCACGGATCTCCGCAGCTGCCCTGTCCATTGAAACACGCCCCGGTTCGCCCTTCCGGCGCTTCACCGTGATGGGTTCGCCGAAGCTCACATGGAGCTTGCGGCGTGGTTTGGGGATATGGTCGCGGTGCTCGTCACCCTGGCGGGTTCCGAGGATGGCGACCGGAATTACTGTTGCTCCGGAATTGATAGCGAGCCATGCAACCCCGTTGCTGATGTTTTCGGCGGCGCCGCTCCCCCGGGTTCCTTCAGGAAGAATCCCGACGCAGCGGCCGTCGTCGAGCAGTTGCTTGCCGATGTGCAGCGCCGTGCGGTCGCCGGTCCGGTCCACTGGAATCTGCCCGGAGCCCCTGAGGACCTTGCCCAGGAATCCTTTGAACATCTCTTTCTTGACCAGGATGTGCATGGGACGCGGCGAAGCGCCGAACATCACCGGTCCGTCCAGAAAGCTGATGTGGTTGGCGGCGAAAACCACCGGGCCGGCAGCGGGCACGTTGGTCTTGCCCGATACCTCGGTCCGGTAAAGGACGTGGTCCAGGAACCAACCCACAGGCCGGCTCCAGAGGCGCGTCCACGCTGCCGGGAGTTGATTGCTAGTCGCCATAGATGACCTTGCTGACGATTGCCAGGGCGGTGTCGACGGTTTCCTCGAAGTTGAGGTCGGAAGAATCTAGCGTCACAACGCCGTCGGCAGCCTGGGTGAAGTTCACCACCGTGGAGTCCTTGGCATCGCGCTGGATCACCTGGGCCGCGAGCTGCTCTTTGCTCTGCGTGCCACCCAACTGGATTCCACGACGCCGGAGCCTGGCTTCCTCACTGGCGGTCAGGAGCATGCGGACCTCGGCATTGGGGACGACGACAGTGGTTATGTCCCGCCCTTCCACCACCATGCGGTGGTGGTGCTGGTCGATCAGCTCTCGCTGCCGGCGGATCAATTCGGTGCGTGCGCCGAGGGTTGTCGCCACGGCACTGACGGAGGACGAAATCAGGGGTTCCCGGATCTCATCGGTGATGTCGGTGCCGTCAACGGCCACATATTCCTTGGCAGTACTGGTGCTGACTTCCAAGGGCATGGTTTTGGAGGCATGTTCCACGGCGGCGCCGTCCTGCAGGTCCACTCCGGTTTTGAGGCAGTACCAGGTCAAGGCACGGTACATCGCACCCGTATCCAGGTAAGCCAGCTTCAAGCGGCGGGCCACTTCCTTGCTGACGCTCGATTTTCCGGAACCCGAAGGGCCGTCGATCGCAATCACCAAGGGCTTGCCGGGGCGGGCGACCGTCTCGGGGCCAAAGAATTCACGTGTCATTACTGGAGTACCCGCCATCCACGGTCGGTCAAAGCTTCAACAAGGAGGTCATGCTTGCTGGGAAGCACGGAGAGCTCCACCATGCCCACGTTCTGCCCGGACGAATGGTCGAGCCGAAGGTCTTCAAGGTTCACGCCGATTTCACCGATCTCGGTCAGGAGACGTGCGATCTGGCCTGGCTTGTCGTCCACCAGGATGGTGAGCCACGAGTAGGCCTGCGGTGGTCCGCCGTGTTTGCCTGGAATCCTTGCCTGGCCGGCGTTGCCTTCGCTGATCAGTTGGGCGAGGTCGAGCCTGGCGCCCGGCGCGGACGGTGCTTCCAACGTGCCGATCAGCCGGTTCAGGTCCTCCCGCACACCGTGCAGGATGGACACCACCTTGTCTGCGTTACCTCCCAGGATCTGCACCCAGAGGGTTGGATCACTGGCGGCAATCCGGGTGGTGTCCCGGAGCCCGTTCCCGGCCAGGGAGAGGGCATGCAGTGGCGTACCCTGCAAGCGGCTGGCCAGCAGGGACGACATGATCTGCGGCAGATGCGACACCAAGGCAACCGCTTCATCGTGCTCGTCCGCGGTGAACTGGGAGACAATCGCCCCAAGATCTCCGGCGAGCGAACGCGCTACCTGGACGGCCGCTGCCGAGGTCTCCTCGGAAGGGCAAACGACCCACGGCATGGACGTGAAGAGTTCCCCCCTTGCTGCAACGGGACCGGACTTCTCGCGCCCGGCCATGGGGTGTGTCCCCACGTACCGGGATAGATCCATTCCGCGTTCGCGCAGCTGCGCCAGGATGGTTGCCTTGACGCTCGCGATGTCGACGACGACGGCGGACGGGTAGTCCCCCAGCGCTTTTTGCACGACGTCGGCCGTCACGTCAGGCGGGGCAGCAACGACTACCAGTTGGGGTACTTCATCCAGCTCAAACAAAGGACGGCCTGCACCGATGTCCACCGCAACCGCCTGGTTGGTGGGCGAAGGATCGAAAAGAAAGACCGGGACCCCGCGTCCGCGCAGCCCGAGGCCAATGCTGGCCCCCAGCAGGCCTGTACCGAGAACGACGACCGGGCCATCAAGATGGCCCCGGCCGTGCGTACCGAATGCCGACATGCCCTAGAGCCCCACAGATGCCAGGAGGTGTCCGACTTCCTGCCTGCCGAGGTTGCGGATGCTGCCCTGGCGCTGGTCACCCAGGCCGATGGGACCAACCTTGACGCGGACAAGCCGTTCTACCGGGAAGCCGACGGCGTCGAACATGCGGCGCACAATGCGGTTCTTACCGGAGTGGAGGACAACCTCGATCAGGACGTGGCCCGGAGTGGAGTCCACCAGCCGGAAGGAGTCCACTGCTGCTACGCCGTCTTCAAGCTCAACGCCGCTCTTCAGCTTGGCGCCGACTCCTTGCGGGAAGGGGCCACGCACCTGGACCAGGTACGTCTTGGGTACCTCGTAGGAAGGGTGGGTCAGTCGGTTGGCGAGCTCGCCGTCGTTCGTCAGCAGAAGCAGTCCTTCGGTGGCGACGTCGAGGCGTCCTACGTGGAACAGGCGTTCGCCCTTGTTCTTGCTGTTCTTGAGGAAGTCGCTGATGCAGGGGCGGCCCTCGGGGTCTTCCATGGTGGAGACAACGCCCTTGGGCTTGTTGAACACCATGTAGACGAGGGTCTCGTCCAGCTGGATACGGATACCGTCCACGTGGATGACTGCCGTTGCAGGGTCCACGCGCATTCCGAGCTCGGTGGTGACCACACCGTCTACTTCAACGCGGCCTTCGAGGATCATTTCCTCACAGACGCGACGGGAAGCAACTCCGGCCTGGGCCATGACCTTCTGCAGGCGTACGCCGTCGGCATCGTGAAGGTCCGACTGCGGGACCTCTTGGCGGGGCCCGCGGTTGCGGCCCGGCTTGCGCACGGGGCCAAGGTTCTGGCCGAACCGTTCGCTGCCGAAGGCCTTGGAACCGTATTGCCGGGCCGGCTTGGCCTTGGGCTTCAAAGCGCCGGGCGTGCCGGGTGCCTTGCCGAAGCCGGGCTTGTTGGAGCCGGGCTTGCGGAACGGCTTGGCAGGCCTTGCAGCCTGGCCGCGGTCGTAGTCGCCGGCCGTTGTGGGGTTGTCGGGATCGAAGGGTGCCGCTTCGCGCGGCTTCGAAGCCTTGAAGGGGCGACCCTCGCCCTGGGTGAAGTTGCGCTTTCCAGCGCCGGCGCTTCCGCCGCGGCCGGAGAAGCCGCCGGCGTTGGAGCGGCCAGTGCCGCCTCCCTTGGCCTCATTGCGTCCGGAGCTGTTGCGCCCCGAACCGTTACGTGGTGAACTCTGGCGTCCCGCCTGTGTCATGACCCGTCCTTGTGTAGTAATGGCCGGCATTGTGTGCTGCAATCAACACTAGCCAGCCGGGCAGACATCGTCTGCCCCTTGTCGCTGTGCACCTATATAAGGTGCCGAAATTCAGTATGAAGTTGTGTCGCACAGCCTGTTGGAGCCCGTGGCTACATCCGGCTTGCGTCGTAGTATTCGTCGATCTCTTCCAAACCCGGAAGGTGCGGCGAGAGCTGTGGCAATTCGGCCACCGATCCAATGCCCATCCGTTCCAGGAAGTACGAGGTTGTCCGATACAGGACAGCCCCGGATTCGGGATCCGTTCCGGAGTCCTCGATCAAGCCCCTCTGCGTAAGGGTCCTGACCACGGAATCGACGTTAACGCCGCGAATGGCGGACACCCGGGCCCTGGAGACCGGTTGCCTGTAAGCAATAACCGCCAGGGTTTCAAGTGCTGCCTGAGTAAGCCTGGTGGTCTGCCCCTCGAGGACGAACCTTCCCACGATGTCGGCGAAATCCGACCGTGAATAGATCCGCCACCCTCCAGCGACGTTCCGCAATTCAAAACCCCGGGGTGCAGTGCTGGCAACGGCAAAGCCGACAGCATCCACGTCCGGGGCTTTAACAGTATAGCCGCTATACTCCCGCCGCAGGTCCTCCAGCAAATCCTCGACGACGGCGACCGTTACGTTGAGTCCGGCGGCCAGCTCTTCGGAGGTTGCCGGCTGGTCGATGACCATGAGCACGGCCTCCAGCGCAGCGCGGGCTCCGCCGGGCAAAGCCTCCAGCTCCGCAAGCCCATCCTGGACCGCTTCTTGTTCACTCATTGATGCCTGCCTCGTATTCTTCACTCAGCCTTGAGCTGTCCCATTCGGCGTCGTCGCCGGTCCACCGCACCGTCAGCTCTGCCAGCGGCTCCGGCTGTTCGAACGCGATCACGCGATCCCGGAACATCTCCAGCAACGCCAGGAACCGGGCCACCACCACCAAGGTGGTTTCGGCATCGGCAATCAGCGTCTGGAAGGACAGCGGGGCACCCAGCTTCAGGCGATGGCCGATGATCGCCGCCTGCTCCTTGACGCTCACCGGCGGGGCGTGCAGGTGGCCCAAACCCACCTCTTCCGGAGTCGAGTCCTTGGGCTTGAGCGCTTTGGCCGCCAGTTCACCGAATTGTTCAGGGGTGTGCCGCCACACGAGTTCCGGAAGCAGCGCGGCGAAGTGAGCCTCAAGAGCCACTTGGCGCGGGTACCGCATGGCTTCCTGCTCCAGCGTTTCACCCATGATTCCGGCGATTTGCTTGAAGGCCTTGTACTGCAGCAGACGGGCGAACAAGAGGTCCCTTGCCTCCAGCAAGGCAATGTCCTCGGCATCCTCCACTTCTCCTGCGGGCAGGAGGCGGGCGGCTTTGAGGTCAAGCAGGGTTGCTGCGATCACCAGGAATTCGCTGGCTTCGTCCAACGCCCAGTCCTCCCCCAGTTCCTGGAGGCGGCGGATGTACTTGATGAACTCATCGGTGACGGTAGCCAAGGCCACTTCGGTGATGTCCAGCTTGTGCTTGGAAATCAGTCCCAGCAGGAGGTCGAAGGGGCCGGTGAAGTTGGCCAGCCGGACCTCAAAGCCCGCTTTGGGAGCTGCAGAGGTATCGGCGTCGGGTGCTTCCCGTTCGGCGATCGCTTCCGATGCCGGGGCGAGTGACGGTACCACCGTCGGTTACGGCGCGCCGCCGCGCGAAATCAGTTCCTTGGCAAGGCGGCGGTAGGCGTCGGCACCGATGTGGTTGCCGGCGTAGCTGGTGATCGGCTCCGCCGCCACCGTGGCGTCGGCGAATTTGATGGAGCGCTTGATGACGGTCTCGAAGACTTTGTCTCCGAAGGCTTCCACCAGGCGGGAGATGACTTCACGGCTGTGCAGGGTCCGGGCGTCGTACATCGTGGCCAGGACGCCGTCCACCTGCAGGCGCGGGTTGAGGCGGTCCTGGACTTTCTCGATGGTCTCGACAAGCAGGGCAACGGCGCGCAGGGCGAAGAATTCGCAGATCAAAGGGATGATGACGCCGTGGGCTGCCGTGAGCGCGTTGACGGTCAGAAGACCCAAAGAGGGCTGGCAGTCAATGAGCACGACGTCGTAGTCGTCTTCGACGTTCTTGAGGGCGCGGTCAAGGACCTGTTCCCGGGCTACCTCATTGACGAGCTGCACTTCAGCAGCAGAGAGGTCAATGTTGGCAGGAAGGAGATCCACGCCCTCCACCCCGGTCTGCTGGATGGCGTCACGGATATTGACCTTGCGGTCCATCAGGACGTTGTAGACAGTGAGGTCGAGTTCATGCGGATTGGCGCCCAGGCCTGCCGACAAAGCGCCCTGGGGGTCAAAGTCCACCAACAGGACCCGCCGGCCGTACTCTGCGAGCGCTGCTGCAAGGTTGATGGTGGACGTCGTTTTACCGACCCCACCCTTCTGATTGACCATGGCGATGACTCGCGCCGGCCCGTGGGAGGCAAGGGGTGCGGGTTCCGGGAATTCGCGGTAAGGGCGGCCCGTAGGCCCCATGACGGCGTCTTCCAGATCGAGCTCGGTGCCTTCCAGCGTAGCTGTTCCCCGTTCGATGCTCACGTATCTAACCACTCTTTCGACGACGATCTTCCCTGCCGCTGTACCCCCGGCTGCAGCGCTACTACCCCCTTAGGCTACATGTCCCGACACGGTAATCCGGGGAACTTGACTTTGTCCGTTGTTTGAGCCTTGACCCTCTAGTTGAGGTCGAAGGTTGGGATCCGGGAGCCTGCCCGGGAATTGGAAAACGCCGAAGGCCGGCACCTGGATGGTGCCGGCCTTCGGCGTTGCTGTTCTGTTCCGGGACTTGGCTGTTAGACGACAGCCTTGCCGCGGGTTTCGGCTTCGGCGACAACCACGTCTTCTTCGCCATGGGCCATCATCGTCTGCTCGTCGAAGGGCTCGCTTCCGGAGAGGACCCGCTCGACCTGGCCGTTGTCGATTTCCTTGACCCAGGTACCGATGAGGACGGTGGCCACAGCGTTGCCGGTGAAGTTGGTCAGAGCGCGGGCCTCCGACATGAAGCGGTCGATGCCGACGATCATGCCTACCCCGCCCAGGAGTTCGGGCTTGTGCGCCTGGAGACCGGCCGCCAGGGTCGCCAGTCCGGCACCCGTTACGCCTGCGGCTCCCTTGGAGGCAATGATCATGAAGACCAGCAGCGAGATCTGCGCACCGAGGTCAAGCGGCGTACCCATGGCGTTGGCCACGAAGAGGGAGGCCATGGTCAAGTAGATGGCCGTGCCGTCCAGGTTGAAGGAGTAGCCCGTGGGAACGGTGACGCCAACGACCGGCTTGGAAACACCCAGGTGTTCCATCTTGGCGATGAGGCGGGGAAGAGCCGCTTCGGAGGACGACGTGGAGAAGATCAACAGGTATTCGCGGGCCAGGTACTTCATGAGGCGGAAGATGTTCACACCGGCCACGGCGCGGAGCAACGTACCGAGGATGACCACAATGAACAGGGCGCAGGTGATGTAGAAGGCCAGCATCAGGGTGAACATGCTCAGGATGGCCTGGGCACCCGTCGCACCGACGACGGCGGCAATCGCACCGAATGCACCTACCGGGGCCAGCCACATGATCATGATGAGGATGCGGAACACGAGTCGCTGACCGTGGCCGATGGCATTGAGGATGGGCTGGCCTTGCTTGCCCATCTTCTGCAGCGCGAAGCCGACCAGGATTGCAGCAAGCAGGGTGGGCAGGACGGGGATGTCGCCTGGAATGATGCCGAGGAGGAAGTCAACGGTGCTGTCCGTCGCCGCCTTCTTGTTGGGATCGTACGGCGTCAGCTTGAGTCCCTCACCCGGGTGGATGAGGTTGCCGACCACCAAGCCGATGGCGAGCGCGAACGTCGACATCGCCACGAAGTACCCCAAAGCGAGCCCGCCGACCTTGCCGACGGTTGCGGCCTTGGCGATGGAGCCGATGCCAAGGACAATGGTGCAGAAGATCACGGGGGCGATCATCATCTTGATGAGTTTGATGAAGCCATCACCCAGCGGTTTGAGTGACTTTCCGACCTCAGGGAACATCAGGCCGACGACAGCGCCAAGCACTACGGCCAGGATGACCGCGATGTACAGGTAGTGCGACTTGTCGAGCCCCTTGCGTCCACTTTTGGCAGCTACTGCCGACTCTCCTCGTTGAGAGGTCATGGGATTCTCCTTCTGGATACTGTGTAAGGCGCTGCGGTCCTGCACTGATGTCCAATCCGCTGCCCTTGTGTGATATCCATCATTGAGCCGCTGGTGACATACATCACCGTTGCGGTCATATTGGTCATGGAGGTCCATGTGTTTCACAGCTGGAGCATTGCCCGGCGGTTGTTTGTTGCGAACTTGCTGTTCGTCCTGGTGATGACGGCGGTCTTCGGGACCTTTTCGGTGCTGGAAGCCAGAGACCGGGCCTATGACAACGCCGGCGGGCGGATGCTTGCCCTATCCACGTCGATTGCCAACAATCCCCTGGTGCTGGAGGCGGCCGCCACTGCCAACCCGTCAGAGACGCTCCAGCCGTATGCCCTGAAGGTCATGCACGATGCCGATGCGGACTTCATTACGATCATGGCTCCGGACCGGACGCGGTGGACCCATCCCCGGGCCGAAGAGCTGGGCAAGCCTTACATCGGGACGATCGAGCCAGCCCTGCGCGGAGAGACCTTCACTGAAGTCACTGCGGGAACGCTGGGGCCTTCGGTCCGTACCATTGCACCGGTCAGGGCACAGGACGGATCCATCAAGGCTTTGGTTGCCGCAGGGGTCACGGTCCGCACGGTGGACACCGACGTTGCCGAGCGGTTGGGCGTCATTGGCAGCATTGCCTTGGTGGTGCTGGCATTCGGGTCTTTTGCTGCCTGGCTGCTGGGCCGCTACCTCCGCTCGGTCACCCGCGGTTGGGGGCCGGAACAGCTGGCACAGCTCTTCGCCTACTACGAATCGGTCCTGCACTCAGTACGCGAGGGCCTGATTCTCATCGACACCCACGGCAAGGCCGTGATGTACAACGACCAGGCAGCCGAACTCCTGGGTTTGGAGCCTTCCGACGCCGACAGGTCACCAACGGCGGCGCCAAAGCTGGCGGAGCTGCCGATCGACGGCAGCCTGCGGGCACTGTTCGAATCCGGCAGGGCCGCCCATGACGAAATCCACCTCACCGGCTCCCGCATCCTGGTGATCAACCAGGCCCCGGCGGTCGGACCGGTTCCCGCGCGCAGCCGCCAGAAACCGGCGGTGTATGGGACAGTGGCCACCATCAGGGACCGCACGGAAATCGAATCCCTGGGCACGGAGCTGCAGACCATGAAAACCCTCTCCGATGCTCTGCGCGCCCAGACCCACGAACACGCCAACCGCCTCCACATGATCGTCTCCTTGCTGGAACTGGGCCGGACACCGCAGGCCCTGGACTTCGCCACCAAGGACCTGGAACTCAGCCAGCAACTCACCGATGACATGGTGGCCTCGGTGGATGAACCCGTCATGAGCGCTCTGGTGATGGGCAAGGCCGCCGAAGCTCATGAGCGCGGCGTTGAACTGATTGTCCGGACATCAGGGAGTGGAGGTGTCCGGGGGCTGGAAATCCAGGACCTCGTCACCATCCTGGGTAACCTGCTGGACAATGCGATCGATGCCGCGGCAGCCGGGGATTTCCCCCGCCAAGTGGAAATGGACGTGGACGCCGGTCCTGCCGCTGTCGAATTCACCGTGCGCGATTCGGGCGCCGGCATCGACCCTGAATCGATCGACGACGTCCTGCAGTACGGATTCAGCACCAAGTCGTCGGAGGGAAACTCCCGTGGAGCGCACGGCCGGGGCGTGGGTCTTGCCCTGGTGCGGCAGGCCGTCCAGCGGCTGAACGGTACGATGACCATCAGCAATCCCGGCGGTGCACAGTTCCATGTTGTGCTGCCTTCGCCGGTTCCCGAGGAAGAGAAGGCATGACAGACATCCGCGTCCTGGTTGTAGAGGACGAGCCGATCGCTTCGGATGCCCACTCCGTCTACATCGGCCGCCTGGACGGATTCACCCTGGTGGGAACAGCGCCAGACGGACAATCGGCCCTCCGCATCCTTGGTGAGTTCGCAGCATCAGGCTCCCCCGTGGATCTGGTCCTGCTGGACATGAACCTCCCGGACTTGCATGGGCTGGACGTCGCCCGCCGCATGCGCTCAGCAGGTGTCTTCGCCGACATCATCGCCATCACGGCCGTCCGTGAACTGAACATTGTCCGCAGTGCCGTATCCATCGGCGTCGTGCAGTACCTCATTAAACCGTTCACGTACGCCACCTTCGCGGACAAGCTGCGCAGCTATCGGACATTCCGCGAACAGTTGGCGGGTTCACTGTCCGGGATTTCCAAAGCCGGCGCGTCACAGAGCGACGTTGACCAGGCGTTCGCGAGCCTCCGTGCACCGACGGAACTGCCGCTGCCCAAGGGTCTGTCCGGGTCCACGCTCGAAGCGGTCAAGGAACTGGTGCGGGGGCGCGAGGATCCCATTTCCGCGAGTGAAGTCATGGACGCGCTGGGAATGTCCAGGGTGACCGCCCGCAGGTATCTGGAGTACTTGGCCGACGCCGGAACGGTCACCCGGGCACCGCGGTACGGTACTCCTGGCCGACCGGAGAACGAGTATGGCTGGAACCGCAATTGAGTGAATGTATACAAAGTATCGCTCTCTAGCCCCAATGCTGGCGTACATCGTCCTCAATGTATACACTGAGGTCATGCGCGCCAGTGATCGGGCTTACAGGGCCCTCCGGGAAGACATTCTCGAGTGGCGCCTCCGCCCCGGCACCGTCCTCGCTGAGGTCGAGCAGTCCGAACGCCTTGGAGTCTCGCGCACTCCCGTCAGGGAAGCGCTGGGGCGACTCACCGCGGAAGGTCTGACGACGGCGGCGGGCGGCCGCGGCGTCGTCGTCACCGATATCTCGCTGGACAGCATCGACGAACTGTTCGAACTGCGCGAAACCCTGGAGGTAAGGGCCGCTTCCCTCGCCGCGCAACGCGGCGAACCCGGAGTGTTCGCGGAACTGCACGCAGAACTGCTGCTGGCTCCCACGCTGCTGGGCGACGACGATCCCGCCAGGCACGAGTACTACGCCCTGGTGAGCCGTTTGGACGAAGCCATCGACGCCGCGATCTCCAATGTGTACATGGCCAACGCCATGCGAAGCCTCCGCGTCCACCTTGCCCGCGTCCGCCGCCTGGCCGCCGACGACACCGCCAGGCTCCAAGCAGCGGCCGCCGAACATGCCGCCATCGCCGAAGCAATCGCCGTCGCCAACCCGCGCCTGGCCGAAGCCGCCACGATGGTCCACCTGCACCGCAGTCTCACCCACCTCAAAGCCGCTCATTCAGCCGGCTGAACGTCCCACCAGAAGGAGCACCATGGTCAAGTCCAACCACGTCCGTGTTTACAAGTCCGAGGAGAACCTTCCCCGGGAGGAGCAGCTGGCGCACAAGATCGCCGTGGTCGCCGCCGACCCCGTCGAGGTCACCCCGGAGGTCACCGACATGGTGATTAACCGCATCATCGACAACGCTTCCGTTGCCATCGCCTCGCTGAACCGGGCACCGATCGTCGCAGCCCGTGCACAGGCCCTGACGCACGGCCCCTCCGCCAACGGCAAGGGTGCCCACGTCTTCGGCATCACTGAGCAGGTCTCTCCGGAGTGGGCTGCCTGGGCCAACGGCGTAGCCGTGCGCGAACTCGATTACCACGACACGTTCCTGGCCGCCGACTACAGCCACCCGGGCGACAACATCCCGCCGATCCTGGCCGTTGCCCAGCACGTTGGCTCCAACGGCGCTGACTTGGTCCGTGCCATCGCCACCGGCTACGAGATCCAGGTGAACCTGGTCAAGGCCATCTGCCTGCACAAGCACAAGATCGACCACGTCGCCCACCTCGGCCCATCGGCCGCCGCAGGCATCGGCACCTTGCTGGGGCTGGATGTCGAGACGATCTTCCAGTCCGTGGGCCAGGCCCTGCACACCACCACCGCCACGCGCCAGTCCCGCAAGGGCGAGATCTCCACCTGGAAAGCCCATGCCCCGGCGTTCGCAGGCAAGATGGCGATCGAAGCCGTGGACCGCTCCATGCGCGGACAGACTTCACCCGTGCCGATCTACGAAGGCGAAGATGGCGTGATCGCCTGGATGCTCGACGGGCCGGACGCCTCCTACGAGGTCCCGCTGCCGCTGCCCGGTGAAGCCAAGCGCGCCATCCTGGACACCTACACCAAGGAACATTCCGCCGAGTACCAGGCCCAGGCCTGGATCGACCTCGCCCGCAAACTGCACCGCGAGCACCCCGAAACCACCGACCCCGCCAACGTGGAATCGGTGCTGATCAAGACCAGCCACCACACGCACTACGTGATCGGCTCCGGCGCGAACGACCCCCAGAAGTACTCCCCCACGGCATCCCGCGAAACCCTGGACCACTCCATCCCGTACATCTTCACCGTCGCCCTGCAGGACGGCGCGTGGCACCACGTGGACTCCTACGCCCCCGAACGCGCCGCCCGCCCGGACACTGTGGAACTCTGGCACAAGGTCACCACTGTGGAGGACCCGGAATGGACCCGCCGCTACCACTCCCTGGACATCGCGGAAAAAGCCTTCGGCGGCACTGTTGTCATTACACTCACGGATGGGTCGGTTGTCACGGACGAGATCGCCGTAGCCGACGCCCACCCGCTCGGTGCCCGGCCGTTCGCCCGCGAGCAATACATCAACAAGTTCCGCACGCTTGCTGCCGGGCTCGTGGAGGAAGCCGAAATCGAAAGGTTCCTCGCCGCCGTCGAACGCGTCACCGAACTGGGCGAAGGCGAACTGGACCAGCTGAACATCACCGCAGCCCCCGGCGTGATCAACCTCAACAACGCACCCAAGGGACTGTTCTAAATGCTGTACTCCAAAGTCACTCCCGAACAGAAGCGGCTGAAACTCCGGGAACTGCTGGCCTCCGGGACCGTGCAGCAGTTCCCGGGTGCCTTCAACCCGCTCTCGGCCCGGCTCATCGAAGAGAAAGGCTTCGCCGGCGTCTACATCTCCGGCGCAGTCCTCGCCAACGACCTCGGACTGCCGGACATCGGGCTCACTACCCTGACCGAGGTGGCCACCCGGGCAGGGCAAATCGCCCGCATGACCGATTTGCCGTCGCTGGTGGATGCCGACACCGGATTTGGCGAACCGATGAACGTGGCACGCACCATCCAGGAACTCGAAAACGCCGGCCTGGCCGGTTGCCACATTGAGGACCAGTTCAACCCGAAACGCTGCGGACATCTGGACGGCAAGAACGTGGTCGACGTCGACACGGCCGCCAAGCGCATCCGTGCCGCGGCCGACGCCCGACGGGATCCGAACTTCCTCATCATGGCCCGGACCGACATCCGCGCCGTTGAAGGAATCCAGGCAGCACAGGACCGCGCCAAAGCCCTCGTAGACGCCGGCGCCGACGCAATATTCCCTGAAGCCATGGCCACCCTGGACGAATTCCAAGCCATCCGCGACGCCGTGGACGTGCCCATCCTGGCCAACATGACCGAGTTCGGCAAAAGCGAGCTCTTCACCGTCGACCAGCTCCAAGGGGTGGGCGTCAACATGGTCATTTACCCCGTCACGCTCCTCCGCATTGCCATGGGCGCTGCAGAGCGTACTCTGGAATCGATTAAGGCTGCGGGGACCCAAGAAGCGCAAGTGGAAAACATGCTCACGCGTGCGCGCCTCTACGAACTCGTCGACTACGAGGCATACAACCAATTCGATACCGGCGTTTTCAACTTCCAGGTTCCTGGCGTCCGCTAGGTTCCGGATTCATCAAGGGGAACGCAGGCGTTCCGGATCGACCCGGTGCACCTGCACAATGAACGAAGGAGAGCAGCATGGCAGCTGTTGACATCAAAAAGGGCCTTGCCGGCGTCGTGGTGGACTACACCGCCGTCTCGAAGGTCAACCCGGACACCAACTCGCTCTTGTACCGCGGATACCCGGTCCAGGAACTGGCCGCCAAATGCAGCTTCGAAGAGGTCGCCTATCTGTTGTGGAACGGAGAACTGCCCAACGAGGCACAGTTGGCCGAATTCACCGCCCGCGAGCGCGCAGGCCGCGCGCTCGACCCGGTAGTGAAGCAGGTTATCGATGCCCTGCCCACCACAGCACACCCCATGGATGTGTGCCGCACCGCCGCGTCCGTACTCGGCGCCCGGCACGAGCTGGCCGAGGATTCATCACCCGAAGCCAACATGAAGAAGGCCATCGACCTGTGGGCCGCCATGCCCGCCGTCGTCGCCTACGACCAGCGCCGCCGCCACGGCCAGGAACCCGTGGAACCCCGCGAGGACCTGGACTACTCCGCCAACTTCCTCTGGATGACCTTCGGCGAAGAACAAGTGCCCGAGGTAGTGGAGGCTTTCAACGTCTCGATGATTCTCTACGCAGAGCACTCCTTCAACGCTTCGACGTTTACCGCCCGCGTAGTCACCTCCACGCTCTCGGACCTGCACTCGGCTGTCACCGCAGCCATCGGAGCACTCAAGGGCCCGCTGCACGGCGGCGCCAATGAGGCCGTGATGCACACGTTCGACGAAATCGGCATCCGCAGCGAGGAGTCCCTCGAAGAAGCCGCCTCCCGGGCGAAGACGTGGATGGAAGACGCGCTGGCGCAGAAGAAGAAGGTCATGGGCTTCGGGCACCGCGTCTACAAGCACGGCGACTCCCGCGTGCCCACCATGAAGGCCGCCCTGGACAAGATGATCGCCCACTACGGACGACCCGAACTCCTCGGTCTTTACAACGGCTTGGAGCAGGCCATGGACGAGGCCAAGGCCATCAAGCCCAACCTTGACTACCCTGCCGGACCCACGTACCACCTCATGGGCTTCGACACCCAAACCTTCACGCCGTTGTTCGTCGCCAGCCGCATCACCGGTTGGACCGCGCACATCATGGAGCAGGTGGCTTCGAACTCCCTGATCCGCCCGCTGAGCGAATACAACGGACCCGAAGAGCGCCACGTTCCGTAAGGCTTTTTGGGCGCCGAAAGCGGTAAGTACGACGTCGGGCCGGTCACCGAAAGGCGACCGGCCCGACGTCGTACTCTTTAGGCCTCAGGTTCCGCCCACTCCACAGTGTGGACCTCAGCGACATTCTCGTTGTCTTCCGCCAGGTCGACGCGCACGGCGATGCGCTGACCGGAAATCATGGCGGGCAACCAATGCTCGGCATCTGCCCACATCCGCTCCACCGGAAGCCGGCCAACGGGGAACCACGCCGGAGCGATCTCCTCGCTCTCGGAGGGCTCGCCCTCCCAGGCACGGGTGAGGAAGACCGTGGTGGCCATGTTCCATTCGGGCCTGGCCGGAAAAACGAAGTCGACGGTTCCCGCGGGAATCAGGTCATGCGCATGGACCACCACGTTGATTTCTTCCATCACCTCACGGCAGGCGGCCTCGGATGCAGTCTCCCCCACTTCGACGTGTCCGCCTACGCCCACTACTTTTCCCCGGCCAAAGCCGGTCTTCTTGGTGCCGAGAAGTACGTGTCCGCCGTCCGCACCGTCGCGGAGGAGGAAGCACAAAGTCACATGGGCTGCAGTCATGCTGCCTACCTTAACCTGATCTCCCCAGCCGTTGCCGCCATTGCTACAGTGAGCCCATGAGCGAAGGTGGGGGTGAAGCGGGCGCCAAAGCGGCCGCCGTCGATGAGGTTGGCGGGATGCCGTCCACAGCGGAAAGCACCCGGGACGGGACAACAGTCAAAGACGCCGAAGCCAAAGCCGAACGGGACGCCTGGCTCCCGCGCTGGCTTGTGGCTCATCCGCTGTACGCCGGGTGGGCATGGACCCTTCTCTGGGCCGGGCTCATTGTCCTGGACGAAGTGCTGGACCTGGCCGGCTGGACCTGGTATCTGCTGGTCCTGGTTGCTGCCTTGCCGACGCTGATCTCCACGCTGGTGGTGCTGCACGCCACCCCACGGAGCCATCTCCGCGCGGTCGACGCGACCGTGCTCGGACACTTCTTTGTCCGGTTCCTGGCGTTGGTGGCGGCCTTCATGGTGTGGGCTGCGTCAGTGGTGATGAGCGCGTCCATCTCCACCACTGTCCAGTCAGTAATCGGCGACTCGGAGAAGGAAGTCACTGCCCTTGGCTTCAACCTCATGCTGGCGGCCGTTCCCCTGGTGCTCTCCGTGCTCTGGATGGCCTTCATCGTGCGGTGTGCCTGGTTCCTGCGGCGGCTGCGCGGTTGGCGGCAGGTGCCGGTCAAGACCAGGGTTCCCAAGAAGTTCCTGCGGGGACGTCCACGGCTGAAGCGCGTGGTGGTGGGACTCGCCCATCCGGGTTTGCTGCTGGTGGCCGGACTGGGAACTTCTTTGTTGGCGCTGTTCGTGGACGCCGTCGAATTGACGCTGAACGTTCTGGAGTAACCTGCTTCCGGCGGAGTGGTTCCAGTAACGGTTTCCAGCCGAGGGTTTCCAGCCGAAGATTACTAGCCGAGCGCCCTGGGGTGGGCCGCTGCGTAAATCTCGCGCAGGGTGTCGGCGGTGACCAGGGTGTAAACCTGTGTGGTGGTCACAGAGGCGTGGCCCAGCAGCTCCTGCACCACCCTTACATCAGCGCCACCCTCCAACAGGTGCGTGGCGAACGAGTGCCTCAGCGTGTGCGGCGAGACATCCTTGGTGATGTTCGCCCTCTCGGCCGCCGTTTTCAGAATGGTCCATGCGCTTTGCCGGCTGATCCGGCCTCCCCGGGCATTGAGGAACAGCGCCGGGGTGCCTTTGCCCTTGGAGGCAAGCAAGGGCCGACCCCGGACGACATAAGCTCCGACGGCGCGGGCACCGTATGATCCCAGCGGCACCAACCGTTCCTTGGAACCTTTGCCGAACAACCGTACGATCGCCGGACCGGCTCCAGGGTTTTCCAACGAGACATCGTCCACGTCCAGCCCGACGGCCTCGCTGATGCGGGCTCCGGTGGAGTAGAGGAACTCAAGAAGCGCCCGGTCCCTGAGCCCTGTGGCCGTGTCCGAACCTGCAGCCTCCAGGATCCGCGTCACTTCTCCTACGCTGATGGCTTTCGGAAGCCGTTTGCCCGGCATGGGCGGGTGGACATCGCTGGCGGGGTCCGCCGTCGTAGTCCCTTCCAAGGCCCAAAACTTGTGGAGTCCGCGGACGGCAACCACGGTGCGTGCCGCTGAACGGACGCCCAGAACGGCGCCTCCATCCGAACCGTCGGACAACGCCTGGACGAAAGCTGTCACATGATGGCGTGTGATGTCGCCTGGCCGCTCCACCCCCTGTGCTGCAAGGAAATTGGAGTATCGGGCCAGGTCCCGACGGTAGGCAGCCAAGGTGTTCGCCGCCAGGCCGCGCTCCACGCCAACGTGCTGCAGGTAATCCGTTACCGCACGGTCAATCCCGTTGATGGGTCGGGCAGCGGCTTCGGTCATGCTCAGCGCTGGCTCGGGTGTGCCGGCCACGGCGCGTTGGCAGGGCGGAGGCTGGTGAATCCGTCGGCCTTCGCTGCTGCGGCGGCAAGGATGCCCAGCACCGCGGAGGGGTTGTGCAGGCGCCCCTCAAGGACGGCCTTGACCGCATCTTCCAGCGGAACCCAGTGGAGTTCGATCTCCGCTTCCTCGTCCGTACGGACGTGGCGCTCGGCCTCGGGAACATCCCGCAGCCCGCGCGCCAGGTAGATGCGGACTGCCTCGCTGGAGGAGCCGGGCGAGTTGAAGAAGTCGACCAGTACATTCCACGTCGCCGCCACAAGGTCAGCTTCCTCGGCAAGTTCCCTGGCAGCACCCACCACGAAATCCTCGCCCTCCACGTCCAGCAAACCGGCCGGGATCTCCCAGAGGTCCATGCCCACAGGGTGACGGTATTGCTTCAACAGGAGGATTTCCCCGTCGACGTTCATGGGAAGCACCGCTACTGCACCTGGGTGGTCGATGTAGTCGCGGACCAGGGTGTTCGTGCCCTCACTGAGTTGGAACGAGTCACTGACCACGTCCCAGATGCGTCCTTCGTAAACCTTGCTGGTAGACAAAAGACGGCGCGGGCTCGGCATGTCCGAAACCTGCCTTGATGTGCGGGGGGTTTCAGAAATACCGGGCATCGCGCCGTCCTTCGTTAGTGCTTGCTGTTTACTTGGCTGCTACCGTGCGGTCGCCGGTCTTGGTGGCAACGGGGGCTCCTTCACGACGCTCGAGCGCAGCCTTCACCAGACCTGCGAACAGCGGGTGCGGGCGCGTCGGGCGTGAGCTGAGCTCCGGGTGCGCCTGGGTTGCCACGTAGTACGGGTGGACTTCGCGGGGAAGCTCCACATACTCCACCAGCTTGCCGTCAGGAGAGGTACCGGAGAAGACCAGTCCTTCTGCGGCGATCTGGTCACGGTACTTGTTGTTGACCTCGTAGCGGTGGCGGTGGCGTTCGCTGACCGTTGTGGTGCCGTAGGTCTCGGCAATGACCGAGCCCTCGTCCAGCTTGGCTTCGTACAGGCCAAGGCGCATGGTGCCGCCCAGGTCTCCCTTGCCATCGACAATGTCCAGCTGCTCTTCCATGGTGGCGATGACCGGGTACTTGGAATCGGGTTCGAACTCGCTGGAGGAAGCGCCCTCAAGGCCAACCACGTTACGGGCGTACTCGATGACCATGCACTGCAGGCCGAGGCACAGGCCCAGGACCGGAAGCTTGGATTCGCGGGCGAACTTCAAAGCACCCAGCTTGCCTTCAAGCCCACGGATGCCGAAGCCGCCGGGAACACAGATGGCGTCGACGCCGGCCAAGGACTTTGTAGCACCGGCCAGGGTCTCGCACTCATCCGAAGGTACCCAGCGGATCTTGACCTTTGCCTCGTTGGCGAAACCACCGGCGCGGAGGGCTTCGGTCACCGAGAGGTACGCGTCGGGCAGGTCGATGTACTTGCCCACCAAAGCGATCTCGACTTCGTGCTTGGGGTTGTGGACAGCTTCAAGCAGCTTGTCCCACTTGCTCCAGTCGACATCCTTGAACGGCAGGTCCAGCGCGCGGACGATGTAGGAATCCAGGCCCTGGGAGTGCAGGGTCTTGGGGATGTCGTAGATGCTGGGTGCGTCTGCGGCGTTAACCACAGCGTCGATGTCGACGTCGCACATGCGGCCGATCTTCTCGCGCATTGCTTCGGGGACTTCACGGTCCGAACGGATCACGATGGCTTCAGGCTGGATACCGATCGAACGGAGGGCCGCCACGGAGTGCTGCGTCGGCTTGGTCTTCAGTTCCTGGGAGGGGCCGATGTACGGCACCAGGGAAACGTGCAGGAAGAAGACGTTGTTGCGTCCCACATCCTGGCGGACCTGACGGGCCGATTCCAGGAACGGCTGGGATTCGATGTCGCCCACGGTGCCACCGATTTCGGTGATGATGACGTCCGGAGCGTTCTTGCCTTCGGCAGGAAGGCGCATGCGGCGCTTGATTTCATCCGTGATGTGCGGGATGACCTGGACAGTGTCTCCCAGGTATTCGCCGCGGCGTTCCTTGGCGATAACGGTGGAGTAGATCTGGCCGGTTGTGACGTTGGCCGAACCTTCGAGGTTTTCATCGAGGAAGCGCTCGTAGTGTCCGATGTCGAGGTCGGTTTCGGCGCCGTCATCCGTCACGAATACTTCGCCGTGCTGGAAGGGGTTCATCGTGCCCGGATCCACGTTCAAGTAGGGATCGAGCTTCTGCATAGTTACAGACAAACCGCGTGCCCGCAGCAGGTGGCCGAGGCTGGAAGCCGTCAGACCCTTACCGAGCGAGGACGCCACACCACCGGTGACGAAGATGTGTTTGGTCGTCTTGGACGAGCCCGGGAACCGGGAATTTACACGGGAATTTGATCGCTGCACCACGGAATTCGAGCTTATCATCAATTACGCCTTCCAAGCGTCCTGTTCGGATTCCCCAAATGGTCAATGGTTGCCCAGGACCGCGTTCCAATCAAGAGCCGGGCGGCCAAAAGCCTCTTGATGTGATGGTGCTCGCATCGCGTTTCACACCGCACCGCTGCGGCATCAGGCACTCTGAGGCAGGAGCTTCGCATCATCCAGCAATTCCTGGGCGTGGGCTTGCGCGGACTCGGAATCTTCCTGGCCCGCCAGCATGCGCGCCAGCTCCTTGACGCGTTCGTCGTCGCTGAGGAGCTGAACGTCGCTGGAAGTGAAGCCGGTAGCCGTCTTGCCGTCCGAACCCCGCACCGAGGTCTTGGTGACACGGATGTGCTGGTCGGCGAAAGCTGCCACTTGCGGCAGATGGGTGACCACCAGCACTTGGACGTGCCGTGCCAGCATGGCGAGCCGACGGCCGATTTCGACGGCGGCGCGGCCGCCCACGCCTGCGTCCACCTCATCGAAGACGAAGGTCGGGACCGGGTCCACGGCGGCCAGGACAACCTCGATCGCCAACATGACCCGGGACAATTCACCTCCGGAGGCTCCTTTGCCCAGCGGACGGGCAGGAGCCCCCGAGTGCGGCTGCAGGAGGAAAGCGATCTCGTCGGTTCCCCAAGGGCCCAGTGAATCGGTGCTGTCAACTTCGATCACCAGGGTTGCATCGGCCATGGCCAGTGCCTTGAGCTCCGCACTTACGCGTCCGGACAGGTCCTTGGCGGCCTTGGCACGTGCCTTGCTGATAGCCGCCGCCTGCTTGCGGAGCGCCACCTCAGTGGAGGCCACCTCGGCGTCGAGGGATTCGATACGGCTGGAGTCATCCTGAAGCTCGTCCAGGCGGGTCCGGGCTGCGGCGGCCCACTCAAGTACCTCGTCAATGCTGGGCGCATACTTGCGGATCAGCTTGGCGAGGGCCGCGCGGCGGTCCTCGATTTCGGAAAGGCGTTCAGGGCCTTCCGTATCAAGCGCTGCCTGGTAGCTGGAAAGCTCCGCTGCAATGTCGTTGAGAAGGAAGCCCACCTCGGCCAGCCGTGCAGCAGCGGAGCGCAGCTCTTCATCGTGCTCGGCAACATGCTCCAGCGTCCGCTTCGCCGCATCCACCATGGTGGTGGCATCTCCAGACTCACCGAATTCCTCGGCAATGAGCGACTCGTGGGCCGCTGCTGCAGCAAGCCTTAGTTCTTCGACGTTGGCCAGCTTCACGGCTTCGGCCTTGAGGGTCTCGTCCTCGCCCGGCTGCGGATCCACCTCGTCGATCTCCTTGAGGGCCGCGTCCAGCGATTCGGCCTCGCGCAAGCGTTCGCGGGCTTCCCTCCGCAAAGTCTCCAGCTCCGACTGGATAGCTTTCCAGTGGTTGTACTTCTCCTGGTACTCCCCCAGGATTTTGGCCAGGGGAGCTCCGGCAAAGCGGTCCAAAGCGTGACGCTGTGCCGTCGCGCTCTTCAACCGGATCTGGTCCGATTGGCCGTGGACCACCACCAGGCTCTCCCCCAGTTCGGCCAGCACGCCTACCGGTGCCGCGCGCCCGCCAACGTACGCACGGCTGCGTCCATCCGCGCCCACCGTGCGGGCCAGCAGGAGTTCAGCCACGCCGTCGAACTCCTCGGCGTCTCCCCCCGCGTCCTTGGCCCGCTGCACAGCACTGTGCGCGGGATCAAGCTTCAACACGGCCTCAGCCGACGCGGACTTGGCGCCACTCCGGACGGCCCCGGCATCCGATCGGGCACCGAGAAGGAGCCCGACGGCGGTCACCACCATGGTCTTGCCGGCACCGGTCTCGCCGGTGACGACGCTGAGGCCAGGGCCCAGCGGCAGGGCAGCGTCAGTGATGACGCCCAGGTCACGGATTCGGAGTTCTTCAAGCATGGTTCACTTCGCATTCGTGGGGTCGGAAGGTTCACCGTCCTGGGGACTGTCAACATCCCGCGGACTGGGCAAGGGAGCCGGCGACAAGGTCCGGATCACAGGGATGGGACCTGTGTGGACTTCACCGCTCCGGGGGGCCGGACCACGCCAGCCATGGATGGGAAGCTCGAACTTACGCACGAGCCTGGCCGAGAACGGCGTCTTGTGGGTCCGGGCAAGCCGCACCGGAGTAGCTGATCGGGTTACCTCCACCCGGGCACCGGGCGGCAGATCCACTGAGCGCCGCCCATCGCACCAGAGAACACCCAGGGCATCCGTGCGGTTCATGATTTCAACAGCCAGCTTGGAGCGCGGAGAGACCACCAGGGGCTTGGCGAACAGTGCGTGTGCGCTGATGGGGACAATCACGAGCGCTTCAACTTCCGGCCACACCACGGGTCCGCCCGACGAGAAAGCGTAGGCAGTGGACCCGGTGGGGGTAGCCATCACCACGCCATCACAGCCGAAGGAGGTCAGGGGACGCTCGTCCACTTCCGTCACCACCTCCAGCATCCGCTCCCGGTTGGCTTTCTCGATGGCTGCCTCGTTCAAAGCCCACGTGTGCCAGATCTTTTGACCCTTGATCCACACCTGGACATCGATGGTCATGCGCTCTTCCACCGTGTATTGGCGGCTCGCGATCCACTCCACCGTCTGGGCGAGGTCAGCCCGTTCGCTTTCGGCCAGGAAGCCCACATGCCCAAGGTTCACCCCAAGCAGAGGGACGTCGACCTCGCGGACCAGCTCAGCGGCGCGCAGGATAGTGCCATCGCCACCCAGGACCATGACAAGTTCCACGTCCTCCAAGCTGACGTGGTCGTTCAAAATCTCAATCGGGGTGTCCAAAGCACCGAAAAACCGCTCGATATCTGCAAGTTCGGACTTCTGCAGCACAGGAACCAAACCTGACGAGTGCAATTGCGTACAGGCATCCCATGCAGCGCGGAGCGATTCCTCCCGCCCAGTGTGGGCAAGGACAAGTACACGCCTGCTCATCGGGTTCTGCTTTCTAGTGGTTTGGCCAGAGGTTCTTCAACAAGGCAGCTACGTGCTGGTCCCGCTCTTCGATCTTAGGCAACGCAGCCGACATCCGGCGCGTCATCCACAGGAAGTATTCAACATTTCCGTCCTGGCCCGGCAACGGACTGGCCGCAAGGCCCCGTAGATCCAACCCCGAATCAACCGCAGCCCGGGCAACCTGGGCAACAGCCCGGCGTCGTTCATTGTCGGAAGAAACAACGCCGGTCCGGCTCAGCCGCTCCTTGCCGACCTCGAACTGGGGCTTGACCATGAGGACCAGGTCACCGCCTGGATCAGTGCAGTACGCCAGGGGCGCCACCACCAGCGTCAGCGAGATGAAGGACAGGTCCGCGACAGTCAGCGCGGCCGTGCCGCCGATCTGCTCCGGGGTCATGTACCGGACGTTGAGGCCCTCATGGACGTCCACGCGCGGATCGTCCCGAAGGTGCGGCACCAGTTGTCCGTGCCCGACGTCGACCGCCACAACCTGCGCTGCACCTTGCCGGAGCAGAACGTCGGTGAAACCACCGGTGGAGGCACCGGCGTCGAGACACCGCTTCCCTGCCACCGCGACGGCGGGAAAGGCCTCCAGCGCACCGGCCAGTTTGTGACCGGCCCGGCTGGCGTAGATGTCTTCGAGATGGGCCTCGACGGAAAGCTCCGTCTCAGCGTCGACCTGCAGGGCTGCCTTGGCGAGGACGCTGCCGGACGAGCTGACCTTGCCATCGCTGATGAGCTTGGCCGCATGGGTACGGGACCTCGCCAGCCCGCGGGTGACAAGTTCCTGATCGAGTCGTGCCATGCGTTAGCTGTCGCCTTCCGGGGTGATGGGCCTCGGCGCGGCAGGGAGTCCAGGTTCCGCGTCCAACGCCGCCAAGAGGGAGTCGTGAATTCCGGCGTACAGTTCACCGTGCTCCGCTATGGGTGCTTCCCGGACTCCTTCGAGCAAGCCGAGGGCCCTGTCGACGAGTGCGTCGCCGGTGGTCTCGGAGTCGTCAGGCCACTGGATGTCGCGGGTTTCGGGCTCGGGTGAACTGTTCGGCACGGTCATCGCACCAGTCTAGTTAGTTCGCCATTCCAGCTGCGGCGCCTGCGCTGTCGCCGCGTACGGGACAGCTGCCCACCATGCCGCGCACGCGGCGCGCCATGCGTCGAGATCGCCCTCTTCGCCGGTCACCGTCACCGTGCCGCCATCAGCAACCGCCGACGCCGACCCGCAACGGAACGAGCCGCCGTCGTCGATAATTCCGGGATACGGAGCGTAGAGGTCCTCGAGGTTCGCCAGCAGGTAGTCGGGACGCTCATCGGTCCTTGCAGCCAGGATGGTGTGCTTGGTGTCAACACCGGTGAGGACGGCCGCCGTCGCATATCCTGCACGGTTGCCGCCCAGGATGTCAGTATCCAGACGGTCGCCCACCACCAGTGGCCGGTCCGCCTTGAGTCGCTTGGCTGCCGCATGGAACAACGGCGCTTCCGGCTTCCCCGCCACCAACGGGGACTTCCCTGTGGCAGCAGCGACGGCGGCAACGAGGGTTCCGTTGCCCGGCGCCATGCCGCGTGCCTGAGGAATGGACATGTCCGTGTTGGTGGCGAACCACATGGCTCCCCCGGCCACCACGTACGACGCCTCGGCCAGATCCTTCCAACCTATGTCCGGGTTGAACCCCTGGACGACAGCAACCGGAGACTCAGCTGCACTGTGCACCGGTTTGAGTCCCACCAATTCGATCTCATGGGCCAACGCCGCACTGCCTGTGATGAGGACATGCGCCCCCGCGGGAAGCATGGAAGCCAGGAGCTCCCCTGCTGCCTGCGACGAACTGACTACCTGATGGTCCTCAGCCGGCGCACCGAGCTCACGCAGATGCGCGGCGACCTGGGCGGGGGTCCTGGATGCGTTGTTGGTTACATAACCCAGACCAACCCCCACGGACGCCAGCCGCTGCAGCGCTTCGATGGCGCCCGGAATGGCGTGCGGTCCAGCGTAGACCACGCCATCCAGGTCCGACAGGACAGCATCAAACCTCGAGATCAGTGAATCAGACATGCTGGGAGTCGGTACCCTCGTTGTCTGCTTCCTTGTGCTCTTCCTCGTCCTCGACGGAATCAACGTCCGACTCGGCGTCATCCGACTCGAAGTAGTCCGACTCAGCGTCATCAAGTTCAACCTCGTCGTGCTCAACATCAGCAGCTGCGGCTTCCACGATGACCGTTTCCGTTTCTGCTGTCGCGGCTTCTGCCGTTGCGACGTCGGCCTCCGGGGCCGGCGTCTTGAAGCGCGGCCTGCGTTCGGCTTCTTCTTCCTGCTCATCCCAGCCGAGGTCAAGAATCTCAGGCTCAGCGAAATCGCCAACGCCCAAAGCATTCTCGGCCACGAGGGCCTGACGGGCCCACTTGTCGGCTTCCTCAGTACGGCCAACAGCGCTCAGTGCCTCAGCGTAAGCACGGAAGAGACGGGGGCTGTAGGAGAACGCCCGGTTGATGTCCAACTGCGGGATCTCAAGCTCGCTAACAGCAGCGTCCAATTGATTCAGGTCCGTGCGTGCACCGGACGCCACAATCGCCAGCTCCACCTTGCCCGGAGCGTCAAGATCCTGGGCTTCGGGCGAACGGACCATATCCAATGCACGGTCCGGGCGGCCGAGGCCACGTTCGCAGTCGGCCATTACGGGCAGATGTACGTTCGATCCGCTGATACGGCGGTAGGTACGGAATTCACGCAGTGCCTCGCCATAGTGGCCGGCAGCGTAAGCCGTCAGACCCACAGCTTCACGGACAGCCGAGAGACGGCCACCGCGGCGGCTTGCAGCCAGGGCGTGCTGGAACGCAAGCTCCGGTTCAATGTCGATCAGGCGGCCGGCCATGACCAGGTGCTTTGCAACCCAGCCTGCGCTCTGCTCTTCAAGGGTCTTGATCTGGTGACCCGTGGCACGGTCGAGTTCCTTGCCCGTGACGTCGTCATCGATCTCGGGGGAACGTTCGCGGTCAGGACGGTTTGCGCTGCGGATGTCCTTGGCGTTGGGGACCCGCGCAGGACGCTCTTCCCAGGAATTGCCGCGGTCACTGCCGAAGGAGCGACGCTCACCATCACGGGCCGGACGGTCACCGCGGGCGGGGCGGTCACCACGGTCGGGGCGGTCGCCACGGTCGGGGCGGTCACCGAAAGGCTTGCGGTCACCGAAGGGCTTGCGGTCACGGTCGCCACCGAAGGAACGACGCTCACCATCACGGGCCGGACGGTCGCCGAAAGGCTTGCGATCTCCACGATCGTTGTTGAAGGGACGGCGGTCATCGCCATCACGACGAGGACCGTCAAAGTTCCGCGGGCCGCGCTCGGGGCGGTCACCGAAAGGCTTGCGGTCACGGTCGCCACCGAAGGAACGACGCTCACCATCACGGGCCGGACGGTCACCGAACGGACGACGTTCGCCGTCACGGGCCGGACGGTCACCACGATCACCAAACGGCTTTCGATCACGATCCCCACCGAAGGAACGACGCTCACCATCACGAGCCGGACGGTCACCACGATCGTTGTTGAAAGGACGACGCTCACCATCACGAGCCGGACGATCGTTGCTGTCCCGGTTTTCCCTGGAACGGAATCCGCGAGGATCTCCGCCGGAATTGTTGTTGGGGCGGTATGAACCGCGGTCGTCCCGGTTCCCGCCGAAGTTTCCGCGATTGCCGCCGCGATTGCCGCCGTTGTGCTCAGCCATGGTGGATTCCTCCTGTTGCGAGCCGACCACTGGCGCGTGCGTAGTCGCTCATAACCCTTATTTCGTTGTCACGCCGCCGGCAGCCCGAAGCTCCCGACTCGTATATCTCATTCAATTCTATTCGACCCCGCCATCAGTCCCGAACGTGGAACCCCGATTTGGGGCACCCGTGGCAAGTCTCACAAGCACGAAGGCCCACAGGAACTGCCACGAGGGGGCAGGGCCGGTGCTTGTGTGGGGGTTGTATTTGTTAAATGGAAGAGCCCCAACCGTGGTTGGGGCTCTTCGTTAATGGTTGTCCGGCGGTGTCCTACTCTCCCACACCCTCCCGGGTGCAGTACCATCGGCGCTGTGGGTCTTAGCTTCCGGGTTC